>OKWJ01000003.1_pt1 | contig 482352 bp, 376 predicted proteins | sample 1607121 | NCBI WGS metagenome assembly OKWJ01 (sample SAMN04414080, study PRJEB24778) | human gut metagenome | material: faecal | host: Homo sapiens | reverse complement strand
TGGCACCTCGATGTCGGCTCGTCACATCCTGGGGCTGGAGAAGGTCCCAAGGGTTGGGCTGTTCGCCCATTAAAGTGGCACGCGAGCTGGGTTCAGAACGTCGTGAGACAGTTCGGTCTCTATCTATCGTGGGCGTAGGATATTTGAGGGGCTCTGACACTAGTACGAGAGGACCGTGTTGGACAGACCACTGGTTTACCGGTTGTACCGCCAGGTGCACCGCCGGGTATCTAAGTCTGGATTGGATAAGTGCTGAAAGCATCTAAGTACGAAGCCAGCCTCAAGATGAGATATCCCTAGAGGGTCGTTGTAGACTACGACGTAGATAGGCTACAGGTGTAAGGGCAGTAATGTCGAAGCCGAGTAGTACTAATAGCCCGAGACTTTCGATCATATAGAGGGTTGATATATCAGCAGGTGGCTGATGCCATATGTTTCTATTAGTTACTTCAGGTAATGGGGTTGTCCAGTCAAAATCTTACAAAGAGGTATTAAGGTGGTTATAGCGTTGGGGATCCACCTCTTCCCATTCCGAACAGAGAAGTTAAGCCCAACCACGTCGATGGTACTGCGTAAAAGTGGGAGAGTAGATAGCCGCCGTTTTTTTAGGAGTGAGAGCGAAAGTTCTCCGTGAAGGAAGCCGATTCAGTTTTGAGTCGGCTTTTTTCGTTCCCGACAGCCCATAAGCCATGTGGATGTCAGAGTATTCCTTAAACAGTATTTCTGCCCCTTCCTTTTGTTTTTCTGTCTTCTTCTGGTATGAAGTCATGTTCCCGTCCGGAATGCTCCTTCTTTAGAGATCGTGTTTTTGGATGGCAAGTTTGTCCTCCACGACGTTATGTCTGATTTGCGTGTAATGCTCGTATTGTAATGTCCCAAGATCCGGCAGGTGCACGAATAGGGGGGGATAAATGATCCGACCGTTCAGTGGAGAAAGCCCGACTTGGATCAGAATTCTACACTGGGAGTATAGAGGACACGCGGTGTACGACAAGAGGCTTAAGGAAGGCCGTTCAATGAAGAGGTTTAACCTGCCTTGCAAATGGAAGGCGTATCGTCCGAAAAGCAGGAATTCAGAATCCGGGATTCCGGAAGATGCATTCTAGGAGCGGGAGGGTCTGATAAAAAAACGGGGCCTCTCAGTGTTGAGAGCCCCCGCATAAAAGATCTTATTAAGATAGCTAATGCTTCGATTAACAAATTCTTTTTTTGAAGTCATAGTCAAGGTTACATATATTTTCTTAGTCAAGGACTTGGATGCACAAACGTAGGCATTCCTTTTTAACTATGCAAGTATTTGTTTGTTTATTTTTGAAACAATCGGATTTTACTCTCTGAGTTATTGGAAAAAGTCGGCATGTCGACTGTTATCGTGGTCACTTGATGGGGGTGTGACGGGATATGAGCATGAGTTTTGCAATGGATATATTTTTGTGATTACTTTTTATCGATTAATCGGATTCCTTCAGGCTCGATATAGATTATCTTTTGTTTGTAAAGAGCCCCGATAGCCTGTTTGAATGCTTTTTTGCTGCAGCGAAATAGGGAATAAATAAGTTCAGGTTCACTTTTGTCATGGACGGCCACATATCCTCCTTGAGCTTTGAGCGAATCCAGAATTGTCTTGGCAATACCTTCGACCTTTTGATATCCTAAGGGGGTAAGGCTGACATCTATCTTTTCGTCTTCTCTGACTTCTTTGATGTACCCTTTTAGATGCTCTCCTTTTTCCAAGCGTTGAAAAACCTCATTGTGATAAACCAATCCCCAATGAGTATTGTTGATGATTACTTTATAGCCTATTTCAGTATCTTCTGCAACCAACAAATCGACCTCCTGGTTAAAGGAGTAATTGGGGATTACATTGTCCAAATATTTATCGATTCTAGCGGAGGCAACTATACGTCCAGTTACATGATCTACGTGTACATATACCAAATACCATTTCCCTTCTCGCATGGGCATTTTTTGTTCCTTAAATGGAACCAATAAATCTTTCATTAATCCCCATTCCAAAAAAGCACCTGTATTATTAACTGATTTCACTTCCATAAACTGGAATTCTCCTGCTTGAGCAAGTGGTTTGGCTGTCGTTGCAATCAGCCTACCTTCATTGTCGTGGTAAATAAAAACCTCGACTTTATCTCCAGGTTTTACATTTTTTGGCACATAACGGGCCGGCAAAAGTATCTCCATCCCATCTCCACCATCCAGATAAACTCCAAAGTCCAGATCTTTTACGATCTTTAATGTATTATATTTTCCTATTTCTACCATTTCGCTATTTATTTTGAGGCAAAAGTACAGGAAAATAGCCTAATATCCTAATGCATCTAAAATATGAAAACCATCAATATAATCATTTGAGTGATTTAACGGCTGTTTTCCTGATTTAAGGAGAAATGAAAGTAAATCATCTGCTTTATTAGTGAAAAATCCATCAGCCATGTCAAAGTAGTTTATGATTTGTTCCCTATTTTTAAATGTGTAGGCATGTATCAGTAAACCTTTTTCTTTTATAAGATCATGCATCCACGGTTTTAATAAATCACCAAGCAATCCGTCTTTTTCGTAAATACTGGGGCCGATGATTACGGCTCCTTGTTCAATGGCAAAATTGATCCATTTTTCGTATGTTTCTTTGTTTATATTTTCCTTTGTCGCAATCCCAACAAGATAACACATGGGGATTAGACGAGAGAAAGACTGTCTAAGTTTTTTTAAAGAAGCTTGAGAAAAAGTTTGGACAACTACACGGGCTGGAGTGTTTGCTATATATATACCCCCAGGTGTAGTTTTGATTGGTTTTAGATTAGAAATATTATCGGCATACCAACCTAATCTTTCTAACTCTTTTTTTAAATCTTGCTCAATTCCAGGATATAAATCAGGTTCTTTTGTCTCAGTGTATATACCAGGTCTGTTACCATTGTCGGCGGGGTCAGGTTCGTATAGGGTTACGACGCGTTCATTGATTTTTTTGTAAATTCGTTTTTGAAAAGTATCTCTTTGTATTCTATAACCTTCTGCTATCATGATCACGTCTTCCAGAGTGAGTATATCCAATTTACTAAAAGAAGACCTGGCGTTTGAAGGGTAGGTATAATTAAACCAAGATCCCATATCTAATTTAAATAGCTCTTCTAATGTTAAATCTGAAATGGCGACATTTTTACGTTCCGGATATTTTAGTGCAATGTCACTAGTCCGTGTTAGCCGTAGATCGTGAAAGAGAACCAGGTATCCATCTTTTGTTCGTTGTAGATCACACTCCAAGTACGTAGCACCTGCATTTCTAGCCCATCTCATGGCGGCTTCTGTTTCCTCGGGAGCCAAATAACAAGTGCCTCTATGGGCGATAATAGACGGTTGAGGAATACTGTTGAGTACATTTTTTTGTTCTTGAGTTAATTCATAGATGATAATCTCATCTTTGGAACAAGATACGAGAAATAAAATGTATATGGCAGATATTACAAATAGAAAAAATGATTTTTGCATATATATATAATATTACAAACATTGAGTAATATGTGATTTTGCTTCTAAAATAATTTTCTTTTTTGTTTTATCCAAATATTTTCTACAGCAAAGCAGCAATATCTCAAAATTTGCATCGTTTATAAAGGTAACAGCATTTTATAAGAATTGTTTTATAGTTTGCAGTAGCTAAAATTGTATCTTTGCATTTTTAAAATCTAGAATATATAAAAAAATGAAGTTGAAGTATTATTTGTTTGTTATCTTTTGTGGCTTAATGTTTGCCTGTACAGCACCAAAAGATATCGTTTATTTTCAAGGTGTTGACTCTTTATCTCCAGAGCAGCTTAGTAAAATGAGTCAAACGTACTCAACAAAGATCACTTATGATGATTTATTATCCATAACTGTTGCAGCTTGGGATCCTGCTGCGGTAACACCCTTTAATCCTCCAACATTTGCCTATTCAGCTGAAGGTGAACAACCTTTATCCGTTTCTCAATCATTGTATACTTATTTGGTCGATAAAGACGGGAATATTAATTTCCCTGTATTAGGTAAAATTCATGTGGTGGGGATGACAAGGCAAGAATTAGCAACAAAAATGCAGGAAATGATTTCGAAATATGTAGAAAAACCGTTGGTAAACGTTCAATTACTTAATTTTAAGGTTACGCTAATGGGGGAATTAAATCGTCCAGGATCTTATACAATAAAAAATGATCGTGTTACTATATTAGACGTGATTGGTATGGCTGGCGATTTACCTTTGACCGCAAACAGAAAAAATATTTTGGTGATTCGTGAAAATGATGGTCAAAAGGAAATTCATCGTATGGACATTACAGATCCTGCAATATTCGAATCTCCATGTTTCTATTTGAAACAGAATGATGTAGTCTATGTAGAGCCTGTTAAGAATAAGCAACGGGCACGTACAAGTTCTGACAGACAGTTTACAATGTCTGTATTGACATCCCTTATCAGCTCTGTGTCTATCATTACAAGTATGGTTATTACAATTGTTAATTTAAACAGAAACAAATAAAGGAGAAATATGGAATCTATTCGAAACGATAATGAAACAATTAGCTTAAAAAAAATAATAGTTAATTATATAAGCCATTGGAAATTATTTGTAGCAGCGGCTTGTTTTTCTGTTATTCCAGCTGTCTTGTATTTAGTGTTGTATCCCAAGACATACGAAATAATGGCTAAGATGAAAATACAGGAAGATAAGGATTTAACGAGCAGTGGGAGTATGGGATTAGGAGAGGCTGCCGGCTTAATGAAATCTTTTGGTTTTGGTGGTGGTAGTGTGGCAGGGATTGTTTTGGATGATGAGATAGCAATGTTATCATCTAACGAATTGTTGAAAAAGACTGCTATCCGTTTAGGATTGAATGTGACCTATGAGCGACCTTTTTCGTTCATTCAATTATATGAAGATACACCTTTGCGTGTTATTCCGGATTCGGTGACTCAATATAATTTGAAAGATGGATTTGAGTTCAAGATAAAGGTGAACTCAGATGGAAGTGCTAAATTGAAAATGAAAGAAACAGGAGAAATTTATTCTTTTGCATCATTACCTGCACAATTAAAAACATCTAGTGGTTCATTTGATATTGTATGCACAGAAACATCGAAAATCCAAAAACCGTTTACGTTGAATGTCGTGGTTTCTCCTGCAGGATGGACAGCTGAAGATTTGCAAGAAATTGTTCAGATTGAGGAATTTTCTAAAAATGCAAATACATTGGAGTTGTCTTGTACGGATTATGAGAAAAAACGTGCTGTTGATTTGCTAAATACTTTAATGGAGGAGTATAATAAGAATACGGATGCGATTAAGAAGGATGAGAATCTCAAAATGATGAAATTCTTAGATGGCCGTGTCCAAAGTGTGATGCAGGATTTGAATGGGATAGAGCGTACAATCGAGGCATATAAGATATCTAATAAGATGACTGATATGGAATATGACGTTCAGTTCTATACGGATGCTGTCAAATTGTTCCGGGAAAAGATTATAGAGATGGAAGCTCAAGGATATCTGATTGATTTATTGGATGATTTTGTCAAAGATCCTGAGAATAAGTATAGCATTATCCCACCAATGTTGTCTGCCGGTGAAGGCGAAAAAGGAGGGGCTGTTAGTTCTTATAATGAAGCATTACTTGAACGGGAGAAGCTGATAAAATCTTCTACTACGGATAACCCGTTATCGGAAATAGCAAACAATCAGGTAGATAAATTACGTCAAGGTGTTGTTCAGTCTATTTCTAATATGAAAAAAAGTTATCAATTGGTCTTGGAAGATTTGAAATCACAAGAAAAAAAGATTATGGACAAAATGGGCAATGTCCCTACTTATGAACGAGAATATCTGGATTTGAAGCGTCAACAGGAAGTCTTACAGGGGGTATATTTGATTTTGTTGCAAAAAAGAGAAGAGATCGCTTTGGCTTCCGGTCACGGGCGAGATAAAGGATTAATCCTTGATTCAGCATATGTGAAATATATACCAATCGGGCCTCGCAAATTATATGCGGCGATATTTATGGTTGTATTTACAATTCTTATACCTGTAGGATATTTGTTTGGGAAAGAACAAATATGTTCGTTGATCACAGAATATAAAAATAGTAAACATTCTTAATGTTTTGAAGAATAGTACGAAACAACTTAAAGCGGGTGTACTTTTGTCATATCTGACTTTAGGATTGAGTAATCTGATCGCATTAATCTATACTCCTTTCATGCTTCGTATGATGGGGCAGTCGGAGTATGGATTATATTCTTTGGTTGCTTCAGTTGTAGCCTATCTTACGATACTTGATTTGGGTTTTGGAAATGCCATAGTTCGTTATACCGCTAAATATAGGGCTGAAGGTAAAGTTGAAGATCAATATTCACTGTTTGGACTTTTTTTTGTATTATATTCAATTATAGGAATCATTTCTTTCCTCTTGGGATTAGGATTGTATTTTAATATAGATTTTTTATTTGAACAATCCATGACGGAGGAGGAGCTGTCAAAGGCTCGTGTCATGGTTCTACTGTTGGTTTTTAATGTCGCATTAACTTTTCCTCTCAGTGTTTTCTCGTCAGTAGTGGTGGCTTATGAAAAGTTTATTTTCCATAAGTTTATCAATCTCGCCCGAGTTGTCCTACAGCCTTGTCTAATGATACCTTTACTGCTTGTTGGGTATAAGGCTGTTGGTATGGTCGTTCTGACGACAGTGCTAAACATTGGAACGTTGTTGATTTGTTGTTGGTATTGCTTTGCCCGTTTGCATGTCAGATTGAATTTCAAAAATAAACATCAAGGTGCTTTATTGAAAGAAATATCCAGTTATTCTTTTTATGTATTTCTGACTATTATTGTTGACCGGGCTTTTTGGAGTACGGGACAGTTTATTTTGGGAATGCTGAGTGGAACAAAAGACGTTGCGATTTATTCCATAGTAGTCCAGTTTTGCAATTATTATATGAGTTTTTCGGTTGCTATTTCGGGAGTTTTCCTGCCTAAGATGACTCAATTGATTGCGGAGGGTTGCGGACGAAAGGAGTTGTCAGAGATGTTTATTCGGATAGGACGTATTCAATATCTTGTAATGGCGTATATTTTGTTTGCTTTTGCCCTTTTTGGACGTGATTTTATTTATTATTGGGCAGGAGGGGATTATCGTGATGTATATCCTTTGGCAATTATGATTATGATTCCTCAGACTATACCCCTGATACAGAATTTGGGGATTGCTATTTTACAGGCGCAAAACCGTCAGCGATTTCGTTCTTTTTTGAATGTAGCCGTTTCTCTCATCAGTGTTTTTATTGGGTATGAATTGACTAAAAGATATGGTATATACGGGTGTGCCTTTGCTACTAGTGTAGCTTTGCTTCTGGGACATGGTGTTATTTTGAATTGGTACTATCATACCAAGATTCATTTGGATTTGATTTGTTTCTGGAAACAAATATTAAAACTGACAATACCGGCAGCCTTGTGTGCTTTTTTTATGGCAATGTTTATGAAATGGCTGGGTAGTTCAGCCTTTACTGTCGTTTTTACAGAAGGAATCTTGTATTCTGTCATGTATGTGTTTTTTATGTGGAAATGGGGATGCAATGAATTTGAAAAGAATCAAATCAAAGTTCCTTTAATGGCATTAAAAACAAAAATAGGTTTTTAGAATAGAAAAATGAAAAGTTTTTTTCGACCATTTGTTATTTGTCTGATTGACTTATTTCTTTTTTTCTTTAAAAGGAATAAGAAGATTGTTCTTTGTACCGGATGGAATGGTTTAAGGTTCGCAGATAATTCGCGATATATATTTTTATATCTGAATACATATAGGGAAAATATATGTTTAGATCAAATTGTTTGGTTGTCAAATGACTCTCAGATATGCCGTGAGTTGAATGAGGCAGGATATACCGCCTATATGAAATGTTCTTTTATGAGTATTTATTATCATTTGAGAGCTGGATATATTTTTTATGATCAGTTTAATAATGATTTATTTGTAGTTCTTACCCGTAAGTCCCGTATGGTAAACCTCTGGCATGGGATGCCGATAAAAAAATTTGGAGTATGGAGTGGATTGGATTGGAATTTAAAATCGGATTATTTGTTTACATGTTCTGATTTTGGGGATAAATTGATAGGAAAGGCTTTTTATACTGAACCTAATCATTATATTCATGGGATGTATCCTCGGAATTATTATTTAACTGAGCCGATTTCTTATTTAACTAAAGATGAACGTTTTTACTTAGATCTCATCCAGAAAAAAAAGAGGGAGAATAAGAAAATATTGTTTTATCTTCCTACATTTCGGAAATCTCAATTACAGTTTTTGGGTATAACTGACCTTGAAAAGATAAATCTGTTTTTCGATTTTTTAGATGATCATGGTTATTTTCTAATGACTAAAATTCATACGGGAGGATATTATAGTAATAATGATACAATTGCTGATTCTATAAAAGAGAGGATATTAAATTTACCTCCTCAAACAGATATCTATCCGTTTTTGAAGGAAACGGATATCTTGATAACAGATTATTCTTCTGTCTTATTTGACTTTTTGTATTTGAACAGAGATATTATTTGTTATGCTTACGATCTATATATGTATGAACATGAAGATAAAGGTTTTCTAATTGACTATCAATCTTTACCGGCAGATAGGGTCTATTCTTTGGATGAATTGAAAGAGAATCTACAGAAAAAAGTCTATAAGCGTGATGATCATGCTAATGATCGAAAGCGATGGTTGAAAAAGTGTTTTGATAATCGAACAATGAATGATACAATTCAAGCTTTATTAAGATGATAGTAAATAGACCTGCCATATCAGTAATTGTACCTGTTTATAATGCAGAAAAAGTTTTATGCAGATGTGTGACAAGCATATTGCATCAGTCCTATTCTGATTTTGAAGTATTGCTGATAGACGATGGCTCATCTGATTCAAGTGGAAATATTTGTGAGCAATTTTCTGTGGAGGATTGCCGTGTTCGTGTCTTTCATCAAGTGAATGGTGGAGTTTCTTCGGCTCGAAACAAGGGGCTTTCAGAAGCAAGGGGAGAATATCTTTGTTTCATAGATTCGGATGATTGGGTTGATTCAGATTTTTTTTCTTTGATAATAAAATATCTGAGAAGCCATGATATGGTATTTTTTGGAGGTCGAGTTGAGAAATTGTCGGGCGAACAATTGGAGATTATGTCTCCATTATCTATGCAAACGAGTGATGATGCTTTTTCTGATATTGTTTTTTCTTTATTTAAGAATGGCATATTAGGGTATATGTGCTTTATGGCCGTAAAATTGGATTTAGTTCGTAATAATCGCATCCGTTTTAGAGAGGATATTTCTATTCATGAGGATTCGATTTTTTGTTATCAATGTTTATTTGAAGCATCAAGGATTGCTTCGTTAGATATACAGCCTTATCATTATGTGAGTTACACAAGCGAAAAAGTTACTTTGAGTAACCGAATCCCGGATAATTATTATTATATTGTGATAGAACGTATCCAGGAAATGGAAAGATTGGCTGTCATTAAGAAAATGCCGTTTGATAAGAAGGAATATATATTAAATCATATGAAATATTGGGCATGGGGAAAATGTTTGGATTGGGCTTCTGTCCAGCCGGATCCTATATTGTCGATACGGTTTGTAATTCAAAAATTATCAGTTATACGTGATTTTTCAATTCCATCATTAAAAGGTCTTTTGCTGTCCAAATTGATACGTGTGGGTAATCCATATGTGTTATTGTTTTGTAAGCGAATGATTAAAAGATTAAACGTAAAATAATTGTATACATGAAACTATCATATATAGTACCGGTTTATAATGTTGAAGCTTATTTAGATAAGTGTCTTCGAAGTCTGTATAATCAATCTTTAGAATTGGCAGATTTTGAGGTTGTGATCATTAATGATGGCTCTTCAGATAGTAGTATCGAAATTATAGAGAAGTATAGAACCTTATATCAGAATATAACGCTGATAGAGCAGGAGAATCAAGGTTTATCTGTTGCTAGAAATAATGGGATTAACCATGCTAAAGGTGATTATATTTTATGTGTTGATTCTGATGATTTTTTGATACAGGATTCTATTTCTAATTTGTTGCAAAAAGCAATTGATTTAAATTTAGATGTATTAAGAGGGGAGTATCGTTATTGTGACGATGCCGATAACTTGCTTCTTCTTGATGATACGAAAAGACACAGGTATCAGTACTCTTATAAAATCATTGATGGAGATCTTTTGTTTCAATGTATTTATTGCAAAGAGTTCTATGTACCGCTGCTTCTTATCAGACGTTCTCTTTTGCTTGAGAACCGGTTATATTTTAGAGAACATGTTTATTTTGAAGATATTGAGTTCGCTTTTAAATTGTCACTTCTGGCAAAGCGGGTAATGTATGTTCCGATAGTATTTTATATTTATAGATTAAGGGATGGTTCGATTACAAGGAATTTGACAGATAAAAAAATATTAGATTTATTTGCTGCAATAAAACAGCTGAAATCCTATTCAGGTATGATTATATATCCAGAAAAGACAAATCGTGTTTTGGAGGAAACGATTACCCAATTAACTGTTTATTTGCTTATAAGTCTTTCAAATTTTGCTATAAAAGATAGAAAAGAGTTATTGAAACAGTTAGATATGAAATCTATTCCTTCTTTACTCGTGTTTGGAAATATAAAAGAAGTGATAGTTTCGGTTTTGTACAATGTGTTAGGTACAAATGTAACAGGATTGTTGTCGCCAGTAGTTAGATTGAGAAATAGTCTATTGAAATAGTTGTAGAGTTTATATGAGTAATAATATGATAACAGAAAATGGGAAAATAGAGCAGTTGCAGAAATTTGTGAATATACATTTTTTTGAGCTGTTTGTAGCATCTTGGATCTTGGGTGTGATATTCTATACAATAGTCGGCTTTGAGGCGATTGATGAATTGTGTGCTGGAATGCTCTTCCTCTTATTTATATTTTATGTTTTCAAGACCCCAGAATGGAGAATTAATAAAATGCTTCTCTTTATTCTTTTTGTATTTTCGTTTTATTTATTTTATTCGATACAGATAAAAAGTAATACGATAAAATGTATATTTATGGATTTTATAATCCAGCTAAAACCCTATTTAGCCTTTTTTTGTGTTTATCATATTGCTCCTAAATTTACAGGTTGGCAACGAAAATTATTAAAGGATTTATCTTTACTTATTTGGTTCTGCCTGTGCTTTTTAGGTGTATCTCAACTTTTTGTTAGGGATATTTTAGTTACAGTGATGGGACATCCTACGGTTTTTGCAGCTACAGTCGTTTCTGTCTCGTTGGTATATTTATATAGTAGTAATTATACAATGAAAGATAAAGTAATATTTATCATAATGCTCTCTGTAGGGCTTCTATCGGGTAGAGCAAAGTTTTATGGTTTCTTTGCTTGTGCTTTTGTTTTAGTGTCTTATTTTGGGACAGCAAAGAATCTAAAATTGAATCTAAAAAATATAGTTGCATTCGTAGGTATGTTTGTTGTTGTATTATTAGTTGCCTGGCAAAAAATAGAGATTTATTTTATCCAGAATTTGGGAGATGAAAGTACCGATTCGCTTGCTCGTTTTGCGTTATATGCCACATCGTTTAAGATATTTGGAGATTACATGCCTTTTGGGTGTGGGTTGGGAACTTTTGCCACTCATGCATCCAGAGTTGACTATTCTCCTATTTATGGTGAATATGGGATCGATTATATTTGGGGATTGAGTAAATCATACAGTGCTTTTATTGCGGATACTTATTACCCATCATTAGCTGAATTCGGAGTGGTCGGCCTGATTCTATTTGTTTTGTTTTGGTTCTATATTATAAAGAAGGCATTTTCGTTTTTTGTGAAAACGAATGATACCCGCCTGATAATAATGTCTTTGCTTATTATTGGTTTTTTGGCAATTGAAAATGTTGCGGATGCGACTTTTACTAGTAACCGGGGCTTTTTTATGATGATCTTTTTAGGGTTAATCCTATCAGAACAGAATGTGCTGGATAACAGGGTGCAATTGAAATCATAATACTAGGCTAATTGTCTAAAAATTCGACTAGAGACGCTAATAATGCCTGGTTGTTTGGTTTCCAAGGTATATAAGTATGGGTAGATGCCATCTGGATATAATCTGCCAGGTTCGAGATGTCTTTAAGTACTAAAACATTGAATTGCTCTTCCATTACTTGAGCTATTTCTTTTTGATGATTGTCTACATGTTCGCCATATTGTTTGAGGCGGGGTATAACAAGAAAGTGCTTGTTTTGCTGCATACAAGTTAGGATGCTGTTTACCCCGGCATGCGTTATGACAATAGAAGCTGTTTTTATAAGATAAATAAATTCATTAGGGGGTAATAGATTGCAATATTTAGCCTTTTTGGGGACGTAATCATAGTAGGCTGATTGTATGTAAACTTCTTCTGGTTTATAAATACCTTTTTCAATTAATTCGTCTAATGCCTTCATTAGCCGGTTAAAAGGGAATTTTTGTGTTCCCAATATGACAAATAATTTAATAGACGGGACCATAATATAACGCTTTAGGATAAACTTTCAACATCTCTTCCCACTGGACATAGAATCTGTCTGCAAATAAATAGATGAGTTTTCCAGTCATGGACTTTGAATTTATTTTGGCAAAAGATTCTATATAGACAATTCGAACTCCTATGATTTTACCTATCAAACAGGTTGGAAATACAGCTCCAGCTCCAGTTGTAAAGATGTGTGTCGGTCTTTCTTTTATAAGAATGTATAATGATTTGCATATATTAAAAAGAAAAATGAATATAAACTTCCAATTACGCCTTTCCTGTTGAAGAAGAAAATAACTTTTACTTGATTTGATCTCATTCTCTGTTACTTCATTTTTTTCAGTAACAATATAATATTGATGTCCTTCTGCAATAGGAAATAGTTGTTTGAGTTCCATTAAATGTCCTCCGCATGAAGATATAAAACATATTTTTTTCATTGAATGTACTTAATTTATTTTTCTAATAGATCGTAATAAATCTTCTTTAGTTGCAAAAATACATTTTCAGGAAAGTAGGGCTGAACTATTTCATAGGATTTCTGTCCGTAGCTTTCGATAACTTCCGGATGTTTGATAAAGAATAGTAATGCTTCTTTAATTTGTTCTAGATTGCCAGGTTCAACCAAAATTCCGTTTTGGTGATCTTTTACAACTTCAGGAATTCCCCCGACAGGAGTTGAAATAATAGGATGTGAATAGCTCATTGCCTCTAAAATGGCAATAGGTAAACCTTCATTATAAGAAGGTAAAATATATATATCTGCCCAGTTCAAATATTCGATTTTTTTATCTCCAGTAACCCATCCTTCAAATACAGCAATATCTGATATCTGGTTGTTTTGGATGAAAGCCTTGATAATCTCTTCTTCCAAATTTCCTCCAATGCGTAATTTTATCTTATTTCTGAATAGTTCTTGATTATCAGAGATTACTTGTAATAGATCATAGATGCCTTTGCGCTTTCCAATTTCGCCTAAGAATAAAAAGTTAATGACTCCACTTTCTTTTTTTGTAGAAACTTTTATCGGAGGTGCAATAATATTATTCATTACGAAAATTTTCTTTGGATCAATTCCAATTGAAATAAAGTATTCTTTCCAAGATTTTGATAATACAAAAAAATAGTCGGAAGTATTAATTATTGATCTTATCCATTCTTTTTTTCTACTTGCTTCGTAATAAGGGATAAAATCGCAAGCATGCATATGATATATTATTTTTTTCTTGAATAATGACGATAGTTTTATGAAAATTGCTTTTCTTTCAAAAGAGGCATTTGCTGCTCCTTGTATATGGACAATTTTTATTTGAGGATTGAATAGTAAGATGAAAAAGAATTTGATGATAGAAACCAGTGCATAATATGCTTTTACCCATTGGGAAGATAATGTCCATGTGGTTATGTATTGCATATTTTCAAAATATGTGTCGTAGGTTTTTACCACGGCAGCCATACCTCCCGGGGCATCTCGTTTGATGCCTACCATCAATATTTTTTTTGAAAGATCATTGGGAATAAACTTGTTCTGTTTCATTTCTAGAGGTTTAATGAGGTCTGTTTGCTTCGATACAGATATTTATTGACAAATATAGAAAAAAAACGAATATCTAAAATTCAATTTCGGAAAAATGTTTTGTTTTAGCCAAGGGATAAGTTTGCTTATGTTTTCTTGTTTTTATTGCCAAATATGTGTAATATTGTATTCTTATATTGAACTTTCTCTATTGGATTTAATAATATGAAGATTTTGAAAAGATTTTTAAGGAAGGTGTTGGAGTATACTTTAGAAGTAATTGAACATTCTTTAAGACATCTTCCTCTGAGTTTGTTGCGAGTATTTCAAGGTGTTAGTTTAGTCGATAAAGCTTGCTTATATAAGTTTGCAATTGATTTTAAGGGTGTCGATAAAGTAAATAAGAAGTTCTATATATGCACGAAAGGTGCTTATGAATATGATTTCTTTAATATGTGTTTTTTGAATAATATGCTAGGGATTATTTTACTTTCCCTATATAAAGGATATATCCCGGTGATTAATGTTAGATATGCAGAATTAAATATTTGGGATATGTTTTTGAAACAACCTTTTTCTAATTATTTGGATCAATCTTCTTATTCGATCATTGAAAATGAAAATATACAAAGTTTTTTTTCTCCATCATTTAAAAGTATATATAATAAGAACGATTTGAAATTGTGGTGTAAGATTTATAATAACTTTGTAGAATTGAATGACGAAACCAAAAACTATGTAGAGCGTGAATGCCAAGATGTATTTCGAGATGGACGACGTGTAATGGGAGTATTGTGCCGTGGAACTGATTATGTTACATTGAAACCTTTGGGCCATCCGATACAGCCGACATTGGAACAGGTCTTTTCTTTGTTGAAAGTTAAGATGAAAGAGTTGCGTATGGATTATATCTATCTGGCTACAGAGGAAAAGAAAATAGAAGAAAGGTTTGAACAAGAATTTCCTGGAAAAATATTAATCAATAAACGCTCTTATTATGATAACTATTATGCAAATAAATGTACCTATATTCGGGAAGTGAATTTTGAAAGAGAGAATGATAGTTATTATAAAGGATTAGAATATTTTTCATCGATTGTCATTCTTTCCCGATGTCAGGCCTTGATTGGAGGAAATACAGGTGGAAGCTGTGCCGCTATGTTTATGAATAATATGAAGTATGAGTATGCTCATTTATTTGATTTAGGTTGTTATAGATGATAGTTTTCTATAGACCCTATACAGGATATTAAAAATAGAAGGATGAGATAAGCAAGTTTTTAAAAGAATTTGTCTCATGTCGAAAGATGATATTTTAAGCTGGGAATATATCATCTTTACAAATGTGTCGTTCTTATCTAAATATATTTTTTCGGTTAATAGACCTGTAAGGGCATCTATACGCTGAGAAAGAATGGACTTTTTTAGTTTAATTTCTAATTTGTTTCTTTTTAGGATTTGCATAAGAAACCGATCAAACATTTTTTCATATTCAAGTGTTGGTTTGCGGCTTTGCATGCAGGAAGATGCTCTGATCATGTAATGGTATACGATCGTATTGACGATTTTTATATCTTCGATATTTAGTCCTAATTTGATATTCATAATCAAGTCTTCTCCTCTGAAAATGTCTCGTGGAGTGGTAAATATATCGTCATTGAAGCAGTCTCTGCGGATAATTTTTCCCCAAGGTGCATGGTACAACTTGTTTTCAAGTTGCAAACCAATATAATCAATGCCGTTAAGTCGGCCAACTTGAGGTGTGTATAATTTATTTTTTTTAGAACAGTGTGGCATTACTTCTATAAAGTTTCCGATGATCATATCTGCATTATCGTGCTCTTTATATAATAGAGCCAATGAGTTTTTAGGAATGATATCGTCTGCATCTACAAAACAGATATATTCTCCTTTTGCTTTTTCTACACCATATTTACGTGCAGCGGTAACACCTTCGTTACTTTTATGGAATACTGTTATTCGGTTGTCGTTTTGTTGGTATCTTTGGCAGATGGAGAGGGAGGAATCTTGTGACCCATCATCGATAAGTAATAATTCGAAATTTTTGAAAGTTTGGGAAAGTATGCTGTCTATACATGATGCCAGAAATTTTTCGGCATTGTAAATGGGAACTATTATAGAAATTATCTCATCCATACTATTAGTGTTTTGTGTCACACTTATTTAATTTGTTATTTTTAACGATTTATACAAACCCTGGAGTGAATTCAAAGGCAATCCTTCTATCTACAAGGATATGAAATGCCTTGTTCTTACAGAGTATCCCAATGGTTATCGGACTTTTCTATTTGTTTACAAAAGTACTACTTATTCGGGATTTTGACAATAGTACTTGTATATCTTTCGGTTATATAATTATAGTTGTTAAATGTTTGTATATTAGTTTTATTTGAGCTTTTATATCTCTGCATCCTATTTCCGATACAAATGCCGGACAAAGGTTCGGCAGTGATTGTGATGGCATCTCAATAATCACGCCAGATAGGATCACCCATCCTAATCGACCCTAGTATGCCGACGACCACCATCGGACCTGACGTAGACGGTATGAGCGTATGTGTAACGGTCAGTCCCGTCAACAATGGAATGGCATAATATAGTGTAGACTTTTCTTTGGGGGGGATACCGGCTACGCTGGTGGTAATCAAGCCTACGTGCTGGGAGGCAATACGAATCAAATCACCGTCTCTAAAATAAGATCCGGATATGATCGTTAGTGACTTATCCATTGAAATAAAGATGCTCGATCAGGATTTTGGTGCCGATGCCGATCAGGATCAATCCGCCGATCAGGTCCAGCTTGAGATCTATCTTGCGGCTGAAGTGGTTGCCGAAGTAGACGCCAAAGGCGGAGAACAGGAAGGTGACGATCCCTATCGTCAGGGCTTCCAGTGCAATGGCTGATTCGATGCAGGCCAGCGATATGCCGACAGCCAGCGCATCGATGCTTGTCGCAATGCCTAATCCGCACAGTGTCTTGTAACACAGCGGGTTCGTTCTGCAATCCTCTTCCTTCTCTTGGGTGCTCTCGTATATCATTTTGCCTCCGAGGTAAAGCAACAGCAGGAAAGCGATCCAGTGATCGAATGCCGTGATGTATTTCTTGAAGCTCATCCCCGCCAGATAGCCCGCTATGGTCATCCCTGCTTGAAAAATCCCCATCACGCAGCCGATCTTCAGCATGTGGTGATGTCTGTAGTTTTGTATGAGAGCCCCGCCGGTGACAGAAACTGCGAGACTGTCCATCGACAATCCCACAGCCAGTAACACTATTTCTAAAAATGACATATTACATTAAAATGTTTCTTCCTTGATGATCTCCTCCAACGTTTTCCGTTTTTTGGGAGTCTGTTTAAAAAGATCCGGACTTTCCGGATAACCTATCGTGAGTATAACCGCCGGCTCTATCGTGTCTGGTAAATTGAAATGCTTCCGGCATAGATCCGTGTCAAAGTTACAAACCCAGCAGCTGCCCAGACCTTGTTCAGCGGCTGCTAAGCTGATATGTTCCGTGGCGATTGCCACATCGATGTCCATATGATCTTTCCGATCCGAAGAACGTTTCCACGACTGGCTGTGGTCGCCGCAGACGAGAATGTAGAGCGGTGCGGATCGGAACCATTCGCGTGCATAGCATTCCTGTATTTTTGCTCGCCCTGCCTCTTGCCGGATTATGACGAAATACCAGGGCTGGAAGTTGACTGCCGATGGAGCCATACGTCCGGCTTCCAAGATATATGCCAGTTTCTCGTCTTCCACCGGGGAGGATGCGTACTTGCGTATCGAACAACGTTTCTGTGCCAGTTCTAACAGGTTCATAATTCTGTTTCGATTTTATATTTGTTTCGATTAGGTGAATCTCTTGAAATCAGCTCTCCGATGAATCCCGCGAGGAACATCTGTGTTCCGAGGATCATGGCCGTGAGCGAAACATAGAAGTAGGGCGAGTTGGTGACCAGTGGCCGCAAATCTCCCGTACAGATGGAAATCAGTTTCGCGCTCAACACAATGACCAGTGCGATGAAACCGATGAAAAACATCACGCTTCCCCATAATCCAAAGAAATGCATCGGCTTCTTTCCGAATTTGGAGGTGAACCAGAGCGTGATCAGGTCCAGATAACCGTTTACGAAGCGGTTCAGTCCGAATTTGGTCGTCCCGTACTTGCGGGCTTGGTGTTTCACCACTTTTTCACCGATCTTGCTGAATCCCGCGATCTTGGCAAGGTAGGGAATGTAGCGGTGCATATCGTTATAGACTTCTATGTTCTTGATTACGATGTTCTTGTAAGCCTTCAGTCCGCAGTTGAAATCGTGCAGGTTCGTAATGCCGGAGAATTTGCGTGCCGTAGCGTTGAACAGCTTGGTCGGAATGGTTTTTGACAGCGGGTCGTAACGTTTTTTCTTCCAACCGGACACCAGATCATAGCCTTCTTCGGTGATCATCCTGTATAGTTCGGGAATCTCGTCGGGGCTGTCTTGCAGGTCGGCATCCATCGTGATGACCACATCTCCCTTTGCCCGTTGGAAACCGCAGTTCAGACCGGGGGATTTACCGTAATTACGACGGAACTTGACAGCGTGTACTACTTCCGGATTCTTGCTTTTAAGTGCTTCGATCACTTCCCAGGAGTTGTCCGTGCTTCCGTCATTGATAAAAATTACTTCGTAACTGAAATTATGTTCTTTCATCACCCGCTCTATCCAGGTAAACAATTCTGGAAGAGACTCGGCTTCATTGTACAGTGGTATAACTACTGATATGTCCATTATTTGTTTTTATTTTTCTTCTTATTTTTCTTCGGACACAGGGCTTGCTGTTTGTTTGCGGCAAACCAGTGCTGCTACAGGTATGGATAATATGATTCCGTAAAATATATTATTGAAAATACCCTGGATAGCCATGTGGATGGGAGTGAAGTTGGTCCGGCTGATGGCCTCGATCACTTCACTGTTGAAGTCAGCGTTCTTCAGCGCTACTATGGCTTGAGTCATCGTGTTGTTCAGGAAGTCGGGCGGAGCGATAAACTGGAAGAATATGAAATGCTCGATCGAAACGATCAGGGCCGCGAAGAAATACAGCATGATGCCGAACCGCCATGCATGGAAGAAACTGATGCTTCCTCCTATGTCCTGCCGGTAACGCTTGGTCAGGTAATAGGCGATGAAAGGAACGGCAAGGCTTAAGCCTTCATAAATAAAGATAAGCGAGGGTATGGAATATCCGAAAATAAGGAACAGATATTTTATCACCCAATAGATGCCCATAGCCAGGCCATAAGACATCGCGCACTTCAACAGTAAACCTTTATTCTCTTCCATGATAATGCTGTTTTTTTATGTTCTCATCAGCAAAATTAATCCTTTTGTGAGAATATACAATGCTTAGAATTGTCAATTGACAATAAAAAAAGACAATTGACAATCGCAATTAAATATCTTTCTTAATTGTCAATTGTCAATTGTCCATTTGTTTCGAGCCTCTTGTCGGATTCGAACCAACGACCCCGAGATTACAAATCACGTGCTCTGGCCAACTGAGCTAAAGAGGCAGGTGGGTAAGCTTACTACATCGCGCCGCTACAACCAAGTACCCTTGCTGCGGTCAAGCCCTGGGGGATTCCGAGGGAGCATGCCGTGTAGGACTTACCCGGGTGCAAAAGTAGATATTATTTTTTACAATGCAAGCGTTTTCTGCGTGTACGAGTGTTATTTGTTTGTAAGTGGTTGGAAACCTTTTGTTTTTAGATGTGTTAAAAAATGTATGCGATGATAGGAAAAAGATAGAGTTTGTTTATAAGGTGGGATATTTCGGATTTCTAAATAATCTTGTACCTTTGCAACCAAATTCAAAAATCAAAAACACTATTTACAATGGGTGGTTTTTTCGGAACTATTTCTAAGTCGGCCTGTTCAACTGATTTATTCTATGGCACCGACTATAATTCTCATCTGGGAACCCGGCGCGGCGGTATGGCTACATATGATAAGGAAGCCGGTTTCACACGTTCGATTCACAATCTGGAAAGTTCTTATTTTCGTACGAAGTTCGAGCCTGCTCTCGACAAGTTTGTGGGAAATGCCGGGATCGGTATCATCAGCGATACGGATGCGCAGCCGATCGTCATCAACTCCCACCTCGGTAAGTTCGCCATCGTGACGGTTGCCAAGATCAATAACATCGAGGAATTGGAACAGGATTTGCTGAAAGCGAATATGCACTTCTCCGAACTGAGTTCGGGCAAGACGAACCAGACCGAACTGGTAGCGTTGCTGATTACGCAGGGAAAGGATTTTGTCGAAGGCATTGAAAATGTTTACGACCGGGTCAAAGGTTCCTGTTCCATGTTGCTGCTGACGGAAGACGGTATCATCGTGGCCCGCGACAAGTGGGGGCGTACGCCTATTATTATAGGTAAGAAAGACGGAGCCTATGCCGCTACCAGCGAATCGAGCAGTTTACCTAACTTGGATTATGAAATAGACCGATTTGTCGGGCCGGGAGAAATCCTCCGCTTGCGTGCCGACGGCATCGAGCAGATGCGCCGTCCGAACGAGCAGATGCAGGTTTGCTCTTTCCTTTGGGTGTATTATGGTTTCCCGGTTTCTTGCTACGAGGGCAGGAATGTCGAGGAGGTCCGTTTCCAAAGCGGTTACAAGATGGGGAAGAAGGACGAGAGCGAAGTGGATTGTGTTTGCGGTATCCCTGATTCAGGCGTAGGGATGGCTTTGGGATATGCCGAAGGCAAAGGGGCTCCTTACCATCGGGCGATAGCCAAATACACACCGACTTGGCCGCGTAGTTTCACTCCGGCTAATCAGGAATTGCGTTCGCTTGTCGCGAAAATGAAACTGATCCCGAACCGGGCCATGCTGGAAGGAAAGCGGATCTTGTTTTGCGATGACTCGATCGTGCGCGGGACGCAGCTTCGCGACAACGTGAAAATCTTGTATGACTACGGGGCAAAAGAGGTACATATGCGCATTGCTTGCCCGCCTCTTATCTATGGTTGCCCGTTCCTCGGCTTTACTTCGTCGAAGAGTCCGCTCGAACTGATCACCCGTCGTATCATCAAGGAACTGGAAGGAGACGAGAACAAAAATCTGGAAAAATATGCGACGACCGACTCTCCTGAATATCAAAAGATGGTGCAGATCATTGCTGACCGCTTCGGCTTGAGCTCGTTGAAGTTCAATACGCTGGAAACACTCATCGAGGCAATCGGCCTACCGAAATGCAAAGTTTGTACGCATTGTTTCGACGGAAGCAGTTGTTTCTAAAGAGATATGATCGGATGAAATAAGGAAAATCATGTGCAGAAATGCGCATGATTTTTTTGTTGTTAGTGACACTTTAATTACTTTTATGGCTTGTAATATTAATGATAAGCTTATGACTGTAACAGATAGATTTTTGAAGTACGTGACGTTCGACACCGAGTCGAGCGAAACCACGGGTGTGACTCCCAGTACGCCGGGACAGCGCGTGTTTGCCGAAGCGTTGGTGAAAGAGTTGGAAGAGATAGGATTGGAAGACATCACCCTCGATGACAAGAGCTACCTGATGGCTACCCTGCCTGCCAATACGGCGAAGGAAGTTCCGACAATCGGCTTTATCGCCCATCTGGATACCAGCCCCGATATGTCGGGCAAGGATGTCGAGCCGCGTATCGTAAGTTACGAAGGGGGGGATATCGTGTTGTGCGCCGAAGAAAACGTGGTGCTTTCGCCGCTTATGTTTCCCGAACTGGACGATTATAAAGGACAGGATATCATCGTGACCAACGGCAAAACCCTGTTAGGGGCGGATGATAAGGGAGGAGTGGCTGCTATCATCGCCGCCATGAAATATCTGAAGGATCATCCGGAGGTCGAACACGGCAAGATTCGCGTAGGGTTTACGCCCGACGAAGAGATCGGAGCCGGAGCCGACTACTTCGATGTCGAAAAGTTCGGTTGCGAATGGGCCTATACGATCGACGGCGGACAGATCGGCGAGTTGGAATACGAGAACTTCAATGCTGCCGGAGCCAAAGTCGTTTTCAAAGGGCTGAACGTACATCCGGGATATGCCAAGGACAAGATGCTGAACGCATCGTTGCTGGCGGTAGAGTTCGCCTCTTGGCTGCCTGTCGCGCAACGTCCCGAACATACGACCGGTTATGAAGGCTTTTTCCATCTGACCGGCATAAGCGGAACGGTCGAGGAGGCTTCCCTTTCCTATATCATACGCGACCATGTGCGCACCGCTTTCGAACGGAAGAAAGAGTTGCTGCACGAGTTGGTGAAGCGAATGAACGAGATGCATCCGGGCAGCACGACGCTCGAACTGCGCGACCAGTATTACAATATGCGTGAAGTGGTCGAACCGAAGAAATTCATCGTGGACTTGGCGTTCGACGCCATGAAGGAAGCCGGTGTCACACCTTTGGTGAAGCCGATCCGTGGAGGTACGGACGGTGCTCGCCTTTCTTTCATGGGACTGCCTTGCCCGAATATCTTCGCAGGCGGGTTGAACTTCCACGGACGGTATGAATTCCTCCCGGTCAAGTCGCTTGAAAAGAGCATGGAGACGATCGTTAAAATAGCAGAACTATTGGTCAAAGGTAATTATACATCATAAATCACAAATCATAAATCATGAAAACAACTCCGTTTACCGATGTGCACATTGCACTCGGTGCCAAAATGCATGAATTTGCAGGTTTCAACATGCCGATCGAATACACCGGTATTATCGACGAACACATGACCGTTGTGAATGGTGTGGGTGTGTTCGATGTCTCCCACATGGGCGAGTTTTGGGTAAAAGGCCCGAATGCGCTGGCTTTTATCCAAAGCGTTACCTCGAACGACGCTTCCGTGTTGCCGGTTGGCAAAGCTCAATATACTTGCTTTCCGAATGACAAGGGCGGTATCGTGGACGACCTGCTGGTCTATCATTATGAACCGGAAAAATACCTTTTGGTTGTCAATGCGGGTAACATCGCCAAAGATTGGGATTGGTGCGTGAGCCATAATACAGTAGGGGCGGAACTGGAAAACTCTTCCGACCGTACTGCACAGTTGGCTGTCCAGGGCCCGAAAGCCGTCGAAGTTTTGCAACGCCTGACTCCGGTCGACCTGTCTTCCATTCCTTACTATTCGTTTGTGACGGGTGAATTTGCAGGTTGCAAGAATGTCATCATCTCCAATACGGGATATACCGGAGCCGGTGGTTTCGAACTTTATTTTTACCCGGATGATGCCATGACGATCTGGAATGCCATCTTCGAAGCTGGTAAGCCTGAAGGAATCAAGCCGATCGGCCTGGGTGCACGCGACACGCTACGTCTGGAAATGGGCTTCTGTCTGTATGGCAACGATCTCGACGACACGACTTCGCCGATCGAAGCCGGTCTGGGTTGGATCACCAAGTTCGCCGAAGGCAAGAACTTCACCAATCGCGCCGAACTGGAACGCCAGAAGAAAGAAGGCGTTAGCCGCAAGCTGTGTGCCTTCGAGCTGGTAGACAAAGGTATTCCCCGTCACGGCTATGAGATTGCCGATGCCGAAGGCAACATCATCGGTGTGGTGACATCCGGAACCATGTCGCCTGTTTTGAAGAAAGGTATCGGTATGGGGTATGTGAAACCTGAATTTGCAAAAGCCGGGACGGAAATCTGTATCAAGGTCCGGGGGCGTAACTTGAAAGCCCAGGTCGTAAAAGCGCCGTTCCGCAAGTAAGCTTGACGATTGATACAATCGACGGGTCGCGAAGCTTCAATCGCAAGCCTCTTTAAGCGGCTCCGTCAGGCAACGAAGCCTGTTTCGTCACACGGCGGAACAGGCTTTGATATATCTGATTATTTGTCGTACCTTTGCGCCCGAAAATAAAAGAAGGTGCTATGTTGAATTTTCTGAAAAACTGGACATTGCCCGTTGCGATGCTTGCCGGTGCGTTAGGATATTTTATCTTTGCCAACTTCGCTTTTCTGGAGCCGACGAAACCGTTCATGAGTTCTTTTGTGGCCTATCTGACTCCCGCTTTGATCTTTGCTCAACTATTGCTGACTTTCTGCAAAGTGCAACCGCACGAGTTAATGCCTTCTCTCTGGCATGGATGGCTGTTGCTGTTCCAGCTTGTTTCGGCTTCGCTTGTAGCTGCCTTGTTGATATTCGTACACATGGATGGTGCTTACAAGGAGGTTTTCGAGGGTGCGATGGTCTGTCTGATCTGCCCGACGGCTACGGCAGCGGCTGTCATCACCGGCAAGTTAGGGGGGAGTGCATCCAGCCTGACGACTTACACGTTGCTGTCGAACGTTCTGGCGGCGATAGTTGTCCCGTTGATGTTCCCGTTGGTAGAACCTCATGCTGATATAACCTTTGTGACCGCTTTTCTGAAGATATTGAGCAAGGTGTTCCCTTTGTTGCTCTGCCCGTTTTTCCTGGCGATGTTGTTCCGCTATTTCCTTCCGGGACTACATCATTTCCTGTTGGGTTTCCGCGACCTTGCTTTCTATCTCTGGGGTGTCGCGCTTGCCATCGTGACGGCCCAGACCGTGAAGTCTCTTGTCGAAAGCAATGCTCCGGTAGGAGTGGAGGTGCTGATAGCCTTGGCGGGCTTAGTGACCTGCGCCGTCCAGTTCTATTTGGGTAAACGGATCGGAACCCGCTATTCCGACCGCATCAGTGCCGGGCAGGCCCTTGGGCAGAAAAACACTGTACTTGCCATCTGGATGGCTTATACCTATCTGGACCCGCTTTCATCGGTCGGCCCCGGATCATACGTCCTGTGGCAAAATCTTTTTAACAGTTATCAGTTGTGGAAGAAGAGGAAAAATGATCCCATTTAGAGCTTTTTTCAGTCGCAAGTCGGGAGCAGCAGAAGTTCGTAGTCTGCGACATCCAGCCAACGGTCGAACTTCAAGCCGACCTTTTTGAAGTGGGAAACCTGTTTGAACCCAAGTCTTTCATGCAAGATATTACTGGCTTCGTTCCCCTCCGTGATGCAGGCGATCAAGGCTCGGTAGCCATTTTCGCGACATGCTTCAATCAATCTTTGCATCAGGAGCATCCCGATGCCCTTTCCTGTATGTCCGGGAGACAGGTAAACAGTTGTTTCCAGCGTATAGCGGTAAGCTGAACGCTCTTTCCACGTATGGGCATAACAATAGCCGGTGATTTCTTTGTCTTCTTCGTAGACGAAATAAGGAAAGCGGGAAGATATTTCTGTAATTCGGGCACGCATTTCTTCTTCCTGCACCGGCTCCGTATCGAAAGTAGCCACGCTGTGCAACACATATTCGTTGTAAATGTCTGTGATCGCCTTTGCGTCCTGGAACTCCACTTGTCTGATCATATCCCTTTTATCTTGTATTCTTGCCGCAAAAATAATGTATTAGAAGGAAAATAATCTGTATTTTTGTAGAATAATTGATATTGATATGAGATTAAGCAACGAGTGGTTTACCGCTCTTTCAGAGAATGAATCCGGACAACTGGTCACCATTTCCGGTCGTGATGAATTAACTGAATTTATTCAGTCGGGCAAGTTCAAGGAACGGGTGGAAATCACCTGGAAATATGAAGGTGACGATAAAGGAATGCCTTCCGAAGCGCTTGCCGAAAAGATGGAGGAGGTACAGGAAGTTTTGCGTAAGGCGATGGAAAAAGATAAGCTGTCGATCCTGACCGGCGTTTATACCGGCGGCGGAGAGAGGATATGGGTCTATTATACCCGCACCGTCCGCGTTTTTGGTGAACGGTTGAACGAAGCCCTGGCGCCGTTTGAAATGTTGCCGATCTCTATCTATACGGAGGTGGACCCCGAATGGGAGGAATACCTGGATATGTATGAGATGAAGGAGTGGGCCATTGAATGATATGTTTTGCCCGTAGGAAAAAAATCAAGGGACTATCCCAGTCGAGGTAGTCCCTTTGCTATATGTGAAAAAAAGATCAGATATTGTCTATTCTAATCTAACCAGCCTGTATATCAATTGCTGGAGAGCTTCCTGGTAGTCATCGATGATGGACTGTGAGAAGGCTTCAGGAAAAAGGTCCCTGTGTTTTTCTACATAGTTGTAGAACTCGGAAACATGTTTGGTGATATTGTCCGGAGTTTTTGTTTCGGGGATGGATATATGCAAGTCGCCGACTAAAGCGTAAGTCGTTTCGGTGATTCTGTCGATGACATCCAAAAGGGAAGCGATTGCTTCGTCCAGTGCCATATGTTTGGCATAGCTGCCGGTGCCGGTAACGCTCCAGTGATAAAGCTTCAAGCTGCTGTTAAAGGAGAAAAGTTCTCCGATAAATGTTGCAATCTCCATGTTTGAAGAATTTGTCATACTCTGTTTCTTCTCAGATTTTTTTACTGTTGTTGTATTCATAGCGAATCTATTTTGTGTTTCTTGTTTCTGTGTTTTAAACAGTTTCTCTTTCCTGAAAGTTTAGAAAAACGAATGCTAAATATATTTCAGTATATTTGTGAGGCTACCGGAGCTGTTTTAGCAACCGGAGCATTGTCTGAAATATTCGACGGGATCAAGGAAAATGTGGATGCCTGCGTTTTCCAGAACGGCCATATCGATTACGATAAATTGGATGCCGAATCGTTTGACCGGGACAAGCCGATCAAGTTCGACAAGCTGCGCATGAAACTCGAAGCGGCCGCCCGGCAGAAGTACGACAAGGCGATCACTTTCGAGTTCTCCCAGAATGGCGGGACGTTTATTTTTGGTGCAAGATGTTTATTGTGCCAACAGATAGCTTTTGAAAGTCTCGAAGTCCTTTTCCATCCCTACGCTTTGCTTTTCTCCTTGCATGAAGGCTTTTAGTTTGGCGGGGATTTCGATGTCGGCATCCAGTATTTTGTCTACCGTCCCTTTGAACTTGGCGGGATGGGCGGTTTCGAGGAACAGACCGGTTTCGTTCGGAGCCAGTTTGTTATCGATTAAAGCCTGGTAACCGCAAGCACCGTGAGGGTCTAACACGTAGCCCGTTTCGTTGTAAACTTGCTTCATGGTAGCCCCGATCTCTTCGTCTGTGAAACGGTAACCGCTGATCAGTTGACTGATTTCCGCGTGCGGGTTGCCGTTCTTGCCGTACAAGTCCAGGATGCGGGCGAAGTTGCTCGGATCACCGACATCCATCGCATTGGCGATAGTCGGAACGGAGGGACGCGGCGTGTAAACCCCCGTGTGCAGGTATTCCAGGAACACGTCGTTGCGGTTGTTGGCAGCCACGAAACGTTTGATTGGCAACCCCATCCGATGTGCAAACAAACCAGCTGTGATATTGCCGAAGTTTCCACTGGGGACGGATACCACCAGTTGGTCCGCTTTGCCTATTTTATCCAGTTGCGCATACGCGTTGAAGTAGTAGAATGATTGCGGAAGGAAACGTGCCACATTGATGGAGTTGGCTGATGTCAGCTTCATGTGGCGGTTCAACTCTTCATCCATAAAGGCGGACTTGACCAATGCCTGGCAGTCGTCGAACGTCCCGTCTACTTCCAGTGCCGTGATGTTTTGTCCAAGCGTAGTGAATTGGCATTCCTGGATCGGGCTTACTTTTCCTTTCGGATAGAGCACGTACACATGAATCCCCGGTACGCCGAGAAAACCGTTTGCAACAGCGCTTCCCGTATCACCGGAGGTGGCCACCAACACGTTCACCTGCTTCAATCCTTCTTTTTTAATGAAATAGCCTAACAGGCGGGCCATGAAACGTCCCCCTACGTCCTTGAAAGCCAAAGTCGGGCCGTGGAATAGTTCGAGGCTGTAGATATTGTCGCGTACAGGGACGACCGGCGTCTCGAACGACAGCGTGTCCCGGACGATTGCATCGAGCGTTTCCGGTTCTATATCTTCCCCGAAGAAAGCCTGTGCTGCCGTACAGGCGATTTCATGGAATGATTTGTTTTTGAGACCGGAGATCGTATCCTTGTCCAAAGGCCGGATATGTTCCGGCATATATAAACCTTTGTCACCGGCAAGGCCTTTTACGACGGCTTCTTCCAGTGAGGCAAGCGGAGCTTGTTTGTTCGTGCTGTAATATTTCATAATAATTCTTTTATAAATTCGTCTTTCTCTAATATGCCATATTTCCCTTCCAGTACGGAGAACTCGTCGAAACGCGTCACGCTGTCGGGCTCCTGTCCCGGTTTATAGATAAGGAAAGGGACGGGAGTGTTCGTATGTGTACGGATGGCACAAGGAGTCGGATGGTCGGGCAGGACGGCAATCGCTACCGGTTCATCCCATTTCTGCAATTCCTCGAAGAGGATACCGATGGCTCGTTTGTCCAGGTTTTCGATGGTCCGGATTTTCAGATCTACATCTCCTTCGTGTCCGGCTTCGTCGCTGGCTTCGACATGAAGATAAACGAAATCGTTTGTTTTCAGTGCTTCGAGGGCGGCATGCGCTTTTCCTTCGTAGTTCGTGTCGTAGAGTCCGGTGGCACCTTCCACGTCGATTACTTCCAGGCCGGCATAAACGCCTATGCCCCGTATCAGATCGACGGCCGAGATGACGGAACCCTGCTTGAAGCCATACATTTCCTGCATGGTTTGCATAGCCGGACGATATCCCGGCGACCAGGGCCATATGCTGTTTGCCGGGTCTTTCCCGGCAGCGATGCGCCGGAGGTTGACGGGGTGGTCTTTCAGTATCTCCTGCGATTGCAGGATCAGGTTGTTCAGCAGATCGGCGGTCTCCTGTGCTTCGGGTACTTCCGGTTTGATCATCAGGGGGCGGAAAGTATGTAGAGGCACATCGTGTGGCGGAGTGCAGTCCAGGCGCTTATCGCCTCCTTTCACAACCAACAGGTGGCGGTAAGACACACCGGTATAGAAATGTATGCGGTCAGACCCTAATTTCTCATTTAGAAAGCGGATCAGCTCGTCCGCTTCCTCTGTGGTGATATGGCCGGATGAATGATTCTTCAGGATATCACCTTCCATGCAGATCAGGTTGCAGCGCATGGCCATTTCACCTGGTTTCAGGTCATATCCGATACTGGCCGCTTCCAGCACGCCCCGTCCTTCGTAGACGGTCGGGAGGTCGTAGCCCAGCACTGCCATGTTCGCCACTTCGCTTCCCGGATGGAAACCGTCGGCAACGGTCTTCATTCGTCCGGTAACGCCCATTTCGGCCAGTTTGTCCATATAGGGAGTGTCCGCATACTGCATTGGTGTCTTGCCGCCCAAGGCCTCTATCGGCTCATCGGCCATACCGTCTCCCAAGATGATGATGCTTTTCATAATTCTCTTCTAATAATTGTCAATTGTCAATTATCAATTGTTTAACGGATGTTAGCGATCGAAATAATATCGGCGAAGACTCCAGCCGCCGTGACATCGGCCCCGGCTCCATAGCCTTTGATGATCATAGGATACTCGTGGTATCGTTCGGTAGAGATCATGATGATGTTGTTGCTGCCCTCCAGTTCGTAGAACGGGTGGTGGGCATCCACTTCCTGCAAACCGACTTCGCATGCCCCGTTTTCCATCTTGGCGACGAAGCGGAAACGCTTGTCTTCCGCTTCCAACTGCTGGCGCTTCTCTTCGAACCGGGCATCTAGGCCCTGTATGTTACGCCAAAAATCGTCCAGCGAGCCTTCAAAATAGCTTTCGGGAATGAAAAGGTTGCGTTTCACATCTTCCTGTTCTACCTTGTATCCGGCTTCACGTGCCAGGATTACCAACTTGCGGATCACGTCTTTCCCGCTCAGGTCGATGCGGGGGTCCGGTTCGGAATATCCTTCTTCTTTAGCCATCATGATCGCTTTGCTGAAAGGAATGTCCGCACTCAACGTATTGAAGATATAGTTGAGCGTTCCGGAAAGGACAGCCTCCAGTTTCAGGATATGGTCGCCGCTGTTGATCAGATCGTTCATCGTGTTGATGATCGGCAGGCCGGCCCCTACGTTCGTTTCGAACAGGAACTTGATGCCGCGGTGACGGGCTGTTTCTTTCAGTTTGATATAGTTTTCGTATGAAGAGGATGCGGCGATCTTGTTTGCCGCAACGACCGATACGTTATTGTTCAGCAATTCTTCGTACAGATCGGAGACCGCCTGGTTGGCTGTGCAGTCCACGAACACCGAGTTAAAGATATTCATCTTCAGGATTTCTTCTTTCAGATGTTCGGGCGAACTTTCCTGTCCGTTCTTTTTCAGTTCGTCAATACAGGTTTCCAGGTTCAACCCTTCGCGGCAGAAAATGGCATGCTTGCTGTTAGCTATGCCGACCACATTCAGTTTCAGCCCGTTTTGCTGCATCAGTTTCGGTTGCTGGATGCGGATCTGTTCCAACAGGTTGCCTCCGACCGTACCGACACCCGCTATGAAAAGGTTTAACACTTTGTATTGGGAAAGAAAAAAGGAGTCGTGGATCGAGTTCAATGCCTTGCGCAGGTATTTCAGCTTGATGACGAAAGAAATGTTCGTTTCGGAAGCCCCCTGTGCGCAGGCGATTACGCTGATACCTGCGCTGCCCAGTGTTCCGAACAACTTGCCGGCGATACCCGGAGTGCGTTTCATGTTTTCGCCTACGATAGCGACAGTGGCCAGATCCTTTTCTGCTACCGTGTCGCTCATATCACCCTGGGCACGTTCGAGTGCGAATTCTTCGTCCAATACTTTGACTGCCAGGTCTGCATCTGCATTCCGGACGGCAAATGTCGTATTGTTTTCCGAGCTGGCCTGTGATACCATAAACACGCTGATGCCATTCTTTGCCAATGTCTTGAAAATACGGTAATTGACGCCGATAACACCCACCATACCCAGACCTTGCACCGTGATCAGACATGTGTCGTTGATGGAGGAAATACCTTTGATCATCGCCTTGCTGTCATCCTGCACCCGTTCTTTGGAGATATAAGTTCCCCTTGCAGTCGGGTTGAAGGTATTCAGGATGCGGATCGGTATGTTTTTGTGATAAACCGGATAGATCGTCGGAGGATAAATCACTTTCGCTCCGAAGTTGCATAATTCCATTGCTTCCGTGAATGTCAGCCGGTCGATGACATAAGCCGAACTGATCACGCGCGGATCGGCCGTCATGAAGCCGTCCACATCCGTCCATATCTCCAGTCTGCGGGCATTAAGTGCTGTTGCCAGGATAGAGGCCGTATAGTCGGAGCCTCCGCGTCCGAGGTTAGTCACTTCTCCTTCCTTGCTGGAAGATATAAAGCCGGGAACCAGCGATACTTTAGGCAGCGGGTCGAATGTTTCTTCGATCAGGCGGTTTGTCAATTCGAAATCGACGATATGCTTGTTGAACTGCTTGACCGTTTTGATGAATTTGCGCGAGTCGAACAGTTTGGCCTCGTTTATCACGTTCGAAACGATCAGAGAGGAGATACGTTCGCCGTAGCTGACGATCGTGTCGGAAGTTTTGGCCGACAAGTCGTTGATGAGGTACACACCTTTGTAAATATTACCCAGTTCGTCGAGCAAAGCCATCACTTGCTTCTGCACTTCGATCCGTTTTGTTTTGTCGGGGATAACACCTTGTATGACGTCGAGATGGCGGGCTACGATTTCGGAAAACTCTCTTTCATAAGCTACGTCTCCGTTCGTCGCCATCGAGGCTGTCTTCAGCAGTTTGTCCGTGATCCCTCCTAAGGCGGATACTACGACGATTACAGGCTCTTCAATGGCCTCTACTATCTTCTTTACACTCAGGATGCTATCCACGGAACCTACGGATGTTCCGCCGAATTTCAATACTTTCATCGATATGTATTTATTTAGTTGACAATCGGTAATCGACAATCGGCAGTTTAAAAACAAAACTGCATGCCGGTTTGAGAATGTCAGTTATTTACTGATTATTGATTGATTTGAAAAAAAAGAAACGCAAGTGCAATGTGAGAATTGCAACAAAGCGGGACGTGGTCTCCGCATTTGTCTATTTGTATATGCTAAACCCCCCAAGGGGTCATTGTCAGTGCCCAGGTGTGATATGTGAAACCTGTTAATGTCATTTGCGATTTTCCTTGTGTTTATATTTACGTCGGCAATATTACGCATTATTTTTCAAATGCAAGCATTTTTTTGCCTGAAAGTTGAAATTTGACAGAAAAAAGTTCGATATCACGCCAAAAAGAAGGACGTAGTTCTAACAGGACATTGTATTCGACACACTAATAGACGCAAATATATTAAATTTATAATTAATCAAACTAAAATAATATATTTTTTAATCGGAAAGGCTAAAAAATATTCAGATTGTAAAATAACAAGACCATCAGGAAAGCTTTTTCCAGGCTTTTTTTCTACCGAGTCTATACCCCCATGCAAGTAGGATGATTTTATAATCTTCCGTTCCGATGGCCAGGAAAACCAGCTAAAACATCGTCCCGCCAAGTCCTGTTAGAACTACGTCCTTTGATTGAGGATCATTATGCTTTCTATACCTTAAATTAAAAGGAAACGTTTTTATAGGCCAATGTGGTTATACTTGAATGTATCATTTAAATCTATTGATTATGAAAAGGTTCTTTTGGGTTCTTTTTGTGATGTCCTTATGGGGGCATTTGCTGATGGCGCAGGAAAAGGCTGTGTCAGGTATCGTAGTTTCTACCGAAGACGGCTTGCCGATGATCGGGGTGGCTGTCGTAGACAAGCAGACGATGAATGGCGTAACCACCAACGAAAAAGGAGAGTTTTCGATGACTGTTTCTCCTCGTACGAAAACACTGCATCTCTCTTACTTGGGATATAAGACAAAGGAAGTCACCATTTCCGGCCGTAGCATGAAGATCGAAATGGAGCCGGACATGGTAGCTATCGACGAGGTGATGGTTGTTGCTTATGGTACAGGAAAGAAGTCGACCTTTACAGGATCGGCCAGCGTGGTCAAGAAAGAATCGCTGGAGAAGATCAAAGCATCCAATGTAACCCAGGCTTTGCAAGGGCAAAGCAGCGGTGTGCAGGTGTTGAACAATTCCGGTGAGCCGGGCGAAGATGCGACGATCATGATCCGTGGTATCGGTTCCATGAACGCATCCAGTTCCCCGCTTTATGTGGTCGACGGAACGGCTTATGACGGTTACCTGAATGCTATCAACCCGAACGACATCGAGTCCATGACTATTCTGAAAGATGCCTCGGCCACCGCCTTGTACGGCTCTCGCGCAGCCAATGGGGTCGTGATGATCACAACGCGTAAGGGCGCAAGCGAGAAAGGGCAGATCAATTTCCGTTCAACTTGGGGATTCTCCAGTTTGGCTGTAGGGTTGCCGGATCAACTGTCACCAGACCAACTATCGCAATTGACTTGGCGTGCTTTGTATAATGGCTATCTGGATTCAGGTTATCGGGACGAAGATTCCCGTTCCTATGCGTCTTATTATGTGATGGGTGAGTTCGGTAATAACCCTTATAACATTGATATGCCGGTCGGGACAGATGGGAAGATGGATCCCGATGCCAAGTTGAATTATTGGGGAGATTGGAGAAACGCTTTGTTGAAATCCCGTCTGCGTCAGGAATATACGATAGACTTCAGTGGTAAGAATAAAAAAGCCGACTACTTTATATCAGCCGGTTACCTGAACGATAAAGGTGTATTTTCTATCCAGCGTTTCGAACGCTATTCAACACGGGCAAACTTGAACTATAATGTAAACAAATGGTTGAAGGTCGGAACCAACATCAGTTTGTCTCATAGCGTGCGCGAAGGGTCTGCCAGTGATCAGACTGTATGGCTTTTGCGTACGATGCCGACAGTGTATCCTATTTATGAATGGGACAGTGCGACGAATGCCTACAGATTGGACAAGAACGGCAATCGTATTTTTGACTACGGAAACTACCGTACATCCTGGAGTGGGACTAACCCGTTGGCTGATGATACCTATAACAAGTCTCCTTGGACACATGACGATGTTTCCAATCGTACCTATTTTGAAATAACATTCATCCCGGGATTGAAGTGGCGTACCAATTTCAGCGTGGATTTTTATCAGTATAATTATGATGGCTATGTAAACAGCGAATATGGCTTTGCTGCCGGTTATAAAGGTTCAGCCTATAAGGAAAGCGACCGGAATCTTTCTTATACGATCAACAACCTGTTGACTTATGAGAAATCTTTCGGGGATCATTCTTTGTCTGTTTTATTGGGACAGGAAGCCTATGCTTTGGAATATAAGTTGTTATCTGCCGAAAAGCAGGGATTCCCTTTTCCAGGTGTTACGGAGATCGGTTCGGCAGCCGTGATGAGCAGCATGAATTCTTACACCGACAAATACCGTCTGTTAAGCTGGTTGAGCCGTGTCGAATATGATTATAAAGACCGTTATTACATTTCCGGCAGCTTCCGTACGGACGGCTCTTCCCGTTTTCATCCCGATAATCGTTGGGGGCAATTCTGGTCTTTAGGTGGTTCATGGAGAATATCCAATGAAGAATTCATGAAACCTTATAGTTCCTGGTTGGATAATTTGAAACTGAAAGCCAGCTATGGTGCTGTCGGTAATGATAACTTGGGGACTTATTATGCTTATCAAGGTTTGTATGCGACAGGCATGAACAACTACCGGGATCCGGGTGTTATGGTCAGCCGTTTGTCAAACAAGGATTTGAAATGGGAGACGAATTTGCAGTTCAATGTCGGGTTGGATTTTGCCGTGTTCAATAAGCTGAGCGGTAGTGTCGAGTGGTTCAGCCGTAAGTCTAAAGACCTGTTGTTTACATTGCCGATGGCTCCGTCTACCGGCATGAGCGGTATTGACCGTAATATCGGTGACGTTAAGAACCAGGGTGTCGAATTCTCTTTGAATTATGCTGCCATATCCAATAAAGATTTTAAATGGACCATCGATTTGAACGGGACATCTTATAAGAACCGTATAACCAAGTTGCCGCAGGCCGAAGTCAATGCCGGTGTCTTCAAATGGCGTGAAGGTGAATCCCGCTATAATTTCTGGGGAATCGAGTATGCAGGTGTGAACCCTGAAACCGGAAACGACCAATATTGGAAAACGATTTACGAAACAAACGACAAAGGAGAAAAAGTCGTGAAGGAACGGGTAAAGACCGAAAATTATAATGAGGTGACAAGCGACAGCCAGCAGAAATATCTGGGCGATGCCATTCCAAAATTGTTTGGGGGCTTTACCAATAACTTCTCATATAAAGGCATCGACCTTTCTTTCATGATCTATTACAGTATCGGCGGCAAGCTGTATGACAGCGACTATGCGCAATCCATGTATTACCGGAGAGGCTATAGCATGCACCCGGATATGTTGGATTCTTGGACTCCTGAAAATCCGAATGCCGAGTTCCCTCGCTTGACCACCTACTATAATTATGCGAATTATATGAGTTCCTATACTTCCAAATTTATTTTCAACAACTCTTTTGCGAGGTTGAGGAATGTGACGTTGGGATACACGTTGCCTAAAAATTTCACGAAGAAGTTCCAGGTCAATTCATTACGCTTGTTCGTCCAAGGGGATAACTTGGTTACGATTGGTAGTGCAGCCCGTCGTGGTACGGACCCGGAACAAAGCATATCCGGAACGACCGCCAACCGGTTCCCGGTGACGAAGTCCGTTTCATTCGGTCTGCAACTTAATTTGTAAGAAGTCTAATTAAATAAATGATGAAGAATATGAAATCAAAGAACTATATATTGTCGGTTTTGGCTACAGGTCTCATGACGGGAAGTATGGTTTCCTGTAGTGATTTTTTGGATACGAAACCATCGACATCTGTCGATGATACGGATGTCTTTCAAACAACTTCCGGCGCACAGTCTGCTTTGAATGGTTGTTACTATCAAATGCGTGCCTATGGTAGCGGGGGAGCTAACCGGGGTGACGACTACGGTATACCTTCTATCCAGATGATTTCGGACATGTGCGGTGAAGATGTGATGAATAATGGTAGTGGATGGTATTTATATAACTATAATTATTGGGGAGAAACTCAAGCTAATATATTCCGTACAGATCAGTTGTGGACCTTCCATTACCGGTTGGTCAATAACTTGAATTCCGTAATCACTTATGTCGATGATTCGGAAGGCGAAGATATGGATAAGCAATATATCAAAGGGCAGGCTTTGGCTTTGCGCGGATGGGCCTATTTCGATTTGGCCCGCTTGTATCAGCAGACTTATGCTATCGCAAAGGATATGCCGGGAGTTCCTGTTTATACGGAACCGACTGTAGACGGTACACAAGGTAAACCGCGTGGAACGTTGGAAGAAACCTATCAGCAGATCTTGTCAGACCTGACGACTGCCGAATCGATGTTGGAGGGCTTTGTTCGTAGTTCCAGCTATCCGAACGTGTTTGACCAAACGGTTGTACAAGGTGTTTTGTCTCAAGTCTATCAAGTAATGAATAACTGGGCGAAATCGGAAGAATATGCTAAAAAGGTGCTGGCGGTTTATCCTTTGACGACTGCAGAAGAGTATGCAAATGGATTTAATGACCACCTTACCAAATCTTGGATTTGGGGAATTAAACAGACGGAAGAGCAGAATATGGGCGACTATTCTCCTTTTGCTATGTGGTACAACGGTGATCGTAAATGTTGGACTTTTGCAGGCTTTATCCTCTCTGATCAGTTTGTGGATTTGTTTGACGAAGATGATATTCGTTTCAAACAGTTCGAGAATTGGTCTACGGGTTCTGGCCAGACGAAAAAGGAATTCTGGATTTCTCATAAGTTCAGGGATAATGAGGACTGCCGCGGATCGATGGTTGTCATGCGTTCCGACGAAATGTTGCTGAATGCGGCGGAAGCTTGTGCGCACCAGGGAAAAGATACGGAAGCGAAAGCGCTGTTGTGGCAGCTTCAGGACTTGCGTAATGCCAAGCGTACGGAAGCAAGTGGCGATGAACTGATCGAAGCTATTTTAAAAGAAAGAAGAAAAGAACTCTATGGAGAAGGTTTTTCTTTGTTTGATATGCTTCGGACGCAGAAGGGCCTGGAACGAACCGGTAACCATATGGACTGGGGAGGCTTGATCACGTTGCCCGCCAAATCATGGCGTTTCATCTTCCAGTTGCCGGGAGCCGAAATGAAGAACAACAAATCTTTAGTCGATGAAATCTGGCCGGCCGGTGACCAGAATCCGTTTGACGGGGTCTATGAACCATGAGATTTTGGGCGGTGTATCGGAGCTACCTCCTTCTTGGTCAAAGCGATGACATGCATAGTCGATGATTAAAGGAGGATTTGTATTCCCATGATCACCGGCCTGCATTTGCAGGAACGCAGGCCGCCGTTTATAGGAACGCAGGCTGGTGATTGCAGGAACGTCGGGAGACATTCCTTACGGGATTTGACACAATTGGCACATTTGACATCGGTTTGCTAAACTATATATAGGTAATAATATATATTCAGGTATATATATACCTACATAGGTATATTAAATAATTAATTATTTATCTCGCGTATATATATTTCTACAACCCCATGTCAAATGTGCCAAATGTGTCATCGTTTCCCTTTCTCCATGTCTTCCCGGCTTTTGCTCTGTGTCACGAGATAAACACCTGTGAAGACCAAGACAGCCGACAGGACTTTCTGCCAGGAAAGGGTGTCCTGGCCGATCATGACGGCAATGAACGAGGCGACAATCGGCTGCACGTAGTTGTACATGCTGACTGTTGTCGGGCGGATTCTCTTCAACGACATCGGGATGAGCAGGTAGGGGAGGAACGTCGCCCCGAAGAGGACGTAGAAGATTGCGCCCAGTTCCGTGAAGTCCCAAACCTCCCGGTGGAAAGCGGGAGCGTCGAGCACATGCCGGAAGGTGAAGGGGACCAGCGTCAGTGTCGTGAAGAGGAACATCCATTTCATCATCGTGACCGATGAATAGCGCAGGGAGAGCGGTTTCGACAGAACCAGGTAGATGGCATACATCAACCCGCTGACGATCATCATCATGTCACCGTCGAGGCTGCTGATGCTGTCGATGGCATGCGTGGAGCTGAAGACAAGCAGCAGGCCGCCACTGACCCCCATGAACACACCGAACGACTTCTTCCGGGTGATCGGCTCCTTCAGTATGACGGCGGCCAGCAGCAGGACGAAGATCGGCACGGCGGTGGCGATGATGGAGGCGTCGACTGGAGAAGAACGGTTCAGCCCGACGATGAACAATCCCTGATTGATCCCCACTCCGCAAAGGGCGCATACAAAAAGCATCCCCAAGTCTTTCAACGGCACTTTCTCTTTTACCGTGAAGAGAGACACGATCCAGAACATCACACAGGCGAAAGCCATGCGCATGATCGTAAGACCTTCGGGGGGAACGTGTGCCGGCAGCAGATATTTGGATATCGGCATGTTGACGGCAAACAGGATATTGGTTATCAATATCAGGATGTGACCTTTCAGTTTCTCGCTGTTCATGACAAGTGTTCTTATTTATAACGCTCTTTTTCTTTGATAAACCCGTTGCGGAACGCGTAAAGGAGTTTTTCGAGATCATGGATCTGTTGTTGCAGGTCCGCCCCCTTGTCTGTGTCCTTGACCATCTGGCGGTGGGAGTTCAGTTCGACGACGATGGTGGTCGAACGGATGTCTTTGCCCTCCTTGATGGCCTGGTCGGTCGACAGGAACGGTTCGTGCTGTACAAGCTGGAAGCCGCGCGAATGGTAGACCAGGGTATAACCTGCAATGCCTGTTTCCGGGTGGTAGGCTTTGGAGAAGCCTCCGTCGATGACAAGCAGTTTCCCGTTTGCCTTGATCGGGTTCTCGCCTTTGATGGAGCGTACGGGGACATGTCCGTTGATGATGTGGCGGTGCTGGCCGGTGACGCCGAACTCGTCCAGCAGCATGTCACAGACCGATTCTTCTTCCCGGAGGGAATAGTAGGCGCCTTTTTCCTCCTTCTGCACCGATTTGTCGTCGATGAAGCAGCGTTCGAAAGTCGCCATCCGGCTCTTGTCGAAGAGAGGGGAGTCCTTGCCTTCCCAAAGATACCAGATGTAATCCATCGCGAAGTCCTTCTCCGGGCTGTCGTCGGCATCGAAATAGGCGGTGCGCACCAGCTGGTCCACTTTATCCAGCAGGGCTTTACCCTTATATTCCGTTCCTTCGATCCGGATCGCCTTGAGCGTGCCGTCCGGGTTCATCGGGACGGAGGCGTGGAAGAGCAGGTTGGAGTTGCAGACCTGATACATGCTGCCGTGCGTGAACAGGCAGCGCATGTGCTTTTTCAGTTTCTCGCTACATTCGAACGAGTGCTTGATGCGCCGCATCAGTTCTTCTTCTTCGATCGAAAGGGCATAGGGGTCCTTGGCATTGAGAGTCGGCCAGTTCTTGTCTTTCAACTCGTATTCCTTTCCTTCGATACGGATCGTCCCGCGGCGGAGGTCGATATGGTGGAGCAACAGGCGGTCGTCCATCCCGAATTCCGGACGGCGGCGGATGATCTCGCCTTCCAGCTTGAACTGTATGATCGTGATCGCCTTGTGCATGCGGGCGATCAGTTGGGTTGTCTTTTCATCGAAGGTCGCATCCGACGCGTTCGTACGCGGGATGAACAGTTCGCAGGGGTCGTCTCCATAGACTTCCATGGCGAATGTCGCCAAGGGCAGGAGGTTGATGCCATAGCCGTCCTCAAGGGTTGCCAGGTTGCCGTAGCGCATGCACATGCGGATCACGTTGGCGATGCTCCCCGCGTTGCCGGCGGCGGCCCCCATCCAGAGGATGTCGTGGTTGCCCCACTGGATGTCGAAGTTATGGTAGTTGCAAAGCGTGTCCATGATGATGTGGGCGCCCGGCCCGCGGTCGTAGATGTCGCCGATGATGTGCAGCAGGTCGATCGTCAGGCGTTGAATCAGGTTGCACATGGCGATGATGAAGTCATTGGCCCGGCCGGTCGAGATGATCGTGTTGATGATCTGGTCCACATAGGCGGACTTGTTCGGCTCGTCGCTCGACTCGTGGAGCAGTTCCTGGATGATGTAGGAGAACTCCTTCGGCAGGGCCTTGCGCACTTTCGAGCGCGTGTATTTGGACGAGACGTTCCGGCAGACGCGTACCAGTTGGTTCAGTGTGATCAGATACCAGTCGTCCAGGTCTTTTTCGCGTTGCCGGATCAGTTCCAGTTTTTGTTCCGGATAGTAGATCAGCGTGCAAAGCTCCTTCTTCTCGAAGTCGCGCAGCGTGTTGCTGAATATCTCGTTCACTTTGCGCTTGATCGCGCCGGAGGCATTTTTCAGCACATGGTTGAAAGCCTGGTGCTCGCCGTGGATGTCGGACAGGAAATGCTCCGTCCCTTTCGGCAGGTTCAGGATGGCCTCCAGGTTGATGATTTCCGTGCTGGCGTCTGCCACCGTCGGAAAGCTGCGTGCCAGCAGCGTCAGGTAGCGCAGGTCGTTTAATACGTGTTCTGCTGTTATATCTTTAGTCATACCCTATTTTTTTATTGTCAATCGATTGAAACGTCTCCAAAGTAACAGTCCGAGCGTGGTCAGGCTGATCGGGAAGCCGCACCAGATGCCGATGGCTCCCCAACCAAAAGTGAACCCGCACAGGTAACCGATGGGAAGTGCCAGTCCGAAGTGGCAGAAGAAAGCCATATAAGCCATGTATTTGACATCCGAGATGCCTCGCAGAGCGTTGGCGAAGAGGATTTGCAGTCCGTCGCCTGCCTGATACAGGATCACTGACCAGGCGAGCAGGGCGACCAGTTCGACTACCTCTTTTTCCGGAGTGATGATATATCCCATGATGTTACGGAAAATCCCGATCAGGAGAACAACGATGGTTGCCGTCCCCATGACCAGATGCAGGCCGGCAAAAGATGCGTGCCGTATGGCAGGCCAGTCGTTCCGGCCCCGGAAGTTGCTTACCCGTATGGTAACCGCCGCCGCTATGCCGTAATAGACCATGAAGCCGAGCGTGGTGATCACGCCTGCCACTTGGTGGGCGGCGAGTGCCGTGCTTCCCAGCCATCCCATCATGATGACACTCAGACTAAACGAGCCTGTCTCGACTCCCATCTGGAAGCCGACCGGTAGGCCGAGGCGGACCAGGTTGCCTATGTTCGCCCGGTTGACTGTCCCTTTCTTGAACCCTTCCCTGTAAAGTTTGTAACGGGAATGCTTGGTAAACAGGACGTAGAATATCCCGAATGTCAGGATACGGCTGGCGAGTGTCGAGATACCGGCTCCGGTAAGCCCAAGTTCAGGGCATCCGAAGTTGCCGTATATAAGCAAGTAGTTCCCGATGATGTTGAGCACGTTGGCTCCTAACATGACGCACATCGGGGTGACCGTGTCTGTCGTGCCGTCGCTGAACTGCTTGAACGAGTTGAACAGCATGGCGAAAATGACCGAGAAGAGTTGCAGGATATAGTAAGGCACGATATAGGGCATCAACTCTTCCGGCTGCTTCAGAATATGGATGTTCAGAAGCAGTGTCAACATGCAGAGGCTGAGTAGCAATCCCACGATGAGGTTGATACAAAGGCTGTTTTTCAGTGTCTCGCCTGCCTTTGCATATTCTTTCTGCGCAAAATACCCTCCGATGATGGGAGTCAGTCCATAGGAAAATCCCATCCCCGCGATGAACACGAGGTTGAAGAAGTTGTTGACAAACGAGGCGGCAGCCAGCTCGGCCGTACTGTGATGCCCGACCATGATGTTGTCGGCAAAGCCTACAACAATAATGCCCAGCTGTCCCAACATGATCGGGACACCCAGGCGTATCGTTTCTTTGTAATGTTCCTTGTAAACCGAAAGTTGCATCATTCCAAAACCTCTACCGACTTGATTACTACATTTTCCGTCGGGCGGTCTTGCTTATTTGTCTTTACTTGCTGGATCGCGTCTACTACGTCCAGTCCTTCCACCACTTCGCCGTAGACGGTGTATTGGTTGTCAAGGAAGGGCACGCCGCCGATCGTCTTGTAGGTCTCGCGCAGTTCGGAAGGCATCTTCGTCTCGTCTTTACGCTTTTCGGCCTCCAGTTCGGTCTTGCCGATCAGGGTGTCGCGGAGCACGGCGAGCTCTTCTTTGTTGCCGCTGCGGTAGAGTTCCATGATCTTGGACTTGTTCTCTGTCTGGAGGCGGTTGAAGATAGCCTGTTTCAGGCGCCCTTCCATCTGCTTTTCCATCTGGCTGAGTTCGGTTTCCGAATATTTCTTGCCTGTGACGATATAGAACTGTGAGGCTGACGATGCTTTTTCCGGGTTCACTTCGTCTCCGGTGCGGGCGGCGCACAAGGCTCCCTTTTTATGGAAATATTGGGGATAGTTGAACTCTGCCGGAATGGTATAGCCCAAGTCGCCGGCTCCTAACTGCTTGTTCATCGGGGCGTCTTTGGAAGTGACATCGCCACCTTGTACCATAAAGTCCTTGATGACGCGGTGGAATAGCAGGCCGTCGTATTGTCCGGCTTTTGCCAGCTTGATGAAATTGTCGCGGTGCTGAGGTGTATCGTTGTATAATTTGAATTTTATCTTTCCGAGTGTGGTGTTCATCACCACTAATGTTTCTTTTGTTTCCATTCTTTGTTGTTTATTTGTTGACTATCTTCATTGACTTGATTTTGATGTTCTTGACAGGACGGTCGTCTGCGTTCGTTTCGGTGAACTGGATCTTGTCGACTGCTTTCATGCCACTTACGACTTCGCCGAAAATCGTGTATTTACCGTCCAGGTGGGGCGTGCCTCCTTCCAGCATATAGGCTTGGCGTTGTTCGGGGGTGAAGGTGATGCCTTGTTCCTTCTCCATCTTGTCTAGCTCCATTTCCGTAAAGAACTTGCCGGTTACGATATAGAACTGGGTGGCCGACGAGGCGCGTTCGGGGTTCTCGTCGTCGCCTGTACGGGCGGCGGCGAACATGCCGCGTTTATGGAAATACTTCGGGTAGACGATCTCTGCCGGAATGGTGTAGTCCAGATCTCCGTCACCTAAGTGCTGTTCCATCGGGGCGTCTTTGGAATTAATGTCGCCTGCCTGTACCATGAATTGTTTGATGACACGGTGGAACAACAGTCCGTCATAGCGGTGTTCCTTCACATTTTTGATAAAATTATCACGATGTTGGGGCGTGTCGTTAAAAAGTTTCACTTTGATCTTTCCCATATCGGTGTCGATCAGTACCAGCGTTTCAACCTCTTGCGCTTGCAAATGGACGGATATCAGAGCCGAGAGGGCCACTAAACATATAGCAAACAGCTTTTTCATCTTCATCTTATTTTTGTATTATGGCAACAAAAATAGTGATATTTACTCGTTAAAGCAATCATTTGACACAACCTTTTCCGTTGGCATCTGTTCAAGTTGGTAATTCATCTAAACAAAAAGCATATTTATGAAAACATTGTTGAAAAGCGCAGTTCTACTGCTCGGAATGGGATTGCTTTCTACCCATTCCCAGGCTCAGAAAGTGGTGGTTGAGGATAAAGAACCGAATTCCGTCATGTTTGTCACAATCGATAAGGCGGGCAATGAGATTATCCGGATCATGAATGCGTCACAGAGTCCCCGTTTCCACGAACCGAAAGCGCCCCGTTTCCTGCTGACAGACCGGAAAGGCAAGTTTGCTCTCGGTATCGGAGGATATGTGAAACTGGCAGCCGAATATGATTTTGGCGGTATTTCCGATAATATAGATTTTTACCCGGCATTGATTCCCGGCAGAGGACAGTCGTATGTACGGAACCAGTTCCAGATGGACGCCACTACGAGCACGATCTTTCTGAAGCTGGTCGGGCATACGGATCTCTTGGGCGATTTCGTGGTGTATACGGCCGGTAACTTCCGCGGTGGAAGCGGCAAGATATTCGAGTTGAGGAATGCTTATGTGTCGGCACGAGGCTTTACGGCGGGTTACGATTATGGTTCGTTCATGGACTTGGGCAATGTACCTGCCACGATCGACTTTGCCGGTCCTAACGGGATGTCGATCTATCATGCCACACAGATCCGTTACGAACATGCGCTTGCCAAAGGCTTGAAAGCCGGTATCGGGGTGGAAATGCCGGTTGTGGACGGGCTGACAAACGAGCATGTCAGTATTGCCAAGCAGCGGATGCCGAACTTCCCGGTCTACGTGCAGTATGGCTGGAACCCTAAAAGCCATTTCCGGGCTGCGGCTATTATCAGGAGCATGACCTACGATGATTTGACGGCCCGCAAAGCTGAGTCGGAGATCGGATGGGGTGTTCTGGCTTCTGCCACTTTTAACCTGACGAATCGTTTGCAGGTCTATGGACAGGGTGTGTATGGCAAAGGTATCGGGCAGTTCCTGAACGACATGAGCATGTTGAATGTCGATGTGGTCCCGAATCCTGAAAAAGAAGGGAAGATGCAGGTGCTCCCGATGATGGGCTGGTTTGCCGGCATGCAGTATAATTTCTCTCCGAAAGTGTTTATCACCAGTACATACGGGCAGTCACGCTTGTATAGCCATGATGGTTATCCTGTTACTGCTTCCGACCAGTACCGCTACGGACAATACCTGAACGCCACGCTTTTCTGGAACATCACGTCCGACCTGCAGGCCGGAGCCGAATATCTGCGCGGCTGGCGTACGGATTTCAACGGTGACACACGTCATGCGAACCGGGTGAATCTGGCGGTACAGTATAGTTTCTAAGAAGATTAGAACCTTTAAATGATGATTTATCTGTTACTTTTGGCTTGATCCAAAAGTAACCAAAAGATCAAGGCTTAAGCTGGCTCGCTACTCCGTTCCCTTCGTTCGCTGTCGCGTCTGAAACTCGCTTCGCTCAAACAGCAGACGCTCCGGACGCTCACTCCAGTCTCTGCGCTTAACGCTCACCAGCTTAGGCCGGATATAGAGCCTGACGGCTCTTTGAGGATGGCCGATACCGACACCTATATAACAGATGGTATCGGCCATCCCAAGAGAAAGCGGAGCTTTCTTGGAAAGGCCTAAGCGGACGGTTGTCAAGCGGAGGGTAAAGGTGGAGCGGCCGGAGCCTGCGCTGTTTGAGCGAAGCGAGTTTCGCAGGCGACAGCGGAACCTTTGCCCGGAGTAGACCGGACGGTTAAGCCTTGATCTTTTGGTTACTTTTGGGTCAAGCCAAAAGTAACAGTTATTATCATAGTGAACAATAAAATCCCCACAGTGAAACAGAGAGCACTGTGGGGATTCTTATTTATTGGATCTGATCTTGTTCGCTTAGAACAATTTAGCAGGATATTCGCCTGCGTCGATCAATGCCTGGATCTTATCTACCACTTCCTGACGGTCTTCCGGATAGGTGACACCGAACCATTTGCTGGCGGTATCCAGTACTTCGACCGTAGCCGTCTTGTCATTGATCAATTTATCAACCATCAGCGGAATGAAGAATTCGCTCTTCAGGTTTTCCATGTTCTTCGGATCGCTCAGGAAAGTCTTGAAGAATTCCTGGCTGTAAGCGAAGTAATCAGGAGTGAAGCCCCAGAAGTTCATGCTTACCGGAGTCGTGTCGGGGGTAGCTGTCCATTCGCCGTTGTCGTCAATGTATTTCACTTCTCCGTCGATACGCTGGATTTTAGTACGTTCGACAACCGAAGTCAACAACTTGTTTGCATCTGTACTACAGATACCGCGTGATACCGTACCGCTTTCGCTCAATGTGTTGCCTACGCGGAAACCTACCATCGAATATACGTTCTTGGAACCTTCAGGCAGGGCAGCCAGGAATTTACCCATTGTCTGGAAAGAGTCGCGTCCGTAGAAGTCATCGCAGTTGATAACGGCAAACGGTTCTTTGATCACGTCAGCTCCCATCATGACGGCATGGTTCGTGCCCCACGGTTTTGTACGTTCTGCCGGGCAGGTGAATCCTTCGGGCAGGTTGTCCAATGCCTGGAATACCAGTTCGCAAGGGATGTGACTTTCATATTTGGAGAGGATTTTGTCGCGAAAATCCTGTTCGAAATCTTTACGGATAACGAAAACGAGTTTGCCGAAACCGGCGCGAATGGCATCGTAGATGGAATAATCCATGATTGTTTCACCATTAGGACCCAGTCCGTCCAATTGTTTCAAGCCTCCATAACGGCTTCCCATTCCGGCAGCCAATAAGAATAATGTAGGTTTCATAATCTTCTAAGTTTATATAGTGTTTTTGTTTTCTTCGGGCAAAAGTAGGAAATAAATATGATTTTTGATTTATGATTTATGATTTATTCGTTTGCTCCTGACTTGATACCATAGACAACACCATGTTCAATCATAAATCATAGCATCATTTCACTTCCAGTACGACGATAGACTTGGCGGGCAGGTCGATTTTGAGCTGTCCCTTTTCGATTTTCGCACCGTCGAAGGTTGCCGGTTTTACGGCATCCGGTTTCTCGAAGGTGTTATGGTCATTGATGGAGGCGGAGGTCAGGATACGTCCTTTCACGCTGCCGATCTTTTGTCCTTGCAGGTCGAGGGTGATGCTTTGGGCGTTGTCGACATCTACATTGGCCAAAGAAATGTGGATACGTCCGTTCTTGTCTTTGGAGGCGGAAGCGCTTACCATCGGTACTTCTCGGCCTCCGCGCACTTTGGCCTTGTCGCAGATCAAGTCCATCGGCAGGAAAGTGGCGTCCTGGTGCACGTTATACATCTGGAAAACATAATAAGTCGGCGTGAGCAACATCTTCGGGCCGTTCGTCAGGATCATGGATTGGAGCACGTTGACGATCTGGGCGATGTTGGTCATCCGGACGCGGTCGGTATATTTATGGAATACGTTCAAAGTGAGGGCTGCCACGAAAGCATCGCGCATGGTGTTCTGCTGGTACAGGTGGCCGTTGATCGTGCCCGGTTCTTCGTCCCACCAGGTTCCCCACTCGTCTACCATCAGGCCGATTTTCTTCTGCGGGTCGTATTTGTCCATGATCTGGATATGCTTCCTGACGACATCTTCTATTTCGAGACATTTGCCCATCGTCCAGTAATAGTCGTCCTTGTTGAAATCCGTAGCCGATCCTTTGCTTCCGTTCCATCCCGTGACCGTGTAATAGTGCAGGGAGATGCCATCCATGCGGCCGCCGACGTTCTTCATCAGCGTCTCCGTCCAGTTGTAGTCGTAGTCGCTGGCTCCGCTGGCAATCTTGAAAAGGCGGTTGCCGTCGTAGTTGCGGCAATAGGTGGAGTAGCGGCGGTAGAGGTCGGCGTAGTATTCGGGGCGCATGCTTCCGCCACATCCCCAACTTTCGTTGCCGACACCGATGAATTTGACTTTCCATGCTTTGTCGCGTCCGTTTTGCCGGCGCAGGCGGGCCATCGGGCTGTCGCCTTCCGAAGTCATGTATTCGACCCACTTGGCCATCTCTTCGACGGTCCCGCTACCGACGTTGGCGCTGATATAAGGTTCGCACCCTAACAGTTCGCAGAGGTTTAGGAACTCGTGCGTACCGAAACTGTTGTCTTCGATCGTGCCGCCCCAGTTGTTGTTCACCATTTTCGGACGGTTTTCTTTCGGGCCGATGCCGTCCATCCAGTGGTATTCGTCGGCGAAGCAGCCGCCCGGCCAGCGGAGGTTGGGGATTTTCAGTTCTTTCAAGGCATTCAGCACGTCGTTTCGGTAGCCTTGTGTATTGGGTATTTCGGATTCGGGGCCGACCCAAAGCCCGCCATAGATACAGGTCCCGAGGTGTTCGGCGAACTGGCCGTAGATATGTTTGCTGATCTGTTGGTTTCCTTGCTCAGGATAGATACGGATGCTCGCGTCTTTCTGGGCGAAGAGGGGCAGTGTGGCGGCTGCCATTAGGCTTACTAATACTGTTTTCATGTTATTTTCGTTTACTATGTTTTGTTTGAATGAAAGCTATGTCATGATATAAAATTATAGGTTATAAGTATTTTTCTGAGGACAAAAGTATATAAAATACACTTATGAACGAAATTATAAAAAGAAAAAGATATTACTATTTGCCTCAATTTGTGTACCTTTGTCGGATAAAATGAATGATTAAACGTTGAACAAAATGAAAAAGTTAATGGTAATACCGCTTGTTGCCGCTGGAATGGCCGCGATGGTGGGGTGCAGCAAAACTCCTGTGAAGGAGGCTGCAAAGAATGACGCTATCAACCTGGCCAACCTGGACACGGCTGTGGCTCCGGGGACCGATTTCTATCAGTATGCTTGTGGTGGCTGGATGAAGAATAATCCGCTGAAACCGGAATATGCCCGTTTCGGTATATTCGACCAGCTCAGGGATAACAATCAGGAACAGATCCGTACTCTTATCGAAGGTCTCAGTGAGACACCCGGGCAGGAGGGGAGCGTCGGGCAGAAGATCGGTATGTTGTTCGCGATGGGGATGGACAGCGTGAAACTGAATGAAGACGGTTATGCCCCGATCAAAGACCAGCTTGCTGAAATCAACAAGTTAGGAACGAAGGACGAACTGACCAAGATGGTTGCTACCTTGCATAAGGAGGGGATGGCTCCTTTCTTCGCCTTGTATGTCGGAGCCGATGAAAAGAACAGTTCCATGAATATCGTACAGTTATACCAGGCTGGACTGGGTATGGGAGATCGCGATTATTACCTGCTGGAAGACGAAAGCAGCCAAAAAATGCGCGAAGCCTATAAGAACTATATTACCCGTTTGTTTACCCTGATCGGAAGTTCTCCCGAACAGGCCGATGCCGCCGTCAATGCGATCATGAAGATAGAAAGGGGCATTGCCGAAGTTTCTTTCAGCCGTGAAGACCTGCGCGATTCCCAAAAGAACTATAATAAGATGTCTATCGAAGATTTCAAGGCCAAGAACGATCTGTTAAACTGGGATGTTTATTTCGAAAGTATGGGGATGATGGATATCAAATATCTGGATGCGAAACAGCTCTCGTTCTATGAAGGTCTGTCTGCCTTGATGAAGAATACGACTTTGGATGAACAGAAATATTACCTGACATTCAACTTGCTTAGCTCTGCCGCTCCTTACCTGAGTGATCCGTTTGTCGCTGCCGATTTTGATTTCTATGGGAAGACGATGTCCGGCCGTCAAGAGCAGCAGCCACGCTGGAAACGTGCCCTGTCTACGGTAAACGGTGCCCTGTCGGAAGCTGTCGGCCAGATGTATGTGGCTAAATATTTCCCGGCTTCTTCCAAAGAAAAGATGTTGAAGATGGTCGGTGACTTGCAGAAAGCGTTGGGTGACCGTATTTCCAGCCTGGAATGGATGAGCGATGCCACTAAGGCGAAGGCGCAGGAGAAATTGGCTGCTTTTATCGTCAAGATCGGCTATCCCGACACTTGGCGCGACTACAGCGGTCTGGAGATCAAGAATGATTCTTATTGGGCGAACGTACGCCGTTCCAATATCTTTGAGGTCAATTATATGTTGGCGGATGTAGACAAACCGGTCGATAAGGCTCGTTGGGGAATGAGCCCGCAGACGGTGAATGCCTATTACAACCCGACAACGAACGAGATTTGTTTCCCTGCCGCCATCCTACAACCTCCTTTCTTCAATCCGGAAGCTGACGATGCCGTGAACTATGGTGCTATCGGTGTCGTGATAGGCCACGAAATGACTCACGGATTCGACGACCAGGGACGTAACTATGACAAGGAAGGCAATCTGAGTGACTGGTGGACAGCCGAAGACGCCGCTCTCTTTACGCAACGTGCCGACCGTCTGGCTCAGCAATATAGTGATATCATTGTTGTGGACAGCGTTCATGCCAACGGACGTTTCACTTTGGGCGAGAACATTGCCGATCAGGGGGGGCTGATGGTCGCTCATTTAGCATATCTCAATTCTCTGGAAGGAAAAGAGACACCGGCCCCGATCGACGGTTTTACCAATGAACAGCGTTTCTATCTGGGCTACGCCAATCTTTGGGCACAGAATATCCGTCCCGAAGAAATCCTGCGTCTGACCAAGATCGACCCGCACTCATTAGGCAAGTGGCGTGTCAATGCCGCCCTTCGCAACATTGATGCTTTCTACAGCGCATTCGATATCAAAGAAGGCGAACCGATGTATATGCTGCCGGCTGACCGGGTGGTGATCTGGTAGAGTCCTGACAGCTATATTGTCATTAGAAATATCCTGATGTAATTCATTTTGCATCAGGATATTTTTATTTAATACAAATCAGATCTGTTTAGCCGGTCTGACAAACGAATGAGAGAAGTAAAAGTAAAATTAATTTTATGTATCTTTGCATCTTTCTTTAACACTTTAACAATTTAGGATAATAAGATGAGAAGGCTCTTTGTGCTGGCGGCTTTGCTGGCGATTGTTTGTTACGGGAAAGCGCAAAATGTGCAGTTACATTATGATTTCGGAGGTGCTCTTTATGACAAGGACTTACATGGCCGTCCGGTGCTGACCTCGACGGTGGAAATGTTTAAAGCGGATAAATGGGGAAGTACCTATTTTTTTGTCGACATGGATTATACCAGCAAAGGAGTTGCGGCCGGCTATTGGGAGATTGCCCGCGAACTGCGTTTCTGGCAACCTCCTTTTTCCATACATGTCGAATATAACGGGGGAGCATCGAGCAGTTTCTCCTATAATAACGCCTATCTTGGCGGTGCAACCTATACCTGGAATAATCCGGATTTTACGAAAGGTTTCACGCTTACCGCTATGTATAAATATATCCAGAAACATCGGGAGCCTAACAATTTCCAGTTGACAGGCACTTGGTATGTTCATTTTGTCAAGAATGGTCTTTGTACGTTCAGCGGTTTCGCCGACTGGTGGAGGGAACGGACCGATTATGCGGACGGTAGCCACCGGAACTTTATTTTCCTGGCCGAACCGCAGTTCTGGGTGAATCTTAACAAGCTGAAACATGTTGATGATAAGTTCAAGTTGAGTGTCGGCAGTGAGGTAGAGTTGAGCCAGAATTTCGGTGCACGTAAAGGGTTTTATGCCATTCCGACACTGGCGATTAAGTGGTCATTCGATTAATCAGATTGGAAATGCTGAAGAAGTTACTTGGGTTCGACCCACAGACAATGGCATTGCGCACGGAGATCATTGCCGGGATTACGACGTTCTTGACAATGAGTTACATTCTGGCTGTCAATCCCTCTATCCTGGCAACGACAGGGATGGACAAAGGCGCTGTTTTTACTGCAACCGCTTTGGCTTCGGCCCTCGCTACCTTGCTGCTGGCTTTTATGGCAAAGTTACCTTTTGCCCAGGCTCCCAGTATGGCACTGAACGCCTTTTTCGCTTTTACGCTGGTGCAGGGCATGGGTTATTCCTGGCAGACCGCTATGACAGCGATGTTTGTGGAGGGGGTGATCTTTATCCTGATTACGTTTCTGAACGTCCGGGAGGTGATCTTGAATAGCATACCGATGAACCTGCGCTTCGCTATTTCGGCGGGGATCGGCATGTTCATCGCTTTTGTGGGTTTGAAGAATGCCGGCATCATCGTTCCGAATCCGGCGACTTTCGTGATGTTCGGACCGTTCACTCCGGTTTCGATCCTGGCGATGGTGGGGATTCTGTTGAGCGGTGTCCTGGTCTTGAGGAAAGTGAAGGGAGCGTTGTTCTACAGCATTCTGATCTGTACGTTGATCGGTATTCCGTTAGGAGTGACGGAAATTCCGGATGGGTTCCTGCCTGTTTCCATTCCTCATTCGATGGCTCCGACGTTCTGCCAGTTCGATTTTAATGAGTTTTTTACGTTGGATATGGCAATCGTCATCTTTACCTTGCTGTTTATGAATATATTCGATACGGTCGGTACACTGGTCGGCCTGGCTTCGAAAACAGGCATTATGGAAGAAGACGGACAGATTCCCCACGTAAAGGAGGCAATGATGTCCGATGCGATCGGTACGACGGTCGGGTCCATGATGGGAAGTTCTACGATTACCACCTATGTGGAGAGTGCTTCCGGCATTGCGGAAGGCGGACGTTCTGGGTTCACTTCGCTGGTGACGGGTGTGTTGTTTTTGCTTGCTTTGTTCTTTGCTCCCCTGTTCCTGCTGATTCCGAGTGCGGCGACGACGGGGGCTTTGGTGCTGGTCGGGGTGTTTATGATGGATTCTATCACAAAAGTCGATATGGACGATATATCTGAGGCGCTTCCGGCTTTTATCACCATGATCATGATGGTACTGACCTATTCCATTGCCGACGGAATGGTTTTAGGATTGTTGTGCTATGTACTGGTTAAGTTAGGATGCGGCAAACATAAAGAGGTAAGCCCTACCATGTATGTGCTGGCAGCCCTGTTCATCTTGAAATTTATTTTTGCATGAATACTCTGTCAGAGTGTGTCGCGAAGTAACCAGAACATGTAAATCACATAGAAGAGAATCAAGACGAATCCTTCCGTCCGGGATATTTTTTGCCCGCTTTTCACCAGCGGCAAGAGCAGGACGGATATGCCCAACATGACCAGTAAGTCGATGTAGTTTACATTTTTGGCCTCGATGGGATGTATAAGCGAGCAAGAGCCGGCTATGGCCAGTATATTGAATAAGTTTGAGCCGACGATATTCCCGATGGCAATATCCGTTTTACGCTTGTAGGCGGCAACAATAGATGTTGCCAGTTCCGGCATACTTGTTCCGGCGGCGACGATCGTAAGCCCGATAACCGCTTCGCTCACACCAAGCTCTTTGGCGATGGAAACGGCATTGTCCACCAATAATCGGGAGGCAAATACCAAGACGACCAGACCCCCGACGATGGCCAGCGTATCGGCAGCCCAGTGTTTAGGTTGTTCTTCGAGTTCCTCGCTCGGCCCTTCTTCTCCATGTTTGCGGGAGTAGAAGAGGCTGAATATTGTATAAATGATAATACCTGTTAGAAAGAAAAGTCCTTCCGTCCGCCCCAATGTCCCGTTCCAGAAAAGGATAGTGAGCAGTACGGTAGCGGCCAGCATGACCGGAATATCGATTCGGAGCAATTGTTTTTTTACCTGAAGCGGGCAAATGGTTGCCGAAACTCCTAATATGATCCCAATATTGAATATGTTCGAACCTATGATGTTTCCGATCGCTATATCACCCTCTCCTTTGAGCGTGGCGTTCAGGCTTACTACCAGTTCGGGGGCGCTCGTCCCGAATGCAACGATGGTCAGACCGACCACCAAAGGTGAAATTTTGGCTTTGAAAGCTAAAGCGGAACTTCCCTGAACCAACCAGCCGGCCCCTATGTAAAGCGCTACCAGCGAGAGAATCAATAACGTCAAACTTGTAATCATAGCCCTTTCTTCCTTATTCGTTTGTTAATCTATTAAAATGTCTTGCTTCCTGTTATCCCGGCAAAGAATATTTGCCGTAACCAAGTAAACAGCAAGTTGTTTTATAGGCAGAAAAACGTACCTCGGAAAACCTCGAGATCACCACGAAGTAAACAACAGGAAGCTAATAGACATTCAGTTAGGGTTGTTAGGAATTATTCTTTAATATTCGTATTCTTCATCCTTCGGACTATTGGCTTCCTGCCGCATATGAATGAACCGTAAAGCAATCATCGCTACACTCAGCAGGGCAAGACCACCCATTGTTATCTCTTTTAATAACATATTGGAGAAGTCGCTTGTTCCGATTAATACCAAGATAATGAATGACAACATCATAGTTGCATCCACAAGATCTTTATTTATTTTCATGTCTGTATTTTTTTAGGCTGTGAAACGATCTTTTATTTTTCGGGGCTGGCTGTTTCTTCTGTTGTGGAAGGAGTGCTAAGGCCTTTCATGATGCCATACAAGCCTACACCGAGGGCTCCCATGACGACTACCAGTTTCAGATAATCGTTCGGAATGATGGAACTGCAAGCGAGTACACAACCGATGATAGTGATAACGACATAAATATAGATGCTGAATTTATTTTTTTTAGTGGACATAATTATTTGATTTTTTTAATGAATAATAAATTGTTCGCATTTCGAGAAATGCAATAAAAGAAACGGTATGGAATTCATATTCCATACGAAATCAGAGATTATTCACTTACGATCAAATAATGATTTTTCGCAGGCCATACACATGGTATCCCATGCGGCAAAGGAGGGTTGAAAAGTTAATGGTCTGACATATTGTTACCTCTTCGGATACTTTCCGGAGAAGATTGATTTCTTTCAAGCGAAAATACTGGATTGCCTTTTCTTCGATCTTCAGTAATCGTATGTTTAAAGTATTGCTGACATTCTGGATGCTTCTGCGAGGTGTCAGGCAATTGCAACCTTTCAAGTCGCTGCTGAGTATTTCCAGGTTATGCTGCATGTCAGCTGTTCCTTTTTCTATCATAACAGCCTCTTTCTGCACTTGTAAATCAAGTGTAGTATCATTGTTCTGTACGTCTTCGGGTACAAAAAGCAACATTCCGAACAATAGGGTCAATATGAATAGAAAATTCTTCATGTTGCAAAGATATATGAATTCTTGCGTAAAAAACAAATATGTGCCCTTTTTGTTTTTATTTTTGCATGCAAATTATTCTGAAAACAGTTATGGAAGATAAAAAATCTCTTGCTGGGGCTTGGGTGGAGGCGGCACGTCCCAGGACCTTGCCGGCCTCTGTCAGTCCGGTTTTATTGGGGTGCGCATTGGCCTATTATGACGGGATGTTCGATATAACACCGGCGGTATTGTGCCTCCTCGTGGCTCTCTTCGCCCAGATAGCCAGTAACTTTGCGAACGATTATTTCGATTTCAAGAAGGGAGCCGACCGGGAGGACCGGTTAGGACCGGAGCGAGCGGTGGCGCAAGGCTGGATCACTCCGAAAGCCATGCTGGCAGGTACGTTCGTCATGTTGGGACTGGCTTGCTTGTCCGGTTTGCTGTTGATCTGTTTTGCGGACTGGCGGCTGATATGGGTGGGACTTGCGATCGCCATATGTGTGCTGGCCTATTCTGCCGGTCCTTTTCCTTTGGCTTATAACGGGCTGGGGGATGTCTGCGTATTGTTGTTTTACGGGGTTATACCAGTTTGTTTCACCTATTATATACAGACGTTGAATTTCTCCTTGTTGTCTTTCTTGCTATCTGTGGCTTTGGGGCTTTTGTCTGTGAATATCTTAGTTGTCAATAATTACCGGGACTACGTGCAGGATAAGGCTGCCCGCAAACGGACGACAATCGTTTTGTTCGGTCGCCGTTTCGGTCGGGTGTTTTATATTTTGAATGAATGTGTGGCGTTTCTCTTGGTTCTCCCGCTTGTTCTGGATGCTCCTTGGTGGATTCTGTTTTTATTCGGGATCCTGTTCGCCCTTTGCTTTTACACGACACGGGAATTGCTTACACTGGAAGGAAGGGCGTTAAACCGTACATTGGGACATACGGCACGCAATGTATTTCTTTTTGCGGCAGTCCTTTCCCTTTTATTCGTATATGTGGGATCGGGTCTGTAGCCGGACTGCCGTAGATTCTCTCTTGCAAGAGTAAGTACCGTCGGCCCGCACTTATAGTTCTGAGAGTCTGCGATACTTTAATCGCAAGCTCTCAGAACTATAAACGTAAGACGCCGATTGTAAGGACTTATTTCGAAACTTGAAAATGGGCCGCTTTCCTGTATATTTTCCGTAATGTGCCCTGAATCGATTTGGACAGGATAATCATCGTTACAGCAATGATGATAAGCAGGATGCCTACTGCCAGATTGGGGGTGAAAGGCTCGCTGAAAACCAATATCCCGACACATACGGCGGTGATAGGTTCTACGGCGCCCAATACGGCGGTAAGCGTTCCGCCGATATTGTGCACGGCAAGCACGAGGGTGATATTCGAGATGACTGTCGGAACGATCGCCAACAGTATCAGATTGACAAATGACATGCTGTCGGGAATCGGTTGTATGCCCTGGTTGGTTCCCGCCTTGATGGCAAACAGAGCCGTGCTGACAACGAATACATAGAAGGTCAGTTTGCGTCCACCCATCTTTAGCCTGGAGGTTGATCCCCCGGCTAAGAATTTATTGACGGTCGTGATATAGAGCGCATATCCCAGGGCCGACAGCAGCACGATGAACACACCTAATGTGCTCAGTCTTATTTCTTCCTCACCTATCGAAAGACGTGCCACCCCGCAGATTGCCAATACGATCGCCATCAAGGTAATCCAGGATGTCTTTTCCCGGAAAAACAACAGCATGATAAGCGTTACGAATACCGGATAGGTGAAATGCAGCGTTGTGGCGATCCCCGCCGACATAAAATTGTATCCCCAGAACAGGAACATGGCGGAGGCCGTATAGAAAAAACCTAACAATATTAATACCGGGATATCTCTCTTGTCTGCGTGGAAAGATTCTTTCTTTGCGGCCATAATACCTGCCAGGGCCAATGCCGCGAACAGGAAACGGTAGAACAGGATGGAATCGAATTGCATTCCTTTTGCCATCAGGGGCAAGGTAAACAGCGGGATTAACCCGAAGGTTGCGGATGTCAAGATACCAAAGGCAAATCCTTTTAAATTATTCATCGTACTGCGTATTCTTTTTGATAAAACTGATGCAAAGGTAGTCGAAACGGACATTTGCACCAAAATTTGCGCTCGGTGTCTTTTATATGGTATCGGAATATAAAGGGTAAAGGAGGACGATACTCCGGTATTGTTACGGAATGTTTGCAATTAGTAAAAGATGGAAGGTGCCCCAAAACAGTCCTGTTCTCACACCAAAGATGGGAATAAGGGCTTTTGGAACACCTTCTATCAATGTGGACTGATCTTTTTCTTACAAAAGCAACCCTGCGGCAACCTCTTCCGCAACCGCATCGTTCTTGATGGCTGCGACCAGGGCGAGGCCAAAATTCATGACTAATCCGGGGCCTTTGCCGGTTATCACATTGTCGGAGACTTCAACGGCTTCACCGGTGACGTTCGCACCGATCAGCTTCGGTTCAAAACCCGGATAGCAGGTCGCCTTGCGGCCCTTTAACAAGCCGAGTCCGCCCAATACCATAGGAGCGGCACAGATTGCAGCTACGATACGGCCTTCGCGGTATTGTCCGAGCAATGCTTCTTTGACGGCCTCCGAATCGTTCAGGTTCGATGCACCCGGCATGCCTCCGGGGAGAATGAGGGCATCGGCATCATTTAACAGGGCATTGTTCAATGTCGTGTCGGCTGTGACCGGAACATTGTGTGCACCGATGACAACCGGATCGGTTGTGATGGAAACAGTTGTAACTTCGATTCCACCGCGACGCAAAATATCGACAGTCCCCAGGGCTTCCATTTCTTCGAAACCGTTCGCTAAGAATACAATTGCTTTCTTCATGATTTATGATTTATGAATTATGATTTATAATTTATGATTTATGAGCAGTTGATAAATCATAAATTATTTAAGTTTATACAGATAGGTAATCGTACCGCTCTGGTTGTTCGCTCCGCTGATGCTGTTGAACTTGGCGCGTTTGGCCGCGTCCAGGGCGCTCTTGCGCATGGAACCGTTGTCGATGTTGGTACCTTTGCCTATTTCTGCAAATATAACATTTCCTTTCGGATCTACCGTAATGTTGATTACGATTCGTCCCTCTTCCTGGATCGTGTAAGCTGGGCGTGGGAGACCTCCCGCTCCGATCGAACGTCCGTTCAGGTTGAACGAACCATATCCGCCAACACCTTCGTTAGCCCCGTGGTCGGAATTTCCGAACGGGCTACCCTGATTGCCGGTTCCGGATCCGGCATCTCCCTGGCTGTTCCCTTCTTGGCTGCCTATTCCGAAAGCACCTGCGACCTTGTTGCTGATGGCCTGTTCTTTCTTGCGGCGTTCTTCGGCAAGGCGTTTCTTCTCGGCTTCCTCCTTGCGGATGCGTTCTTTTTCAGCCTCCTCTTTCCGTTTTTTCTCTTCTTCTTTCTTGCGTTGCTCTTCTTTTTCTTTTTTCTTCTTTGCTTCTTCGATTGCGACGCTTTCTTCGATCTCCTGCGTCACCAGATCTTCCTTAGGAGTTTCTACCTTCGGTTCCGGTACGGGAGGGGGAGGAGTCGTCGTTTCTTGTGGAGGTTCCTGTCCGGTATATTTCGGTTCGAAAGTCCCGGCTGCCGCATTGACATTTCCGAAGTTCACCAATATACCGCCGTCTTCATCGGGAACGACGGTTTTGAGAACCGTGAATCCCAGAATCAGCAGGATGAACAGGTGGAATGCCACCGAACCCGCTATGCCATATATGTCATCTTTATTTAACTTCATGAATTATGAATTATAATTTATGATTTATGAATTCTGATTTATCATCGACGCATCAATCATAAATCAGAATTCATAAATCTCAACTATTTTTGTGATCGGGTGGCAAGCACCATCTTGAATTTATTCTGATTTGCGATGTTCAGAATACGTACGATTTCTTTATAAGGGACCGTCTCGTCTGCATACAAGGCTACAAACATTTCCGGCTCTTTTGCATAACTGTCTTGCAGGAATGGGGTGATCTCTTCGAAAGACACCTGTTTTTCCCGCTGGTTACCGAAAGCGACATAGTAATTCAGATTCGCATCGATCGTGACACGCGTCAGTGGCTTGGCAGCAGTCTGCTTTTGTGCCTGTGGGAGCGTCACCTTGATGGCGTTCGGAATCACGACGGTGGAGGTAACCATAAAGAAAATCAACAGCAGGAATATGACGTCCGTCATGGAAGCCATGCTGAAGCTTTCGTTTACTTTTGTTCTTCGTTTTAAAGCCATAACTTTTTGAGTTATGATTTATGATTTGTGATTTATGATTGTATCTGTGTCGGGATAAATCATAAATCACAAATCATAAATCTTTAGTTTGCAGGTTCATTCAATAAGTCCATAAATTCCATCGTGCGGGCTTCCATCTTGTTTACCACGTTGTCTACCTGCGAAACCAGATAGTTGTAGGCAAACAGGGTGATGATACCGACAACCAGGCCACCTACCGTTGTTACCAGCGCTTCGTAGATACCGCCCGACAATAAGGTTACGTCTACATTCGTTCCTGCATTAGCCATATCGAAAAAGGCGCGAACCATACCGGTTACCGTACCTAAGAAACCCAACATGGGAGCGCCGGCGGCTGTCGTGGCGATCAGCGGGAATCCTTTTTCGAGTTTGGCGATCTCCAGGTTACCCACGTTCTCGATGGCAACCAGTACGTCGTTCATCGGGCGTCCCAAGCGGGTGATACCTTTCTCTATCATACGGGCGGAAGGGGTGTTGGTGCTTCGGCACAGGTTCAGGGCCGAATCGACCTTCCCTTCATGGATGTAATCTTTGATGCGGTTCATAAATGTTTCATCCTCCTTACCGGCGCGGCGGATGACCATCAGGCGCTGGATAAATATATAACATGCCATCAGCGACAATAACAATAAGACAACCATAATCCACCCCCCTTTAAAAGCCAGGTCGATTACATTGATTTCAGCTTCCGTGGGTGCTGTTACCGCCGTGAGGTCCGGCATCTGTTCTGCTGTTTGTGCCCCTACTGCCTGCAGGGAAAGTAAAATACTCATATTGATTTATGATTTATGAATTATCTGTTAATTGTCAGTTGGTTATCAATTGAAAAGGCATTCTTTATATAGCCTGATCGTTTCTTTCAGCCCGTAATAGAGAGCATCGCTGATCAAAGCATGACCGATGGAAACTTCATCCAGTCCCGGGATGTTTTGATGGAAATAAGCCAGGTTTTCCAAACTCAGGTCATGACCGGCATTTACGCCTAATCCTAAGTTTTTGGCAAGTCCGGCGGCAGAGATGAAAGGAGCGATTGCTTCTTCACGGTTTACAGGGTAGAGGGTCGCATAAGGTTCCGTGTATAACTCGATGCGGTCGGTTCCTGTCTTAGCAGCCAGTTCGATATTCTCAAGATCCGTTCCGACGAATATGGAAGTACGGATACCGTGTGAGGTAAAAGTTTCGACTAACTCGCTCAACTGGTCGAAATGGGCTTTCACGTCCCAACCTGCATTTGATGTGATGGCATCGGGAGCATCCGGCACTAGTGTCACCTGCGTCGGTTTTACTTTCAGAACCAGGTCTATAAACTTCTCGCAAGGATAACCTTCTATGTTAAACTCTGTTTTTATTTCCGGTTTCAAGGCATACACATCGCTGTATCGGATATGACGTTCGTCCGGTCTGGGATGAACGGTAATCCCTTGTGCACCGAAAGTTTCACAGTCTAATGCTACTTTTAATACGTTTGGTACATTGCCACCGCGTGCGTTGCGAATGGTTGCGACCTTGTTAATGTTTACACTTAAATTTGTCATCGTATATCGTTATATCTTTTTTCTTTCATTACATTTGCACAAAAGTATCGGCAAATTTAGCAGTATTTAGGGAATATACAGAAGAATGTTGGTGAAAGATTTCATAACGAAGGAACTTCCGGTGTTAAAAAGTTTTGACACTGGGGAATACGCATTAGCCTTGATGGATGATTTTAAGTTAAAGCATCTGCCATTGTTAAGCGAAAACATATATCGGTGTCTGGTTTCGGAAAAAGACCTGTTGGTGATGCCTGATCCAACTGCTATTATCGGTGATCCGGTTCTGTTTTCACCGAGTGTTCAAGAAGATACCCATATCTATGAGGCGTTGGCACTGGTCACCCGCTATCAGTTGAGCCTCCTTCCGGTCGTAAGTACGGAGGGAGAATATCGTGGGGTCATTACGCGCGATAAACTGATCGATATCCTGTCCGAGCTTTGCAATGCCGATACGGCCGGAAGTGTTTTTGTGCTGGAAGTGATGCCGCAGGATTATTCGATGACGGATATCGCCCGTTTGATCGAGGCGAATAATGCGCATATCTTGAGCCTGCTTTCCTATACGGATAAGACGACCGGGCGATTGCATTTGATTATCAAGATCGATCTGGAAGATGTATCTCCTGTGATCCGTAGTTTTGAACGTTTTAATTATACTGTCCTCTACTATTTCATGGAAAAAGGAATGGTGGACGACCTGTTGCAGCAGCGGATGGAAGAATTGGTCCGTTATATGAACATATAAACAATTGACAATTGATAATTGACAATTAGAAAAATACGAATCGGGGATGAAGAAGGTTGGAATATTTGGCAGTGAGTATCAGGCGGACAAGCAACTTGTGATTAAGCGTTTATTTGAAAAACTGGCTTCTTTGGAGGCTGAGGTTTTCGTGGATCGTGACTTTTATCTCTTCCTTACGGATGCATTGAACTATGAACCGCCGGTATCGGGCATCTTGACAAGCGACGAGTTTGATTTGGATGTGGCGTTGAGTCTGGGAGGAGACGGGACATTCCTGCGTACTGCCGCCAGGGTGAATAAGCAGGACATCCCCATTTTGGGCATCAATACCGGCCGCCTCGGTTTTCTGGCGGATGTGGCGAGCAATGATATTGAAGATACGCTGGACGAATTATTTAAGAATTACTATAAGACGGAAGAACGTACTTTATTGCGCCTTCATACGGAAGACCGGGTGTTTCACGGTTATAATTATGCCTTGAATGAGATTGCGATCCTGAAACGGGACACCTCTTCCATGATTACGATCCATACGGCGCTCGACGGGGAATATCTGACTTCTTATCAGGCTGATGGTTTGGTCATCTCTACGCCGACAGGTTCGACGGCCTATTCGATGAGTGTGAACGGTCCGATTATCATTCCGCAAAGCAAGAATTTAGTCTTGAGCCCGGTCGCACCTCATTCGTTGAATGTCCGTCCGCTGGTAATTCCGGATTCCTTTACGATCACCCTGGGGGTGGAAAGCCGGAACAAATATTTTCTGATCGCCCTTGATGGGCGTTCCGAGATATTCCCGACCGGCATACAGCTGCGGGTGAGTAAAGCCGATTATACGACCAAGGTGATCAAACGATATAACCATACTTTTTATCAGACTCTCCGTGAAAAACTCATGTGGGGAGCCGATACGAGGATGAAATAGGCCTCCCTCCCCCTTGTGTTATCGTGTGTCCGATACCCCGTTTGCTGCTAGCGGAAGCGTGAACCAGAATGTAGAACCTTTTCCTAAAGTGGAGCAGACGCCGATTTTACCACCTAGTTTTTCTATGATGCTTTTACTGATGGATAGTCCGAGACCCGTTCCTTGCTTGTGGGCATTCAGTTTGACAAAACGGTCGAATATGTTTTTGCATGCTTCTTCGCTGATTCCGATGCCGGTATCTGTTACGGATACATATATCTTATCTTCTTCCAATCGGTAATCCAGTTTGATTTCGCCATTGGATGTGAATTTGATTGCATTGGTCAGGAAATTGGAGATTACCTGTGTGAGCCGTTTCGGATCGGAATTAAGTTTGACGGAGGGTAAGTCCCGGTTGAAAGAGAAGCGTACATGATCCGGTATTTTTAAGGTATGGACGGCATAGATCTCCTCGCAAATTTCTTTGAAGTCGAACTTCTTCAGATGAATGTCGAATGTGCCGGCTTCTATTTTTGAGAAATCGAGAATATCGTTGATCAGCTGTAAGAGCAGGTCGCTGTTCTTGTTGATGATATCTACATAGAAATGCCGTTCATCCATATCTTCCTCTTGCATATCAGCGAGAAGGCTGGAAAAACCGACGATCGCGTTGAGGGGCGTTCGTATTTCGTGGCTCATATTCGCTAAAAACATTGATTTGAGTTTATTGGATTCTTGGGCTTTTGCGAGCTCGATGTTTTTTTGATGTCGTTCTTGTTCAGCCGCACGCAGTTTCTCCCGTATATTTATTTCATTCGTGATATCGGTCAAATAATAGAGGATTTTCAGCGGTTTTCCATTTTCATCATATTTATATGGTTGCACAAACGCTTTGACCCAGATGTATTCATTTCGGAACAAGCGCCTGTATTGGGCGGTATATCCTTTTATTTCCCCCTTGACCAACTTGTCGAAAGCCTCCGTCAACACACGCTGTCGATCGTCGGGGTGTACGAGTTGGTAAAAGTCTTTCCGGGAGGTCAGGCTGCATTCTTTTAATTTGGAAGGTTTGGCAGGATCGCGTAGTTCGAGGTCTATATGCATCTTATCCTCCTTGATATCGTACTCCCACATAAGAGAATCTCCGTCTCCGATAACTGTTTTTAGTTTGTTAAACAGTTCGTTGGTTTCTTCTATCTTCTTATATTTCTCTGTTTCATCGCTGAACATAATGATGTAACCGTATATATTTTCATCCTTGTCTTTCAAGGGAAGGCACTTGATAGACAGATACAATATCGTATTTTCTTGGCGGGGATCGATATGATAATATCGGTTTGTCTTTATTTTGTCAAAAGCATATTTGCAATCGAAAGCGACCTCCTCGCCTTTTTTCAGGCGGCAAATCTGGTCTGTCGGAAAATTGGGATTTTCGAATAGGTTTATACCGATAATGTCCGTACGTTTTATGGCGAATAGCTGTTCGTCCGTTTCATTCAGATCGATCAAATTGCCTTCTTCGTCGTATAGCTCGATACCTATCGGAAGCTTCTGGTAAATATTTTCCAGGTTCAGCTCTTTTTTCAAAGGGTTGTGTGTGGGAAAATGAGGCATATCCGTTTTTTGCATATGATGTCTATTGTGTTGCATATAAAACATTAATTTATTGCATATAAGATCCTAACGCCAATTTCAAAACAGATCTGTTTTTTCTTTTGTTCCGTCTCTTGTGATCTTTTGTATATTTCGTTTATTGGTTTGTTCCTTTATGATAAAAGTTATGATAATCCTGTGATTTCGTAAAAACATTGCAAAATTAGGGAATATAAATGAATTGTTATTCTTGATACTCGGATAAAGTTATGCGAATATGCTGTTTTTGTATACAAAGCTGGAACTGGAGGTTCTCGAAGAAGCTAAATGTGTATCTAAAATTATGTTTTGTAGCATGATTTTGTTAAACATGGTTAAGTAAATGAATTTTCCAAGTAAAAATGTATGCTACATAACATAAAGTTCATATATTTGCACTGTGTTTTTCATGGTATTAGATTTAAGGTTAACAATGAAGATTGGCTGTCCGTGAGGATAGCCTTTTTTTGTTTTTGCTATTTTGGGTATATAATATTTTTTTAGCGTAGGTTCTTTGTTAAGAAATAGGAACTCTATATAGATGTTTTTAAATGGTCGAATGAAATATTCAGATAATCAAATGTTATTGGAATATGTAAAAGGAAGGATTGTTTTTTGTTTCTATATTTTTGAAAATAAGCGGGTTGTTTTAAATTGAATAATGTTGCATTCTTGAATGAATGTATTACTTTTGTGCTGCAAATTTTAAAAAGACAAAAGTATGAAGAAAGGTGGATTTTCATTGTTAGGCATTGTTGCTTTGTTTTTAAGTCTGATATTGGTTAGTTGTAGTGACGATGATGATCAGGGAGGAGTAATTGATACAGGTATACACAAAATTGTAGTGGAACAATCTGGTGATATAGACGCGTTTGAATTAGGACTTGTTTTTGGGGCGGTTAATACGACTAGTGGGCCTACGAAATTGTATGATGAGGACGGTAAGTATTTAGGAGAATCGCACTCAGTAACAAGAATGGAAGATGCTAAGGTTTCCTGTCAGACAGGGGATGATGCTTTCTTTATGACTTGTGCAGGTTCTGTTACAAGTACTTCAGATGTATCTGGTAAAAAACTGAAGGTGCTGGTTACTGCTTATATAGATGGGAAAGAAGTAAACCAATTGGTGAAAGAATATGAAACTAAAGGTGAGATATTGATAGAAAATTTTAGTGTATCGACAACTGCAAAGTAAATAAGGAGTGTTATAGTCACTGTTTTTAATGAGAAGTTAGTGACCAAACAGAGAGGGCTGTCTAAATTTGGATAGCCTTTTTTGTTTGTATATATGGATAATAAGGATTTTTTTTTTTGATTGTATTTGAGTATTAAAGATTAATGAAAAAGTTGTGTTGTTGCTATTGCATACTTATTTTTATTGATGGCTAAGACTTGCCATGATTAGTAAAAAAGATTGTTTATTGTTTTTTTATGCTTATGTTTGCTGCTTTAATAGTATTTATCAATTAAATAGTTTTGCGAAATATGAGACAGCTTAAAATCTTACTATTATTAGTAGCCTTTTCTTGTTCCGTATTTGCACAAGACAGGCTATCTCTGTTTATAAGCAGGGCAAATAAATATGCCTCAGTGGAGCTATCAGATTATCGAAAGCGTTTATGTGTAGAATATAATATGTCCAATAATTCATTGGATGATTATTACAAGCGGTGCGGAAGAAATTGGGGGAATGTCGGTTTGGCTCTTGAAATAGCCAGAACTTCCGGTAGACATATGCGGGATGTTTGTGATTATTATAAACGTTATCATCGACATGGTTGGGATCGCGTATTGATAGAGATAGGTATAAGACCGGGATCAACATGTTACAAACCTTTTTATGACAGGATCCATTATCATAGTAACTGTTGGCATGAACATTATTGCTCGCATTGTGATCATCACGATAAACATCATTATAAACACTATAAAAAACATAAACACCACAAACACCATAAATGGCACGATGGCTATGACGATGATGATTGGGATGACGATGATGATTAACATTTATAGATATAAAAGTCTATTGAAATGAGAAAGATTTTAATTTTTTTAGGGTTGTTGTTTGTTATGTTGAGTAATATTTATGCTCAAAAAGACAGACAAGCGATCGAATTCGAAATCTATTTATGAATAAAACCGTATCTTTGCGCACAATTATATGTCGATATCCAAAAATAAGATATGAAGAGAGTTTTCTGCCCCAAGTGTGATAATCAGTTAGCGTTTGACGAAACGAAATATCCGGAAGGTAAAGTGTTGGCGTTCGTATGCCCGCAATGTGGTTCTCAGTTTAAGATTAAGTTAGGACGAAAAATAGTCCGTACCGAATCGGGACAGGAAAAAGAGGTGAAGGAACCTGACTTCTCCTGCGGCTATATTACGGTAATCGAAAATGTCTTTGGATTCAAACAGGAACTTCCACTTGTAATGGGCGATAACGTGATCGGCCGCCGCAATAAAGATACTGACGGGGTCGATGTCCCCATCATCACGAGCGATCCTAGCATGGGGCGTAAACATTGTGTGATCAATGTGAAAGAAGATAAGGAAGGAAAGCTCATTTATACATTGCGCGATTTCCCGAGCCTTACCGGAACATTCCTGTGCAGCGTACTTGTCGGAAAGAAAGAACAGGTGCGGGTTGGAGAAGGCGCCATTGTAACGATCGGTGCTACCACCTTTATTCTTCATGTACCGGGAGGGGAGGAAGAGTAGTCTTTTCTATTTGAACTTAGATACTGTCCGGAGTGAAACTGACCTCTACATCAGGGCGATAAGGGAGATAGGGGAATTGGCGTAGGTTTCGGGAGAGATGGATGCAAAAATCCTTTTCGACTCCGGGGGCAGTAAGCTAAGCTAAAGAATCATTATTCATGCTTTTGTATTCTACTTCGAATATAAAACAACTCATATCGGGTTTGGCTCACGCCCTTTTACATAAAGAACTACAAATATACTAAACGAAAGTTTTATAAATTATGGTCAAATAGACCTTAAAAGGCTATCAGTTAGTCTGTAATCTTGGCGTTGTATTAAAATGTAAGTGTTAAATCGGATATTTCGAACAATCTTTCTGACAGATCTCTTTTTTATATGTACTTTTGTAATCGAAAGAGGCAATAAGGTTAATTAATGGAACAGAACAAGGTACAGGCCACTACGGGGATCACTTTCCGTATACTGGTCGCTTTGAGCATATGTCACTGCTTGAATGACACATTACAGTCCGTTATCTCGGCTGTTTATCCACTATTTAAGGAAGATTTAGAGTTGAGCTTTGCCCAGATCGGGTTGATAACGCTTGTCTACCAGTCGGCTGCATCCGTATGTCAGCCGTTGACTGGACTTTTTTTTGACAAATGGCCCTCGGCATGGTCGTTGCCGACAGGGATGAGTTTTACGCTTGTGGGGTTGTTGAGCTTGGCTTTTGCCAATACGCTGCCATTAGTCCTTTGTTCGGTGGCATTGGTAGGGATCGGCTCGTCGGTTTTCCATCCGGAGGCCTCCCGGTTGACTTCACTCGCATCGGGTGGAAAGCGAGGATTGGCGCAATCGTTGTTCCAGGTCGGAGGAAACTTGGGAGGATCGTTGGGACCGTTGCTTGCAGCCGTCTTTGTCGCCCCCTACGGGCGGAGGCATATCGCCTTGTTTACGATCCTGGCTTTTACTGCGATTATGGTGATGATCCCTGTTGGGCATTGGTATAAAAGTTTCCTGCTCCGGTTGAGGAAAGCGGAAGGAGAAACGCTTAAGACGAGTGTCTGCAGACCACTCCCGATGGGAAAGACCGTATTCTCGATAGCGATCCTGTTGATCCTAATCTTCTCCAAATATATTTATATGGCGAGTTTAAATAGCTATTACACCTTTTACCTGATTCATAAGTTCGGGGTCAGTGTGCAAGCTTCTCAACTTTATCTCTTTGTTTTCCTGATTGCGACGGCAATCGGAACGCTGTTAGGCGGACCGATCGGTGACCGGGTAGGACGGAAGTACGTGATCTGGGCTTCTATCTTAGGTGCAGCCCCGTTTACACTAATCATGCCTCATGTGGAAAACCTATATCTGACGACGGTTCTCAGCTTCTGTGTCGGCTTGACCTTGTCGTCGGCTTTCCCGGCTATTCTAGTGTATGCACAGGAATTACTACCGTATAAATTAGGTCTGATCTCCGGTCTTTTTTTCGGTTTTGCCTTTGGGGTAGCGGGGATTGCATCGGCTGTGTTGGGGAATATGGCTGATCGGTATGGCATAGAGGCGGTTTATAACGTATGTGGCTATATGCCCCTTATCGGATTGGTCACGTGGTTCTTGCCTGACCTTAAGAAGAAACGGTAGTAGCTGGGGAACAATAAAGGCGATCGCCTTGTTATAAGTCATAAATTTCGCACAAACTAAATTTAGACACATTTATGATTTGTAACTTTACTCACTTCAGCATCGCCCTGCTGTGGTTTCTTCCTGCTTTTTCCTCTGCCCAGACAGAGCCGATGGATTTGTCGCTGGAGCAATCTCTTACGCTCTTGCGAAGCGAGAACAAAAGCCTCAGGATTGCCGGGAAGGAAGTGGAGCTGGCGAAGAATGAACACCAGAAGCTCAATGCTTTTTGGTATCCCACTATCAGTGCTGCGGGAGCTTATGTGCATATGTCAAACCCGATCGAGGTACGCCAATCCCTGAACCAGTTTACCGATCCGGCGAAAGAATATGTCCATTCCATCCTGCCCAACGACCAGTTTATTTCATCACTTCTCGATAAGATCGGACAAAACACATTGACGTTGCCGCTCATCTCGCAAAATGTCACGTCGATCGATGCAAACTTGACCTGGCCCATTTTTACTGGCGGCAAGCGCATCTATGCTGGCAAGATTGGCAAGAAACTTGTCTCCGTTGCCGAAGTCAACCGCGAACAGGTAAGCGCGAACCAACAGGCTTTGCTGATCGAAAGTTATTTTGGCTTACGTCTCGGCCAGCGGGTTGTCGAGGTCAAGACGGAAACTTACAACTCCCTGAAAATCCATTACGACCAGGCTTTGAAGTTAGAGCAACAAGGGATGATCAACCGGGCTGAGCGTCTTGTAGCCCAGGTAAGCATGGAAGAGGCGAAGCGCGAACTCGAATCCGCCCGGAAAGACCTCGAAGTTGCCAGTCAGGCACTCAAGAGCTTGATCAACATAGGAGAAGAACAGGCGATCCGCACGACGACTTCCCTTTTTATCAACGAGAGTATCCCCTCGGCCAACTATTTCAAGGAGATGATCCCTTTTAACAATTACTTGGTCAACCAACTGAAGCTACAGGAAAATATCGCCGGCGACCAGTTGAAGATCGGTCGTTCAGGTTATCTCCCTAATATCGCCCTGATCGGCAAGCAGACTCTCTATGCGGATGGAGTTGACAAATATCTCATGCCACGCACGATGATCGGGGTTGGCTTTACCTGGAACATTTTCGACGGACTCGACCGGGAAAAACGTATCCGGCAGGCGCGTCTGACCAGTCAGTCGCTAGCCATCGGGAAAGAGAAAGCCGTGATCGATTTGCAGGTAGGAGTCGATAAGTTCTACTCCCAGATGCAGAATGCGATGGATAATGTCAAAGCGTTAAATACTACGCTTGAGATGAGCAACGAACTGGTTCGTATCCGCGAGAAATCCTTCAAGGAAGGAATGGCAACCTCGTCGGATGTGGTAGACGCTGAGGTGGTGCTCTCGAAGGTGAAGACCGCCTTCTTGCTCGCTTACTACCAATACGATGTGGCGCTTGCCAATCTCCTGTCCATTTGTGGTATTCCCGAAGCTTTCCACCAATACCGGATGGACGGTAAAACAGAGATCTTATAAACATAAAACCGTATAATCATGGACAAATCGAAGAAATATCTGGCGATCTCCTTTATAGTAGTGCTGATTGCCGTAATCATCCTGTCTTTCGTGGGTATGTTCTTGTTGAAGGATAAACCTGTGATCTTGCAGGGACAAATCGAAGCAACCGAGATACGTATCTCCGGAAAACTGCCTGGCCGTATCGATACATTCCTAGTAAAGGAAGGACAGAATGTAAAGGCCGGAGACACCCTTGTTGTCATCAACAGCCCTGAAGCGCTTGCCAAATACCAGCAAGTGAACGCTCTCGAAAGTATCGCCCGTTTCCAAAACCAGAAGGTAGACGAGGGAACGCGCAAGCAGATCATTGCCACTGTCCAGCAGCTCTGGAACAAATCGAAGTCGGACCTCGAACTGGCAAAGACCACCTACAACCGTATTGAAGTCCTGTATAGGGACAGCGTTGTTTCTTCGCAACGGCGGGACGAAGTGAAAGCTTTATATGATGCTGCCGTAGCCGGTGAACGGGCGGCCTGGAACCAATACCAGATGGCGCTCGACGGCGCCCAAATACAGGATAGAGAGAGTGCCCGCTCTTTGGTGAACGCAGCTAAAGGCACGGTCGAAGAGGTTGCAGCCCTCTTGCAGGACGCCCGCTTGACAGCCCCGGAATCCGGCCAGATATCGACAATCTTCCCGAAAAGGGGAGAGCTGGTAGGAGCAGGGATGCCTATCATGAACTTGATCGTGCTTGACGACGTGCATATCGTGCTGAATGTCCGTGAAGACTGCCTGCCGTTCTTTCCGATGGGAGGGACGTTTGTTGCCGATATCCCGGCTATTGACAAGAAGAACATCGAATTCAAGATCAATTATGTCAGCCCCTTAGGTAGTTTTGCTACTTGGAAATCGACTAAGCAGACGGGCAGCTACGATCTTCGTACGTTCGAGGTACATGCTCTGCCTGTAAGAAAGGTGGAAGGGCTGCGCCCCGGAATGTCGGTATTGGTTGAATTGACAATGGATAATTGATAATGAACAATTTTAAGAATAGTGTGATGAATTGTCAATTTGTTCGGGTTTTTCGAAGAGAACTTGTACGGATGGTCTCGAGACGTCTCTATTTCGGGGTGTGCGTCGTGCTGCCGCTGTTCTGTATCTTCTTCATGTCCACGATCTTCGGAAACGGACAGATGGAGAACATACCCGTCGGTGTCGTCGATGAAGACAATACCTCCATGTCGAGGGAAGTCGTGCGGACTGTCGAAGCCGTTCCCACTTTCAAGGTTACACACCGCTATGTCGACGAGACGGCAGCCCGGCGTGCTACCCAATCGAAAGAGATATACGGCTACCTCGTGATCCCCACCGGCTTCACGGCTGATGCCATAGCCGGACGGCAGGCGACGCTTGCCTACTACTACCACTATGCTCTTCTGAGCGTAGGCGGTGAGGTGCGCGGCGCTTTCGAAGCCGTCCTCCGTCAACTTTCGATGGCTCCGGTCGTAATGCAAGCCACCGCCTTGGGTATCGGGGAGGAGCGGGTTGCCACCTTTCTGCTCCCCGTCAAGGCGAGCAGTCATCCTCTGTTCAATCCCGATCTGGACTATTCGGTCTACTTGAGCAATCCTTTCTTCTTTATCCTTTTCCAGGTCATTATCCTGCTGACAACGGTCTATGTTATTGGTGGTGAGGTCAAGTTCGGGACAGGGGCGGAGTGGCTCTCAGCAGCAGGCGGCAATATCATGACGGCGGTAGTGGGAAAGCTGTTGCCCTATACCGTTATCTTTAGCCTGATGAGCATATTGGCGAACTACGTCATGTTTGGCCTTATGCACATACCGTTCTCATGCGGTTTCTGGCCGCTCAACCTAACGGCGATCTTGTTTGTCGTCTCGACACAAGCGTTGGCGGTCTTCATCTTTTCCGTTTTTCCCGTGCTTAGTATCATTATCAGTATCGTGTCGATGGTCGGTTCGCTCGGTGCAACGCTGTCAGGGGTGACTTTTCCCGTGCCCTCGATGTACGCTCCGGTGCATTATGCCTCCTACTTGTTCCCTGTTCGCCACTTCACTGAGATATACCAGAACTTGCTTTATGGGGATTACGGCTTTGCTTGGACTTGGATGAATTACGTTGCGCTGCTCTGCTTCCTTCTTCCTGCGCTGCTGATGTTGCCTTGTCTGAAGAAAGCGATTGTGAACGAAGAGATGTGGAGGCATCTCGTCTCTTAAAAAAAGAAATATGAATATGAAGGTAATATCTGTTATACACGATGAGTTCAAGACGATTGCCGGCAGCTATGCCATCCTGCTTGTACTGATGGGCGGCATCTTTGTTTACGGCTTGCTCTACAATTATATGTACGCTCCCGACTTGGTCCGTAAAGTTCCGGTTGCCGTTGTCGATCATTCTCATAGCGAACTGAGCCGCCACTATGTCCGCCTGCTTGACGCCACCCCGCAGGTCAATGTCGTGACTACGGCTACCGGTTATCCGGAAGCCCAGGATATGATGAAGTCGGGCAGGGTGGCTGGTATTCTCTATCTGCCGGATGACTTCGAAGATCGTGTTGCCCGTGGTGAAGAGTCTGTTTTCATCATGTACGAGACGACAAGTGCTTTCCTTTACTACCTTGCCATGCAGGAAGCTTCGGCCGCTTCCATGTTGGCGCTGAACGATGACTACCGGCCGGAGATGTTGGTATTCCTGCCTAAGGAGGCTACCGCGAAGCTAGCCTCTGCCCAGGCAGTTGAGGTGGTCGGGACTGCCCTCTACAACCCGACTGAGGGTTATGGAACTTACCTGATTCCTTCGGTTCTGGTCGTGATCATCTTCCAGACGTTGATGATGGTGATCGCTATGATTAGTGGTGACGAACGGCATAGCGGCTTGATTGTCCGTTTTGCCGGCAATCCTGTGAACCTCTCTTTGGAACGGATGGCGCAGGTTGTGATCGGCAAGACATTTGTCTATGGTATGTTGTATGCGGTTTTCGCTTTGTTCCTATTAGGGTTGATCCCCTTGATGTTCGGCCTCCCAGATATCGGCAACCCGCTATATGTCATTATGCTGATGATTCCTTTCTTGTTGGCGACTAGTTTTTTCGGGCTTACGGCGTCCCTGTTCTTTACGGACTCCGATGCGCCGCTTCTGATGATCGCCTTCTTCTCTGTCGGCCTCATCTTTCTTTCCGGTGTCTCATACCCGATGGAACTGATGCCTTGGTATTGGAATTTGGTGCATTATCTCATCCCGGCAGCCCCGGCGACAATGGCCTATGTCAAGCTGAACTCGATGGGGGCTTCGATGAGCGAGATACAACCCGAATATATTACCTTGTGGGTACAGTGTGCATTTTATTTTGTGACGGCATGTTTGGTTTATAGGTATAATATCCGGAAAGCGATGGCAAAAAGTGCTTCTCTGGCAATAACCGATGACTTTTCATCCCATAAGTCATAGCTTTTGCTGGTGTAACTGATAGCTTTTGTTGTCACCTTTTGCTTGTACCTTTTGTTTCATAAAGGTTTAAGAGATGAAGATAAGCTCATGTCCTCCTTCACTCTTACGAATTACCTTCACCTTCCATAAGCCTTGTTAAACAAAGCATATGATTAAAAGGTGAATGGTAAACCATAAAGTTGTCGAAAACATTTATTCAAAAGTAGTCGTGAGTCGTTTTATTAGGTTTCCTGTCCCTTGGAAGATAGCCTAAAGGTGAAAAAATATAGCCTATGACCTATACGAGGACAGGCTATAGGGAGATGATAAAAAGGGTATAGGCTTTTCGGAAATAGCCTATACCCTTTTGAGAATGCTGCCGGCAGTTTGTTTTATGAAAAACAAAATATAACACCCGTAAAGCATAGTGTTATCTTTATGAGTTAGGGTAGTTAATGCATAGCGTTATGATCTGCCAAGTCTCTCTTGGTGTAAAGTTATTCTTCAATTTCCATCTCATCCAACAAATATCCCGCTCCGGCATATTTGTCCATGATGAAGAGAACGTAGCGGATGTCGACAATGATACTGCGTTGGTAATCGGGGAGATATTGGATGTCGCCGCCGACTCCTTCCCAATTGCGGTCGAAATTGATACCGATCAGTTCACCGTCTGCATTCATCACAGGGCTACCGGAGTTCCCACCGGTCGAATGGGTGGTTGTACTGAAGGCAACTGGCATTTTTCCGTCGGAAGTTTTGTAGCGTCCGAAATCTTTGGCAGCATACAGTTCTTTCAGGTGGGTTGGTACTACGAATTCCCAGTTGGTGGAATCTTCTTTTTCCATCACTCCGTCCAGTGTTGTCTGATGGCCATAGTAGTCGCAGTCGCGCGGGCTGTACCCTTTTACCTGTCCGTAGGTGAGGCGCAGGGTAAAGTTGGCGTCGGGAAAATTGGCACGATCGCCGTACATGGCCAGCAAACCTTTTACATAACTACGGTGAGCCATTGCATACCCATCTTCAAATTCTTTTAACGCATTCTTCAGATTGGCCTCTTCTGCACGGACAGACTTGGCAAAAAGAATCATCGGGTCGTTTTCCAGTGCTTTGACAGACGGACGAGAGAGGAATTTATTGAAATTATCCTCACTGCCGAAGATGGATTTCTCGAACAGATAGTCGACGAATCGGTCTGTGTCTCCTTTGAACTTCTTGTCGATTAATTCGAAATAGGTCGGTTGTGCTTTCGGATCGACTTGGCTGCGGTACTCTTTCAGCATCACTTTGGCGATTTTCTTATCTACGTCGACCGAGTAATTGCTGTTGGCAAATCCATGATAAGCCCGTTCCAACAGCCGGAGTTGTTCCTGTCTGGCTTTTTTGTCTTTCCCTTTCAAGGCTTCTATGACCATATCCATTTGGGTTGGCACACTTGTAAATTCAATTCCTCGCAGGATCGCTTCATCCAACATCCAACTGCGGAAACGTAGGTCTTTACGGTCCGATACGATCTGTTCAATCGCCATCAGGGCATCGGGGTAGCTCGGTTCGCACATTTTGTTGGACCAGGCAATCAGTTTGTCCTGTTCCTCCTTTTTCATTTGTTCGAAATTACGTTTTTTTATGGCCCAGTTGCTACCGATCGCATTTTTGTAAGCATTCGTTGAGCCTGCATATTTGCTGGCATACTGAATCCGGACAGCTGGATCTTTCAACATCTCGTCCAACATAACTTTCTGGCGCAAGTCACGGATGTGGATACGGATCGTGTTGTCAATATCACGGCGTTCCGCCACTTCCCAGGAAGTATAATATTTATTGGTACGGCCGGGAAATCCCATCATCATGGCATAGTCATTTTCCTGGACGCCTTTCAATGAGATCTTGAACCAGCGTTTCGGACGAAGCGGGACATTCTTGTCAGAGTAAGGAGCCGGATTGCCGTTCGCATCGGCATAGACACGGAAGACGGAGAAGTCGCCCGTATGGCGCGGCCACATCCAATTGTCGGTATCTGCGCCGAACTTTCCGATCGATGAGGGAGGAGCTCCTACCAGGCGGATGTCGGAATAGATTTTCTTTGTGAACATGAAATACTGGTTACCGCCATAGAACGCCTTTATCTCAACTTCTGTGCCTGGATTGTCCTGCAGGAACTTTTCTCCGACTTTTGCTTTTGCCAGTCCGTTCAGGAATTTCGGAGATAGGAAGTTCATGCTATTAGGATCGGTATCTTTTTCCAGTTCCTTTTTCACATAGTCGGTCACGTCTTCTATTTTATCGATGAAAGTGACGGTCATGCCGGGGTTCGGAAGCTCCTGATCGCGCGACATGGCCCAGAAGCCGTCTGTCAGGTAGTCATGTTCCAGCGTGCTGTGGCGCTGGATGCAACCGTAGCCGCAATGATGGTTGGTCAGGAGCAATCCTTCCGGCGAAACGATCTCGCCCGTACAACCGCCTCCGAAAATGACGACGGCATCTTTCAAGGAAGCTGAGTCGGGGCTATAGATATCATAATCCTGCAATTTAAGTCCCAAAGCTTGCATTTCTGGGAATTTTTGTCCTTTCAGTAGAGGCAGCAGCCACATACCTTCATCGGCTGCTACCGGTAGCGACAGGATGGCTGCCGCGAGGGAGATGATGAGTTTGTTCATTGATTTATGATTTGTGATTTATAAATTATGATTTCAGGTTTATGACTTTATCGTCTTCATAAATCTGAAATCATAAATCTTACCATTGTTTGTACGGATATTTTGTCAGCATCGAGTTGTAGTAACGACGATCTCCGCTAACCTCGTGTCCGACCCAGTCCGGCCGTTCAAAAGGTTCGTCTTCAGAAGCCAATTCGATTTCCGCTAAGATCAGTCCTTCGTTGTCGCCGTGGAAGACGTCGACTTCCCAGGTGTGTTTCCCGACAGGGACTAGATTGCGTACTTTGTCGATAATACCGGGTTCGCAGAGTTTCAACAGTTCTTCCGCATCCGCGGGTGGTATCTTCTGCTCGAACTCGTAGCGGCTCAACCCATTCTCGTCCGATGCACCTTTGATCGTGAGGAATCCTTCTTCCCCCCGGATGCGTATCCGTACCGTCCGTCCGGGTTGTGAGCAGATATATCCCTGCACGATACGTTCGGATTTGGAAACCTGTTTGCTGAAATCCCCTTTTACCAGAAATTTCCTTTCAATTTCAATCGCCATGATCATTTGATTGTTACCATCGTCGCCCCGAAGCCGTATTCACGGAAAGAGGCATCCTGGTAATAATATTGTTTGTATTTTGTTTTCAGTTCTTTCTCGATTGCTTTGCGCAGTACCCCGTCACCTTTACCGTGGATGAAGACGATTTTCTGTCCTTTGTTGACGGCATATTTGGCGAGTACTTCATGGAATTTCTCCAACTGGTAATTCAGCATGTCCGCATTACTCAGCCCGTTGGTGTTGTCCAGCAGTTCGGTGATATGCAGGTCCACTTCCAGAATTGAGCTGTCGGTTACTTTCTTCTTGATGATCGTTTGGGGGGCACGGCGGTCTTCGTACACCTTCTGCTGCATGGCTTGCTGGAGTTCGGCAGCAGAGATCAGTAATTCTTTTTCGGGGATGTCCTGGCGTACGATTGGGTATACCATTGCGTCTTCATCGAAAAAATCGTTTTCCATGAAGCAGTGTTGCTTGTAGAATTTGACCGTATCGAGATGGAGTTCTACCGAAATGGCATTCTTCAATGAATAAGGTTTGTCTTTTTTGAAAGCGATCAGTTGTACGCAAATACGTTCCAAGTCGTTCAACTCTTCTTTGCCGAATTCTTCCAGGAAGATCTGTGTATTCGGCTCCACAATGCCGTTATAGCGGCTGATCCAGCTATTGTTCTGGCGATTCATATAGTTGAAAAACAGATAGTAATTGCTGTCATTGATAAAATAGGTTTCATAGCCGCTTCCCTGCATCACTTTGGCAGGCTCTATCGGGAGGTAAGCCAAATAGATGTTCAGCCGTTCGCCTTCTATGGTTTCCGTTACCTTTTCCACTTCGGGTTGAGGTTCCGGTTTCTTAGGTTGTAGGACAGCAGCCTGTGTCACGGAAGGCAGCGGTGAGCGTCGAGAGCTGTGTACCTGCATCTCGCTGTCTCCTACGACTACACATTCGCGGATCAATGCTGGTACTTCGAATCCGTCTTCATCTTCCACCAAAACTTGATCTTTCCCTTTGAAACTACGAACGACACCTCCACCGGTGCTGTTCAGGAAACGCACTTTGTCTCCTACTTTTATGTTACTCATCATTCGATTTACTTTTGTTATTTGCTACAAAAGTAGTAAATCCTGAAGAGTAATCCCTGTTCTTGTTGATATTTTCTGGTGGATGCACTTGCCGACTAAAAGTTTCATCTTATGAAACGGTTGGGAACTTCAAGAGCCGCTTATAAAGCAGAAAGGGTTTTTGACTATTCATATTTATTTTTTGAGTTCTTTCGGGATATTGATCTCCATGCAATATGAAAACGGATAGGTTTTTCCCTGCTTTCTGTTCTCGGTTATTCCGTAAATGGTTTGGCATACTGGATCATGCCTTGTACGTCTTTAAGGCTTTCCGGACACAATTCGATTGCCATGCAATATTCGTGGGGAACATCGAAAGGAAATTCGATGCCGAAGTCTATGGCTTGTTTATAGCCGAATCTCGGATAGTAGTCCTTATGTCCTAGTAAGACGACAGAACCGTATCCCAGTTCGGTGGCTCGTTTGTGTGCTTCACGGATCAAGGCTGATCCGATCCCCCGATTTTGATATTCAGGGAGAACTGAAACGGGAGCTAACCCTAAAGAGGTGACGGATTTGTTTTCTGAAATGATTTCGACTTTTGTCATCAGGATATGGCCGATAATTTCTTCGTCAACCTCGGCTACCAATGAAAGCTCTGGGATAAAAGCGTCTGTTTGACGTAGTTGATCTACTAAAAAAGGTTCGCTATGGTCGCTGTCTTCCATATCTCTGAAAGCGAGTTCTACTACTTTATGAACTGCTTCATAGTCTTTTATCTGTTCTTGTCTGATATTGAAATCCATCGGTTTATATCTTTAGGTTTATAATTTTCTGCTAAGATAAGAAGAATACGACAAAGTGTCAATAAATTTGTACTTTTGCAATCCGGTTCGATTAAAAGAGCCTGTAATAGTAAAAGTCATGACAACAAAGACGCAACAGATACGCATCGAAGATTTTGATTATCCGCTGCCTGACGAGCGGATCGCCAAGTTCCCGTTACCCAAACGGGATGAATCGAAACTCTTATTATATAAGGAAGGAAAAGTCAGCGAGAGTATATTCAAACATATTACGGATTATTTGCCGGAGGGTTCTCTGATGGTATTCAATAATACACGGGTGATCCAGGCACGTCTTCTGTTTCAGAAAGAGACAGGGGCGAAGATCGAGATTTTCTGTCTGGAGCCGGTCGAGCCGCATGATTATGCTTTGGTTTTTCAACAGACTGAATGTTGCCGCTGGACTTGTTTGGTCGGCAATCTGAAGAAATGGAAAGAAGGACTTTTGAAGAAGGAGGTGCAGCTCGACGGTGAGACTGTTATACTGAAAGCGGAAAAATTGCAGACCTGCGGGGACAGCTACCTCATCGAGTTTACGTGGGATCATCCGACTTGTACGTTTGCTGACCTGTTAGATGCAGCGGGCGTATTGCCGATTCCTCCTTATTTGAATCGCGAAACTGAGAAAAGTGATTTGCAGACCTACCAGACGGTTTACTCCAAGATAAAAGGTTCGGTGGCCGCCCCGACAGCGGGTTTGCATTTTACACCGGAAGTTCTGGCTGCTATCGATGCTCAGGGAATCGGACGGGAAGAACTGACGCTCCATGTCGGAGCCGGGACGTTTAAACCCGTGAAAAGCGAGACGATCGAAGGACATGAGATGCATACGGAATTTATCTCCGTACGCCGGAGTTCGATCGAACGGATCAAGAATAATCTCGGCAAGGTTATTGCGGTCGGCACGACTTCGGTCCGTACGCTTGAAAGCCTCTATTATATGGGTGTCACGTTGGCTTCGAATCCGGATGCCACAGCCGATGAACTGATCGTCAAACAATGGATGCCTTACGAAGAGACGAATAACAGGTTGACTGCTGATGAAGCTTTGCAAAATATTTTGGATTATCTGGACCGACACCAGGCGGACAAGTTGGTGACGGCTACCCGGATCATTATCGCTCCAGGCTATGAGTTCAAGATCGTGCGTGGTATTGTGACCAATTTCCATCAGCCGAAAAGCACGTTGTTGTTGCTGATATCCGCTTTTGTGAAAGGGGATTGGAAAAATATTTATGATTATGCCTTAAGGCATGATTTCCGTTTTTTGAGTTACGGAGACAGTTCGCTGTTGTTATAATGCTCATACAATAAATCGAACGTAATCCTGTTTATATAAAACACAGATTATAGCAAATGAGACAATTTACCCCATATTTGTTCCTGTTGCTGGCTGCGTCTTTCCTGTATTCCTGTAAATCAGCGAAACTGAGCGACGCGGAAGAAAAGCAGCGTATTGGCGAGTATTTTGAAGCGGCGGCCATTTACCGGAAAGTATATACGAAGACTCCTCCTGCCAAGCGTGACTTGCGTGGATATATCGCTTTCAGGATGGCAGAGTGTAACCGTCTGATCAACAATACACCGCGTGCGACCAGCGCTTATATGAACGCGCTCAGGTATAAGTATCCGGACAGTATCGTGAATCTTCGCTTGGGACAGATGTACCAGAAGAGCGGACGTTATGGGGAAGCAGTCAAATATTACAACGACTACCTGCTGGCGGAACCGGGCAGCGTGTTGGCCTTTAACGGCGTGACCGGTTGCGAGGAGGCCGTGAAATGGAAACAGTCGCCGACCCGCTATACGGTGAAGCGGATGGACAAGTTTAACTCCCGCCGTTCCGAATTCAGCCCGATGTTGTACGGTGAAAAGTACGATCAACTGTATTTTGCTTCTACCCGTACCCCGAAAGGAGCCGGGAAAGATAAGGAAGAAACGAATAGTGCCATCACCGGACAGCGTAACAACGATTTATTTCTGGTAAAGCAGGACGAGAATGGAGCTTGGTTGGCTCCGGTCGAACTCGAAGACGAAGTGAACACCGAGTTTGACGAGGGAACGCCTTCTTTCTCCAAAGACGGGAATACGATGTATTATACCTATTGTGCGCAAGACCCGGAAGGCCCACGTACTTCTGAAATCTATATATCTTCCCGCAGCAGTGCCAAATGGGGAAAAGGAACTAGGGCAGATATCGTAAAAGATTCGGTGACGGCTCTCGGCCATCCTTCGATATCGCCGGATGGCAAGTATCTGTATTTTGTGTCGGATGCAGTAGGAGGTTATGGAGGCAAAGACCTTTTTCGGGCGCGTGTCGCGGGGAGTGACTTCGGGCTGATGGAAAATCTGGGGCCGGATATCAATACACCAGGTGATGAGATGTTTCCTTACGTGCGGGATTCCGTAACGCTTTATTTTGCTTCTGACGGACATCCGGGAATGGGCGGATTGGATATTTTCAAAGCGACTTTGGATAGTACGGGCAAGTGGAACGTCGAGAATATGAAAGCACCGATCAACTCTGCCGGTGATGATTTCGGCATCACGTTTGCTGGAAATAAGGAAAGCGGCTTTTTTAGTTCCAATCGCAATGATGCGCGTGGATATGACCATTTGTATTCTTTCGAATTGCCGGTTATCACTATCTTTATCGAAGGTATCGTGTCGGATGTGGACGAGAACCCGATAGAAGATGCTACGGTCCGTATTGTCGGAAGGGACGGTTTGAACGAAAAAGTTTTGGCAAAGAAAGACGGTAAGTACAGGGTTGAACTGGAACGTGATATCCGTTATGTGATGATGGCAAGCGCGCGTGGATATTTGAATCAGAATTTTGAGTTGAAAACAGGGCCGGAGGAGAAGAATGAAACATATATCGTGGACTTTTTCCTTTCCCCGATCAGTAAACCTGTTGTGATCGAAAATATTTTCTATGATTTTGACAAGGCGACTTTGCGTCCGGAATCGAAGAAAGCGTTGGATGAAATGATCAAGATGCTGAACGACAATCCGAATGTAACGATCGAGTTAGGAGCGCATACTGACCGGAAAGGTTCGGAGCAGTACAACGAACGGTTGGCGCAGCGGCGAGCACAGTCGGTCGTCGACTATCTGATTGCCGGAGGAATTGCCCAAGACCGACTTGAGGCTAAAGGGTATGGCGAAAGCGTTCCTAAAACAATCAATAAGAGGATGGCCAAGAATTATGATTTCCTGAATGAAGGAGATGTCCTGACCGAAGAATTCATAGAAAGAATGACTCCTGAGCAGCAAGAGATTGCAGATCAGATAAACCGTCGGACGGAATTTAAAGTCTTGCGGACGAACTATAATTTATTTTGATTTATCGATAAGGTAAAAAAATATAAGGTACCTCGAATTTTAACCTGTAGCTCGTAAGAGGTTATCTGTAGAACACCGACATTTTTTTCTGAATGAGCCAGTCGGTTTTCGGATAACCTCTTACTTTTTTCCATAAGACCGTTAATTATTTGTTTCTCTGGTTTTTTAATTGCTGATAAATCATATCTTTGCGGGAATAAAAACAAAATACTATGAGGATAAGAATACTTTACCTATTATTTTTTATATTGATCTTTTGCAACTGCAACGGCCAACAGGTGGAGAAAACGGAAGCAGGAAACACGAAAGAACATACTTTTCAAATGGTTTCTGTTCCCAGTGTCATTACAGAACCGGAAGAACGCGCCGCTTACTTGGTAAAACATTATTGGGATAAGTTCGATTTTACGGATACAACTCTGATTCATTTCCCGGAAATTACGGAGCAAGCGACTTCCAATTATATCGATATGATGAAATATGTTCCGGCGAAAGTGGCTGCTTCTTCTATCAAAGAGATGATGAGTAAAGCGTCGACCGATAGTTCGATGTTCGTCTATTTTTCCGGCCTGTATGAAAAATATCTTTATGATCCGAATTCTCCCATGAGGGATGAGTCTTTGTATATTTATGTATTGGAAGCTGTATTGGAAGCTCCGTTTCTGGATGAAGTCAGTAAAATACGTCCGGCCCATTTGCTCGAATTAGCTCTTAAGAACAGAGTGGGAGAACCGGCTACAGATTTCACGTACACGCTGGTGGACGGTAAAAAAGGAACTTTGTATCATACGAAAGCTGATTGTCTACTCTTGTTTTTCTATAATCCGGATTGCCATGCCTGTAAGGAAATTACGGACCAGCTCGCTGCTTCGCCGTTTGTGACGGAGTGGATCAAGAATAACAAGCTTAAAATCCTGGCTGTTTACCCGGATGAGGATTTGGAGGCCTGGAAAAAACATATTTCTTATATGCCTGCAAGCTGGATCAATTCTTATGACAGTGCGGTGAGTTTGAAAAATGATGAAATTTATGATCTGAAAGCAATACCTACCCTTTATCTGTTGGACAAGGATAAGAAAGTTGTATTGAAGGATGTGACATTCAATCAGGTAGAGAATTATTTAAAACAATAACAAACGATATGAAAGTAAGGACTATTTTATTATCAATGGTTTTAGTTGCCGGAGTCAGCTTGAATGCTTCGGCTCAGTTTAAGATCGGTGGTAAATCCATCAGTACTAAAAAAATAGTGAATGCAGCATCCGATGCGGCAAAAGCGGTGACATTGTCGGATGAGGACGTTGCTGTCATGGCTCGCGAGTATATTCAGTGGATGGATATGCATAATGAGGTTGCCGGACCGGAAACGGAAATGGGACAGCGTTTGGTAAATCTGACGAAAGATATCAAGGTCGATGGTCTCAATTTGAATTTTAAGGTGTATAATGTAGTCGACGTGAATGCGTTTGCTTGCGGAGACGGCAGTGTTCGTGTTTGTGGAGGTTTAATGAAAATTATGGATGATAATGAGGTGTTGGCCGTTATCGGCCATGAGATTGGTCATGTTTTACATACGGATTCGAAAGACGCAATGAAGCAGGCTTATCTGACTGCGGCCGCTAAGAATGCCGTCGGGGCTGCCAACAATACGGTTGCCAAGCTGACTGATTCGCAATTGGGTAGCCTGGCAGAAACGCTTGCCAGTGCACAGTATTCGCAAAAGCAGGAGAATGCGGCAGACGATTATGGCTTTGAGTTCAGTATCGCGAACGGTATCGATCCTTATAGTATGTATAATTCGCTTAATAAACTCTTGGAACTAAGTGTGGAAGCTCCCAAATCATCTAAGTTCCGCCAACTGTTTTCGAGTCATCCCGAAACACAAAAGCGTGTCAAAAGGATGAAAGAAAAAGCGGATGAATATACAAAGAATCAACAATAAACTGTTAATCACCTTTAAACGGTCGATTTGCAGGCTAAAATAATGCTAAAAAATTAAATATTCTGCCGTAAAACTATGCTGAATAACATAAAATCTATATATTTGCACTGTGTTTTTCATGGTATTAGATTTAAGGTTAGCAATGAAGATTGGTTGTCGTGATGACAACCTTTTCTTTTTTTAGGCCCTTTGTATTTTTCTTTTCTTTCGAAAGTTTTTAAGATTCCGAAATAATATTACTTTTGTGTATTGACTAAAAAATTAAATAGTGTGGATACAAGAATAAAATTGCGGGTGCAAGGTTTAACGAACAGCCAGATACAGTCAGGTGCTTATGCCTTGATTCTCGCTGAAGAAGATGGGGTTCGCCGCATACCTATCATTGTTGGGACGTCGGAAGCCCAGTCTATTGCGATCGCTTTGGAACGCATCACGCCTCCTCGTCCTTTGACGCATGATTTGTTTGCAACTTTTGCACAGACATTCGGTGTTCGTTTGTGTGAGGTTTTTATCTATAAGTTTGAAGATGGTGTATTTTATTCCGAACTGCTTTTTGAGGATGGAATAAAACAGATTCGCTTGGATTCGCGTACTTCCGATGCTATCGCCATCGCTTTGCGTGTGAAATGCGATATCTATACGACACCTGAGATTGTCCGTGAATGTGGTGTCGTGCTTGAAAATTCTGCAGAGGAGAAAGACAAGGATGATGATTCCATATTGGCTCTGGCGCCGGAGGAAATACATGATGAAACAAAGCTGAAAAAATGGCTTTCTCTTTTGGATGTCGATGAATTGTCGGATCGTTTGGATGAAGCGATAGCCGATGAGAACTACGAGTATGCAAAGATGTACAAAGATGAAATCCGGCGTCGTGAAGAGGAGGGCAGGTCCAGATGATAGAACAACAACTTGGTTTTAGTCTTGAGTCTTTTTTACGTGGTATAGTAGGGATTTCTACGGTGTTGGGGGTTGCTTATCTGATGAGTTACGATCGGAAACGGGTCGATTGGAAATTGGTGGGGGGGGGATTGTTAATGCAGTTTTTCTTTGCTCTTGCCGTATTGTATGTCCCTGTAGTCGGAATTGCTCTGGAATGGGTGGGCAAGGCTTTTATTAAGTTGATGGATTTTACTCAGTCCGGGGTCGCTTTTCTTTTAGGGCCGTTGGTAACTAAAAGTGAAGGGTTTATCTTTTTGTTGAACTCACTTCCGGTGGTGATTTTTTTCTCGGCCTTGGTTTCCTTATTTTATTATTGGGGGATTATCCAGCGCGTAGTTGGAGGATTTTCTTGGCTGCTACGACGTTTCATGAATATTTCCGGAGCCGAAGGATTGGTTGCGTCTGGCAATGTGTTTTTGGGAATGACGGAATCCCCTGTTTTGATCAAGAATTATCTGCCGGCGATGAACCGGTCGGAAATATTTCTGGTTATGGTTTCTGGAATGGGGACGATAGCCGGAACAGTGATGGGAACTTATATCGGTATGTTGGCGGGAGGTGATCCTGTGTCGAGGGTTCTGTTTGCGAAGCATTTGCTTTCGGCGTCGTTGATGGCTGCTCCGGGTTCTATTGTTCTGGCTAAAATCCTTTGTCCGCAAACGGAAAAGGTTGACGACCGCTTGGTGAAGATGGAGAAGGTCGGACTGCATTCCACTGTATTGGATGCGTTGGCTGCCGGTACGTCGACGGGTGTACGTCTGATGGTGAATATCGCAGCGATGTTGCTTGTATTCATAGCAATGGTCGCACTTGCCAATTATATTTTGGAGGGTGTGATCGGACGCTATACCGGACTGAATGACTGGATTGTATCCATTACAGGCGGGAAGGCTCAAGGACTGACATTCCAGTTTATATTGGGAGTGATCTTATCTCCTTTTATGTGGCTGATCGGAGTTCCTTATCAGGATGTGATGTTGGTCGGTTCTTTGTTGGGACAGAAAACCATTTTAAACGAATTTGTCGCTTATTTCCAGTTACAGGAATGGAAAGATGCCGGTTTGTTTCTGTATCAGAAATCTATTTTAATGTCTACCTATATCTTATGTGGTTTTGCTAATATCTCGTCTATTGGTATTTTGCTGGGAGGGATGGGCGTGTTGGCTCCCGAAAAGAGGGAACTGATCACTCGTTTCGGCTTTCCGGCTATGATTGCCGGTGCGTTGGTATCGGTACTTTCGGCTACGATAATAGGAATGATGTTAATTGTCAATTGACAATGGGGAAATCTTTTAATTTTTAACTTTTAATTTATTCAAGTGCAGATATTTTATACGCCGGAGATAGCTGTGAACCCAGAGCTTCCGGAAGAAGAGGCCGGGCATTGTATTCGTGTACTCAGGCTGACTGAAGGTGACGAGATTTTGTTGACGGATGGTAAAGGCTCTTTTTTTAAAGCGGCAATCAGCCGTGCCCATCCTAAGCATTGCGAAGTGAATATTCTGGAGCAGTGGGAACAGCCTGCTTTATGGAACTTCAATCTTCATATAGCAGTGGCTCCGACCAAGAATATGGACCGTATGGAGTGGTTTGCGGAGAAAGCGACCGAGATCGGTATCAATGCCATTACTTGTTTGAACTGCCGTTTTTCCGAACGGAAGGAAATTAAGCCTGCTCGCTTGGAAAAGATTTTGGTCAGTGCAATGAAGCAATCACAGAAAGCGACCTTGCCGGAACTAAACGGAATGACCGATTTCCGCACGTTCGTTAGTCTGCCTTTTGCCGGTCGTAAGTTTATTGCCCATTGCGAGGAAGGGGTAAAACCTCTTTTGAAACAGACGTATCATCCGGGAGAAAACGCACTTGTCCTGATCGGTCCAGAAGGTGATTTCAGTCCCGAAGAAATAGCGCTTGCCTTAAAATGTGGATTTGAACCCATTTCATTAGGCGAAAGCCGTTTGCGTACGGAAACAGCGGCACTGGTCGCTTGTCATACGATACATGTGTTGAATCAATGATAACAAACAATGACCGAAAAAGAAAAATGCCGTCTCGGCCTGTTGTACGATGCTAATTATGATCCAGAAATATTGGCGGATCGTGAACGTGCAAAAGAGTTACTTTATGATTATAATCGTTTACGTCCTTCCGAGCAGATCAGGCGGACGGAACTTCTGAAAAAACTTTTGGGGAAGACCGGGGAGAACTTGATCATAGAACCTCCTTTTGCCTGTGACTACGGGTATAACATAGAAGTAGGAGAGAACTTTTATGCGAATGTCAATCTGGTTATATTGGACGGGGCAAAGGTCTGTATAGGAGATAATGCTTTTATCGCCCCCAATGTCGGTATTTATACAGCAGGACATCCATTAGACGCATCCGATCGCAACAAGGGCTTGGAGTATGCTTACCCGATCACGATCGGTAATAATGTATGGATCGGTGCCGGAGTCATCATCCTCCCTGGTGTTACAATAGGTAATAACGTGGTGATCGGAGCCGGTAGCGTAGTAACAAAAAATATACCCGCCTATTCACTTGCTGTCGGAAACCCTTGCCGGGTGATCAAGCGAATAGACGGATAATACTTTTTGTAATGCTTCCTTTTTATCTTATTCCCATTCGATCGTCGCGTTGGGCTTCGGAGACATATCGTAGCAAACGCGGTTGACGTTTTTGACTTCTTTCAGGATACGGTCCGTGATCTTCATCAAAATAGGCCAATCGATGGGCTCGATAGTAGCCGTCATGGCATCTACCGTATTGACGGCACGTATGATAACAGGCCAGTCGAAAGAACGGGCATTGTCGCGTACACCTACGGATTTGAAATCAGGCACAACGGTGAAATATTGCCAAACTTTCTTGTCCAATCCGGCTTTCTGGAATTCTTCACGTAGGATGGCATCCGCTTCGCGAACCGCTTCCAGTCTGTCACGTGTGATAGCACCTAAGCAACGTACTCCTAAACCAGGGCCAGGGAACGGCTGGCGGAAGACCATTTCGTAGGGTAAACCCAATTCGAGACCGCAAGCGCGAACTTCGTCCTTGAACAACTGGCGTAATGGTTCGACCAGTTCGAATTTCAGGTCTTCGGGCAGACCGCCTACGTTGTGGTGGGATTTCACCATCTTGGCTGTCTTTGTACCGCTTTCCACGATATCGGGATAGATAGTACCTTGCGCTAAGAAGTCGATGCCATTCAGTTTGCGTGCCTCTTCTTCAAAGACACGGATAAATTCGCCACCGATGATTTTGCGTTTTTCTTCCGGATCGGCAACGCCAGCCAGCTTATCTAAGAAACGATCGGTAACGTCTTTATAAATCAGGTTTGCATTCAACTGGTTCTTGAAAACTTCAACGACGTTTTCCGATTCACCTTTACGCATTAGACCGTGATTTACGTGTACACAAACCAACTTGTCTCCGATAGCTTTCAGAAGCAATGCGGCAACAACGGAACTGTCGACTCCGCCAGAAAGAGCCAATAATACTTTTCTGTCGCCAACCTGACGTCTTACCAGTTCGATCTGGTCATTGACGAAATTTGTCATGTTCCAGTTTGCTTCGGCTTTACAAGTGTCGAATACGAATGTTTTTACCGATTCTTTGATTGCCTCCATGTCACTGGAGAATTCATTTAATTTTACTTCGCAGAGAGCCTTGTCGTGGCCGGCTGCCATAACAGGGATTCCGATCGAATAGATTCCCGGATTTACATCGATAGCGACCCCGTCGATTACATTGTTAGGACCACCGTTGATGATGATACCTTTTACATTCGGAAGTGCTTTGAGTTCTTCAACCGTAATGTCGTGCGGATAGATTTCGCTATAGACACCCAACGCGCGGATTGCTCGTGCCAGCACAGTGTTTTCATGACTGCCCAAATCCAGGATAACAATCATATCTTGTTTCATACGATTCTTTATTTTTTATTGGTTTTACATTATGTACTTGAAATGCGGATATGGAATTTTACTCCCACTCGATTGTTGCGGGCGGTTTTGAGCTGATGTCGTAGACAACGCGGTTTACACCTTTGACCTTGTTGATGATTTCGTTGGACACTTTCGCAAGGAATTCGTATGGGAGTTGCGCCCAGTCAGCCGTCATGGCATCCGTCGAGGTTACAGCACGCAAAGCAACCGTATTTTCGTAGGTCCGTTCGTCTCCCATAACACCTACGGACTGGATCGGGAGGAGAATCACTCCGGCCTGCCAGATTTTGTCGTACAAGCCCCATTCGCGCATCAGCGACATATAGATATCGTCGGCTTCTTGCAAGATTCGTACTTTTTCCGGGGTGATATCACCTAAAATACGAATACCTAAACCGGGACCGGGGAACGGATGACGTTTGATCAGATGTGGTTGCATACCTAACTCCATACCGACACGACGTACTTCGTCTTTGAACAGGAGGCGTAGCGGTTCGACCAGTTTCAGGTTCATTTTGGCAGGCAGACCGCCTACATTATGATGGCTCTTGATAACAGTTCCGGTAATGGATAGCGATTCGATTACGTCCGGATAAATGGTACCTTGACCTAACCATTTTATATCTTTCAACTTGTGGGCCTCTTCGTCAAACACATCGATAAAACCTTTGCCGATGATCTTACGTTTCTTTTCAGGTTCGCTGACACCCGCCAGTTCCTTGTAGAATTTCTCTTTGGCGTCGACTCCGATCACGTTCAGTCCCAAGTGTTCGTAATCTTTCAACACGTTTTCAAATTCATTCTTACGCAACAAGCCGTGATCGACGAAAATGCAAGTCAGGTTCTTGCCGATAGCCTTGTGTAGTAAAACGGCTGTAACCGAAGAATCCACACCGCCGGAAAGCGCTAAGATTACTTTGTCGTCTCCCAATTGTTCTTTCAGTTCGGCAACGGTCGATTCGATAAAGGAGGCCGGTGTCCAGTCTTTGGCGCATCCGCAAATATTCAGGAAGTTGTTTAATAATTTAGTACCGTCAGTCGAGTGGAATACTTCCGGGTGGAATTGTACGCCCCAAGTTTGTTCGCCTTCCACATGATAGGCAGCTGCTTTTACATCGTCCGTGCTGGCGATTACTTTGAAGTTTTCAGGAAGGACCGTGATGGTGTCTCCGTGCGACATCCAGATTTGTGAACCTACATTGATGCCTTTCAGCAATTCGTCTGTATTGTCGATATACGACAGGTTGGCACGTCCGTATTCGCGGGAGTCGGCCGGTTCAACGTTTCCGCCGGATGTATAAGCCAGGAATTGGGCTCCGTAACAGATTCCCAATACGGGATATTTACCACGTATTTCACTTAAGTCAGCTTTGAACGCATTGGCGTCATATACGGAATAGGGACTTCCGGAAAGGATTACGCCTTTTACACCTGTAGCATCGTGGGGAAATTTGTTGTAGGGGACAATCTCGCAATACATATTCAACTCACGGACTCTACGCCCGATTAATTGAGTTGTTTGCGAGCCGAAATCAAGAATAATAAGTTTCTCGTGCATGCAAATTATTATTTAATTGAGTGGCACAAAGGTAGGAATAATATTCGAAATTTAAATCATTTTTCATACCTTTGCGTGTTCATTTTTAATCGTAACCGTATGGATGCTGAAAAGAAAGAGACAAAAGAAATAAATAAGATGTCACTGCTGATCATGGCTGTGGTTGTGTTATTGTTGATTATCGCCGGTGCTGCTTATTATATTTTCCACCAGAATCAGCAGATGGAGGACTTGGAGCAGGCTTATGTTCTGGATAAGGAATCATTGGAAGACGAATTTAACGAATTGTCTCTCCAATATGAAGGATATAAATTTAATATAGGTAACGACTCCTTACTGAATCTATTGTCTACCGAGCAAGCTAAAGTACAACGCTTACAGGAAGAACTTCGTACTGTAAAGGCGACAAATACGAAAGAGATTGCCCGTCTAAAGAAGGAATTGCAGACATTGCGTAAGATCATGCGTAACTATGTAGTTCAGATCGACTCTCTGAATCGTGCTAACGAACAATTGAAAGTGGAAAAGAATGAGGCGGTAAAGAAATACAAGCAGGCTTCTTCTACGGCTACCACTTTGAAGAAGGAAAAAGAGAAACTGACGGAACGTGTCACATTGGCAAGCCGTTTGGATGCGACGGGTATCAATGTAACTCCTGTCAATGGTCGCGGAAAGAAGGCAAAGGTGATCAAGAAGATGGAACAATTTGTCGTTGACTTCCGGATCAGCAAGAACATTACGGCTCCGGTCGGAGAGAAGACGATCTTTGTGCGCATCATGAAGCCGGACGACGATATCTTGTTGAAGAGCCGTGCCGATGTATTTACCTTCGAAGGAAAAGAAATCAATTACTCCATGAAGAAGCTGGTTGAATATGACGGTGAGGAATTGCCGGTTACGATGTACTGGAATATCGAAGAATTTCTTTCTCCGGGTACATATCGGGTCGATATATTTGCGGATGGCAATTTGATCGGCCGTAAAAGTTTCATACTCGAAAAATAGCAATGGAAACAGATGTCCATTTTGCGCGACTACTTGCCGACCTTCCGGAAGCCCTCGTCTGTGATGAAGCTTTTCTCGGCGAACTGGCAAAAAACGCAAAGTTGATCTCCGTGAAGAAAGGAGATTATCTGTTGCGTACAGGTGAGTTGTGTCAGGATGCCTATTTCATCAACAAAGGTCTTTTCATCAATTTATATGTAAACGAGAACGGTAATGAATGTGTCACCGGTTTTGCGGCTGATAATATGTTTCCGTTCCTTTCCGCCATCGGCTATTTTACCAAGCAACCTTCTGAATTTGAGATTAAGGCGCTTGAAGCCGGCGAGTTGCTCTGCTTTTCCCGCGATCATATCGAGAGCCTTTCGTTCCGTTATCCTTTGTTTGCATCTTATTATCAGAATATCATGCTGACGATCATCTATAAACTGGATGTTCTGTTGGCTGTTCGCCTCTCTTCCACGGCGGAAGAGTTCATCCAGTTTCTCTACACAAACTATGTCTGGATGATCAACCGGGTCCCCGATAAGTATATCGCCCATTATATGGGAATTAGTAATGCCTGGTATTGCAAGTTGAAGCGGAAAGTCCTCTCATTCACTAGAACAGAATAAGTGGCGGAACAAGTTTCATGGGCATGGAACTATATTTTCACTGGCGGGAAACTATATTTTCATCAGTGGGAAACAACGGTTTCATCAGGATGAAACCATGTGAAACTATATGCTTGTGAACATATAAGAAAGCAGTTATTGAATTAGTTCAATTGTATATTTAAAGCGAACCAGTACTTTTGCACCGTTTAGGAAAGAATCTGAATAAAATAAGATAAAGATGAAGAGATTTGTCGTATTAGTTGCACTACTTGTTTCGTCGGGTTATGCGAATGCCGGACGTACGTTGACGCTGGAGGAATGTCGTGAATTGGCTATTCAGAATAACAAAGAGTTGAAGATTTCGGGGGAAAAGATTAAAATGGCCGACTATGAGAAAAACGTCGCTTTCACCAAATATTTTCCTCAGCTCTCGGCAACCGGCGCGTATATGTGGAACCAGAAAGATATAAACCTGCTGGATATGGGAGCACTCGGTTCTTCTATTGAAGGAGCTCTCGGACCGATCGCCCAATTGCCGGTGTTTGGAAAGTTGATGGAAGGGGTGGACGACTTGCAACACCTCGATATCCAGAATATCTGGGGGGGAAGCGTTTCACTTGTGCAGCCTGTGTTTATGGGAGGCAAGATTATTAATTACAACCAGATTGCCAAGTACGCCAAGCAATTGGCCGAGTCGATGAATGACCAGCAACTGCAGGATGTCATCTGTAAAACCGATGAAACCTATTGGCAGGTGATTTCTTTAGTAAATAAGAAGAAGTTAGCTGATGCCTATGTCGATTTGCTCCGTAAGACCGATCATGATATGACAGCGATGATCAATGAGGGAGTAGCGACCGAAGCCGACGGACTCTCCGTCAAAGTCAAACTGAATGAGGCAGAGATGGCACAGACGAAAGTCGATAACGGTCTGGCTCTTTCCCGCATGTTATTGGCACAGATATGCGGGTTGCCATTAGAAGACCCGCTTGTTTTAGCAGATGAAGATATCGAAAATTTTCTGACAGAACCTTCCGTTACGGCGGCTGATGTGAATGAGGCCTTTATGAATCGTAACGAGTTGAAGAGCCTTGACTTGGCGACTAAGATTTATAAGAGGAAGGAGCGGATTGTTTTGTCGGATATGTTGCCGAATGTGGCATTTATGGCGAACTACTTGGTCACGAACCCTAATTCCATGAACGGCTTCAAAAACGAATTTGCCGGGATGTTCAATGTCGGTGTAATGGTGAAAGTTCCGCTTTCCGGCTGGTGGGAGGGCAGTTATAAGCGCAATTCGGCTCGTGCCGAGACACGCATCAAGTCTTTGGAGTTACAGGATGCACGCGAGAAGGTGGAATTGCAGGTCAATCAATCTGTCTACAAGGTCAATGAAGCAAACAAGAAGCTGATCGTCTCCACCCGCAATATGGAGAATGCGGAAGAGAATCTTCGTCATGCCAATCTCGGATTTGAGGAAGGCGTAATCCCGGCTCTTAACCTGATGCAGGCGCAGACAGCCTGGGTGTCGGCGCGTTCCTGCCTGATAGATGCACAGATAGAGGTGAAATTGACGGAAGTCTACTTGACGAAAGCGATGGGAAAGCTGGGGGATGAGCTCTCTGGAAGAACCAGGAACGCGGATTAAGTGGATGAACACGGACCTGATTCTTTTGAGGACACTATCTAAATCATACAATCATAAATCTCAAATTATAAACTCATGAACGAGAATAAAAAATACTCAATCAATAATATGCTATTGGCATTTATCACATTCTTAGGTGTGGTCGGATTAGTTGCATTAACCGGTTTCTTTTTACTGACGCCGCCGGATGATATCATCATGGGGCAAGTGGAGGCTACGCAAGTTCGTATTTCGGGAAAAGTTCCCGGACGGATCGAAGCATATCGTTTCAGTGAGGGCGACAAGGTGAAAGTGGGTGACACGCTTGTCTTCTTGGATACGCCCGAAGTTCTTGCCAAGCTTCAGCAAGCGGAGGCTGTGCGTCGTGCCGCTGAAGCTCAGAACGCAAAGGCTATTAAAGGTGCCCGTGCACAAGAGATAGCTGGAGCATATGAAATGTGGCAGAAGGCGAAGGCAGGATTGGATATTGCCCAGAAATCATATACGCGCGTACAAAACTTGTTCGATAAAGGGGTAATGTCTGCCCAGAAACGCGATGAGGCAGAAGCCAGTTACAAGGCAATGGCCGCTACTGAGAAAGCTGCCAAATCCCAGTATGATATGGCTGTAGACGGAGCCCGTGTGGAAGATAAGGCCGCGGCTGCCGCTCTCGTAGGGCAGGCTGCCGGAGCGGTTGCCGAAGTGGAATCCTACTTGAAGGAAGCGGCACTTGTCTCACCGATCGACGGGGAGGTGTCCGAACGTTTTCCTGAAGTGGGCGAGTTGGTCGGTACGGGTGCTCCGATTATGAATATCACCGACCTTAACGATATGTGGGTGACCTTCAGTATTCGTGAAGATCATCTGAAAAACATCAAGATCGGTACCGAATTAGACGCTTTTATCCCGGCGTTGGATAACCGGCCGGTCAAACTGAAAGTTTATTATATGAAGGATATGGGAACTTATGCCGCCTGGAAAGCGACAAAAACGAACGGACAGTTTGACTCCAAGACATTCGAGGTGCGTGCCCGTCCAATGGAAAAGGTGGCCGACTTACGTCCTGGAATGTCGGTCATTAAGAAATTGACAATTGATAATTGACAATTAAAGAACAAGGTTAAATGGATAATGAAAAATTAAATAGTACCCCAAAATTGTCAATTGCAAAGCGTGAGATATTCAGGATTTGTAAAGACCCGGTCTACTTCTTTTGTATGTTGGTGGCTCCCACTATCTGTGTGGTCTTTTTTCTTTCGTTGATGAAGGAGGGTTTGCCTACCGATATGCCTGTTGCGGTAGTAGATCTGGACGGCTCTTCCAACTCCCGTAACTTAGCCCGCCAGTTGGATGCATTCGAGCAGACGAAGGTGATGCTGACAACCGTCTCGTTCGAGGAAGCTCGCCAGGCTATGCAGGAAGGGAAAATTTATGGCATTTTTTATATTCCGAAGGACTTTGGTGTGGATGCGACAGCAGGTCGGCAGCCTAAGCTGTCGTTCTATACGAACGGTACTTATCTTATTGCTGCATCTCTGTTGTTTCGGGATATGAAAACCATGTCTGTCTTAGCAGGTGCTTCGGTCGGGCTTCAGACGGGGCTGGTGCATGGCTATACTGAAACCCAGATCATGGCGCAGCTCCAGCCGATCGTGATCGACACACACGCGATCGGGAATCCTTGGCTTAACTATTCGGTCTATCTGAATAACACACTTTTGCCTGGTGTTTTGCAATTGATGATTTTTTTGGTGACGGTATTGAGCATCGGTTCCGAGATTAAATACTCGACGGCCCGCGAATGGTTGCAGATGGGTGGAAATTCGCTTACGGTGAGCCTCATAGGGAAGATATTCCCTCATACGGTGATTTTTACGATTGTGGCATTCCTGTATGCGGTGGCCTTGTATGGATTTAATTCGTTCCCGTTGAATAGTGGCTGGTTACCGATGCTGTCGGCTCTATTTCTGCTGGTGATTGCTTCGCAGGCGGTCGGGATTTTCATGATAGGGGTGTTGCCGACTTTTCGTTTAGGGTTGAGCTTTGCTTGCCTATTCGGGATGATCGCTTTTTCTATCGTCGGATTTTCTTTTCCGGTATTGGGGATGGACCCTACTTTGCAGGCACTCTCCAGCCTGTTCCCTCTCCGGCACTATTTTCTGATCTATGTTGACCAGGCTTTGAACGGAAGGCCTTTCTTTTATAGCTGGGCTGAATATGCCTGGCTTATGGGTTTTCTCGTTTTGCCTTTCCTGATTGGAAAAAACTTGAAGAACGCATTGTTGTACTTTAAATATATTCCGTAAAACAGAAAGTAATGAAAAGAGAATATCGTTTACGAGATATGATCAAGGAAGGGATCTTGGACATCTTTTACATTTGGAAGGATGAATTGAAAAATGTCTTCAAAGACGAGGGCGTGCTGATCTTCTTTTTCCTGGTGCCTTTTGCCTATCCGTTGCTTTATTCCTTTATTTATAATAATGAAGTGGTACGCGAGGCGAAGATGGTGGTTGTGGACCAGTCCGATTCCTATCTAAGTCGCGAGTTTACCCGTCGTGTGAATGCTACGCCCGATGTCAGGGTAGTCGCCGTCTCGACGGATATGGAGGAGGCCAAGCGGATGCTGGACAGGAAAGAAGCCTATGGAATCCTTTATTTCCCGACTGAGTTCAGTAAGAATTTGCATACGGGCAAGCAGACGACGGTTCCCTTGTATTGCGATATGAGCAGCCTGCTGTTTTATAAAGCGTTTTTGCTGGCGGCAACGGAAGTATCACTCGACTTAGGGAAAGAAATACGGATGTATAATGCTCCGGGTGCATCGGCAAAGCAGGAGGAAATAACGGTCAATCCGATTCCTTATGAATCCGTGACCCTCTTCAATACGCAGAACGGCTTTGCCAGTTTTTTAGTTCCGGCTATCCTTATTTTAGTTATCCAGCAAACACTGGTTTTAGGGATCGGTATGTTAGGGGGGACAGCACGTGAAAAGAACCGCTTCCACAGCCTTGTTCCGATTAGCCGGCATTTCAACGGGACGTTGCGCATCGTGTTAGGCAAGTCTCTGACCTATATCTTGATTTATGTAGTTGTCTGCATCTGGGTATTAGCCGTCGTGCCGAAACTCTTCTCCCTGCCTCAAGTGGGTGATCCGGTTACGATCTTGCTGTTCATCCTGCCGTATCTGTTTGCTTCGATCTTCTTTGCCATGACATTGTCCGGTTTTATGACTACCCGAGAGGCGCCTATGCTAGTGTTTGTCTTTACATCTGTGATCTTGTTATTCATATCCGGAGTCTCCTGGCCGAAAGAAGCGATTCCTCCGTTCTGGCAGGCTATAGGATATCTGTTTCCTTCGACACCGGGGATTCAGGGATTCATCCGTATCAATACATGTGGGGCGGCATTGAATGAGGTGGTACATGAATATCATACGTTATGGATTCAGGCAGGTGCCTATTTCGTACTGGCCCTCGTGATATATCGTTTTCAAATTATCCGTAGCCGGAAAATGATTATAAAGCAGCATAGGTATATGAAGATGAAGCAGACTTTTTAATGGTATTCCTCTTGTGGCTTCTCTTGTCGTCCTCTTAAGAGGTTGGTAAAAGAAGATAAGAAGGTTTTATGACTCCGTTTTGATGATTTTAACGTTATTATGTTAGAATCCACCGAATATAGTTTTACTTTTGTAGAAATTCTCAAAGCAAACTTAATTTTTTAGTACTATGCAGAACAGACGTGAGTTTTTAAAGCGGGCTTCGTTAATGCTCGCAGGGGGGATGGTGATGCCTCAGTTGCTAACTTCTTGTGCCGGTAAAGCCTCAGCTTCCGAGTCCTCCAAGTATATCGGGCTTCAGCTATATTCTTTAAGAGACCTTGTAAAAGAAGAAGGAATCCAGAAGGTATTGGAAACGGCTTCGAAAATGGGCTATAAGAATCTTGAAACAGCTAGCTATGACAATGGCAAGATCTATGGTTTGGCTCCTGCTGAGTTCAAGAAGATGGTGAATGATTTGGGCATGAAATGTACGAGCGCTCACTTAGGACAAGCTTTCACAAAGGAAAAAGAAGCTGAAGTGATGAGTTGGTGGGATCAGGCTATCGATGCCCACAATGAATTAGGTGTCAAATACATGGTTCAGCCGTGGATGCCGGTTACCGACCAGACGACTTTGGACGATTTGAAGATGTATTGCGACTATTTCAATACCGTTGGCTACAAGACGGCAGCTGCCAGCATCGCATTCGGTTACCATAACCATGCTTTTGAATTCCGTAAAATCGAAGATCAATTGATCTACGACTTCTTGTTAGATAATGTAAGTCCGAATCATGTATTTTTTGAAATGGATGTGTATTGGGTACAGGAAGGCGGTGGTGATCCGGTTGCTTACCTGAAGAACCGTCCGAGCCAGTTCAAGGCTGTCCATATCAAAGACGAAAAGGAAATCGGCGCCAGTGGTAAGATGAACTTCAAACCTATTTTTGACCAGATGTACGCAAATAATATCAAAGATTGGTATGTTGAAGTCGAACAGTATACCCAAAATGATCCGGTTGCCAGCGTCCAGCAGAGCTATGATTATCTGAACAAGGCGGATTATGTGAAGTAAGACGTTTTTGTATAAGTTTTTTAGGCACAGGTTACATCAATTGTAATCCGTGCCTAATTTATTTAAGAGATCTTGATTGCATTCATAAGGTTGTCCCAATCCTTCGCCAAAGCCGTCATGTCCGGATAAAGTAGATCGGCGCCAGCATCGAGTAAAATTCGGTCGTCCAAAGGACCAGTATTGACTGCTATCGTGAAGATCCCTGCAGCTACTCCCGCTTGTATGCCCATCGGGGCATTCTCTACGACAAGAGCTTCATAGGGTTTGACTCCTGCCTTTTCCAATCCCATCAGATAAGGTTCGGGATGAGGTTTGCCTAACTTCACGTCAAAGGCCGTCACCATCTTTTCCCGTTTGAAGTAGCCTGGGTAGGTATGTTCCAGCTTGTTGATTAAGCTGTGTTGTCCGGAACCGGTTACGACAAGTGTTTGCAAGCCGGAGGCTTTTACTTTTTTCAGTACTTCGGCCGCTCCTTGCATTGCCTTTCCATCGTTATATTGATTGAACAAGATAGCTTTTTCTTCATAGATGGATTTCTTTTCCTCATCGGTCGCATCTCGTAGGAAAGTCTTTTGATACAATTCGTTGATCGTGCTTTCACCCGTCCGGCCTTCATACAGGTAGAATAGTTCCGGGGTGGAGATCAACTGGTGGTGGGTAGCCGTTTCGTACCAGGCACGGGCATGAAAACGCATGGAATCGTAAAGGACACCATCCATATCGAAAAGTACGGCCTTGGGAGAAAATAAAACTTGTCGCTGTTTTTGCAGATATTGGGCGATTGCTTCTTGAATCATTTTTAATTGCTTGCTAATAGATATTTTTCAGGCACGATCCTTTTGAAGGAGAGTCGTGCCTGAAAAATTTTTATATTATGTGATTGTTGGCTACAACCGTGCGCGGATCGCTTCGCTTTCCTTTTCGTAACCCGGTTTGTTCAGCAGGGCAAACATGTTCTTTTTATAGGCTTCTACACCTGGCTGGTCGAACGGATTTACTCCCAACATGTAACCGCTGATGCCGCAGGCTCTTTCAAAGAAGTAGAATAGCTGGCCGATGTAGTAAGGGCTTACTTCCGGCATTGTGATCTTCAAGTTAGGAACACCGCCGTCCACGTGAGCCAATTGAGTACCTAATTCTGCCATCTTGTTCACTTCGTCCACACGTTTGCCGGCGAGGAAGTTCAAACCGTCCAGATTTGCTTCGTCGGTTGGGACGACTACTTTGTGGTTCGGCTCTTCAACAGAAATAACAGTTTCGAAGATCGTGCGTTCACCATCCTGAATCCACTGGCCCATAGAGTGCAGATCGGTTGTCAGATCGACGGAAGCAGGGAAAATACCCTTACCGTCCTTGCCTTCGCTTTCACCGTACAACTGTTTCCACCATTCGGCGATGTAGTGGAGTTTCGGATGGAAGTTGGCGAGGATTTCAACCTTCTTGCCGCTCTTATATAATTCGTTACGGGTAGCAGCATAGATTTCTGCCATATTTTCAGCAAAAGGAACGCTTACGTCTGTTGCTTTTTCCATCGAAATAGCTCCGGCAACCAAATCGCGGATGCTGATACCGGCAACGGCAATAGGTAACAAACCAACTGGAGTCAGTACGGAGAAACGACCGCCGACGTTGTCGGGAATAATGAATGTCTTATAGCCTTCCTGGTCAGCCAGCGTGCGGAGAGCGCCTCTTTTGGCGTCCGTGATGGCGACGATACGGTGTTTGGCTTCTTCTTTGCCGACTGCGTCTTCCAGTTGCTTTTTCAGCATGCGGAAAGCTAAGGCCGGTTCGGTAGTCGTACCGGATTTGGAGATATTGATCAGACCGAACTGTTTGCCTTTCAGGATTTCGCAAAGTTCATACAAGTAATCTTCGCCGATATTGTGTCCAGCATATACTAAAACCGGATTTTTACGGTTCGTATGTAACCAGTCGAAGCTATTGTTTAATGCTTCTACCACTGCTTTTGTTCCTAAATAGCTACCGCCGATACCGATGGCGACAACAACTTCACATTTAGAACGAAGTACGTTAGCTGTATTTTCGATGTCTGTCAGTTCAGCATCTGTAATAGAAGAGGGGAGGTGCAACCAACCTAAAAAGTCGTTACCTGCACCATTACCATTTTGTAAAGTGACATTACATTCGTGGGCCTTTGCAGCCTGAGCATACACCTGTTCTTTCGTCACAGTACCCAGCGCTTTGTCAATGTTAAGACTGATGTTCTTCATATTTACATTATTATTTAAATGTTTCAGTCAACTGCCGTATCGCGGTAGTCGGCGATTTCTTTTCGTATAGAATACTATATAAAGTATCCAAGATCGGCATGTTTACTTTATATTTTTCGTTTATCTCCCGAATACATTTTGTCCCGTAATATCCTTCGGCGATCATCTCCATTTCGAGCTGGGCTATTTTGACGGAATAACCTTTCCCGATCATGGTCCCGAACGTACGGTTCCGGCTGAAGCGGGAATATGCGGTTACCAGAAGATCACCGAGATATACCGAATCTGTCACATCCCGTTCCAGGCCATGTACGGCGTTGAGGAAGTTACGCATCTCTTCGATCGCGTTGCAGATGAAAACTGCCAGAAAATTATCTCCATACTTCATACCGTGGCAGATACCTGCGACGATGGCATATACGTTTTTCAATACGGAAGCATATTCAATACCTGTAACATCCTTGCAACAGGAGTTGTTCAGATACTGGTTCTTAAATACGGAGGAGAAAGCTCTTGCATTCTCGATATTAGGGCAAGCCAGCGTGATATAGGACAACCGTTCGAGAGCGATCTCTTCGGCATGGCACGGACCGCCGATGACAGCGATATTGTCAATCGGGACATTGTAGTATTCGGCAAAATAATCGGCTACGAGCATGTTTTCGTCCGGAACGATTCCTTTGATGGCCGAAATGATGAATTTGTCTTGCATGGAGGTCGTCACCTTCATCAAATGTTGTTTCAAAAAAGGAGAAGGGGTGGCGAAAATCAATGTGTCCGAATCTTTGATTACTTTGTTGATATCCGTGTAGAATTTGATTTTGTCAGTATCAAATTTGACGGCGGAAAGATAGCTGGGGTTATGTCCCAACAACAGAAACTCTTCTACTTGGTCTGGCCGACGCATATACCAGTTAATACTATCTTGTGTAGAAAGTACAATCTTGGCCAAGGCGGTAGCCCAGCTACCACCTCCCATTATTGCAATTTTTCCGGGCAACTTCATAGTATTACTCTTATTTGGCTGCGCCTGCAATCCATGCCTCTACTTCTTCGGCAGTGGGGTTTTGCAATTCCAGTTTGTATTTCTTATTCATTTCGCAGAGTTCCTGTCTCAGCTTGTTGGGATTAGCATCTACCAACGTGTCGGTTGTGAGATATCCGGCTTTATGTAAAGCAGGAACCCATGCTTCATCGATACCCAGTGCGACATATTTGTCTGCGGTGTCTTTCTTGACTGTCTTTTCCGGGCGCATCTGCGGGAAGAGCAACACTTCTTGAATAGTCGTTTGGCCAGTCATCAACATCACCAGACGGTCGATGCCGATACCGATACCAGACGTCGGAGGCATACCGAATTGCAGTGCACGCAAAAAGTCCTGGTCGATGAACATCGCTTCGTCATCTCCTTTTTCGCTCAGGCGCAATTGCTCTTTGAAGCGCTCTTCCTGATCGATCGGATCGTTCAGCTCACTATAGGCATTTGCCACTTCTTTACCGTTGATCATCAATTCGAAACGTTCGGTCAATCCAGGTTTGCTCCGGTGCATCTTGGTTAGCGGACTCATCTCGACCGGGTAGTCGATAATGAAAGTCGGCTGGATAAACGTGCCTTCGCAGAATTCACCGAAGATTTCATCGATCAGCTTGCCTTTACCCATTGTTTCATCGATTTCAAGGTTCAAATCCTTGCAAATCGTGCGTATCTCGTCTTCGCTCTTGCCATTCAGGTCGTAACCTGTCTTTTCCTTGATGGCATCCAGAATCGGCAGACGACGGTAAGGAGCTTTAAAGTTGATGGTCTTGCCGTCGACTACACTTTCACATGTACCGTTGACGGCGATACAGATACGTTCCAACAGCTGTTCGGTGAAGCTCATCATCCAGTTGTAGTCCTTATATTGGACATAAAGTTCCATACAGGTAAATTCCGGATTGTGGGTGCGATCCATACCTTCGTTACGGAAGTTTTTACCGATTTCGTAGACACCTTCGAAACCTCCGACGATCAATCGTTTCAGATACAGTTCGGTAGCAATACGCAGATAGAGGTCGATATCCAGCGAGTTATGGTGCGTAATGAACGGACGTGCGCTTGCCCCTCCGGGGATGGATTGCAGGATCGGAGTTTCCACTTCCGTATATCCAGCTTCGTCCAGGGCGGTACGCATGGTCTTGATAACTGCCGCACGTTTCATGAAAATATCCTTTACACCATCATTGACCACCAGGTCGACATAGCGTTGGCGATAACGCAATTCCGGATCGTTGAATCCATCGTATGCTACACCGTCTTTGTATTTGACGACCGGTAGCGGCTTGAGTGATTTGGATAATACCGTTATCTCTTGTGCATGGACGGAAATTTCGCCCATCTGTGTACGGAATACGAAACCTTTGATTCCGACAAAGTCGCCGATATCGAGCAATTTCTTGAAAACAATGTTATACAGATCTTTATTTTCTTCCGGGCAAATGTCGTCACGAGAGATATAAACCTGTATTCTGCCTTCTGAATCCTGCAATTCCATGAAGGAAGCCTTTCCCATGATGCGGCGGCTCATGATGCGACCGGCAATACTTACAGGGCGGGGCTCTGCATCGTCTTTAAAATTCTCTTTTATCTCTTTGGAAAATGCATTCGTTACATACTCAGCTGCGGGATAAGGTTCTATCCCCATCTGGCGTAACTGCTCCATGCTGTTACGTCTTATGATTTCCTGTTCACTCAGTTCTAATAGATTCATTACGCTATTATTTTGTATAATACGGCGCAAAAATACAAAACTTTTCTTACTTATTGCCTAAAAACGTATGCGACTTTACGCTTTATGTTCTTAAAAGGTATTGTTTTGTAATGGAAAAGGCAGATTACGTATGGCTTCGGGCAGGAAGAAGCGGACATCTTTTCCGGTCTTGAAAGCTTCGCGTATAAAGGTTGAGGATATTTCGACCAAAGGGGCGTCTACTTTTTTTATGTGAGGATATTGTGCCGGAATTTCAACATCGAATCCTTTACGCGGATAGATGAAGATCGGATAATTGGAAATGATGGCTTCGTATTCTACCCACCGGGTAATATATTTCCAATTGTCCGCACCCATGATGAAATAGAATTCACGGTCCGGATAACTTGCTTCCAATGTCCGGAGTGTGTTGATGGTATAAGTGGGTTGAGGAAGGGAAAACTCGAAGTCACTGGCGTGGAACTTAGGGTAACCAGCGATGGATTTTTTAACCAGTTCATAGCGAAGCCGGTCATCCATCAGTTCTTCCTTCTCTTTTAGCGGGTTATGGGGGGTGATCAGAAACCATAGCTCGTCCAGCTCCGTAAATTCACACAACCAGTTGGCTAATGCCAGATGGCCGATATGAACCGGATTGAATGAACCGGAATAAATGCCGGTTTTACGTTTGCTGGCCGTATTTTCTTTCAGTCCCGTTTCCACTTGATGATATTTATGACTTGTGCACCGAATACCAATCCGGTACCGGTCGCTATGATATACTCCTTATAATATAGGGCGGCTGTACAAGTGGCAAGAGCGACAAATGCTATACCAATGAATGTATATAGCCATTTCTTGGATAACTTCTTGCCGTTCATGCTTTTTTAAGGAACTCTTTTATCACTTTTAGTGCTTCTTTTTCTGCGACTTCCAACTTGTCGTTCACCACGATTACGTCAAATTTGTCGGCAAAACCCAGTTCAAATTCGGCTTTGGCAATGCGGCTTTCGATTACTTCCGGAGCATCCGTACCGCGTCCTTCCAGACGACTCCGCAAATCTTCGATCGAAGGGGGCTGGATAAAGACCGAAAGAGCACGGTCGCCATAAAACTTCTTGATGTTGCAACCTCCTACGACATCGACATCGAATATGACGTTATCTCCACTCATCAGCCTTCGTTCCACCTCGCTTTTCAGCGTGCCGTAATATTTGTCGGTATAGACCTCTTCGTATTCCAGGAAATCTCCTGCTGCTATACGGGCACGGAATTCATCCGGTGTAAGGAAATAATATTCCACTCCGTCCTTTTCCGTACCACGTGGGGCCCGGCTGGTAGCCGAGATGGAAAAATGCAGGTTCAGATTCTGCTTCAGCAGGAAATTGATGATAGTGGATTTGCCCGAACCGGACGGCGCGGAGAATATGATCAGTTTACCAGCCATATATCGTTTTTATAATACGTTTAATACTTGTTCTTTGATTTGTTCCAGTTCGTCTTTCATCTGGACGACAAGTTTTTGCATCTCGGCATGGTTGCTTTTCGAACCAAGGGTGTTGATTTCACGTCCCATTTCCTGGGCGATGAAACCGAGTTTCTTACCTTGTCCGTGTCCGCTCTCCATCGTGCTGATGTAATATTTCAGGTGGTTGTCCAGGCGGTTCTTTTCCTCGTTTACGTCCAGTTTTTCGATATAATAGATCATCTCCTGTTCGAACCGGTTCTTGTCGTAGTCCTGTCCGGCAATCTTTTCGAGATTGTCCATGATACGGGCTTTGATTTTTTCGATCCGCTCCTTTTCATACTGTTCTACTTCTGAAAGCAGGCGGGAGATATTGGCAATTTTCTGTTCGAACAACTTTTGTAACATGGCGCCTTCCTGAATACGGAAATCGCAAAGGTGCCCTATGGCCTCTTTGATCGCTTTCTCAACCACATTCCATTCCTCTTCGTTTACTTCCTGGGCCTCTGTCTTGATCACGTCCGGCATGCGGAGCAGGGTCTGGAACCAGTCGGCGGGAAGTCCGATGTTCAGGCGGTCGGCAATATCTTTGATTTGATTGTAATAGTTTTCTACCGCAGCCAAGTTGATCTGTGTGGGCGTGTCTTTACCGATATATTCGACAAATATATTAAATTCGACTTTTCCACGTTCAAGCGACTGGAGTAACAAACTGCGTATTTGCATTTCTTTTTCTTTGTAGATGGAAGGAATGCGGGTCGACAAATCCAGTTGCTTGCTGTTCAGAGCTTTTATTTCTACGGTTACTTTTTTAGAAGGAAGTTCGGCTGTAACCTTACCGAATCCAGTCATTGATTGTATCATTGTTCTAAAAATTTGTGCAAAGATAGCTAATCAATTGATAATTGACAATTGACGATTGACAATATAATTGGGAAAAAGCCGAAACCATCCGTGTCAGCCTTAATAAAATCGGTTTTGATCATGAGATTACAGTTATGTTTTATACTTTTGCATCCATTATCAACCGATTGGCTTTTGACACATATTCTAATTGTCAATTGTCAATTGTCAATTGTCAATTAAAATGTCTTGTATATTAAATATCGAAACATCGACTTCTGTATGCTCTGTAGCGTTGTCTATGGATGGTGAAGTCCTTTTTGCGAAGGCTTCGTTCGACGGCCCTTCGCATGCAGCCCTATTAGGCGTATTTGTTGAAGAAGCTCTTTCCGTATTGAAAAAGAAGGGGAAGAAAGCCTTGGATGCCGTAGCGGTCAGTAGCGGTCCTGGTTCTTATACCGGACTCCGTATCGGAGTGTCTGTCGCTAAAGGTCTTTGCTTTGGTTTCGGTATTCCTCTGATCGGCATTCATACGTTGGACATCATGGCTGCTACTGTCAATAGTAAGGGTGATTCGCAAATCGTCTCTATTACTGATGATTGTCTTTATTGTGCTATGTTGGATGCCCGGCGTATGGAGGTTTATGCCGCTATCTACGATGCTTCCTTAAAGCCTGTCCGCGAGACGAAGGCCGATATTGTGGAAGTCGGTACGTATGCTTCTTATCTGGAAAAAGGGAAAGTTTGTTTCTTTGGCAACGGTGCTTCCAAATGCAAATCGGTCATCACTTCTCCGAATGCCATCTTTATCGAGGACATCCATCCTCTTGCCGTAAACATGATTCCGCTCTCGGAACAAGCTTTTGCCGCCGGCAAGTTTGAAGACACCGCCTATTTCGAACCGTTCTACCTGAAAGAGTTTCAGGCGACGGTTGCAAAAAATAAGGTGCTTTTAGCTCGATGATGTAGTTGTGTACTATGTCGGAATGGCACGTTTGTCGAAATTTCTTGTAAGTCCGGTCAATCGGGAAAGAACTTAGATATGCAAAATCGTCCTGTTTCTTGTGTTTGATAGCTACAATGTCAAACATGGAAACAGGACGATGTGTTATTTAGGGTTGCCATCCATGTAAGTCTTCCTCCTGCAAGCAATATAAATAAGCTGCTGTAAATATCCACCTATTATATACATATGATTTTTTTTAAATCCAACTATCATACTATCATATTTTCAGATAAATATCTGTATATTAGTTTATAAAAATATGATAGTATCTATTTTCAACTATCATTTCATACTATCATACTATCATGTCGTATATCACATGCTTCTGTCTTCATGCTGGGGAAAAATAAGTGTAGATATAATTGAATAAAGTGCTGTAAATATTTGTATTATAGATGTTTTATTTGTATATTTGTAATAAGAAAAGAAGCCCGTCATCCGGGTGTCGGAAGGGGTGAGACCCGGGTGTTGATACCGTTCAGATGGGGGTGTCAAAAGTGTTAAAATGGGCGTCTTGAGAAGAATATCTGGTTGTTTAATATTAAAAATACTGTTATTTATGGCACATTACTATGTAGTCCGGCAAAAACTGGACAAGACGGGAGCGGAAGATAAAGTACGCTATTATGGTGTTCCGGTTACGTGCGGGCGGGTTTCAACGAAAAAGCTGGCTGATTTGGTTGCCGATCGTTGCTCGTTGAGCCGAGGTGATGTGTTCGCTTCGGTTTGCGAGATCGGAGGGATGATTCTTGAATTGTTGAAAGACGGCTATTCCGTGGAGTTGGACGGGTTGGGTGATTTTTATCTTTCGGCAGGGAGCGAAGGCTTCGAAGATCCGAAAAAATGTACTCCCCATCGGGTGAAGGCGCGTCGTGTCTGTTTCAGGATGGCTCCCTGCGTGAGAAAGAGTATGAAATTTGTCAAATTCGAAAGAAATCCTTGGTAATGCAAATCACATATTACAGGCATAAAAAAGGCGTGTTGCGGATGCACTCGCGTGATATGGAATATATTGTCGGGTTGCTGAAAAACGGCAAAGATGCGGAAGCGATACTGTCGGTTCGTCGAAAATTGAATATGGCGTTTTTGGCACGAACCACGGATTTGTCCGGAAAACTACCGGTTCTGGCTTTTGGCTCGACGTTCAAGAAGAATGGCGATGGAATACAGTTGAGGCGCTATAACGGGTATGTCTTGTTGGAAGTGAATGGCTTGGAAAGCCAGAATGAGGCGGAGGCCGTCCGCCGTGAAGCTGCCGCCCTGCCGCAGACCTTGCTGGCGTTCGTCGGGCTGAGTGGGCGTTCGGTCAAGATCGTGGTTCCTTTTGTGCTGCCCGACGGCTCGCTGCCGAAAAAAGAGGAGCAGGCCCGTATGTTTCATGCTGCGGCTTATCAGCTGGCGGTGCGGCATTACCAGCCGCAGTTGGGCAGCATTATATCGTTGAAAGAACCGTTCCTGTCGCGGGGGTGCCGGATGAGTGTGGATCCGGACGCCTATTACAATCCGGATGCGGTGGCGATCCGGATCGAGCAACCTTTGCAGATGCCGGACGGGGGTGACTTGAAGATCGTGCCTTCTCCGGTTCGGGATCCGTTGGAGATGATGGCTCCGGGAGTGGATCGGAACGGGCAGATCGCCACGCTGTTCAGTGTCATCCTGATGGAGATGACGCGCCGGTTTTCAGAAAGCCCGGAAGATGATATCCAACTGCTGTTCATCGACTTGGCGCAGGCTTGCTGCCGGCTTGGAATACCGGAGGAAGAGGCGGTGGGCTGGACATTGCGCTATGAGGCTTTGAAAAAATATAAGATAGACGTCCGTATGGCTTTCCGTACGGCATATACGTTGGAGAATGTTTCAAACCGGGCGGAGCCGCTCTCTTCCGTCCCGCCATCCATGTCGTTGGTGTTGCGGTTGGACGAGTTTATGAACCGGCGTTATTTCTTCCGGACGAATGAGATGAGCGGTGGAGTGGAATATTTGGACCGTTCGATGATACAGTTCGTTTACAAGCCTTATACGACGAAAGTTCGGAATTCCATTTGCCTGGAAGCCCAGCAGGAAGGGTTGAATGTATGGGACAAGGATATCGACCGGTATGTCAATTCCGATCGTGTTCCGATATATCATCCTATCGATCATTTTCTTGGGAATCTTCCGGCTTGGGACGGAAAAGAACGCATCAGGGCATTAGCCGGGCGTGTCCCTTGTGACAATCCGATATGGGGAGATTTGTTTTACCGCTGGTTCCTAAGCATGGTGGCACATTGGATGGAACTGGATTCGGAACACGGGAATAGTACGACACCTCTGTTGGTCGGTGGCCAAGGGTGTGGGAAGTCCACGTTTTGCTTGAATTTGTTGCCACCAGTGTTGCGTCCTTATTATACGGACAGTATCGATTTCGGCAATCGCCGTGGGGCGGAGTTGGCTTTGCACCGGTATGTGTTGATTAATATCGATGAATTTGATTCAGTGAAAAGTTCTCATCAAAGTTTTTTGAAGCATATCCTGCAAAAAGCGGTTGTGAACACCCGTTTGCCTTATCAGAGCGCGAGCCGTAACTTGCGTCGCTATGCCACGTTTATCGCGACCAGCAACAATTATGATTTGCTGACGGATCCGACCGGTAGCCGCCGCTTCATTTGCGTGGAGGTGAAGGGCCGGATCGATTATGCCCAGCCGATCGATTATGATCAGTTGTATGCGGAAGCGAAAGAATTGTTGAGGCGTGGTGAACGTTTTTGGTTTACTCCGGAGGAAGAGGCGCTGATCACTGAAAACAACAGGGATTTCCAGCAGCAGCCGGCTGAAGAGCAACTGTTCCTGCGTTATTTCAAGATCGCGGAGGATATTGAAGAGGCAAAGCCGCTTCTGGCGTCCGAGATACTGGATATGATCGCGGAGAAACAACCTGGTTTTAACATTACAAAAACGATGATCCTTAATTTCGGCAAGCTTTTGAAGCGGAATAGCGTGCCGAATAAGCGGACGATGAGGGGGACTTGTTATTATGTGGAAGAGGTAGATGGTTGATATATAATTGATTGACTAATTTTATGTATGATGGTATGATAGTAGCCATGACAGTTGTTTTGCGAACTGTCATGGCTATTTTGTGTTGATATATAGTGGGTTATTGCCAATTATGATGGTATGATAGTTGGATCGTCTATTTCCAACTGTATTTGTAAGTGAAGAAAAAAACATTCTTTCTAAAATATTTACTCAGTTAAATAAAGAACAAAAGTAAGGAACGGTTAAACCAAAAAAGGGGGTGTCTTGTTTAATCTTCAAATCAATATTGAAGAATGGACATGAGACGAAAGAATACGAATGTACTGCTGGTCTTTGGTGTGGTGATCGCGATTATCCTGTTAATGATTTGGTTGTTTTTGGGGACAACATTGGAACAGGAGGCAAATCCAGAGACAGATCCGATGACCGTCGAACAAAATATCTGATAAGGTCGGATATAAAAAGGGAGGCTGTGTCGTAAATAGTTTTTTATGATGCAGCCATTAATATACTTCTGATGAATCGTTGTGCGCATATACAAACTTACCCAAGAATACGTTAAAGTCCGTAAACTTGGGTAAGTTTTTATATTTGGAGATGACTTGGAGTTCAGCTCCTTTTTTTGTAGAATAAGTGAATTATCCTAAGAATCCCAACAGGATACCGGCTGCTACGGCAGAACCGATTACACCTGCTACGTTCGGACCCATGGCGTGCATCAACAGGTAGTTGGTCGGATCATATTCCAGACCTACGTTCTGAGAGATACGGGCAGAGTCGGGCACGGCAGACACACCGGAGTTACCGATAAGCGGATTGATCTTATTGCCTTCTTTCAAGAACAGGTTGAAGAACTTCACGAACAGGATACCTGCACAAGTTGCGATCACGAATGACAACGCTCCCAAACCGAAGATCTTGATGGAGTTCAATGTCAGGAACTGGGTTGCTTGAGTAGAAGCACCTACCGTAATACCTAACAGGATCGTGATTGTATCAATCAGCGGACCACGGGCTGTTTCAGCCAAACGACGTGTTACACCACTTTCTTTCAACAAATTTCCGAAGAACAGCATACCCAACAGAGGCAGACCGGAAGGAACTAGGAAGCAAGTCAGCAACAAGCCTACGATCGGGAATACGATCTTTTCCGTGGAAGAAACGGCTCTCGGCGGTTTCATGCGGATCAGACGTTCTTTCTGAGTCGTCAGCAGGCGCATGAACGGAGGCTGGATAATAGGAACCAGCGCCATATAAGAGTATGCTGATACTGCAATAGCACCCATCAAGTTCGGAGCTAACTTGGAAGAAAGGAAGATTGCTGTCGGGCCGTCGGCACCACCGATGATACCGATTGCACCGGCCTGGTTCGGTTCAAATCCCATTTGAAGAGCGATGATATATGCTCCGAAAATACCGAACTGAGCCGCTGCACCGATCAACATCAGTTTAGGATTGGAGATCAATGCGGAGAAATCGGTCATGGCCCCGATACCGAGGAAGATCAACGGCGGATACCATCCGGAGGTTACACCCTGGTAGAGGATGTTCAGCACAGAACCTTGTTCGTAAATACCCACCTGCAATCCTGCATCTTTGAACGGAATGTTACCGATCAGGATACCGAATCCGATAGGGATAAGGAGCATAGGCTCGAATTCATATTTAATAGCCAGGAAGATGAACAACAGACCGACAAGGATCATGATAAGGTGACCCGGTGTCGCGTTGTAGACTCCTGTATAAGTGAGGAACAACTCCAAGTTTTCTCCCAAGAACTGGAGAAAGCTTTCATGAGCCGTACCCGCTGCCTGTAATAATACTGATCCTAACATAATATTATCCTATTACGACGAGGTCAGCACCTTCCAGTACGGAATCCCCTTTGTTTACTTTTATTTCAATGATTTTGCCGTCACGGTCGGCATTGATGTTGTTTTCCATCTTCATGGCTTCGAGGACAAGTAGATTCTGGCCTCTCTTGACAGTATCACCGACTTTACAGTTAACCTGCAGGATTACACCTGGCAGCGGAGATTTGACAGCGCCCTTGGTGGTTGAGGCTGCCGGACGGGAAATAACCGGTTCGCCACTTGCCGTTGTAGGAGCTTGAGCCGGGCGTTTCAGTGTAACCATCTGTTTTTTTGCCGGTTTCTCCATTTTTACTTGATAGGGAGTACCGTTTACTTCTACTTCAGCGATGTCATCCACTACCGAGCTGATATGTACTTTATATACGTTACCGTTAATAGTATATTTAAAACTTTTCATTCTTGTTTGTTTTTAGAGATAATTACTTTTTGGGAACTTCACGCAGACCGTAAATCTTGGAACTCCACGGAGAATAAGATCTTTGAACCTTGCGGATCGTCAGAACCGTATGTTCGATGTCGTGGTTGTCGTCGCTCATTTCGTATAGAGCCGCACCGATAGCCGCAAAGATTTCCCCGGATTCCTGACCTGCATTGTCTGCAATAACAGCCGCTCCGGCCGCTTTCTGTGCATTGCGTTTGCTGGCCGCGATCGAGAGCTTTCCGATTTGTTTAAAGATGATGAACAACAGGAATAATCCGGAGAACACAACTGCCATGGCAGTCAGGGTCATACCGATACCCCAAGAATCATTTTCTTTAAAGTTCTCGATTTTCTCGTTAGAATCCAATGTTACGTTATTGGTGCTGGGTGTAACTTTTGTCAGAGCAGTCCATTCACCTTGTCCGTCTAAAGTTCTACCATAGCTGACATCTGCTTTTTGTGAAGCAGGGATAACGATCTCATCGATCAGAGTTTTACCGTCTGCATCGTATAACGCAATGTAATTTTCTTTTGATGGGTCGAGCGTGAAATTGACATGGAATGTTCCCCGATCCGGTTCTCCGTCTGCCCAGAACAAAGTGTGCTGGCGAGGAGGAATTACTGTTAGAACGTCGCCCTTCGGAATCGGATATTTTTTCGGGTTGCTCTTGTCATTAGTCAAGTAGCAACCGGCGATATTGACCGAACCGGCCGAATTGTTGAACAATTCGATCCAGGCATGGCGTTTGCCGTAATCATCAACAAAGTTATCTTCGTTGATGACCAGCACTTCATTTATTCGCATGGAGGTTGCACGCTGTGCTTTTGCCCCGAATGAAACGAGCAACGCGAACAGCAGCAATACCCCTATTTTCTTATTAATCATATTCATTTCCTGTTTTAAGAATTATAGAGGCAGATTGTCATGTTTCTTGGCAGGATTGCTTAACTTCTTGGTCTGCAATTGTTGTAAAGCACGAATAATACGGAAACGAGTGTTACGAGGTTCGATAACATCGTCGATATAGCCATATTGAGCTGCATTGTATGGGTTTGCAAATGCTTTTTTGTATTCGGCTTCTTTTTCTGCAGCGCAAGCTTTCGGATCTTCCGAGGCAGCCACTTCTTTTGCAAAGATCACTTCTACAGCGCCGCTTGGACCCATAACTGCGATTTCGGCTGTCGGCCATGCGTAGTTCATATCGCCACGCAGATGTTTGGAGCTCATCACACAATAGGCACCACCGTAAGATTTACGCAATGTTACAGTTACTTTAGGCACTGTGGCTTCGCCGTAAGCGTAAAGCAATTTGGCTCCGTGCAGGATAACGCCGTTGTATTCCTGGCCTGTACCCGGTAAGAATCCCGGTACGTCAACCAATGTAACCAAAGGAATGTTGAAAGCATCACAGAAACGGACGAAACGGCCTGCCTTGCGGGAGGCGTTGCTGTCCAGACAGCCTGCCATTACTTTCGGCTGGTTGGCTACGATACCGACAGTCTGGCCGTTAAAACGGGCGAAACCGACGATAATGTTCTTGGCATAGTCGGCATGTACTTCCAGAAATTCGCCGTTATCGATGATGGTTCCGATAACTTCATACATATCGTAAGCCTGGTTAGGATTGTCAGGGATGATGTCGTTCAGGTTGTCATCCAGACGGTCGATCGGGTCTTTACATTCGATCAGAGGAGTTTCTTCCAGGTTGTTCTGCGGCAGGAAGCTGATCAATTTGCGGATCAACTGTAAACCGTCTTCTTCCGTATCGACTGCGAAGTGGGCCACACCGGATTTGGTCGTATGTACGCTTGCGCCACCTAATTGTTCCTGTGTAACGTCTTCGCCTGTAACTGTTTTTACAACTTTCGGACCAGTCAGGAACATGTAACTTGTTCCGCGGGTCATGATATTGAAGTCTGTCAGGGCAGGAGAGTAAACCGCACCGCCGGCACATGGACCGAAGATACCGGAAATCTGAGGAATAACCCCGGAAGCCAAGATATTACGTTGGAAGATTTCTGCATAACCGGCCAAGGCGTTGACACCTTCCTGGATACGTGCACCACCCGAGTCGTTCAAGCCGATAACGGGAGCACCCATTTTCATAGCCTGATCCATGACTTTACAGATCTTCATGGCCAGTGCTTCGGATAAAGCACCGCCGAATACAGTGAAATCCTGAGCATAAATATATACCAGACGTCCGTCGATCGTTCCGTAACCTGTTACGATACCGTCGCCCAAATACTTAGTTTTTTCAATACCGAAGTTTGTACAACGATGTTGTACGAACATATCGAATTCTTCAAAACTTCCCTCATCCAGCAACATGGCAATACGTTCGCGTGCGGTGTATTTACCTTTTTTGTGCTGAGATTCGATTCTTTTTTCTCCACCACCTAAACGAGCTGTTTCGCGAAGGGCGATAAGCTCCTTTACTTTTTCAAGTTGGTTACTCATTGTACTATAGATTTGTTGTTAGAAATGAACTTATTTAATTGGCAATTGACGATTGAGAATTGCCAATTGAATAGCATCAAATAATTGTCAATTCTCAATTGTCCATTGTTTCTTATTTTCCCGGCATGCAAAGTTCGGTCAGAACGCTGCATGTCGATTTCGGGTGAAGGAATGCAATGTTCAAGCCTTCTGCACCTCCACGAGGAGCTTTGTCGATCAGCTTGACACCTTTTGATTCGGCTTCGTCCAATGCTGCCTGTACGTCGGGAACAGCAAATGCAATGTGGTGGATACCTTCACCTTTCTTTTCGATAAATTTAGCGATTGTACTGTCTTCACTTGTCGGCTCCAGCAACTCGATCTTAGTCTGGCCTACTTTAAAGAATGCAGTTTTTACTTTCTGGTCTGCTACTTCTTCGATGTTGTAGCATTTTAGTCCTAAAACTTCTTCATAATACGGCAGGCAAGCTTCGATGCTCTTTACTGCGATACCCAAATGTTCGATATGTGTAAGTTCCATGTCAATAATAATTTAGTAATTTAATATTGCTTTTTGTTCTATGTTGGCAAAGGTACACTCTTTTTATTAATAGAGAAATAATTCGTTAATATTTATCAGCATGATCCAGATATGTTTAAAAAGCATATTTTTGAAATCATGTGGTTAAAAATCAACGATAAGTCGAATATTCAATTGCCTTCCGGTCAGGTAATTAGGAATAGCGTACTGGTGGTTGTCTATATTGGTAATCCAATAATAGGAACTAGTGTTCTTTATGTCGAACAAGTTGAAAATATCCAACCCGAGCCAAATGTTCTTGAGATTGCGGAAGAATCCGCGATCCATGATTGCATCCGTTCCCCCGGCAAGCTGGTAGGAGAAACCGAGGTCCACGCGTTTGTAGGTCGGAGTACGGAAATAGCCGTCCTCGTAGCCTGTACGTGGGGCTGTGACGGGAAGGCCGCCGGACAGTACGCCTTTCAGATTCAGTTTGACACGTTTGTATCCGGGGAAATAATCCTGAAAAAAGAGCGAGACATTATAACCTTGGCTGTTAGGCATCGGTACATATTCGCTCCCTCGGATGCTTTGCTCCGCTTTCATTAGGGAGAAGCTGATCCAGGAGTCCGTACCCGGAACAAATTCGCCGAAGAATTTGACATCGAGCCCCATCGCATGGCCTTGCGCACAGTTCTCGCCGTAGTATCGGATTTTGACATTATCTACCGTATAGGGGTTCAGGTTATCCAATTTTTTATAATACATATCGGCACTGACTTTGAAATTTCTGCCGGATGCCCGGAATGTATAATCGCCTCCTGCAATGACATGGATGGAACGCTGTGATTTCAGGTTTTTGTTCAGTTGTATGATACTGTTGCCGTATTCGTCCTGCACAGTTGTACGTAATTCCTTATAGAACGGAGACTGATAATACAGACCGGAAGCCAGCCGAAATGTCAGGTTCTGGTCGAAGTTCGGAATGAAACCTATTGAAGCACGCGGGCTGAATATAAATTCCCTGTTATAACTCCAATAGCTGCCGCGTACACCACCAACCAGCGTGAACAGTCCTTGTTTGGTACGAAACTTGAATACATCCTGCAAATAACCGGAAATACGTGTGCTTTCCAGTTTGTTATCCGAGAACAGGTTTGCGATCACGTTGACATTCCCGCCCCCTTGCGGTAACGAGTATCCGGCGGAGTCGCGTTTTTCCCATTCGCTGATCTTGTCGTTGATTTTCTCCAACTGGACGGTAGCACCCCATTTCAACGTATTGTTTTTTATGCGAGCGACACCATAATGCCCGACATTCATGATATTGGAGTGCAGACGGTTGCGAGCGTGCTCGTTATAGCGTGCGATGGATAAATTCTGTATTTCTCCGCCTCCTTCTTCGGCTGCATCTCCCAGCCAGTAATCACCGGCAATATCATATCCTTCCTCTTCCTTACTGGTAAAGGCGGATGCTTGCAAGCCGAGTTCCGTATTGTCGTTCAGGTTATGCTTTAAAGTGAGTGCTCCGAATAACGTTTCGAACTTATCCCGTTCCTGGCCACTCATGAATACTTTAAATTTTTTGGCATTTGTTGCCGTTCCAAAAGAAGTCTCTCGGGTGTGGGGAATGAACTTATAATTGTTTATGGCTAAGTTTCCGAGAAAGTTGATCTCCCATTTGGGGGCAAGCTGGTATGTCATATAAGTCTGCAAATCAATGAAATTAGGATCATATTCGGCATCCGTATCGGTTGTTTTCAAAAGAGATCGTCCTGTTTTGTAACGGAAACCGGTCACCTGTGTGAACTTGCCGGAAGAACTGCCCACATAAGCATTGGCTCCCAGCAGGCTGGCGGAAGCCGAACCTTCGAATCCTTTCGGTTTTTTGTAGGTGATGTCCAGCACGGAACTCATCTTGTCCCCATAACGGGCTTCGAATCCTCCAGCGGAGAAATTGACGGCTTCCGTCATGTCCGGGTTGATAAAACTCAACCCTTCCTGTTGTCCGGAACGGATGAGCAGCGGACGGAACACTTCCAGTCCGTTCACATATACGATGTTTTCGTCATAGCTGCCGCCGCGTACGGAGTATTGCGAACTTAATTCGTTATTGGAAGTAACGCCAGCAAATGTAACGACCAGACTTTCAATGCTTCCTCCGGCAGGGTCGGGGAGTAGTTTGACGCGGTCGGCATTCAGGGTTTCAAGAGTGGTTGTCTGCTTTCGGATGGCGGTAGCTACGACTTCTCCCAGTTCGAGTGATGTATAGTTCATCTGCACGTTGAGACGCATATCTTTGGTTACTTGAGGTAGGATCCTTTCGGCCTTGTTGTAGCCCAGGCATGAATAGATAAGCGTCACCGAGTCACCGGTAGCAACCGAAAGCGAGTAGTGGCCTTTTTCATTACTCATCGTCCCGTTTAACGTGTTCTTGACCCGGATATTGACCAAGTCCAGCGGATTACCATCCGCGTCGCGGATATAACCGCTGATTTTGGCACGTCCCTGCCCGAAAGCACTTATCGAAAATAATATAAATAGTAGCGTAGCTATTGCACGAATCTTCATATTCCATCTAATTATTAAATCTACAAACGCGGGAAACAACGATTTATTTTCAACGAAAGGCAATTTCTCACTATCTTTGTGCCTTGTATAAATAATTAAGGAAAGAAGATGCCTTTAAACCTACAGAAGAACTTGCCAGCTGTTGAGCTGTTGAAGAAAGAGCACATCTTTGTGATGGACTCGTTGCGTGCGTCTGAGCAGGACATTCGTCCGCTACGTGTAGTTGTGCTGAACTTGATGCCACTGAAGATCACGACGGAGACAGACCTTGTTCGCCTCCTGAGCAATACCCCCTTGCAAGTGGAGCTCGACTTTATGAAGATAAAAGGTCATACTCCCAAGAACACGCCGATCGAGCATATGAAGGAATTCTATAAAGACTTTGACGAGATGCAGGATGATTTTTACGACGGCATGATTATCACAGGTGCTCCGGTAGAGCAGATGCCTTTCGAGGAAGTGAACTATTGGGAGGAAGTGACCGAGATATTCGATTGGGCGCGTACGCATGTGACTTCTACCTTATATATATGCTGGGCGGCGCAAGCCGGGTTGTACCATTTTTATGGTGTCCCCAAATATGATCTGCCAGCCAAGATGTTCGGCGTGTTCCGCCATACGTTGCGCGAGCCCTATGTGCCGATCTTCCGAGGCTTCGACGACGAGTTCTATGTGCCGCACAGCCGGCATACGGAGATACGCCGCGAGGATGTGATGAAAGTTCCCGATTTGACGCTCTTGTCCGAAAGCGAAGAGTCTGGTGTCTATATGGCGATGGCGCGCGGAGGACGCGAGTTTTTTATCACCGGGCATTCCGAATACTCGCCTTACACGCTGAATGACGAGTATATGCGCGACGTGAACAAGGGATTGCCTATTGCCGTTCCCCGTAACTATTACCGTAATAACAATCCAGCCCTCGGTCCGGTGGTCCGCTGGCGTGGTCATGCCAATCTTCTGTTCACCAACTGGCTGAACTATTATGTCTATCAGGAAACCCCGTTCCGTATCGAGGATATCAGCAAGTTGGGTGATTTGTAATCAAGAAATAAGAAATAATAGCATGCAAACAAAATCCCGTCCTATAGAACTTCTCTCTCCGGCTAAAGACCTCAATTGCGGGATTGAAGCGATTAATCACGGTGCCGATGCCGTCTATATCGGTGCGCCCAAGTTCGGTGCGCGTTCTGCTGCCGGCAACTCTTTGGAAGATATACGTGAGCTTTGCGGGTATGCCCACCTGTATGGAGCCCGTATCTATGTTACGCTCAACACGATCCTGAAAGAAGATGAGTTGGAAGAAGCCGAACGGATGATCTGGGATCTCTGGCGTGTCGGGACGGATGCCCTGATCATTCAGGATATGGGGATTACCCGGCTGAACCTGCCTCCTATTCCGCTTCACGCCAGCACGCAGACGGACAACCGCACACCGGAAAAGGTCCGTTTCCTCGAAGCCGCAGGCTTTACACAGGTGGTTCTGGCACGTGAATTGTCGCTGAACGAGATTCGCCGGATATCGGAAGCGACTACCGTTCCGCTGGAAGTATTCGTGCACGGCGCCCTCTGTGTCAGCTATAGCGGGCAATGTTATCTGAGCGCCGCTTTGAGTGGACGTAGTGCTAACCGCGGAGAATGCGCCCAATATTGCCGCCTGCCCTATACGATGGTTGATGCGACAGGGACGGAGATCGTCACCCATAAACACTTGCTTTCGCTCAAGGACATGAACCGCTCCGACCAGCTGGAAGCCCTGTTGGATGCAGGTGTTTCTTCCCTCAAGATCGAAGGGCGGTTGAAAGATGTCGGCTATGTCAAGAATATCACGGCTTATTATCGGAAGAAGTTAGATGCAGTCCTGTCCCGCCGTCCGGAATATCGTCGTGCTTCTGCTGGACGAAGCACTTATACGTTCGAGCCGGTAGCTGAAAAGAGTTTTAACCGTGGGTTCACCCCGTTCCTTTTGGAGGGACGGACGGCGGATATTACCGCTTTTAATACACCTAAGTCGTTGGGCGAACCTGTCGGAACAGTCAAGGAGATCAAAGGTAATTCCTTTACCGTGGCCGGCTTAAAGCAATTGAACAACGGAGACGGGCTTGTTTTCTTCAATAGGAAAGGCGAATTGGAAGGTTTTCGTGTAAACCGGGTGGAGGCAAACCGGGTGTTTCCGCTGGATATGCCGCAGCTTGCCCCCAAGACTCCTCTTTACCGTAATTTCGACCAGGCGTTTGATAAACTGCTCGCCAAGCCTTCAGCCGAACGTAAGCTGTCCGTGGAGATCGAGTTCTTGGACAATCCCTTCGGTTTTACGCTTTGTATGGAGGATGAGACGGGAGCACGGATCATGCTGACCGAGCCGTTTGCAAAAGAGCTGGCGCGTCGTGAACAGCAGGATAATATACGGACACAGCTATCCAAGTTGGGGAATACGCCTTTCGAGGCATCGAAGGTGGTGGTCGGTTTGTTTGAAAACTGGTTCGTTCCCTCTTCTCTGCTTGCCGATATGCGCCGTAGAGGAGTGGAGAAGTTGCTGGAAGCACGCCGTGCCCGCTATCCTCGTGAGACAGTGAAACGTGTGCAGCCGTCCGTGTCGATACCTTTCCCCGAACGCCAACTTACTTATTTGGGGAATGTTGCCAACGGGAAAGCCCGTTCGTTCTACCAGGATCACGGGGTGGAACAGATCGACCCGGCATTTGAACTGTCTCCCCGGAAAGATGTTCCGTTGATGTTTACCAAACACTGCCTGCGCTACAGCATGGGGTGGTGTCCTACTTATCAGAAAGACAAGTCTCCCTACAAGGAACCGTATTATCTGCTTTATAAAGATACGCGCCTCCGGTTGCAGTTCGACTGCAAGCATTGTCAGATGTTGGTATTTGAAAGTTGAAAATTATGAGAACGCTATTGTCAGGACGGATAAGAATGACTGTCCGGTGAAAGAAGCCATGATCCGTTTGACAAAAGTATTCCAGCAATAAAGGAGCCGATAGGTATGTGATAACAGTTTCATAGGGATGGAATGATAGTTTCATCCCTATGAAAATAAAGTTTCCCTTGCATGAAAATAAAGTTTTCTTTAAGGGGAACGGGAAGGTAGTGCAAGGTTATATAGCCTTTCCTAATAACTCCATATATTTTGCCACCCCTTTCGTGTCTTCTGGAGCCGGACTCCAGGGTGCGAAATTTTCCGGAGCGAGCGGAGCGAACGGCCCTTCCTTGATTTCATATATGACAGAGCCGGATTCTAGAACTAACAGCCCGTGCCATGTTCCCGCCTTTATTTCGGCGCCGTAGACACCTTCTTTCGGATCGAGTATTTGTGTTTTGGTGATTTCCCCTTTGTTGTCAAAGAGGAATACAGCAATGCGACCTCGCAGCAGGAGGAATATTTCATCTTTTTTAGGGTTCAGATGGCGGTGTGGGCGGAGGTAGGTTCCCGGTTCAAGGGCATTGAGCAAGCGGTTGACGGGATCGTCCGAATGCTCATGAAAGTTGTAGTTCATGCGTAGTCGGGGTGACTGTTTGGCACGCCCGGTCGTTTCATCCAATAAAGCTTCGTTTATGATCTTCATGCGAATAATTGATTACTGGAGGACGAATGTACAAAATAAATATTGGCTGGTATGCCATTTCTCCGTACATTTGCAGAAACCTGTAAATAAAACAGAATGAAACCTGCTCTAACTTATTACGCTCTACTGGCCTTATTTCTGGCATTCTGTTTTTCCTGTAAAACAGATTCGGAGAAGAAAAAGTATGTTATTGGCGTCTCGCAGTGTACGCTTGAAGGTTCTTGGCGTAAATCGATGTTGCTGGATATGAAGGTGCAGGCCTCCGAATATCCGGGCGTCTCCCTGTTAGTCGAGGATGCGGCGGACAGTAGTCTGTTGCAGGTGGAGCAGATACGCAGCCTGATAAAACGTAAGGTCGATCTATTGATTATCTCCGCCAATGAATCGGAACCTGTCACTCCTATTGCGATTGAGGCCTACCGTGCCGGCATTCCGACTATCCTGGTAGACCGGAAGATCAGTTCGGACGAATATACGACTTATATCGGTGGTAACAATTACGAGATCGGTCGCCAGGCCGGCTTTTTCGTGAACCGACAGGTGAAAGAGAAATATCCTACCGTATTGGAAGTATGGGGCTTGTCCGGTTCTTCTCCGGCGCAGGATCGCCATCGCGGTTTTATGGAGGTTTTGAACTCCCGTATCAAGGTGAAGGAAATATTGGGGAAATGGAAGCCGGAAACGGTGGAGAAGGAGATAGCGGAAATGGATTCGCTGGAGGAGGTGGATGTTGTGTTTGCCCATAATGATGTGATGGCAATGGCTGCCCGCAGGGCAATCGAAAGGATGCATCCCGGATTGGCGGACAGGATTTGTTTTGTGGGGATCGATGCCGTTTCGGGACGGGGATCGGGGCTGGAAGCCGTCATGCACGGAGAGTTGGCCGCTTCGGTCTTGTATCCGACGGGTGGGAGCCTTGCTATCCGTGTAGCCATGCAGATATTGAACGGAGAAGATGTGTCCCGGCAATATTTGCTCTCTTCTGCCTTGATCGATAAGAACAATGCCGGAACGCTGTTTATCCAGTCCGAACAGGTGGTCGACTATCAGCACCAGATCGAGTTGCAACGGGAGAATTTGGAGAGTATGCTTTCCAAATACACGTTCCTCCAAAACTCCGTCGGCATTATCCTTTTGCTGATGGGGATGTTGCTTTTGTCCGCCTTGTACGTGATCCATGTGAACCGGGCGGTGAAGCGGAAGAACCGCGAGCTGAAACGTACGAACTTGCAGGTACAACAGCAAAAAGAAGAATTGGCTGAGGCAAACCGTTATATTGAGAAGTCGACGGCTCAGAAACTGCAATTCTTTACCAATATCACACACGAGATCAAGACGCCGTTGACGTTGATCCTCGGTCCGCTCGGCAAGCTGTCGAAAGAGGCTCCGGAAGGTTCTTCATTGGCAGACGATATCCGTATCATTCGGAAAAATGCGGAAAGGTTGAAGAGAGTCGTGGACCAGTTACTTGATTTTCGAAAGGTAGAGAGCAATAAGATGAATATGCGGGTCGGAGAGGTAGATTTAGTTGCTTTTGTGGCAGAAGTGAAATCTTATTTCGATACGATGGCTGCCACCAAGCAGATACATTTCACGTTTGAGCATGACTGCCCTTCTGTTAATATATGGGTAGACAGGGATAAGATGGAGAAGATTCTGGCCAATCTTTTGTCCAATGCATTCAAGTTCACGCTGGACGGAGGTACGGTCACGATCCGCCTGAAGGATAAAGGAGATCAGGTCGAGCTTTCTGTCGAAGATAATGGCAAAGGCATTCCGTCGGAAAATATTGCTTCCGTCTTTGACCGTTTCTTTACCGGTGACCAGAACTATGTGACGGGGACGGGGATCGGTCTGCACTTGACGCGTGAGTTCGTCCACATGCACAAAGGCACGATCCGGGTGGAGAGTGTTCCGCATAAGAGTACTGTCTTTACGGTCATCCTCTTGAAAGGTAAATCTCATTTTGACGAATCTTGTATATTCGATCTTTCCGTAACCGAGCTTTCCAGTGGTGTCGCCGACTTGAACACGGATGAATTGCAGGAGGTTTTGAACCGTACCTACAATTATACTGTTCTGGTCGTAGAAGATGATCTTGATATACAGAGTTACTTGCAGGCGGAATTAAAACAGAACTTCCGTGTGTTGGTTGCCGATAACGGCGTGAAGGCTTTGGAGGTACTGATGAACGAAGAGATCTCGATGGTTATCAGCGATGTGATGATGCCGGAAATGAACGGTTTCGATCTTTGTCGTAAGATCAAGTCGGATATTGTCCTGAGCCATCTTCCGGTTATGCTGTTGACTGCTTTGTCCGACGACAAACAGCAGATGTACGGGGCTGCCAGTGGTGCGGACGCGTATATCCAGAAACCTTTTAACATAGAAGTCGTGAAACTGCGTATCATCAAGCTGCTGGAGGACCGTGTCCGGTTGCGTGAGGCTTATGCTCGCGATGCCTCTTCGCCTGCTGTTTCCGTGAAGGAGGAAAAAGCGGGAAGCATGGACGATCTTTTTATGAATCGTTTCTTGAAACTGATCGAAGAGTCCTATGCCGATCCGGATTTCAGTATTGAGAAAGGCAGTGAAAAATTGGGCTTGTCGCGTGTGCATCTTTACCGGAAGGTGAAGGAGCTTGCCGGAGTGACACCGACCGATTTCCTGCGTAACTATCGTTTGAAGAAAGCTGCTGCTCTACTCCGACGGAAAGCCGGGAATGTGAATGAGGTGGCTTATGCGACGGGCTTCGGTTCGCCTGCTTATTTCTCGAAATGTTTTAAAGCCGTTTACAATATTACTCCGACTGAGTATCTGGAAAAGGAATAATATTCTTCTCTTTAATAACGCTCGTTACATTTGTGTAACATTTGTGCATGTAACTCGAAAATAAGAGTATAATGTAACAAGTGTTATCAATCTTGTAGCATTAGTTATCGTCGCATCTGCTACCTGTCTCTATCTTTGCATCGTAGATAATAAATTATCCTTGTCAAATAAACTATAATGAAACAATGCAAAGCAACAATAAGAAACCGGTCGTAGTAGGCATAGGAGAACTCCTGTGGGACATGTTGCCAACAGGAAAGAAAGCAGGTGGTGCTCCTATCAATTTTGTCTACCATGCGTCGCGGTTGGGGGCGGAAGGATATGCTATCAGCGCCGTGGGAGACGATGGGCTGGGGCGCGAAATCCTCGAAGAACTGGATAATAATTCGATCCGGTATCTGATCGAGAAAGTCCCTTATCCGACCGGAACGGTACAGGTTACTCTGCAGGATGGTGTCCCTGACTATATTATTAATGAACGTGTAGCTTGGGATCATCTTTCTCCGACGTCAAATGCGATTGATTTGGCCGAACGGGCGGATGCCATTTGCTTCGGTACGTTAGGACAGCGTTCCGCACAGTCGAGAGAGACGATACAAGCGATTCTTTCTTTTGCCCCGGACGATGCTTATCGTTGTTTTGACATCAATTTGCGTCAGCATTATTATACGAAAGAGTTGATCGAAGAGTCGCTTTATCTAGCAAATATGTTGAAGGTGAATGACGGGGAGTTGGTCGTCCTGCGGGATATGTTTCATTTGGAAGGAACGGACAAGGAGGTGGCTCATTGGTTTATAGAACACTATAATCTCCGCTTGGTGGTTCTGACGGCCGGAGGAGCTTATAGTACGATATATACCGCTAATGAAGAATCGATTTTGCAAACCCCGGAAGTGCAGGTGGCGGATACGGTTGGAGCAGGTGATGCTTTCTCCGGAGCATTGGTCATTTCGTTGCTGAAAGGGGCTTCGCTAAGGGAAGCGCATGAATTTGCCGTCCGCACAGCTGCTTATGTCTGTACGAAAGAGGGGGCATGGCCGGCATACGAGGAATAGGAAACAAGGGAAATATATATATGATTTGATAGGTTTAGTTTTTAGGTTAGAAAGATTGTTTAGTAGTTAGTAAACCTTAACGTATAGTAGAGCAAAAAGAAAAAGATGGTTGATGTTTAGGTTTTTAGGTTTTTTTGTTTTGGTTGATTGAATGGCTCGGAACTTCCGGGCCATTTTTATTGTTGAATAGCTATAGAAACATAAATAGTGAATGATATGAACAAAGATTTTGCTAAGATTCCGGAGAATGCCGAATCGAAAGCTGTGGATAGGGAAAAGGAAGAATACCCCGTACAACAAATAGCTGTTACTTATCCGATAGGTGAGAAAGAAGTGAAGGATGCTGTCAAAGAACTCAATCCCGATACGGATAGCCTTGGAAGCAGAGGATAAAGGGATTTTAAAATGGAGAATTGAAAATTACATCTGTAGCTAATTTTTAATTCTCCATTTTAAATTTTTAAATAGCTCCTTCTATTTTATATCTTAACTGATCCAACATCAGGGCGACTTCGGCTTCTTCTATACCGGCGATCAACAGGTCTGCTACATCTTGGCTGAACTGTTCTTGGAACTTAAGGATGTTGCCGTTTTCCATTTGCACCGCCTGCTGGTAAAAGGAGAGAGCGCCCTTGATATTCTGCAGTGCCCATTCGGTATGTCCGGCATTCAGCAGATCTTGTGCGTGGGGTTGGTTATCCAGTATCTTTTTGTAGTAATTCCGTGCTTGGTCGTATTTCCCTGTCAAGAAAGAACACCATGCGATAGGTCGCCATGCCTTATGGCTTTTGTTATCCAGGTAATCGACTTTGAAGAAGCATTTCAACGCTTCGTTATAATCCTTTAGTTCGAGATGGCAATGGCCAATGCTGATTTGAACTGATAAATTATCCGGATTTAAAGCTTCGTACCGGCGGTAATATTTCAAAGCCTCTTCCGGTTGTTTAAGTGAGCGGTAGCAACCGGCAATTCGTCGGATTACCCATTTGCTTTCGGAATTCAACAAGTCTGCGTGTAGGTAGGCTTCCAGGGCGCCCTTCAAGTCTCCTTCCATTTGCTTGCAATAGCCGATTTTCTGGAAAAGAATGTCGCTATCTTGATCCGTTTTTGCCAATTGGTTGAATATGGTCAGTGCATCGCTAAAATAGTTTTTACGGAGATAATATTCAGCGATGTTTGTAAGGCTTTCTTTATCAGAGATATAAGGACGCAGGATGGCAAGATTGTGGAAGTCGAGCGGCATCGTGAAGATATCCGTAAAATCCAGATGGCCCGGATATAGTTTGAAGAAACGATACAGGTCTTGTATGTACTGTCCGATGATCGTATCCTGTTTTCCACGTTTGCTGATCAATTCTTCTTTATTCTGCTGGATCATTTCTGTGGCCTGGCTGTCGAATTGGTTCATCATCATCTTTCGGGCTTCTTTCGGCAATTGCATCATGCTGAAATAAAGCGAATATTTATCCGAATTGCACATAAAAGCAGCGAATGTCATAGAGTCGAGCATCTGCTTTTCAGCTTCGTTGTCCGGAGTGAACTGATCATCGAAATAAGAATGCTCGATTGTGAATGGAAGCAGCCAGTTGCTTAATTCATGGAAAAACGGGAAATTTTTCAAATGAACGAAGGTCGAGTGCATGACGTCGGCCCCTTCCTGTTGAAGCTCCCCGAATTCTACCATTTTTTTTCCGAGGGTACTGTCAGAAAAGAAGCTTTCCCATTCTGGGTTCATTTCATTTCCTGTCAAATCTTCAGGGGTGAGTTCGTTGAGATTGATCTTTTTGCTGAGCTTTGGACTCAATTTTAACATCTCCGGGATGATCTCATCCTGTAGTTTGCGGGTGATCTTCTCTGTCTCGCGGGCTAAGATAAAGCGTAGGATGATTGTGCGGATCGTTTTGATGAACCCCGGAGTTTCGGCCAAAGCCGCTAGCCTGTCGGCTATCTGCGGATATAACTGCGTCCGTTTTCTATATGTGTATAAAGTGATCAGGATTGAAATTAATGCTCTGACTTTGACCTCTTCGTTCGGATGGCTGGCTGCGTCGAACAATAAAAGTATCTTTTCTCTGTCGAACGCCTCTTGCAATCCTAACATCAAGGCGGAAACAATCTGGCTACCGGTTGTAAAAGGTAGTGCATTGTCGTGTAGCATGCCGCGGATATCTTCAGCTTCCTCTCTTTTCAGAAAAGAAGATACCCATATTTTATTAAAGATGAGAATATTGAATGCGTCACTCTCTTTGTGCTTTCCGGCTTCATGTTCTAAGAACAGTTGGTCATGCAGCTGTTTGTAAGTGAGAGAAGGCTGTATGTTCAGGCTTCTTCGGCGGCTGTAATAGGATAGGGGAGATTCCACAGCTACTGCTTTCTGCTTGACTGAATCGGCCAATTCATAAGTCGATGCCTGTAGATTGTTGTATATCTGTTCCTGCATCGGATCTTTTGCTCCTTCAATCCGGTAGCGCAGCATATATTTGTAGGTGTCCTGAAGTTCGTTCAGCTTGTCCTGAAAAGAATATTCGCGACTTCCTGCAATAAGAGCCTGTAAGGAATCGAAGGCATTCTTCAATTCTTTACTGTCCAATGAACCGACTATGCGGTTGTATGCTTTGTTTATTTCTTGTAGTGTCATATATTATTAATAACAAATGGTATGCCAAATGTATAACAATTTAGCCTAAATTCACTATCTTTGCACACCTAAATAAGTTTAGCAGATGAAGAATATCCGCAATTTTTGTATTATTGCTCATATTGACCATGGTAAAAGTACTTTGGCCGACCGTTTGCTTGAGTATACCAAGACAGTAGAAGGTAAAGATTTGCAGGCGCAGGTTCTGGACGATATGGACTTGGAGCGTGAACGAGGCATTACGATCAAGAGTCATGCCATTCAGATGAAGTATAATTATAAAGGAGAAGAATATATCCTGAATCTGATCGATACTCCGGGACATGTCGACTTTTCATATGAAGTATCCCGTTCGATTGCAGCTTGTGAAGGTGCTTTGCTGATTGTTGACGCAGCTCAGGGTATTCAGGCACAGACTATTTCCAATTTGTATATGGCAATAGAAAATGATTTGGAGATTATTCCGATCATGAACAAGATAGACCTTCCGAGTGCAATGCCAGATGAGGTGGAAGACCAGATTGTCGAACTGTTGGGGTGTCCTCGGGAAGATATTCTCCGGGCCAGTGGTAAGACGGGAGAAGGGGTATATGACATTTTAAATACAATTGTCGAAAAAGTGCCGGCTCCGAAAGGTGATCCGGAAGCTCCGTTGCAGTGCTTGATTTTTGACTCTGTGTTTAATCCCTTCCGTGGCATTATTGCTTACTTCAAAGTCGTAAACGGGGTGATCCGTAAAGGAGATCATGTCAAATTTATTGCAACCGGTAAGGAGTATGATGCCGATGAGGTTGGAGTATTGAAGCTTACGATGTCTCCTCGTGATGAGATTCGTACCGGGGATGTCGGTTATATTATTTCTGGTATTAAAACTTCCCGCGAGGTCCGGGTTGGAGATACTATCACCCATGTGGCCCGTCCGGCGAAAGACGCGATAGCTGGGTTCGAAGAAGTGAAACCGATGGTCTTTGCCGGTGTTTATCCGATCGACAGCGAAGATTTTGAGAATTTGCGCGCTTCTTTGGAAAAACTCCAGTTAAACGACGCCTCTTTGACATTCCAGCCGGAAAGCTCAGCGGCATTGGGCTTTGGTTTCCGTTGTGGTTTCCTGGGGTTGTTGCATATGGAGATCGTGCAGGAACGTTTGGACCGTGAGTTCAATATGGATGTGATCACGACCGTTCCTAATGTGTCTTATAAAGTTTACGATAAGAAAGGCAACTGTACGGAGGTTCATAATCCGGGCGGCTTGCCCGATCCTACGTTGATCGACCATATTGATGAACCGTATATCCGTGCATCTGTTATTACCAATACGACTTTTATCGGTCCGATCATGACACTTTGTCTGGGTAAACGTGGCATATTGATCAAGCAGGAATACATTTCCGGTGATCGTGTCGAGATTCATTATGATATGCCTTTAGGTGAGATCGTAATCGATTTTTATGACAAGCTGAAGAGTATTTCTAAAGGGTATGCCTCTTTTGATTACCATATCCATGATTTTCGTCCGAGCAAGCTGGTTAAACTGGATATTCTTCTGAACGGGGAACCGGTGGACGCTCTTTCGACGCTGACTCATATGGACAACAGCGTTGCCTTCGGCCGGCGTATGTGTGAAAAACTGAAAGAGCTGATTCCTCGGCAACAGTTCGATATCGCTATCCAGGCGGCTATCGGAGCCAAGATTATTGCCCGCGAAACGATAAAGGCGGTTCGTAAAGATGTAACGGCCAAATGTTATGGTGGCGATATCTCCCGTAAACGTAAGTTGCTTGAAAAACAGAAAGAGGGAAAGAAACGAATGAAACAGATCGGTACAGTTGAGGTTCCACAAAAAGCGTTTTTGGCTGTATTGAAATTGGATTAAAGTTTTTCATGCTCGTGTATTCAAAACCGGAGGAGCATGGAATCGGGACGGCAAGCAATAAAAAAGGATGAATCTTTTGGACTCATCCTTTTTTATTACCGTGGATTGGATTTTTAATATTGTCTTTCCAGAATCCATGCATCCTGGAAGTTTGGAGCGTATTTTGCTTTGATTGCATCGCGGCTGTCCGCAGCATCGGCTTTGTCATTGAAACTGGCGACGATCACACGAAGCATGCCCTGTTCGTTTTCTCCCAAAACAGCATTATATCCGTCGTTCTGCATACGTTCTTTCAAAGCGTAAGCATTTGTTTTGTTCTTGAAACTGCCGATAACGACACTGTAACGTTTCAGTCTGCTTGCGTCTTCACCCTGTGCAGCATTAATTCTTTCTGCGCGTGTACTGACGTTGGAAGTTCTCGGTTTAGAAACCGGAGTTACCTCTTCAACTACTTCCTCTTCTTCGACAACCTCGACCGGAGCTGTCGATTCTTTTTCTTTTGCTTGTTCGTAAGCAGCCTTATACGCACTCTGTTTAGGTTTACAAGAACCTAATGCTAAAACCATACATATGGAGGCTCCAAATAACCAAATCTTATTCATACTGTTCAGTTCTTAAATTAATGGGACAAAGATATAAATTATATTTTGTACTTTCGTGCCCAAAACACAATATATTATAAACTACATGAATAAATCTATCGGAACAATGGTTATGGCAACATCCTTATTATTTGGAGCTTGTAGTGGGGATGGAAAAACGTGCGATCGTGCGACCCAACAGAAAGGAAACACGGAAAATGTGATCGGGCGTTCGGATATTAAAGTCAAAGACGGACGGATGACGCCGGAAGTGCTTTGGGCAATGGGACGTATCGGGGGGATGAATGTATCTCCGGACGGACAGAAAGTAGTGTATACTGTAGCCTACTACAGCGTACCGGAAAACAGAAGTAATCGCGAAGTGTTTGTTATGAATGCAGACGGGACGGACAATAAGCAGATTACAAAAACGTCTTATTCCGAAAATGAAGCTGTTTGGATTAAAGGTGGAAAAAAAATCGCTTTCCTTTGCAATGAAAGCGGCAGCAGCCAGCTTTGGGAAATGAATCCGGATGGAAGCGACCGCAGACAGCTCTCTGAATATGAAGGGGATATCGAAGGTTTCGCCTTCTCTCCCGATGAGAAGAAAGTCCTGTTTATTTCACAGGTAAAGACAGTCAAAAGTACGGCAGATAAATATCCCGACCTGGATAAGGCTACTGGTATTATTGTCACAGACCTGATGTATAAACATTGGGATGAATGGGTAACAACAGCCCCGCATCCTTTTGTTGCTGATTTTGATGGTAAGGCAATCAGTAACCCTGTCGATATTATGGAAGGCGAACCGTTTGAAAGCCCGATGAAACCATTCGGAGGAATTGAGCAGTTGGCATGGAATACGACATCGGACAAGATTGCTTACACGAGTCGTAAAAAGACCGGAAAGGAATATGCGTTGTCCACCAATTCGGATATTTATGTGTATGACCTGAATACGAAAAAGACGGCCAATATCAGTGAAGGTATTATGGGTTATGACACGAATCCCCAATACTCTCCCGATGGCAAGTTCATCGCATGGCAGAGCATGGAGCGTGACGGTTATGAGTCAGACCAGAACCGCTTGATGGTCATGAACTTGGAAACAGGTGAAAAGATATTCGCCAGCAAGGATTTTGATTCCAACGTAGACGGGTTCGTTTGGAGTGCAGATGCAAAGGTTCTTTACTTTACGGGGGTATGGCATGGTGAGTCCCAAGTATATAAGATCGATCTGACGGATAGCAATAAAATCACGCCGCTTACTTCCGGAATGTACGATTATGCCGGTGTGGCTTTGTTGGGTGAACATAAGCTGATCGTGCAGCGCCATTCTTTGAGCATGGGAGATGAAATCTATTCGATCGATTTGGCTGATAACAATAAAATAGCCCAGTTGACAACAGAGAACAAGCATATCTATGATCAGTTGACAATCGGCAAGGTGGAAGGTCGTTGGATGAAAACGACAGATGGTAAACAGATGCTTACCTGGGTGATTTATCCTCCTCATTTCGATCCGAATAAGAAATATCCTACCTTGTTATTCTGCGAAGGTGGTCCTCAAAGCCCGGTAAGCCAATTCTGGTCTTACCGTTGGAATATGCAGATTATGGCTGCTAACGACTATATCGTGGTTGCCCCGAACCGCCGTGGCCTTCCCGGTTTCGGTATGGAGTGGAACGAACAGGTCAGCGGCGACTATGGAGGCCAGTGCATGAAAGACTATTTTACGGCTATTGACGAGATGGCGAAAGAGTCGTTTGTCGATAAGGATCGTTTGGGTTGTGTGGGAGCGAGCTTCGGAGGCTTCTCCGTTTATTGGTTGGCTGGTCACCACAACAAACGTTTCAAAGCCTTTATTGCACATGACGGTATTTTCAATATGGAAATGCAGTATCTGGAAACAGAAGAAATGTGGTTTGCTAATTGGGATATGGGTGGTGCTTACTGGGAAAAACAGAATGCGACGGCACAACGTACATTTGCCAATTCCCCACACTTGTTTGTCGATAAATGGGATACACCGATTCTCTGCATCCACGGTGAAAAGGATTATCGAATTTTGGCTAACCAGGGTATGGCGGCGTTTAATGCAGCCGTCCTTCGAGGTGTTCCGGCCGAGTTGTTGATCTATCCCGACGAAAACCATTGGGTGCTGAAACCTCAGAATGGCGTGCTTTGGCAGCGTACATTCTTCGAATGGCTGGATATGTGGTTGAAGAAATAAGGATTTATTCATAAAAGAGAAAACGCCGTTCCGAATTGTCTGGGACGGCGTTTCTTTATTTATACTAAGCAATTGTGATTCCTGGGTCCAGGTATACATCCTGTATGGTGTGCAGCAGCTCTACACCGTCTTTCATCGAACGTTGGAACGCTTTTCGCCCGCTGATCAGTCCCATACCGCCTGCCCGCTTATTGACGACAGCCGTGTAGACCGCATCTTTCAAGTCGGAAGCTCCGTGAGATTCACCACCAGAGTTGATGAGGCCGACACGTCCCATGTAGTTGTTGGCAACCTGGTAGCGACAGAGGTCAATCGGGTGTTCTGTAGCTAGTTCGGTGTACATCTTTTGGTCGATTTTGCCAAATTTGACAGCTGTGAATCCTCCGTTGTTTTCCGGTAGCTTCTGCTTTATGATATCTGCTTTGATCGTAACACCCAAATGGTTGGCTTGGCCTGTCAGGTCGGCTGCGGCATGATAATCAACACCGTCTTTTTTGAATTCACTGTTGCGCAAGTAACACCATAAGATGGTGGCCATTCCTAGCTCGTGCGCATATTCAAAAGCCTCCGAAACTTCGACCAACTGTCTTCTACTTTCTTCCGAACCGAAGTAGATGGTAGCGCCTACGGCTGCTGCTCCCATGTCCCAGGCTTCTTTTACGGAGCCGAACATGATCTGGTTGTATGAATTGGGATAAGTCAGTAATTCGTTATGATTCAGTTTGACCACAAACGGTATCTTATGCGCATATTTACGTGCTATGGAACCTAAGATTCCGAACGTAGAGGCTACTCCGTTACATCCTCCTTCAATAGCCAACCTGACGATGTTTTCCGGATCGAAGTAGATCGGGTTCGGAGCGAAGGAAGCTCCCGCCGTATGTTCGATATCTTGGTCCACAGGCAGTATTGAGACGTATCCCGTATTTGCCAACCGTCCGCTTCCTAACAGGCGTTGCAGGTTGTTTAATGTTTGGATATTTCTATCCGAGCCGATCCATATACTGTCGATGACAGACGGTGAAGGAATGTGTATAAGTGATTTATCGATCGTTTTACAAGTGTGTCCCAACAGGAATTCGCTTTGTTCGCCCAGTAGGCTGATAATCTTTGAAGTGTCCATATTTATGAAAGTTTTTTAATATAACATGGGCCGTAAAGGATAGGTTTCATAGTTTTTATCAATTAACAGATAGAATAAATTTATGAGTTTTTGTAGGGCTTGTTTTAGAATGTTTCCCTACATTTGCAAAGAACAAATAACGAGTGTTACAACTATTTTAGATTATACAACCAATAAAAATTTACAAAGATGAAAAAGAAATGGATTTGCACAGTATGCGGTTATGTACACGAAGGTGATGAAGCTCCTGAATTCTGTCCTCAATGCAAGCAGCCGAAGAGTAAATTTAAAGAAATGGTAGAAACTACCGGTGCATTGACTTTTGCCGATGAACATGTGATCGGTGTTGCTAAAGGTTGTGATGAAGAAATGATTAAAGATTTGAACGCGCATTTCATGGGTGAATGTACTGAAGTCGGTATGTATCTGGCTATGAGTCGCCAAGCTGACCGTGAAGGTTATCCTGAAGTAGCAGAAGCATTCAAACGCTATGCTTGGGAAGAAGCTGAACACGCTGCTAAGTTTGCCGAACTGCTGGGTGATGTTGTTTGGGACACAAAAACAAACTTGGAGAAACGTAAAGACGCTGAATGCGGTGCTTGCGAAGATAAAAAACGTATTGCCACTCGTGCAAAACAATTAAACTTGGATGCTATCCACGACACAGTTCACGAAATGTGTAAGGACGAAGCTCGCCACGGTAAAGGATTTGAAGGTTTATACAACCGTTATTTCAAATAATTCGCAAATTCGTTAACAAAGGAAGGGCATTCTTTTAGGAGAGTGCCCTTTTTATTGGAAAAAAATGCTTTTGAGGGGACAACGAATTTAAATTTTCCCTACATTTGTACTCGCAAACGACGACCTAAGGAAAGCTGCCAGAGTGGTCGAATGGGCCGCACTCGAAATGCGGTGTACGGGTAACTGTACCGGGGGTTCGAATCCCTCGCTTTCCGCAGAAAAGAGGATGTGTCCACCAAATATCACGACACACCCTCTTTTTCTATGTCGTCACTGATTTAGTGCCGATATGGAACTGACAACTTCACACATACAGTTTATCAAAGACCATGCAACAGACGATTTAACCCGCCTGTTGCTTTCCGCTGCCAAGTATCCCGGAATGGATATTCCCTTTTTAGTCGATCAGATTGCTGTCCGAAGGCAGATCCGGGAGAAGTTGCCGTCGTGGTTTGAGAACGGACAATTGGTTTTTCCGGCTAAGATTGCGGCGGAACAGTGTTCATCTGAACAGACAGCAGCTTATAAACAGGAACTGATTGGTGAAAGTTGGACCATTTGCGACCTGACGGGAGGACTGGGAATCGATAGCTATTTTCTTTCCCGCAAGGCGAAACATTTGACTTATATAGAACGTTTTCCTGTTTATTGTGAAGCCGCGAAACATAATTTTTCTGCCTTGGAGGCCAACAATATAACGATCATAAATGCTGATGCCGCCCAAGTTGTTGATACCCTTCCGGAGGTCGATGCTTTCTATATCGATCCTGCACGCCGAGGAGAATCCAACAAGCGGGTTTTTGCTTTGCAGGATTGTGAACCTAACCTGCCCGGACTGTTGCCGGAGCTTCTGAAACGTTCCCCGCGCGTCATTGCAAAGCTTTCGCCGATGGCAGATATACAAATGACTTTGGAACTGTTGCCGGGGACGACATCCGTGCATGTCCTTTCGGTTAGGAACGAATGCAAGGAACTGCTTTTTGTGGTGGAACGAGAGACTGATGGCAGAGAACCGTCAGTCCGGTGCATCAATTTCGGACTGGATGGAATGCAATCTTTCTCTTTTACATTAGAAGAGGAACGTAGCGCCGTATTGGTTCCTGCCGGTCAGGTCGGTACATATTTGTATGAACCGAATGCCTCGGTTTTAAAAGCCGGCGCATTTAAGCAGATTGCCGTCCGGACGGGAGTGAATAAGTTGCAGGTGAACAGCCATCTATATACATCGGACCATTTAGTTTCCGACTTTCCCGGTCGTAGATTCCGAGTGGACGAAGTGCTGTCTTTTACCGGAAAACTCTGTAAAGGACTATCAAAGACAATCCCCCAAGCAAATATAACCGTGCGCAATTTTCCTCTCTCCGTAGAAGAACTGCGTAAGCGGACGAAGATCACCGACGGAGGCCATGTCTATCTCTTTGCAACTACCTTGGTGGATGGAGAAAAGGTGCTGGTCAAGTGTTCCAAAGCCTGATCGATCAGGTGAATAACATCAGCACCAATTGTGCTGAAATCACGCGGATAAACATTGAAAGCGGATAGACGGTGGCATAAGAAACGGAGGGTTCGTCGCCATCGACAGTCGTGTTGGCATAGCTCAGTGCCATCGGGTTTGCCATGCTCCCGCAGAGCATACCCACGTTGTGCGCATAATCGAGTTTGAAAAATTGCGAAGCTATGAAACCGACGATCAGCACCGGCACGATCGTCAGCAGAAATCCAAGCCCGATCCAAAGCAATCCTTCTGCCCGAAAAACCGTTTCGAAGAAATGTACACCCGAATCGATCCCCAATCCCGCTAAATAAATAATGATCCCCAGTTGACGAAGCATCAGGTTGGCACTCATTGTCGTGTAGGTTGTCAGGTGGAAACGAGGGCCGAATGCGCCCATCAGGATTCCGACGATGATCGGGCCTCCGGCGATCCCTAATTTGACTGGCGTACTCATCCCCGGTAACGTGATCGGCAATGCTCCTAACAGCATCCCCAGCGATATACCAATGAAGACAGCCAAGAGGTTCGGATTGTTTAACCGCTTGATCTCATCCCCTAAAATCTTTCCGACTGTGTTTACCGAATTCGCTTCTCCCACGATAGTCAACCGGTCACCGATTTGCAGGCGCAGGTCGGGAGAGGCCAGCAGGTCTATACCGGCACGGTTCACACGCGTAATATTGATACCGTAGAGGTTACGAAGGCGGAGAGAGCCTAATTTCACACCGTTCACCCGGTTGCGTGTCACCGCGATGCGGCGCGAGATCAGTTGGCTGTCAATGGCATTCCAGTCGATATCCGCCTTGTTCCAATCTACATTCTCCTGCTCGCCGAAAAGGACTTTAATATTTTCGACATCCGATTTAACGGAGATGATCAAAAGGTGGTCATGCTCGTGAAGTAAGGTGTCCGAAGTCGGAATGCTTACTTTACCGTTTCTCCATACACGTGAAATAACGAAATGCTTGTCCGTCAGCTTCATTACGTCCTTGATGCTCTTTTCGTAGATAGCCGGATTGCTTACATGAAACTCGGCGACATAGGTAGTCGTGTCGCGTTGTTCCTTTAAGTCTTTCTGTTTCTTGTCGGCAAACAAGGCTCTCAGGATAATAATCGCCAAGATCACGCCCACTACGCCGAGCGGATAAGCGACGGCACACGCCAAAGCCATGTCCGTCACCCCTTTGGTATTGGCCGGATCTATCTGCAACAAAGCCTGTTGGGCGGCTCCCAAAGCAGGCGTGTTGGTAACGGCCCCGCAAAGCAAACCGACCATATTGGAAAGGGAAACTCCTGTTACCCAGTGCAGACCGACTGTCATAATGAGTCCGAGCAGGATAACGCCTAACCCCATCATGTTCATAGCTACCCCTCCCTTCTTCAGCGAAGAGAAGAAACCGGGACCAACCTGTAACCCTAATGCATAGACGAAAAGGATCAAGCCGAAACTTTGAGCAAAATACAGCATATCCTTATTCACGACGATCCCTAAATGCCCGGCCAAGATACCGGCAAAGAATACGAATGTGATACCCAGTGAGATCCCGAATATCTTGATCCGTCCTAAATACAATCCAAGTGCAGAGACCAGTGAAATAATGATGACTGCCTGCACCATCGTAGGCTCTAAAAAGGCCTCTTGTAACCAATTCATAAAGTTCCCCTGTTTATTGACGGCACAAAGATAGGACAATAATTTGATTCGTCATCTATTTCTCTCGTTCCCGCGCTTGACACAGGCTCCCCTTATTGTCTTTGTTCGTTTGTTTCATTACCTTTATCCCCAAAATAAGATCAGATTCATATTTGTTAAATCTGGAAAAACATGTCATTGAAAATAATCCATACTGCCGACTGGCATCTTGGGCAAACCTTTTTCGGGTATGACCGTGATGAGGAACATGAGGCATTTCTTTCGTGGTTGATCGATATATTGACGCTGCGGCAGACTGATGTCCTGCTGATAGCAGGCGATGTTTTTGATGTTGCCAATCCGTCGGCAGCCGCCCAACGCCGTTTTTTCCGTTTTTTGCGGGAAGCGAACCTGCGTAACCCACAATTGCAGATCGTGATTATCGCAGGTAATCATGATTCGGCAGCCCGTCTGGAGGCGCCGATACCCCTGTTGGAAGAACTGAATACGTCAATTGTAGGGGCTGTCCCGCGAACCGACCTGTGCAAGATCGATTTCGATTCGCTTCTGATTCCCTTATATAATAAGGAAGGAAAACGGGAAGCGATCTGTCTGGCTGTTCCCTATCTTCGTCAGGGAGATTATCCCGCTTCGAAAGAAGGGAAAGATACCTATGTGGAGGGCGTTACCCGAATGTATCGCCAGCTCTATGACTATGCCGACAGCCAAAGGCAACCGGGCGAGGCCCTGCTTGCGATGGGACACTTGCATGCGACTGGTGCTGAACTGTCGGAAGACGATCGGAGCGAACGGACTATCATGGGAGGACTTGAATCTATATCGGTAGAAGCCTTTAACGAGGACTTGGCCTATACGGCCCTCGGTCACATCCACAAGGCGCAACGGGTAGGGGGACGCGAGTCTGTACGCTATGCCGGCAGCCCGCTTCCGATGTCTTTCTCCGAACAGCATTATCACCATCAGGTTGTTGCCTTTACCCTCGAAAACGGATGCCTGTCGGATCTCGAAGCAGTGCCCATCCCACTCCGAACCGCCCTGCATCGGATTCCGGCGGAACCGGCGTCGCCTGCCGAAGTCCTTTTGTCGCTTTCCAACCTACCGTTGGCGAAAGAGGGAGCCGATCGCAGCCTATGGCCTTATCTGGAGGTGCAGGTACTGCTGACGGAGCCAGATCCGGGATTTCGGCATCGGGTGGAGGAGGCACTGGCGGATAAGGCTGTACGCCTGACTTCCATCATCCCTTCTTATCCGAAAAAGGAGGGAGAGGAAGATTCTCGTCCTTTCTCTTATACGGATTTACAAAAGATCGCTCCGCTGGATATGCTTCGCCATACCTTTACGAACCGTTTCGGGGGAGATTTGCCGGAAGAGTTGGAAAAGATGTTTAACGATGTAGTGCGGGAGGTTTCCCTATGAAGATATTAGCGATACGAGGTCGTAACCTGGCCTCGTTGGAAGGTGATTTTGAAATAGATTTTACGGTGGAGCCATTACTTTCAGCCGGGATATTTGCTATTTCCGGGCCTACGGGAGCAGGTAAGTCCACCCTTTTGGATACGATGTGCTTAGCTCTGTTCGCCCGTACGCCTCGTACCGACCAGGCGAAAGAAAATAATGTCAAGCTTCAGGATGTCAGTAATGAACAATTGTCGCAGAGCGATCCTCGTTTCTTGCTGCGGCGGGGAACATCCTCCGGTTTTGCAGAAGTGGATTTCATGGCCTTGAACGGACACCGCTACCGGACACGCTGGTCGGTGGCGCGGGCACGCGACAAGGAAAACGGACGGTTGCAGAATCCGCGTTTGGCTCTGTATAACCTCGACAAGGAGGAGGAAGAGCAAGGGACGCGTTCCGATCTGCAAGCCCGTATTATCGATTTGATTGGCTTGACTTTCGAACAGTTTACGCGTTCCGTATTGCTGGCGCAGAACGATTTTTCCACTTTCCTGAAAGCCGAGCAGGGAGAAAAAGCTTCCTTGTTGGAGAAGTTGACCGGAACCGAACTCTATTCCGCCATTTCTCGCCAGATATTTGAAAGGAATGCGCGGGCGAAAGAAGCCTTCGACTTGATCCAAACGCGAATACAGGGTATCGAGCTATTGACGGATGAGGAAGAAAACGACTTGCGCATTCGCCTTGCCGGAACGGAAAAGGAGTTGCAGCGAGTCGAGAAAGCGAAAGCGGAGCAACAGGCCCTTCAAGAGGCCGTCCGTTCTATCGAACAGCAGATAACCATCCGCCAAAGACAACAAAAAGAGGCGGCCGATAAGTTGGTGCACGCAACGGAATTGTTGACGGTCGCTCGCCATGAATACGAAAAGGGAGTGGAGGAACAGCAACAGTCTGAGGCTCGTTTCAAATCCCTTCAACAGGAGATCTTGCAGGCGCGTAAACTGGACATCCAGTTGGATGCGGCCATCCGCGATCTGTCACACTCGGAGCAACAGTTAAAGAATGTAACGCTTCGTAAGGGAGAGGCCGAAAAGAAATATCAGGCTGCCATCCTCCGGCAAAAGCTGGGGATGGAGGAGATTGCCCGTCTGACCGCTTGGCGTGAGCGTTATAAGGAGAAGGAAAGTATTGCGGAGCAGCTTTCGGCTTTGTTGCTGCATTTGGATGCTGCATCGGCTGCCCGTTCAGGAGTGGAGGCGGCAAACCGTTCGATCGAAACGCTCCGGCAGGAGGTTGTGGCGTTGAATAAACAACTTGCCGGTCTGCAACAGACCAGTGCAAACAAGCAGCAGGCGTTGAAGCAGGCAGAAGAGGACTACCGGAGCCTGGAAGAAAAACTGAAAGCGGTCGACGCATCGGCTTTGGACAAACAGATCGAGAAACTTCGCCAGGAACGGGAACAACTGCTTATCGAACAGGCACGTTTGGAGGCTTCCGGCAACATAAAGGATTTACGTGGCAGGTTGCAGGATGGACAACCTTGTCCGGTTTGTGGGAGCACGCATCATCCTTTTGTCAATCAAGCCCCTGTCGCCCCTGTTTCTACCCTTACTCTTCAATTGCAGGATTTATCGAATAAAAAAGAGACCTACATCGCCCATACTCGTCATCTCGCTCGTCTGCAACAGCAGTTGCTCCAACTCCATAAAGAGCTTGCAGACAGTGAAGCCGCTTGTAAGGATATGATCGGCAAGCAGCAGCTCTCCGTTAGCCGGCAAGAGCGGGAAGAAACTATCGTAAAAGAACAATCCGTTCAGTTGACTCAGTCCCTTTCGGCTGCCGACCTCCTGTTCGGTAATGGCGAGTGGCAGAAAGCTTGGTTGCGGAATCCGGAAACTTTCCGTAAAACATTGACAGACTTCGCCCGTCAGTGGCATGAGAATACCGAGAAACTCCATCAACTGGAACGGCAGGAAAGCGCCCAAAAAGCCGAATGCGAATCTCTCGCCTCCTTCCTTCCTTCTCTCGAAAAGCAAGCCGAAGAATCCGGACAGCTCCACGAAAAGAACCGTGCCGCTTTTTCCTCTTTGCAGGCAGAACGAAAGAAACTTTTGAATGGCCGATCTGCAGATAGCGTAGAACAGGAGTACATCCGGCGAATGGAAGAACTGAAAGAGCGTTTGAAAAAACTGTCGGCCACCCAGACTGAGCAATCCGGCATCGCCGACCAGACACGCGGCATTGCCGACCAGATTGCAAAAGACCTGACCGAGGCCTCTGCCGACCTGCTCCGGAGAAAGGCGGCTTTAGACAAATGGACAGCTGATTATTTGGATTCTTCGGGTGGAGAGCCACTCGAAGTTATCTTGTCCCGGTACACACAGGAAAAGACGGAACTTGCTTTCCGGCTTCGTATTCAGACGGAGAACAAGGCGAAAGTTTCCGGTCTGCAGGAAGAATTGAATGTCCGGCGTACGGAAAGCGAACGTTGGGCGAAGCTGAACGAACTGGCCGGTTCTGCCGACGGCGCCAAGTTCCGTCGTATAGCGCAAGGATATACGCTCGATATACTGTTGAACTATGCCAATGTGCAACTGCGTGAATTGACAAGGCGCTATCGGCTGGAACGGGTTCCCGAAACACTAGCCTTGCAGGTGATCGACCGGGATATGTGCGATGAGGTGCGTACCGTCCATAGCCTTTCAGGGGGCGAATCGTTCCTTGTTTCGTTGGCACTGGCGCTTGGCCTGTCTTCCCTCTCATCCAACCGGATGCGGGTTGAAAGCCTTTTCATTGACGAAGGTTTCGGTTCTTTGGATGCCGAGACGCTTCGTGTGGCGATGGATGCTTTGGAAAGTTTGCGGACACAGGGACGCAAGATCGGAGTCATCTCGCATGTGCAGGAAATGACTGAGCGCATCCCTGTCCGCATCTGTGTGAATCGCACCGGCAATGGACGCAGCTTTCTTGAAGTTTTGTAAAGTTCCAAAATCCCTTGTCCCCGCGTCAAGCGCGGGAATAGGGCTTTCGCCTTTACATATCTTCGACAATAATCCTAAAGCCGACGTTCATCGGCCGCTGCCAAGGCAGGTAGGCTTTGCGGATGGCCGATGTGGAGTATTTAGGACGTTCACGCCAAGAGCCGCCGCGTACGACTTTCTTTTCGACAGCCTCTTTGTTTGCCTTTTCTTTTAAAGGATAAGGAATGTAATCGGAGGCTGTCCATTCCGCCACATTCCCGTTCATGTCGTACAATCCCCAGGGATTGGGCTGGTAAGAGGCAACAGGGCAACTGATCAGTTGGTGGTCGTTTACGTTCAGGATTTTCGGTAGGAAATCCCAGAACTTGCGCATGGGATCGTTTGCCCGCATCGGTTTCGGATCTACGCCTGTTACCGCCAGATCGACAGTCGTACTGTCTGCCAAGTTTTCGAAAGCACCGAAGTCGCTCTCCGTCGATCCGAACCAGAAATCATCTGCGCTTCCCGAGCGTGCTGCCCATTCCCATTGTGTTTCGGTAGGCAGAGAAACTGTATTGCCTGATATTTCGCTGATCTTTTGGCAGAAAGCATTCGCTTCGTCCCAGCTGACGCGCACGACAGGCTGTTTTGGCCGGTTGGCTGCATAGCCGGGGGTCGTATGATCTTTCCAAGTCTGTCCGATGTACCGGCTGTCGTGTTCCGGGAAAAGTGTGCGGAACTGTTCATTCGTGATTTCGGTCGTGCTCATCCAGAAGCCTTCCTTCACGTTTGCCTTGAATGCTGGCGAAGCGGAGGGAGTTCGGTTGTTACCCATCACAAAGCTACCGGCGGGAATCCATACCAGGTCGATATGCACATCCGGAGTGATGGAGATGCGGCGGGTCGTTTCGCCTTGGGCGGCTTGCCGGGCAGTCGCCGTCTGCGTGTCGAACGGGAATCCCTTTACCTTGACCGGGCGGACCGGTTTGGTCGGCTTCTTTATTTCGACTGTTTCGCCGGTCGTTGCTCCGGTAATGCCGTCTGCCTTTTTGTTTTCTTTCAGCCAGTCGGCGTAGTCGGCAATCTCTTTTTGCCAGTCAACCCGTACACCGCTGTATTTCTCGGCCAGCTCCATACGGCGTTCCACCTGACCTTTGGGAGATTGAGGCTTCAGGTCTATTTGGGTGAAAGCCCCATAATAAGGCGCGTTGAGATCGATCCAGGCATAGAGCGTCCGCATGTCCTCTTCCGGAACCTCTACGCCGTGGTGTCCGGCTTGCAGGATGCGGATCAGTTCGCTGTTGCTCGCGTGAAACTCGGCCGGCTTGAGGACATAGATGTCTGATTCCGGTCCCTGGCGGTACACGTATGGGTGCAGGTTCAGATAGCTCTGGTCGTACTGCTTGTTGATTTTCGTCAAGATACCTCTCTTATATGTGACCATTTGATCCTTGCGGAAGTCCGGTTCGGCATTTTTCCCGTTGTGGCAAGAGACGCAGTTACGATCCAGTACCGGTTGCACTTCCAGGCGGAACGTGAATGGGCGGACACCTCCTTCCGGTGTTTCCAGCCGGCGTGCCTGCTTGGCCGAAGCAATCGTGCGTTTGGGAATGGGTATGCTGTTCTGATCTTCATGGCAACCGACGCAGGAGACGATCTCGCCCGGCATCCCTGTCAGCCAGCTGCGCATCCATTGGATGGCTGCCCCGTCTTTATCCAATGGCTGGATGGAAATCGGCGTGTTGGCGGGAATGGTGAATAGCGCGGAACCGTCTTCCTCGACCGGGACTGTTCCGAGTATACGTTTGATATCCCATCCACTCTGTATTCCCTGTGCATCGTGATCGGAAGGAGCTAAGATATAGGCATACTCATAAGCGAAGATACGGAGAGCCTTGATCGTGCCCCGGGGAACGCCCTGCGTACCTTCTCCTTCGTAGATATCCTGGATAAAGACCGTAGCCTCTTTGCTGTCCGGCTTGATCTTCGAAGGGATGACAGGAGGTGTTTCGCGTTTTACCAGCGGGATGGGAGCGGTCAGACCTTCCCCTTCCTGCTCGGCAATGAGTGTCAGGTTATCGAAAACGTCGACCAGGTAAATTCCCCAAAGCGCATCCTTGGCCGGTTTGCAGGCGACTAAAAAATACTTTTCGCTGAGCGGGTACGGCTTCATGAACTGAGGCCAGACGCCTTCCACCAATTCGTCCTTGATGATCGGGACGATCGGGCGGTCTTTGAACGGCAGTTCCTGTATCATCCCCTTTTCCTCTTTCCGGCTTTTGGCAGGATCGAAGATGACGAGCCGCCCTGAACGTGCCGTCCCGTGATGGCCGGAGATGATGCCGATGAAGCGGCTGCTGTGCTTGGAGAGCGGTTTCATGTCGAACGTACTGTTCGGGAAATAGGAGCCGCTGCCGTAGAGCGCTTTGTTTTCCGTCCCGTCGGGGTTCATGTGCATCACGATACGGGAGAAATAGTGTGTCAGGTCCGTATATTCCCAACGGGTGTACATGATGCGTCCGTTCGGGATCACGATAGGCGACCAGTTCCCGTCCTGGTCGAAGGTGAGGCGGCGCAAGGCACGCGTCTCGGGGTCAAAGGAGACAAGGTTAGCTACCACATCGTCGCCATGCACACAAGGAACGCCGTTGTAACCGATGTTGGTCGTCGCCACCACTTTCCCGTCCGGCAGGTAATTGGCGTCGCAGAATTCCAGATCCGGCTCATCAACGGTGATCTTTTGGTGAAGGTTGCTTCCGTCGATGTTCATTTCGTATATCTGCCACTTCCGGTTCTTGTCGAGCGAGGAGAAGAGGAGGCGGTCGGCATCCCAGTGGAGCTGTATGTCCGAAATGGGAACATCGGCTTCGGGTTTGTATATCCGGCAGCTTTCGATTTGTCCGCGCAAGCCCGTGAGCAAGTCGATCTCGGCATCGTAGCCTTTACGCGAGTTGGAAAATAGCGAGTTGTAGTTGGCTGTCGAAGTTCCCATCGACGGCCCCATCGCCTTACGGGCTTTATCTCCCAAACGGTAACGGGCCACTATGATCTTGTCCATGTCCAGCAGCGGGTTGGCCAGGATGATCTCACGCTTCAAGGCAAGTATTTCTTGAGCTTGGCCAATTACTTCGTCGACCGTGTTGCCGGAAACCTTATCGGAGAAGGCCTGCTGCACGCCGGGTAGAAGTGTTTCCAGACGGGATAGTTTTTCGTAAAGCGCGGGAGCTTTTCCTCCCAATGCTGTTTTTGTGTCGTCCAGATAGGCACGTATGGCAGTAGGATTTACCCATCGGATTTGCACTTCCAGATCGCTTAGCTGAATTTGGCGTATTGAATCTTGTCCGTTCGTTGCGGAAATACCGGATACGGAAAGAGAGAGGAACGTGAAGAGTAAACAAACTTTATGCTTCATATCATTATTATTTTTTCAAAATCTCTATCACTCTATCACACTTCGTATATAAACTATTCATATACAACTGTTTGTTGTGTGATATATGTCACTTTTATCTATCACTCTACTATCACTCCATCTTTTTCCAATACGGCAGAAAAAGATACAAAGCATATCGCTTGTTTTCAACAAGATAGTGAGATTTGATGCTGAACACCCGGATGTTTGTTATCTGTACATCCGGGTGTTTGCCCTCCCGACATCCGGATGTTAAAGGCGGGTTTACCCGGGTGTTCAAGAGCTTTTGCAGGTACTTTTATGAAAAAAAGAGCCTTGTTGTGACTTATTTGTCTGCTAATTTGTAAATTTCCGATGCAGCCATCAGGAATGCACCTGTACCATAGAGCTCGGTCATGTCGCGTGTCACCTTTTTCGGATCGGCACCTACCGGCTGAACCCACCCTAATTTCCCGTTCGCTTCAACTGCACGGGTCAGTGCTTCCCATCCTTTTTTTACGACTGGTAGGTATTTGTCTGCCGGCAGATACCCCTGGTTGATTCCGTATGCCAAGCCGTAAACGATAAATCCGGTCGCGCTCGTTTCGGGTGAAGGATAGCTGTCCGGGTCCAGCAGGCTGGCGTGCCAATAACCGTCTTTTCCTTGTAGTCCGGCAAGACGCTCGGACATCTCTTTATAAAGTTCGAGATAGAAAGGACGAAATTCGGTATCTTCCGCCGGCAGCGTCTTCAGGATTTCCGCCAGCCCGCCGATTACCCAACCGTTACCACGTCCCCAGAAAATCTTCTTGCCGTTGGCTTCTTTCTGTCCGATGTATCGGCTGTCGCGATAGAAAAGGTCTTCGTCTTTATCATACAGGTGATTGTAGGTAGCACGGAATTCACTGTCGGCGAAGTGCATGTATTTACGGTTGCCGGTCAGCGTGTAGAGTCGTGTGTAGACTCCGGGCGCCATGAAAAGGGCGTCGCACCACGTCCAGCGTTCGATCGTGCTGCCTTTGCTGTAATCGAGATCCATGCTTCCGTTGGAAGGATTGTTCAACACCCAGTCGGCGCGGGCGATGGTCGGTTTCAGCATATTCTCGTTCTTTTCCTTATTATAGAAATCGATGTAGGTTTGTGCGATGCAAACGTCATCGGCATGATACATCCGGTTGGCAACTTGCCAGCTCTGTCGGTTGAAGATTTTCCGGAGCCAGTCATAATAAGTATTGTCTCCACTTAGTTCCGCCCAGTCGAACATCCCCATATAAAGTGCTCCGGCGATCCATCCGCGCGGTTCGCTCTTGGCATATTTGTTTTCGGGATAATCTTTGATCTGCCAGTCCGCCACCCGCCGGGCAACTTCCATGATGCTTTGCCGGTCCCAGCCCGTTTCCGTCGCACTGACAGCGGCTGTATTTGTCGTTTCGGCCTGTGCCGGCAGATTGTTCACTAAACAGGTACAAGCGCAAAGTGAGAGGCCTGTACAGATGTACTTGATTGTAGTTTTCATGATATTCGTTCTGTTTCTTTTAATTCTGCACCAAAAATAGGAAAGATAAGGCTCAGGATATAATAATATCATCTCAAAATGAGTAAAAAATGTACCAAATCTGACTATCTTTTGTGTTAAAAATGGCATATTCCCTCCAGATAAAAAGGAAAACAGTATAAAAGTTTATCTGATCCCGACGTCCTGGCCCGGAATCCCTCATGTTTGAAATTCTATACTTCGAGACCCGGATGTCGGAAAGATTGACATTCGGGTCTCAAGAAATTGTTCAAGTTGCTTTCAAAAATAAAACAACTTTTTTTTATTATTTATTGAATGGTTTGGATGTATCTTATCTATTTTCCCAACCAGCGTTCTGGATCAAATTAGGATTCATAACCAGTTCCTCTTTCGGGATCGGCCAGTAGTAACGGTAGTCTTCCCAAGGCAATGTCCCTTTGATTGTGTTTTGATACGGACTTTTCGGATAACAAATTAAGAATCCTTCCTCATCCACGAATACGGTTTTGTCAAGTTCTACTTGCTGGGCGATTTCCGGCTTTGTCGTATGTGTTCCGTCATATAAATCCTGAACAGTCGTGAATTTCATACCACGTAATGGAACTGTCAATAGCTTGCCCGCTTTCCAGCGCATCAAATCTTCGTAACGACGGTTCTCGATCGCCATTTCAACGCGACGCTCACGACGTATTTCACGTAATAAAGGAGATATTTTGTAATCGAGTTTTTCCGCATAGATTTTGTCCAAACGAGGGTCTGTCGGTTCGTTTCCGACTATTAATCTTGCCGTGGGATATTTGTTGAAATCATATCCGGCGCGTTCGCGTAGTGCGTTGATCGTCAAATCTACATCTGCCTGACTCAGTGTTCCGTTCAGTTCATATTTGGCTTCTGCATACATCAACAATAATTCTCCATATCGGAACTCGATGGCAGCTTGAATACCTTGAGTCGTACGGTCTTCTTCTACGATATCGCCCATCCAATGTTTGATGACGCGATAACCTGTAACTGTAGAACCACTGGCGTTGTAATTTAAATCCGGATATTTAATACCGTTTTTCTCTTTATCGACAACACCTCCTTGATAAATAGTAACATGTTCGCCCGGGCGACAAATTGTTTGTGTCAGACGGGGATCCCGATTCTCTAATTCTGTCCATTTTCCATATCCAAGGAAATTCGGGTTCTGTTCATAGTTGCCTTCATTTCCTCCTGTATAGATGGGACGTCCATCAATACAAAGATATTCATCTACCAAGCCGCGTGTCGCTCCCATTGACTGGCGGTTGGAGTTATTTTGATTGAAATAACGCTGTGCTGCATGACCGACTTTGTTTTCTAAATAAACACGTCCGAGAATGACCTCCGGATTGGATGATAGATCGGTTGCTGTAAACATTTTCCAATATGCTTCTTCGCCGTCTTTGTATAGCGAGTACTTTCCTAATAATGCTTCGCAAGCTTTGACCGCTTCGTTCAACCAGGTATTGGCTGTGTTTTGCAGATTTAATTCCGTATGATATTTGCGGAATGTACCTTCGAACAAGCAAATGCGGGCTTTCAAGAAATTAGCTTGGTCTTTGTTTAGGCGATCTGTTTCCTGATCTTTTTTTTCCGGTAGCCATTCGACAGCTTTGTTGATGCACATCAAGACGGAATCCATTACTTCTGCTCGTGAATCACGGGGAGCATATAATTCTTCTGATGCCTCTGTCAAATCGTATGTAATCCAAGGCACATCTCCAAAAAGGAGAACTTTCTGATAGTAATCCCAGGCTTTGAAGAAGTATGCTTCTCCACCGTATGCATTTTTCTTTTCTTGGCTGATTTCCGCTTTTTCATAACGGCTCAGAAAGAAATTGACTTTGCGCAAGTTCCACCAATACCAACCTTTTTCGGCTGAGGTTCCTGTCGGAACGACAAGTTCTCCCGCCAAGCTGCTCGGCTCGTTACCGGTCTTTACGCAGTTGTCCGAATAGAAATCCCCGTACATAAGCGGGCTGCCGACAACGTTTAATGCTGGGCTTTTGTCTTGTGCCCATCCACTTTGGTGGCCGATGATGTACAATGGGTACAGACTGTTTAACATTAGCTTGAGATCTGTCTCTGTTTTCCAAAAACTTTCGTCTGTAATTTCGTCTAACGGATAGCGTTCCATAAAGTCGTCGTTACAGCTTGGTAGTAGTACCGATGCTATTCCGAGCGTCAATATATATTTTTTTAAATTGAATTTCATAATTGTCATCTTTATTGTTGTGTTTAAAATGTATCTATTTTAGAAACCCACTTGTAAACCGAATGCAACTGAACGCATCATCGGGTAAGAAGAAGATATTTGATCCGGGTCATACAAATCCGGGATTTGGCTAATTTCAAACAGATTATATCCAGACAGGCTTAAACGAACTGTAGATAATTTTACTTTGTTTGTCCATTCTCGTGGTAATGTGTATCCTAATGCCAATGTCTTCAAACGCAGGTATGCTCCGTTGAACAGATAACCGGTCTGTTGTATGGATGAAATACGTCCGGCATACATAGGATATTTAGCATCTGTGTGCTCGGGTGTCCATGAATTATTGTACATTTCCCAGTTTCCGGCTGTTCCTGAACCACCCCAAAATACGTTGTCGCTAATCCAGACATCTCTTTTGGCAATACCTTGGAAAAAAATATTCAAATCGAAGTTTTTCCAGGAAATATTACCTGTGATGCCGTAATGGAAACGTGGAGTGGAATTTCCGATGATTTTGCGATCTCCAGGATTGTCTACCGTTTCATCACCTTTGGTGATTTCACCATCACCGTCTAAATCGGCATAACGTACATCCCCTGGATAAATAGTGGATTGAATCTTTGTTTGACTTGGACCGATTAGTGTATATTTCCCATTTTCGTCAACAGTGAAATCACTTTCCTGTAGAATTCCTACTGTTTCGTATCCCCAGATTTCTCCCATTTTCATACCGTCATAAAGAGATGATAACAATTTATTCGGATTTCCTGAGAATTTTATAACTTCAGACTGATAATCGGACAAAACAAGACCGATATCATAACGGATACCATTGCTCAGTTGGTCTTTCCATTTAAAACTTAATTCCCAGCCATTCGTCTTCAATTCACCTGTATTTCGCTTAGGAACTGTAGCTCCTAATACTGCGGGTAGCTTTGTTCCATTCATCAAAATGTCAACGGTACGACGTGTGTACCAGTCGAAAGAGGCATCCAATTTACCGTTTAATACAGTAAAATCAAGACCAAAATCCAAAGTCTTGGCAGTTTCCCATGTCAAGTCGGTGGCAATCAAGCTGGTAGGGCTCATTCCTTTGTTTTGTTCCCCGTTCATTACCCATGATATATAGTTGGCAGCACCATAACTTGCTATATAAGCATAATTGGCTACATCTTGATTACCAAGAGATCCCCATGAACCACGTATTTTTAAGTTGTCAAGCCAGCTACGTGTGTTTTCCATGAATTTTTCTTCTGACAATCTCCAACCGGCAGAAAAGGATGGGAAAAATTTAAAACGAGAATTTTTGCCAAAACGAGAGGTTCCGTCATAACGTCCACTGAATTCAAACAGGTAGCGTCCTGCATAGTCGTAATTGGCACGAACGAATGCACCGCGAATTGCCCAATGCTCAAAATTGTCTCCTGTATATTGGGCACCGTTTGTCATACCTAAAGTAGGAAGGTCATTGGTAATAACATCTTCCGCTTCTCCCCATGTTTTGCGGAATTTATACCATTCTTGGTTAAAACCGGCAACGGCAGAAACATTGTGCTGTCCGAATACCTTGTTAAACGTTGCGTAGGCATTGATCGTATAGTAATCAGAATGTCTGGACTCCTCTCTCACGCTGGACGGATTCGTATGAGTGTTGACTGTACTTGCCCATGAATCGACAACATAGTTGCGAAGAGGAATGAATCTCTTTTGGAAATATTCGGTCGGACGATAGGATAACTCAGCCTTTACATTGAATTCCGGACAAAACGTGATTGTCGGAGTCACATTGAAAACTGTGCTGGTGTTTTTTGTCTGCTGTGTCGCCCCATAAGCTAACCATCCCAAAATATTATCTGTATATGTGTTCGGGATAGGATCGTTTGGGCTTGTCATGATCGGCATATTCAAGTTGCGGTTGGGCTCGTTTTTCATGGCAGCCCAAACGGAACCTTTCTGTGGGTTCATGTATGGTTCGTTGTAGTTACTGGAGTTGAATGATATTTTGGATGCAATATCGAACCAATCCGTGATTTTGGAATTGATGCTCATATTGATGTTGTATCGGTTTTGAATATCCGTATTGATCTTGTACATACCTTCCTGGCGTTGGTAGCCCAAAGAAATGTAGTAGCGCGTTTTGGCCGATCCTCCGCTGATGGAAATGTTGTGGCGCTGGAGTGGAGTCCAATCCTTTACTCCGATTTCATATGGGTTCATATTGGCTACCCAAGTCATGGCACTTGTACTACCTTCATTGTAAATCCAGGCATTTTCCGGAGTCGGGTTTTCCATGTATTTTTTCTTTGCAGCCAGCAAAGTTTCCATCCATGGAGTGACGGTTCCGCCGGTCATTTCTGTCTGTCTGTTGGAAGCCAGTTGATGTGTGTAGGAATCCAGTATGTCCGGTGTATGCGAAGGTGTGTTCCACTGTACATTTAAGTTATAAGTGACAGTGGCCTTCGTATCGTTTTTACCCGATTTGGTAGTGATCAACATAACCCCATATGTGGCACGTGCGCCATAAATAGCGGAGGCTGAGGCGTCTTTCAATACGGAGATGTTTTCTATGTCGCTTGGGTTCATCATGTTCAGATAGTCGGCATCTACTTGGATCCCGTCGACAATGATTAATGGGCTTCCTGTTTTCACTTCCCATTCATCTGTTTTGTTTTCTTTCAGACCGATAGACGTACCACCGCGGACGTTGAAGCTTGGAGTAGCATTCGGAGAGGCATTAGTCGCCGAGACGTTCAGGTTTGGCACGACACCTTGCAAAGCCTGTCCCACATTGGCTACCGGTTTGTTTTCGAGAACTTCAGCTCCTACAGAAGCGACAGCTCCTGTGAGGTTTACTTTTTTCTGTGTACCAAAACCTACGATTACGACTTCTTCCAAGGCTTGTGAGTCCTCTTTCATCGTAACATTAATAATTGTTTTTCCTTTTACGGGAATGGTTTGGGTTTGGTAACCCATGTACGAGAATACCAATTCAGCATTGGTTGGAACTGTCGGTAATGTGTAATTACCGTCTACATCTGTAATGTTACCGGTCGTAGTACCCTTCACTTGGATAGTAACACCGATCAGAGCTTCGCCTTTTTCATCTTTTACGTTACCCGAAATAGAAACATCTTGGGCGAACATCTGGTGGGAAAAAAGGAAAAATCCCATCAGCATAATTAGAATTTTGCTTTTCATTATAAAATGATTTTTTGAATTTGGTTAACACCTGTTTAATTTTTCAGCACAAAAATCTAATTTATGTAGATAGGAAAAGGCGTTTTTTGTCTCTTAAAAGATAAATATCGTCTTTTATTGAGAAATTTTTTTATATCTTGTTTACTTTTCTGTATTCTTTAGGAGAAACTCCATACATCTGCCGGAAACAGGATGCAAAGTATCCGCTGTTGCTGAATGCTACTTTTGTCTGGATTTCCACGATGTTCAACTCCGTGTCTCTTAACATCTGGGCAGCAGCTTCGAGGCGTAGTTTTTTGATCATTTCGGCAGGGGAGAGTCCTGTCTGTGCTTTGGCTTTCCGATAGAATTGTGCTCGGCTTATACCGATTCCCTTGCAAATATCGTCGATTCCGAAATTCGGGTTCGAGAAATTTTTCTTTATGATATTGGTGTATTGCGTTATGAATATTTTATCCTGTTCGTCGGTCTGTATGCCGAACGTTTCCAATTCGAGTTTTTTCTCGAATTTTTTCTGAATTTGTTTTCTGTTCTCCAATAAATTGTTGATCCGGCTGCGAAGTTGCGCGATGTCATATGGTTTGACGATATATTCGTCTGCCCCTGCTTTGTAGCCTTCTGTTATTTGCTCTGGAAGTGTTTTTGCGGTTAACAATATAACCGGAAGATGGTTCCATTTGGGTGTATTCTTGATTCTTTTACAGAGTTCGATACCGTTCATGCGAGGCATCATGACATCGGAAACGATAATGTCCGCTTTATGGATGTCAAGCAGGAACAGGGCCTCTTCTCCGTTGGAGGCTTTTAATACGTTATAATAGTTATTGAATTGTTGTTCTAGATAACACAGGACATCAGCATTGTCTTCGGTGAAAAGGATCGTTTGTCGTTTTTCTGATATATTTTGCAAATCTCCAGTGAAAAGATGGGATTTAGCTGTGATATCTGTTGGTTCTATAGTTGTTTTTTGGATGATCGGTTTTTCAAGGAGTGGCAGCAGGACATGTATTTGTGTGCCTATCGCCTGTGAACTATTCACCCAAACAACTCCTTGATGTTGTTCTATGATAAAATGTACAAGGCTTAATCCGATCCCTGACCCGGCTATTTGATGGTGCAGGTCTTGTGAGGAGCGGTGGAAAGGCTGGAATATGTTCTCCAGCTCTTCGGGGGCTATGCCTGCTCCGCTATCTGCAACTTCGATATGCAGGTAATAGTCTTCTACGAGCATAGGCTTTTGTTTTTCATCGACGAGGGAATCGATATTTTTCCGGGAAACAGGAGACAGTCTCAATTGGATGTTTCCTGATTCCGGGGTAAATTTGAATGCATTGGAAAGCAGGTTAAAGATGACTTTTTCCATTTCCGGCTTGTCATAATAGACCTCGTATGATTCTGGCATCTTGTTTGTCAGCGTAAAGTCAATGTTCCTCTTTCTGGCGATGGATTCAAACATATCGTATGATTCTTTTATGAAGACAGATAGATTGAAGTGCTCTTTCTGCAAGGCCATTTTGTGCGCATCGTATTTTTGGATGTCCATTAAATTATTAACCAAAAGCAGCATCTTTTTTGTGTTTTTTTGCATTAAAGTCAAAACCTTTTTTACTTCAGATGAGAATGCATTATTTTGCATAAGATCTTCCAAAGGGTTTGATATCAGTGTTAAAGGTGTACGGAGTTCATGAGAAAAATTAGTAAACAGGCGTATTCTTTCTTCATTCATTTCTTTGATTTTTTCCTGCTCCATTTGTTTGTAACGAATATCGTTTTCAAGCTTGTTTCTGACATTGAAGTAGTGGATAATACCGTATATGACTATGCCGACTCCCATAATATATAGAAGGTAGGCTGTGGGGGTTTTGTAAAAAGGTGGGAGGACTTGTATAGACAGGGTTGCTTCTTTCGGATTCCATTTGCCGTCACTGTTGCTTGCCAACACATGGAATGTATAAGAACCTGGTGCCAGGTTGCTGTAGTAGGCAACTCTTCGGTTGCCTACTACAGCAAAACTTTCATCAATTCCATCCATTTTATATTTATATTGTATTTGCTCCGGATCAATATAGTCCAGAGCTGTATAAGCAATGGCTAGGTTTGTTTCTTCTGGTTTTAGAATTAGAGGTTTTGAGCTTTGAAAATCAATGGATTTATTATTTATTGTGATATCTGTCAAATAGAGAGGAGGCAGATAGTCGTTTTTTCCTAACCGGCTTGAATTAAAACATAAAATATCTTTACTGCCTGGAAAATAGAGAAAGCCGTTGCTGTCCAAAGATCCGCCTTGGAAAGTATAGTTGTGTTTGATGAACTGTTTGTTGGGGACGTAGGTGAAGTTTTCTTGTTGGTATTCTTTATAATATAGCCCATTTTCAGTTAGTGTCCACAAGGTATTATGCTTGTCTTTTACGAACGTATAGATATAAGGAGTAGTGAGTCCGTTATTATTTATGTAATGTTCTAAAAGAGTTAGTCGCGGATCGAAAGTAAAAAGTCCGTTTCCGAAAGTAGAGACGTATATATTTCCTTCCGGGTCTGTTTCAATGCCTGTTATTCGTCCGCTTCTTTTGTTTTTTGCCCCTGGAAGTTGGTTTAAGACGATATGTGTAACACTATTTTTGTACATATCATATAAATATAGTTCTTGTGTAAGGGTTCCGAACAAATATTTGTCCGGTGCAAGTTCTTTGATGACGGTTATATAATGTATACGTTGTTTTTTCCCATTTACGGGAAAAAATGTTTGTTTTTTTCCGTTTTCAATGAGTATTAGACCCTGTTTGCTGTTAGTCGGTATCCAAAATCTGTTTTTGCAGTCTACAAATAGAGTATAGATGTCCCCTCCTCCGAATTCGTAAAGTAGTTCATACTTTTTTCGGCTACGAGAAAACAAATAGAGGCGTCCTTGGTTTGTTGTACATAAAATACTGTCACCCTTGATATAAAGAGCTTTAAGTATGTTTTTATTATAAGCATCGGAGGCTGGATTTAACAAATATATATTTTGTTCTTGTGTGGAAGGGTCATAACATAAAAGTCCGGCTCCTTCCGTTGTAAACCAGATTTTTCCATCTTCATCTTCCTGACCTTTCCCCAATACTCCTGTGAATGTTTTAGGTGTTAATGTGCTAATTTGTTTCCGTAGAGGATTATAGTAATTAAGTCCGTTCCAAGTGCCGATCCATAATCCTCCTGTATTATCTTTTAAGAAGTTGTGAATTGAATAATGTCCTAATGAACCGTTTTTTTGCGGATCAAAATCGAATGTCTGAATATTGAATGTGTTACAGTCTATCAAGGATAGTCCGGAAAAACTGCCTATCAAGATTTTATTTGGTTGAATTTCGACTAAGCAGCGGATAATGTTGTTTTTGAGGTGTGAATTGTTCTGATTGAATCTTGTGAAATTGTGCGTGTCTGGATTCAGAAGGCTGAAACCCTCTTTTAATGAAGCTATCCAGATCCGGTTGTGACTATCAATATATAAGTCGGATAGTTCTCCTCCTGGTAGGGATGTTTCATCATACGGTATATGCTTGTAATGATGCCGGAGCTGTCTGTCAGAATCTATAATAATCATTCCGGAACTTTTGGATGCGATATACAAATTTCCAGCAGAATCTTCTTCCATATCGCAAACATTGGAATTGAAAGGAAGTGGAGATAAAGATGGTTGTCTGATGAGCGAATCCTGTTTTGGATCATAAATAAACAACTCTTTTTCCCCGACAAACCATAGTTCTCCGTTTTGCCGTTGTTTACAATAATGCATAAATCTGGTATTCTCCGTGTTATATTTATGTATTTGTTGGCTTTGCCTGTCTATTTTGTGTACATGATGTTCGGTTATGATCCAAATGTTTTGCTGGCTGTCTTCTTCTATGCATGAGATTGTGTTATCTCCTAAAGTGTTTGTGCTATCGGGTCTGTTACGATAGACCTTACATCTGTATCCGTCATACTTGAATAGTCCATTATTTGTGCCGATCCATATATATCCATCTGAATCCTGAAACAAATCTGTTATCGTATTTTCTGTCAGTCCGCTTTCGTTCCCGATCTGGGTAAAAAAGAATGGATTTTTCTCTGCCATTATTATAGAAGAGAAAAATAGAAAAAGGAATGAGAGTATGGCTTTTAGATAATGTGTAAACATAAAAATCTTAGATTGTGTGGCAAATATACATAAAATGAGACATTTTTATTCAGTATTGAGATACTTTTAGTCATGAAGAGATAAAACTTACCTTATTTTTGTAACTCAATCAATTAAAACATCATGAATAAACGAGTATTGAGTTTAACCTTGTTGCTGGCCTGTTTCAGTTTGGTGATGCAGGCCGAAGGCCGGATTGTTGAGCCGTTTAATTCCGGTTGGGTATTTAAGAAAGCGCCGGCAGGTAAGGAACTGGCCGTTAATGCGCCGAAATGGGAGAGTGGATGGACCGAGGTCGAGATTCCTCACACATGGAATGCAAAAGATATGCAGACGCAGTATGACCAATTCTACGAAGGACCTGCCTACTACAAAAAGCACTATTTCTTTCCTGCTGAACTGAAGGACAAACGCGTCTTCCTACGTTTCGAAGGTGTGGGAGCTGTTGCGGAGGTGTATGTGAACGGTTCTCTTGTGACAACTCATAAAGGAGCCTACTCTGCTTTTTCATGCGAGATCGGTACGGCGCTGAAACCGGGGGCGGATAACGAGATCATAGTGAAAGCCGACAATGCGTCACGTCCGGACGTGATTCCTATCAATCATGTGCTTTTCGGCGTTTATGGCGGGATGTACCGTCCGGTTTGGTTGATCGTGACAGATCCTTATAATATCTGTGTGACCGATTGTGCTTCTTCCGGTGTCTACATCACCCAGAAGAATGTCTCCAAAAAGCAAGCGGATGTAAAAGTGAAAGTGAAGTTGGATAATGGAACGTTGCAACCGGCTCCGCTCACCTTACAGAACACGATTTATGATCAAGAAGGGAAACTGGTAGCAACTCAGAGCCGCTCGTTTGACCTGACACCGCAGGGCGTACAGTCGTTCGAAGCCGATTTCAAGATCAAGAATCCTACCTTGTGGCAAGGGCGGAAGAACCCTTATTTGTATAAGATCGTGAGTCGCCTGATCCGGAATGGGAAAGTGATAGATGAAGTGGTACAGCCCTTAGGCTTGCGCAAATACGAGATTGTTGCAGGCGAAGGATTCTATCTGAATGGCGAGAAATATCCGATGTACGGCGTTACCCGCCATCAGGACTGGTGGGGGCTGGGTAGTGCGTTGAAGAATGAAAATCATGACTTCGACCTGGCTACTATTATGGATATCGGTGCGACAACCGTCCGTTTTGCTCATTATCAGCAATCAGATTACCTCTATTCGCGTTGTGACAGCTTAGGATTGATCATTTGGGCGGAGATTCCTTTCGTGAACCGTGTCTCCGGACAGGAAGCCGAGAACGCCCGTTGCCAACTCCGCGAACTGATCCGCCAGAGCTTCAACCATCCGTCCATCTATGTTTGGGGGCTACATAACGAAGTCTATCATCCGCACGAATATACAAAAGAATTGACCCGATCCTTGCATGATCTAGCGAAGACGGAAGACCCCGACCGTTACACTGTTTCGGTAAATGGCTACGGGCACATGGAGCATCCGGTCAACTTGAATGCTGACATACAGGGAATGAATCGTTATTTCGGCTGGTACGAAAAGAAATTGCAGGATATCGAACCGTGGGTAGAAGGCTTGGAAAAGAACTATCCGGATCAGAAATTGATGCTGACGGAGTATGGAGCCGACGCCAACATTGTCCATCAGACCGAATATCTGGACAATTCACTGAATTGGACGAAACCTTTCTATCCGGAAACTTTTCAGACGAAGACACACGAATACCAGTGGAGCGTGATCGCCAAGCATCCGTATATTGTCGCTTCTTATTTGTGGAACACTTTCGATTTTGCTACTCCGCTGGCTAATCGCGGCGATCTTCCCGCCCGTAACATGAAGGGCATGGTCACTTTTGACCGCAAGACGAAGAAAGACTCTTATTTCTGGTACAAGGCGAACTGGAGTGAAGATCCTGTCTTGTACTTGACACAGCGCCGGAATGTGGATCGCGAAAAGAAAGTCACTTCTATCACCGTTTATTCTAATATCGGAGAACCTAAAGTTTTCTTGAACGGCCAAGAGTTGTCCGGTATCCGTAAAGGTTATACAGACGTACATTATATTATAGACAATGTTACCTTGGCAGACGGAAAGAACATTGTGAAGACCGTTGCAAGCAAAGACGGCAAGACATACGAAGACACTATCGAATGGATGTATACTGGAGAGAAAAAACGAGAAGCGGATTCCTTTTCCATCAAAGGTGTGCATGCAGGGTTTGAATAAAAAGACAACATACTAATTAAATATAGCTGACCTTGACTGTAAAAGCCACTAAAGCTTATTTGGATCGTGCAGCTTTAGTGGCTTTTTTATGCCCAATTATATATTAAGATGTATCTAATTGAAATATTTAAATCCAAATCAGGCAATATCCTCCTATAAAATAAATATTTATCATAAGCTTGTGGCCTCTAATCCGGTGAATGGACGTGTACAGACGAACCTGAAGAAGGTAAATCTGACATTTTGCAAAAAAACGAAATCGCCAGTAAAATATTTCATCACACAAGGAGTTATATTAATTCATTTTCTTACTTTTGCAAGAAACCGTATCAGAGATAGCAGATGGGTAAAGGAACAAAAAGCATAGCCTTTTATTTGATGATGATCCTGGTCTTTGGCTCACTCATGTATTTCATAGTCAAAGAAGGAGAAAGCCAGCAGGTCGGAACAGCCGTTCAGACCATGCAAAATGCTCCCCAAACTATGGGGGAGGGATTTCTTGTGTTCTGGGATTCGGTTACTCACCATATCCAGTCGTCGATGGGAATCCTTCTTCTGCAAATTATTACCATATTAATTGTCTGCCGCTTGTTCGGTTGGATGTTTCAAAAGATCGGCCAACCCACCGTCATCGGTGAAATCGTAGCCGGTATCGTACTCGGTCCGTCCGTGCTCGGCCATCTTCTGCCGGGGGTATCTGCGTTTCTTTTTCCACTCGAGTCATTAGGTAATATCACCATATTAAGCCAATTCGGTCTTATCCTTTTCATGTTTGCCATCGGTATGGAACTGGATATCGGCGAAGTTCGCAAAAAATTGAAGGAAACTATCCTGATCAGCCATACCAGTACGATTGTGCCGTTTTTCTTCGGTATGCTGACTGCCTATTATGTCTATGGATCTTATGCTCATAAAGGGACACCATTCCTGTCGTTCGCTCTATTTATCGGGATTGCCATGAGTATCACGGCTTTTCCTGTTTTGGCCCGGATTATCCAGGAAAAAGGGTTGACCAAAACACATTTGGGAACCATCTCATTGGCAAGTGCTGCCAACGGAGACATTACTGCCTGGTGCCTGTTGGCCGTCGTGATTGCCATCGCTCAGGCGGGCAGTATGCTGAGTGCCGTTTACAATATATTATTCTCCATTCTGTACATTCTTTTTATGTTTCTTGCTGTTCGTCCTTTCTTACGGATGATCGGGCATATATACCATAATAAAGAAGTGATTGACAAAGCACTGGTGGCCCTGATGTTCCTGTTACTGATCGTATCCTCCTATTTTACCGAGATATTAGGGTTGCATGCTCTTTTCGGCGCCTTTATTGCAGGCGTGGTCATGCCAGGGAACATCAAATTCCGCAAGATCATGACGGAAAAGGTGGAAGACGTGTCATTGGCGCTCTTCCTGCCGCTTTTTTTCGTTTCGACCGGACTGCGTACGGAGATCGGTCTGCTGAACACACCGGAACTTTGGGTCATGTGTGGAATCTTCATCGTAGTGGCTATTATCGGTAAGTTCGGGGGAGCTTTGTTTTCCGCTCGTTTTGTCGGTGAAAGCTGGAAAGACAGTTTTTACATTGGGGCTTTAATGAATACACGCGGTCTGATGGAGCTGGTCGTGTTGACGATCGGTTATGAGATGAAGATATTGCCGCCTTCTATTTTCGTCATGTTGGTTTTGATGACCCTGGTCACGACCTTTATGACAATCCCGTTGGTTTCTTTCATTAAATTGTGTTTCAAGACACGTGAAAAGATCAAGGAACATCAGGTTTGTGTGGAACCGACCGACGGGATATTTAAGGTTCTCCTTTCATTCGGACGTGCCGGAAATGGACAGATTATGCTTGATGTGGCTCACCAGATGTTTGCCCGTGGAAAGAACAAACTGGACTTGACGGCGCTTCACCTGACCGTCGGGTCCGATGTCAATCCGTTACATACGGATAATTTTGAGGAAGTGAGTTTCGGACCGATCTTGTATGGAGCCAAAAAATTAGGTATGCACATCCATACACGCTATGAGGTTTCGAATAACGCCGGACAGGATATTTGCGACATTGTCAATAACGAAGGATTTGACTTCCTGCTGGTCGGTTCCGGCATCTCCATGAGCGACTCGCCGGACGATATCGCGGCTACCCGTTACCGTACTTCCTTCTATAACCGTTATTTCAAACGCTTCAAAGCTCCCGAATCCTGGTTTTATCCTGGTGCGTTGCTGAAAGATAAGACTAAGATGTTTATTGCCCGCAGTAATTGCGACGTCGGTGTATTTATTAACCGAAATTTCGTGAAGGCCACCAATACGTTGGTGGTTATCAGTTCCGAAGAAGATCTCTTTCTGCTCGACTATACAAGGACATTGCTGAAAGCGACTCACGGTTCTGTCGGTATTGTAGCCAAGATGTCCACCACAACACCCGGACATGATCAAATTCTCAAAGAGCTTTGGGATTTCGTCTCGTCCATCCCACAAACCCAGCTGTTACCGGATAAAGACCTGACGCCGGGATTGTTCAATAGCTATAACTTCATGCTGATCGGCTACAACACTTGGAACGACGTATCCGAACACCGTAAAGAGGCACTTCAAAAAATGCCGTCGACATTGATTTTGAATAAGAACAAACGGAGTTCTTCGGATAATTGATTTAAGCCTATGCATTTGCAACGGACTTTTTATTTATATGTGAGTTTTTTCTTCTATCTTTGTGCGAAACCAATCTCAAAAAATCATGGAGTCGCTAAATCTAATAAAGAATGACCCTTGGCTGGCCCCCTATAAGGAGGCAATAGAAGGACGGTACCAATACGTGGTAAACAAAGAGAAGAACCTGACCGGTAACGGCAGACAGACGTTGTCGGAAATGGCTTCCGGGTATCTCTACTTCGGATTGCATAAGACAAAGAGTGGATGGGTTTTTCGTGAATGGGCACCCAATGCTACTGCTATATATCTGATCGGGACTTTCAACGAATGGAAGAAGGACGATCGGTATAAGTTGCAACGGTTGGGCAATGGCATTTGGGAGATTGCGCTTGCTGAAGGTTTGCTGCATCATGAAGACCTGTTCAAACTCCTAGTCGAGTGGGAAGGAGGCAGCGGGGAACGTATTCCTGCATGGATACGGCGTGTCGTTCAGGATGAAAATACCAAAATTTTCAGCGCGCAAGTATGGAATCCGGAGAAACCTTATGTGTTCAAGCATAAACGGTTTAAGCCTAATGTCTCTCCATTGCTGATTTATGAATGTCATATCGGTATGGCTTCGAATGAAGAGAAAGTTGGCAGTTACGACGAATTCCGTCGTATGGTGCTGCCCCGTATTGCGAAGGAAGGATATAATGCCATTCAGATTATGGCTATCCAGGAACATCCTTATTATGGTTCGTTCGGTTATCATGTCAGCAGTTTTTTTGCCGCATCTTCCCGTTTTGGTACGCCGGAAGAACTGAAACAGTTGATAGACGAGGCTCATAGTATGGGGATTGCTGTGATTATGGATATCGTACATAGTCATGCTGTCAAGAACGAAGTAGAAGGCCTCGGACGTTTCGATGGATCTTACACGCAATATTTTCTGGGCGGTGCCCGTCGCGAGCATCCGGCATGGGATTCCCTTTGTTTCGACTATGGAAAGAATGAAGTGCTTCATTTTTTGTTGTCGAACTGCAAATTCTGGCTGGATGAGTATAAATTCGACGGTTTCCGTTTCGATGGCGTGACCTCGATGCTTTATTACAGTCACGGACTGGGCGAAGCATTTTGTAATTATGCTGATTATTTTAATGGTCATCAGGATGGTGATGCTATTGCGTATTTGACGTTGGCTAATAAGCTTATCCACGAAGTCAATAAGAATGCGATTACGATTGCCGAAGAAGTAAGCGGAATGCCCGGATTGGCTGCCAAATATGAAGATGGCGGTTATGGCTTCGACTACCGTATGGCAATGAATATCCCCGATTACTGGATCAAGACGATCAAAGAAAAGAAAGACGAAGACTGGCATCCTTCTTCCATCTGGTGGGAGACGACGAACCGCCGTGCTGACGAAAAGACAATCAGCTATGCGGAAAGTCATGACCAGGCGTTGGTGGGTGACAAGACGATCATTTTCCGTCTTATCGATGCCGACATGTATTGGCATATGCAGAAAGATGATCACAATTTTATGGTGGAACGGGGTGTAGCTTTGCATAAAATGATCCGTCTGGTCACGGCCTCCACCATCAACGGCGGTTATCTGAACTTTATGGGGAATGAATTTGGCCATCCGGAATGGATCGATTTCCCGCGTGAAGGAAATGGCTGGTCGCATAAGTATGCACGCCGCCAATGGGATTTGGTCGATAATATGGATTTGAAATATCATTTCTTAGGCGATTTCGATTGTGAAATGTTGGAATTGATCCGTAGTGTGAAAAACTTCCAGTCCACTCCGATACAGAAAGTTTGGGATAACGATGGGGATCAGATTTTGGCTTATATGCGAAAAGACTTGGTGTTCGTATTCAATTTCAATCCGACAAAATCGTTTGCCGATTACGGTTTCCTTGTGCCTAAGGGTGAATATGAGGTGGTACTGAATACCGATGCTAACCGATTCGGTGGCTTCGGGCTCGCGGATGATACCATTCATCATTTCACGCAATTCGATCCATTGTATAAAAAAGAGAAAAAAGAATGGCTCAAATTATACATTCCGGCACGCAGCGCTGTTGTATTGAAGAAAGTAAAGAAAGCGAAATAATTTGTGATTTATAATTTGTGATTTGTGGTCAATGCGTAAATCATAAATTATAAATCTGATAAATCAAAAATCAAATATGTTATATCCAATGACATTTAAGCCTATCCTCAAGAAGATTATCTGGGGAGGCTCTGACATTTGCCCGTTTAAGGGCATCACTCCGGTGCAGGAAGGTATTGGCGAAAGTTGGGAACTTTCACATGTAGAGGGCAATTATTCTGTTGTAGATAATGGTGCACTTGAGGGTAAAACGCTAGATGAACTGATCCGTACATATGGCAAGCAACTGTTAGGGGAAAAGGTGGTCGAACAATTTGGTTCCATATTCCCTTTGTTGATCAAGTTTATCGATGCACGCGATAATTTGTCTATTCAGGTTCATCCGGATGATGAATTGGCAAAGAAACGCCATAATTCTTTTGGCAAGACAGAAATGTGGTATGTGATCAATGCTGCCAAAGGTGCCGGCTTATATTCAGGCTTTTCAAAGCAGATCAATGCGGATGAATACGTGAAACGTGTCGAGGATAATACGATCATGGATGTGTTACAACGATACGAGGTGAATCCTGGCGATGTATTCTTCCTGCCCGCGGGTCGTGTACACGCTATCGGAGCCGGTTGCTTTATTGCTGAAATCCAGCAGACGAGCAATATCACCTATCGTATATATGATTATGACCGTAAGGGACCGGATGGCAAAGGGCGTGAATTGCATACCGAACTGGCAAAGGATGCGATCGACTATACCTTGTATCCGGACTACCGCACCCATTACAAAGCGCATACGAATGCGACTGTAGAGCTTGCAGCCTGCAAGTATTTTACAACGAATTTGCTGGATGTCGATACGATCATGGTTCGTGATTTCTCCGAACTGGATTCTTTCGTCGTTTATATTTGTATGGAGGGTAAAGCTTCTATCCGTGACAATAAAGGCAATGAAATTTATATTCACCAAGGACAAACGGTCCTGATTCCGGCAGATACGGATGTCGTGACGATTTCACCGGTTCCGGGTGCCAAATTTATGGAGACGTATATTGGATAAGACCCATAGGGTTACGCCCTTTAACCTTATGGGTTAGGAGGCGTAATGCATAGGGTTATGGAATAGATAGAATGCCGCAGGTTTTTCCGGATTATCCGGAGACCTGCGGCATTTGTTTTTATTCGATTGTCAACTCTAATCTCTCTAAGGCTTTTTCGTCTGATGAACCGCCGTAAAGTATCTGATATTTTCCGGGACGGACTTCCATCGTTTGTGTATTGTCGTTAAAAGAGTGGAATGCTTCGGGTGTCAGCTCGATGTTGACTTCCTGGCTGTCGCCAGCTTTTACGTGTACACGCAAGAAAGCCTTCAGCGCTTTGATCGGCCCTTCCGGATCGTTCGGATTTTTGATGTAGATTTGTGCGACTTCGTCACCATCCATTTTGCCGGTGTTGGCAATGTCGAACGTCAGTGTGACAGATTGGTCTTTGGTAATCTTGCCAGAAGACAGCTTCGCATTCCGATAGGCAAAGTTCGTGTAGCTCAAGCCGTATCCGAACGGATAAAGTGGTGTTTCGGTCATATAACGGTAGGTACGACCTTTCATGCTGTAATCTTCAAAGTCCGGCAACTGGTCGATCGATTTATAGAATGTGACTGGCAAGCGACCTGACGGATTGTAGTCGCCAAACAGGATGTCGGCAACCGCTGTCCCGGCTTCTTGTCCGCCATACCAGGCATTCAGAATGGCGTCGATGTTGGCGTCTTCCCAGTTTAAAGCCAGGGCACTACCCGTACAAAGCACGTAGACAACCGGTTTACCCGTTGCTTTCAGTGCTTTTACCATTTCTTGTTGTACTTTCGGTATCTCGATATTGGTGCGGTCTCCTTTCTTGAAACCTTCCACGTTGACCGGCATTTCTTCACCTTCCAAGCGAGGCGAAATACCTCCGACATAGACAATCACATCTGCATCTTTGACTTTAGCGGCAGTGGCGGCATAATCGACAGGTCGACGCGTACCGATCTGGAAGTTGAGGTCAGCGCTACCCGTGCGTTGCATATATTCGATCTTGACAGGATATTTCTTTCCTTTTTCCGCATTCAGCATATACGTCTTTTCTGCCCCGTATTCGTTTTCCCAAACTTCGGCTACTTTTTCATCTCCGATAAAGAGGCGGAAGGCGTCGTTTCCTGACAACTTGATCTCAACCTGTTCCGTCTCTGGTGCTTCAAACTCGCCGGTAAAACGTGCTGTGAAGTTTGTCAGGTTTACATTCGGTGCGAACTGCGTGTTTCCGCCTGTCGTATAATGTAATTGGCTTGCTAAACCTTTATAAACGGCTTCTCCCTTGAATTCCGTATTGTTGTAGAATTCGGAGGCGAATCCCTGTCCGGCAGGGGAGGTGATGTGGTTGCCCAAGTCTTGGATTACGAAGTCAGCCGCATGATTACATCCTAATTCGTAGATTACTTCTGTATCGGGCACTTTGTTGCGGATACCTTCCAATATTGTTACGGTATGCGTCGGGAAGCCGTTGTAGTTCGCCCAAAGCATGGTCGAGTCGGCGGCATTCGGACCGACAACTGCAATTTTCCGGATCGTTTTACTCAGTGGAAGTGTGTTATTCTTGTTCTTCAGCAGCACCATACTCTTATGCGCCATTTTGAGTGCTTGTGCCACATGTTCGGGGCTTTCCACCACGTTGTATGGGATTTGAGCATAAGGAACCCGCTCGTCCGGATCGAACATGCCTAATTCAAAACGACCTTTCAGCAGGCGGCGTAGGGAGACATCCAGATCATTTTCGGATATCTTTCCCTCCTTCAAAGCTTTGATCAAAGCTTTATAGCTGTTGCCGCATTCCAGGTCAGTCCCGTTCAGGACAGCATCTGCAGAAGCGCTTTCCGCATCGGGATGTGTTTCGTGGCGAGGCGTGCGTTCGTCCCGTTGCCAGAAGTCGTTGATCGCACCACAGTCGGAAAGGATGATGTTTTCATATCCCCAACTATTCCGAAGGATGTCGATGAGCAGTTTGTCGCTACTACAGCAGGGTTTACCTTGATAGCGATTGTAGGCGCACATGACTTCCTGTACATTTCCTTTTTTTACCAAAGCCTCGAAAGCTGGCAGGTAGGTTTGCCATAAATCACGGGGCGTCACTGTGACGTCAAATTCGTGACGGTTCCATTCCGGTCCGCTATGGACTGCATAATGCTTGGCGCAAGCATGTGTCTTAAAGTATTTCGGATCGTCTCCCTGCAAGCCTTTCACTACGGCAACCCCCATCCGTTCTGTCAAGTACGGATCTTCTCCATAGGTTTCCATGCCACGGCCCCAGCGGGGATCACGGAAGATATTGATATTCGGCGTCCAAAAGGTCAAGCCTTTGTAGCGGTCATATTCTTTATTTTTTTGATACTGATGGTATTTGGCGCGAGCTTCATCGCTCACCATCGTAAATGTTTCGTACAGTGCGTCGTCGTCGAAAGTCGCCGCCATCGCGATAGCCTGTGGGAAAACAGTCGCTTTTCCGGCACGTGCGACACCGTGCAAGGCTTCGTTCCACCAATCGTATTCGGGTATACCGAGGCGTTCGATTGCCGGAGTCGTATTCATCATTTGGCCGATCTTCTCTTCAGCAGTCAGACGTTTCAAGAGGTCGTCTATGCGTTCGTCGATAGGGAGATCAGGATTGCGAAACGGATAATCTTCTTGTCTTTGGCTACAAGAAACAGACAGCAATAATGTTAGTGCTGCTACCGTCAGATGTTTCATTCTCATGTTATTAAATTTTAGATATTGTATGCTTTACGTTTTATCTTATTGTAAGATGTTTGTTATTAGCCATTTATTATGATAAATTATATTGCAAAGCTAATGGTTTACTTGCATTTCTTCAAGTAGAATTACTTAAAATAGGTTACTTCGTCCGTTATTTTAGCAAATGTCCTATTTTTGTAAGATCGAATAATAAAAAGAAAGAGAGATGAAGAAATTTTTAAGTATGCTTTTGATGGCGGCAGGTCTTATGTCTTGTGGAGATGATGATAAGCCGTTTATTCCTGAGTTGAACAAGCTGACGAGTGTTACATGTACGAAAAACGGAAATGCTTTTTTTAACGCGAATATCACTTATGACCAGGACAAGCAAATCAATCGGATTATATTAAATACGGAAGGAAATCAGTTTACTGATAATTATATTATTGTAGACAAGACGATTTCCGTAAGTGGCGTGAAGATGATCGATGGTTCTCCGACTAATCCCTTTGTCCATACAGTTTACACGCTAAGCGGAAATATGATTGCGGCCAAGGAAGAAAAATCTGAAAACAAGTATATGAGTAATGCTGTGTATACGGCTGTAGAAAACAGGTACACCTATAGTTCTAATTGGCTGAAATCAGTTTCGCAGATTATCCAGTGGCCGAATGAGGACGGTTCGGGTTATCAGATAAGAGAACTAGGTGAGGTGGATCGCTATTCGTGGGAAAATGGAAATGCGGTGCATTATGCTTATCTGCCACAGAAAGAGATTACATATGAATATAATTCTCAATTACGTCCAGAGAACTTTCCGTTCCGAGTTGTCAATTCATTTCAACCGGTCGGCTTTGATGTGATTTCTCCGTTGAACCTGCTCTATGGGAAGATGAATCAGAATCTGCCAACCCGTGCCTATTGGTATAATGTCTCCGATGCAACGGATATTTGTGCCGAATATACATTCCGCTATACGTTGACCGGCGATTATATCACAGGCATGACGATTGAAGAAAAGATCAATCCCGTGAATGGTGCAACTGCGGAAAATAACACGTATGAATATGAGTTTATCTATAATTTCGTAGTAGAGCAGAAGTAGGACAATTTACTTCAATAAATCGGGGCGTAGCCGGGCTGTCCTTTCTTGAGCTTGCCCGAGACGCCATTCTTCAATTTTGCGTTGGTGCCCGGACAGAAGGACGTCGGGAACTTTCCAGCCGTTGTAATCGGCAGGCCGGGTATAGACTGGGGGAGCTAGCAAATTATCCTGGAACGAGTCGGAGAGGGCACTTTGCTCGTCGCCGATTGCTCCGGGAATAAGACGTACGACGGCATCTGTGATGATGGCGGCAGCCAACTCGCCTCCTGTCAGGACATAATCACCAACAGATATTTCCTTTGTTATCAGATGTTCGCGGATGCGGTAGTCGATTCCTTTGTAATGTCCGCAAAGGATGATCAGATTGTTCAGCATCGACATGCTGTTTGCCATCGGCTGGTTGAAGGTTTCCCCATCTGGCGATGTGTAAATAACTTCATCATAATCCCTCTCGCTTTTCAAAGCCGAGATGGCCCGGTCGATAGGTTCGATCTGCATAACCATGCCGGCTTCACCCCCGAAAGGATAATCATCCACACGCCGCCATTTGTTGGTCGTGTAATCCCGCAGATTGTGTAAATGTATTTCAGCCAGACCTTTGTCTTGTGCCCGTTTCACAATGGAACAGTTTACCATTCCTTCGATCATCTCGGGAAGTACGGTCAGTATATCAATGCGCATCATATTTTATTTCAGATTTATGGTGCAAATGTAGGAGATTTCCCAAAGTCTGCAAAATAAAGTTTTGTAAGCATGGATTTTTAGTTTTTTGCAAAACAACTATCATACTATCATAAATGAATTTATATGCTTGTAAAACAGTGTGTTATTCTATGATAGTTCTTGCTTTTAACTATCATTTATCTATCATAACCATCATGGGTGAAAGCGATAAAGCTTTATAAATCAATATTTTATCAAATGTCAGATGCGTTCTGAAGCTGATACAAAACAGATTAAATAGGCTCGTTTTTTCATGAAGACAAGCTACTTTTTTGGTGAAAACAACTTGAAAAGTTTCTTCAGACCCGGGTGGAAGGGCATGGGAGATCCGGGTGTGGAGGAGGTGGAGACCCGGATCTACGTGAAACCGAAACGGGGATGTAGAGCTGTTTATCTGCCTTGTTTGAGGAGATTTTATGCACTGTTTCTGATTATAATCCAGTGGAATACCTGCTTTTTAAACACAAACAGTTCCTTATACTTGTAGATGGCCATTATGAATCAAGAATGCATAAATAACTATTGTCAATGATATTTGATCACGGTTTTGGTGCGGTTGCCCTGAAGAAACTACTTGAAACTATCATATTTGAATAATTATTTGTACTTTTGTCCGTCAATTTGGCGTAGGCCGGACGGCCCCGTCTCTTTACTGAATAAATTTTAAAGCGATGAATATATCTTACAATTGGCTGAAAGATTATCTTGATTTTGATTTACAGCCTGATGAAGTAGCAGCAGCACTTACCTCTATTGGTTTGGAAACCGGAGGGGTAGAAGAAGTTCAAACCATCAAAGGTGGATTGGAAGGACTTGTCATCGGTGAAGTTCTTACTTGCGAAGAACATCCGAATTCCGATCACTTGCACATTACAACCGTGAATGTTGGCGGCGCGGAACCCTTGCAGATTGTTTGTGGTGCGCCGAATGTAGCTGCCGGACAGAAAGTGGTTGTTGCTGTAAACGGTACTAAATTGTATGATGGTGATGAGTGCTTTACGATCAAGCGCTCTAAAATCCGTGGCGTTGAATCGAACGGTATGATTTGTGCTGAAGATGAAATCGGTATTGGAACAGATCATGCAGGTATAATCGTACTGCCGGCCGATGCGGTAGTCGGTACTCCGGCCAAAGAATATTATAATGTGAAGAGCGATTATGTGCTGGAAGTCGATATCACGCCGAACCGTGTGGATGCCACTTCTCATTTCGGTGTAGCTCGCGACCTGGCCGCTTACCTGAAACAGAACGGTAAGCCTGCCAACTTGAAACGTCCGAGTGTGGATGCTTTCAAGATTGATGATGAAGTTCCGGCTATCGAAGTTGTCGTTGAAAATAAAGAAGCCTGTCTGCGCTATTCAGGTATTACGATTAAAAATGTAACTGTAAAGGAAAGTCCGGAATGGTTGCAGAACCGTTTGAAGGTGATCGGCCTGCGTCCCATTAATAACGTGGTGGATATCACGAACTATATCTTGCACGGCGTAGGACAGCCTTTGCACTCTTTTGATGCCGATAAGATCAAAGGTAATAAAGTCGTGGTACGCTCGGCGACGGAAGGTGCCAAGTTTGTGACGCTCGATGGTGTGGAACGTACGTTGACCGACCGTGATCTGATGATTTGCAATGTGGAAGAGCCGATGTGTATCGCCGGTGTATTTGGCGGACTCGATTCCGGTGTGACGGAACAGACTAAGAATGTATTCCTGGAATCGGCCACTTTCCATCCGACTTGGATCCGTAAGACAGCCCGTCGCTTCGGTCTGAATACGGATGCTTCTTTCCGCTATGAACGCGGCTTGGATCCGAATCAGACGGTCGAAGTGATGAAGCGTGCCGCTCTGTTGATTCAGGAAGTGGCAGGCGGAACGATTACGGGTGCTATCCAGGATATTTATCCGGTTCCGGTTGCCCCCTATCGTGTGGAACTGACTTACGATAAGGTCAATACATTGATCGGCAAGGTGATTCCGGTTGAAACGGTCAAGAGCATTCTGGAAAGCTTGGAAATGAAGATCGTTTCCGAAACTGCCGAAGGTTTGGTGATAGATGTGCCTGTATATCGTATTGATGTACAGCGCGATGTCGACGTGATCGAGGATATTCTCCGTATTTACGGATATAATAATGTGGAATTCAGTGACAATGTAAAGTCTAATCTGAGCTATCAGACTCCGACTGACCGCAGTTATAAATTGCAGAACCTGATTTCCGAACAACTTTGCGGTTGCGGTTTCAACGAGATCCTGAATAACTCGCTGACACGCTCGGCCTACTATGACAATCTTTCCACTTACCCGGTTTCTCACTGTGTGATGTTGATGAATCCGTTGAGCGCAGATCTGAATTGCATGCGCCAGACGTTGTTGTTCGGAGGCTTGGAAAGTGTCGAACATAATGCGAAACGCAAAAATGGCAATATCCGCTTCTTCGAATTCGGAAATTGCTATGATTACAATATCGACCATAAGAAGGAAGGTGAAACATTGGCTGAATTCTCGGAAGATTATCGTTTGGGCTTGTGGGTAAGCGGCAGCCGTGTGGATAACAACTGGGCGCATCCGAATGAAAAGTCTTCTGTTTATGAATTGAAGGCATATGTGGAAAACATCTTGGTTCGTCTCGGTGTGAATTTGCAGAAGGTCATTTTTGGTAATCTGGCTAACGATATCTATTCGGCAGGTTTGAGTATTACGACTTCGTCCGGGCGCCAGTTAGGTACGATGGGTATCGTCAGCCCGAAGATCTGTAAGGAGTTGGATATTGAAACGGATGTCTATTATGCGGAACTTTCCTGGACATTGTTGATGAAGGAAATCAAGAAGAGCAAGGTTACCTTCTCTGAAATTTCCAAGTTCCCGGCAGTGAAACGAGATCTAGCCTTGTTGTTAGAGAAGAATGTTCAATTTGCCGAAATAGAAAAGATCGCAACGGAAAGTGAACGTAAACTGTTGAAAGACGTTGCTTTGTTTGATGTATACGAAGGAAAGAATCTGCCGGCTGGCAAGAAATCATATGCAGTCAGCTTCTATTTGCAGGATGAAGGAAAGACTTTGAATGATAAGCAGATCGATGCTATCATGAAAAAGATCCAGACAAATTTGGAACAGAAGTTAGGTGCACAATTGAGAGGATAAAAAACATAAATCATAAATCATAAGATCATAAATTATGGGAAGAGCGTTTGAGTTTCGTAAAGCGAGAAAGTTTAAGCGTTGGGGCAATATGGCCCGTGTATTTACTAAGTTGGGTAAAGAAATTACGATAGCTGCAAAACAAGGTGGACCGGAACCTGAAAACAATCCGCGTTTGCGTGTATTGATGCAGACTGCTAAAAAAGAGAACATGCCGAAAGATAATGTCGAACGTGCTATCAAGCGGGCTGTCTCTAAGGATTTTACCGATTATAAAGAAATGAACTACGAGGGATATGGTCCTTTCGGTATTGCTATTTTTGTGGAAACTGCGACAGACAATACGACTCGTACTGTAGCAAATGTACGTAGTTATTTCAACAAGAACGGTGGTTCTTTGGGTACATCTGGCAGTTTGGAGTTCCTGTTCGAGCATAAATGTGTTTTCCATATTGCGAAAAAGGATGGCATGTCGTTGGAAGATCTTGAGTTGGAGCTGATAGACTATGGAGTCGATGAAGTGGATGAAGATGAAGACGAAGTGGTTCTCTATGGTGAATTTGCCCAGAATTCGGCTATTCAGAAATATCTGGAAGAGAATGGATATGAAATCACCAGTAGTGAATTTGTCCGTATTCCGAACGATGTGAAAGAAGTGACTCCTGAGCAGCGTGAATCGATTGAAAAATTGATTGAAAAGTTGGAAGAGGACGAAGACGTTCAGAATGTGTTCCACAATATGAAGGAAGACGAAAACGGAGACGAAGAATAAGTTCGTATTTGTTATAGAATAAAAAAAGAGAGTACAAAGACTATAACCTTGTACTCTCTTTTTTTATTCTATATCAGTATTTATATCAAAAATTCTTCTTTTCTTTGCTGTACTTTATTTCAATACAAATACATTTTTTAGTGGTTATGAAAGGTTTTAGAACTCTACTTTGTGTTATTTCGTTAGCCTTATCAGGCGTAATTGTGAGTGATGTTATGGCCCAGAAAGAATTGGGTGTGTTTAATTCTTTGGCAGTAGGTGTGGGCGTCGGTACTACCGGTATCGACGTGAATGTGGCAACTCCCATCACATCTCACTTTGATTTACGTGGTGGTTTTTCCATTATGCCAAATTTCAGCATGAGTACGGATGTAGATGTTGATGTGGAAGCTATGGAAGGCGTGAGTGTTCCCTCTACGATTGGTATGGAGGGAAGTATCAAGCGTGTTTCCGGTGAATTACTTGTGAATTATTATCCGTTTAAAAAAAGTTCTTTCTTTTTGACTGCTGGTGCTTACTTTGGTGGGGGAACTTTATTAAAAATAAATGGGCATAGTGATGAATTGAAGGAATTGGTAGCCGAAGCCGGTAAGGCCGGTGTTGTTATCGGCGATTATACGATTCCGGTAGACAAAAACGGTAATGTGTCAGGTGGCTTGAAAGTTTCGAGTTTCCGTCCGTATGTGGGTTTGGGGTTCGGCCGTGCCGTACCGAAGAAACGGCTTGGTGTAATGTTCGAGCTAGGAGTCCAGTTCCACGGCAAACCGGATGTTTATACGGACTATGGTAATGTCAACAATTTGTTGGATGAAGTCGATCCGGACGATACGTTTTCGAAAATCATGGATAAGCTCACTGTTTATCCGGTTATGAAGATACGTCTGTGTGGACGGATTTTCTAATCGTACGTAAATATATATTAAATGAAAGCCTGGCTGTGTGGAGTCAGGCTTTCATTTTTACTATAAATAAGACTGGGTTGTCTTTGTTTGTCAGGTCAGGAAAAGAGTAGGCAAGTTCTTTGCCGCTTTTATAATAACAGTAGGTGTTGCTTTGAAGGTCTATGGATTGAAGTTCGAGAATCTTGCCTGTCTTGTAAAAGTTGTCATCCAATCCTCCTTGCACGTGATAGGCTTTTGTTCTTCGTTGGTCGTAACAAAATGTATAGCTACGTTCCGGTAGGGTAGGATCGTAGTGTGTTGAGATTAAAAAACGTGTCCCGATCTGTAAAGGGAGAATTTTTGCGTAGTCCTCAGTGATGGTCAACTGGTTGCTATTGATGAGATAGAGCGTGTCGTTTAAGATATGGGCTGGCTGTAAGGATGGAGCTTGTACATAAACGTGCCCGTCCTTGACGGCTATTTCGGTACCTGTCTTGTAATTGATATCCATTCTTCCCAAATCGGCAACATCCAGTTTGCGCTTCCCGACTTCATTAAAGTAGAGATCAAATTTATAGAGCCATTGTTCGATTGACGGAGCTTGCTTGTTTTCTGAATTAACCAAGTCTATTGTTGTCCACAGATGGTTGTTATAATAAGCCATATGCCCGAAAGTTTTCCATGAAGCATCTTGAGGGAGGATACTCTGAAAAAGGAGTTGCCCGTCGTAATCATAATAGTATACCTCATGTCCGGTGCCGATCACGACCAGCCGGTCGTGGACAGGATCGACCGCATAGTCAACCAGTTCGACTGGCTGTCTCGTTCCTGGCAGATGTGCCGTTATTTGTCCGAGAAATTGGCCGGAACTGTTGAAATGATAAAGTTGACGATCGCTGACAAGGAAGATGTCTTCCCGGTCGCGCTTGATCATTTTAATCTTGTTCAAAGAACAATGTCCGTTTGTTTTCAAAGGGATGGCGATCACCTCCTCGGCGACATCGGACAGACTTCCTTCCGGTTGACATTGAGGCAAATCGGTAGTATGGATCACTTGATATCCGATCCAGCCGTATAAGGCTATCAGACATATGAATAAAAGATTAAAGGTTTTTCTCATTTCATTTCTAATTAAAAAATTCCTTTGTATAAACGGACGATACTGTCGGTTTATTGCAAGGATCTCTTAATCCTGCAAGAAAATCCAGTTGTTTTCGGAGGAGATATCTTCTCTGTACCGGAATCCTTCCCAAGTAAAATCTTTTAATGCATCCGGATTGGTAATCCGGTTTTTAACGATGTAACGGGTCATTTGTCCACGTGCCATCTTGGCGTAGATTACGATTGTTTCGGCTTTCCCGTTTTTCCAGACTTTAAAATCCGGTGTTATTACACGGACTGATTGTTCTACCTTTTTCCAGTCGAATGATGGTTGTAGGTCCATGCTCCCCAGGTTGATCAGCAGGTTATCGTCGGCTTTCACTTCTTCAATAAGCGGTTCGGTTTGACGGGCACGCCAGTAAATATACATATTCCCTTCTCCTAATTCGGGTAGTTTCACATCATATTCCATCCGGTAAGGTTTGATCAGGTCCAGCGGGCGAAGGAGACCATAACAAATGGAAACGAGCCGCAAATGATCCTGGGCAAAGCGGAAGTCCGCTTCTGTAAAATCTTTGGGATTGATATTCTTGAATACGACACCCGTATAAGCTAACAAGGCTTGTAGCGGTTCTTCTTCCGTAGAATGGAAATTCTGAAAACGGCGGTAACTTTCCTGCATCAGTTTGAGACTGAGCTTTAGTATCCTGCCTAATTCTTCGGCGGGATATTGAGCCATGTGCAATGCGATCTCGATTGCTTCCCGGTTGAATCGGGGCGTTGTGCCTGCTGGCGCTTTTATTTTGGATGTTCCAGCCATTGTCTTAGCTGGAGATAAGATGATATGCATATTTACGAATATATTGTTTTTATTATGTGAATATCTCGTCGTTTATATCCGGTGCATAAATAAAAGACGGATATCCCGCATCCATTTTCTGATATAACTGCCTGATATCACGATGCAGACTGCCGATAGCACTACTACTATTCCGCCGATCTGCATCGGTTGTAGATGCTCTCCTAAGAAAAGGACACCCATACATACGGCGGTAAGTGGCTCCATACATCCCAAGATTGCAGTCGTTGTCGAACCTATATAACGAATGGCCAGTATGAGCGTAAGGTCGGATACCAGCGTCGGGAGGAAAGCAACCATCAGCACGTCTATCGTTGTGTCCAGATTCGGCATCGGGTCGGGCAAATCTCCTTTTATCGCCAGATTTATCAGAAAGACAATCGCTCCGGAAAGCAGGATATAGAAAGTGGCTTTCAAGCTGTCGAGCCTGGCAATCCGGCTTCGGTTCATGCCTACGATGTAGGTTGCATAGGCAACTACCGTAGCCAATACCAACATCAATCCTTTCATATTGATAGAACCTCCCGGCGTATTTCCTCTACTCAACATATAGACACCGCTTACCGCCATCGCCATTGCCAGTAATATTGGTATTGTCAGCTTGTCCTTATAAAATACAAACATGATCAGGCTGACTACCACCGGATAAAGGAAATGGATGGTTGTCGCTACCCCGCTCGGAATATAAAGATAAGCCTCCGTCAGCCAAAGCGCCGTGATGGCATAGAGCGTACCTAAGATAAAAGCGATCCCGAATTCATCTTTCTGTATATCGAACGGAATCTTTTTCATCCACATCAGTACGGCAACCAGTACGGAAGCTAAAGAAAAACGGTAAAACAGCAACGAATCCAAACCTACGCCGTTTTCAAGCGCGGGAATGGAAAAAAGAGGAATCAATCCGAATGTGGCGGATGCGATAAGTCCGTACAAAAATCCTTTTACCTTCATGTAAATTCACTGTCTATTGAAATGAGGGGACAAAAGTAGCAAATCTTTCCGAACCTTTTCTAATGAAATGGGATTCATGCTTTGCTATTCTTTTCGATTAATTTTGTATGTTTACGGCGTATTAGAAAATGATGGACAGATAATTGTGTCCGGGTGCATGATGAAAACCCTTGTTTAGGGAGAGTGGAAATTAATACAAACTTTATATTATATGAAAGTCGGAATCGGTATTTTACTATTATTCTTTGTTGCTTCCTTGCAGGCACAGAATATAACAGGAAAGGTTACGGACAATAAAAACCGACCGGTAGATGGTGCAACTATCGTTTTGCAGGCAATAGATTCTACTTATATAAACGCCTCTATCTCAAATGTAGACGGAACTTTTGTGCTGGATAGCCTGCCGGAAGAATACCGCTTGATCGTGCAGCATCTCTTGTACAGGACTAAGGAAATCGAGGGAAAGGGCAGAGATGTCGGTGTCATTCAACTTGATCCGCAGGATTATGCTTTGGATGAGGTCGTGGTAAAAGCGGAGCGTCCTTTTGTGAAGGTGGAAGAAGGGCGTTTGGGATATGATCTGTCCGTTCTTGCCGGCGACGGAGTGGTGAACAATGCATACGAGGCTCTGACTAAACTCCCCGGTGTAAAAGAAACTAAAGGCGTATTAACTTTGGCAGGTACGGGAAATTTGACAGTCGTCTTGAATGGAAAACCGACAACAATGGACGCCGGACAACTTGAGACGCTTTTGCGCAATACTCCGTTGGATAGAGTGGAAAAGGCGGAAGTCATGTACAGTGCGCCTCCCGAATATCATGTAAGAGGAGCTGTGATCAATATTGTCTTGAAACGTTCGAATGATTATTCTTTTCAGGGAGAAGTCAATGCCGATTATACAAACCAATATTTCAATGGCGGTGGGGCGAACGGTAATTTCCGCTTTTCGACACCTAAGATGGCTATTGATGTCATGTATGGAGCCAATGATGTAAAAAAAATGGAATATATGGATCTCTATTCCAGGCATACATTGAAAAATCAAATATATGATATCAGGCAAAACGAGCAGTTACGGATGAAGTATTGGAACCACAATCTTAGGACTGCATTCGAGTATAATTTGGATGATGAAGATCATTTTAATCTCGCTTATACCAGCAGTTTTACACCTGAGCAGCATAGCAATAGCCTGACTTCCGGTAATTATCAGGCAAGCAATGTTGACAAATATGTCGAAACCCGTATGCACAATGTCACTTTGCAATATCATTCCGGATCTGGATTTGATGTCGGCGGAGATTACACGCATTATACGTCAGATAATAACCAAACTTTGTTTGCGGATTATGCGGATGGTGCTCAAAGCGGTTTCTCTATAATCGGTGGTCAAAAGATAGACCGTTATTCTATTTATGTTGACCGGAAGCGTTCTTTGGCTAAAGAATGGGATTTGGGGTACGGTATGTCTTACCGATTTGCAAAAGACCGTGACTTTCAGACCTATGATAAGGTTACAGGTGATATCCCGACCGAAAATACGGATTCCCGGCTTCGTGAGCAGACTGCCAATGTCTATGTTTCCTTGAGCAAGAACTATGCGACTGGTACATCGGTTTCTATCTCTGCTACAGGTGAATATTATACCATCGGCAATTATCGTAAGTGGGCTGTCTATCCGCAAGCATCTTTGACGTATGTAAAATCTTCCGAACATTTATTCCAGTTTTCGTTATCGACGGATAAGACTTATCCGGGTTATTGGGATATGCAGTCTTCCGTCAGTCATCTGAACGGATATACCGAGCTTTGGGGGACGCCGGGATTGAAACCTTCGACAGCCTATAATTTGAACGGCAATTATATATGGAAGCAAAAGTATATTTTCGGCCTGTTCTTCATGCATACGTCTGACTTTTTCGTACAGACGGGCTATCAATCGACTGACCGTTTGGCATTGATTTATAAGAATACGAACTGGAACTATATGCAGATGTGGGGGACAAACGTCATCTTACCCTTTAAAGCCGGAAATTGGCTGGATTCACGACTTACTTTGGTAGGTATGCAAGTTCACCAGCGTTGCGATGACTTTTTTGATATCCCGTTTAACCGGAGGAAATGGATGTTCAACAGTTCGCTGGATAACACGTTTAAGGTAGGTAAGAATCTGGCTTTCGAATTGATAGGTAGTATACAAACCCCGATGATCCAGGGAACTTTTGACATTGAAACAGTCTATAACCTCACTGCCGGATTGAAATGGAGTTTTGCTAGCGATAGGATAAATCTGTCTGCCCGTTGCAGTGATCTTTTCAACTCGGGCATGCCCAATTTGAAAGTTCGTTTTAATGGGCAACACTTGGATATGAACAACGATTTTTATTCGCGCTCTTTTACCATACATTTCAGCTACCGCTTCGGTGGATATAAGAAGAAAGAAGCCGGGAAGATTGATACCTCAAGGTTCGGACATTAGCATGAGCCTTGTTTATCTTTTAGGATTGTGTGTCGAATGTACTTGTTTCCGTCTTTATGGATAGCATACTGGACAAGTTACAATTTGTTCAGTATGCTATTTATTTTTTGTAAATTATTTCTACATGAGACAATTTGCCGGGAAGGCATTTCATCTCCTATCAGACCGTATATTCCATGCAACAGAGGTTTTACCCGGAGAGCGAGCCGTTCGCCCTCTTCTGTCAGGTAAATTTGTTTGTTACGCCGGTCCGTCGGGTTTCCTCGACGTTCTACCCAGCCTTTCTTTTCCAGATTATTGATAAGATTGGTCAAGCAAGCTTTGTCTTTAGCTGTCTGTTCTGCCAGATATTGCTGGCTGACTCCGGGTTTCTTCCATAAACGATGCATCACCTGGAGCATCTCGAATGTCATGTCGACATTATTGGTTCTCAATACTCTTTGTATGGTTTGGCGAAAGGTCATTCGCGTTTTCAGAATTTGGAGTATTAGTTCGTGTGCCGTTTCGTTATTTGCCATTGCTGTTTACTTTTACGGCACAAAAATAGTGAATATCCTTGAGATATCGGTTAAATGTTTGATTGTCGATTAAAGAATGCGCCGTTCCAATTCGTCCAACATATTCACGCGTTCCAAAGAAAATGTGTTGTCGTGCGTTTGTATATATTCCAAGATTGTCTTGGCTTTTTGCAACATCGCCTGCTCCTCGTCGGGATAGAGATAACTTTCTTCGATCAGGGTCTTGACGGCTATCTCAAGACGGAGGATTCCGCCGTTGTCATCACTGTCGAGTCGACGGACAAGCTCTTCGGGCTGGGCCGTCATAAGGGTAGGACGGTCCAGTTTGAGGGAACTGTATATGGTTTGGATCAACTCTGGAGTATGGCGAGCCGCATTTGTGTTGCGATTCATAATGATCTGAAGGACTACTTTGGCAAGTTCTTCGATCTGTATCATGATGAAGTCTCTCTTAAGCATAAGAAATATTAGCTTTGAAAATTTTCAATTTTCAATTGTCAATTGAATAATGCGGATATCCTTTTTAGGGCGGTCATATTCGTCGCGGGGTTGTCCGGCGATGATATCGAGCACATCGAATCCTTCAATGAGTTCGCCATATACGGTATAGTTGCCGTCCAGATGGTGACAACCGCCTTCTGTGGTGTAGGCTTTCCGTTGTTCTTTGGTGAACAGCAGATGTCCGGGTGTAGCACGTATCATTGAGTCTACTTGGGCGTTGATTTTACGCAGACGTTTTTGGTATTCGCGTTTATTGCTGGCTTTCTGCATACGTAGTTCGGCGCGGACGGGATAGAAGAACTTCTGCATAGCCTTTTCCTTGATATCCTGGTTGGCAATCATTTCCAGCGTGTCCAGTTCACCGCTGGTATAGACTTTTCCTTGTACGATATAGAATTGCGACATATCCGATTTCTTTTGCGGGTTGATGTCGTCGTTCTGGCGAGGAGCAGCCAACGCGCCCCGTTTGTTGAAATGGTGAGGCCGTATCTCCGGCATGATCTCCGAATTTCGGTCTCCGAAACCACAGCGGGCACCGGCGGGAGCATTGCGCGAATCAGGAGCACCGCCCTGTATCATAAATTCAGGGAGTACGCGTGTGAACAGCGTTCCGTTGTATTCGCCCCGTTTGGCACGTTCAATAAAGGTGCGGACGTGGTTAGGGACATCGTCATATAGTTTTGCTTTTAGGGTTCCGACGCTCGTGTTGATGGTGACTATTTTCGCAGGAACCTGTTCAGATGCAGATGTTACGGTGTCCGCATCGCCCTGTCCGAAGATAGGAGAGAGGCAGGCCAACAAGCCTAATAAGATACAATAGCTCTTTTTCATCTTTTAAAATATTTGGTGGGTAAAGATAGTATTTATGTTGTTAAACACAAAGTAAATGGCTACCTTTGCAACCTTTAAGGCAAATTTAAGATTATAACTACACGTATTATTATGAATTGGATTAATGATTTGTTATGGGGCGAGGGCATTGGCCACTCCATACTTCTGCTTTCCTTTGTGATCGCTGCAGGCATACAATTAGGCAAGATCAAAGTCTTCGGCGTATCTTTGGGAATTACTCTTGTGTTGTTTGTGGGGATCATTTTAGGACATTTCGGTTTTACGATCAACCACAACGTGATTCACTTTTTTAAAGAGTTCGGATTGATACTTTTTGTCTATTCTGTAGGTATGCAGGTCGGACCGGGTTTCTTTTCTTCTTTCAAGCAAGGAGGGATTACGCTGAATATGCTGGCGTGCGGTATTGTGTTCTTAGGTGTCTTGACGGCTGTCATTCTGCATTATGCGACCGGTATTCCGATGCCGACAATGGTCGGAATCTTGTCGGGTGCGGTAACGAATACACCGGGATTGGGGGCTGCCCAGCAAGCATTTTCCGATATGCACGGAGTGTCTGACAATACAATTGCTTTGGGATATGCTGTCGCTTACCCTTTAGGGGTGATCGGTATTATCTTGTCTATTATCTTGATTAAGTATATTTTCCGTGTAAGTTTCGATAAGGAGAACGAGCAGTTGAACAGCGAAGATTCTTCTCATACCAATGAGGCCAAGCCGATCTCGTTGATCGTGAAGAATCCCGCTATCTTCAATAAGACGGTTGCCGAATTATCGAACCTGCTGGAACATCGTGATTTTGTTATTTCCCGTGTCTGGCGTGATAGCAACAAGCAGATCGAAATAGCTTCGGCCAATACCGTATTGCAGGAAAACGACAAGGTTTTTGTTATCACGACTGAGACGGATGCCGAGACGATCAAGACCTTTATCGGAGAAGAGATCGATATGGAACGTAAACAGTGGATCCGTATGGAGAGCCAATTTATCAACCGCCGTATCCTGATCACGAAACCGGAGTTGAACGGTAAGCGTCTGGGGCAATTGAAATTGCGGAAATTATATGGTATCAATATCACCCGTATCAATCGTGCTGGTGTCGATCTTGTTGCCAAACCTGGGTTGACTTTGCAGGTAGGCGACCGTGTGAACGTAGTCGGTACCGAAACAGCGGTCTCCAATGTGGAAAAGGTTTTGGGTAATTCGATGAAGCGTCTGAATGAACCGAACCTGATTACTATCTTCGTCGGTATTGCGTTGGGTATCGTGCTGGGTAGTATTCCAATTTCCTTCCCAGGTATTCCGCAGCCGGTCAAGTTAGGTCTGGCGGGCGGTCCGCTGGTTGTGGCTATTCTGATCAGCCGTTTCGGTTACCATTATAAATTGATTACTTACACGACACAGAGTGCAAACTTGATGTTACGTGAGATCGGTATTACGCTTTTCCTTGCTTGCGTAGGTATTAGTGCTGGTGACGGTTTTGTCGATACGATTGTGAATAATGGCGGTTTTGCTTGGATAGGCTACGGTTTCATCATTACGTTTGTGCCGCTGATGATCATTGGTTGTATCGGCCGTTATTTCTGCAAGGTCAATTACTTTACGCTTATGGGGCTCATTGCCGGTAGTACGACTGATCCGCCTGCATTGGCCTATTCGAATGCGACAGCCGGAAACGACGCTCCGTCGGTTGGGTATGCGACTGTCTATCCGTTGACTATGTTTCTCCGGGTATTGACGGCACAGTTGTTGATTCTGTTCTTCGCGTAACTGTACTAATTAATATTATGAAACGGGGGCCTGTATTTCTATATATGCAGGCCCCCGTTTCATGATGTGCCAGTCTTCTTTTATAGAAACGTGGCCTCTTCTTTCATACATATGAAATCCGGATTACTTTTTTGTATGTTCTGTTGCTGTCGGAATTTGCTCTGTGGTTACCGGTGTTTGCTGTGTGCTGTCTGGTACGGTGGGGCGCAGGGGGATCAGAGGATATTTCTTCCGTCGCCGGAAAATATCGGAGAAGCGGGTAAAGTCTTTCTTATACATGATACCTACGCCCTGTGTTGTCAGGGCTTGTTTTAGAATCATATACATGTCGTTGGCATGGTTGTAGGCTTTCAGGCGGATATCGCCGCTGGGCGTCAGCAGATATTCGAGGTCGAACTCACCGATGAAGGCATTCTTCTGATTGTTGATCGTACTGTTTTTGTACCCGAAGTTTCCGTTGAATATGAGGCGGTTGTTTAGTAATTGGCTGGACAGCAGCATTTCTACTTCCGTATCTTCGATACCGTCCTGGCTGGTCCGGATATTTGTACCGAGTTGCACTTTGTCGGTGAAGCTATTCATGATACTGGATATTTGGGAAGAAAGGGCGGATGAGGCCACTGCGCTGAAATCATTCGATTTATATTGCGCATTGTATTCCGGCGTATAGAATTTGTTTAGAACCAGCAGATAGATAATTTGCCGGGTCATCATGTCTTCTGTATCGACCAAACTTTTGACCTGCCGTTGGAGTTCTTCGTTGGAGCTCGGCAGTTCGAGGTCGAACGAGATAGTCGGGTTTCTCAGCACACCGTCTAATTTCAATACGCAATTGACCGGCGTATTGCGTCGGGAGCTTTCGTACGTCAGACTGGGATCCAGGTCCTGTATGTTGGCTGTTACGTTATAGATGGCATTTACATTCATCGTTGCCTCGAAGGGATCTCCCCGGAAATTGATAATACTGCCATCCCGTATCTTGAAGTTTTTATGGATGAGTTGTTGTAGGCTGAAATTATAGTTTCCTTGTACGATCCCGATGTTTCCATACATGCGCAAGTCGGTTTTCGTCCCGTACTGTATCTGGAGGCTTCCGTTGCAGTTACCTGTTATTTTATCGCCTGCGACCGGATCCATAATCAGCTCTATATCGGCATCCGGTGTGATGTCGAGAAGGAAGTTCATGCGCAATTCCGCCCCTTCGTCTTCGTTTTTGAAGATAAGAGGTTTAATGGAATCGGCCGGTTTGGTAAGTGCCATTTCCCGCAATTCTTTTTTATTCACGAAAGTGATGAAATCATATTCTGCCGCGGAAGAGTTGTTCATGAAGTCGAGTTTGACGGATGTCTTGGGATCGCTTCGCATATTGATATCGAAGTTGATCAATTGCCCGTTCCCTTTTATGGAGGCTGTTCCGGTTCCGAAAACGGTTCCGAATATCAGTGGATTCTGTTTTTGGGGGGCATCGAATACCAACATATTGTTTGTCTGGACTCCTACATCGAAGCTGACATCTTTGAAATGTTTGTGATTGACGGTCAGATTAACCTTTGCCGAGTTGCCGAATTTGTCATGCACCGTTACGTTGCGTCCGATGATCGCTCCCGGTGTCAGATGGATGGAGTCGGAGAAAGTGTAGTAGGTGTTCAGATATTCGATACCCAGCCCACCATCGAGAACAAAGGCGTCCCCCTCTACATTCAACGCCTTGAACGGCCCGTGCAGATGGATATTCCCGAAGCCCCGTCCTTGCATGTTCTTAGCGATATTTTCGACGAAAGGATGCAGGAAAGCCAAGTTCAGGTCGTTTGCCCCGAAGAAGAGGGAAAGGCCTGCATTTTTGCCGACCGGATAGACATAGCCGCTCACATCAGTCCAAGTCGTATCGTTCTTGTAGATGCTGCCTAACATCAGAATACCTTTTTGCTGGTCGTCCCATTCGCTAAAAAGGTTGAGGCGTCCTAATTGTACTTGGTTGAACGAGAAGTTTTGTACTTCGAGATCGGTGTTTAGCATCCGACTGCCGTAGAGGTCGGTAATGTTGAAGGTTCCGGTAGCCTTTCCGGCAAATTGAAGTACTGGGATATTCAGAATGTCAAAGATATAGCTCAGTTCTACTTGTTTCAGATCCAGTAACAGTGTATCGGCCGGATCTTTTGAAACTGTTCCTTCCATGTGGAGATATTCGGTGCCGTTGGAGACGGAAAAGTCTTGTATCCCAATCTTGCCGTCTGCAATGGTGATAGTAGACGGGGCTATGTGCCAGGTGGAATCGTTCAGGATCAGCGGACTCTTGTTCAGTGAGATTTCCGTACGCAGTTTGGCAGATCCTTTTTCCTGTTCTTCCTCGATGAAGAGTGTGGAGGCGGAGAGGTCTGCTTTAAACAAGCGTTCTTTGTTGTTGGCCCAGCTGATCTGCGTCTGTATCCGGTTGTCTTTTGCATCGGCTTTCAGGTCCATATAGTTGCGCAATCCTTTGGCATTGTAGTTGGTTGCCTTGAGCTTCAAGCTTACCCTGTCTTCCGGGTTGTCACAGGTCAGATAGCCGGATTCGAACATGGACTTGCCGATGTTGAATTTAGGCAGATAGGCCTCGAAGCGGAAGCGGTTGTACAGGTTATTGTAATGTCCTGTGATACGTCCTTGGGTCAACATCGTAAAAGGCAGTTTCAGGGTGTTGGATATGGCTTCCGTATTTTCGATAGTCAGCAAGAGGGAGAAATTGTTTTCCATCACCTTCTGTTTCTTTTGCGTGACGTTGATCAGAGCCGGGATATACCCCTTTAATGTTTGCATAAGGCTGGGAATGATTGTCGTGAAGGAATAAGCACCCGTCACTTCGCCGTTCAAGACATCGGAGGTGATGGTCAGATGACGGTCCAGTGAATGCCCCGTAGCCTCTACCTTGAACTTTTTCAGGAAAAAGCTGTCCGGCTTGGTCTTGAAGGAGAGGCTGTCAAACGTAATGCTCCCTTCTAGGTTGTCGATATTGTTTCCCGTGAAGTCGGCATTCAGTGTGCAGGAGATATCCGGAGCCTCGTATTTATTCGTCAGATGGAGGCTGTCCGGATGGAAATGTTCCAGACGTGAAGTGAAGTTGAACATAGAATTTTTGCCTTCATGCAGGAATAGCCCTTCGGCATACAGTTTGCCGTTCGGATCGTCGATGTCCAGCATACCGTTGAACCCGTTTTTCTTGAAGTTGCCTGAGAGATGTATGTTCTCGTATTTGTAGCCTTTGTATTCGAACTCGTCTATATTCGCCTTTATATTACCTGAAAACGACCCGTTGGCAGGACGGTGTGTGTCCAGCGTAACGGCTAACTTGGCTGTTCCATACGGATTACCGTCTGGAAAAAGTTCATTCAGGTGCAAGGGGGAAGTCGAAAGGTGTCCTTTCAGGTAGGCGGCGATATTCTTCTCTTTGTCGTTTCCGAATATCAGGTCGGTCTGGACGGAACCGATCGCCGACGAGAACTTGCCGAAAGCGACCAGGTTGTCGAAGAAACCGGATATCTCTCCGGTAAAGTTGATCGTGCCTAACTTGACGATCGCATCCGGCAGCTTGACTGGGCGTTCGTTGAAGTTGTTAGCAAGGCCCGAAATTCCTTCGGTCGTGATATACATCTTATTGACTTGTCCGAAGATATAGGCGTCTTCCGGGTGTGTGATTCCTTTCATCTCCATCTTGCCGACAAAAAGCATCTTGTCGCTGTATTTCAGTGTCAGCCGTTTCAAGCCGATATTGTTTATGTAGCCCGATGCCTCGGCCGAAAGTTCGATGGTTTCCGAGAAGTTGCGGAATGCCGGGACGAAAGCGGAGAGGTCTTTCAGGCAAATTTGCGAAGGTGCGATATTCAGTTCGACTGGCGAATGATCCAGTAAATCGGATGCACTAACTGCTTCTCTGGTATGGATATGGGCGCGGTCTATTTTAAGATCTGTTTCTGGCAGCTTGATTTCAAAGTTGTTAATGATCGCGCTGTCTTTGTTGGCTACGATGTTGAGCGAAAGTTTGTTCAGCGAAAAACCTGAAGCCTCGTCGAAACTCATCTTCTTGATATTAGCATTGAGGCTGTCCTTGTTGAATGCCTTCATCGAGATTTTGGCACTCATATTGCGGATGTCAATATGTTTGGCATTGAACTTTCCGGGGGTAGTGGCTGCATTCTTCACATCGTAACGGAAATTTCCCCGGCGTATTAAGATCGAGTTGAAACGCAGGTCGATATTGGATTGCTTTTTTACGGTGTCTTTGCTGGCGAAAGCATCGATGACGAATTGCAGGTTCAACTTATCTGCCGGCGTTTCCTTATACAAGTTGACGGAGAAACCGAACAGGCGGACTGTCGAGAACACGATCCTGCCGTTTAGCAAAGGCAGGATTTCGAAACCTGCCGACACATGGTTGGCATCGAACAGTACGGTTCCGCTTTCATCTTCGAGATACAGATTTTCCAGTACCAGGCGGTTGAACCATTCGATGTCTACATTCCCGATCCGTACGGGCACACCTAAACGCTCGGATAATTCTCTCGTTGCCGTCGTTGCCACTTTTTGCTGCACATAGGGAATGCGCAATAAGATGGCCGGAGTTGCATAGAATATCCAGAACAGAGTGAGCAGGGTGACAATTATGTATTTAAGTCCTTTGATATCTTTACTATATTTAAGCACAAAACTACAACAATATCCCGATAGATTTCGTTAATTTGCACAAAAATTGAAACGAAGATATGAGTGTGACAATCTTAGGAATCGAATCATCGTGTGATGATACTTCCTCATCTGTAATACGCGACGGCGTGATGTTGTCGAATGTAATTGCCAGTCAAGCTGTTCACGAAGCCTACGGCGGTGTTGTTCCCGAATTGGCTTCCCGCGCACATCAACAGAACATTATTCCGGTGGTTGCCGAAGCGATCAAGCGTGCCGGTATCGATAAATCCGAATTGAGTGCCGTTGCTTTCACCCGTGGGCCAGGTTTGATGGGGTCGTTGTTGGTCGGAACTTCTTTTGCCAAAGGTTTGGCGGCTTCGTTGGACATTCCGATGATCGAGATCAACCATTTGCAGGCGCATGTGTTGGCCCATTTCATCAAGGAGACGCCGGAAGACGATCATGCTCCTTCGTTCCCGTTCCTTTGCCTGTTGGTATCTGGTGGAAACTCGCAGATTATCAAGGTGAACGCATACAACGATATGGAGGTGATCGGACAGACGATCGACGATGCTGCCGGTGAAGCGTTCGACAAATGTGCGAAGGTGATGGGGCTGGGGTATCCTGGGGGACCTGTCGTGAATCGCCTTGCCAACGAAGGAAACCCGAAGGCTTTTACATTTAGCAAACCGCATATCCCCGGTTACGACTATAGTTTCAGTGGGCTGAAAACCTCTTTCCTTTATACCTTGCGTGACAAATTACAGGAAGATCCCGATTTTATTGAAAAGAACAAGCAGGATCTTTGTGCCTCTTTGCAAGCGACGGTGATCGATATCCTGATGAACAAATTGCGCCGGGCGGCAAAAGATCTGGGCATTAAGGAGGTTGCCGTAGCTGGTGGCGTATCGGCCAATTCCGGCTTGCGGGACGCATTTCTTGACCATGCGAAACGTTTTGGCTGGAAGGTGCATATCCCGAAATTCTCTTTCACGACGGACAATGCGGCAATGGTTGCCATAACGGGGTATTACAAATATCTCGACAAGCAATTTTGCCCGATGGATGCGGCTCCCTTTGCAAGGGTAGAGGTGAAACTAAGGTAACATGTTGGTCGTTTCATGGGCATGAAACAAAAGTTTCCTACAGGGGAAACTTTTCATAAGATATAGGAACAAGGTAAAGAAGATACGAATGGTTATAGAAAAAGAAATAGGCGAGTTGCTTCGTTCCCGCCATCTGACGATGGGAACGGCTGAAAGTTGTACCGGCGGATATATTGCACATCTGATTACACGTGTGGCAGGCAGTTCTGATTACTTTTGTGGAGGAGTCGTTTCCTACAGCAATGAAGTGAAGCACCATGTTTTAGGCGTTTCGGAAGATAGCTTGGCGCAGTACGGGGCAGTCAGTCGTCCGGTCGTCGAGCAGATGGCGTTAGGTGCGATCCGTGTGTTAGGTTGCGACTGTGCGGTTGCCACTTCCGGCATTGCCGGTCCCGGTGGAGGTACGCCGGAAAAGCCGGTCGGAACTGTCTGGATTGCTGCCGCCCTGAAAGACATGGTCGTATCAGAATGCTGTCATTTCGGGACAGAGCGTGAAGATAATATCCGGTTGGCGGCGAATACGGCGTTGAGGATGCTGCAGCAGTTGCTATAAAATATGTTTCTCATTATTTATTGGCCTTTAGATGTGAAACATCCTGTATAAAACATCCGGTTGTTTTCTCGTGCCGTTTGGTTGGACACTTTGAATTGCGGAAAGGCCTGTTCCAGCCTTAGCACCAATGTGTCGCCTAAAGATGTATATAAACTGTCGGCGGTCGAATTATAGGGAAGACTGCCGAAATAGCAAAGATGATTTTCATTCATGAAAAGATCGGCGCCTAACCAACCTTTTCGGATACCCCATTCGGTTGAATCGGGGAGGGAAACATAGAGGTCGAGACTGTCCGATTGTACCATCAGGTTCAACGGGGCGTTTTTGTCGAATGACTTGCGCAGACGATCTTGGTCGGGTAGCAGGTAACTTTGCCGGTTTCGTTGGATTTGGGCGACTTCTTCGAGTAGTTTCTTGCTGTAACTTGCCACCCATATGCCCTCGTGTTGATAATAACCGAAAAAACGGTTTCCGGTATCCGGGTAATAGGTAAAAGTGATGCCGTCCCTTTTTTGTTTCTGCGGAGCGAACGAGCCGAAAGCCTTTTGCAATGTGTTTTTCTCTATCCGGCCGACGAGGTTGTTTCCCGCTTGTGCATAAAGGATAACTCCCTGTGGATGGAAAGATAGAAGTAACCACGGGATATTCCGGTTGTTTTGGATGATGGAAAGGTAGATATCCGGAATCTTCGAGGCGAAAGCATCCCGTTCCGAGTCTCGGGATAAGATATATTTGGTGAAAGCGGCAGGGCGATTTACACTTAGGATCGCATCCGATGCCGGGGCGACTAAGGTATATAGATCAGTCCGCACCGTATCTTTCTCTTTTTGCATTTTGCCTAAAAAGAACCAGACTGCCACCAGTGTAGCGAGAGCAGCTATAACGAATGTCACTATTTCTCGCTTGTCAGCTTTCATTGTACGTTATGTTTTCTTGGGACTCAGGAAATATTTACACCAAGGTTTGAGACCACATTCTTCGCATTTGGGCTTGCGGGCGATACAGGTGTAACGTCCGTGCAGGATCAACCAGTGGTGGGCGATCGGGATTTGTTCCTCCGGGATGTGCTTCACCAACTCCTTTTCCGTTTCCAACGGGGTTTTGCTGTTGTTTGTCAGGCCGATGCGGTTGGCTACGCGGAACACATGTGTGTCGACAGCCATTGCCGGCTTGTTGTAGACGACCGAGGCTATGACGTTTGCCGTCTTGCGGCCTACGCCGGGCAACTTTTGCAACTCGTCGATATCGGATGGTACGACACCGTCGAAATCGGACATCAGCATCTTCGCCATGCCGACTAAATGTTTTGATTTATTGTTGGGATAAGATACGCTTCGGATATATTCAAAGATCACTTCCGAAGTAGAAGCGGCCATGACTTCGGGGGTCGGAAAATCCCGGAAGAGGGCAGGAGTGATCATATTCACCCGTTTATCCGTACATTGGGCGGACAGGATCACAGCGATAAGCAACTGATACGGGTTGTCATAATGCAGTTCCGTTTCGGCGACCGGCACATGCTCGTTGAACCAATTCAAGACTCCTTTATATCGTTCCTCTTTGCGCATATATTATTTTATTAGTGACATGAAATTTTTACCAAGAAGCAATCCTAAGAATACGGCTAACAATCCTAACACATTGCTGGCGATCAGGTTTAAAAGTGCCAACTTATATTCACCTGTTTTCATCAGCGACATCGTATCTAGTGCAAACGAAGAGAATGTGGTAAATCCGCCAAACAGCCCAGTGAAGAGAAATACTCTTGCGCCCGCAGATAGATTACAAGTTTCGGCTATACTCCAACAGAAGCCGATGAGGAAAGAGCCGATCACATTGACCGAAAGTATCCCGAAAGGGAAGGAGTGTAGCATCGAACGCTGTACCCACGTGGAAACTCCGTAGCGGAATACGGTGCCGATTGCCCCTCCTGTTATAAGTAGTAAAACCTTTATCATACCATTTACGTTTTTAGTGTGTTTTTCCCCGGGCTGGTTAAGGACCCGGGGAAGATGGTAAATGATTTAGGTTCTCAACTTAATTGGCTGACTCAAACTGTCTCAGGAAACGAACATCGTTTTCGGAGAACATGCGTAAGTCTTTTACTTGGTATTTCAGGTTTGTTATACGCTCAATCCCCATTCCTAAAGCATAACCGGAATATACTTTGCTGTCGATACCACAGTTTTCAAGCACATTCGGGTCTACCATACCGCAACCGAGAATTTCCACCCAACCGGTTCCTTTACAGAACGGGCAGCCTTTTCCACCACAGATATTACAAGAAATATCCATTTCGGCAGAAGGTTCAGTGAACGGGAAATAAGATGGACGCAAGCGGATTTTCGTGTCTGCGCTGAACATTTCTTTGGCGAAGAACAGTAATGCCTGTTTCAAGTCGGCGAAAGAAACGTTTTTGTCCACATACAAGGCTTCTACCTGATGGAAGAAACAGTGTGCGCGATAGGAGATCGCTTCATTACGATATACACGTCCCGGACAGATAATACGGATAGGAGGCTCTTGATTCTCCATGACACGTGTTTGTACGGAAGAAGTGTGTGTACGAAGCAATACGTCCGGATTATGTTGGATAAAGAAAGTATCCTGCATGTCGCGGGCAGGGTGGTCTTCTGCAAAGTTCAAAGAAGAGAATACATGCCAGTCGTCTTCGATTTCCGGTCCTTCAGCAATGCTGAATCCTAAGCGTCCGAAGATGTCGCAGATTTCTTTCTTTACGAGTGAAAGCGGATGGCGAGTACCTAATTCGATAGGATAGGATGTACGGGTGAGGTCGATGTCATCATTCGTCGTCTGTACATTCTCAAAGCTGGCTTTCAGCTCATTAATTCTATTTTGGGTTGCCTCTTTCAGCTTGTTGAGGTGCTGGCCGACTTCACGCTTCTGATCTGCCGCTACATTGCGAAAATCATTCATCAGCAAAGATATTTCACCTTTTTTGCTGAGATATTTAATGCGTAATGCCTCCAGTTCTTCAGCGTTTGCCGCTTTCAGGTTCTCTACTTCCTTAAGCAGAGCGTTAATCTTATTGATCATTTCTAATCATTTTTATTTTCAACGTGCAAATTTACTCCTTTCTTTGAATACTGCAACCGATTACGGCGGGTTTTTTTGAAAAAAGGGAGTCAACTATTCTCTTTTTATCAGAAATTGTAAGCTACGCCGATACCTAAAATATCTTTGAACTGAACTTTGGCGCCGCGTTTTTCGCCTTCATCATTAAAGGTTTTCACGTCGTTGTCGTATTTGAGCGTGGTGTTGAGTGTAGCATTGAGGTATTTGTTAATTTTCATGTTGATCAGAACATCCCAGTTCACGTCTACGTTACCGAACTGCTTATTATAAGGAGTAAAAAAGTCCACGTTTGTGATCAGGTTCACGTTCTCCATGATTTTTTGCTCTGCTTTAGCTTTAATATAAATATAAGCCCCGATCTCAGCCCGAAAACGGTCGCCGGGATCGACACCGAATGCACCTTCATTGGACAGATAGCCGTCTTTCACAAATGTAAAAAACAGGTAGCATTCGCTTTTGTTTACCCAGACTTCACAGATCAAAGTTATTATCCGTTCATCTTACCGTTTTCTTTTGAGCGGCAACCGAGGGAAGAGCTTTCTAAAACGGATCAAATGACTCGTGATGTTGCTGCCCGCAATGATGATTGTCACGGCGAGAATAATTAATAATATCCCGCAACCGATCCTTGGTGTCAAGGTTTCGCCGAACACGGCAACCCCGAAAAATACAGCTGTGACCGGCTCTAGTGCTCCCAGTATGGCTGTCGGTGTCGAACCGATATACTGGACAGCACTAGTTGTACAAAGGAATGAAATGGCGGTAGGGAAGACGGCAAGCGCGATCAGGTTTCCCCAAAGATACCATTTGTCCACAATATAAAGGTCTTTCCCGAACCCGACACGGACAAAGAATAGAGATACGCCGAAAAGCAGTATGTAAAAAGTCAGCGGAAGCGTAGCCACGTTTTTCAGTGTCGATTGGTTCACTCCTATTATGTAGATGGCATAGGAGAGAGCTGAAGCCATAACTAGCAAAACATCGGTGAGACTGAGTGTTGTGCCATCACCGCTTTTATAGAGCAGACCGATACCTGATAGTGCCAGTAAAATGCAAAAGACTGTTTGTAAGGTTAGTTTCTCTTTGAATACAAGTGCCATAATCAATGCGACCATGATCGGATAGACGAAAAGAAGTGTAGAAGCAATCCCGACTTCCATATAATTGTAACTTTGGAACAAAGCTAATGAAGAAAAAGCAACCAATAGCCCCATGACAATCAGTGGAACTGCTGCTTTATGTTCTATTTTGAAACTTCTCCCTCTCCCTTTAATCATCATGCCTAGTATGGGAATTGCGAACAAGTACCTGAAAAAAAGAACCGAATCAGGATCCATTCCGTCTTTATACAGTGGAAGAGCAAATAGTGGGTTAGTTCCGTAAGTTGCAGCGGCGATCGCTCCCAAAAAATATCCTTTTACCTTTGCATTCATGTCATGTAGAATTTGAGGTGCAAATGTAATAATATATATTGATGTTTTTTGTTCTGTTAAAATCTGCAATTTGTAATTTCCTGCCCTTGTATCTCTTCCTTTTGGAGGCTGGACAGGGAAGGAAGCGAAACTACAGCAGCTTACAATAATCCCTGCAAAAAGTTATTCACATTCGGATACCTATGAGAGGCAAAGGCATTTGCTTAGTCAAATAATAGAATAAATGTTTCCGGGCATTGAAATAAAAAGGGGGTAAATATTGGGGGAGGATACCCGGGAACATTCTTTGTCTTTAATTTATTTTGACTTTTTCCCCTGATGGGCTACGGCATCCATTAGTTTTTTGATTTCTTCCGGATCGCCGAGGAAATAATCCTTCACGAAATTCAGATTATCTTCAAACTCAAATATATACGGTACGGCAGTCGGCAGATTGAGATGTACGATTTCGTCGTCCGGAATGTTTTTTAAATATTTGATGATCCCGCGTAGGCTGTTCCCATGAGCGGCAATCAATATCTCATCGGAAGTTTCGAGTGAAGGGAAAATCACCTCTTTCCAATAAGGTAGAATTCGTTCTACCGTATCTTTCAGCGACTCGGTACGGGGAAGCTCGTTATCGGGTATATCTTTATAACGGAGTTCGAAACGTGGGTTGCGTGGGTCGTCTTCTTTAAGGGGTTTGGGAGCAATGTCGTAACTCCTTCGCCAGATCAGTACCTGTTCATCCCCGTACTTCTCGGCCGTTTCGCTTTTGTTCAATCCTTGCAATGAACCGTAATGTTTCTCATTCAGCCGCCAACTTTTTTCTACGGGAATCCAGTCCCGGTCCATGCGGTCCAGAACGCAATTCAGTGTTTTGACCGCACGTTTTAGGTAAGAGGTATAGGCTTTGTCGAATTTGAAATCATTTTCTTTCAACAGGTCGCCGGCTTTTGAAGCTTCTTCGATGCCTTTTTCGGTAAGATCGACATCGGTCCATCCGGTAAACCGGTTTTCCTTGTTCCAGATACTTTCCCCGTGGCGGAGCAATACTATTTTTTTCATATTCTTCTGTTTTTACATTTATATATATAACAACAGGACGAAGGCGATGGATTAGAGCTGCTTTTTCATTAATCTGTAAAAGTGGTTATATTATCTGTAATCCGTATACAGTCCGGTTATTATTATCCGTCTATTTTTGCAATTGTAAAAGCTTGTCTGGTATTTTATCGAAAAAGTAGTATATTTGCAGGCAATAATTTAAGAATCAAAAAATTGTGGAATATGCCTTTGAAGCGTTTCGGAGTCTCGTTGGAGGATAACCTGCTGGAGTCGTTGGATCAGTATGTGAGCGAGAACGGTTTCGCCAACCGTTCGCAGGCGATCCGTTTTCTGGTGGAGAAGAATGTCGCTGAAAAGAAATGGCAATGTAACCATATCGTGGCAGGTACGATCATTCTTATGTATGACCAGGTAAAAAAAGAGATTACTTCCCGGATTGCCGATATTCAGCAAAATTATCAGGATGTTATCTTGTCTTCTTCCCAATATTATGTGAACCGGAATTTTTGTCTGCACATTGCAACCGTGATGGGCACAGCTTACCGTCTGACTGAGTTGTCGGACCGGTTGACTACGATAAAGGGGCTTAAGCATGGCAAGTTGGTTATGAGCCGGGCCGATTAGATATATTTTTTACCCGTATGGTAGCACGAATTTTGAAAAGTGTAACACGATTAAATAACAATAGAAATTTAATACATAAAAGTGAGATATGAAAAAAGTAATTTTACTTGCTTCCGGGCTTTTGTGCAGTTCGCTGGTCTTTGCAAGCGATCCGGCTGCAATCGATAGCCTGATTAACTTGCAGGGAGTTGTGATTTCAGCGAATAAGGTACAAGTGAACCGGAGTAGTGTGCCGCTTACTATCTCGGTGATAGACCGAGAGCAAATCGAAGCGAGCAGCGAATCGGCACTGTTGCCGGTACTTTCCCAATATGTACCAGGATTGTTTGTGACGCAAAAGGGAATTACCGGTTTTGGAGTTTCGGAAGGAGCGGCAGGTACGGTTAACATTCGTGGTGTCGGAAGTGGAAATAAGGTTTTAATGCTGTTCGACGGGCAACCGCAATGGGCTGGAGTGTTCGGACATTCTTTGCCTGATACCTATGTGGCTTCGGATGTAGAGCGCGTGGAAGTGATTCGTGGTCCCGGTTCTTTGCTGTATGGTTCTAACGCGATGGGAGGGGTTGTCAATATCATTACCCGTCATCATAAACAGGAAGGACGGCGTACACAGGCGCGTGTGATGTATGGCTCTTACAATACGCAAAAATATATGGTGAATAACGGTTTTAACGTAGGTAAATTCAGTAGTTTTATCTCGATAAATCACGATCGAACCGATGGGCATCGACCAAATTCGGATTTTAACATCACAAATGGTTTTGCTAATTTAGGATATGCTTTCAATGAGCATTATAAGATGACAGGTGATGTAAGCCTTGCCAAATCGAAGTTTCAAAATCCTGGTAAAACATTTGAGCCTGTTATAGACAATAAAATGAATATTTTGCGTGGAACAGCTTCTATGGCATTGGAAAATAATCAGGGTAAGATGAGCGGGGCCTTGCGCCTGTTCTATAATTGGGGAAACCATAAAATCAATGATGGTTACAATCCAGGAGAAGAGCCTTTGACTTATCTTTTTCGTTCTGACGACCACAACGTGGGAGTTCAATTGTATGAATCGTTCCGTTTGTTTAAGGGGAATAACTTTACTGTCGGTGTGGATTATAAAAACTGGGGTGGACATGCTTGGAATGACAATAATGACGGTTCAAAAAAAGAATTGGTGGATAAAACGGTGAATGAAACAGCCGGATATGCCATCATGCAACAAGAACTTTTTGGCATATTGAGCCTGAATGCCGGTGTCCGCTATGAACACAGTAGCACTTATGGAGGCGAATGGGTTCCGCAGGGAGGAGTTACGGTACGTTCGTTTGAAGGGAATACTATCCGTGCATCTGTCTCTAAAGGGTTTCGTAGTCCGAATATCCGCGAGATGTATATGTGGGGAGCAGCCAATGCAGATTTGAAACCGGAAAGTATGGTAAATTATGAAGTTGCTGTCGGACAGTCTTTTTTAGGAGGCGACTTGTATACTGAGCTGACAGCTTTCTTTATCGACGGGAAAGATATGATTTATTCCGTAAGCGTGAATGGGGACGGTAGACCTCCTTATAAAAATTTGAATACAGGGACCTTTACGAATAAAGGTATAGAGTTTGAAGCTCGCTATCAGATTTGTAAGAATTTGAATATGGACATGAACTATAGTTATTTGCACATGAGTAAACCTATTCCTGGGGCACCAGGGCATAAGTTCTATGCAGGTGCTACTTACACACCAGGGAGATTCACTTTGAACGTGAATGTACAGTCTGTCTTTGATTTATATACAGATTCGGAATGTTCTAAAAAAGAAGATTTTACTACTTTGAATGCGAAGATCGCTTATCGTTTCGGTACACGTGATAAAGGATTGAACCTCTTTGTGAAAGGAGAGAACCTGACGGCAACTCGTTATACAATTAATGATGGCTTCCCGATGCCGAAAGCGATCTTCATGGGAGGTATCGATGTCACTTTCTAAACATTTTGTATACCTTTGCGCCTTGTAACATTTAATAAAAATCATTATGTCAGTTGCAAAGAGGGATTTAGAGGATAATAGAAAGGTGACCACACATCGCCTGATAGAAATGAAACAGCGTGGAGAGAAAATTTCCATGTTGACTGCTTACGATTATTCGATGGCTCAACTAATCGATCAGGCCGGTATGGATGTTATATTGGTGGGCGATTCGGCTTCCAACGTAATGGCTGGTAATGTAACAACATTGCCGATCACGCTTGACCAGATGATCTATCATGGTAAATCGGTCATGAAAGCGGTAAAGCGTGCCTTGGTTGTCGTGGATCTGCCTTTCGGGACGTATCAAGGTAACTCGAAAGAAGCGTTGGCTTCGGCCATCCGTGTGATGAAGGAAACGCATGCGGATTGTATTAAGCTTGAAGGAGGTTCTGAAATTCGGGAATCTATCGAACGTATTCTGTGTGCGGGTATTCCTGTCATGGGTCATCTGGGATTGACGCCTCAGTCCATTAATAAATTCGGGACATATACGGTTCGTGCCCGTGAGGAAGCGGAAGCGAAGAAACTGATCGCAGATGCTCATCTGTTGGAAGAGATTGGTTGTTTCGCAATCGTATTGGAAAAAATTCCGGCTGCTTTGGCTGCACAGGTTGCTTCCGAACTGACGATTCCGATTATTGGTATTGGTGCCGGCGGAGGTGTGGACGGACAGGTGCTGGTTATGCATGACATGTTAGGGATCAACCAGGGATTTTCTCCCCGTTTCTTGCGCCGTTATGCGAATTTGGCAGAAGATATCACCCGTGCCGTGCAGACTTATATTGAGGATGTGAAGACGCAAGATTTCCCGAACGAGAAGGAACAATATTAATAATGTGTCAGTCCCATCTGTTGATCGGTGCTGCTTCATCGGGGAGCGGGAAAACAACTTTTACACTAGGTTTGCTTCGTGCCTTGAAGAACCGTTCGTTTAAGGTGCAGCCTTTCAAATGCGGACCGGACTATATCGACACTCGTCATCATAGAATGGCTGCCGGTAATCCGTCCGTGAACTTGGATCTCTTTATGATGTCAGAGGCACACGTGCGTGATTTGTATGCCGGCTATACGGAAAAAGCGGATGTGGCGGTAACCGAAGGCGTGATGGGATTGTTTGACGGGTATGACGGTATGAAAGGGAGCTGTGCGGAAATCGCCTGTATGCTGAAAATACCGGTAGTCCTGATTGTAAATGCGAAAAGTACGGCATATTCGGTGGCTCCTTTATTGTACGGGTTTAAACAATTCAACAAGCAAGTGCAGATAGTTGGGGCTGTCTTTAATTTTGTTGCTTCCGAAAACCATTATTCTTTTTTGAAACAGGCTTGTGAAGATGCCGGAGTCGAGGCATTGGGATATCTTCCCAAGTGTGCGGATGTGGAGATCCCCAGCCGTCATTTAGGGTTGTCTCTCGATGAAGATTTCTGCTTTGAAGAGTTCGCCGACCGTGTAGCGGAACTTGTCGAAAAGCATGTAAACATCAATCGGTTGCTGGAGTTGACAAAACCAGTTGCGACAGCAGTCGTTCCTATATCCGCAGGTCGTCATATCTATAAACGTGAGCCTTCTTTCCCTATTGCGGTAGCCTGCGATCCTGTATTCAATTTTGTATATGAAGCGAATATTCGCTATCTGCATCATTTAGGGGAAGTTACGTATTTCAGTCCGTTGGCAGACACTTCTTTGCCGGATGCTGGTTTCGTGTACCTTCCCGGAGGTTATCCGGAGTTATATCTTGCTGCTTTATCGGCAAACAGGCAGATGCTTCAATCCATTCGCCGGTATGTTGAGAGTGGAGGAAAATTGTTGGCTGAATGTGGAGGTATGATGTATCTATGTGACGAGATACGAGATAAAAATGGATACGTTTATCCTATGGCTGGCGTGTTGCACCAGTCTGCAACAATGGAGAATATGAAGTTACGCCTGGGATATCGCACCTTATTATACAACGAAACTCGTCTGAAAGGGCATGAGTTCCACTATTCCCGTCTGGTGGAACAACAGAATCCGCTTCCGTCCTGCGCTGTTGCTTATACTGCCAAAGGAGTGGAAACGGATACTCCGCTTTATCATTATAAAAATGTTTGGGCAGGATATACGCATTTGTATTGGGCGGATCCGGTCGGAAACGAATGGTTTACCAAATTTGTCATCGATGGCAATACTTGAAGTCTGTATACAAATAAATAAGAAAGATGAAAATATATACGCGTGGAGGAGATAAAGGTCGTACTGGGATTCATGGAGGCGAGCGGGTGGATAAAGATGATATCCGGATCGAAGCGAACGGGACACTGGACGAGGTGAATGCTGAAATAGGCATTATCCGTGCATTACTCCCGGCTGAACATGAATGGCAAAGCTTGCTGGGGAAAATACAAATGGAGATGATGGTGGTCATGTCACATGTGGCGACTCCATCGGCTATTCGTGATAAGAATCCGAACAAAATATCCGATGATCTGGTTCTTGTTTGTGAGGAACAGATCGATGCTTTGTCGGCAAAGATGGAGGATAACGGTTATTTTATCCTGCCTGGCGGCTCTTTGGTTTCTGCTCACTTGCAGTTGGCCCGTACGATCGTACGCCGTGCCGAACGCCGTCTGTGGACGTTGAACCGGAAAGATCCGGTTTCACCAGGGATCATGCAGTTCGTGAACCGCCTTTCCGATTTGTTTTTTACAATGGCGCGTTATGAAATGTTTTGCCAGGGGAATGCGGAGGAACGTTGGCAGTCGTTTTTGTATAAGCGGAAAAAGCAGGACAATACCTGATGATGCATAAAAAAGGAGTGTTCACATTTTTGTGAATACTGGGAGAATATAGTATATTTGTACGCAAATACGAGAACGATATGTTTGTTACATTCGAAGAAGCATATTTGCGTGACCTTTATGAGAAAGGAAAGACTGATGACAAGAAGCATCGTTATCAGCCTGATGTGATAAGGCGTTATCAAAAGTGTATAGATTTTCTTTTGGATGCCAAGAAGGTAGAAGAACTTCTTTTGATAAATTCCTTGAATTATGAGATGCTGAAAGGCGATAAGGCTGGTATTTCATTTGTACGGGTGAATAATAAGTATCGAGTTGAGTTTACCGTAAGGGATTCGATAGAAGAACCGATTGTTACCGTATGTAATATAATAGAATTATCAAACCATTATAAATGATTGTAGCTATGATTACACTTCAAGGTATTGATCCTAAAATGATCGCCAATAATTTAACTCCATCCAACCCCATACATCCAGGCGAGTTGATAAAGGATGAGATAGAATATCGAGGTATTTCGCAGCGGAAATTGGCATTGCAAATGGGGGTTTCTCCGACATTGCTGAATGAAATATTGAATGGAAAGCGTTCTGTTTCGACAGAATATGCTCTTTTGTTTGAAGCGGCGCTTGGTATTGATGCAGAAGTTTGGATTCGTCAGCAAGCTCGGTATGACATGCAAATGGCAAAATCCGATACCTCTTTTTTGGAGAGATTGGCCCATATTAGAAAAATAGCGGCAGTATTATAGTAGGCACAGATTAAAATTAAGAATAGATATGACATCCGTAAAAAAATATATCGAGTCCAATAAAGACCGTTTCATCGAAGAGCTTTTCTCTTTGATCCGTATTCCATCGATAAGTGCCAAACATGAACATAAGCCTGATATGGAGGCTTGTGCAAAACGCTGGACAGAACTCTTGCTTGCAGCCGGTGCCGATAAAGCGGTTGTGATGCAGACCGAAGGCAACCCGGTTGTGTATGGGGAAAAGATGGTTTCTCCTGAGGCGCAGACCGTTTTGGTCTATTCGCACTATGACGTAATGCCCGCCGAGCCGTTTGACCTGTGGAAGAGTCGCCCGTTCGAACCCGAAATCCGGGACGGCCGTATCTGGGCGCGTGGTGCGGATGATGATAAAGGGCAGGCCATGATGCAGGTAAAAGGTTTCGAGACTGCCCTGAATCTGGATTTGCTGAAATGTAATGTGAAGTTTATCTTCGAGGGAGAAGAAGAGATCGGTTCGCCGAGCCTCGAAGCCTTCTGCCGTACACATAAAGAATTGTTGAAAGCGGATGTGATCCTGGTTTCCGATACCAGCATGGTCAGTGCCGAAACGCCATCCCTGACAACCGGACTTCGTGGGCTTGCCTATTGGGAGATCGAGGTCACGGGTCCTAACCGCGATTTGCATTCCGGGCATTTCGGTGGTGCGGTTGCCAACCCGATCAATGTGTTGTGTAAGCTGATGGCCGATATAACAGATGCTGACGGGCGCATCACAATCCCCGGTTTCTACGATGATGTGGAAGATGTTTCGCCTGCCGAACGCGAGATGATCGCCCAGATTCCATTTGATGAAGCGAAATATAAAGCGGCCATCGGTGTGGATGAGTTGTTCGGTGAAAAAGGATATTCCACGTTGGAACGCAATAGTTGCCGTCCTTCCTTCGATATCTGCGGCATCTGGGGCGGTTATATGGAAGAGGGCAGCAAGACGGTTCTTCCTTCCAAAGCATACGCCAAAGTTTCCTGCCGTCTGGTTCCGCATCAGGATCATGAGAAGATTTCGAAACTGTTTGAAGAGTACATCGCTCGTGTGGCTCCGGCTTATGTCAAGGTAAGAGTGACGCCTAAACATGGTGGACAAGGTTATGTTTGTCCGATCGATCTTCCCGCTTATAAGGCGGCAGAGGAAGCCGTTTTCGTAGCTTTTGGCAAACGTCCGTTGGCCGTGCGCCGTGGCGGAAGTATCCCTATTATCTCGACTTTCGAGCAGGTGTTGGGCATCAAGACTGTCCTGATGGGATTCGGCCTCGAACAGAATGCGATTCATTCGCCGAACGAAAGCTGTACGCTTGATTTCTTTTATAAGGGAATCGAGTCGGTAGCCGAATTTTATAAACGATTCAATTGATATGACAAATAATGAAATAGTTGTTCGTGCGCTTGCCAATACAGGCATTACTGCTCTGAACGAGATGCAGCAGGCGGTATTGGATGCCGGGACGACAAAAGACATGGTGCTGCTCAGTCCGACAGGGTCGGGCAAGACGCTGGCTTTCCTTTTGCCTTTGCTGACGACGTTGACGGATGAGGACAAAAAGATACAGGCCGTGATCATCGCTCCTTCCCGTGAGCTGGCTTTGCAGATCGAAACGGTATTGCGCTCGTTGGGGGCCGGATATAAGGTGAATTGTTGTTACGGAGGGCATCCCATCCGCACGGAGAAGAAGAGTCTCGAACATCCGCCGACGGTACTGATCGGCACGCCGGGGCGTATCGTCGACCATCTGGAACGGGGTAATATCAATCTGGACAGTGTGCGTACGCTGATCCTTGATGAGTTCGACAAATCGCTCGAACTGGGTTTCCTTGCTGAAATGAAGGAGATTTTGGCACATCTCCCAGGCGTGCGCCGCCGGGTGCTGACTTCGGCAACGGCAGCAGTCGATATTCCTGCTTTCACTGGGATTACAGCTCCGGTACGATTGTCGTTCTTGAAAGATGTGAAGGAGTCGAAAGGGCTGGCTTTGCGTGTGGTCAAGTCTCCAGTTAAGGACAAGTTGGAAACCTTGTACAAGCTTTTAGGTGAACTGAAAGGTGGTTCTGCCCTTATCTTCTGCAATTATCGGGAGACGGTAGAACGGGTGAGCAACTATCTGACCGAAATGGGTGTAGATAACGAATACTTCCACGGAGGAATGGAGCAACCGGAACGTGAACGTGCCTTGTCGCATTTCCGTAACGGCAGTGCTACCGTATTTATTTCTACTGATTTGGCCTCTCGCGGTCTTGATATTCCAGAAGTGAAGAATGTGATCCATTATCATCTTCCTGTGAGTGAAGAGGCGTACGTGCATCGTAACGGACGTACGGCTCGTATGAATGCGGAAGGGGTTGCTTATCTGATCTTGAATGCGGAAGAGACGATTCCTGAATATATCACCCGCGAGCCGGATGAGTTTTTCTTGCCGGAAGTGGCAAAGAAGCCCGTCCGTTCCGAGTGGGTGACACTGACGATCAATCGGGGGAAACGGGACAAATTGAGCAAGAAGGATGTGGTCGGCTTCCTCTTTCAGAAAGGTGGACTGGAAAAGGACGATTTAGGCATAGTCGAGATAAAGGAAAGTTGCGCTTTCGCAGCTGTCAAGCGGACTAAACTTTCCGGTTTGCTGGGGCGTATTCGGAATGAAAAGATAAAGAACATGAAAGCTAAGTTTATATGAGCATATTGATAAAAGGCGCTTTATTGGATGGTGCTGTAACTGATGTCTATATAGAGAAAAAGGAGATCAGGCAGGTAGGGACAGATCTTCAGGTACAGGCGGATCAGGTGATAGACGGAAGGCGTAAAGCCTTGATCCCTGGTTTCGTAAATGCGCATACACATGCCGCTATGACGCTTTTCCGTGGTTTTGGCGATGACATGCCGTTGATGCCCTGGCTGGAGCAGAAGATCTGGCCGAATGAAGCGAAATTGACGCGCGAGGATGTTTATTGGGGAACGAAGCTCGCTTGTCTCGAAATGATAAAAAGCGGGACGACAACGTTTTTCGATATGTATCATAAGTTCCGGGCTACGGCCGATGCTGTCGAAGAAATGGGGCTGCGTGCATTGCTTGCCGGTGTCTGTTTCGATCATTTCAAACCAGAATTGGCAGAAAAGAGCAAGCGTGAAAACGAGAAACTTGTTGTCGATGTGGAAAACTATAGCAAGCGCATACGGTATGCGGTCGGTCCCCATGCCATTTATACCGTGTCTGGCGAACTGTTACAGTGGATACATGGTTTTGCTGCCGAGCATTCCGTCCCGATTCATCTGCATTTGGCAGAGACGGAAGGCGAAGTCAGAAACTCAATCAAACAGTTCGGCTTTACTCCTGTACGTTATTTATATAAATTAGGCATATTATCCCCACGTCTGATCATTGCGCACGGTATCTATGTCGATGATGACGAGATTCGTATGCTGGCGGATCACGGAGTGAAAGTAGTGCATAATCCGGCATCCAATATGAAGCTGGCCTCCGGCATTCAATTCAAATTTTGTGAGATGCGAAAGGCCGGTGTTACTGTCGCTTTGGGTACTGACGGTTGTTCTTCTTCCAATAATCTGGATATGATCGAGGCGATGAAACTTGCTTCGCTTTTAGGCAAGGCCTGGCGGAAAGACCCGGAGGCGATTCCTGCCAGTGAAATATTCCAGGCGGCGACGGAAGCCGGTGCTTTGGCTATCGGACTGAAAGCCGGACGGATTGCCGAAGGCTATCTGGCGGATCTCTGTCTGGTCGATTTGGATATCCCGGCTTTTACCCCGAATCATAACTTTGTCTCCAATCTCGTGTATGCAGCAAACGGCAGTTGTATCGATACCGTTATCTGTGATGGTAAAATCCTGATGCAAGACAAAAAGGTTCCGGGCGAGGAGGAGATTATGGAGCATACAGCCGAACTTGCCTATAAGTTGGTAAGAGAACCGTAGGCGAGAAAACCGAAGTTCCCTCGACATGAAACCTATTCTTTTGTGACGTTGAACAATTAATTTGAATGTATATGAATACAAATGACAATACTATTTATCGGGAAGCGGTTGGTTACCTGTCGTCTCGTATTACTGGTAATCCGGAAACCGCTATTATCTTAGGCAGCGGCTTGGGGTCCCTTGCCGACCAGATCGAAGAAGCTGTGGTTATTCCCTATAGTGAGATTCCGCATTTTATGCATTCGACAGCTGCAGGACATAAAGGAAACTTCATCTGCGGCAGGTTAGGAGGGAAGCAGGTGCTTGCCATGCAGGGACGTTTCCATTATTATGAGGGCTATACCATGCAGCAAGTGACCTTCCCCGTCCGGGTGATGAAGCTCTTGGGTATTAAGAATCTGTTGGTTTCCAATGCCGCAGGCGGTATCAATACGAGTTTCAAAGTCGGTGACCTGATGATCATACGCGATCACATCAATATGATGCCTAATCCGCTGATCGGTCCGAATGACGAACAGTTCGGAACCCGTTTCCCGGATATGACGCGCGCGTATGACCGGGAGTTTATTGGGCTTGTCGAAGAAATTGCCGCGTCCCACGGTATCTCATTGAAGAAGGGCGTATATGTCGGGCTGACAGGTCCTTCTTTCGAAACTCCGGCTGAGTATGCTTTCTACGGCAGAGTCGGAGGCGACGCGATCGGAATGAGTACGGTTCCGGAGGTAATCGTGGCTCGTCATGCCGGTTTGCGTGTATTCGGTATGTCCGTGATTACAAATGAAGGCTATCATTTTGCCGATGATTTCGTCAATGACGGGGCCGATGTGATTGTCGCCGCCAATCAAGCGGCAGCGGTCATGACCATTCTCTTCCGGGAATTAGTTGCCAAGATATAAGAAGGGAAGAAGATGAAAAAGTGTTGGATTATGGGGATTGTGGGATTGGTGCTTTTTGCCGATTGCACCAATGTTGGTGCACAATACCAAGTTTGTTGAAATGCTTGATAAGAAGGACAGCATTGTCTGGCAAGAAAAATATCCGGTACAAGCCGGCATTGCTGACGGTCACATTTATATAGATAAGGAGCTGAATCCTGGAAGATTACCGTATCCATGCCTATACCAGATTCTCCTTTTTGGACGATACTATCCGTCCTTTTTATCCTAAGAAGATACGTATCGTAAAGACTATAGCAAATAAAGGATATGATTCCTCCGTACCTCGCGGATACGCGAGTCGCTAAACTGACCTTTTTTCCGGAAGGAGGTAATTTGATAGAGGGGATACCTGCAAAAGTGGCATTCAAGGCGTTGAACGAGAAAGGTATATATGGTATAAAAGTTTTTTCGCAAAACAACTGTCATACTATCATAGTTGAATTTATATGACTGTATAACAGTTTGTTATTCTATGATAGTTCCTGTTTTCAACTATCATTCATCTATCATAACCATCATGGGGAAAAACAATAAATTATTATATATCAGCCTTCTATCAAATTCATGATGTGTCCCGAAGTTGACACAAAACAGCATAAAAAGGCTCGTTTTTTCATGAAGACAAGCTACTTTTTTGGTGAAAACAACTTGAAAAGTTTCTTCAGACCCGGGTGGAAGGGTATGGGAGATCCGGGTGTGGAGGAGGTGGAGACCCGGGTCTACGTGAAACCGGAACGGGGATGTAGAGCTGTTTATCTGCCTTGTTTGAGGAGATTTTATGCACTGTTTCTGATTATAATCCAGTGGAGTTCCTGTTTTTTAACGCAAACAGTCCCTTACGATTTACGTTTCCCCTATATTTGCCATAATCATATATAAAAGACATTTTCAAGATGGAAAAGAGTTGGATTATCAGAGTTTTTTGGGGCGCTCTCTTTTGGCGGAAGGAGCTTGGAATTCCGAGATATGGTAGTGACGATTGAAGGCGATAAACTTGTGCCATACGCAGGCAATATAGGCATGGCACTTGTTAATCAGTTCGAGAAGGTGGCTATCAATTTTAATGACTGCTTTGTTGTGTTTGAGTAGTTTGTTCCCCTTTTCTTTCATGCTCAAGCATGGAAATCGGAAGTATTTATGTACTTTTGTAAGCATGAAAACATTTGTAATAGCAGGATGCGGACGGCTTGCCGGAATCGTTTCGGAAGCTGTCATCAAAGGGTTGTTGCCCGAATATGAGTTGGTGGGAGTCTATTCGCGTACGGTAGCCAAGGCGGAACGTATTGCCGGTCGGATGGCAGAGGCAGGGAAAAGCTGTGCCGTCTGTACTACGGCGGATGAGTTGCTGGCCTTGAAACCCGATATACTGGTGGAGACGGCTTCTCCGGCCGCTCTTCGGGAGTTCGCCGTTCCGGCGTTGAAGAACGGGACTTCTATCGTGACCCTTTCGATCGGTGCGCTGGCCGATGATGTGTTTTACCGGGAAGTATGCGAAACGGCCAAGGAGAACGGGACACGTATCTATATCGCTTCGGGAGCTACCGGAGGGTTCGATGTCTTGCGCACAGCAGCCTTGATGGGGAAGGCGACTGCCCGTTTCTACAATGAAAAGGGACCTGATGCCTTAAAAGGAACACCGGTCTATGAGGAGGCTTTGCAGAAAGAACAGAAAGTCGTGTTTACCGGCAATGCGGTGGAAGCCATCCGCCTGTTCCCTACGAAAGTGAATGTCACGGTAGCCGCCTCACGTGCCTCTGTCGGTCCGGAAGCCATGCAGGTGACCATACAGTCGACTCCCGGATTTAGGGGGGACACCCAGCGGGTGGAGATCAGGAACGACCAGGTACATGCCGTCGTGGATGTGTACAGTGAGACGGCCGAGATAGCAGGATGGTCGGTTGTGAACACCCTGCTTAATATCGTTTCACCCGTTGTATTCTGAAAGATTGGCCAGTACCTTTTCGCTCAGACGGTCGAACGCTTGGCGGGTGCGGCCTGTCGAGGCCTGTACACATCGTACATGCGGATGCTCCAAAAGGTGAGCGCCGCCCAAGGCGCCGACGGTATCGCAAAAACAAAGGTTATTGCCCGATAACCATTTGACGAACGGTTCCTCGTCCCAGGCGGGAGACAGTCCTGTGTTGAACAGTATCTTCTTATCACCCAACTTCCGGAATTCGGCCTCGTGCAGCAGGACGGTGTTTTTGTTCAGGCAACAGAAGACGGCTTCGCTTTGCTCAAGCAGTTGGTCTAAGGGAAGGAAACGGTAGCCCTTTTCACGAGCCCATTCCTTTTCGCTGCGGGCAAAATAAGATATTTCCGCACCGAAGAACCGGAGTGCATCGGCAATCATGCCGCCTGACTTGCCCAAGCCGATGATACCTGCTTTCAGCCCGGTGATCTCACGAACCTCGCCTTCCCAGGCCGGCTGGCCGAATCCGTGGAAGGAGCGTACCAGTTCGCTGATGACATATTCGACTACTCCTTCGTCTCCATAATCCCGGATACCTGTGACCTTGATACCGTGCTCGTTGGCATAAATGATATCGACGTTGGCGCTTTCCGGTGAGTAAAGCGAACAGCACATACCGATATATTTGATATTGGGACATCTTTCCATTACCTCGCGGCGGATACTTGAAGTGTAACTCAGCAGCACTGCATCGGCATCGCCGATGCGACGGACGATCTCCTCGTCATCCGCCGGAATATCGGGGTACATCACTACTTCATTTGCAAACGTGTGCAATGCTTCTTCTGCAGACGGGATCAAACTGACCGGCTCTATCGCTACTATTTTACTAAACATGGCAAATTATTCTTTTTGAAAATATGAAGAAACAAAGATACGTTTTTTTGTAAAGTTTCTATCTTTGTATTCAATTCAATCAATGTAATAAAATAAACTTATTTCTACCCATGAAGAATTCCAGAAGAGACTTCCTTAAAAAGGGAGCGTTGGCAGGGTTCAGTGCCCTGATGATCCCGGAGATCGCAAAAGCCGCTGTTAAAGAAAATACATCCGTACATGCTCCGAAGATTAATCTGAAAAAGGATTGTGTGATCCTGTTCCAGGGAGATTCCATCACGGACTGCGGTCGCGACAGGAATAGTAACCGTTGCAATACGATGGAACAGTTCGGTAGTGGCTATGTACTCTTTACCGCTACGCAGTTGTTGGAGGGGAAAGCGGCTTTGCAGCCGAAGATTTACAATCGCGGCATCAGCGGCAATAAAGTCTATCAGCTTCGTGAACGCTGGGAGGTCGACTGCCTTGCTTTCCAGCCGGATGTCCTGAGTATCCTGATCGGTGTGAATGATTATTGGCATACGTTGACACACGGTTATAAAGGAACGGTCGAGACATACGAAAACGATCTGCGTGCTTTGTTGAAATATACGAAAGAGAAACTCCCGAATACGCAAATAGTCCTTTGCGAACCCTTCACTTTGCGTGACGGGGCGGCTATAGAAGATTCCAAATGGTATCCGATGTTCGATGAATTCCGCAAGTCTGCCCGTAAACTGTCGGAAGAATTCAATACCATATTCGTTCCCTTCCAATCGGGTTTCGATGCAGCGGTGAAGCTGGCTCCGGCACGTTATTGGTCGAATGACGGTGTGCATCCCGATTTACCCGGTCGCCAGCTGATGGCAAACATGTGGATGGAAGCAACTGGATTAAAGTAAGATATGATTTTGAGCGGGTGTAGGCTGTAAAAATAGTGCAAAAAAGTGCAGTCAGGTTTTGGAAAATAAAAAAATACCTCTATCTTTGCACCCGTTATCGCGGAAGTAGCTCAGTTGGTAGAGCATAACCTTGCCAAGGTTAGGGTCGCGGGTTCGAGTCCCGTCTTCCGCTCCAATCGGTAACAGAGGCGGTATGAGGCCGCTTTTTTAATGTACTGAAGAAAGGCCCAGGTGGCGGAATTGGTAGACGCGCACGTTTCAGGTGCGTGTGTCGAGAGGCATGCAGGTTCGAGTCCTGTTCTGGGCACCCTTTCTCGCGCAGGTGGTGGAATTGGTAGACACGCTACTTTGAGGGGGTAGTGCCGGTTACGGCGTGTGAGTTCAAGTCTCATCCTGCGTACATAGATAGTCCATATAGTTAGCTTCAAAAGCTGGTTATATGGATTTTTTTATTCAAACAGCCGATTGGGCTTCACTATTCCGTGACCGGTGAAGGTGGTTCACAGATTATGACGAAAAAACCTCATCCACATTCACATGTAGATGAGGTTATACCAAATCAGTTCATATGAAAACAAACTGAAGTTGACTAATACCTTAAACTTAGGAATAGTTTGTTTGATTAATGTGAGTTCTACATTGTAGAACCATTTCTGCAAATTTAGTTATCTTTTCGTTATTATACAAACAACCTCTGTTCGAGTTCATATAAAAAATGATTAAAAAACTTTTGTTGTTTGCTTCCATATCCGGACCATATAAAAGCCCAGATGTGTAAAGGCAAAAACAAAAGAGATGATCAGCAGAACTTTACTTTCTTCCCAACCGACGGTTTGCTGATGCCAGAGTCCCGTGATCACACAAAGGATGGCAAGGACGATCCCGATCATATTCAGAGCCAAATGACCGTGGCGGTGAGCCTGATTGTATTCCAGCTTGCTATGCTTGATACCGTAGCAAGCATAAATATCCAGCCCGATCAACATCCACAGCACCAGCCGTATCCAAGTGTCGGCAGGTAGAAAAAGCATCATGCACAGACAAGTGATGATCCCGGCTACCGGAACGAACGGAACCAACGGAGTCTTGAAGGCGCGATGCACATCGGGCATTGTCTTTCTGACCACAAGTACACCGGCACAAACCAGGGTGAAGGCGAAAAGGGTTCCGATACTGGTCATTTCACCGGCCAGGCGTGCCGGAACGAAAGCTGCCAGCAGACCGACGAGTACCATGAACAGCAGATTGCTGCGGGCGGGTGTTCTGAACTTTTCATTGATATGTGAAAAGAACGGAGGTAATAGACCGTCGTGGCTCATGCTGAGGAAAACGCGGCTCTGCCCTAACAGCGTCACCATGATGACCGAGCAATATCCGAATAGGATGGCAAGGACGATTGCCTTGTTCATCCAAGGGTAATCCGGATGAAGCACGCCCGAAGCATCTACTTCTCCCATATGTTCGATCGCAATTGCCACGGGAGCGATTCCCTGTTGGCCGCCAAATTCGGAATAATGGGCTACGCCCGTCATGACGTGGGCGAACAGCATGTATAATATGGTACAAACGAGCAATGAGACGAGGATTCCGATCGGCATATCTCTTTTGGGGTTCTTGGCTTCCTGGGCAGCCGTACTGACAGCATCGAAACCTAAGAAAGCGAAGAATACGATGGCCGCTCCGCGTAGGACACCCGATAGCCCGTATTCGCCTAACGTGCCGGTGTTTGCCGGAATATAAGGTATGTAATTGTCCGTATTGATATATTTCCATCCTAAAAAGACGAATATCAGGACGACCGACACTTTCAGGAAGACAATGATTCCGTTAAAGATAGAGCTTCCTTCCGTCCCGCGGATCAGAAAGAGGCTCATCAGGACAACGATCAGGAATGCTGGGATATTGACAATCCCTCCATCCCAGGGACAGGCGGTAAAAGCGGTCGGCAGGTCGATTCCGAGCCCTTCCAAAAAGACGACGAGATAACGGCTCCAACTGATGCTGACCGTTGTCGCGGCAACCGTATATTCCAGAACCAAATCCCAACCGATAATCCAAGCGATCAGTTCGCCCATCGTCGCGTATGAGTATGTATAGGCACTCCCGGCAACTGGAATCATCGAAGCAAACTCTGCATAACAAAGTCCGGCAAAGCAACATCCGATTGCTGCAATGGCAAATGAAAGTGTAATGGCTGGTCCTGTATATCCGGCGGCGACTGTTCCGGTTATGGAGAAAAGGCCGGCTCCGATAATAACCCCGACGCCGAGTGCGACCAAGCTCCAAGGGCCTAATACTCGTTTTAATGATTTACTTCCTGTTTGATTGGCTTCGGCCTGCAGGGCCTCCAAAGGCTTTTTAATGAATAATCCCATCGTTTATTTGTGCATAGTTATAAATTTGGGCACAAAGGTAGGGATTGCCAGGATGATATACAAATGCTAATTGTGAATGGGCAACCGCCTCCATACGAAGCTGGGAATCAACTTCCAGAAAAATACTAAAACGGCATATCTCCAGTCGATTACGGTGCGTCGTTTCTTCCGTTCGATCGCCTTTACTATTTTTCGGGCAACATATTGCGGGGACATCAGCATCGGGTATTTATCGTTTTTCAACAGATCGGTCTTTACAAATCCGGGGCGGATATCCGTGAATACGATCGGGAGTTTTTCCATCTGTGCCAGTTGGTCGAGTGCTTCGATATAAGTATTCTGGTAGCGCTTGGTTGCGGAATAGGAGGGAGCGGCTCCCAATCCCTTTGTCCCGGCGATGGAACTGATCACGGCTAATTGGCCGCCGCCATGTTCTTTGAAGTAATCGTATGCGGAAATGACCATTTGGGTGAAACCGACTGTATTTGTTTGGACGGTAGACAATTCAATATCGGAATTTAGGTTCCGGTTCTGGCTACCGATTCCGGAACTAAGCAAGAATACATCCATTCCGCCGACTCTATCGATTAATTCCGCTAACTTTTCCGGGGCGTCCGGGCAAGTTACGTCTATTTGTGCCGTTTCGATCTGGTCAGGTGCTTCTGACCGGATTTTTGCGAGCAATTCCGTCCGCCGTCCGGCAATCCCGATCCTCCATCCCTGCTTGCGGTACAGTTGAGTGATCTCGTATCCGATGCCTGAAGTTGCTCCAATGATGATGATTTTTCTTGCTGATGCCATGCTAAATGGTGATTTATATATGCAAATATACGATTTCTTTCGTACGAAAATCCTATCTTCGTGGCGTTGTTAACAAACCAATGTAGGAAATGAAGAAGTGTTTTTGTCTCTTGTTGACCTTATTGTGTATTAGCTATTCGGCCGTGGCGGCCCCTGGTTTCCGTATAAAAGGGAAAATAGTCGATGCCAATAACAACCAACCGATTGATTTTGCTGATGTCCTCCTTTTTCGTGAAGGAGATGTTAATCCAGTGTTTCATGCTTTACCCGATCGTGACGGTACGTTTCGCATAGCCGATGTGAAAGATGGAAAGTATAACCTTTTGGTGCGCCTGGTCGGTTACGATCTGTATAACCGTCCCGGTATTGTTTTGGATGCGGTTTCGAAAGCGGTAGATTTGGGAACGATTGCGATGAAACCTTTGGAGGTGGGATTAGCGGAAGTCGAAGTCGTAGCACAGAAAAAGCAAGTGATTTATAAATTGGACAAGAAAGTGATCGAAGCCTCTTCAAACTTGCTTGCCGGAGGCGGATCGGCTGTCGATATCCTGGAGAATACACCCTCCATACGTGTGGATGCCGAAGGTGAAGTCAGTTTTCGTGGAAGTACCGGTTTCACGGTCTATGTAGATGGCAAACCGAGCGTGTTCAGCGGTACGCAGGCTTTGGAGCAGATCCCTGCAGGGCATATCGAAAATATAGAAATCATCACCACCCCTTCGGCCCGTCACGATACGGGAGGAGATGTAGGGATCATCAATATCGTAACAAAGAAACACGCCCAGCATGGTTTTAGCGGTATGGTGAACCTGACGGGAAGCACGGTCCTTTCGCGCGGGGTGGATTTTCTGGTGTCTCAGCAGAACAAGGCATCGCGTTGGTATTTGGGCGGTGTGTGGAGTGATCGTCTGCGCAAGAGCGATTTCGATCAGGAGAAAACGACTATTATCTCAGACACGGCAACGACCTCCCATTCCAACGGACCGCGTAAAAGCAACAATTTCAACTATTCGATGAAGGCGGGGTGGATGTACACATTGCCCCATACGACGTTGAATGCCGACTTTGAAGGCGGTTATGGCGGGCGTACGCGCAACGGTGATCTGGATTATAAGGAAAAACGCCTGGCAGACGGGGCTACTTTCGGTGAAGGCGATTATTATAGTCGTGACGATTACGATCTGCATGAAACCTATTTCCAGGGAACAATCGGTTTCGATCATAAATTCGACGATAAGGGGCATCAGTTGATGGGCAGTTTCTATCTGAAATACGGAGGTAATGCGATGGAATATTTCCAAAGTGACCTTTTTAATAAGAATAACGAACGTGAAAAGGGACATCGTGCTTGGGAAGATGAGCATCGCTGGACGGTACGGGGTAACCTGGACTATATTTATCCTTACAGCAAGACGGGACGGATCGAAGGCGGTTACCAATATTTCTCTTATTTGGAAGACGGCGACTACACGATGCATTTCTGGGACCCGGTAAAGAAAGAGTTTTATAACCGGGACGATATCTATAACACATTCTATTTCCAGCATGGCATCAATTCGGTTTATGCAATCGTTGCCGACAGCTATAAATCATTCGATTTTCAGGCGGGTGTGCGGGGAGAGCATACGCATCGTGTTTTGCGAAGCTCGATTCCGGGCAAGGATCGTACATATAATAAGTTCGAGTTTTTCCCTTCCCTTCATTTAGGCTATACGTTTCCGAAGGAACATAAGCTATTGGTTTCTTATTCGCGCCGTATCACTCGTCCGGAACTCTTTTTCATGGAGCCGTATATCACCTATCGGGATTTTTATTCGGCCGAGATCGGTAATCCGGATATCCGTTCGGAATATATCAATTCTTTCGAGCTGAATTATAAGAAGAATATCGGTGAGCATACGGTTTCAGCTACGGTATTCCACCGGAGCCGTAAGGATAAGATCGAACGTTTGCGCGTCCCTTATGAAGCAGGTGTGACACTGGATTCGATGGCGAATGTTGGACACGACTATTCGACCGGTGTCGAATTGAGCGGACAGGTACAACTTACCCGTTGGTGGAATATGAACCTGAACGGCAGCCTGTATCATTATAATGTGAAGAATCAGTATAAAACCGGTGGTGAAAATGAGACAAGTACGAACTACGATGTCATGTGGAACAACTCTTTCGATGTCTTTAAATATACCCGTATCCAGGTGGACGGCAATTTTGTCGGTCCGTCCGTTACGACCCAAGGGCGTACGGATGCTTTCTGGTATGTGAATCTCGCCGTTCGCCAGCAGTTGGTGAACCGTCGGTTGTCGGCTACGCTTTCTTTCCGGGATGTTTTCAATTCTGCCCGGTATGTAAGTAAGATCATCACATCCGACTTGCAATCCATCACACGGATTCGTCCCAGCTATCCGCTCATTACGCTTACGCTCAGTTATACGTTCAATAATTTCAAGGCCAAGAGCTCTCAGAAAAAGGAAGATCATGATTTGTTTGAAGGAACGAACCACTAAATAAATTAAGAATTGAAAATGAAAAATGAAGAAGAAAGCACTTCCGAATTTTCAAGTTTCAATTCTCAATTTATTTGTTACATTTGTATCTTATTTAAAATAATATGGAAGAGCGGGAACTGATATTATTATTGAAGCAGGGCAGCAAAGACGCATTTACTGCTCTGTATAAGCAATACTGGAAACAGGTCTATAATTTCAGCCGCCTCTATTTGACCAGTGCCGATGCTGCCGAAGAAGTAGTACAGGAAGTCTTTATCAAAATATGGGAAACGCGTGAATTTCTTCGTGAGGACGATCATTTTAAAGGCTTGTTGTTTATTATTACCCGGAATCTGATCTTTAACCGGCATCGCAAAAATGTGAATGAAGATTTCTACAAAGTCACGGTCCTTGCCGCATTGGAAGAACCGTATGATGTGGAAGAAGAAATTGATGCTCATAATCTCCAAGAATATATAGATCGCCTGATCGATGAATTGCCACCGCGCCGTCGTGAGATTTTCAACTTGAGCCGTAAGGAGCAAAAGAGTTACAAAGAAATAGCTCTCCTATTGAATATTTCAGAGAAAACAGTCGAAAATCAAATCAGCGAAGCTCTCAAGTACTTGAAGAAGAATATCACATTGCTTCTTCTCTTTATCTGATTGAATGTATTCTGTCTCCTATCTCTTATTATCATTTATCTAATATCTAAAAAAGTGATAGGTTCAAATCGAAACTATTACCGCATCTAATTCGATTTTCTACCCTTTCTAATTCAAATTACCCGCAAGGGTAATATTTTTTAATAAACTGGTTGTCGTTGCATTTTGCTAAAAATCAGTTTATTAGTTGAGATGTTAGTTTTTAGAGGGGATATTGTCATATTTTTTTGGAAATTTGTACTGTCAGGTGCTAAAATAATCTGTTTTTTCCCGGACTGGGTAGGGGAAAGAAGTAACTTGTGTGTATTTATATATGTAAAGCAATTGAAATGGAATACAAAGACAAAAAATATATACTAAAGAAACTAATGCAAGATGCGCTGACCGAAGAAGAGCGCATAGCCTTGCAATCTTCTCGCCGGGTGACAAAAGAAATGGAGCGGCAATGGAATAATGCTCCGGATGCAGTGGAAAGCGATCGTCCGGACGAGCCGTCTATCTGGCGGAATATTTGTAAGGAAGTCTGGCAACATGATGAAGGACGGAATGTTGTATTTTATAAGATATATAGTATGGTCGCCTCCATCTTATTGGTATTGGGTGTGGCAGGGACTGTTTATTTTGCGTTGCAGGACAAGGCGAATGTCCCAATGTATGTTGTAAGTTCCGGTATCCAAAATATGGAATCTGTCTCTTTACCAGATGGAACGAAAGTGCAGATGGGACCGGGCAGCCGCTTAACCTATCCTGCCAGTTTTTCCGGTAAGACGCGTGAGATAAGATTGGACGGGCAAGCCTTTTTCGATGTGGCGAAGAATCGCGAAAAACCTTTTATTGTTCATACGGAGGATATGAGTGTGGAGGCGTTGGGGACTGCGTTCGAATTGTTCAGTTACAACATGGAAAATAAGATGGAAGCGATTCTTCTGAATGGCAAGATCAAAGTAAGTGTGGAGAATAAGGAAACAAACCAAATGAAAGAATACTTCGTCTCTCCCGACGAAAAGATCTTGGTGGACCGGCAAACCGGCAAGATCACCAAACAGATTGTGGATGCCGACAAATACACCGCTTGGCGCAAACAAAAGATGCTGAGCTTCGAAAACGAAAAACTTTCCATGATCATCCCACGTCTCGAACAGTGGTATGGCAGAAAGGTGATGTGCCAAAAGGATCTGGCTGATAAATACCGGTTCACTTTCAAGGTGAGGGATGAGTCGCTAGATCGGATACTTTTTATGATAAAAGCTTCTTCTCCATTACAGTATAAAGAGGAGAAGAATGGTGATTATACATTGACTTTAAAATAACTTATTATAAACAACTTAATTCTAATGCTTATGGGATAAAAAAGAGTTAACCTTTAAAAAATTGGAAGATGCCGGCAAGCACCTTCCAATCAGAGAGTTTTCAAAAAATGCTTGTCATAGGAGTCCAAGCCAAAGACTTGCATCTATTATTCATCAAAAACTATTACAAAGTTATGGAAAAAAACAGTGAGAGGGGGTATTGTATCCCGTTATTTAGAAAAACTAAACGTATCATGAAGATCACAACCTTATTTTCGTTGGGAATTGCATGCTGTATTTCTGCCTCTACTTATGCGCAGAGTTACAAGGTGTCGATCAACAGGCAGAACAGCAGTATTATTGAAATCCTTAGAGAAATTGAAAAAAGCAGTGAGTTTACATTCTTTTTTAACGATAATCGTGTGAATGTCAACAAAACTGTGAGTGTCAATGCTCAAAATGCTACATTGGAAGATGTACTGGACCAGGTGTTGAAAAATACTGGCTACAAGTATCAAATTATCGATCGCCAAGTGTTGATCAAGGCTTCGGACAACCTCTTATTGAGCGGTGTTCAACAGAATAAGAAAACTGTTACAGGTGTAATCCTCGATGAATCCGGCTTGCCGGTCATTGGTGCCAATGTGGTGGAGAAGGGGACTACTAACGGCACGATAACGGATGCGGAAGGGAGGTTCTCCCTTAATGTTGCATCAGATGCAACATTAATAGTTTCCTATATCGGATATATTCAGAGTGAAATATCTGTAAAAAATAAAACATCTGTGTCTATAACAATGAAGGAGGATGCAGAATTGTTGGATGAAGTAGTGGTAATTGGCTATGGATCGGCTCGTAAGGGGGATTTGACCGGTCCGATATCCAGTGTCAAAGGAGCTTCCTTAACAGAACGTTCTACTCAAATGCTGTCTACGGCTATGCAGGGGCAGATTTCGGGTGTGGAGGTTACTCGTTCTTCCGGAGGTCCTGGTAATTCTGCTACGATACGTGTTCGTGGTGTGACGACACTTTCCAATAACGACCCGCTTGTAATTATAGACGGTGTACCCGGTTCATTGAATGATGTCGTGGCTTCAGATGTAGAAACCATGAGTGTTTTGAAAGATGCGGCATCGGCTTCTATTTACGGATCTCGTGCTGCGGCCGGTGTCATTTTGATCACAACCAAAAGAGCTAAGGAGAATAAATTCAATTTAGATTATAATTATGAATATTCCATTGACAAACCGACTACACGACCGACTAATGGAAATGTGATCGATTGGATGAATGTTCAAAATGAGATTAAATGGAACGATGGTGCTTCTAATCCTTATTCGCAATATTCGCAGGAAACCATTAACTCTTGGATGGCTAATAATGCAATGGATCCTTATCATTATCCGAATACGGATTGGGTTGATTTGCTGTTGAAGAATACGACTTCTCATCAACAACATAACTTTAACGTTTCAGGCGGTACAGATAAATTGCAGTCCAAATTCTCGTTCAATTATCAGACGGCAGATGGGTATTATGCGAATAAATCGTATGAGCGTTATGCGGGTCGCGTCAACAACGATTATAAAATCAATTCTTGGATTCGGGCTAATATTGATGTTGATTTTTCTGCGTCGAAAAGTGTATCTCCTGCGACTGTCAATCCTATTTATTGGGCTTATTTGACTGCTCCATATTATAATCCTCGTTGGGAAGACGGGCGCTATGCAGATGTGAAATCTGGGGCCAATCCATTGGCTATGCTCAATGAAGGAGGAACGGATGGAAAGAATTATTATAAGTTTGGGGGAAAGGCCCAACTAGATTTGACTCCGCTTAAGGGATTAACGCTTACGGCCGTTTTTGCTCCTCGATATACGTTTGAAACAGGGAAAAAATTTACAAAAGCAGTGAATGTGTATTATGAGGATGGAAGCTCCATTGCTGCACAAAGTAATAAGACAACATCTTTAAATGAAACACGGAATATGACACAAAGCCGTACTTACCAGTTTTATGCTAATTATCAGAACAAATGGACTGACCATTCCTTGAATGCGATGGTAGGTTATGAGGGGTATAAGCATAAATGGGAAAATTTGGGTGCATCAAGAAATAATTATGAATTGGATACTTATCCTTATTTGAATCTTGGTCCGGAAGATTATCAGTATAATTCGGGCAGTGCAGGTCACAATGCTTATCAATCTGTTTTCGGACGTGCTATGTATTCATATAAGGACCGGTATATGTTACAAGCGAATGTTCGTGCTGATGCCTCTTCTCGTTTTGCTTCTGATTATCGCTGGGGGGTATTCCCTTCTGTATCGGCAGGTTGGGTTATTTCTAGTGAATCTTGGTTCCCTAAAGATAAGCAGATTGATTATTTGAAAGTGCGTGCTTCTATTGGGTCATTGGGGAATGAACGCATTAGTGATGCGGAATTTCCATATCAGGCGGCAATCAATTTCGGAAATAGTTATATGTATGATAAAGGTTCCCAATCGGTGACCGCTGTACAGAATGCTGCACAATATAATTATGCATTTAATGATATTACGTGGGAAACAACTACGACTTATGATATTGGTATCGATATTACTTTGTTGAATAATCGTTTGAGTTTAACAGGAGACTACTATTATAAGAAAACATCCGACATGCTTTTGACTTTAGGTTTCCCCTCTTATGCCGGTTTTTCTGCTCCGAAACAAAATGCGGGTGATATGTATACTCACGGTTGGGAATTTGAAGCAAGTTGGCGTGATCAGATTGGTGAGGTATCTTATGGTGTATCTTTTAATTTATCTGATTATCGTTCAAAAATGGGATATTTGGGAGACAGAAGAACTATAGATGGTAATAAGATTTATGAAGAAGATTCTTATTATTATGAGTGGTTTATGTATAAGACCGATGGTCTGTTTGTTACTGATGCAGATCTGTATGATTCGGAAGGAAACAAGTATCCGACACTCACTGCTAACGATAAGGCTGGTAATATTAAATATGTCGATGTGAATGGAGATGGCGTTATCAATGCAGATGATAAAGTTCGTTTAGGTAATTCTTTGCCGGAGTTTCAGTTTGGTGGTAATCTTTTCTTAGGTTGGAAAGATTGGGATTTCTCTCTTTCTTTTCAAGGCGTGGGGCATCAGAATGTTCTCTTTAATTCTGCATGGATACAGCCATTAAAAGAACAATGGGGAGCTGTGCCTTCTCTTATATTGGGGAATTATTGGAGCCAGCATAATACGGAAGATCAAAACCGGAATGTCAAATATCCTCGTCTTACATATACCAATACTACTAATACTTATACCGGATCTGATTATTGGTTGTTTAATGGAGCTTATTTCCGTGTCAAGAACATTACATTGGGGTATTCGTTGCCGCAGAAACTTATGGATAAGTGTTTCATCAGAGGACTTCGGATATATGCAACAATAAATGATCTACCAGCTATCAGCCATTATCCTAAAGGATGGGATCCGGAAATAGGTGCAAGTTCCGACTTTATATCCACGTCTTTTACATTTGGTGCGAATGTTAAATTTTAAATTTATAGTGATATGAAACAGATAAAATTTTCTATATGTACTGCATCCCTATTCATGCTTATGTCGTGTGTCGATCTTAATTTAAATCCTCTTTCTGAAGGATCAAGCGAGAATTGGTATTCTTCTCAAGCGGAAATAGAAATGTCTTTGAATGATTTCTATCGTACAGATTTTTTTCCGATTGACGATATGAAATGGGGAGATGATGTAACTGCTCGAAATGAAACTTCTGCAGTAAATAATGGAACATTAACTTCAGAAGACGGAACGATTGCCAAACGTTGGGAAAACTATTATAAAGGTATCGCACGTGCTTTACGTATAATCAATAATATGGATCGAGCGCGTGCTATGGGCGTTTCGGAGAAGGATATTGCTCAATATGAAGGTGAGGCTTACTTTTATTTAGGATATGCTTATGGTATGTTAGCTTTTCATTGGGGGGATGCAATTTTGGATAAGGTGGGTATGGGTTTAGATGAAGCTTATACTGCTTCCCGATCTCCGAAAGCAGATGTATTGGCTTACAGTTACGAATGTTTGGATAAGGCTGCGGAACGTTTACCGAATAGTTATCCAGGCATCCAGCGTGCCACGAAAGGGGCTGCTTATGCTTTTAAAGCAAGAATTGCTATTTATAATGAGGATTATGCAGCCGCTGCTACTGCTGCCAAGAATTGTATGGATTTGAATGTGTACAAATTGCATAGCAACTATCAGGATTTGTTTACGGCTTCTTGGTCTGACGAATGGATTTTCTTTTTCCGTGGAGATGTGACGTTGAAGAAATATTACTGGGCTGCGTCTGATGTGTTGAATAGCATATCTCGCCTTTCAGGAGGATGGGGTGGTCAAAAAGCTCCTTCTTATGAATTGGTCTGTGCTTATCCTTGTATTGATGGTAAACCGATTGATGAATCTCCGCTTTACAATCCGAAAGACTTTTTCGAGAACCGGGATCCACGTATGGCAATGACAATTGTTCCGTTTGCAACAGCATATAACAAGAGTGTGTTGGATGGAACGTATGATCCGAACGATTATGAATGGTTAGGGTATGAGTATTCTCCTTCTCCTGTTAAAACAACCGTTCAGAGAATTTCTGACGGTGCACAAGTGGGAAATAATGATTCTAAAGCAAGAGCGGAACATGCATCCTATACAGGTTTATTATTTAAGAAATATGTTGATGAGTCATTTTTGGAAAATGGTAAAGCTGGTGCACCGACTACTTATCCGATGTTGCGTTACGGTGATGTTCTGTTGATGTATGCTGAAGCGATGAATGAGACGAATCAGTGTAGCCAAGAAGTGTTGGACGCTACGATTAATAAGTTGCGTGAAAGGGCTTATAACGGAACAGGTCTTGAGTATCCACGAGTAACGGAAGGATCACAGCAGCAGTTACGTACGGTTATCCGTACCGAGCGTTTTATTGAAATGGCTTGGGAAGGTCATCGTTATAGCGATTTAATTCGTTGGAAGATTGCAGGGAAGGTATTTAATCGTCCAATTTATTTCTTGAATCGTGCGTGGTCCGGTAATACCTCTTGGAATGGTGATGAAAGTTCTGTCTCGGCCGAATACAAGCAGCTGATTCAGAACTGGAAAGATGGTAACTATCCGATAGGTGGTATTCCACAGATTGATGAAGACGGTATTGCAGATTTGAGTGAAATGGCGGAAAAGGGGTATATTACCGTGGCAACCGAACGTAAATTCGATGAAAGTCGTGATTATTTGTGGCCGGTTCCTGCAGCAGATAGATTAATTAACGAAAATCTGTCACAGAATCCGAAATGGTGATCGGTTTGGGATAGATTCGATATGATATTCATTTAAGGGTTCCTCGGCTTTATATGGTTATATAGAGGATGAGGAACCCTTGTTGTAAAAAATCAAATAATATGAAACTGAATAGTATAATAGGATTACTGACTGTATTTTCGGTATTAGGATGTACTGCCCAAAAGGATGTCAAAAAAATACCGGAATCGATTTCTGGTATTTATCCCCGTTTGGCTTACTATAATAATGAAGGCGAATGTGGGACAGGGGCAGTCGTACCTTGGGCGGATCGTTTATGGGTGGCTACTTATGGGCCTCATTTACCGAATGGCTCTTCTGATAAATTATATGAAGTGACGTCCGATTATCGGCAGATCATGCATAAGGAGAGTATTGGAGGTACACCTGCAAACAGAATGATTCATAAAGAAAGCAATCAACTTTTTATAGGACCTTATGCGATTGATAAAACAGGTAAAGTTCGTGTTATTCCATATACTGTAATGTCTGGTCGACATACTGGAAATGCTCGTCATTTGACAGATCCGTCCAATAAGATTTATTATGGGACAATGGAAGAAGGATTTTATGAAGTGGATGTGAATACATTGGAAGTAAAAGAATTGTATCAAGATGGCAATAAGAAACAACAGAAAAAAAATGATACGGATGCCGGGCCGATAAATGCTTTATTACCGGGAGTACATGGTAAGGGGTTATATTCTGGGCAAGGCTGTATGTATTTTACCAACAATGGAGAAGGGACACAAGAAGCATTAAAGAAGTTTGATGTGGAGGCTGGTGTCCTAGCTGAATGGAATGGAAAAGAGTGGAAAGTAGTTCGTCGCAATCAATTTGTCGAAGTGACGGGGCCGGGTGGCATTTATGGAAATACGAATCCGGAAACAGACCCGATTTGGGCAACAGGGTGGGATTATAAATCAGTTATTTTAGGTGTACGCGATGCCGAAAAAGGGTGGGCTTTTTATCGTTTGCCCAAAGCCAGTCATAGCTATGATGGTGCGCATGGATGGAATACGGAATGGCCGCGCATTCGGAATGTCGGGACAGAGTCTCAGCCTGATTATCTGATGACGATGCATGGAATGTTCTGGTATTTTCCAGGAATGTTTACGGCTGATAATTCAGCAGGTATTCGTCCGCGCTCCGCTTATTTGAAGGTGATTGGTGATTTTACACGTTGGAACGATCAGTTGGTTTTCGGTTGTGACGATTCGGCTCAGAAAGAATTCTTGAACAAACGAAAAGCAAAGGGAAGTATAGAGGGACCAGGTCAATCGAATTCGAACCTGTGGTTTACCTCTTTGACAAGACCGGATGAATTAGGACCGGCTACTGCTGAAGGTGCTGTTTGGGCAAAGGAAAGCGTGAAAGCAGGTGAGAGCTCTGAACCGTTCCTTTTTAGTGGCTGGACACATCGTTTCGGTTGGGTCAAAAATGAAGGAAAACAACCGGTGATCTTTACTTTTGAAATAGATGAAGCCGGCAAAAATGAATGGAAGACCTTGAAGAGTGTCACAGTAAATGCAGGAAAGTCGGTCTCTGTCCCTTTTGCTTCTACCGAAAAAGGAGAATGGATTCGTGTAAAAACGGATAAAAATACATTGGCAACGGTTAGTTTCAATTATACGACTGCCGATCCCCGTTCGACTTCTTCTGATCCGATTTACCAAGGTTTGACAACAGTTAAACAAAATACGACAATCGGAGGTTTGTTGTATGGGCTTGGTGACAACCGTCGTGCATTGGGAGTGTTGGCAAATGTGACGGTAGATGGAAAAACATCGGAAACCGGTTATTATGAAATGGGAGATAAATTGGAACTGGTTCGTAAGGAAGATACAAAAACGACTGATTTTATTCGATCAAAGTTTGCCATACCCCAACAAGTCGTTTCGATAGAAGAGGGTTCTGTCCTGATTGTAGATGATTTGAACCGGCGTTGGCGTCTTCCTTTGGGGGATGAAACGTATAAAGAATTGACTAACCAAGGTGTACTGCGTGTTTGTCGGGAAGTGGCAACGGAACGCGATATGTTCTCTTGTATGGGAACTTTTTACGAACTTCCTGCGGAAAATGCGGATGGATATGCAAAAATTCGTCCTATATCAACTCATAATTACCGTATCAACGATTATGCTTCTTACCGAGGTATGCTTGTTTTGACAGGTGTGACACCTGAAGAGGGAAAAGAGAATCCGCATATTATTGTTTCGGACGACGGAAAAGCTGCTGTTTGGGTAGGTGTTATCGATGACTTGTGGACATTGGGTAAACCGGTAGGTCATGGTGGTCCGTGGAAGAATACAGATGTAAAAGTTGGTATTGCTTCTGATCCGTATCTGATTGGATTCTATGACAAGAAAGAGCTTTCGTTGTCGCATCAGTCTGATAAGAAAGTCGTCATTACGGTTGAAGTTGATCCTACCGGCAATGGGGATTGGATGGAGTATGCCGCTTATGCAGTACAACCTGGAGAAAGGTTCGTTCAACAACTCCCTGAAGCATTTCAAGCAAGATGGATTCGTTTTGTATCGGATACGGATACAAAAGCAACTGCTTGGTTGGATTATAAATAAAATGTAGAAATGACATCCGGTGATGATACTGATAAATCAATTACCGGATGTTGTTGAATTGCAATCTTTAAATCTGTAGAATCATGAAATACATTTTAATATCTGTTTTGTTAGTTTTAGGATGTCTGAATAATAAGGCATTGTCTCAGCAGCAAATAAATTGTAGCGGAGTGTTTCCGCATTTGGCTATGGTAGCAGATCAAACTCCACGAACTGAAGCAGGGACGGGCGCTTTGTTCCCTTGGGCAAACAGATTATGGGTCGTTACTTATGTCGCACATTTCTCCGCGACTGGTTCCGGTACGGGACTTTTTGAAATCAATGATAAGATGGAAATACATAAACGCCCGGAAAGTGTGGTGGGAACATATGCTAACAGATTACTCCACGGCCCTACGAATCAGTTGATCATTGGTCCGTATGTAATTGATATGAATGGGAATGTGCGAGTGATTGATGGTGTGAAGGATCATCGCTTAGCTGCAACAATGACGCATTTGACGGATCCGGAGAATAAAGTTTATTTTCTGGCTATGGAAGGTCAATTTTTTGAAGTGGATGTAAATACCTTAGATACAAAATTATTATTTAACCTTTATGATGAGTTGAAAGAACCGAAAGGGTCGAAACCTCATTTTAAATCTGGTTTTACAAGGCATGGTAAGGTTGTTGTGTGTAACAATAGTTATTCTACAAAAGATTATAATAAGGATTGGAGTGCAGGCCGTTTAGCAGAGTGGGATGGTAAAGTTTGGAAAATAATAGAAGAGAAGTCGTATACGGAAGTATGGAGCTCTTCTCATTTTGGTGCACCAATTTTGGCTACAGGTTGGGATAATGCTTCTGCTGTAATGAGTGTGTTTTTTCCGAATACAAAGGAATGGAAAAGGTATCGTTTGCCAAAATCCAGTAAAACATTCGATGAGACGAGTTGTACGGAGTGGCTGCGTATTCGCGAAATTGAAACAGAACGTGCAATGATGGACTGTCATGGGTTATTTTATGAAATAGGATTTCATCTATATGTTGATCAGCTGTGGGCTATTCGTCCGGTTTGTTCGCATTTGCGTGTAATTCCAGACTATTGTTCTTGGAGGGGCATGTTGGTGATGGGAGGAAATCAGGCGACGCCAATGAAGTTTGGTACTGCTGATGGAAATCCTTTGGCTGGTCAACCTCAAGCTGGATTGTGGTTCGGTAAGACAGACGATTTGTGGTCGTGGGGAAAACCAACTGGTGAAGGAGGGGTATGGTCTGATGATGAAGTTATGGCCCATGTCCCGTCTGATCCTTTTTTAATGTATGGATTTGATCAGAAATCTCTTCACCTTTGGCATGATTCGAATGAAGCTGTTTCTTTTAAAATAGAAGTAGACGTTGTAGGCAATGGGCAGTTTAAGATTTATGAAATTAAGACTGTCGGTTCTGGTGAATATGTGCATTATGAGTTTCCTGAGAGCTTTTCTGCTCGATGGGTACGTGTAACCGCAAATAAAAATTGTAAAGCAACAGCATGGTTTATTTATAATTAGTTCTATTTTTGCAAAGTAGTAAATTTAGAGAGTGTTGTGTTTCCCTTTGTTTTTGTTAATTTAAAATATTAATATCATGAAGACTCGTGTAATTTTATCATTATTATTTTTGTTGAGTTTGGGATGTGTTCGAGCGGCAGACCTTTTTGTCGAAGCCGAAAGTTTCAGTAACAAGGGTGGTTGGAAGGTTGACCAGCAGTTTATGGATTTGATGGGGTCTCCTTACCTTTTGGCGCATGGGATGGGTGTACCCGTCGATGATGCCTCTACGGAAGTAACGTTTCCTGAAAAAGGAGAATATTATGTATATGTTCGGACCTATAACTGGACTTCCCCGTGGAAAAAAGGGGAAGGTCCCGGTAAATTCAGTTTGTCTGTCGGAGGAAAGAAGATGACTTCTCCATTGGGAGCGGAGGGTTCTGCCTGGATGTGGCAGATAGCTGGAAAAGTATCTGTCAAGAATCTGAAAACTGTAATCAAGCTGCATGATTTGACGGGATTTGACGGTCGTTGTGATGCGATCTACTTTACCACGGAAGTTGGCAAGATGCCTCCGTCGGATGTAAAGGAACTGGAAGCATTCCGTCGTCAAGCATTGGGATTACCGGATGAAGCACCGGTTGCCGGCGAATATGATCTTGTAGTCGTGGGAGCCGGTATAGCCGGGATGAGTGCCGCTGTGTCGGCCGCCCGTCTGGGTTGCAGGGTAGCTTTGATTAATGACCGTCCTGTGGTAGGTGGTAATAACAGTTCGGAGATACGTGTCCATTTAGGAGGCCGTATCGAAGAAGGAACTTATAAGGAACTTGGCGGTCTGCAGAAAGAATTTGGTCCGGAAAAGGGAGGAAATGCACAACCTGCAGAATATTATGAAGACCAGAAGAAAATGGATTGGCTAGCAGGTGAAAAGAATGTGTCTCTTTTCCTGAACTTTCGTGCGATAGGGGTGACAAAGGAAGGTGATAAGATCACATCGGTTATTGTCAAACACATCGAAAGCGGTAAAGAACTGAAGTTCGAGGCTCCTCTGTTTTCTGATTGTACGGGAGACGGGACGATCGGTTACCTGGCGGGGGCCGACTACCGTATGGGGCGTGAAGGTCGTGACGAGTATGGTGAGAGCATCGCTCCGGAGAAAGCAGACAAGTTGACAATGGGTTCTTCCGTCCAGTGGTATTCTGTGGATAACAAGAAATCGAGCCCTTTCCCGGAGTTCAGCTATGGAGTGGAGTTTAACGACAAGAATTGTGAAAAGGTGATGATGGGAGAATGGACGTGGGAGACAGGTATGAACTTCGACCAGATCAAGGACTTCGAACGTATCCGTGATTATGGAATGCTGGTTGTCTATTCAAACTGGAGTTATCTGAAAAACCGTATGAAGGAAAATGACCAGTATAAGAACCGAAAATTAGGTTGGGTTGCTTATGTCGCCGGCAAGCGTGAATCACGTCGTCTGATGGGGGATTATATTTTAAAGGAAGACGATATCACGAAAAACGTGTCTCATGAAGATGCTTCTTTCGCCACGACATGGAGTATCGATTTACATTGGCAGGATCCGAAAAACAGTGAACATTTTCCAGGCAATGAGTTCAAAGCGGTGACAAAGCATATTCTGATCCATCCGTACGCCGTTCCGTATCGTTGTCTGTATTCGCGTAATGTGGACAACCTGTTTATGGCCGGCCGTAATATCAGTGTGACTCACGTGGCATTGGGAACGGTCCGTGTGATGCGTACGACAGGAATGATGGGAGAGGTAGTAGGTATGGCTGCATCATTGTGTAAGAAATATGATGTGACACCTCGTGGTGTTTACCGTTCGCATCTGGAAGATTTGAAGACATTGATGAAAGAAGGTGTGAATAAGAAAGGGCTACCGAATAACCAGCGTTATAATGAAGGCGGTATGTTGAAAGACAAACCGGTTGTCCAATAATCAGAAAAGTATGGTGTGTGTCAAAATGTACTTGTCTCTGCGTCAAGCGTGGGGATAATCACATTTTGACACACATCTTTTTAATATATGCCCATAAAACTATTGCAAGTTTAAAAAGCCATGAAACATAAAGCTCTTTATTTATATCTGATATTATTTTTTTTATTGTGCTGTTCCGTTACTACCACCGGACAAGAGAAAAAACAGGAACGGTTTACCTTGATGGGATTAGGTGATTCCATTACGGAAGGAGCGGATTTCTTCACTTGCTATTTGTATCCACTTTGGGAAAAATTATTTACAGCCGGGTATCAGTTTGATTTTATCGGCCCTCGTGAGAGTAAATGTCGGATCGGGACGCTTAATCATTGTGGTTTCAGCGGTAAGAATGTGGAGTTTCTGGAGTCGAAGATCGACAGCCTTTACCGGCTTTATCCGGCAGATATTGTATTGCTCCATGCCGGTCATAACCATTTTGCGGAAGAGAAACCTATTCCCGGAATGATAGCTTCTTACAAGTCTATTATCAACAAAATACAGGCGATCAATCCGAATGTCCGTATTTTGATTGCCCAGGTAATACCAAGCGGGAAACTACCTAAATATTCGTATATCCCGGAATTGAACGAGAAGATTGCGGAAATGGTTGCCGGATTAAACTCCGGACAGGTCTTTTTGGTCAATCAGGCTCAGGGATTTAACTGGCAAGACTATACGGTACACGATAAAGTACATCCGAATAAGGCTGGTGCGGAGAAGATGGCGACTGTCTGGTTCGAGGCCTTAAAGAAAGTACTGGCTTCATCGGAGACGGTGTTCTCTCCTGAAATCGTTCGGTATAAGACATTAGAGGATGGAGATTCCCTGGCACTTCACATCTTCAAGCCCCGGAATATGCAGGCTGGGGAAAAAAGGCCGGCTATTGTATACTTCTTCGGAGGAGGTTGGAAGTTAGGTACTCCGATTCAGTTTTATCGTGAATGTGCTTATTATGCTTCAAAAGGAATGGTTGCTGTATCGGTTGATTATCGTATCGGATATCTGCACCATTCTACTCCGTTCGAGAGTTTTGAGGATGCCAAAGATGCGATATGTTGGTTGCGTAGCCATGCTTCGGACTATCAGCTTGATCCGGACAAGATTGCCGTAGCCGGTGGTTCTGCCGGTGGACATCTGGCTGCCGCACTCGGAACGATCGGGAGTGATGAGACTGTTCCGGCGGGTTACAGGCCGAACCTCTCCGTGTTATATTATCCGGTTGTAGACATGGTTTCGCGAGGTTATGGTTTTCCGGAAATAAAAAGGGATTTTGAAAAAATTTCACCGATCCATCATGTGTCGGAAGCAACTCCCTCCACTCTTATATTGCTTGGCACGAAAGATCCTATCGTATCGGTCGAAACGATCGAGGCCTATCAAGATAAACTTTTGCAGAAGGGAGTGGATTGTGAACTCCATCTCTTTGAAGGTGCCGGGCATCCGATCTTTCTATACAGAAAGCCGCTTACGGAAGAGTATTATAAGGTTCGAAAGTTGACGGATGATTTTTTGAAAAGACAGGGATTCCTGTAGTATTTGTTATTTTTCTTAATCAGGATCTTCGTTTATCTGGGGTTATTGTATAATATTGTTTATTTGACAATGTTATACATCCTTTAAGAATAGCTCTGAAATCCTGCTTTTGATCCTGAAAAAGTCGTTTGCCGGCATGAGGTGCGCAGTTTATTTCGACGATGACCGTCGTCATCACAATAAAGTCCCGAAATCTATTTTGGATATTCGGATTCTCCCTTTTTAACTTGTTTCTTTTCTAAACTGAAGCCCCAGAAATATCCCTCCCGGCAGCAATATGATCCCTGCTGAGACGAGTAGGGCAACCTGGAGCGAATACATGTCATTCAGCCAACCGATAAAGGGGGCGATAGCGGCGAACATCAGGCGGATTATGAAGTTGCGGATGGAAAGCACTGTCGCCCTCATGTCGGAAAAAGTCATTTGGTTGATGTATCCTTTGAGGATGGGGGTGGCAAAACCGCGGAAAATATAAAAGACGAACAAGATGGCAAGGCCGGCGTACGTAAGGTTGAAAGCCAGGGATACATATCCGCCGACGATAAAAACGAGGATCAGGATTCCCATCTTACGAGGACCGAAGTAGTTGTCCACCCGGTCGGACCAGAGAGCGGCGAAGCCGACCGTCAGATTCAGTACCGTCCAAATAACGCCATACCAGGAAACGGGAGTTTTCAGATACATTAAAACCGGTTGTACGAACCAAGCCATCGTGAGAGTCGCTGCCCCGATTATACCTGAATACATGATATTGTAGCAAAGTTGCTTGTTCGTTACCAGCGAATATCTGATGATCCGGACAATCTCGTTTACCGGATTCTGTATTTTATTGGAACGGTTGACCTCCTTAAGCATGAATGCTGCCGGAATACCTGTAAATGCAATCACAGCCTGCGCATAAAAAGGAAGACGAAGGGAATAAGTCGCCAATAAACCACCAAAGATACCTGCCAGCGCTTCAGCGAAGTTGCCGATCATCGTGATCCGTCCTTCATATCGTAAGTATAAATTTTCTTTCTTGTATTGGGCGGTAGTATCGTATAACAGAGCGGAATCTGCACCATTTACCAATGTCTGTCCTGTCCCCAACAAGATTTCAGCGAAAAGAAAAGCCGTGAATGTCGAGGTGAACGAATAGCATAGATATCCGAAGAAGAAGAGGATACATCCTAATATCAGACATTTGCGGCGTCCCCAAACATCAGCCAGATAGCCTGAAGGGATCTCCAGGGCAACGGCTGCTATCGAATAGACACTCTTCAGGATAAACACATCCTGCAATCCTAATCCGTGTTTTTCGTAAAAAAGCACGATGATAGGCATAACCAATGTGAACCATTTGGATAGTTTGATCAGATAAAGAGCGAGTATATTCCGTTTCATGTTTGCAAAAGTACAAAATATATGAAATATCCTTGTGGGACGTCAATTGCATTTCCGTGAACTAGTTTCGATGTTTTACCCATCAGGAGTGTCTAATTATTGTACACCATTGTCAAATAATTGGACACTTAAAAAAAATGATTGTGCTTTTATCTGTTTGTATTTTAGTTCGTTGACTCTTTTGGCACGCTTTTTGAATTTTAATGGACGGAATATAATAAATACGCGATATGAAAAACTTGAACATAGCATTACGTTCGCTTTTTAAGAAAGGAAGAAGTAATGGGATAAAGATTTTATCTCTGGGAGTCGGACTGGCGATGGGACTTGTCCTGATATCGAAAGTGTGTTTTGAACGTTCGTTTGATAAGTTTTATCCGGACAGCGACCGTATTTATCGGTTGCACGAAAACATCATCCGGGATGGTGAATATAAGTCCTACGGGCAGGTGAGCGGAGGCGTGGCTACAGCTATGCAAGTCGAGATACCGGAGGTTGAAAAAGCAACTCGTTTGACCTATATCGGGGGCGACAAGGAGTTGTTCAAGACACAGGATGGAAACCGTTATTCTGCCCGTTATGTCGTGATGGGCGATACGAATGTTTTCGATCTGTTGCCGCGTCCTATCCTGATCGGTGATCCGAAAGAGACTTTGTCCCGTCCGGGATATGTGATGATCTCGAATCGCATTGCCAAACTGTTGGGAGGTGCAGAACAGGCAGTGAACAAGGAATTTGAATTTGAATCCAGTCCAGGACAAATCTATACGATAGGAGGTGTGTTTGAAGATGTACCTGAAAATTCCCACTTGCGTTTTGAGATTGTTGCATCTTTGGAAGGTATGAGCAAGTGGAGTCGTGAAAATTGGCTGGGGAATGACCGTTATCTGGGATATGTAAAACTTTATCCCGGCACTGATCCGGAAAGCCTGACGACTGCCATTCGTGAGATGCAAGGACGGCATTGCGATCTGGAAGAGGTGAAAAAAGCGGGAATTGATTTGACTTATAGCCTGGTTCCGTTGATGGACATGCACAGTAACAGTGATGAGGTGAAGAGCATGAATTCCCTGTTGAGCTTTCTGGCTTTTGTGCTCATCTTTACGGCTGCGATGAATTATGTGCTTATCGTGATTTCCACGTTGATCAACCGAACCAAAGAGGTGGCTGTTCATAAATGTTATGGGGCTTCAGATAAGAACCTGTTCGGTATGATCATGTCGGAGACGTGTTTGCATATGCTGATTTCTTTGTTGCTTGCCGCTTTTCTGATCGTTCTGTTCCGTACGAAAACGGAAGAATTGTTAGGGGCAACGTTGGGAGCATTGTTCTCGACACAGACTATTGTGATACTGATAGGAGTTTGCATCGTGATTTTTTTCATTACCGGTTTGATCCCGACCTATATGTTCCTGCGTATTCCGGTGGCTGCCGCATTCCGTAATTTTAAAGAATCCCGCAGGTACTGGAAACTTTGCCTGCTGTTCATACAGTTTTTGGCAACAGCCTATCTGGTGGCATTATTGTCGGTTATCAATAAGCAGTATGACTATATGGTAAATGTCGATCCCGGATATGCCTATGAGAAGTTGGCTTATTGCTCGACACAGGGTGTGGAAGAATCCGTCCGTAATACGGCAATCGAGGAATTGCGCAAGATACCCGAAGTTGACAAAGTTTCTGCCTGCTATGACCTGCCGATTTCAGGGATGTCGGGAAATAATGTTTCACTTCCTGGAGATGACCGCGAACTGTTTAATATTGCCGATATGTACTGGGTGAAAGATGATTTCTTTTCCTTGATGGAGATTCCGGTTATTGAAGGAGAGGTGTTCCGTTCTGACGGTTCGGCTTCGAACAAAGTGATGGTCAGCCGTTCTTTTGTCGAAAAGATGGAGCAGGTGGCTGGTTGGACCGGGAGTGCGATTGGCAAGAACATTATAATTACGGAACATAGCCAGAATGGAGAACCGTTTACCATCTGTGGTGTGTATGAAGATGTTTGTATTGGCAGTACCGGTAATCCGGATACACGTCCGACCGCCCTGTTCTATGATAGATATGCACCGATGATCCTGATCAAATTCCATGAGATGTCACCGGAGAATATAAAAAAGGCACAAAAGGTGCTGGAAGATGTAATGCCCGACCGAAATGTTACGGTGACGGCTTATTATATGGATATGATAGACCTGTATAAGGATTCCCGCACGTTCCGCGACTCGGTTATGATCGGGGGAATCGTGACCTTGATTATTGCATTGATCGGTCTGCTGGGATATACCAGTGACGAAACGAACCGTCGTGGACGCGAAATTGCGATCCGTAAGGTGAACGGGGCGACAGCATGGAGTATCTTGAAGATGATTTCGAAAGACATTTCCTATATTGCGATTCCCGCTATCGTGATCGGTATGACTGTCGCTTATTATTCCGGTACGGGATGGTTGGAGAAATTTACGGAAAAGGCGCCCATCGGATTTTTCATCTTCCTGGCCGGAGCGATGATGGTCTATGTTTTGATCATTGCTTGTGTCCTGTACCGTGCATGGGCCGTTTCGAATTCTAATCCGGTTGATAGTTTGAAATCAGAGTAACGATAGTAGGAAAAGCAGATAAACACGATAGATATGAGAAACTTGAATATTGCCATACGCTCATTGTTCAAAAAAGGACGTCATAATGTAATGAAGATCATCTCGCTGAGTGTGGGGTTGTCTGTTGCGTTGGTCATGATTGCGAAGATCTATTTTGAACAATCTTACGATACCTTCTATCCGGATGCGGACCGGATTTACCGGATCTATGAGAATTATAGCATGAACGGGAAAGAGGAAGACTATTATCAGGTAAGCGGTGCTGTAGCTCCCGCTATGCGGAGTGAGATTCCGGGCGTGGAAGACGCTACCCGGCTTACCTATATCGGTGGAGATAATACCCTGTTCACGACACCTGACAAACAACGTTATTCCGCCCGTTATATCATGATGGCCGACAGTAATGTGTTCGATATCTTCCCTGTGCCGATCCTGTCCGGTAATCCGAAAGTGGTGTTGGCCAAACCGTGGTATGCTATGATATCCCGTTCGTTGGCGGAAAAGATGGGAGGTATCGAAAAAGTGGAAGGCTTGACGATCATCCCCGATGAGAATCCCGGTTTGGAGGTGACGATCGGAGGTGTATTCGAGGATCTGCCCCAGAATGCCAGCTTGCGTTACGATATGTTGGTTGCCATGTCCGGCATGGATCCGGAGAGTTTGAACAACTGGTTGGGTAACGACCGTTATGCCGGTTATGTGCGTCTGTCACCGGGAGTCACGCCTGATAGCCTGACTCCGGCTATTCATGATATGACGCTCCGGCACCACGATCAGGAAGCTTTGAGAAAGTCGGGCTACGAACTGACTTATACGCTTAGGCCCTTGCTCGACTTGCATAGCAAAGCGGGAGAGGTAAAAAACATGGTTATGATGTTGGGGATTCTGGCCTTTGCCCTTTTGTTCACGGCTATCATGAACTATATTCTCATTACCATTTCTTCGATCGTCAACCGGACGAAAGAAGTAGCCGTGCATAAGTCGTACGGGGCTTCGGAAACGAATATCCATAGCATGGTTTTGTCGGAAACGCTGGTACACATGGTCTGTTCGATCATGGTGAGTATTTTCCTGATTTTTCTTTGTCGGGATATCATTTATGATTTATTGGATGTTTCGGTCGAAACGTTGTTATTATCCAAAGGGGCTTTGGTACTACTGGGAGTTTGCGTGATTGTGTTTCTGGTGACCGGCTTGGTTCCGGGCTGTTTGTTCGCCCGTATTCCGGTGGCTGCCGCGTTCCGTAATTTCCGTGAAAGTCGCCGTGTCTGGAAACTCTGTCTGCTTTTCCTCCAGTTTATTGCGGCGGGTTTGCTGGTGACCCTGTTATTGATTGTCGGCAGACAACATGCGTATATGGTGAACAGTGATCCGGGTTATTCGTATGACCGGCTGGCCTATTGCAGTATTTCGGCGATCGATTCCACGACTCGTTATAAGGTGCTGGATGAAGTGATGCGCCTGCCGGAAGTAGAAGCGGTGTCGACTTCCTATTCGTTGCCTTTTTGGTCGATGTCGGGCAATAATATCGCTTTACCGGAGTCGGAAAAGGAACTTTTTAATATTGCAGACCAGTATTGGGTGAGCAACGGATTCCTTGACTTAATGGAAATACCGGTGATAGAAGGCCGCTCGTTCACCGAGAATATCCCGGTTTCGGACGAAGTGATGGTGAACCGTGCTTTTGTGGAGAAGATGAAAGAATTCGTAGACTGGCCGGACGGTGCAGTCGGTAAATCCATTTATATATCGGAACATGATCGGTATGGCTCGAAGTATTATACGATTTGCGGGGTATATGAGAATTATATCATGGGTTCGCTCATCAATATGGATGCACGTCCTTCCGTCTTGTTCTACCGTCAACGTCCTTCTGCCCATTTGTTGGTGAAATTCCACCGGATGACTCCTGATGCAGTCGGAAAAGTAAATGAGAGATTGAAAGAGCTGATGCCGGACCAAGAGCCGAAACTGACGGTTTATTCCGTTCAGATGGTCGACCTGTACAGCAGTTCCCGGAAGTTCCGCGACGAAGTGATGATCGGGGGATTAATAACGCTGATAATCTCCCTGATCGGATTGATCGGCTATACGAACGACGAAGTGAACCGACGCCGCAAGGAATTGGCCATCCGCAAAGTGAACGGGGCTACGATGAAGGATATTCTACGGATATTCTTGAAAGACGTCCTTCGTATCGCCCTCCCTGCGATTTTATTAGGATGCGGCATATCTTATTTTGTCGCGGAACACTGGCAACGGCAGTTTGTGGAAAAGATACCTCTTAGTGCGTGGATCTTCTTGGCAGGGGCATTGTTTGTCTGCCTGGTGGTCTTGATATGTATCGTGTACCGCATCTGGGATGTCGCGAACGAAGATCCGGTCGATAGCTTGAAATCGGAATAATCCGGGATCTCGTTTTCCCGGCGAGTGTCTAATATCTTTACACCACTGTCCAAAAATTAGACACTCGCGGAAAATATTGAAATTGTTATAGGGTTGTAAATAAATGGTTTATGTGCTTTGGCACGCTGTTTGCCTATAGATAGGCAAGAAGAAGCAATAATAAAAAAAACAGATACAGTCATGATTAAAATTGAAGGATTAAGTAAGTTTTTCCGTACGGAAGAGGTGGAAACGATCGCGTTGAACGGCGTGTCGATGGAAGTGAAGGATGGTGAGTTTGTGGCAATCATGGGCCCTTCCGGCTGTGGCAAGTCCACCTTGCTGAATATCCTGGGCCTGTTGGACAACCCGACATCGGGCGACTATTACCTGGCGGACAGGGAAGTCGGACACTTGAAAGAAAAAGAACGTACGCAGGTGCGTAAAGGAAATATCGGTTTCGTGTTCCAGAGTTTCAATCTGATCGACGAACTGAATGTCTTTGAAAACGTGGAGTTGCCGCTTACCTATCTCAAAGTAAAGGCAAGCGAGCGCAAGCAGATGGTCAATGACATCTTGAAGCGCATGAACATCAGCCACCGAGCCAACCACTTTCCACAGCAGCTTTCCGGAGGTCAGCAGCAGCGTGTCGCCATCGCCCGTGCCGTTGTTTCGAATCCGAAAATCATCCTTGCCGATGAGCCGACCGGTAACCTGGACTCCAAAAACGGAGCCGAAGTGATGCAGCTCTTGACCGAACTGAACAAAGAAGGAACCACCATTGTTATGGTGACACACTCCAAACACGATGCGAGCTTCGCCCACCGGGTGATCAACCTGTTCGACGGAAGTATCGTGTCGTCCGTAAACGAATTCATTTAATTTTTGTAAAATAGAACATAGACACATTCTAATTGTTTTGTGATCATATCCGGCTTGGGAAAGTCGGATATGTTCTTTGTGAGATATGAGTTTGGGGTTATGAATTATAAATGGAATACACTATGAATAATCTGTTAAATATAAAATCTTTTCTGAAATTCCTGAGCCGGAACAAGGGGTATACGGCGATCGACGTCTTCGGGCTGTCTGTTTCGCTGATGTTCGTGATCCTGATTGCGGTGTATGTGGAACGGGAATTGAATATCGACAAACAACAGGCGAATTACGACCGGATCGTTGCCATCGGCAATGAAGAGTTTTTGGAATCGGGTGTCCCGGTTTCCTATTGGCTGGAAGAGCGGTATCCGGAGATCGAGAAAGTCTGTCCGGTCATCACGGATCAAGGGAAGAGTAAACAAATTTTTTATGGAGACAAGAAGTTGACTGCCGATCTCGTATATGCGGATTCGACGTTTTTCGGCCTCTTTTCGTTCAAGATACTCGATGGCGACCGCGACCGGCTTTTGGAAGATTCTTATAGCGCGGTCGTTTCGGAAAGCTTTGCCCGTAAGATATTCGGCAATGACGATCCGATCGGGAAGAGCTTGCGCATCAGCGACTCGACGAGTGTCATGGTTACCGGTGTCATGGAAGACATCAACCGTTCGGTGATTCCGAATGCGGACCTGTTGGTGCGTATCGAGCGGGTGACGGAGTTCAACCAATCACTGTCGAAGACGAATCCGGGTAACGCCGGCTCGTGCGTCTCGTTCCTGTTGCTGAAGCCGGGGATGGACTTGAAGGGGCGGACGGATGAGATACAGAGCTTTTTCAAAGAGCGGTATTGGATTTACCGGTATGATTTCGTGAAGGAAGCACGCGTTGTTCCACTTTCGGATATCTATTTCGGAAATACGGCGTCGCATAGCTTGAACCAAGGCGACAAGCGCTTTTCGTTGGTCTTGATGTCCGTCGGCATTCTGATCCTGATTTTCGCGATCATCAACTATATAAACCTGACGGTGGCACAGGCCGGCCAGCGGGCGAAGGAGATGGCGACACGCCGCCTCTTGGGGTCTTCGCGTGTGGAACTGTTCCTGCGGTTGATGTTGGAGGCTACTTTCCTGACAGTCGTTTCGTTTGCCATCGGGCTGATGTTTGCCAAGGCGGCACTGCCATATGCCAATGACTTGTTGCAGGTGCGCTTGACGTTCGATGTGCTGGCGACACCGCTTTGGATAGGGGCGATCCTCCTGTTTATCGTGTTGACGGGAGCCTTGTCGGGGGTGCTTCCGGCATTGATGATCTCATCGGCCAAACCGATCGACGTGGTACGCGGGACGTTCCGCCGGCAGACGAAGATGGTGTTCAGCAAGGTCTTCATCACGTTCCAGAATGTGATCACGATCGCCATGATCGCCGCCTCGCTGACGATGTATCTCCAGATCGACCATCTGATCCACGCGCCGTTGGGCTACAACACGACGAACATAATCGAATCGGATAACATTTTCCGTTCCAAAAGCGAGATGGAACGGGCGGAAGATATGTTGCGCCAGCTTCCGATGGTCAAGGCTGTCGGCCATAGCAACGGAACACCTTCGAGCGGGACGAACAATATGAGTGGAACTTACGAGGACAAATCGCTCAGCTTCCAGCAGATACAGGTCGACAGCGCCGCTTTCCGCATTTTCGGTTTCGAGATCAAGTCGGACAACCGGGTGGCCAACGCCGATGGGGGATGGTATTTGAACGAGCTGGCTTTTAAACAGATGGAATTGTCGGAAGATGCCCCTTCTTTCAGGTGGGGCGAAGATGCGACACCCGTCTTAGGGGTGATCCGTGATTTCCAGTTGAGGGACATTACGCAGGAAAATTCGCCGGTAATGTTCCGTTTCCGGAATATGGAATCAGGCTGGTGGCCGTGGAGCTACGTGGTCGAGGTGCAGGGTGATCCCGTCAAGGCATACGAGTCCGTGCGCAAAGTCTTCGAGGAGGTGTCGGGTGTTCCTTTCGAGGGGCAGTTTATCGACCAGGGCATCCGTACGCATTTCGAATCGCAGATTCGTCTGGCCAAGATCGTGGTGATCTTCGCCTGCATTGCGATCCTGATCTCGCTGTTGGGTTTGCTTGCGATGTCGACCTATTTCATCCTGCAACGTTCGCAGGAGGTAGCGATCCGCAAGGTGTTCGGTTCGGACAACCGGGGAATCCTGGTGCGCCTCGTCGGTACGTTCCTGACATATGTCGGGATTGCGTTCGTGATCGCGACGCCGCTGAGCTGGTATTTCATGAAGCAATGGCTGGCGGACTATAGCTACCGGATCGCGCTTAGCCCGCTGATTTTCATCGTTGCTGGTCTTTTCTGCCTCCTGATCTCCTTCCTGGCGGTATTCTTCCAAAGTTGGAAGGCGGCGAATGCAAATCCGGTAGAAAGCGTGAAAAACAATTGACAATTGTTTACAGTTCCCCCGGTCTTTCCTCCCCCGGCTTGCCGCCGCCTTCCGGCTTTTGGGTGGCTCTTTTGGCGTTGATGGTTTTGCGGGTGGCGAGGATGGCTTTCTGGCGGTCGATGAGACGGTTGATGTTATTGATGATCTCCAGATAGTCCGTCTCGCCGTTCACTTCGGCCAGCGCGTTGAGGCGTTTGACGACAGCGCGGTAGGCGGCATCGGTTTCCAGGCGGGCCGCTTTGGTCGCGCCGGTGACGATGGTAGCCTGCTGGCTGTTGCGGTTGGTGAAGAAGGAGATGAATTTCTCATTCGCTTCCTTCAATCGCATCACCCATCTTTCGAGGCCGGCCATCTGGAGACGGTTCGTGACGTCTTCCAGCGAAACACCGTCCAACGGCGAGTTGGTCGGATCGGACAGTTCGCCGGGGCGTTCTTCTTCTTCCGAGTGGTTGTCAAATTCTTCCAAATCCTGGATCAGGTTTATCACAGCACTGTTTTCAGCCAGGTAAGGCAGTGAGCAGGGATCGCCGTTGCGGCGCAGGATGATATCGATTTGGCGGGCGATCTCGGCGATCACCGGATCGAAATCATTCATCGCGACATTGTTCTGGCGTTTTAATCCTCTGTAGGCATCGTCACGGACCTTGTCGAGGCGGGTGACATCATAGGAGAGGACGTTTTCGCCGCCGCTGACTTTCATGGAACCGTCAAATACGTTGTATTTAACTTTGTAGTTGTTTACGAACTCTGTGATTTTGGAGTCTTTGCATTTCTCAAACTCCACGATTGCGAAACTGTGGAAGCCAAAATTTTCGTCTTGGGTAAGACGGGATAAATCAAAACCTTTAATTTCAGACATGGTACATCGTTTAAATATTATTCTTCTGTTTTCATGCTGTCGGGAGTCCCGTCAACGTGTTTTTCTTTGTTTTCATGCTGTCGGGAGTCCCGCCAACGTGTTTTTCTTTGTTTTCATGCTGTCGGGAGTCCCGCCAACGTGTTTTTCTTTGTTTTCATGCTGTCGGGAGCCCCGTCAACGTGTTTTTCTTTGTTTTTGTGCTGTCGGGAGTCCCGTCAACGTGTTTTTCTTTGTTTTCATGCTGTCGGGAGTCCCGCCAACGTGTTTTTCTTTGTTTTTGTGCTGTCGGGAACCCCGCCGGGATGTTTTTTTCCGTATCTTTATTATCGGGCATCACATCGCTGACAAATATACCTTAAATCGGGCAGGAAACAATTATTTTATCCTTTAATTTTCAACAGATATTGAAAAATGTTGGAATTGCCGGGAGGAAAGCGACGCGAAACTGTCAAAATATTGGACACTCCTGTCTAAAATTTGGACAGAGGGTGTTGGTTGTTGCTTGATTATTGTTCTGTTATCCAATTGATTATGCGTTGTGGTGTAATTTTTGTGTCTTATTGGGCAGAATAGAACAAATACAGATAGCGTGAAGGAGTAGTGACTTTTCTTTCAAGAGAAAAGTCACAGAATCAAATCTTTTTCTTGAGTGTGAAGAAGAATGTCATCCCCTTGCCCAGTCCGCTCTTGGCTGAGATCTGTCCTTTGTGGAAGTTTACGCCGTTCTTGACGATGGAGAGTCCCAGGCCGGTCCCGCCGACCTTACGGCTGCGCCCCTTATCGACGCGGTAGAAGCGTTCGAAGATGCGGTTCACGTGCTCTTCCGAGACGCCGATGCCATTGTCCGAGAAACTGAAGTAGTAGAATTTCGGATCTTCCTTGTAGCAACTCACCGTGAGATGGATGCCTTCGCCCGCATACGCGATCGCGTTGTCGTAGAGGTTGCGGAAGATCGAGTAGAGCAGCGAATAATTGCCATAGATCGTAGGGTTGCCCGGAAGAGCCACCTCTGTCGTGATCTTCTTTTCTTCCATCTCCTTCGAACATTCCTTCTCGATCTCGCCGACCAGTTTTTGGATGTTCACTTCCGACAGCTCGAACATTTCGGAAGCTTCGTCCAGCCGGTTCAATACCGAAATGTCGCGCAGCAGCCCCGTCAGCCTCGTGCTTTGCGAGTAGCAGCGTTCGAGGAAGAACTGGCGTTTGTCGTCCGGCAGTTCCGGATTGCTGATGATCGTTTCGAGATAACCCTGGATACTGCTGACAGGAGTTTTCAGCTCGTGCGCCACGTTCTGCGTCAGCTGCCGTTTCATCCGGCTCTCTTCTTCCTGGCGGGAGATGTCGTTGATAGATATCTCATAGCTGTTGTCGAGGAACAGAATGCATTCGATCAGGAAAATCTTTCCGTTCTTGTCCACCGTGACCGATTCGCGCAACACTTTCCGCTTGCGGTTCGTGTTCGGGATGTTTTTGGAGAGGAACAGATGGATCGGTTCCAGTTCCGGAATGTCGACCGCGTCTTCCGACTGTCGTATCTGCATGTCGGAAATCAGGTTCGCGAACTGTACGAACAGGATATTGGACAATATCTCCCTGCCTTCCGGTGTGAACATGGCGAAACCTTCTTTTGCGTACTGGAAATGCTTGATCAGCTTCTCGCGTTCCATCGAAAGCTCGTCCTTGGCCTTCTGCTGGCGGTGGTAAAGCCCGACGATATTCTTCGATATGTCTCCAAGCTCGTCGTTGGGAAAGACATATTCGTTCTCCGGTATGCGGTCTTTCTCCACGTTCAGGGCGAAGTCGCGCAGCTTCGAGATCGTCCGCCCGATGCTGAACGTGAAGCGGGAGAGGACGAAGAAAAATATCAGCGTCATCAACGCCATAAAATAGATGAAATCCTTGTCGATCGTCAGTACGCGCTGTGTGTAAGGGTCCCAGGGGAGGGCGGAGCGGTAGATATACCCGCCGATATTCGTCGCCGTGTAGAAATAGCGCTTGCCGGTCGAGTTGGACGAACGGATGGCGAACCCTTCATTGTAGAGGCGTGCCTTGCGTACCTCGCTGCGGTCGTTATGGTTGTTGAATTCCTCGGCACCGCTATTGTCGAACAACACTTTCCCTGCCGGATCGATAATGGTCACGCGAAGATCCTTTTGGGGGATGTCGTCGATAAACTGGTGAACCACCTGGTTGATATCCTCAGTCTGTTGCGTGCGGCGGAACAACTGGTAGTTGTAATTCCCCAACACGTTGTTCAACTTCTCTTGGGCAAACTCCCGTTCCCGCTGATACTGGAACAACAGGAAGCAAGCCGTGAACCCCAGGAACATGGCGAATATCGACCAGAAAAGTCGCTGGCTGAAAGGTATTCTGCTGTTTGTCGTTGATTCTATCTTGACCATGGGGTAAATTAAGAATTAAGAAGTAAGAAGTAAAAATTAAAAATTAAGAAGTAAGAAATCATCTTGGAATGTAAGAATAAGTGCCCGTTCGTTTATTTTTTAATTTTTAATTCTCAATTTTTAATTTTCAAAGCAGTATCCGAAGCCGAGCCGCGTCACGATGTTTTTGCCGTATGGCCCGATCTTTTTGCGCAGGCGGGTGATGTTTACATCGATGGTGCGGTCGAGCACATATACTTCGTCTTTCCATATCCGGGAAAGGATCTCCTCGCGCGAGAACACGTTTCCTTTGTTTTCAAGAAGGAGTTTCAGTATCTCGAATTCCTTTTTGGTGAGCGGGACTTCCTGTCCGTCTACGGAGGCTTTTATGCGCTTCGTGTCGAGTGAGAGAGTTTCATATTTGAGGCATTCGTTTTCCGGCACTTTCTCCTTGTCTGATGTGCGGCGCAGCACGGCTTTCACACGTGCCACCACCTGACGGATGGAGAAAGGCTTGGATATGTAGTCGTCGGCTCCCAAGTTGAAGCCTGTCAGCATATCGTTTTCAGTGTCCTTGGCTGTCAGGAAGATGATGGGGATATCGGCCGTCTTTTCTTCTTTCTTGAGGATGCTGGCCATCTTGAATCCGGATATTTCACCCATCATGACATCTAAAAGCAGCAGTTGGTAGGAGGCTATATCCATCTTTAACGCTTCCTCGGCACTGAAAGCCGTGTCTACTTCATACCCTTCTATCTCAAGATTGAACTTGAGGATTTCGCATAAATCCTCTTCATCGTCCACTACAAGAATCTTCGGCATATCCATAATCTTTGTCTCTTTTTTATTACAAATACAATTTATTTCTGCAAAGGACGTATTTCTGTATTTCGATGAAATGAAATACGTATTACAATAGCGTTACAAATGCGTCAGATCGCCACATCCTGCCACTGTCCGCCGATCAGTTCGCGGGTGGATTTGAACCCGGCCTTTTTCAGCAGTTCGAATGCTTCCGCACGTCCGTCGTTCACCAGGTCGGGATAGTGGCAGTCTGAGTTTACCATCACCGGAATATCCAGCTCATGTAAGCGGTGCAGATAGTCGGTATGCGGGTAGACCTCCTGTTTCTTCACGAGGTTTTTCGTGTTGACTTCGACCATCAGGCCCTTTTCGGCGATCAGGTGCAGACAGTCGTTGAACGGTTTTTGATACCAGTCCGCTTGCAGGTCGAAGCCTTCGCATTTGTGCCCGTTCATGTATATCTTGTCCATGTGCCCGACGATGTCGATTCCGCCTGCCTCGATCATTCGCCGTGTGGAACTGAAATAGTGGGCGACCAGCTTGCGGATATCTCCATCGTAGTAGGCGTCGACAGACTTCTGGTATTCCCGGAAAGGACCGTCGATACACACCATATTCTCTTCCGCAAGCGGCTGTGCGATCGGAAGAAAGTGGATGGAACCGATACGGTAATCGAGCGGCAGATTGCGGAAGTAGGGGATGGACGCGTTGTAGCTCTCGTCTAAGAAATCGATTTCCAGTCCTACGTATATTTCCAACCGGTTACTGTATTTCTTTTTCAGTCGTTCTATTTCTGTCAGGTATTCGGGCATGTCGTCTTTAGACATGTTCCAGAATGTTTCGAACGGCAGTGGTGAATGGGATGAAAAACCGTAGGCGCGGAACCCGTGCGCAACAGCGAATTTAATGAAGTCTTCCGGCGTGCTCCGACCGTCACAGAATGTACAATGGCTATGGTAGTTACTGAGTTGCATAAATTTTTACTTGTAAAAGGGCAAAGATAATTTTTTTATCCCGAAAGACAACCTGTTTGATAAAAAAAGGCTTGATTGCTGCCTAAGGGTTAGCGGCAGAATCAAGCCTTGAAAAACACGTGAATAATGAAAAATCGTATGTTTTATTTTATTACGTTCAGTTCTTTTCCAACTTTGATAAATGCAGCGATTGCTTTATCCAGATGTTCCGTTTCGTGGCCTGCGGACAACTGTACGCGGATGCGGGCCTGGCCTTTCGGCACTACCGGGTAGTAGAAGCCGGTAACATAAATGCCTTCTTCCTGCATCTTGGCTGCGAAATCCTGGGATAATTTAGCATCATACAGCATAACGGCGCAGATTGCGGACTGAGTCGGCTTGATGTCGAAACCGGCTGCTAACATCTTTTCACGGAAGTAGCTGACGTTGTTCATCAGTTTCGTATGCAAAGCATCGCTTTCTTTCAGCATCTTGAACATTTCCAGGCTGGCGCCTACGATAGCGGGAGCGACAGAGTTGGAGAACAGATAAGGACGGGAGCGCTGACGCAGCATGTCGATGATTTCTTTCTTTCCGGTTGTGAATCCGCCCATGGCGCCACCGAATGCTTTACCTAACGTACCTGTGAAGATATCGACTCTTCCGTATACATTATATTGTTCAGCCACACCGTGTCCTGTCGGGCCTACTACACCGGCAGAGTGGGATTCGTCAACCATTACCAATGCGTCGTATTTTTCTGCCAGTTCGCAGATTTTGTCCATCGGAGCCACGTTTCCGTCCATAGAGAACACACCGTCTGTTGCGATGATGCGGTGACGTTGTGCCTGGGCTTCTTGCAGGCAACGTTCCAGGTCGGCCATGTCTGCATTGGCATAACGGTAGCGTTTTGCCTTGCAAAGACGTACGCCGTCAATAATGGAGGCATGGTTTAAAGCATCGGAGATGATCGCATCTTCTTCAGTGAACAACGGTTCGAACAGACCGCCGTTGGCATCGAAACATGCAGCGTACAGGATCGTATCTTCGGTTTTGAAATAGTCGGAGATAGCGGCTTCCAGTTGTTTGTGCAGATCCTGTGTCCCACAGATGAAACGTACGGATGACATGCCGTATCCGTGTGTGTCCATAGCTTCTTTGGCAGCCTTGATCAGACGTTGGTTGTCAGACAGGCCCAGATAGTTGTTTGCGCAGAAGTTCAAAACGTCGCTTCCTGCGTTTACTTTGATGTCGGCTCTTTGAGGAGTGGTGATGATACGCTCGTTCTTATACAATCCGGCAGCTTTGATGTTTGCCAATTCCTGAGTAAGGAAATCTTTCAGTTTACCGTACATAACTTTGTTTTTTGTTAGTATTTTTAATTAAGTTGACAATTATATCTCTATTATCGCAGACAAGTGGCAAAATATTATTCTTGAAACCATTTTTTTCTTTGTCTCTGATTTGTCTGCCGATGCGGCAAAGGTCATATTTTTTTTGAATATATAGGCTAAAAAATACAAGAAATTCATACCGGAATGTTTTTATTCTCTATACCTTTGCCATCGAAAAAACTTAAAAGAACATCAAACGCAATGAAGAATGTATTAGTAATTGGTTCTACCGGTCAGATTGGATCAGAGTTAACCATGAAGTTGAGAGGTATCTACGGTGGAAACATTGTAGCAGGTTACATCCCCGGACAGGAGCCTAAAGGCGAACTGCTGGAATCAGGGCCTTCTGCAATTGTCGACATTACAAACGAACAGCAGATTGCTGAGACTGTGTCCAAATATAAGGTAGATACGATTTATAACTTGGCTGCACTGCTGTCAGCCGTTGCAGAAGCAAAACCGCAGCTTGCCTGGAAAATCGGTATGGGCGGTTTGTTTAACGTATTGGAAGTTGCGCGTGAAATGCATTGTGCTGTATTCACTCCGAGTTCAATCGGTGTGTTTGGCAATAACACGCCGAAAGACAAGACTCCGCAGGATACGATCCGTAACCCGCGTACTATGTATGGCGTCACGAAGGTTTCAGGCGAATTGTTGAGTGACTACTATAATATCCGTTTCGGTGTCGATACTCGTTCCGTACGTTTTCCGGGACTTATCTCCTATGTGACACCTCCGGGTGGTGGTACGACCGACTACGCAGTTGATATCTATTATTCGGCTGCCAAAGGTGAGAAGTTCGTATGTCCAATCAAGCAGGGTACATTCATGGATATGATGTATATGCCGGACGGTCTGCGTGCAGCTATTGAAATTATGGAAGCCGATTCGACGAAGTTCGTTCATCGTAACTCTTTCAACATTGCATCCATGAGCTTTGATCCTGAAATTATCTACAACAACATCAAAAAGTATGTTCCTGACTTCCAGATGGAATATGATGTGGATCCGTTACGTCAGGCTATCGCAGAATCATGGCCTAACTCTTTGGATGACACATGTGCCCGTGAGGAATGGGGCTGGAAACCGGAATATGATCTGGATTCCATGACTCAGGATATGTTGGCTAAATTGAAAGAACGTTTCAATAAGTAAGAATTAATTTTCCGATCATTAGCAGATCGGTAGGAAAGAAGCGACTGCCCGGTGTCGGACAGTCGCTTTTTTGTTTGGATCGTTTTTATCCAGTATTGTAGGCTGTTTCAATCATAATGTGTCTGTTGTTTGTGCAGGGAATGACTAAGTCAAAAGTGTATGAAAAATTATGTTGTAAAACATGAAATGGTTAAATCAGGTTAAGAGAAAGCTTTTTTTTGTGGAAATATTATGCTGCATAACATAAACTCTCTATATTTGCACTGTGTTTTTCATGGTATTAGATTTAAGGTTAACAATGAAGATTGGCTGTCTGTGAAGATAGCCTTTTTTTTGTTTATACCCGGTTGATGTTGTTTCCTCCGAGAAGCGATCATTTTATCCGAATTGCCCGTTCTTTTGGTATTCTTGATTATATTTGTATATCTGAAAAGATTCATTGTAATAAAAATATCTTTATATGGAAATGTACAAAGCAAATGACAACCGGTATGCCGATATGGCTTATAGGCGTTGTGGGCGGAGCGGATTGCTATTGCCGGTCATCTCTCTGGGATTGTGGCATAATTTCGGCAGTGTAGATGTGTTCAGTAACTTTATTCAGATTGCGTATGCCGCTTTCGACAATGGGATTACACATTTTGATCTTGCCAATAATTACGGTCCTGTGTATGGATCGGCAGAGGAAAATTTCGGCCGTATCCTGAAGAAAGGTCTGGGACAATATCGGGATGAACTTGTTATTTCCACAAAAGCCGGATATGACATGTGGCCTGGTCCGTATGGCAACTGGGGAAGTCGCAAGTATCTGATGGCAAGCCTTGACCAGAGTTTGAAGCGGATGGGATTGGAATATGTGGATATTTTCTATTCGCATCGTCCGGACCCACAGACGCCGGTCGAAGAAACGATGGGAGCATTGGCTGACATCGTCCGCCAGGGAAAAGCCCTGTATGTCGGGATATCGAATTACACTGCCGGACAGACGGAAAAAGCACTTGCCGTATTGAAAGAACATCGTGTGCCTTGCTTGATCCATCAAGCGCGTTATTCGATGCTGGATCGCAGGATCGAACCGGACTTGTTGCCTCTGTTGAAGCAGGAAGGAGTAGGGATGATCGCCTTCTCGCCATTGGCACAAGGCATGTTGACGGATAAGTATCTGAACGGTATTCCCGATAATTCGCGTGCGGCCAAATCTACAGGCCATCTTCAACGTGAACAGGTGACGGAAGAAAAAATAAATAAAGTAAGACAACTGAATGACCTTGCCAAACAACGCGGACAGACGTTAGCGGAAATGGCGATTGCCTGGCTGTTGAAAGACGACCGGGTGACGAGCGTCCTGGTGGGAGCCAGTTCGGTTGCACAGTTGATAGATAACCTGAAGGCGTTACAAAATACAGCCTTTTCAGCGGAAGAAATACAAATGATAGAAAATATATTACAGTAATATACACTGATAAATCATCATTTATTAATCCAAACAATTAATGAAACCATTCTTATATCAGGTTGCATCCCTTTTTTATTCTGAATACGGGGCGGAAGTGAGCCGTCTGGCCTTTGTTTTCCCGAATCGCCGTACCGGGCTGTTCTTCCAGAAATACTTGTCGGAAGTATCTGAGAAGCCTCTTTTCTCGCCGACGATCCTGACGATCAACGATCTGTTTGTACAGTTGAGCGGAAAGCAGGCTGCCGATCGGATCAGCATGCTGTTTAAACTATATGATATTTATTTGAGACATAGCGGTTCTTCCGAAACGTTCGACGAGTTCTTGTATTGGGGGGAAATGCTGCTGAATGATTTTGACGATATCGATAAATATATGGCAGATGCCCGTATGCTCTTCACTAATGTGACGGACCTGCGTGAGATAGAGAATGATTTTAGTTTTCTGAGCCCTGAACAAATTGCGGCTATCCGGACTTTTTGGTCTTCTTTTTACCCGAAAGGAGATACGCCCAACCAGGAACAATTTCTGGCGGTCTGGCAGATTTTATATGCCCTATATACCGATTTGCGGGAAGCGCTTGCCACCGAAGGCAAAGGATATGAAGGTATGATTTTCCGGGAAGTTGTCGAACAGATGGAGAAAGACGAATGTTGCGACCTGCCCTATACAAAGGTTGTATTTGTCGGACTGAATGCCCTCTCGGTGGCTGAAGAACGTTTCCTTTCCGGGTTGCAAAAACGGGGAATAGCTGATTTTTACTGGGATTACGCCTCTCCGAAAGTGACGGACCCAGATAATAAAGCCTCTTACTTCGTGGAGCGCAATTTGCGGCAATTCCCGTCGCAATTAATTGAAAATGGACAATTGACTATTGACAATGAAGATGACGACAAAAAGAAGATCGAGGTGATCGGCATCCCTTCCGGAATCGGACAGGCAAAGCAAGTGTGCAGCATTCTGAACGAGCTTTGCAAGGAAGACGAAATGAGTGCGGAAGAAGCGTTGCGGACGGCTGTGATTCTGCCGGATGAACATTTGTTGATTCCGGTTCTGAATGCCATTCCCGAACAGATCAAACGGATCAATGTGACGATGGGATATCCGTTGGCCGGTACACCGGTCGCATCTTTGATGGAATATATTCTGGCTTTGCAAAAGAATATTCGTTATGTGGACCGGAGGCCGGTGTTCTATTTCCGGGATGTCTTGCCAATCCTGAACCATCGGTATATCTCGACTACTTCTCCGGAGATGGTTTCTAATCTGGTAAAAAATATTTCAGAAAACAACAAGATTTACATATCGTATGACGATCTGAATAAGACGCCATTGTTGTCCATCCTCTTTACTCCGGTGACTGCGGTGGAAACTTTCTCCGATTATTTGATTAACGTGTTGCAGGAACTGAATAAAGCTGTTGAAGGTGGAAAGTTGAAAGTTGAAAGTGTAAATAGTGACACGGAGCCACTTTCAACTTTCAACTCTCAACTCTCAACTATTAACGACATCGAACAGGAGTTTATCTTCCATTATTTCGCTACGGTTAACCGGATGAAGGAAGTCATGCGGGAGGCGAATGTAGAAATGAAAATCGACACCTATTTCCGTTTGCTGAAACGTGTGACGGACACAATTACGATTCCTTTCCATGGTGAACCTCTTTCCGGTTTGCAGATCATGGGGGTTTTGGAGACTCGTGCGCTTGACTTTGACCGGTTGATTATCCTTTCGATGAATGAAGGGATTTTCCCGTTGAGGAAAGCGGCTAATTCATTTATTCCTTATAATCTTCGTCGTGGATTCGGTTTGCCGACATACGAACATCAGGACAGTGTTTGGGCGTATCATTTCTATCGTTTGATTTATCGTGCCAGCCATGTCAGTCTGCTTTATGATACAAGAAGCAACGGATTGCAGACAGGCGAGGTTAGCCGTTTCGTGCATCAGTTGCATTATCATTATGAGGAGCCGATACAGAATAAGTTGGTTGTTTACAATGTCTCTTCTTCCAAGACTCCTGCCTTGCAGGTAGCTAAGACGGAGGAAGTCATGAACCGTCTGGCTGATTTCCGGAGTGGCGGGACGCGAGCGATATCGGCGAGTGCAGTCAATACCTATCTGGATTGTCCGCTTAAATTCTATTTCTCCGTTGTCGAGGGAATACGTGAAGAAGAGGAGGTAAGCGAGACGATCGAAAGTAATGTTTTTGGAAGTATCCTACATAAGGTGATGGAAGAATTGTATCAGCCATTCTGCGGAAAGATGGTGACGGCTGATCTGCTGAAAGCGATCCGAAAAGATACGCCTATGTTGACGGGAGCAGTTGCCCGTGCCTTTGCCGAAATTTTCTTTAAAACGGACATTGTTCGTCCACTCACCGGACAAAACTTCCTGATCGGCGAGATGATTCGCAAATATGTGGAGAAAGTGCTGGAACGTGACGCAAAACAGACTCCTTTCCGTTATATCGAATCGGAAAAGAAGATAAAATGCCTTTTTCCATTGACGGATAAAAGCAATATCCAGTTGAAAGGATTTATCGACCGTATAGACGAAGTACGCGATGTCGTCCGCATTATTGACTATAAGAGTGGGGGCGGGACGACGCAGTTTACCTCTGTAGAAGCTCTTTTCGACAAAGCAGATACGGATCGTTCCAAAGCGGTTATGCAGGTCTTTATGTATGCATGGATGTATAACAGGTCAGTTCAGCTTTCAACTGCTATTCAGCCGGGTATCTATTATATGAGGACCCTCTTTTCTTCCTCTTTCGATCCTGGAATTTACCATCGTACAGACCGGTTCAAAACAGAACAGGTTTTGGACTTCGCCAACTATCGCACGGATTTTGAAGACAGCCTGCGAAATTGCTTGGATGAAATCTTCGACACAGAAACCCCATTCGTGCAAACCCCGAACGGCAAAGCCTGCATGTATTGTCCGTTTAAGGATATTTGCGGGAAATAGTATTTTTACAGATTTCCCATATATTCATCCACAATTTCATTCAGGAAGCGGTTGAATGGAAGAAGCTTTCGAAAACAATCGATGGTTTCTTCCATCCAGTCCGGCTGGCTGAAAAAACTGTCGGGCTTAATACCGATAACGCTGAAGTCTTTGTGCCTTAATATATGACCGTAAGGAGAATCGGAGGGGAAACCGGCCGGGATACGTTTTAGCATGTCCCCTTCGAGTGACGGGTACAGAGCTTTGAAGGAAGGCTCTTCGATGATGGAAACAAATTCATCTATGTTATTGTATATTTCACGTCGAAGGACTTTCAATATTTCCGGTTTGGGATACCAGATACCACCGGACAGTACGCAGTATTCCGGTTCAAGATGAAAGTAGTAAGCTCCCCGGATACTATGACGTCCTCCTTGAGCAATACAGGCTGACATATAAGTCTTGTAAGGCGACTTGTCGAGGCTGAAGCGGATGTCGCGATTAATACGGAACAGACATTTCCGGGCATCCAATCCCCGTATATCAGGATCAAATACGCTGATTCGTTCGATTAACTCTTGTACTTCGTTGATAAAAGCACAGCGAAGTTTGTCATATCGTTCTCTATTTTCATGGAACCAGACGGTATTATTGTTTCGTCGTAAATCGTCTAAGAATCGGATAATTTCTGCATTCATATTAGGATATTCTTTTTTTTATTGTATTTCGTATCTCCATTGTTTCGGAGTCATCTGTTTCATCTTTTTGAAATAGCGATTGAAGTAGGGAATGTCGGTGAAGCCGCATTGCCAGGCTATTTCGTTAATGTCCTTATCCGGAAAGTTGCGGAGTAAAGTGCCAACGGCCTCTATCCGGTATTCGTTGATGAAGTTTGTAAACGTTTTGCCTGTTTCACGTTTGAAAAACGAGCAGAACGCCGTTGTGCTCATGCTGATTACGTTTGCGGCGTCCGAAAGAGTTATTTTCTCCTTGTAATGCTCGATGACGTATTTGAAGATCAGTTGCATGCGTTGCATGTTTTTGGTAATGCCGTTGAATACCGTTTCCTGCAAACCGATAGGGATTAAATCGGTTGTGGTTCCGATTTGTTGCAGGATGCGGATCAACATCAGCATCCTTTCGCTTGCATTCAGGAGGTTCATTTCTTCTAAGCAGGATTTGATCTTTCCGGCTGTTTCGCCTGTCAGAAGGATGCCTTGCTGGATTGCCGATAACCGGTGAGCTGCATATTCCCATTCGGTAAAAAAAGACAGGCCGGTTTGTAGCAAGTCGGGATTGAATTGCACAACTATGCATCTCCGTTTTCCATCAGGCTCGCAGCTTTCGGGGTTATACATCCAACAATGTGGTTGGTTGGTCGGGACCAGTACGACTTCTCCCTCCTCGAACGGCTCCAGAAAGTCGCCTATCATCCGGTAGCCTGAACCTTTCACAACATAACATATTTCTATTTCGGGATGAAAATGAAGAGGCATTTCGTCTTTCGGGTACAAGCTGGAATAATCGTAGCGTAATGAGGCACAACTATCTTTTTTGATTTGTTCGAATTTTAGTTTCTCGTGCATGTCGGATGAACTTTCTGATAAAACACAGTAAAATTAGACAATAATTGCATAATCTGCGACAATTACACTTAATAATTTTGTTGTTTCTTTGCGGCCGGAAAAACAGAAAGATTGAATTAGGTTATGAAGAAAGGTTTGTATGCATTGTCTTTTGGCACATTTGGGTTGGGGATTGCAGAGTTTATTATGATGAGTATCTTGCCGGATGTGGCGGCAGGATTTGATATTTCCTTATCCGAAGCCGGTCATCTTATTTCGGCTTATGCGTTGGGTGTATGTGTGGGAGCGCCGTTGGTAGTGGTGGTGGCCAGGAGTTGGCCGCTACGTACGATCTTGCTTGCTTTGGTTGGGCTTTTTGTTGCCGGGAATCTGCTTATGGCTCTGTCGGCCGATTATTGGATGGGGTTGTGTGCCCGGTTTGTATCGGGGTTGCCGCATGGGGCTTATTTCGGAGTCGGTTCGATTGTTGCCAGCCGTTTGGCGGAGAAAGGGAAAAGCACTTCTGCTGTAGCTATTATGATTATGGGGATGACGATTGCCAATTTGTTCGGTGTCCCGGCCGGGAATTTCCTGGGGCACTTTCTGTCCTGGCGTTTGGTTTTTGTGATTGCAGCGTTGTGGGGTGGCGTAACGATTTGGTTTATCCGGAGGTGGGTTCCTGTTTTGCCCGCCCTGCCGGCGACGAATCTGAAAGGGCAGTTTCGTTTTTTGAGAAGGCCGGAACCGTGGATGCTGATTGCTGCTACCATGTTAGGAAACGGGGGAGCTTTTTGCTGGTATAGCTATGTCAATCCGTTAATGACGGAGGTGTCCGGTTTCAGTGTCGGGACAATGCCTGTATTGATGTTGCTGGCGGGTGCGAGCATGTGTGTCGGTAACTATTTGGGAGGGCATTTGTCTGATCGTTTTACACCTGGTATCATAGCGATGTCCATGCAGTTTCTGATGTTTGCATCACTTCTGCTGATTTATTTTTTTGCTTCGTACGGCTTTTTGTCCGCTTTGCTGATGTGCGTTTGTACTGGTTGCCTGTTTGCAGTTTCTTCTCCACAGCAATTGTTGTTGCTTCAATATTCTCCTGGCGGAGAGATGATGGGCGGGGCGATGGTCCAGCTTGCTTTTAATTTGGGGAATGCCGTGGGGGCTTATTTTGGAGGATTGTCGATCGAACATGGGGCAGGGCTGGAAAGTACGGCATTGATCGGTTCGTTTTTTGCCCTGTTAGGAACTACGGTGTTTCTGGTATTCAACTATATGGTGTTTAAACCTCAGAGGAAATTACTTTTAAAGGGGGGAATATAATTTCCGAGGATCAAGACGGTGTTTTTGGAGATAAAAAACAGCCGTCCGAAATCGGGACGGCTGTTTGGATTTATAATGTCTCTTGTTTCAGTTGTTCGACGAAACGATCGATTCGCTGTAGTTCTTTCGGAATATCGATTCCCTGCGGACAGTGTGGATTACATTGGTTGCAACTAGTACAATGATCCGCCTGGCGGAGTTTCGGTACACTGCGGTCGTACCCGATCAGATAAGCCCGGCGAGCTTCGCGGTAGTTTTCATCCTGTCCGCTTTGAGGGACATTCCCCTCGTTCACACATTTATTATAATGAAGCAAAATTCCCGGAATATCGATACCGTAAGGACAAGGCATACAGTATTTGCAGTCGTTACATGGGATGGTCGGATACTGCATCATCAAGTCAGCGGTGTCGAACAAGAAACGGTTTTCCTCTTCCGTCAACGGTTGCAACGGACAGTAGGTGCGGAGGTTGTCTTGCAGGTGCTCCATGTAAGTCATGCCGCTCAGCACGGTGAGCACGCCGGGAAACGAGCCTGCAAACCGGAAAGCCCAGGAAGCGACGCTCCGTCCCGGTTCGCGTTGCTTCAGGCGGGCGACGATATGGTCGTGCACGTTCGAAAGCCGTCCTCCGAGGAGTGGCTCCATGATGATGGCGGGAATCCCCCGTTTCTGTAATTCCCCGTACAGATATTCCGCATCGGTGTTTCGCGGGTTGATCTCTTTGGCATGTTTCCAGTCCAGGTAATTCAACTGGATCTGGACGAAATCCCATTGATATTCGTCGTGTTTCGAAAGCAAATAATCGAACACCTCTATATCTCCGTGATAGGAGAAACCTAAGTTTCGGATACGTCCTGCCTTGCGTTCTTCGAGCAGGAAGTCGAGTATGCCGTTCTTGACATACCGGTTTTCATAGGCTTCCATACCACCCATGCCGATCCCGTGGAGCAGCATATAATCGAGATAATCGACTTGCAGCTCCTTGAGCGAATTGTTATACATCGCGATAGAGGCTTCGCGGCTCCATGTGTCGGGAGAGAAGTTCGAAAGTTTGGTGGCGATGTAATATTTGTCGCGCGGATAGCGGCTGAGGGCGATCCCCATAGCATGTTCCGAACGTCCTTTGCAATAGGCGGGCGAGGTGTCGAAGTAGTTCACACCGTGCTCAATGGCATAGTCAGTCAGCCGGTTGACCATCTCCTGGTCGATTTCGTCGTCGCTGTCTCTTGCGCTGTTTTTGGCAATGGTCGGCAGGCGCATGCATCCATAACCGAGGATGGAAACTTTGTCTTTTGTGGACGGCGTCGTGCGGTATGTCATCCGGTCCGTGGGAATAGGGGTGGAGCTTCCCGAACCTGAGGCCATCCCGCTGTCCGAACTGCACCCGGAGAGCAACGGGGCGGTAGTTGCCGTGCTGATTCCTACAATCTTCAGGAAATCGCGACGGTTTATCGCTTGATGATTGTCTTTTTCCATATGTGATGATTCTTTTATTTCTTGATCAAATATTCCGGTGTTGTTCGTGCCCTTCCACATAAATGGCGCTGAACGGACGCGACGGGCACAGGTTTTCACAGGCTCCGCAGCCGATGCATTTTTCCTCGTTTACGACCGGAAGTTGAGGCGAATCCGGGTCGTTCGGGTCTTTTGCCACCATCAAGATCGCCTGGGTAGGGCAATGGCGGGCACAGTTGCCGCAAGTGACACCATCCCGGTTGACGATGCAATTTTCCTGAATCAGTACGGCATGTCCGATCTGGATGGCCGTTTTGTCCGCTTTCGTGATCGGACGGATCGCTCCGGTCGGGCAAACTTCCGAACATTTGACGCATTCGGGACGACAGTATCCTCGCTCGTACGATACTTCTGGCTGCATAAATGTTTGAAGGTTCTCCGAAGGACGCAGCACATGGTTCGTACAAACCGATACACAAAGCTGGCACGCGGTGCAATGCTGGGAGAAATTGGCAGCGCTCAGCGAACCCGGAGGGGTGATCGGGGTTGTCCGGTCCGGTTTCTTTTTATCTTCGATGATGGCCAGTCCGCCGTCGACTTTCTTGTCCGGGAGTTGTACTTTTTCTTGGGCTTTCAATGCGGCAGAAGTGGCAAGTAATGCCGATACGGTAAAGAACTTGCGACGATCGGGCTTGTCTACGACCGGTTGGTTGGTCTGTGTTTCAGCCTTGTTTGTTTTTCTGCGTGTATATCGGATGGCTCCTTGTCGGCATTTGTCTATGCAGTCCATGCAATCGACACAGCGGCTATAGTCGATCTCGTGTACTTTCGCATTGATACAGGCTGCTTTGCAATTACGGGCACACAAGCCGCAACCATTGCATTTGGACGTATCGATAACTGGTTTGAAAACGGAAAAACGGGAGATCAATCCCAAAAACGTTCCTACCGGGCAGATCGTGTTGCAATAGGTTCGCCCATTCCGCCAGGCAAGTATGATCAGTATAATGAAGGTAATTGTGGCAATGATAAAGGTTGGGAGGCTCCGTAGCCAGACTTCCGTTTCGTAGAAAGCATAATTGTCTGCCCGTTCTGCCAAGTAGGCCAGAAAGTTGTTTCCCCATTGCCAGAGGGGTGCGAATAAGTTAGAGGCGATACGCCCGTAAGCGCTGTAAGGTGCGATCAATGCCGCCCATGCTCCTAACCCGCTGATCATGGCAAGGATAAATATCACCATGGCTCCGTATCTTAACCAGGACAAGGCGGGGGAATAACGGAAACGGTTTTTCTTCCGTTTCCCCGCAAGCCATGAAACAACATCCTGGAATATGCCGAGAGGGCAGATTACAGAGCAGTAAACCCGACCGAAAATCCAGGTCAATACAATGAGAAACAGTACCACGCCGAGGTTGAGTGCCAATACCGCCGGCAGGAACTGTACTTTCGCCAACCACCCGAACCATGCATGCAACGTCCCCGTGAAATCGAGAAACAGCAGGGTTACAAGCGTAAAACAGATAAGTGCAGTTGTAAGTCTGATCGTTCGCAACATAATAAACTCTTTTTAGATAGTCTGTTATTTTATGTTGCAAACATAATAAAAGGAAATGGTTTGCAACTTACACGAATTACGGATTGATGTACCAATATTACGGTTTTGTCAACTTCTGCAAAAAGTCTGGCTGACAAACCTTAGAACTTCAGGCAAGGCCGTCCGCCAATAGGTCCAGCTATGGCCGCCGTCTCGTACTCGGAATTCATGCCTGATCCCTTTCTGCTTCATGACCTGGTGCACCTGCATGTTTCCGTCCAGCAGGCCGTCGTCATCACCGCAATCAATGTAATAACGAATTTTGGGCAAGTTGTTTTGATTCCAGTCGGAAAGGATCTTCAAGACATTGTTTTGCTTCCAGTGTTCGTCTCCCGGCCCGAACAGGCGGTTGAATAAATCCTTGTGCGATTTGTTTTTTCTTGCCTCCATGACTGTGTCGTCGAAAACGGCGGCACTCAACGGAGCACATGCGCAGAACATGTCCGGATGATGCAAGCTGTACAGGAATGATCCGTAGCCACCCATCGACAATCCGGCAATTGCCCGGCTTTCTTTGTCACTGCGGATCCGGTATGTTTTTTCCATATAGGGGATAAGTTCTTCAAAAAACATGTCTTCGTAAGGTACTTTTCCGTCATACTGGTTGATATACCAAGTGTCCCATGCGTCCGGCATGACGATTATCATCGGCACGGCTTCCTCGTTTGCGATGGCACGGTCGGCAATCGTTTTCATTTGTCCCATCTGTATCCAGTTGGTTTCATTGTCCGTGTAACCATGCAAGAGGTAGAGGACCGGGTAATTCCTTTTCGAGGTGTTGTAGTCGGAAGGCAGGTAGATGGAGTAGGAAACTTTCCTACCTAATTTGTTACTTTCAAAAGAGAGCGATTCGAAAACTGTGCTCTGCGAATATCCTGCCATATTGAATAGAAAGCACAGGATAAGATGGAGGTAAATTTTGTTTTTCATATATTATTAATAATTAGATTTGCTTGTCTGGACAAAGTAGAAATAAGAGAAGAGAGTTTGTCTGAAAACTTATTAGGTTTCGACATACTCTCTTTTTCTTATTTGGAATTAATCTGCCATCGGATAGGGAAATTCGGTCAACCCTTTGTACATGAATTGATAGGTCGGAACTTCGATTCCCAATTCTTGGGCAGTTCGTACGACATAGCCTGTCAATGTTTCCACTTCGGTGCGATTGCTTTTTTGAAAATCACTGTGCATGGAGGTTGTGGAGTTGTTAGGCATGATCTTCTGGGCGTCGATGGCGGAGAATACTTGACCGTCCGGCAGACGGATCCCTTTGGCTTCTGCCACGCTTTTGAGTTCATAACCTAATGTGATGAACAGATCGATATGGTTATTTACCACTTCGCCAATCGTTTCATTGAAATAGGAGGTGATAGTGGCGGCGGTCGAGATCATGAAGAATTTCTTCCAGATTTCCAAGTCAATGTCATTCGGTATTGTGGTAAGGATACGGGCGTTGGCCAATATATCCTGTAAGTCTTTCTGTCGTTTCTTGTTTCCTTGTTTACTTCCGAAGAACATCCGGTCCTTTATGGTGAACTTTTCCACTCTTCCCGGTCTGACCAAGCGGGAACCGATGTAAACGCATCCTTTCCAAACTTCATTGTTCGGTAATAGCTTTTGTATGCGTTCCGCTATATCCGCTCCGTTCAGCAGGGGAATGATAACCGTATTAGGGCCGATGATCGGAGTCAGCTGAACTATATTCTCCTCCAAGTCGTAGCTTTTGGTACAGCAAAACAGGTAATCGACTGGTCCTATTTCAGCAGGATTGTCGGTTGCGAGGGTTGGTTTTGCTTTGATCGTCAGGAATGTATTTTTGACTTCGATGCCGTTCTTACGTATCTCTTCCAGATTTTCACCCCGGGAAATGAAATAGATGTCAATATCTTCAGAGTCTTTGTAACGGGCAGCTAATAGTCCTCCGTAGTAGCCGCCTACAGCTCCTATACCGGAAATCGCTATTTTAGTTTTATTCATGTTCTTGTCTTGTTATTTTTACAAAGATGAAAAATAAAATTGGAATAACTATATCAGTTTGAGTTCTTTTAGAAAGTCGGGGATACATTGTTCAAAATTAACACCAAAGCGGTAGTCCGTTTTTACATTATATGTCCGGCGTATACTGTCGGCTGTGAAGTTTACGGCTATTTGTGCAGATTCGCTTAAGCTGAAGTTATTCAGCAGGCCGGATAACAGGGCGCTCGCAAAAACATCTCCTGTTCCGTGATAACTTCCTGGTATCCTCTCGGAAAACAGGTAGTCTGTCGAATCTTTCCTTTTGTCGTAGGTCGCAGCTCCCAATTTCTTTTCTTCAAAGTATACACCGGTCAGTACGATCTTTTTCGGTCCGAGCTTGCTTAGTTTTTTTAAGATTTTTTCAATATAGGCCTGCGTATAGGGACCGGGATGGTAGCTTTCTTCCAGTAATAAAGCAGCTTCGGTCAGGTTAGGGACGATGATGTCTGCTTTCCTGCATAAGGATCTCATGCCTGTCGCAAACTCAGGCTGGAATATGCGGTATAGTTCTCCGTTGTCCGCCATTACCGGATCTACCAGGATCAGATTGTTTTTTGATCTGAATAGTTCGAAAAACTCTTTGACGAGGTCCAGTTGTTCGAATGAACCTAAGAAACCGCTGTAGGTCGCATCGAATTGTATATCGAGCGACTTCCAGTGCTGCATAAAAGCCCGCATGTCGCTTGTCAGGTCGCGGTAAGTATATCCGCTGATTCCTCCTGTATGAGTCGATAATATGGCGGTCGGCATGGCACACGCTTCTATTCCGGCGGCGGAGAGGATAGGCAAAGCAACAGTTAGAGAGCATTTTCCGAATCCGGACAAGTCATGTATGGCAGCCACACGTTTTTGATAATCTTTATTTTCCATTTATATGTTATGACTTTATTTTTCTATAACAACAAAAAATATTTCCGATTTGTTATTTGAGAAATAGATAGGCTATGAGAAATATTGCTATTATTGCACTGTTATTGGCATGTGTCAGTGTGGCTGGCAACGCTGGGAGCAGGAAAAAGTTTGATTTAATGAAACAAGAAAATATGAAGATGAAAGACAAGGCTGAAATATATCTGGCAGGCGGTTGTTTCTGGGGTACGGAACATTTCTTGAAACAGATCAGAGGTGTGGAACAAACGGAAGTCGGTTATGCCAACAGCCAAGTTCCCAATCCAACCTATAAAGAGGTGTGCACTGGGAATACCGGAGCGGTAGAAACAGTTAAGGTTGTTTATGATCCGCGAACGGTCGACTTGGATCTATTGTTAGATCTGTACTTTCAGACGATAGATCCGACTAGTGTCAACCGTCAGGGTGGGGACAGTGGTTTACAATATCGTACGGGCATTTATTATATCGATAAAGATGATGCTCCGGTGATCGAAGCTGCCATTAAGGATTTGGCAAAAGACTATGCGAAGCCGATCGCCATCGAGGTGATGCCACTCGTTAATTTTTATGCTGCGGAAGAATACCATCAGGATTATTTGGATAAGAATGTGGGCGGTTATTGCCATATTAATCCGAAATTGTTTGAATTGGCACAGAAAGCTAATGCCCGTCCTGTTTATGCAAAGCCGGATGATGTGACTCTTAAGAATAAACTTTCGGACATACAGTATGCCGTAACGCAAAAAAATGCCACGGAGCCTGCATTCCGCAATGAGTACTGGAATGAGCATAGGGAAGGAATCTATGTCGATATTACGACTGGTGAACCACTTTTCGTATCTACCGATAAGTTTGATTCCGGCTGTGGCTGGCCCAGTTTTTCCAAACCGATTGATAAGAAACTGATTGTCGAAAAGCCGGATACTTCGCATGGAATGACCCGGACAGAAGTACGCAGCCAGACGGGGAATGCTCATTTAGGTCATGTCTTTCCGGATGGTCCTGCCGATAAAGGAGGTCTACGATATTGTATAAACAGCGCTTCACTGCGGTTTATCCCGAAAGAAAAGATGAAAGAAGAAGGTTATGGGGATTATTTGCCTCTTCTGAAGAAATAAAATCAGGCTTATATATCGATGAGGCAGTATCCACTGCCTCATGTTTTTTATTTATTGTTCGAGAACATCCAAGTCCATTTATGCCATATGCTTTCCAAGGGACCTTGTTTGTGGCTTGCCAGCCACCATTTGCAGAACGAAACTTGTAACAGGAAGAGGGCGAACCCGATTAGTAAACTTATTGTATAGCCACAATAAGGAGCTAAATATAGTCCGAACGGGAAATAGATGATCGCTCCCATGATTGATTGCGCGATATAATTTGTCAGGCTCATCTTACCGTAAAAACGCAGAGCTGAAACAGCTTTCCTGAAGCATTCTTTCTGGTATAAGAGTACAAACGAGGAAACGAGGATGAATGTAAACGCAAATTTCTGCCACATGTCGAAAGCTGTCCCTACGGTTTGCTTGATCAAGGCATTGTCGCTTGCCATGATCTGTTCTTTTAAGGAATACAAGGGAGCGAAACAGATTGCAGCAATAATAAGAACCTTTACCCAAAAACGCAGGTGTGTTTCGCTTGTAACGAATAGTTCTTTTCTGCCGATATAAAGTCCCAACAGGAATAGACCTGCCGTCTGCAGAAAACGTCCGGCTCCGATAGCCCAGTACAAACTTGCTTTTTGTCCTAACGTGATATTGCCCCAGATGAAGTCCAGGAAATTTCCGGCTTTGGTATATTCGGCGACCTCACTGTACATGGCGCCTACGCCGAGATCCGGCAGAGCATGGGCAGGATTGAGCAGACTCATGATGTAGTGATACCATTCTATAGGTTGGATTAATAATATAATAGCTGTGATCAAGATCGCTTTGTCACTCCATTTGCGGACCAGAAATAAAACCAAACCTACTACGGCAAATAACAACAGTACGTCTCCGGCCGGGAAAAAAGCGGCATTCAAGGTTGCGAAGCCAAGCAACAGAACCAATCGCCATAAGAAGCGGTAGCCGAAGTCTTTTCCTTTCTTTTTCTGATTATGACATTGGATATAGAATGTAAACCCGAACAAAAGAGCGAAAATAGCATAAGCTTTTCCTGCAAACAGGGAAAAAATGACGTTAAACACTCCGTCGTTTAAGACGGCTAGCCATGCTGGTTGTTCTGTTGGATAGACTGGAAAGATAAAATGTTCCAGATTATGCACTAAAATAATTGCCATGACGGCAAATCCTCTTAGTGCATCGACTACTTCAATACGTGGGATTTTACTTGCTGATAGTTCCATATAAGTTGTTTATTAAGTTTCAATGTTCAAATATAGGTAATTTTGATTTCAAAGCATCCATGTTTTGAAATTGGAAAAGTTCACAAGCAGTATTCAAGCGATATTGGGTAACAAATTGTGAGAATGCATTCCTTTGCATCGCTTGGAAGTTGGGCTTTTGGGTAATAAAAAAAGCCACAAATCATTTATTTGTAGCTTTTTGTCCGTTTGCTGACCATTTCTGTCCAGCACGTTCAGCGGAGAAAGAGGGATTCGAACCCCCGGAACCTCTCAGTTCAACGGTTTTCAAGACCGCCGCAATCGACCACTCTGCCATCTCTCCAATATGTATGCAAGTATTTTTTAATTGCAGTGCAAAAGTAGTGATTATTTTTGAATAATCAAATTTGGTGGTGGATATTTTTTCTTTTCACTCTATTCATTTTCTTTTAACCACTGAGAATAAACGTTTGTGTCTTTTTATTGTTACTTTTGTAAGTGATAATAATTAAATAGTAATAAGTTTTATATGAGAAGTTTGAAAAGTTTATTGATGGTTGTGGTCGCGCTGATTTTGGTCAGTTGCTCCATGTCTGCAAAACCAGAAAAAAATGAAACGGAAAAGGCATCAGCACATGGGGAAGTGATTGCTTTGAATAAGGCAGACTTTTTGTCGAAGGTATATAATTACGAAAAGAATCAGACTCAATGGGTGTACGAAGGAAACAAACCTGCTATTATTGATTTTTATGCAGACTGGTGTGGTCCTTGTAAAAAAGTATCTCCGATCCTGAAAGAACTGGCTGCACAGTATAAGGACGATATCGTTATTTATAAAATAAATGTAGATAATGAAAAAGAGTTGGCTACGGCATTTGGCATACAGAGTATCCCGACGTTGCTGTTCATCCCCAAGACAGGTAAACCACAGATTGCCCAAGGGGCTTTATCAAAAGAACAGTTTGTAGAACAGATAGATAATTTCTTGCTGAAAAAATAAGATCTTTATATATTTCTGTTGGAAATGTTGTCATTTGGAGCGCCAGATTCTCGTCTAGGATCGGGCGTTTTTTAACTTCTGCGAGTGTTCGAGAGGAGAGATAAGGCAATAAAAAAGAGGATATCTGTAAAGATATCCTCTTTTTTATTTTGGCAAAGCTCGAATTATTCAGCGCTTTCTGCTGCAGGAGCTTCTTCTGCCGGAGCGGCAGCAGCTACTTCTTCAGCTTGCTTAGCAGCTTCAGCGGCTGCCAATTCAGCTTTCTTTTTAGCTACGATTTCAGCTTTTGCCTTATTTGCTTCTTTTTCAGCTTCCAGACGAGCAATGGCGGCAGCTTTTGCAGCTTCGCTATCTTTGTCCTTTACTGCTTGAACAGAAGCCTGTTTGTTTTTCAACCAAGCCTGAAACTTAGTTTCAGCAGTGGCTTCGTCGAATGCACCCTTCTTAACACCTTCCAATAAGTGTTTTTTCAAGCAAACACCTTCGCGGGAAAGAATGTTACGAGTGGTATCTGTAGGTTGTGCGCCTACCTGTAACCAATACAAAGCTCTTTCGAAGTTCAAATCTACTGTAGCAGGATTAGTGTTCGGATTATAAGAACCTATCCTTTCAATAAATCTTCCATCACGTGGAGCCCTGCTGTCTGCGATCACGATTTGGTAGAAGGCGTAACCTTTACGACCGTGTCTTTGCAATCTAATTTTTGTTGCCATGTTTGAATAATTAATTTAAGCTGTTTGTATTAGCGGGTGCAAAGATAGGAATTTTCATAAACAAAACAAATATATTGTAGAAGAAAATAATTGATTATCTTTGTCGGCGTGTGAAATTCTCAATTATCAAATAATAAACGGATACATTTATGAAGACGGATACGTTGAAGAAAATGCTATTGATGCTGTTGTGTGTTGTTTCGGTAAATATGACTGCTTTAGGGAAAGAACTGGTTTCGGATGTGTTGCCGATTGCCGATCCTTATATCCTGTTTTACAATGATACCTATTATGCCTATGGAACATCCCGTGCGGACGGTTTCGAGGTGTACAGTTCTAAAGACTTGAAATCGTGGGAGCGTTCTCCGTGCCTGGCACTGAGTAAAGAAGATTCTTACGGGGATAAATGGTTTTGGGCGCCGGAGGTCTACTATGTGGAGGAGGATAAGAAGTTTTATATGTTCTATTCGGTAGAGGAACATGTCTGTGTTGCCACGTCCGATTCTCCTTTGGGCCCATTTGTGCAAGATGAAAAGAAACCGATCCGGGAAGAAAAAGGAATCGATACATCCGTCTTTTTCGATGAGGACGGGAAAGCCTATCTTTATTTTGTTCGCTTTACAAACGGTAATGTGATTTGGTGTGCGGAGCTGAAAGATAATCTGAAAGAGATCAAAGAAGAAACATTGACGCAATGTGTTGAAGCTACCGAACCGTGGGAGCTGGTGTTCGGAAAGGTGGCTGAAGGGCCTTCTATTGTCAAGCAGGACGGGCTTTATTATATGTTCTACTCCGCAAATGACTTCAGAAGTCAGGATTATGCCGTAGGTTATGCAACCTCGGATTCTCCTTTCGGTCCGTGGAGGAAAAGCGAAAAAAATCCGCTTCTGCATAAAGTGGAAGAACTTGTCGGAACCGGTCATGGTGCACCATTCCTGGACAGATCGGGCGGATACCGCTATATTTTCCATGCCCATAAGAGTCGGACAGAAGTGAACCAGCGAAATTCTTACATTATTGATATGTCTCTGGCAGGGAAGGAGCGGGTTTCGATTGGTGGTGGTCTGATACGTCCGGAAGTCGTGAAATAAATCATTCTTTTCGACCGGACGGGATAACAAAGCTCAGTCAGTAAGTTTGTCATCCTGTACCCGTTTGGAGTATATCCTGTCATTCTTTTGAACCAACGGCTGAAATATTGTCGTTCCTATTTATTTACTACCTTTGCCGGTCGTTTTATAAAAGCAATACATTTATATTATATGATTTCAGTAGACGGACTAACAGTAGAGTTTGGCGGTAGCGCATTATTTTCGGATATATCTTTTGTCATTAACGAGAAAGACCGGATTGCCCTGATGGGAAAGAACGGGGCGGGTAAATCTACTTTGCTGAAGATATTGGCGGGTGTGCGTGAACCGACTCGCGGGAAAGTGTCTGCTCCGAAAGATACCGTTATCGCATATCTTCCGCAGCATTTGATGACGGAAGATGGCCGTACGGTGTTTGAAGAGACTGCTCAGGCTTTCGCCCATCTGCACGAGATGGAAGCGGAGATCGCTGCTCTCAACAAAGAATTGGAGACACGCACCGATTATGAATCGGACAGCTATATGGAACTGATCGAACGCGTATCGACATTGAGCGAGAAATTCTATTCCATAGAGGAAATTAATTATGACGCCGATATAGAGAAGACTCTGTTAGGACTTGGTTTCACCCGTGAAGACTTTAACCGTCAGACAAGCGAGTTCAGCGGTGGTTGGCGTATGCGTATCGAATTGGCGAAATTATTGCTGAAGAAACCGGATGTGCTTTTGCTGGATGAGCCGACCAACCACCTCGATATTGAGTCCATCCAGTGGTTGGAAGATTTTCTGATCGATAATGGGCAAGCGGTCGTAGTGATCAGTCACGATCGGGCTTTTGTGGATCATATCACGACTCGCACGATCGAAGTTACGATGGGGCGTATCTATGACTATAAAGTCAATTACAGCCAATATCTGCAGCTGCGCAAGGAACGCCGCGAGCAGCAACAGAAGGCATACGACGAGCAACAGAAGTTTATTGCTGAAACGAAGGACTTTATCGAGCGTTTCAAAGGCACTTATTCGAAAACTTTGCAAGTGCAGAGCCGCGTGAAGATGCTTGAAAAGCTGGAAATACTGGAAGTCGATGAAGAAGACACTTCCGCTCTGCGCCTGAAGTTCCCGCCTTCGCCCCGTTCGGGTTCTTATCCGGTGACGATCGAGAATGTGTCTAAATCGTATGGAGACCATACTGTTTTCCGTAATGCCAATCTGACGATCGAGCGGGGTGACAAGATCGCTTTTGTCGGAAAGAATGGCGAAGGTAAATCTACGCTGGTAAAATGTATCATGAAAGAACTCGAGCATGACGGCACGTTGACGATCGGGCATAACGTGATGATCGGCTATTTTGCGCAGAACCAGGCTTCCCTTTTGGATGAAAACCTGACAGTGTTCCAAACGATAGACGATGTCGCAAAAGGGGATATCCGCAACAAAATAAAGGATTTGTTGGGGGCTTTCATGTTCGGGGGCGAGAATTCTGCAAAAAAGGTAAAGGTGCTCTCCGGTGGCGAACGTACTCGCTTGGCAATGATTAAACTATTGCTGGAACCCGTCAATCTGCTGATCCTTGACGAGCCGACGAACCATCTGGATATGAAGACGAAAGATATCCTGAAACAAGCCTTGATGGACTTTGACGGGACGTTGATCGTTGTTTCGCATGACCGAGACTTCCTGGACGGTCTTGTGACCAAAGTTTATGAATTCGGAAACAAGAAAGTGACGGAACATCTTGAAGGTATCTACGAGTTTCTGCAACGCAAGAAAATGGAAAATCTGAACGAGTTGGAGCGTAAGAATTAAATCCGTATCCCCAACCCGAGCATCAGGTCATAAGTGGAATAATCCACCCGGGGGTAATATCGGTAGTTCGTCCGTCGTGAGAAATAGCGGTTTGTCAGGGTGATGTTCCACTTGTCCATTAATAAATAAGCCAGTTTCATCGAGAAGATGGTCAGGCGCGCGTTTCCTGCATCGCCTTGAATGTTCAGGGTTCCGGGATCTGCCTGTGACCAGTCGATCTCCGGATCATATCCTTTCCAAGTAAAGATATGATAGTTTTCCATGTTGAGCAGGAAAGCCAATCGTCTGTTGTAGATGATACCTGCACCGGCCTTGGTGCTGTAGCCGCTTCCTAAGTTATAATCCCGTTCGCCAAGCAGCATATAATCCGAAAGGCTGGCTCCCAAAGCGACGCCGTTTGCATACAGTTCGGCGTAAATATCCGTCTTGTCTCCCGATGTGGCCTGCTTGTAATAGATAAGGCCTCCTCCTGCTGCTGCCGGTGCTGCGATGCGGTAAGGAGGAACGGTCAGGTCGCTTCCGTCGCGGAGCTCCGAGTTATAGAAGTCGAAATGTTGGAATAATCCGGCGGAAAGGGAACGCGGCCCTTTCGTCCAAACAGTTTTTCCCCATAAGGCTCCGATGGCATTGACCTGGCTGACCACCGGCTGGGCAGAGAACAAATCCATTCCGAAGTTGAAGCGGAACCATTCATAGGGAGAATAAAAATCATCGTTGAAAGGATTCCCGTAGTCGATGCGGAAATTAATGTTCAGACTGGTCGTTCCCCGTTTCGAACCTTCTTGTTCTGCGAGGAAACGAGGTCCCATCGTGACGATAAAATTGACGGGAACGGAAGAGTAGGTTCGTCCTTTTGAAGAACCGTGTCGCCAGGCTTCCCCCGAAATGATACGGTTGAAGGCGCGGACCGGCGACAAAATGCCTGCCAACACCTCGCGCCCCACACGTTCGGCTCCCGACGAACGGTTGTCTATGAACAGGTCGGACAGCCGATAGGTGATTTCACCCAATTCGATTCCTCCGAACGTTGTCGCCAGCATGTCGTTGATCGAAGGCGGTTCATTCTCCATAAAGAACTCCCACATCAGGCTGCCGCTGGCTGCAAACGGGGCGGATTGCCAGAAGTTCATACCGTTGCTGCGAGCTGCGTTGAAATAGAGTGAACCGTGATAAGGGTGGGAGAAAAGGTTTGTTGTGAACTGGTCGGTGTCCCATACCGGACCTTTTTTGAAATTGCTTTTGATCGTATGCCCGTTGATATAAGCCCAATCCTCTTTTACGATATATCGGTCGAAGCTCCAGACGAGCATATTGAGTCCGAATGTTTCGAGTGCCGCTTTCCAAGGGCGGCGGGGTTGGAGTAGGGTTGAGTCACTTGTATAATGACGATGTGTAATTTGAGGTATATATTCTTGTCCCCGTATCCAGGGGAACGAAAACAGACAAATGAGTCCGGTTAGTATAAATTTCTTCATTTTTCCCTTAATTAGATAGTCATCAGCACCTTTTTGAATGCAAACTTATATATAATTAACAGCCGGATGTTCGTTTGGTTTAAATAATTATCAGGTCATCTTTATAGAAAACCGCAACATTGCGAGGAAATACTTATTTTTGCAGAAAAAATCAAAATGATAGACTTTATTACGTTTTGCGATTACACCGGGACATTCGCTTTTGCGATTAGCGGCATCCGTTTGGCTTCTGCCAAGCAATTTGACTGGTTCGGGGCCTATGTTGTCGGTGTGGTTACGGCGGTAGGAGGCGGTACGATCCGCGATATCCTGCTCAATGCCACCCCTTTTTGGATGGAACAAGCCTCTTATCTCATCATATCGGCTCTGGCGTTGCTCTTCGTTATCATATTCAGGAAATATGTGATTAGCTTGAACAATACTTTCTTTATTTTCGATGCGATAGGGCTGGGACTGTTTGGCGTGGTCGGTATCGAGAAGGCGCTGACATTCGGATTCCCGATGTGGGTGGCCATTGTGATGGGGACGATTACGGGGGCTTTCGGCGGTATGATCCGCGATATCCTGATTAACGAGGTTCCGCTGATTTTCCGAAAAGATATTTATGCGCTGGCATGCGTGTTCGGAGGCATTATTTATTACGCTTGCTTACAGATGGGTATCGGGCCGTCACTGACGCAGCTTATTGCTGCTACCGGAATATTCGTTTCACGGATAGTGGCAGTAAAATATCATATAAGCGTCCCTGTATTAAAAGGAGAAGAATAAAATTATTAACTTTGCGATATGACAGCAAGTATAAACATTCAAAGTGAGAAAGCCTCGATCCTGCTCATCTATACCGGCGGAACGATCGGTATGATCGAAAATCCCGAAACCGGCGTGCTGGAATCGTTCAATTTCCAACATTTGAAGGATAATATGCCGGAACTGAAGAAGTTGGGGTATGCGGTTTCGACCATTCAGTTCGATCCGGCTATGGATTCATCGGAGATGGGGCCGGAGTCATGGATGAAGATCGTAAAGATTATTGCAGACAATTACCAGTTGTACGACGGCTTTGTCGTGCTTCATGGTACGGACACGATGTCTTTCACGGCATCTGCTTTGAGTTTTATGCTGGAAAACTTAAGTAAACCGGTCATCTTTACCGGTTCGCAATTGCCGATCGGTATGTTGCGGACCGACGGGAAAGAAAACCTGATCACCGCCATCGAGATCGCCGCAGCCAAGGAAAACGGTGTCCCGGTTGTGCCGGAGGTCTGTATCTTTTTCGAAAATGACTTGTTGAGGGGTAACCGTACGAGTAAGATCAATGCGGACAACTTCAATGCTTTCCGTTCATACAATTATCCGCCGCTGGCACATGCCGGTATCTACATAAAATATGACACCGGGCAGGTTTACCATCCTGTTTCGAGAAAGCCGTTGAAGCCGCATTATCTCTTGGACCGGAATATTGCGGTGCTGAAACTTTTTCCGGGGATTTCTCCCCAGGTGGTGGAAAGCATCCTGAACATACCGGGACTGAAGGGAGTCGTGATGGAAACGTTCGGAAGCGGTAATGCACCGTGCTACGATTGGTTCCTGACGATGTTGAAAGAAGCGGTGAGCCGGGGAATTGTGATTGTAAATGTAACCCAGTGTAGTGCCGGAAGTGTAGAAATGCATCGGTATGAGACTGGTCATAAATTGTTGGAAGCGGGAGTGATAAGCGGTTTCGACAGTACGACCGAAAGTGCTGTTACCAAGCTCATGTTCCTTTTCGGCCACGGCTTGACGCCGGAAGAGGTGAAGGACCACATGAACTGTTCGCTGATCGGGGAGGTGACGATCCCCGACTCATTTCGCCCGTAATTCCTCTTAAGGACTGAATTGGAAATTAAAATGAAACTATCATTTCTGAGTTTAGCAAGTGGAAGCAGTGGAAACTGCTATTATCTGGGAACGCCCGAATTCGGCGTGTTGATTGATGCAGGTATCGGTATTCGTACCATAAAGAAGGTGTTGAAAGATAAAGCGATCGATTTCTCCAAAATTGTTGCAGTCCTGATCACGCACGATCATGCCGATCATATCAAGACTGTAGGTTGTCTGGGAGAGAAACATTGTATTCCTGTCTATACGACAGAGGCCGTCCACCGAGGAATCAGCAAGAGTCGCTATGTGGAGGAAACGCTTGTCAGTTCGCGTAAGGTGATAGAAAAGGAAGTGCCTTTTATGATCCGCGATTTCCGCATTACTGCTTTCGAAGTCCCGCATGATAGTACCGATAATGTGGGTTATTATATCGAATATGGAGATCATAAGTTTACGTTGGCAACGGATGTCGGCCATATTACCGAAACGGTAAGTAAATACATGGGCATGGCGAACCACCTGATCATAGAAGCCAATTATGACGAGGAGATGTTGCAATTCGGCACGTATCCTGCTTTTCTGAAGGAACGCATAGCTAGCCCGACCGGACATTTGAGCAACCGTGAAGCTGCCGAATTCCTCGCAACTCATTATGATCCCAAATTAAAAGATATCTGGTTGTGTCACCTGAGCCGTGACAATAACCATCCCGAACTTGCTTATAAGACAGTCGATTTCCGCCTGTTTCAAGAAGGGGTACGGGTTGGAAAGGATGTTTCCCTGCATGCTCTGAAACGGACTACACCGTCTGATATATTTGAATTTGATTAAAATTTTGTGTAAAAAACGCGGAAAAAGTTTGCGAAGAAAAATTAAACTCTTATCTTTGCACCCGCAATCGAGAAACAACGATAGCATGAATGACTTGGTAGCTCAGTTGGTAGAGCAAATGACTCTTAATCATTGGGTCGAGGGTTCGAGCCCCTCCCAGGTCACTCAATAGAAACAAAATCGACAAATATCGACTTGGTAGCTCAGTTGGTAGAGCAAATGACTCTTAATCATTGGGTCGAGGGTTCGAGCCCCTCCCAGGTCACAAGCTAAAAGGCCTTTTACAGCGTTTGCCTGTGAAAGGCTTTTTTATGATATAAATCGCCAATGGTTATGTAAATAAGTTTATTCCGGGAATTCATTTTAGGCTTCACCTTTCCTTGGCACATTTTGATTGTTAAAGTATAAAAGGGTGAAGCTAGGTATCAGGACTGCCTTCACCTTAAAAATCTGCTTTCACCTGTCTCGTGTCTCATCCTGATTCAAATTAGTTGTATCTGTTTCGGCTTCTCATCCAAAGCAACATATTCGAGCGAAAAATAAAAAGGTTATCAGTTTCTTTTATATTCTAATATACAGTGAATTGAATCTAATCTTATAGTTCTTTCTGTTATCGGCCTGGGTCAAAAGCCTTTTTGCCCCTTGTCAAAAGCCTTTTTGCCCCTTGTCAAAAGCCTTTTTGCCCAAGGTCGAAAAGGTTTTCGACTTAGGTCAAAAGCTCTATGATATGATAGTTTAATGATAGAAGTATAGCGGTTATCACTCTATCGGCTTTGGATTGATCCCTACAATTGGTTTTGTCTTTGCGTTAATCTCCGATGATTATTGGGTGAATCCAGCCTTGTTCGCGCGCAAAAAAGATCGTTGAATGATAGTTGAATGATAGTTGAAAACAACAACTATCATACTATAATGTCCTGTTTTTTAACAATATACGAACCTCAGTGATAGTATGATAGTTGTTTCTCTTTTTAACTTTTGTGGGGATATCCCATATCGTTGGCAATAGGAATTGGCTTTCACAAAGGAATTTTGTCAATCCTGCGCTGATGCCGACCGCCTTCGAACGGGGTGTTCAGAAAGGCTTCGACCGTATGAGTGGCTTCCTCTTGACTGATAAATCTGCCGGGCATTACGAGTATGTTGGCATTATTGTGCTCGCGTGCGAGACGTGCTATCTCTTCTTGCCAGCACAGAGCGGCCCGTATTCCCTGATGTTTATTGAGTGTCATGGCTATTCCGTTTCCGGATCCGCAGATGGCTATTCCGGGATATACTTTGCCGGCTTCTACAGCTTTGGCAAGCGGATGGGCGTAGTCGGGATAATCACAACTTTCAGTCGAGTCGGTTCCGAAATCTTTATAGGCCAACCCTTTCGAGTCGAGTATTTGTTTTACGAATTCTTTCAGTTCGTACCCTGCGTGGTCACTACATAAACCTAATGTTTTCATATTTATCTGTTAGAGGAGTTTGGAGATTTATGATTTATAATTTCAGATTTATGATTTACCAACTATTCATAAATCTGAAATTATAAATCATAAATCTGAAAATTAATTCAATAATTCTTTTACCTGATTGTATACGTTCTGACCCGTGAAGCCGAGTTTTTCGTCCAATACCTTGTATGGAGCGGAGAAACCGAATGATTCGAGTCCCCACACCTTACCGTTGGCACCCACCAATCCTTCCAGGTTGACCGGCAGACCGGCAGTAAGCCCGAATACCTTGCTTCCTGTTGGAATGACAGATTCCTGATATTCTTTGCTCTGGCTGCGGAATAAGCCTTCAGACGGAACAGAAACGATGCGGACCTTGATGCCATCGGCGCGAAGCAATGCTGCTCCTTCTTCCAGTGTGGAGACTTCTGAACCGGAAGCGACCATGATTACATCAGGGTTTTCGTCACTTTCTACAATATAAGCTCCCTTTTCAGCCTGCAAGGCTTCGTCGTAGCGGTTTCCTTTTGCGGGCAGGTCTGTGATGTTCTGACGGGAGAAAATCAAAGCTGTCGGAGTGGCTGTGTTTTCCATAGCCATCTTCCAGGCAATTGTTGTTTCGGTCACGTCTGCCGGGCGCAATACCAACATTGAGTTGTGTCCCTTGTGGTTCTTCAGCTTTTCCATCAGACGAATCTGCACTTCCTGTTCAACCGGTTCGTGTGTCGGTCCGTCTTCACCTACGCGGAAGGCATCGTGAGACCAGACGAACTTAACCGGCTGTTCCATCAGGGCAGCCATTCGGATAGCGGGTTTCATGTAGTCGGAGAATACGAAGAATGTGCCGCAGGCTACGATTACACCTCCGTGGAGCGACATACCGATACATACGCAAGCCATCGTCAGTTCGGCAACACCGGCTTGAAGGAATGCACCACTGAAATCGCCTTTTACGAATGCATGTGTTTTCTTCAGGAAGCCGTCTGTCTTGTCCGAATTGGAAAGGTCGGCTGAAGAAACGATCATATTTTCTACCTGGGTTGCCAGCACGCCTAAGACGGTTGCCGAGGCCGCACGGGTCGCTTGGTTCGGTTTCTGTTCGATAGCCTTCCAGTCGATGACAGGTGCTTTGCCTGAGAACCACAAATCCATCTTGGCGGCCAGTTCCGGATTAGCTTTCGCCCATTCTGCTTTGGCCGCATAGCGTTCCGCAACGATTGCTTCCAATTCTTTAGCACGTTTGGCATATAGTTCCGCAACTTCGGGGAAGATCTGGAACGGATCGTCCGGGTTTCCTCCTAAGTTCCGGATGGTGTCTGCGATAGAGACGCCGGCTGCCGAAAGAGGTTGTCCGTGTGTAGACACCTTGTTTTCGTAGCTGCTCTTGTCAGCACCCACAGCACCCTTACCCATGATCGTGTTACCGATAATCAGGGTAGGACGGGATGTTTCGGCTTTCGCCTCGGTCAGTGCCCGGCGGATTTCCGTTACATCGTTTCCGTTGATTGTGATGACTTTCCAACCCCATGCTTCGTATTTCATGGCTACGTTTTCTGTCGTCACTTCGCCTACGGTTGTGGAAAGCTGGATGTTGTTGGCATCGTAAAACATAATCAGGTTGTCCAGTCCCAGTGTACCGGCAATACGTCCGGCTCCCTGAGAAATCTCTTCCTGGATGCCACCATCGGATATATATGTGTAAATCGTCTGATTCATGACGTCACCCAGGCGTGCTTTCAGGAACTTGGCGGCGATAGCAGCACCTACGGCGTAAGTGTGGCCTTGTCCCAACGGACCGGATGTGTTTTCTATACCACGCATCACGTTGACTTCGGGATGTCCCGGAGTCACGCTACCCCACTGGCGGAACTCTTTCAGTTCGTCGATCGTGAATTTGCCTGCGAGGGCGAGTACTGAATAAAGCATCGGCGACATATGCCCCGGGTCCTGGAAATAGCGGTCTCTGCCTTCCCATGCGGGATTCTTGGGATCATACACGAGGAACTCTGAAAACAGTACGTTCACAAAGTCTGCACCACCCATTGCACCACCGGGGTGACCGGATTTCGCTTTTTCTACCATTGACGCAGCCAGGATACGGATGTTGTCCGCTGCTTTGTTCATTAATTTAATATCGTTCATTGTGATGAGTTATTTTTATTTTTTGCAAAGATAGGCAATCTCTTCGTAATGACCATCCTATCGATGAAACAATTCATTTTCTGTAAAGTTTCCTAATTTCCGATATTTCTCATAGAGAGCAAGATACGCCAGATGATTTTTATGATTCGACTGGTATTCTTTTGCAAAACCTTATCCTATAGTCCGCTGTGTGTCTTCGATTTTGGCATATATGCACGGTGCTACGGCTGCGAACATGGAAACACCGAATGCGCAAGTCTGTTCCGCTTGGGCTACTTTGTGATCGGAATATCCGGCACATCTGTCAAAGTCAGCATATTGAATGGGGATTTTGATGAAATACCATTGATTTCTATTATGCTCTCGATCTTGATATCATTTTCCAGAAAGCGGCCGACAAGTTCCGTACCGATATTCGGAATGTCGCACCCGGCCTGCGTCCAATTTGTGTGTGTTCAGGTGTGTGATGTTTTTTATTATAGGGAGAAATAGAACCCTTGTTCCAGCAGATGGTCATATTTTTCTTTGTTGAACATATAATAGAAAGCCCCTCTTTTGGAACCTTTCTTGTCTTTTTCATCCAACTTCTCCAGAATATCCATCGCATTTAGTTTTTTGCGGAAATTACGCTTGTCCAGTTGAGTCTGGTAGATGGCTTCATACAGGTTCTGCAATTGCGGTAACGTGAATTTTTCGGGAAGCAGGTTGAATCCGACCGGACGGGTAGCGGCTTTTCTGCGCAGACGGGCTAATGTGTCGGTGATCATTTGGTTATGGTCGAAAATAAGTTGTGGAACTTCGCTGACCTTGGCCCAGACCGCATTATACTCTTCCAGTGTTTCGCTACTGAAATCGTTCATATTGACGAGTGAATAGTATGCTACGGATATTACCCGCTCTCCGAGATCGCGGGTAATGTCTCCGTAAGCACCTACCTGTTCCATAAAAAGATTATCAATGCCGGTACAGTCGGTAAGCACGCGTGAGGCGGCCTCCTCTATACTTTCTCCTGCTTTGATAAAACCGCCCATCAGAGACCATTGTCCCATCATGGGTTCAAACTTACGTTTATAAAGTAATACATTAAGCTCTTTTTGATCGAATCCGAGTATAATACAATCTACTGCAACGTAAAATTTGGTTTCGTTCTGATAAAAAGCGGCTGTCATGATTTTTTTATGGAATTATGATTAATTTATTATGCGAGCTTGCGTGCGCCGTCGCTGATTACTACATTATATAACTTAGGTTCGTGGCCGAATTTAGCAGTGTAGGATTCAAATGCTTCTTTTACAAATGCATCGTATTTTTCTTCTTTCACCAGATTGATTGTGCAACCGCCGAAACCGCCGCCCATTACGCGTGAGCCGGTTACACCGCACTTTCTGGCAACATCGTTCAGAAAGTCCAATTCTTCGCAGCTGACTTCGTACAATTTGCTCATGCCATGATGTGTTTCGTACATCTTCTTACCTACGGTTTCGTAGTCGTCTTTTTCTAAAGCGTCGCAAACGTCGAGTACGCGCTGTACTTCTTCGATCACATATTCAGCACGCATATAATCTTCAGCGCTGATGTCGCCTTTGACTTCGTTCAGCATATCCATTGTTGCATCGCGCAAGAACTCGACTTCCGGGTGATTGCGTCGGATTGCAGCGGCAGCGTTTTCACAAGACTGGCGACGTTTGTTGTAAGCTGAAGATGCCAGCTCGTGCTTAACGACTGAATCCAGTAAAACCAATTTGTAACCGACCGGATGGAATGGGAAATATTTATATTCGAGTGAACGGCAATCCAAACGGATCAAACTGCCTTCTTTTCCGAATACGGAAGCAAACTGGTCCATAATACCGCAGTTTACACCGCAATAGTTATGCTCCGTAGACTGGCCGATCTTAGCTAATTCAAATTTATCGATGTTCAAGGAGAACAAGTCATTTAAAGCAAATGCATAGGTACTTTCCAATGCAGCGGAAGAGGACATGCCTGCACCCAGAGGTACATCGCCTGCAAATACGGTGTCGAATCCTTGGATCTGTCCGCCACGTTTTATGGTTTCGCGGCAAACGCCGAAAATGTATCTTGCCCAGCTCGCTTTGGGAGCGTCTTCTTCGTTCAGGCCAAATTCGGCGTAGTCGTTCAGGTCAACAGAGAAAGCACGAACTTTACCTGTGCCGTTCGGTTTGATTTCAGCAATCATACCTTTGTCGATAGCACCTGGAAATACGAAACCGCCGTTATAATCGGTATGTTCTCCAATCAGGTTAATACGGCCTGGAGATGCATATACGCTACCTTCTGTTGAGAATAACTCCTGAAATTTATTTCTGATCTTTTTTTGCATGATATTAATTATTTAGATGTTTTATAAATGAAGAAAAGGTGATGTGTCAAAACTCCGTTTTGACATGGCGGATCAAGTCCCAGATGACTGGGCAGTGAGTGTTGACACATCTCCATTCCATAATTTGACGTATTGTAGTCTTATTCTGACTTTTTCGACGGTTTGGAGCCGATAGCAGCATAGAATAAAATGTAAGCGGCACTGAAAAGCACAACCCAATAACTGGTCATGTAGTCGGTCATGTCGGCAACCCAACCTTGGATAGCAACCATTACGGCGCAACCGAACACCATTGTCATAAAGATACCGCTGGCAATAGCCGTGTATTTACCTAATCCTTCAACGGCCATGTTGAAGATGCCACCCCACATAACACTGGTGCAGAGACCAACGAGGAGGAATGCCAGAATACCGATGGGTACTTCCTGCCAGATAACGCTTAATGAAGCCCAGTCTATGCCGGGAACTTCAACTGTACTCGTTTCAGGTGAAAACATTCCGAAGCCCACTAATAGCAAGGTAGCACTTGCGACAGTCGTGATCATCGTGCGGCTGGAAATTTTGGCACCGATACTTGCTCCTACGAAACGTCCGATAAGCATCATCAACCAGTAAACAGCTACGATAAGGCCTACAGTACTGGCCGGTATACCTTTAGATGTCAGATATTGCAGGATATAGGTGGGAGTACCTACTTCTACGCTCATATACAAAAAGATAGCCAAGGCTCCCAATGCAAAATGACGATGGCTTAAAGCACCTTTAATTAAACTTGTGTCGACCGGAGCCTGTTCGGGCTCTTCGATTTTAGTGAACATGATCACTACAAATGCGATGACAAAAATAGCCAGAGCGATCATCAGAGCAGGGGTGGCATCGGCAATATGTGCCTTGGCTGCATCACCGATAAGAGCTCCCATCAAGATGTAGCAAGCAACGGCTGCGGTACTGTTGAACACACCTCCGAGTTGAATCAGCTGGTTACCTTTGTTTCCGCCACCTCCCAACAAGTTGAGCATCGGGTTGACTACGCAGTTCAAAATACACATGGTGAAACCGCTGGTAAACGCTCCGATCAGATAAACCAAGAAAGCGCTTTCCTTGCCTACGTGACCGCTCAACCATTGGATTAAAATACCGATGATACCTATGGCTAGGCCGATAAGAGCCGTTTTTTTGTAGCCATATTTGGCAATCAGCATACCTGCGGGGATTCCCATTACCAAATAGGCGATGAAGTTACCATAGTTTCCGATTTGGGCAAGGACATTGCTTGCTCCGAAGTCGTTCTTTACAATAATAGCCATTGGTGAACAAAGATTTGTCACGAATGCGATCATAGCAAAAAGTGCAATCATGATGATGATGGCACTCCATTGTTTTTTTTGTTGAGTCATTGATTGATGTTTTTTTGTTATTATTAATTTGTTACTTGTTATTCGACAGAAAATTTATAAATTGTCTTACTCTGGAACGTTTCACCCGGGCGTAGGACGGTGGACGGGTACTCCGGTTTGTTCGGGCTGTCGGGATAGTGCTGTGTTTCCAGACAAAGGGCGGCACGTGCCGGATAGCGTTGTCCGTTCTTGCCGACGAAATTGCCTGTCATCCAATTACCTGTGTATAATTGCACACCCGGTTGTGTCGTGTAGCATTCCATTACGATGCCGGTTTTGGGCGATGTGCAACGGGCGCAGAGTGACAGCTCGTTCTCTTCTTTTTTATTTAATATATATGTATGGTCATATCCTTTTCCGAAATTCAGTGCTTCAAAATCTTCATCGATACGTTCGCCCACTTCGTGTGGAGTACGGAAGTCCATCGGAGTTCCTTCTACTTTTTCTTTCGGACCATAAGGTATAGCCGTTTCGTCGGTTGGCAGATAGTAGTCTGCATTGATTGTCAGTTTATGATCATATACGGAAGGATCACCTTGGCCGGAGAGGTTGAAGTAGGAGTGATTGGTCAGGTTCAGGACGGTCGGTTTGTTTGTTACCGCATGATACGTGATTATGACCTCATTGTCATCGGAAAGATGATAAGTCACTGTTGTATCCAGTTTTCCGGGGAAGCCTTCTTCACCGTCGGCAGACGTGTATTTCAATTCCACCGTCTGGCCGTCGATCTTGTTTAGGTCCCAGACTACGGAATTGAAGCCTTTCAAACCACCATGCAGGCTGTTCGGCCCATTATTGATAGCCAATTTATCGTACACAATGCCATCCAATGTGAATTTTCCGCCTGCGATACGGTTGCCGTATCGTCCGCAGATAGCTCCGAAATAAGGTTCTTCGGAAACCAGGTATTCGTCTATAGAATTGTGTCCTGTTACTACATCGGTTAACTTTCCGGACCGATCCGGTACCATAAGCGATACAATCTTTGCACCGTAGTTGGTAATGGTAAGTTCTGCTCCTTTGTTATTTGTAAGGATGCATAGCATCGTCTCCTTGCCGTCTATTTGCTTGCTGAAATTAGCTACAGTTAAGCCAGACAGCGTGCTTTCGTTCTTCATGTAAATATAGTTTCAAAATTGTGTGTAAAATTACTCTCTTCTTTGTATTCATGCGCTACTTTGAAGATGTTTTATAGCATAAAACGGCTTTTTGTCTGCTAAAACGGACGATACGTCTTCTTTCAATCGGATTTATTAGTGTACATTTGTAACTAAATAATCTTTGTATTCACGGAAAAACACATACCTATGACAAAAAGTATGAAAAAAGCCATTGCCCTGTGTCTGTTTAGCATGGGTGTTGTCGGTTTAATGGCACAAAGTAATGAATTTAAGATAGATGTGCAGAAAACAGGTGCGCCTATCCAGTCGACCATGTACGGGATCTTTTTTGAAGATATCAATTACGGAGCTGATGGCGGCCTGTATGCTGAACTTGTCAAGAACCGTTCTTTTGAGTTTGAAAATCCGTTTGGGGGCTGGACGCCCTTCGGGAATGTCAGTGTGCAGACCCAGAAGCCCTGTTTCGACCGTAATCCGCATTATGTCCGCCTTTCTTATGAAAAGGAGCTGACCGGAACCGGCCTTGACAATGAAGGCTTCAATGGGATCGGCATCAGGGAAGGGGAGAAGTACGACTTCTCTTTATATGCCCGCACTCGGTCCGGCGGTGCGCCGGTCAAGCTGCGTATAAACCTAGTGGACAGCCGGAATGACCTGTACGAGCAAAAAGAGATCGAGGTGAGCGGCAAGGAATGGAAGAAATATACGGTTGTTCTGACGCCGGGAGCGACAGAAGCCCGTTCTCGTTTGCGTATCACGATGGTGACAAAAGGAATTGTCGATCTCGAACACATTTCATTGTTTCCACAAAAGACATTCAACAACCGTCCGAACGGCATGCGTGCTGATTTGGCACAGGCTTTGAAGGAGCTGAAACCTGGTGTCTTCCGCTTTCCCGGCGGTTGCATCGTGGAGGGAACGAACAAGGCTACCCGCTACCAGTGGAAAAACACGGTCGGTCCGGTTGAGAACCGTCCGATCAATATCAATCGATGGAACTATACATTCTCGCACAAAAAGTTTCCGGATTATTATCAGTCCTGCGGCTTGGGCTTTTTCGAATATTTCCAGTTGAGCGAAGATATTGGGGCTGAACCGCTTCCTGTGTTGAACTGCGGTCTTTCCTGCCAGTATGAAAACCAGGACCCGAACGAGAATTGTCCGGTGGATAAGCTACAACCTTATATAGACGACGCCCTCGACCTAATTGAGTTTGCTAACGGTTCGGCAACCAGCGAATGGGGAAAGATACGTGCCGATATGGGACATCCGGCTCCTTTTAACCTTAAACTTATTGCCATCGGCAACGAACAGTGGGGACCGCTTTATCCCGAACGTCTCGAACTGTTTGTCAAAGCGATTCGGGCTAAATATCCGGAGATAAAGATCATCGGTAGTTCCGGTCCGCAATCGGAAGGGGAGGATTTTGATTACCTCTGGCCGGAAATGAGGCGCTTGAAAGTGGATTTAGTGGACGAACATTTCTACCGCTCTCCTGAATGGTTCCTGAACGGAGCCAAACGCTATGATTCGTACGACCGCCAAGGACCGAAAGTGTTTGCCGGCGAATATGCCTGCCATTCTGTCAACCGCGAGAACAGTTTTCTGACCGCTTTGTGTGAAGCCGCTTTTATGACAGGTTTCGAGCGAAACGCGGATGTGGTGTGCTTATGCACGTATGCCCCGCTTTTTGCTCATGTGGATGCTTGGCAGTGGCGTCCGGATCTGATCTGGTTCGACAACCTTTCATTGGTAAAGACTCCTAACTATTATGTGCAGCAGCTATATGGCCATAATGCTGGTACGAACGTCGTTCCGCTGACCATGCAGGGCGAACCGGTCACCGGACAGTTGGATTTGTATGCCACTGCAGCGGTCGATAAGCATTCAGACGAGCTTATCATCAAAGTCGCCAATACCGGAATCTGTAACAAGCGGATTAAGTTGAACTTGAACGGTCTTTCGGCCGGTAAGCATAAAGGGACGCTTACGTTGCTCCATTCTTCCGACTTGGAAGCTAAAAACACGTTGTGTAATCCTTCGACAGTAGTCCCGCTCGTTTCTGATATTGAGGTGGAGGCTCCGCAGGGAGAAGTGAACTTGAGACCGCTTAGTTTCTCCGTCTATCGTATCAAATTATGAATAATATAGGTCCTGCCATTGATCGTTTTCGTGCAACCTGTATAGGAGCTTTCAGTGACAGGCCGGACCAGTATTTTGGAGTTTGTTTCGAACGCCGGAGACTTGCCAGGACTTGACCTTACTTCCTTTCCCAACAAAGGCCAAGGACAAACCATGCCTTGTAGTAGTCCTTGGCCTTATTGTACATTACCTTTTACTTGGCATATTTTAGATGAAATTCCTGAATCGTTCCAAACTTTTTGTTATTTCAAATATTTATGGAAAAAATGTTCGATTTTGTCGAACGGGATTACTGACAGGTTGTCGTAAAGGTCGACATGGTTGGCACTGGGGAGGATCAGCAACTCTTTGTTATCACCCGTTAGTTTCTTGAATGCGTCTTCGCTGAAATAACGGGAATGGGCTTTCTCGCCGTGTATCATGAGTACGGCACTACGGATTTCGTCGCTGTAAGTGAGTAAAGGCATGTTGATGAACGAAAGAGCCGATGTCTTGTTCCATCCTCCGTTGGAGTTGAGTGACCGTTTGTGATAACCACGATCGGTCTTATAATAGTTGTGATAGTCTTTTACAAACCAGGAGACATCGTCGGGGAGTGGATCGACCACTCCGCCGGTGAGCGCGTATGAGCCGTTCTTCGTGTCTATTGTACGTTGTTCGTTGAGTTGGCGGCGGAGTTCATGGCGCTGGTCGGCATTCATGGAGTCGAAATAACCGTTTGCGTTTACCCGGCTCATGTCGTACATCGTGGAAGTGACTGTGGCCTTGATGCGGGTATCGATCGTGGCAGCGTTGAGTGCCATACCTCCCCATCCGCAAATACCGATGATGCCGATGCGTTCGGGATCGACGTCATCGTGTGTAGAGAGGAAATCCACAGCTGCGCAAAAGTCCTCGGTGTTGATGTCGGGAGAGGCTACATAGCGGGGTGTTCCACCACTCTCTCCAGTGTATGAAGGATCGAAAGCGATGGTCAGGAAACCGCGTTCTGCCATTGTTTGTGCGTAGAGACCTGATGCTTGTTCCTTCACGGCCCCGAAAGGGCCGGATACCGCGATAGCCGCCATTTTCCCGTTTATATTCTTTGGTGTATACATATCGGCTGCAAGCGTGATGCCGTAGCGGTTGCGAAATGTTACCTTACTGTGATTCACTTTATAGCTCTTCGGGAAAATCTTGTCCCATTCTTTTGTCAATTCTAAGTCTTCCATTTCTATATTCTTTTTATCAGTTTGAATTATATTCTCTTCAATTATCCTGTTTCCTGCCTCCATTGCTGTGACTCCAGCCATCAACAATGCTAATGCTATTATTTTTTTCATATCTTTTGTATTGATTTGGCCGATGCGCAACCAACAATGGTATTAGCCGGCACATTTTTGAATCTATTGCATTGATTTTTTTACAAAGGTCGGCATGTATTCTTTTTCTCTTTGTAGATAAATTACGGATATTATGCCCTGAATTACTGTTTTGCCGATATATACCAATCTGTTCGCGACAAAATCTCCCGGAGAGGGATGTTTGTTAGTTTGCTTTCGATCCAAGCTGTAAAATCGAAAGTTTTAAGGAGTCGTTTTTCGTATTTGTCTTGCCGGATACGCATTATATCCTTTTGGTATTGTGACCACAGCTTCTCTTGGTCTTTTTTATAGATGGGTAATGGATGGGCCATTAGGAAGCGGAATAGTAGTTTTTCGGTGATATACACTTGCTTCTCGTAACCGATCATTCGCTTGATGGAGCTTATTTCGTTCGCGAAAAAGCAATAGTTCCCTAGTTCTGCCTGGATAAGGAGATTGATGAGGCGGGCTGTTTTGTAGGACGGCAATGTGTGGAAGGATTTGCCGGAACCGAGTATGTTTTTCATGCTTTTACGGGCTTTCATCGGTTCTCCCAGGCAAAGATAAAGGATGGAAGAATAGAGGGATAGTTTTAGTTGAGTTTCCGGTCTGGTCATGGATGCTTTCTTAAATAAAAAATCGGTATAGGTCTCTGTAAGATGCACTGCCGCGTCAAATTGTCCGGTGTTGAGCAATCCCGAGAGTTCGTACAGGTAGTGGCGTCCTTGTACCTCCATCAGGAACTCTGTTGGGTAGTTGCCCGTGCTGATTTCTTTCAGTTTGGACAAAAAGAAAGGCATTTCCCGGTATAATCCGGCAACGTGCAGGCTGTTCAGTACTCCCTCTATGGCGCTCTGGTAGTAGATCGGTGGGTTGAGGATTAGATGCCGGTTCGCTTCGAAAAGCGCGATCAGTTCCTGATAGAAGCGGATCGCCGATTTATAGTTTCCGGCATTCAGGTAGTAGGTCGCTTGGAACAACAGGTGAAGTTTGTGTGCCTCGAATCCCTGGTAGGAATGGTTGGCGATCAAGTTCAGTTCGCTTAAAACAAGATCGTTCAGGTTCTCTTTCTGTTTGTTCGAACGGGCATACCCTTTATGGGTGATGCGGTATTTCAGAATATCATATAGTTGCAGGTGAAGGTTCGTGTTGCGGGCATATTTCATTATGTCGTTAATCTGCATTTGTTTGCCGACCAGTTCTTTCTCGCTGATGCCTTCGAAACCGAGTGTGCTTAGATATTTCAATTCCGTACGGTAAATCAGAAGGAGGAGTGGATCGTTTTCGTATGTGACGGCCAGCTTCTTTGCTTTTTCCAATTCGGCAAGTGCATTGTCGAAAAGTTCCCGTTCGAAAAGAATGCCAGCCTTTGTGATATAATTGAAGATAGTCGTCTGTATATCTTGTTTCTCCCTCAATTGGACGAGGCAATCCAACAATACCCGATAAAGATGCTTGGCTGCTATCTCAAAGCTTTTTTCGTTCACTTTGCCGCAAAACTTCTCATATATTTGTTCGGCGGAGAAGCCTTCACATGCCAGGTCGTATAGAACCATATAATGTTTATCCCCGTTTTGCAGGTTGGTATAGAGTCTGATGTATCGTTTTTCCGCTTTGGAAAGCGACTTGATCAATAGCATGACCTGATTGAGTTTTGTGGCCTGTTTCATAAATTTATCTGTTTGTCTATAAGACATATTTTGTATATGTTATTTACAAAAGTAAAATTTGGGTTTATCTTTTCCAAAGAATTATGTGGAAAAAAGAAACGATATACATATTATATTTGTAACGCTTCATTGCAAACGATTCACAATTTAATACGAAATAAAACATGGACACAACACAAACATCCAGACGACAAATTCTGGTGGTCGGGAGTAGCAATACCGATATGGTTATAAAAGCCGCTCATCTGCCTCGTCCGGGTGAAACGATTTTGGGTGGAACATTCTTTATGAATCCCGGTGGAAAAGGGGCGAACCAAGCTGTGGCGATAGCGCGTCTGGGAGGTTCCGTCACTTTTATATGCAAGACCGGAAGTGATATATTCGGTCACCAGTCACAACAACTGTTCGAGGAGGAGGGAATCAATACCTCTTATGTCTTTTCTGATTCCGGGAATCCTTCCGGCGTAGCCCTGATCACGGTAGACGAAAAAGCGGAAAACTGCATTGTCGTCGCTTCGGGAGCGAATGCTAACCTTCTGCCGTCCGACCTAGCGAAGGCAGAGGAGGCTATTGAGTTGGCTGACCTGATCCTGATGCAGCTGGAGGTCCCGATGGAGACCGTGTGCTTTGTTGCGGATATCGCCTGGCAAAAGGGGAAGAAAGTAATTCTGAATCCGGCTCCGGCACATCCATTACCAGCCGATCTGCTTCATCATTTATATTTGATCACGCCGAACGAGACGGAAGCGGAGATGATTACCGGTGTGAAGATAACGGACGAGATTTCAGCGGTGGAGGCCGCCCGTATCCTTTCGAGAATGGGGGTGCAGCATGTTATTATTACGCTGGGATCAAAAGGGGCACTTATTTGTAGCGACGGAAAAGCCGAGATAGTTCCTGCTTTGAAAGTAGAAGCTGTCGACACGACTGCCGCCGGCGATGTATTTAATGGAGCCCTGACTGTCGCTTTGTCCGAAGGGCGAAACTTGAAAGAATCCGTCCGGTTTGCCTGTAAGGCTTCGGCTATCTCGGTGACACGTGTAGGGGCGCAGTCGTCAGCTCCTTATCGGAACGAAGTGGATATATTCGATTAATCAAATCTTGTATAAATTCAATAACATGAAAAAAACGATTCTTTTTACCTGTTTGATCGCTTTGCTGGCGGCCTGTTCTAGAAAATCGGCTGTAACTGCTCCGGAAGAAACGACGGTGCAGCCTGTCAACCTGATATTGGATACGGACCTGGGACCGGATTATGATGATGTCGGTGCGATGGCTCTGATGCACGCGTTGGCTGATAGCGGGCAAGTGAACATTTTAGCGGTTGTTTCGTCTAATAAGGACGAACATGTCGTACCCTGCATAGAAGTGCTGAACACCTATTTCAACCGACCGGACATTCCTGTCGGTGCTCCGAAAAGCGAGGGTGGTGTTTCGCTGACCACCTGGCATAAGACTAAATGGACGGAAGAGCTTCCGGCACGTTATCCACATAAAACGGCAAAAACCTCGGATGCTTCGGATGCGGTGAAGGTCTATCGCCGGATTTTGAGCACGCAGCCGGATAGCAGCGTTGTGGTTTGTACGATTGGTTTTTTTACCAATCTGAAGAACCTTTTGCTTTCCGGTGGTGACGAATATAGTCCGCTTTCCGGCCGTGATTTGGTCGCGAAGAAGGTGAAACGGGTGGTTTCGATGGCAGGTTTGTTTCCCGAAGGGAAGGAATTTAATGTCTATTGTGATACCCCGGCATCCCGTGTGGTGGCGGAGCAATGGCCTACGGAAATCATATTTAGTGGTTTTGAAATCGGAAATATGATTTTTACCGGGAAGAAGCTGGCCCAGATGGATGTGGAAGACAGTCCTGTGAAAGATGCCTATTCGCTCTGTTTTGCCGAAGGCGATCCAAATGGCCGGATGAGTTGGGATCTTACGGCTGTGCTGGTGGCAGTCAAAGGGTATGAACCTTATTATAATGTGGAGCGCGGAACGTTCCGTGTCGTGAATGATGAAGGAACCAATAGTTGGACACCGGATGGGAAAGGTAAGGACCTTCGTCTGATCGAGAAAGTGCCGGCGGTGGAGATGGCGGTTCTTATTGAAAATTATATGATGCATCAACCTGTTTCAAAGTAAGGAAGTTATGTTTATAGTACAAGATTATTCGTTGGCGATCCTGTTTTGTGTTGTCACAATGCTTTGTTGGGGATCGTGGGGAAATACACAGAAGCTGGCCTCGAAGACTTGGCGGTATGAGTTCTTTTATTGGGATTATGTGATTGGAGTGTTGCTCTTTTCCGTTTTTTCCGCTTTTACGTTGGGCAGCTTTGGCTCTGAGGGGCAGGGGTTCCTGCTTAATTTGGCACAAGCTGATATGGGATCGTTAGGGAGTGCTTTCCTTGGTGGCATTATTTTTAATGCAGCCAATATCCTGTTATCGGCAGCTATTGCGATTTGCGGCCTGTCGGTAGCTTTTCCGGTCGGAATCGGGCTGGCGTTGGTATTAGGCGTATTAGTCAATTATTTTGGAGCGGCTAAAGGAGAACCTTTGTATATCTTTATTGGCGTAGCTCTGATCACAGTTGCTATCCTGCTGAATGGTCTAGCCTATAAGAAAGCATTGGTCGGTTCGAAAAAAGTGTCGGGAAAGGGTATCTTTATTTCTGTCGCAGCAGGTGTGATCATGGCTTTCTTCTACCGTTTTATTGCGGCTTCGATGGATCTGGATAATTTTGCAGAGCCCGCATTGGGCAAGCTGACACCTTATACCGCTGTGTTTATCTTCTCTTTAGGCGTGTTTGTTAGTAATTTCCTGTTTAATACGATCGCTATGAAGCGTCCGGTGGAAGGTGAGCCGGTTTCTATCTCCGGTTATTTCAAGGGGAATACCAAGGCACACTTGGTGGGCATATTGGGAGGCGTTATCTGGTGTATCGGGCAGTCTTTTAGTATGATCGCTTCTGAAAAGGCCGGAGCTGCCATTTCGTACGGTTTGGGGCAGGGGGCGACGCTTGTATCCGCACTTTGGGGGATTCTGATATGGCATGAATTCAGAAGAGCTCCACGTTCTTCGGATTTTCTGAATGCCGGAATGTTCGTCCTGTTTGTGATTGGCCTGGGCTTCCTTATTTATGCAGGGGCGTGAGTCAGAGTCTAAAACAAGAACGGTTCCGGGGAAGTTGCAATAATTTTGGTGCGTTTTATCTCAGCTATAAGTTATTTATCGCGAAAAAGCCTTACATTTGTCTTAGTTTCTTGTTTATTGGATATGTACAAAACTAAAAAGCAGGCTTTATGAAAGAGGATAATGATATTTTCAAGAAGTTCCGGGACTCTTTTAGTAAGATTGACGGACATTTCCATATATTAGAACAGCGTGTACCCGTAGAACGGCAGATGGAATATTTTAAATACTCGGAAAAGATCAGGAAAGATCAGGATAAGCCGGATATCTCGAAAATGGATTTTTCGGTTTTCGAGGATAGTCTGGATGATCCCGAATCGACTGTGGAACATAAGAAGTATGTATTGTCTATGCTCGCTACCTCACGACAGGTAAAAGCATACAGGATATTGGAAGAATATGCCCAGGCTCCGGATCCGGATGTGGCAGACTGGGCATATATGGCTTTGATGGAAAGCCGTATCGCTCTGGAATCCGAACTGTCGGACGAGAAGCAGATTTATATCTCTACCGGTTTGGGAGGAAAAGGGGAGAAGTTGCGTTTTTATGTGCTGATCCTGGCGAATGAGCTGAAACCGTTCTTGGAGTATCAGAAGAAAGTGATTGAACGTGAATTCCCCTATTCCTTGGAAAAGGCGGGTTGCGAAATCGAGCGGTTGACAATAGGTGAAAAATATATGGAGCTGGTTTTCCTGATCCCTGTCCGGGCAGATATCAAGCAGGCGCTGGACAAGGTGATCAACGAATGTAACCAGTATGGAAACTTTCTTTCGCAGGTCTTCACGATCACGAATGTGAAGGAGTTGTCGGCCGAGGAAGTGGAAGAGATTATAAAAAAGAATGGAGGAAACAGTCAAGCAAGCCATTAAATATGGTATAGTGGGAGTGAGTAATACGGTGATAACCGCCGTTGTCATCTGGATCATGATGAAGTTGTTCGGATGTTCGGATGTTGTTTCGAATATGGTCGGTTATGTAGCAGGCGTATTGAATAGTTTTATATGGAATAAGCAATGGACATTTCGAAGTTCGGCTGGCTGGCTGGGGAGCGCTGTCCGTTTCGGTGTCGTGTTCGGAGTGTGTTATCTGTTGCAGTTGGGGTTTTTAGTCTGTGTCCTGACTCCATACCTACCGATCGACCCATATTATAACCAATTGATAGCAATGGCTTTTTACACGGTGATTAATTTTATTATGAATAAGTTTTATACGTTTAAGGCTTAAATGCAGATGAAGAAACTTGCGGTCATAGTCCCTTGTTATAACGAGGAGTTGGTCATTGCCGAATCATACCGGCGTACACGGGAGGCGTTGCAGAAGCTCCCTGTTTTAACGGAAATTATCTATATCAACGACGGCAGTAGAGACCGGACGCGTCTGATGTTAGACGAGATTGCGGCTTCCGATCCACAGGTGAAGGTGATCCATTTCTCCCGTAACTTCGGACATCAGCCGGCTGTCACGGCAGGTATCAATAATTGCGATGCCGACCTGGCTGTTATCCTGGATGCCGATATGCAGGACCCTCCCGAACTTATCCCATCCATTCTTGAATTGCAGGAAAAAGAGCAGGCGAACGTGGTTTATTGCGTCCGCAAGTCTCGCGAGGGGGAAGGACTTTTCAAGAAAGTGACGGCGAAAGTTTTTTACCGTATGCTGAACTACATGAGTGATGTGAATTTCCCGTTAGATACAGGTGATTTCCGCTTGATAGACCGCAAGGTGATGGACCAGTTCGACCGTTTTCAGGAGCGGGGAAAATATATCCGCGGACTGATCAGTTGGGTCGGCTTCAAACAGGTTCCTTTCTATTATGAACGGGAGGCGCGTATTGCCGGAGAGACGAAATACCCGTTCAGCAAAATGTGGAAGTTTGCCACCACCGCTATGCTTTATTTCTCCAAGAAACCGTTGCGCCTGGCGACAAGCTTGGGCTTTATCGCCGTATTGGTCGGCATCGTGCTGGCCGTCTGGTTTACCTTAGGCAAGATATACGGCTTCAGCAATGCTGAAACAGGTTGGACTTCCATCATGACCTCCGTTATTTTCTTTGGCGGCGTCCAATTGCTGACAGTCGGTGTGTTAGGGCAATATATCGGCATCTTGTTTGACGAGATCAAAGCACGTCCGGAATATATTATCGACGAGAAGAAGAATTTCTAATCTGAATCTGGCTATTCGTGAATAAATACCCCATCGATCCAGATCGTAGCCTTTTGTCCTTTGAATTTGAGCAGGACATAATTCGGATCAGCCGGTCCTAACGGGAAGTGTGCGATAAACCATTCCTGCCAGAGCTCCTTTTTTATTTCAGCATCGGTAATTACCTCTACCTCTCCGGTTAATGCTACGCTATTGCCGTTTTCGCTATAGCATAAGCCTGCTTTGGGATTCAGACGGAAATCTTTCGTTTTCAGAGAGTCGTTGCCGGTTGCCATCCAGACCACGGAATATCCTTCCGATTTGATTTTGCTCATGGGGACAGGGCGAGGATACCCTTCTTCGTTGACGGAAGTAATAACCACAACCTCGCAACGTTGCAATAACTGTTCTGCTTTTTCTTTCATAAGTTTCATATTTCAATGTTTTATTAGTTACGTGCAAATGTAGGGGTAGAACTGCCCTGCTCTATTGTAAAAAAACGACTTTTTCATTCCAGGTAAGTCAGCAAGACATCTTCGGGGATAGGGATCGATAGGAAAGAAGCCGGTGTATTGCCGGATAACAGCCGGATTTCCTTATTGAAGTGGGAGAGGTCGTAATAGCCCGCTTCAACGGCAATCGTAAGCAGGTTGTCCGGTACGCAATTTTTCAGCAGGTCGATGGTGTTTCTGAATTTCATGATCCGGCTGTATTCTTTTGGAGTATAGCCGGTATATGCTTTGAATTTGCGTTCGAAATGACGTTGGCAAATGCAGATTTCATCCATCAATTGCAGGATCGGGAGACGCCCTTTCGAGCGATTGATCTGCTGCACGGCGAACGGGATCTGAGGATCAATCTCATAGTTGTCTTTCAGGCGGTGGATAAGGAACCGTTCGATCAGGCAAATCTGCTGCTGTAAAGTCTGTGCTTCACATAATGATTCGGCAAACGAGTCTGTAAAGAGAAGCGTCAAGTCGTTGCAGCTTATCCTCTGGTTCGTAAATTCAGAGAGAGGCGGTTTGCAGAAAGCGGTTAACCCGCAAGGATGGAAACGGACTCCCAGCATGTGAACGCTCGGCGTGTTCGTGACCAACTCCGAGAAAGTAGTCATCGGACCGACGAAGAAGCAACGATAGGGTTGCATGACCGGCTGATTCGTGCCGACACATTGTGCAGTGTCTCCAATGGAAAAGATAAAGTCGCAGCAACCGTCCGGCAATATTTTGAAGTTCGTGCCGAGTTCGGTTTTTCCTTTGAATACCCAATATTTATCAATGTAGGCCGACAATAGTCCGCAAGGTTGATATTCCGTGTACATATTTTTCTTGTTTTAGCGCGTGGCGAACGGGTGGATTACCGAACAAATCTGGGTCACCAGCCTGCGGATATTTTCTCTCGCAAATTCCGGTTCCATCGCTTTCTCCATTGTGACTGGACCGGGTGTGATCGAGAATATTCCTTGGAAGCCGGCCCGGTTCATTTGAGCTGCATCTTCTATGCTTCCTGCAAGTACTATGACGGGAATATTTTGTTTCCGGGCCTCTTCCAAGATACCAGAAGGCACTTTCCCCATCACTGTTTGCCGATCAGCCCGTCCTTCACCGGTAAAGATCAGGTCGGCTCCCGTTATTCTCTTACCGAAGTCCAGCACGTCGAGCATCAGGCGGATACCCGGTTTCAACTCGGCATTCAGGAACGCAAGGAAACCTCCGCCCATTCCTCCGGCTGCCCCGGCTCCGGGGATATCCGAAATGTCTTTGCCAGTAGTCGACAGGATAACCCGTGAAAGTGCCTGCATACTGGTATCCAGTTCTTTGACCATCTTGGCATCGGCTCCCTTTTGCGAAGCGAAGACGTAAGCCGCCCCGTCAGACCCGCAGAAGGGATTGCGTACATCGCAGGCAATCGTGAAGCGGGCCTCCTTTAAAGCCGGATGTACGGCAGATGTATCGATGGAGGCTACCTGCGACATGATCCTGCCTCCTGTCCCCAACAGATTTCCCCGCTTGTCCAGGAAACGGAACCCTAAGGCTTGCAGCATACCTAACCCTGCATCGTTGGTGGCACTGCCGCCTATGCCCACGATAAAGTGGCGGCAACCTTGTTCGAGGGCGTCAAGAATCAGTTCTCCCGTCCCGTAAGTAGTCGTCAGCATCGGATTCCTTTTGTCTTCGGGAACCAAAGGCAAGCCGCTGACGGCTGCCATCTCGATCAGAGCTGTTTGCCCGTCGCCCGAAATACCGTACCGTCCCTGCACGAGCTCCATCAAAGGACCGTGTGCCGGCAGGGTCCGGTATTTCCCTTTTGTTGCGGAGGTGAGTATGTCTAACATTCCTTCGCCTCCGTCGGCGATCGGAAACAGCCAGGTCTCGCAATCGGGAAAGATCGTTTTGATACCTTCCATTACTGCACTTCCGGCTTCTTCCGAGGTCAGGCAGCCTTTAAAAGAGTCGATGGCTATTATTGCTTTATTCATTTTATCCGTCTTATAATGCTTCAGATGGTTTGTGAGTTCAAATGTATCTAAAGTTTATGAGAAATGACGGATTTCCAGAGAGAAAACAAAGCAATAAATAGATGTTCATTGGGAACAATTAGGTTAAAAAGAATGTTCCTTAAATAGAATTCAACATAAAAACAACTGAAATATGAAAGCAAATATAGGATTGATCGGGCTTGCCGTGATGGGCGAGAACCTGGCGCTCAATATGGAGAGCAAAGGTTTCACGGTTGCCGTATATAACCGGAGCGTACCCGGCGAAGAGGGAGTCGTAGACCGTTTTATCAATGGCCGGGGCAAAAGCAAACGTTTTATCGGAACGCATTCGATCGAACAATTGGTCGACTCGGTGAAAAGTCCTCATATCATCATGATGATGGTCAAAGCGGGGCGTCCTGTAGACGAGCTGATCTCGCAATTGCTCCCTTTCCTTTCGTCTGGCGATGTAATTGTCGACGGAGGCAATTCTGACTTCCACGACACGGAACGTCGTGTGAAGGAGTTGGAAAAGAAAGGGATCTATTTCGTCGGAACCGGAATTTCGGGAGGCGAGGAAGGAGCCTTGCACGGCCCGTCCGTGATGCCCGGAGGTTCGGTGGAAGCTTGGCCGCTGGTGAAAGACATCTTGCAGGGGATTTCCGCCAAGTTGGACGATGGTTCGCCTTGCTGCGAGTGGATCGGAGCGGGGGGAGCCGGCCATTTTGTGAAGATGGTGCACAACGGCATCGAATATGGTGATATGCAGCTTATTTCTGAAGCCTATTCGCTGTTGAAAAACCGGAAAGGATTGGACAACGATGCGATGGCCGTCGTCTTTGACGAATGGAACGGAGGGGAATTGGATAGTTTCCTGATCGAGATAACCGCCAATATTCTGCGTTTTCGTGACGAAGACGGAAAACCGTTGCTCGACAAGATATTGGATGTCGCCGGACAGAAGGGAACCGGCAAATGGAGCGCGATTGCAGCGATGGACGAGAATGATCCGCTGACGTTGATCACCGAAGCGGTTTACGCCCGCTTGCTCTCGGCCTTGTATCCCGAACGAATAAAGGCGGCAAGACTTTATAGTGGAAAGTTGAAAGTTGAAAGTGGAAAGTTATCAGACAACGCTCAACTTTCAACTTTCAACTTTCAACTTTCAATTGAAGACGTCCGTCAGGCACTATACGCAGCCAAGCTGATTTCCTATGCACAGGGATTCTCCTTGCTTCGCCACGCTTCCGAGCATTATGGTTGGGATTTGGATTACGGGACGATTGCCCGCATCTGGCGTAAGGGGTGTATCATCCGTTCCGTCTTCCTGCAAAAGATCACGGAGGCATACCGGAAGGACCCGGACTTGGAAAACCTGCTCTTCGATGACTTTTTCCACACTAAGATACAGGAGGCTCTTCCTGCCTGGCGCCGGGTTGTCGCCGAAGGTGCGCTGAGCGGTGTCGCCCTGCCTGCCATGAGTTCAGCTCTAAACTATTTTGATGGGTTGCGCACGCTGTATTCGGCAGCGAATATGATTCAGGCTCAACGCGACTATTTCGGCGCTCATACTTATGAACGTACCGATCGCGAACGTGGTCATTTCTTCCACACCAATTGGACTGGGGAAGGAGGCAATACGGTTTCGGGCACGTATAGCGTCTGATTCTACTGTTTTGGAACTTTCCGAAAACCTCAAAAATAGTTTTTGAAGCTTTCGTAGAGTTCCGCCATCCTCAAAAATGTTTTTTGAGGCTTTCAGAAAGTTCTGCCACCCTCAAAAATGATTTTTGAGGTTTTCGGAAAGTTCTGACATCATTAAATTAAAAAAGCAAATGAAAACAGCAAGCAATCAATTATTAGTCATATTCGGAGCTTCCGGCGACCTGACGGGGCGGAAGCTCTTGCCCTCGCTCTACGAATTGCACGTTCGGGGCTTATTGCCGGAACGTTTCTGCATCTTGGGGGCGGCCCGTACGGAATATACGGATGGCGAGTACCGCGCTTTCGAAAAGGTGCATATCCGGGAATCCCTGAAGAACAAGGAGGTGGACGATGTCGAACTGGACAGTTTCCTCCGCCGTGTCTTTTACCTTGCATTCGATTCGACCAATTCCGCCGGATACCATAAACTGAAAGATCGTATCCATCAGTTACGGCAAGAGCAGCAGTTGCCGGACAAGATCATCTATTATCTTGCCACGCCGCCGGTGATGTACGAGTTGATCCCGACCTGCCTGAAAGAAAACGGGATGAATGTTGCCGGAAGCGAGGACGGTTGGCGCCGCGTGATCGTGGAGAAGCCTTTCGGAACGAGCCTCGAATCGGCCGAACGTCTGAACAAGCATCTCATCCATATCTTCGATGAGAAGGAAATTTACCGTATCGACCATTATCTGGGGAAAGAGACGGTGCAGAACATCCTGGTGCTCCGTTTCTCCAACGGCATATTCGAACCGTTGTGGAACCGTAATTACATCGACTCGATCGAGATCAGTGCCTCGGAAACGCTTGGCGTGGAGAATCGCGGGAAATATTATGACGGGGCGGGGGCTTTGCGCGACATGATCCAGAACCACTTGATGCAACTGATGGCATTTACGGCGATGGAGTCGCCTTCGGTGTTCGACCCGGAGCCGATCCGTGACGAGATCGTGAAGGTGTTCCGTGCTTTGCGTCCGTATAAGACGCATGGTATGGATGATCTGATTGTGCGTGGCCAGTACGATGGCTATCGGGAAGAGAAGAATGTGGCGCCTGACTCCACCACGGAGACTTACGTCGCTATGAAAATGTTTATCGATAACTGGCGCTGGAGCGATGTCCCGTTCTATATCTTTACTGGGAAGAAATTACCGGAAAAGAGTTCGGAGATCGTAGTGAACTTCAAGTCCACTCCTCACCAGCTTTTCGCCGGACAATGTTCGGGAGGCTCCTGTAATAAACTGATTATCCGTATCCAACCGGACGAGAGCATCACGCTGAAGTTCGGTCTGAAAATGCCGGGAGCCGGTTTCACGGTGAAGCAGGTGGGTATGGATTTTCGCTATGATTCGCTTTCGAAGAACTATCTGCCCGATGCCTATGAACGCCTGTTGCTCGATGCCATGTTGGGCGATTCGACTTTGTATGCCCGTAGCGACGCTTTGGAGGCAAGCTGGCGGCTGATCGATCCGATCCTCCATCATTGGAAGGAGGAGGGTGCGAAGAACCTGTTCTTCTACGCCCCCGGTGAAGACGGCCCGATCGAAAAGGCCAAGTTGGGGATGACACCGAAGGATTGCCCTTGCCAAAGTTGTCAATGATAAAAAAGGATGATTATGATCATAGAGAATTTTAAAGATGATAAAGAGGCCCTCCGGGCAATGACCGGAGAGCTTGTCCGGTATATGGACCGGAAAGATGACGGCCTGCCTTTCAACCTCGCTTTGTCGGGAGGAGGGACGGCACAGAAGATGTTCGCTCTTTGGGTGGATGAATATAAGGATAAGATCGACTGGGATGCGATCCGTTTCTTTTGGGTCGATGAACGATGTGTTCCGCAAACTGACCCGGACAGTAATTATGGACATGCAAACGAGCTTTTGTTCAAGCCGCTGCATATACCCGTCGGTCATGTGCACCGCATTCATGGAGAAGTGGAACCTGGTACGGAAGCGATGCGTTATTCGCGTGTCGTGAAAGAGTATCTGCCCCGGCACGGGCAATTGCCCTATTTTGATTGCATCATCCTGGGTATCGGAGGTGATGCGCATACTGCGTCCATTTTTCCGGATACCTTGCCGCTGTTGACGGACAGCCGTAATTACGCCGTTTCCCAACATCCCGAATCCCATCAGTTCCGTATCACGATGACCGGCCCGCTGATCCTGAACGATTCGCCGTTGCTGGTCCCGGTCTTGGGGACGGGAAAGAAAGAGATGCTCGAAGAGTTGAAAAAAGGCTATTCGGCAACCCATCCTACGCCTGCCGCCTATATCCTTACTCATGCGGTAGAGGCGTTTGTATACACGACCTTATGATAAGGTGGGGTGGAGTGAGAATAAAAAAGAGGTTCAACTGCAAAAAATGATGCTGCTGAACCTCTTTTTTTATTGTAATTTATTATTTCGATGTTTTCATCGAGAGCTTTTCCAAGAAGTAAACGATGGCGTAGCCTAAAACCATCAGGCCGACAGCTTCCCAAACAAGTTGATTCGGCATGATGTTGGCTTCGACTAAAGGCTTTACAACGCCATGACTGTCTGTATAAGTCTCGATCGTTTCCTTCCAAGGCCAAACCTTGTTTAGCGAACCGAGCATAAAACCGGCCAATACGGAGATCGTAATGTCGTGGAACCGGCGGAGAGCGAACGAAAGCACACGGGAGAAACTGGTGATACCGATTGCCGCACCGCAGATAAACACTAACATTACGGGAATATTGAATGTCTTTACCGCCTCCATGATATAAAAATATTTGCCTAACAGCACTAGGATGAAACTACCCGATATACCCGGCAGGATCATGGCACAGATGGCTATCGCTCCGCAAAGGAAGATAAAGAACAGGTTGGAAGGTGTCTCGGCTGGTGTCGCAACCGTTATGTAGAATGCAATAACGATCCCGATGATATAACTCAGGATCGTTTTCCAATCCCATTTCTTGATATCTTTGGAAACGAACCAGGTGGAAGCAAGTACCAATCCGAAGAAGAAGGACCAGACCAGAATAGGGTGGTCTGTCAACAGCCAGGTGATGATTTTTGCCAACGAGAAGATACTGATCCCGATCCCTGCGATGATGGATAGCAGGAAGTTGGCATTGATTGCCTTCCAGAACGCCGCGATTTTTCCGGTAAAAAGCAGTTTGAGACTGGCTCCGTTAATACTTTTGATCGAGTCGATCAACTCTTCATAGATTCCGACAATGAAGGCGATGGTCCCGCCTGATACGCCAGGCACGACGTCTGCCGCACCCATACCCATGCCTTTTAGAACTAAGAGGCCGTAGTCTTTTAGATTTCTTTTCATGTTTAATTATTATTATCCTTATTCTTGAGGAATTCTTTCACCAGGTCTTCCGGTGGAATATGTTTACTGCCGATACGCTCGACTATCCCTTCATAACTGAGCCCGGCATTTTTTAGATAATCGAGCAATTCTTCGGGAGATGTCTGCCTGTAGTGCTCACCGAAATGTTTCATATCTCCTTTTGCCAGATATGCCATTGCCATATGAAGATGCATATAAGGCATTTCCGGACTGCCTTCCAACACTTTTTTATAGTATTGCAAGGCTTTGTCGATATCTCCTTTCATAAACAAATATTGGCCGGCACGGTATAAGCTCTCGAAGTCTTCTTGCTGCTTGTCTTCCACTTGGTCGAGGGCGGTGAAAAGGCGTTCAGTCGCTTCCATAGCTTTGTGTTCGTCTCCGTTTTCCAGATATGTAAGGGCCAGTAAGGAAAGGATGCGGATGTTCTTCGGGAATAGCCTGGACGCTTGCATCAGGGCATCAGAGGCTTCTTTTTCACGTCCTGTTTCGACACAACATCGGATATAATTGATATAAGTGCTTGAATCTTCCAGTTGACGGTTCTGTCTTAGTAGCTCTTTTAGCAAAACATAAGCCTTTTCGTAGTTCTCCAGCTTAACGTAGCATTCGGCAAGCAGGGGGGTGATGCGAATGTGGATCTCGTCGGTCGTTGCAATATCATTATATACCTCGATTGCCTTCTCGTAATTTTCGTTCATGTACAGGCAATAAGCCTTCAGTATCTTCAACTCTTCGTCCGAGTCGTCGCATGTGAGGGCAAAGTCGAATGCTTCGATCGCTTTCTCATAGTCTCCGCTGATGGAATAGAGGCGACCCAAAGTGAACCAGTAGTCGTTGGAGTAGGGGTTCTTGTCGATCAGTTCGTTACAGACCTCGATCGCTTTTTTTATATCGCCCTCTATTTCTAAATTATAGAAAAGTTCGTCTTTCAGGATCAGGTTGTCCGGGAAAAGCATAAGTCCGCGATTGATGAAATCGTGTGCTTCCTTAGTCTTCTCCACATCCCCTAAGATTGGTGCGATATATTCGAATAGCGTTTCTAAATACTCGCATTTGTTGGCGATGAGTTTTTCTACATGTCCGATTACTTTGTCATACGAATCTTGCATGACGTAACATTCGAGACGCAGCATGTCAAGATCTTGATTGTCGGTTTCAGCTATTGATTCGATCAGAGCGAGCGCACTGTCATAGTCCTCGTTGTAGACATACGACTTGCATTGCCTGATCTGCAAATCGGGATTACCGGGATGAAGCCGTAGCCCTAGGGCCAGGACTTCATCATAGTAAGTATAATCATCAGATTCTTCAAAACTGTCCAACAGTTCATCGATTTCATCGGCATCAAAATAGGCGTCCTTACCTTCCTGGTGGCCGGTCAGATAACGTTGTAACAGGCGTGAAATATCTTTTTTCTTCATACTGTATAATTGTTAATCAATGTGCCAATATGCCAATGCAATTGCATTCTTCCATTGGCACATTATCCCATTGGGATATTATTTATCTTTTACCTTGCTCCATGTATCTTTCAAGGATACTGTGCGGTTGAAGACTAATTTATCGACTGTAGAATCTTTATCTACATTGAAATAGCCGATACGTTGGAACTGTAGGTAGTCGAGCGGCTTGGAGTCTGCCAGGAACTTTTCGACATAACAATTTGTCAATACTTTCAAGGAGTCCGGGTTGATGATCTCTTTCATTGCTTCTAAAGGCGAGCAGTTTTTTGCTTCGCGGATAGCCGCCATCTCGTCGCGCGGGTTTTCCACTTTCCACAGGCGGTCGTACAGACGGACTTCTGCCGACAGACAGTGTGCACAACTCAACCAATGGAGCGTACCTTTTACTTTCCGGTTGCTGTCCGGCATTCCGCTCTTGGTGTTCGGGTCGTATTCGCAATAGATTTCCGTAATCTCGCCGTTCTCATCTTTCTTGCAGCCTGTACATTTTACGATATAAGCGTTTTTCAAGCGAACTTCCTGGCCGGGAGTCATACGGAAAAATTTCTTCGGAGCATCTTCCATAAAGTCTTCCCGTTCGATCCACAGTTCACGGCTGAATTCGATCGTATGGCTACCAGCCGACAGATCTTCCGGATTGTTGATCGCCTCCATCTCTTCCACTTGCCCTTCTGGATAATTGGTGATAATGAGTTTAACCGGGTTCAACACGGCCGATACACGGGTTGCACGAGTATTGAGGTCTTCGCGGACGGCACTTTCCAGTAGCGCAAATTCATTCAGCGCATCATAAGTGGTATAGCCGATCTTGTCGATGAACTTATGAATTGCTTCCGGTGAATAACCGCGACGGCGGAAACCGCAGATTGTTGGCATACGGGGATCGTCCCAGTCGTGTACCAAGCCTTCTTTTACAAGGATCAGCAGGTTGCGTTTGCTCATCAGCGTATAACTTAGGTTCAGTTTATTGAACTCCGTCTGACGCGGACGATTGTCGTTCAGATCCTTGCCCTCTTTCAACCAGTCGATGAACAGATCGTACAACGGACGATGCACGACAAATTCAAGTGTACACAGCGAGTGAGTGACACCTTCGAAGAAATCGCTCTGTCCGTGTGCGAAATCGTACATCGGGTATGCTTTCCACTTGTCACCTGTACGGTGGTGCGGAGTCTTGACGATACGGTAGATGATTGGGTCGCGGAAGTGCATGTTCGGGTTTGCCATGTCGATCTTGGCACGCAATACCATCGAACCTTCTTCCAACTCGCCGCTGTTCATCTTGTGGAACAACTCCAGGTTCTCTTCGATCGGGCGGTCACGGTAGGGACTGTTTGTTCCCGGCTGTGTCGGTGTCCCTTTCTGGGAGGCGATCTGTTCGGAAGTCTGCTCGTCGATGTATGCTTTTCCCTCCTTGATCAACTGGATAGCGAAGTCCCAGAGTTGCTGGAAGTAGTCGGATGCGTAATATATGTTATTCCAGTGGTAACCCAGCCATTCGATGTCTTCTTTGATGGCGTCCACATATTCCAGATCTTCTTTTACCGGATTGGTATCGTCGAAGCGTAGGTTGCAAACACCTCCATATTTTTGTGCAATGCCGAAATCCAGACAGATGGCTTTGGCATGTCCGATATGCAGGTATCCGTTTGGTTCGGGCGGGAAGCGTGTTTGCACACGTCCCTTGTTTTTGCCTTCCGCCAAATCTTTTTCCACCATTGCTTCAATGAAGTTCAAGCTCTTTTTACCTTCTTCTTCGTTTGTTTTGATATCGCTCATATATCTTCTAAATAGGTTGTTTCTTTTTTAAAGTGACAAAGGTAACGATTTCTTTGTTTGCTACATAGTAATGATGCTTTTTTCCTATATTTGGGGCTGATTTTGTAAAATGAAATACACATTGCATTTATGGAATATATCCATCTTATTATTGATTTTGTGTTGCACATTGATGTGCACATGGCTGAGCTTGTCTCATTGTACGGAACGTGGATTTATGCGATTCTGTTTCTGATTATCTTTTGTGAAACCGGATTGGTTGTAACGCCTTTTCTTCCGGGGGATTCCTTGTTGTTTGTAGCTGGTGCGTTGGCTGCCTTGCCGGGTAATCCGATGAATGTGCATCTGATTGTATTGAGCCTGATCTTAGCTGCTGTTTTGGGAGATGCATCCAATTATACGATCGGGAGATTATTTGGTGAACGGCTGTTCGGTGATCCAAAGTCGAAAATCTTCAAACAAAGTTATTTGGAAAAGACACATAAGTTCTATGAAAAGTATGGCGGTAAAACGATTGTCCTGGCTCGTTTCGTTCCGATCGTCCGGACTTTCGCCCCTTTTGTCGCCGGAATGGGACATATGAGTTATAGACATTTTGCCTTGTTTAACGTAGTAGGCGGGTTGGTTTGGGTTGCCTTGTTCTCATATGCCGGATATTTCTTTGGGGGAATGAAGATCGTACAGGAAAACCTGAAATTGCTGATTGTCTTGATAATATTCGTCTCCATCCTTCCGGCTGTAATCGAAGTGATTCGGAATAAATATTTTGTCAAAGATCACTGATCAGAACAGGCTGATCAGTAATGCAATATTCAGAATAGTGACCATTGCTCCCAATACGATTAACAGGATTGTTGTGGATCGTGAGTTTACATATACGCCCATTACTTTTTTACTGGATGTCAGGTAAACTTGTGTAAAAACTGTGATTGGTAACTGTATACTTAGCAGCATCTGCGAATAGATCAAGCCTTTGAACGGATCACCCACGACAAATATGATAAGCAGGGCTGGGATGAACGACAACAAGACTCCTAATTTGGAATGGAGGTCTTTGTGGTTATAAGCTTCACCATATAACCCTGCAAAGATGGATGCTCCGGCTATTCCAGAGGTGATTGTGGAGGAAATACCTGCCAGCAGGAGTGCTCCGGCGAATATGATACCTGCATTATTTCCGACCAATGGTACTAATAGCTGTTGTGCCTGGTCCAGTTCGTCTACCGCAATATTCTGTTTGAAGAAGGTTGCTGCTGCCAGTATAATCATGGCAGAGTTGATCGCCCAGCCGATAACCATCGATAACAGTGTATCGTAGAACTCATATTTCAATTGTTTTTTGATCACCGATTCGTCCTCAAGGTTCCATTCGCGGCTCTGTATGACTTCCGAGTGAAGAAACAAATTGTGGGGCATGACAACGGCTCCCAGTACACTCATGATGATTAGCATGGAGTTCTCCGGGAAAGTCGGTTTTATCCATCCTTCGATGGCTGCTCCCCATTGTACGTCTACTAATGCCAGCTCATAGAGAAACGAAAGTCCGATGATTGAGACGAACATGATAATCCAGCGTTCTATTTTGCTGTACGTATTGGTAAGTAACATTCCGAGGCAGACAACCGTCACGATGACTGCGCCTACTTTGATTGGCATTCCGAATAGCATCCGCAGAGCAATGGCACCTCCCAACACCTCGGCAAGCGAGGTCGAAATGCTGGCCAGCATGGCGGAGATCAGGATGGGACGGCTCAGCATGCGCGGCATATATTTGTTGGTTGCCTCCGAAAGGCAAAGTCCAGTCACGATCCCCAAGTGGGCGACATTATGCTGGATGATGATCAGCATGATGGAAGAAAATGTGACAACCCAGAGCAAGGCATAACCGAATTCGGAGCCGGCAGCCAGATTGGTAGCCCAGTTCCCCGGATCGATAAAACCTACGGTAACAAGTAATCCTGGCCCGATATACTTTAACAGGTCCAGAGCGCCGGCACTCGGACGGTGGTTGATTTTGAGTTTGTCTAATATGTTCATATTAATAGTTTATGTTATTGTTGTACATGATGATTCATCAGTGAACTAACAAGTAAGGCAAGCCTACGATATTATACACCGATAAATTGTCATTTACCATTCAAAGATATAAAATATTTAATGGTGGAAATGTTTATGATAATTGATAATTTTTATCGGCTGATTATTTCCCTTTTAGGGGAATGTCAGTACGAATGTTGTCCGCTTGGCGGCCGGTGCGCTCTTCAGGGCGATGCTGCCTCCCGAAAGGCGCATGATCTGACGGGAGATGGATAGTCCGATGCCACTGCCGCCCTCTTTGGTGGTAAAGAATGGAACGAAAATGTGTTCGGCCTCTTCTTGCGGAATAACAGGCCCGTTATTGCTGACTTCAATCAAGACGGCTTCTTCTTCGTTACAATAGGCTTTTACTTCGATTAGACCATCCGCTTGCTCGCAACCGATTGCCTGCATGGCGTTTTTCAGCAGATTCAAGACAACTTGCGAGATCAAATTCTCGTCTGCATAGACGATCAGGTCGGAAGGCTCTACACCGACGTTGATTGTAATGTTGGGAAAATTAGTATGATGTCGAGCCAGCTTTACCATGCGTTCCGCAAATTTCTGGACATAGAATAGAGTGGGCTCCGGCGTCGGAATATGTGTGAATTTACGGTATGACTCCACGAAAGAAATTAGGCTTTTCCCTGTTGTGCTGATTACTTCCAGCCCGTTGCGTATCTCGTCATCCGCGTTTTGGTGCAAAGAGAGAAGTGTGTCGCTTAGAGATGTGATAGGAGTGACTGAATTCATGATTTCATGCGTTAAGACGCGTGTCAGGCGAATCCATGAATCGATTTCCTTATCGTCCAGCTCACTATTAATGTCGTTAATTGCTAAAATGCGTACATGCTTGTCCTGTAGCGTCATTTCCGAAACACGGATAGATAGGTGAACGTTGCCACGTTCATTGGTAAAAGATATCTGGTGCTTGTCGCCTGGTTGGATGTTTTGTATGACGGTTTTTAGGTTCTCGTCTATACGAGCAAGCTGGCGTACATTCGTAAAGACGGCTAGTCCGAGCAAGCGCAAAGCCTCGTTGTTCGTCTGATAAATCACACCGTTGTCATCGAGCACTATAATACCAGTATTGACGCAGTTCATAATCAGTTCGTAATATTTTTCTTTCTGGGCGGCATCCGCTTTGGCCTGGAAAAGAATCTGCGTGATGCGGTTAAGCGATTCGCTAACCAGTTTGTCGTTCGACGAGCGTCCACGTGTCGCATATCGGAAAGCATAGTCACTGTTGTCTATCGCATCGAACATGAAAGCTACCTTTTGGGCGTTTCGCTTGTCGGACAGCAGGACTAACCTGAGGAAGAAGGACCACACGGATAAGATCGGGACAAACCACACCCATTCCTGCTGGAGAACTAAATAAGTACCGGCTATTGTCAGAAGTATGAAAACAGCAATACGGAGATAGAAATTATGGTAAAGACCTTTCAACAGCATTATAGTTCGTATCGTTTAATCTTGTTGTATAAAGTCTGGCGGGAAATACCTAACTGGCTTGCAACAAGTGACAAATTTCCACTATACTTGTCCATCGCGTTTTTAATCATGTTATATTCCATCTCTTCCAAGGTTGTCGCCTCTTTTGTCACCGGCTTTTTTTTCGCCCGTGGAAAATCGAAATCGTTGCCGTCCAACACACTCCTTTCGGCAATGATGACGGCTTTTTCGATCGTGTGTTCGAGTTCCCGGATATTCCCGAACCAAGGTTGCGCTTTCAGCTTCTCTTTGGCATCCAGACTGAGACACATGGCTGTTTTTCCATATATCTTGGTATATTTGGAAAGGAATATTTCGGTAAGGGGTACGATGTCTTCCGGTCGTTCTCTGAGTGGCGGTATCTCCACATGAATCGTATTGATACGATAGAGCAGATCCTCGCGAAAATCTCCTTTCTGTACCATTTCCTGTAAGTCACGGTTGGTGGCACAAATCAGGCGAATATTGACCGGGATAGGCGTATTGCTTCCTACACGGACGATACTACGGCGTTGCAAAGCAGTCAATAATTTGGCTTGCAAATGGTAGGAGAGGTTTCCTATCTCGTCAAGAAACAGTGTGCCTTTGTTGGCAACCTCGAATTTCCCCGGACGGTCTGCCCGAGCATCGGTAAATGCACCTTTGACATGTCCAAACAGTTCGCTTTCGAAAAGAGTTTCCGTGATGGCCCCCATATCGACTGGGACCAATGTCTCCTTTTTCCGGTTGGAAAGTATATGGATCTCGCGGGCAAGCATCTCCTTACCTGTCCCGTTTTCCCCAGTCACCAATATGTTGGCATCCGTCCGGGCTACTTTTTCAATTAGGGAACGAAGTTGCTGCATGGCGTTACTTTCCCCCCAAAACATTCCGCTTTCTTTGGAAACGACGAGTTTGTCTGTGACGATCGAAAAGCCTTTATGGTTTGCCGTCCGGATATTATAGGCCGTTTTCAATGTTTCCAGCAGTTTGGCGTTATCCCAGGGCTTGACCACGAAATCGGCCGCTCCTTCCTTGATTCCCCGTACGGCAAGGTCGATGTCCGCATAGGCCGTGAAAAGAACGACCTGTATCGAAGCATCTTCCTTTTTTATTTCCGAAAGCCAGAACAACCCTTCGTTGCCGGTATTGATACCGGCACTGAAATTCATATCCAGTAAAACCACATCAATATTTTCATCATGCAGTGTGGCTTTTATTTTATTGGGAGTAGAGATCGTGATCACCTTCTCGAAGCAAGTGCCTAACAGCATCTGTACTGCGGTAAGGATTCCTTTGTTGTCGTCAACTACCAGTATAGTGCCTTGTTTTGTCATCTGTTTTTCTTGTATGTCTGCTGCAAAGATAATTTGTTCTGCTGAGTAACTGATAATTTAAAAGAAATTTTGTTGTTTTACTGGTAGTCTTGTTTTTGTCTGCCGCTAATTATTAATTAGGGCATATGCCCAACTATCTTTATGCCATTATCGAACTTATCCGAGCAGAATAGAACCCTGCTCGGATGACGGTCATTGTCTAATTCTTTTACAGCATTGTCTAATTTTTTGACACTTGGTAAAATTACTGAATTTGTTAATATGTTGTGATATAATGTTTTGACTGTTTTGGCACGCTCTTTGCATTTTATCAGGTAGAAAATAATATAGCAATGAAAAGAATTATATTTACAACAGTACTTTCTTTTGCTCTGGCAGCCTCGATAATGGCGCAGAATAAAATATGGAGTTTGGACGATTGCATGCGCTATGCAGTGGAGAACAGTCCGAAGGTAAAGCAGCAGCTTTATACCAATAATACATACAAGGCTGAACATCAGTCCGCCATAGCCTCTTTTTTGCCTTCGATAAGTACACAAGTAGACGCGCAGTACCGATTCGGACGCTCTGTAGACCCGGAAACGAATACCTATGTAAACACTTCCACCTTTAATAACGGTTATGGGGTATACGCTTCTTTGCCGCTTTTCAGAGGTGGGCAGTTGATTAACCAATGGCGGTTGGCAAATGTGAATCGCTATATGGGGAGAAATGATTTGCAGAAGCAGAAAGATGATTTGGCAATCAGCATTATGGATGCGTTTATTACGGTTGTCTATTATCAGGGACTGGTGAAAATGTGTTCTGAAAAGTTGGAAGACAGCCAGCGTCTTTTATACAAAACGCGTCGCCAGGAAGAATTGGGTTTGAAAGGGAAGGCAGACGTTGCCCAGATCGAATCGCAGGTAGCTGGTGACGATTACAATTTGACGCATCAGCAGAACCTTTATAATACGGCGATGATGACCTTGAAGAACGCGATGAACTATCCGTCGGATTTGACACTTGATGTCGATACGGTTGTTCCTCCCGTACAGGATATATTGGCCGAGGAATCTGTCAGTGCCATTCAAGATTATGCTATGGCAAATAATCCGACTGCTTTGCAGGCCGCTTTTCAATTGAAAGCTAGTAAAATGAATTACTTGATAACAAAAGGAAAATTACTTCCGACTCTTTCCGTCGAAGCTGGAATCAGTACCAGTTATTTTGAAAATCTGAAATCGGAAAACGCTCCTGTTGCTTTTAAAAACCAGTTTAAAAATAACCGTGGGGAATATATTTATTTTAGTTTTAGTTTTCCTTTTTTTGACGGCTTGTCTCGGATTACCAATATGCGCCGTGCCCGCAACAATGTCCGGATTGCTTATGAAAAGCAAACCGAAACACTTCGTCAGTTGCAGAAAGATGTAGAGCAAGCCGTTCTCGATCGGGAGGGATATGCTAAAGAAACGATCCAAATGGAGAAGAAAGTAAAGGCCGATGCTCTGGCTTATCAGATAACCCTACGCAAATTTGAGGAAGGACTGATGAGTCCACTCGATGTGCAGACAAATGCGACGATTTTGTTGAACTCAAAGGCTGATCTTTTACAGAAGCGTTTGCTGTACGTAATGAAGTGCCGTCAGGTTGATTACTATAAAGGACAACCGTTGATTGGAAATTAAAAATTAAGAATTAAAAAATAAAAAAACATACAGTCATGGATATACAATTAGAAAAAAAGAAAGGTTTTCAAAAGAAGCATATTCCTTATGTAGCAGGTGGTGCTTTTTTCTTGATTTTGGTGGGATGGATTGTTTTCGGTGATCACGCTTCGACATTGAAAGTGGATGCCCGCGGTGTCAATATAGGGAATGTAACGAAAGAGCAATTTAACGATTTCGTTCGTGTGAACGGTCAGGTACAGCCCATTACGGTTGTGCAGCTCAGCCCGGAAGAAGGTGGTATCGTGCAGGAAAAAGTAGTGGAAGAAGGGGCACAGGTGAAGAAAGGGGATGTGATTATTCGTCTTTCCAATTCAAATCTCGACCTGCAGATCTTGGATGCTGAGGCACAGTTGGCGGAAAAGCAGAACTTTCTTCGTAATACACAGGTGACGATGGAACAGGACAAATTGAACAATCAATTGGAAAAAGCACAGCTGGATGTCGACATGACACGCTACCGTCGTGCTTATAACCAGCAGAAAAAGTTGTATGAGGAAAACTTGATTGCAAAGGAAGAATTCCTGAAAGCAAAAGAAGATTTTGAGTTGGCAAGTAAGAAATATGACTTGGTTGTGGAACGTTTGCGTCAGGATTCGATCTCCCGTACGATCCAGATGGACGAAATGGAAACTAGTTTGTCTAATATGCGTAAAAATATTGCTTTGGTTCATGAACGCAAGGAACATTTGAATGTCCGCTCGCAGATTGACGGTGAATTGGGATTGTTGGATGTCGTGTTGGGCCAAAATGTTTCGGCCGGACAGAAGATCGGACAAATAAACGATTTGTCGGACTATAAGATTGAAGCTTTGATCGATGAACATTATATCGACCGCGTGAAAAAGGGATTGTCCGCAACATTCGAACGTCAGGGGTCGGATTTTGAATTGAACGTACGCAAAGTCTATCCGGAAGTGCGAGACGGTAAGTTCCGTACGGATTTCGTCTTTACCGGTGAACGCCCAGATAATATCCGTAGCGGACAGACCTATTACATTAATCTGGAACTTGGACAGCCGACAGAAAGTATCATCATCCCGCGTGGAACCTTTTTTCAGAGCACAGGAGGTAGCTGGATATTCGTTCTTGACAAAGACGGCAAGAAAGCATATCGCCGCAAGATCAAGATTGGTCGCCAGAACCCGCAATATTACGAAGTCATCGATGGCCTTGAAGCGGGTGAAAAGGTAATAGTTTCCAGCTATGAAAGCTATAAGGACAACGAGGTGCTGGTACTTGAATAGTGGTTACCGAATGAACCGATTGTAACCGAACATGAGCGAGAAATCAATGACAAATGGAACAGTCACTTCTGCAGATGATAGGGCAGAAGTGACGTTGAAAAAACTTTTGTGTCCTGACCTATAACGCCAGTTGTATCTTTTCCATTCCTTTGCGGAAGTCTTCCATGATTTCTTTCATGACTTCGGACACGGTCTGCATTTCACGGAATAAGGATGCGACTTGTCCGATTTCCAGTTCGCCTTCTTGAAGATTTCCTTCGAAAATACCTTTCTTGGAACGGCCTTTTCCTAACAGTTCTTTCATTTCCTCGGCGGAAGCCCCACGGGCTTCGGCTTCTTCGACAGCTGTAGTGAATTCTCCTTTCACCAAACGGGTGGGGGAAAGTTTTTTCAACAAGAGCTTCGTGTCACCTTCGTTCAGGTTGAGACACAATTGTTTAAAGTTTTCATGTGCGGAACTTTCTTCTGTCAGGGCAAAACGGGTACCGATCTGAACCCCTTCGGCTCCGAGAGCGAAAGTTGCCAGCATGGCGTTACCTGTTCCGATACCGCCGGCAGCAATTAATGGGAGAGTCGTGGCACGGCGTACAGCAGGTATCAGGCAAAGAGTCGTTGTCTCTTCTCGCCCGTTATGCCCGCCAGCTTCAAAACCTTCAGCAACGATAGCATCGACACCGGCTTGTTCACATTTGACAGCAAATTTGGAGCTGCTGACGACATGGGCGACTTTTATCCCGTGTCCTTTTAGAAAGCCTGTCCAAGTTTTAGGATTGCCGGCTGAAGTGAAAACAATCTTCACACCTTCTTCCACCAATATATTCATCAAAGCGTCGATTTCCGGATACATCAAGGGTACGTTCACTCCGAAAGGTTTGTCGGTGGTTGATTGGCATTTCCGGATATGTTCGCGTAAAACCTCAGGGTGCATGGAGCCGGCTCCTATCAGGCCGAGACCACCTGCGTTGCTGACTGCCGAGGCCAGCCGCCATCCGCTGCACCAAACCATTCCGCCTTGAATAACTGGGTATTGAATACCGAAAAGTTGGCAAATTCTATTCATATTTATCTTTTATTTAGTACATATAGACTGCAATATTAATAAAATATGTAGCTTATTCTTATCATCTATAGCTATATTTGCAACTTGTCGCAAGTTTTAAGTAAAAGCTATTGAGGATGTTTTTCTGTAGGAGATACCGTCTTTTTTGTTGAAATACGTGACTTATTTTGCTTCAAACAGGCAGAAAAAGTGCCGAAGATTCCCGTTTACAGGCTTTTTACACCCGGATGTGAACGGTCTTGACACCCGAGTGTGAATGATATCGAGACCCGGGTGTCAATGGTCTTATCTTATTATGTTATTGAAAATAAGTAATGTGAAAAAAAATATCGGACAGGTGGTTAGTGATAGTATGATAGATGGAATCGGCATCTATCATACCTACTATCATTGCTTTTGTCCATTGATATTCAATTGATAAAAGGAAATTAGTGATAGTATGACAGTAGTTTTTCAAATTAATCCTAGTAATAGGATAAAGCTGGCCGATGAAGGTTATGCAAAATTTATTTCAGGGAAATTTAAACAGGCTCTTAGTTTAATTCATACCTTTACACTAAGAACAAATAATAATTACAAACATGAATAAAACACTTATGGCTGCTGGACTTGCAGTTGTTTTAGGGGCATGCAACTCATCAAAGAAGAGTGATGGAGTTGATATTTCCGCCGTGAATCCATTCTTTACCGAGTACACGACACCGTTCGGCGTTCCTCCTTTTGAACAAATCAAAGTTAAACATTACAAACCAGCTTTCCTAAAAGGAATGGAGGAACAAACAGCAGAAGTAGAGGCGATCGTAAACAATCCGGACAAAGCTACTTTTGAGAATACGATTGTTGCACTGGACCGTAGTGGAGAATTGCTTATGAAGGTCGCTTATGCCTTCAGCGGTCAGGCGAGTGTTAACACAAACGACGAGATTCAGGCTCTTGAACAGGAACTTTCACCATTGCTCTCCAAACATAGTGACGATATCAGCCTGAATCCGAAACTTTTTGCCCGTGTGAAGTCTGTATATGAGAATCAGGCGAAGTTGAACTTGGATAAGGAGCAGAAGAAACTGCTTGAAGAAACTTATAAAGGGTTTGTCCGGGGCGGTGCTAACTTAGATGCCGACGAACAGGCGGAGCTTCGTAAACTGAACGAACAGATTTCCATGTTAGAACTGACTTTCGGACAAAATTCGTTAAAGGAGACGAATGCTTTCCAGCTCGTGGTCGATAAGAAAGAAGACTTGTCCGGTCTGCCTGAAACATTGATTGCCGCCGCCGCTACTACAGCTAAAGAGGCCGGATTGGATGGAAAGTGGGTTTTCACATTGCATAATCCGAGTGTGATGCCTTTCCTGCAATATGCCGACAATCGTGCTTTGCGTGAGAAAATCTATAAAGCCTATGTTTGTCGTGGCAATAACAATAATGCAAACGACAACAAGGATGTAATCAAGAAGTTGGTTGTCGCCCGTTTGGAAAAAGCCAAATTATTAGGCTATGAAGACTTTGCCGCATACGTGTTGGAAGAAAACATGGCGAAGAATGAAAAGAATGTATACGATTTGTTGAACAAGATCTGGATTCCCGCTCTTGTAAAAGCGAAGGAAGAGCTGGCGGATATCAATGCCGAGATTAAGAAAGAAGGTGGTAACTTCGAAGCGGAAGCCTGGGATTGGCGTTATTATTTCGAAAAAGCCAAGAAAGCGAAATTTGACTTGGACGAAAACGAAGTTCGTCCATACTTGGAGCTTAACAATGTCCGGGAAGGTGCTTTCTATGTGGCGAACAAACTGTATGGCATCACTTTTACTTCGTTGCAGGACATGCCGCTTCCCGATCCGGATGCCCAGGTTTTCGAATGTAAGGACAAGGATGGTACATCTTTAGGTGTACTTTATATGGACTTCTTTACTCGTCCGGGAAAGAGTGGTGGAGCATGGTGCGGTGGTTATCGCGACCAAACGTATAAGGATGGTAAGCGCATAACTCCGGTAGTGACGACTGTGTTTAATTTCTGTAAACCGGCAGATGGACAGCCTGCCTTGTTGAGTGTTGACGAGGCTGAAACTGTTTTCCACGAGTTCGGACATGCTTTGAACGGACTTTTTGCTGATGTCCATTATAATGGAGTGGCTGGTGTTCCCCGTGATTTTGTTGAACTTCCTTCGCAGGTAATGGAGCATTGGGTGTTCGAACCGGAAGTCTTGAAAGTTTATGCCAAGCATCATGAAACAGGCGAAGTGATCCCGCAGGCTATTGTCGATAAAATAGTGAAGAGTGGTAGATATGGACAAGGTTTTGCAACAACTGAATATGTGGCTTCTTCTTTGTTGGATATGGACTATCATGTTCTGAAAGAGGTTCCGGTGGATTTGAATATAGAAAAGTTTGAATTAGATGCTATGTATGGTCGAGGTTTGTTGAAGCAGATTGCTCCTCGTTATTGGGGCACATATTTCGGTCATACGATGGAAGGTGGTTATACAGCTGGCTACTACAGCTACATTTGGGCGGAAGTGCTGGATTGTGATGCTTTCGAGGCGTTTAAAGAAACGGGGGACATCTTCAGTCCCGAAGTGGCCGCCAAATTTCGTACATACGTTTTGTCTCCGGGCGGTATTGATGAAGGTATGGATATGTACAAAAATTTTCGAGGTAAGGAACCGGACACGGAGCCTTTATTGAAGAACAGAGGTCTTAAATAATCTTATAATCAGATATTAGAAGATGAAACAGACAGGATATAAAATGAAAGAATATGGTATACCAACAAAGCGGTATTGCCAGACATTGGATCTGAAAGATGATCCCGAACTGATCTCGTTCGATTTTGATTGGGACGAGGCTTTTGCACGGTTGGCTACTTTGCCTCGCCGGAGGAGTGGGAAACGTATATGTCCATCTTTCAGGTTGCCCGCCCGGGTGCAACATCTGCCGAGAAATGGCGGATGATGGAGCGGATATTTCATTTAGATTAAACCTGAAATGGCTGATCTAGCTTAAGAAAATATAGGCGAAATAAAAGAAAAGGGGGCACTTCAATTTTGATGTCCCCTTTTACTTTTTTATTTGGATTTGAATTTATTTTATTGTTACAGTTAGTGGTTCTTTCAGATTTTGTGCGAATTTCTGTACATAATCGAACCATTTGCTGGAGTTTTCAAATCCCCATTTGCTCCAACCGGCACCACTATAATATGTATAGCTACAACCAGGGGTGTAGGTGCTGTAAGCCAAAACATGGCCGTCTGCGCCTCGTTCAGCCTTTTCTTTATCAGAGAATGTGATAGCTTTAGCCTCGTTAACCTTCTCCGGGAATACGGCTGCTACATAAATTTGTCCGTTTACGGGATCAGCAGGATCGGCATAGGCAATGTAACCTTTTGCTGCGTCGGCCTGATAGTCTTTGCTCGGCTCGTGCAAAACGATACCGGTTACAACCGGGGTCGCTTCGGTCAGATTATCGTAAGTGATTGTGAACTTATTCATTTGGGAACCTGCATCGAGAGAAATTATGCGGTTTTCGATCACATTATTGTTTCCTTTCACAGTCAGAGGATTGTAAACCAGCTTTACAGTGAAACGTAACGGACCGTTGTCTAAAATTTGGTAGTCTTTGTAGCAATACGGATAGACGATGGAGTCGTTTGCTAATAGAGCGGAAGTTCCGGCTCCCAATGTTGGGCCTACCTTATAGTAATCCAATCCGTTACCATGATCGATATGGTAGGAAACAGATTCGGACAATTGCTGTGCTGCTTTCGGGTCGGTCTTGCGCAGTTCTGCAATCTTAGCTCTTGTTTCCGGATCTAGTTCGGTTTTGTAACGCATGTCGACAATCGGTTCGGATACACATTTTACCCAAATATCGCAACCATAAGCTTTCTCGCCGGTAGCTTGCAAGGCCGGACCGTAGGTACGGAAGGCGATACGGTCGTTTTCCCAGGCAATATCGTCCACTCGTTCGGGATATTGTTTACCGCAGGCAATTGTTTTGAACGCTTCAGGTGTTCCTGGGGTGATCTTGTAGGTCACGTTTTCACCCCCCCTGACGGAAACAGGAAAAATAATCTTGTTGTCATACGTTACCTGATAGGGAACTTGCGAGCCTGTATTGTCAGAAATGATGAATGTCTCACCCTTCAGTTTGGCGATGGCGTCCGAAGTGATTTCGGTGATTTCGTTTGTGCGGTCTGTGGTAGACGGATTACTGATGGTTATCTCGACCACCTTCTCTTGCGTGCACGCAAACGCGGAGGCCGCTAACAATAAGCTGAAAATCTTTTTCATAAATTTGTTATGTGTTTAATTTTTATGTATTTGTTGATACTGGTTTCTCAAAATCCGGTTGTAAAAGTAGGAATATTCATTAAGTTTTCAAAAGTAACCATCAGTTTGTTGAGCCGATTTCGGAAATTATCCGCTTGAGTGAAGAAATTTGTTCCAGAAACAAGAATCTTTTCCTCACTCTTTTATTCCTTTTGCGGATAACGGACAATCTCGAAAGGTACTCGGACAGAAACGCCACGCTTCATCAGTTCCGACAAGTTCGGGTACATGCGTTTCTTGAATGATTCCCAATCGCGATGCTCCATCTGTGTCCATCCGGCTTCGGCAAGTGCCAGGCCACGGGGGTACGTCATATAGGTGACGCGGTTGATGTCCGGCATCGCTTCTGCCCACAATGTTCCGTTGACACCTGCGATATGAGCTTGTTGGCTGGCTGGCAGACCGTAGCCCGGATCGAACTGGTATGTGGTTTCTAACGTAGTGACCGGCATTCCCCAGTTGTTGAACTCCGGAAAATCGTTCTTATATTGCGGATAATCGAGGTATGTGTATTCTCCTGGTGCCATGATCAGTGTATTTCCATGACGTGCAGTCAGTTCTGTACATAATGGAGTCAGACCGTAACGCCAGGTTATCAAGACTGCGTCTTTTGGATAGTCGAACAGGTATTCGTGTGCCGGCATACGGATATTGTCTAGCTCACACCATAGCATCGGTTTTTTACCATTTTCACGTACGACAGGCAGAATTTTGCTGAAGAAGTAGTTCATCAACTCGGTTGGTTTCGTGTAACCCAACTGTTTCATAAGCGACAGGCAGTGTTTGCATTTACCCCAGTTCGCCTCGATGATCGCTTCATCTCCTCCCAAATGAATATAGGGGGCGGGGAAGATAGAAGCTACTTCTGTCAGAATATCTTGATATAAGGAATAGACTTTGTCGTTATTGGCACAAAGCATTAGATTAACAGTTTCACCGACAGTTTTGGGAATGCTGTTAGTGTGACTACAACCTAATTCGGGATAAGCGGCGAGTACGGCCACTGTATGTCCGGGAATATCCAGTTCCGGAATGATTTGAACATTCCGTTCGGCTGCATAACGCACCAAATCTTTTAATTCTTCCTGCGTATAAAATTCACCTTTTCCGGTTAGCCGGGGGTGTTTTTTTATTTCGATACGCCAGCCTTGGTCATCTGTCAGGTGTAGTTGCAATACATTATATTTATATCGTACCATCTGGTCGATATAGAACTTCACATCTTCGGTAGGCAGGAAATGACGTGCCGGATCTAACATCAATGAACGGTAGCTGAAACGGGGTTGATCGTCGATTTCGATTGGTGCAATCTTTCCCGATAAAGTCCGGCATACATCTCCTAACAGAATCTGATCTAAGGTCATAAGTCCGTACAGAATGGAACCCTGTGTTGCCCCTTTTATGGAAACTGTTTTCTCGGATACGGATAACAGGTAATGTCCATCTCCTTTGACTGAAGGATCCAGTATGAGGCGAATGACGGAACTGCCGGATCTGGAAGAGGATAGAGTTGGTGTTTTCCCTGTTCTTTGTCGCAAGATGTCTTTTAACTTTGCAATGCAAAAAGCATCCTCCGGCAGATTCGTTTGTATGGTCGTCTTTCCGCTTATGATGAAATCTTTCTTACTTTCGATTTGTTTGACTTGGTTCGGCATAGGAAGTAATGCCGACAAATTGTCTTGCGCCGACAAGCATCCGGCAAACAGCAACATGTATGTGATAAGTTTGTATTTTTTCATGAATTTAATTTTGACATTTCACCTGCAAAAATACATAAATAAAGCGGGGCGTGATCTTTGGTTTTTGTAAAAAAGTTGAATTAATTGGTCTATTTGATATATTCTTGGCTTTCGAGGGATAATATCTCGGAAATATTTCTATCTTAGAGGCATAATCATTAAATCGAAAGATCATGGGAGCAAAGAAGAATTTTGTGCTTGACACGAATGTCATATTGCACGACTACAAGTGTATTGAGAACTTTCAGGAGAATGATATTTATCTTCCGATCGTCGTGTTGGAAGAGTTGGATAAGTTTAAAAAGGGGAGCGACCAGATCAACTACAATGCCCGTGAGTTTGTACGCGAGTTAGATATGTTGACCAGCAATGACCTCTTTTTGAAAGGAGCTTCACTGGGACCTGGCAAAGGCACTTTGCATGTGGTGACTGGGGACAAGTATCAGGAGAAAATTTACCAGTCGTTTCCGGAAAAAACCGCAGATCATCGTATTCTGTCGTGTACGCTGTCGGTTGCTGAGTCTGAAAAAGACCGGAAGGTGAAAACCATTCTGGTGACAAAGGATGTGAACCTGCGTATGAAGGCGCGTTCGTTGGGTATCGAAGTGGAAGATTATATAACCGACAAGGTCATTAATGTCGATATTTTCAAACGTGCACAAGACATTTACGAGAATATAGATCCGGATTTGATTGATAAAATGTATGCATCTCCTGATGGCATCGATGCTGATCTGTTCGATATAAAGTCGAAGCTGGAGCCGAACGAATGTTTTATTTTAAAGAGTGTGCGTAATTCTGTCCTGGCCCGTTATAATCCGTTCACCAATAAATTCAAAAAAGTGGAAAAAGCCAGCAATTATGGCATTCAGCCCCGCAATGCGGAGCAGAGTTTTGCTTTTGAGGTGCTGAATGATCCGGATGTAAAACTTATCGGGTTGACAGGAAAGGCCGGAACCGGTAAAACCTTGCTGGCTTTGGCTTCTGCATTAAAACAGGCGAATGTTTATAAACAGATTCTGTTGGCACGTCCTATTGTTGCTTTGGCAAATAAGGATTTAGGATTTTTGCCTGGCGATGAGAAGCAGAAGGTGGCTCCTTATATGCAGCCCTTGTTTGATAATCTGAATGTTATTAAGGGACAGTTTGCACCTGGTGGATCAGATGCTCGTAAAATAGATGATTTGCAAAAGAACGGGCAACTTGTGATTGAAGCATTGGCTTTCATCCGCGGTCGAAGTCTTTCGGAAACGTTCTGTATTATCGATGAGGCGCAGAACCTGACTCCGCATGAGATTAAAACGATTATCACCCGTGCAGGAGAGGGAACGAAAATGGTATTTACCGGGGATATCCAGCAGATAGACTCTCCTTATCTGGATGCACAGAGTAATGGTCTCGCTTATATGGTTGATAAAATGAAAGGGCAAGAATTGTTTGCTCACATCAATCTGATCAAAGGAGAACGTAGTCAATTGTCCGAATTAGCTTCTGATTTACTCTGATAAATGATTGGCCCGTGTGTTTGGAAGAAGATCAAGTACACGGGCGTTTCTTGAACAAGTTTTTTTATTTGAAAAGGTTATGAATTTTGTCATACCTCTTTGTAGGGATGTTTTAGGAATGGTTAAGGGTGAAATAAATACTATAATAGACTATGAAACAATTAATTGCATGTTGCGGGTTGGATTGTGAAGGTTGCGATGCTCGTATAGCCACGGTCAGAAATGACAATGAATTAAGAGAAAAGACTGCTCGGAAGTGGAGTGTGATGAACAACGCACCTGAGATTACGGCTGCAACCATAAATTGTATGGGATGTCGGGCAGACGGAGTTAAATTTGCCTATTGTAGCGATTATTGCGAAATCCGTAAATGCGTAAATAAAAAAGGATTTAATACTTGTGGCGACTGTAAAGAATTGAATAGTTGCCTGATAGTTAGTGCCGTTTTCCTGCATGCTACTAATGCAAAAGAAAATCTTCTCTTTCGTTAGATACGGATAATGAGGTCGTTAAAAAGGATGAAGTTTCACCACCAACCTGTCCCTGTTTATGGCGGATGAGGCAGCACCAGATGGGAAGGTGATTTGTTATACATTACGGACAAATAAAGGCGATATATTTATACCCAAGGAGGAAAAGTGTACTGGAAAAGGAATTGAGTATATGGAAATGATCGAGATGACTGGAAAATAGATCGCTTGTTTCCATTTCTTTGGATTTATATTTTACTGTTTTCGTGTTTTTTCGTATTATTGCATACGAATACTCATACAGCTAAAATATAACTATATGGATATCCTTCTTATTATTTTGGGGATACTTTGTTTGTTGACCGGGCTGGTAGGTTGTTTCTTGCCTGTATTGCCCGGTCCTCCTGTTTCTTATGTGGGTCTATTGTTTTTGCATTTTACGGATAGAATCCATTTTAGTACTACACATTTGATTTTATGGGCTATGCTGGTCATTATTGTTCAAGTGATGGATTATGTGACGCCTATGTTGGGCACAAAATACAGTGGAGGTGGTAAATGGGGAAATTGGGGATGTATGATCGGAACGATTGCCGGTCTTTTCGTTTTACCTCCTTGGGGCGTGTTGATCGGCCCGTTTGCAGGAGCCGTAATTGGCGAGTTGTTTGGAGGGAAGAAGTCTGCCGAGGCTTTTAAAGCCGGGTTAGGGGCTTTTGTCGGTTTTCTGTTCAGTGTGGTGGTGAAAGTGTCGGTTTGTGGCTATTTTATTTACAGCTTTGTTGCGGCGCTATTTTAATAAACCTTATTTCTGCTTTTTTTGTTACCTTTGTAAATTAATAGGGCTGTGGTAAAAATTGTCAAATATGAAAAAGATTATTAATCCCTGGGAAGGATTGGATGGATATATGTGTTTTGGCTGTGCCCCGAGCAATCCGATGGGACTTCATATGGAGTTTTATGAGGATGGCGACGATATTGTAGCTTATTGGGAGCCGGAAGCTCATTATCAGGGGTGGTTGAATACGCTGCATGGTGGAATCCTGACAACATTGATGGACGAATTGGCAGGTTGGGTAGTGCTTAGGAAGTTACAGACTTCAGGAATGACCTCACGCTTGGATGCCCGCTTTCTGAAAAGTCTTTCTACTTGTGAGCCCAGGCTGACAATCAGGGGGCGTATCAAAGACCGTAAACGAAATGCAATCTTTATTGAAACGGAGATCTATAATTCACAAGATGAGTTATGTACGCGTGCCGACTTGGTCTATTTTATAGTTACACAAGAACAGGCGACAGAAAAATTTCATTTTGCGGGATGCAAAGCAGAAGGTGAATAAACAATAAAACATAAATAACATAATGAAGTATATTGGAGCACATGTGTCGGCATCGGGTGGAGTTGAGAATGCTCCGGTGAATGCGAATGCGATCGGGGCGAAGGCATTTGCTTTGTTTACCCGTAATCAGCGTCAATGGAAATCTTCTCCGCTGACAAAAAAGAGTATTTCTCTTTTCAGAGAGCGTTGTGAGGAATTTGGTTATGCAGCAGAATATATTCTTCCGCATGACAGTTATCTGATCAATCTGGGACATCCGGAAGCAGAAGGTTTGCAGAAGTCACGGGATGCTTTCTTGGATGAAATGCAACGTTGTGAGCAACTGGGATTGAACCGTTTGAATTTCCATCCCGGAAGTCATTTGAACCAGATGGAGGTGGAGGACTGTCTGGCGCGCATAGCTAATTCGGTTAACTGGGCATTGGATCAGACTTCGGGTGTATGTGCCGTATTAGAAAATACAGCCGGACAGGGAACCAATCTGGGATATACCTTTGAGCAACTTGCTTACATTATCGATAAAGTGGAAGATAAATCCCGTGTTGGAGTTTGTATAGATACTGCTCATACATTGGCAGCAGGTTATGATATCAAGACTGTCGAAGGTTTTACGGAGACATTCCGACATTTTGACGAGGTAGTAGGTTTTTCTTATTTGCGTGGCATGCATATAAACGATTCCAAAAAAGATCTGGCTACCCGTGTGGATCGCCATGATAGTATTGGGAAAGGAGTGATGGGATTGACTACATTTAAGATGCTGATGGATGATCCCCGGTTTGATAACATTCCTTTAATTCTGGAAACACCGGATGAGTCTATTTGGTCGGAAGAAATAGAATATCTGTATTCTATATAATAAAAACGAAAGGAGGGGTCTTCTCAGACTATTTTTTTGTTTAACTAAAATTTATAATGCTTTTTGGTATGCAAGAGCTTGGAATGAAAAATTCTTTCTTTTGTGATTTGATAATAAATTTAAATATATTGTACTATGTTTATTTTAATGCCTGTCATCTTTGTTTTAGGGATTCTTGCAATCGCGCTGGAAGATAAGATAAAGATAAATAAAGCTGCGATAGCTCTGTTTATGGCAATATCACTGTGGATGATATTGATGTTTGACGCCTATGACATTTTTGTCGAACGCTCCAGTCCTTTGTTTCAAGAGTTTCTGACCCAAAACCCGGAAATGGCAAATGCTCCTCTGAAAGATCAGTTTATTACATTTATTACAAACCGTTCGATTGTTTATCATTTAGGGAATGTATCCGAAACGCTTTTCTTTGTCATGTGCTCCATGCTGATTGTCGATATCGTGGATAAGCATGGTGGTTTCCGGGCTGTTACCGGATATATCCGCACTGCCAATAAAAGGAAATTATTGTGGTATATAAGTTTTGCCGCTTTTTTCTTTTCTGCCTTGTTGGATAATTTGGCTGCTGCTATCGTGATTATGGCCGTGTTACGGAAACTGGTTCCGGACCGGACAGATCGTTTGAAATATGCCTGTATGGTGATTATTGCTGCGAATGCAGGTGGTTCATGGTCTCCGATTGGTGACGTGACGACCATTTTGCTCTGGGTGGGCAAGAATGTCACAGCTATGCACCAGATTTCGCATGTATTCTTTCCGGCATTGATAAACTTGCTTGTGCCTCTGACGATTGCTAATTTTTGGTTGTTTAAGAAAGATGCGACTTTACGTGTGATGAGCGAGGAAGAAATGGCAGACGAATATGCACCGGAAATACCGAATCATTCGCGTCGGGTGATCTTTGTGATTGGTGTACTTTCGTTGGCTTTGGTTCCGGTCTTTCAGATGGTGACAGACCTTCCACCTTTCTTAGGTGTTTTGTTGGGCTTGGTGGTCCTGTGGTTCTATACGGATATCATGTATAGCAAACTGCATATGCACGAATCTAATAAGTTACGTATTTCTCAGTTACTTCCGAACATCGACCTAGCGACGATCTTTTTCTTTTTGGGTATCCTGATGGCGGTAGGGGCTTTGGAAACCTCCGGCCAGTTAGGGTTGATGTCCGCTTTTCTGGATAAGCATGTACATGAACCTTATCTGATCAGCTTCGTGATCGGTGTTTTGTCTTCCTGTGTGGACAACGTAGCTTTGGTTGCGGCAACAATGGGTATGTATCCGATTGTACCGGATGCGGCCAATCTGGCTCCTTATGCTCAGTTCTTTGTATCGGACGGAGGTTTCTGGACATTCCTTGCCTACTGTGCCGTGACTGGCGGTAGTATCTTGATTATCGGTTCTGCAACAGGTGTAACGGTAATGGGATTGGAAAAGATCGATTTTATGTATTATACCAAACGATTTTCAATTTTGGCGTTGATCGGCTATTGCTGCGGTGCCGGCGTATATATGTTATTATTTGCATAAACTTTATTTATATGGGAAAAACATGGATTTTGATGGTAACCTGTGCTGTTATGCTTTCCAGAATGGAAGCCTTTGCATGTACAGGTCTACTGGTGGGAAAGAAAGCCTCGGTTGACGGCTCTGTTATGATCAGTTATGCGGCAGATTCGCATACGTTATATGGTGAACTGTATCGCTGGCCGGCTGCGACTTGGCCGAAAGGGGCGATGCTGGATATCATCGAGTGGGACACCCATAAACCGTTAGGACAGATTCCGCAGGTTGAACAGACCTATTCTGTAGTTGGTAATATGAATGAACATCAAGTTGCGATTACGGAAAGCACTTTCGGGGGGCGTCCCGAACTAGTTGACACGACCGGTATCATGGATTACGGCAGTCTGATTTATGTCACTTTGCAACGTTCCAAGACGGCGCGGGAGGCTATTCGGATTATGACTGACCTGGTGAAGGATTATGGCTACTATAGCAGTGGGGAAACGTTCTCTATTGCTGATAAGAACGAAGCTTGGGTGATGGAAATGATCGGTAAAGGTCCGGGTAATAAAGGAGCAGTCTGGGTTGCTATTCGTATTCCGGACGATTGTATTTCGGCTCATGCCAATCAATCTCGTATTCAGCAGATCCCGTTTGATGATAAGGAGAACTGCATTTATTCACCGGATGTTGTCTCTTTTGCTCGTGAAAAGGGATATTTCAGTGGCAGGGATAAGGATTTTAGTTTCCAGAAAGCCTATTGCCCGTATGATTTCAGTGCTCTGCGTGGTTGTGAAGCCCGTGTGTGGTCTTTCTTTCGCAAATATGATAAATCGATGGATCAATATATGGATCTGATTAAGGGCGATGTAATGAAGAAGCCTATGCCTTTGTATGTCAAGCCTGATCGTTTGTTATCCGTTCAGGATGTGCAGAACGGTATGCGCGACCATTTCGAAGGAACTGATTTAGATATGACGAAGGATGCCGGTGCAGGTCCTTACAAAGTTCCGTATCGTTGGCGTCCGATGACTTTCGAAGTGGACGGTCAGGAATATACGAACGAGCGTGCGATTGCTACGCAGCAGACCGGTTTTGTGATTGTTCCTCAGATGCGTAATTGGCTACCGGATGCCGTCGGTGGTATTCTTTGGTTCGGTGTGGATGATGCAGACATGGCTGTCTTTACGCCGATCTATTGTTCGGTGACAGCTTCTCCCGAATGTTATCGTGTCGGAAACGGTGATATGATGAATTTTTCTTGGACATCCGCTTTCTGGATTCATAACTGGGTGGCTAATATGGCGTATGGCAAATATAGTTATATGATTCAGGATATCCGTCTTGTTCAGCAGGAGTTGGAGAACAGCTATCAACAGACAATTCCGGCTGTCGATAAGGCTGCATCGGAACTGTATGCCAAGAATCCGGCGGAAGCGGTCAAGTTCCTGACCTGGTTTTGTTCTACTACTGCCGACCAGGCAACAGCCCGTTGGAAGAAATTAGGAGAATACTTGTTAGTCAAATATATGGATGGTAACGTGAAGAAGGAAGAAAACGGACATTTTAAGCAGAATGGTTACGGATTATCCGAATATCCGGATTTCCCTGGCTATGATGAAGACTATTATCGTAGCATTGTAAAAAGTGCAGGTGATAAATTAAAAGTAAAGTAATATGCTTTTGTTAAGGAAAAATACTATATTTGGCGATAGATATTGTTGTACTAAATAAGAAAAGTATGAAAAAATTAATTGTTATGTTGATGTTGACGCTGTTTAGTATAGGTGCATATGCACAGACGCAGCAAGGTCAATCCTCGTTTGGCTTCAACTTGGGTTATAATTTTAATGATATCGGCAATGCTACTATCGGCATCGATTATCGTTATTGTGTAACGGATGCGTTTCGTTTGACCCCGTCTATTACTCATTTAGTAAAGAATGATGGGTTAAGTGCATGGGCAATTGATATGAATGCTCATTATGTATTTAAATTGAGTGAGATGTTCGGTTTTTATCCGTTGGCAGGCTTAAGCCTTTCGTTTTGGAAAGCAGGTCCTTGGGATGCAACTCGTTTTGGAGCCAATATCGGCTTAGGAGGTGAAGTGTATGCGACAGATCGGGTTTCTGTCGGCTTGGAAGCTAAGTATAATATTATAAAGGATTTGGATGCCGCAGCGTTGGCTGTCCGTGTCGGATATAATTTTTAAGTAATCGGATTTTTGTACAATAAGAAGGGGAGTGACGGCACATCCCCTTTTTATTTTTATGTCCGTTCTACCACTGTTTGTATTCTTCGAACGTAATGTTTTGGAAGTCGGGTATGACCTGATAAACTTTGTCTTTTAAAGACTTTTCGGAATTGGTCGTGCTAAGTCCGATAACCCGCATACCCGCATTGGTCCCGGCCTGTATTCCGGCAAAAGAGTCTTCAAATACCAGACTGTCGGAAGGTGATACATGCAGATCGGAGGCGGCAAGCAAATAACACATTGGATCGGGTTTCCCTTTTGTGATCCGGTCGGCACTCACGACCGTATCGAACAGATTGTCGAGTTTCAAAAGGCGGAAGGCCCGTTTTAGCTTGGCATCGTCGGAGCTGGTGACCAAACCGACTTTTACATCTTTACTTTTCAGAAGATGGATAAACTCCATCGCACCCGGAACCGGTGGAAAAGGCATCTGCTGTTCGAATTCCATTGATTCGCGGATTACCATTTCCTTAAATTCTTCAGATCGGTCGGAAAAATACTTCTCCAATATATAAGGCAATGTCGTCCCTTTGATGTGGGATGCGAAATTGGGGATTCCCGTCTGATAGCGTTTTCCTGCTTCATTCCAGTAAATATCGTAAATAGGTTCTGTGTCTACAACCACACCGTCGAAATCAAAAAAGGCAGTCTTCATAAACTGTTGTTCCATAAAAATCAATTCGTTTATAATAAGGTCATTTATCTGCAAATATACTTCTTATTGGGATACAGGAAAACAAATTTGTAAATCTTATTTACTTTATTCTTTTATTGCGTAATAAAAATGGCCTTACTGCCATATTATTCTTAAATCAATGGCAGCGGCTATGTAATTGGCTGCAGTGATTATATAATCGCCGACTCTGATTTTAAAATAATAGCAGGGAGAGTGGGAAATAGACGGCTTGTAAAGAGCTATTTTAGTGTAGTTATTCTAACTTTTTTGAGATTTAATACTATGATAGTGCAAAAACTTATATCTTTGTGCACGTACACATGTTTATTAACTAAAGGAAATTAATTGTCTAACTAATTATAGTATCAGAAAGCAAATGAAAGCGTATTTGAAATTAGCAGCTTTGTCTCTGACTTTGCTGTGTGGTGCCTGCCAACCTAACGACGGATGGCAGCAATTGTTTAATGGTAAGGATTTTACTGGCTTCAAGCAGTTGAATGGTAAGGCTCCCTATCGTGTAGAGAATGGATGTATGGTCGGCCAGACTGTGGATAAAGAACCGAACAGTTTTATGGCAACAGAACAAACGTATGGTGATTTTATTCTGGAGTTTGAAGTGAAATGTCATCCAGACTTGAATTCCGGGGTGCAGTTTCGAAGCGAAAGTAAGCCGGATTACAATAATGGACGTGTGCATGGCTATCAGTGCGAAATTGACCCGTCCGACCGTGCTTGGAGTGGTGGGCTTTATGATGAGGCGCGACGCGGTTGGCTGGCTCCTTTAACGAATAACGAAGCTGGACGAGCCGCCTATAAGAAAGATGATTGGAACAAGTATCGAATTGAAGCTATCGGCAACAGTATCCGCATCTGGCTGAATGGTGTGAACACTTCGAATGTAGTAGATGATATGACACCGGAAGGTTTTATCGCTTTCCAGGTACATGGCATTTTCGGGAAAACGGAGAATGTCGGCAAGGAAATTTGGTGGCGTAATATCCGTATTAAGACGGAAAATCTGGAGGCAGAGCGTATGCAAGGCCCGTTAGCTCCGGAAGTGAACTGTATTCCGAATACGCTGACAGAAGCAGAAAAAGCGGCCGGTTGGAAACTGTTGTTTGACGGTAAGACTTCTAACGGATGGCGGGGTGCCGGACAGGAAACATTCCCTGAAAACGGATGGAAGATTGAAAATGGTGAATTGACTGTTATGAAGAATGGCGGTCCGGAAGGTAAAAGAGGTGGTGATATCCTGACAGTCGATGAGTTTGGCGCCTTCGAGCTGAGCTTTGAGTTCAAGTTGACGGAAGGTGCAAATAGCGGTATGAAATATCTGATTCAGGAAAGCAAGAAGAATAAAGGCTTTGTGATCGGTCCGGAATACCAGGTTCTGGATGACAAGCAACATCCGGATGCCAAACTGTACACGACTTATCCTGGTAGCCGTACGGTTTCCAGCTTGTACGATATTATCCCTGCGAAAAACAAACGCTTCAATGGTGTCGGACAGTGGAATAAGGGAGTTATCAAAGTATTCCCTAACAAACATGTCGAACATTGGATGAACGGCTTTAAGACCGTTGAGTATGATTGGGCTTCGGATGCATTCTTGGAAGTCGTGAAGGGAAGCAAATTCGCGAAGAAGGAATATGCCGAATTTGGACCTTTCGGTACTGCTGAAAAAGGTCATATCCTTTTGCAGGATCACTGGGACGAAGTTTCTTTCCGGAATATCAAGATTAGAGAACTTAAATAGTTAACTAAAAAATAGGAACCATGACAACACGTAGAGATTTCCTTAAACACAGCGCCTTAGGTGCAGCAGGTCTGACTATTGGCGGACTGGGATTCAGTACAGAGAGTTTCGCTAACATAATGGGCGCAAACGAGAAGATTCGTGTGGGTATCGTCGGCTTTTCAGACCGTGCCCGCCATTCTTTGATTCCTGCTTTTATGGCCTGTGCCGATGAGTTAGGCTTTGAAATCGTCGCTATTTCCGACATTTGGAAACGGCGTAGAGAAGAAGGTGTTGCTTTCTTCCAGGAGAAATATGGAAAGAAAGTGAAAGCATTCCGTAACAACGAAGAACTGTATGACGCAAAAATGTGTGATGCCGTGATCGTTGCCACATCCGATTTCCAGCATGCTTTGCACTGTATCGAAGCGGTTAAAGCCGGATGCGATGCCTATGTAGAGAAACCTTTTGCTGAAACGATGGAAGATGCTCGTGCTGCCCGCAAAGCTGTGTTGGAAAGTGGAAAGATCGTGCAGATTGGTTCCCAACGCCGCTCGGCCCCAAACTATCATGCTGCCAACGACTTTATCCGTTCTGGTAAGTTTGGCAAGATCACGATGGTGGAAATGTGTTGGAACGTTAACCAGCCCGGACGCTGGCGTCGTCCGGCTTTGGTCGCACAATGTTTTGAGAGGGATACTGATTGGAAGCGTTTCCTGCTGAATCGCCCGTACGAAGAATGGGACCCGCGTAAGTATTTGGAATATCGCCTGTTCTGGCCGTATTCTTCCGGCATTCCCGGCCAGTGGATGTCACATCAGATCGATACGGTACACTGGTTTACTGGTTGCAACCACCCGAATAGTGTCGCAGCCAATGGTGGAATCTATCAATGGAATGACGGGCGCCGCAGTTATGATACGATGACGGCTGTGTTCGATTATGGAAAAGCAGGCGAGAATTTCCAGGTCGTATATTCTTCCCGTATGCATAACTCGGCAGGCGGAACAAAAGAATTGTACTTCTCTAATGGCGGTACGTTGAACCTGGATACAAATAAAGTGACATCGGAAGGTGGTTTGACCAAACGTTTCGCGGATGAAATGGGAATGCAACCGAACCTGTTGGAAGAATTCAAATTGCCTTCTATCAAGGTGGAAACGGGTTCCAATACAGGAGCCGATCCAATGACAAACCTGCATATGCGTAATTGGATGGAATGCGTGAAAAGCCGCAAGCAACCGAATGCTCCGGTAGATGCCGGCTATAATCATTCTATTGCCAACATCATGTGTACGGCTTCTCTTCGGACAGGAGAAAAAGCTACATTCGATGAAGCAAGACAGGAAGTGCTTGCCGGTGGCAAAGTCTTTAAATATTGATTATTCGTTTCGTAAGAAGCTGCATAGTACGATTCTTTGACGTACGTCGGCAATAACATTCTTTGTGGAGGTAAGTAGACTGAATGTGTACTTATCTCCATAATTTTTTTGTACAGTTTCCAAGTCTTTCACGGTACAGAAAAAGAAGCCGCTTACCGGCTGTTCCTGCCCGAAATTATGGAACTTGTTGCCCAAATAGAAATTCAGCCCGTAAAGATTAGCATATGTCTTCAGATCATTCATTACATACATATTCATGTCATCCAACGGATATTCTTTCTGAACCTGCTTGGCAAACGGACGGGCGGAGCTTCCCTGGCGTATACCGCGCATGACAACCCCGTCGATCAATAAGTTAATGGCAAAGGCCAATGCAATCGTCGCATACAGGATCTTGATGTTGATCTTCTTGAACATCTGATAATAGACAGTCGCCAGAATAGCCAAAAGGACCATCAGGATGCAAATTGTCAGTCCGCAGGGATATGCGAACATATTCGATACCAACTCGACCATTTCCAGTGTCGATTGGTGGCTTGTGTACTGACTCGCAATCTTGACAGGATCGATTGCTCCGGCCATTGTCAGAGCGACGGCAATCATGACGACGGCAGTAATGGAGGCCATGAAAGCGGCAAATACTCGGGTTACCTTCGTCCGGTATTCCGTAATGTATAATGTATATTGAGCCAAGAAAATAGCAATAAACGGATATGCCGGCATCAAGTATACGCTTCGTTTGCTGGAAGGTATCGAATAGAAGAAAATTATACAAACCAATGCAACTAAGCTGAACAGTTTCTCTTTTTCCATCGATCGAATATTATTCCAAGTGTTAGCCAGTATCTCTTTCACCGACTTTTCTGGTTTGTGCAGTTTTAATCCGAATAAAGAGAAAAAGAAGAAGATCGTCCAGGGAACAAATCCCGCAGCCAGTGTCATGAAATTATACCAGACTCCGTTTTCATGCCCTAAATTGTAATGGATATCAGGCGTGCTGAGGTGGAAGAAACGACCGAAATTCTCTGCTAACACTACATTCAGGAACGTATCGCCTCCCTGTTTCCAGGCAGCGACATACCACAATAGAGGCAGGAATATCGAAGAAATACCAGCATAAAGAAGTGCTTTGAATATCACTAAATAAGAGTATTTACGAAGCATCAGCAAATAGACACCGAAAACAAATAGCGGCAGGATAATACCTACAGGTCCTTTTGTCAGTACGGCACATCCCAATAAGGCCGGAATGGCGATCGGCACCCCTTTTAACTCCAGTTTGTCTTCCCACCTGTATAGCTGATAAAGCCCGATCACTATAAAGGTTGTCAGCAGCATGTCCACACGCGTGGTCATAGCAGCCCGGTGTATCTCGATACAGGTGATGAGCAATAGCGTGGCGATGAATGCCTGCTGGAACCGCAACCGCTTGCCAAAGAAAACCAGTGTGAAACCGATCAGTATAATAAAAGCCAACGCAGACGGCAGGCGGGAGGTGAACTCTGAAACATATCCCTGCGGCAGGGAAGCGACTGCCATCAGCCAATGCGCCAACGGTGGTTTGTAGGCAAATTCGTTCGCATAGACCTGTGGCAAAACCCAGTTGTCGGTTTCGAGCATGGAAACGGCAACCGCCGCTTCGCGAGGTTCTCCCTTAGTCGAAAAATCTCCCAGCCCGATCCAGGGAAGGACAGAGATTATGCAAATGACAATAACCATCGTTACCGGCTTTTGCAGATAAAGATATTGAAGAGTAGGTGTGCGCATAGTTTAAATCGGTAAGGAGCTTCCGCCCCGTTGCATATATTTTTCTAAGTTACAAAAGAACGACTTTTTACGGACTTTTTGTTCATTTCGGGAAACTTTTTTATGTTCCTAAACATTCTTTGATGGAAGTCCGGATGACAGTCGCATCTTCTTTATTCTCTTTCAGAATGGAAAGGACGAGGTTTAAATAACTCTCCTTATTGCTGATACCACAATATTTGCAGAGTTGGGACTGAGGCAACATCCCTTTCTGATTGTAAACGCGAAGGATGTTTTTGTAATCTCCGGTTTCGGCAAACCGAATGAATTTCTCCTTGATTCCCGCATATATTTCGTCTACATGTACGGTGTTGCGGATACTTTCCACATGTTCGGTCAGTTCGTCCACCGTACTCATCTTCCGGTTCAGAGCCGTTTCCAGCTTTTTCTGTACGCGATGGCGGGCATGAAGCAGAACTTGGCTTTCGAGGTCTTTCAGGAAAAGTTTGATCACGTTTTCTTTGACCTGATTGAAGACCAGTTCGGGATCTTTCATCAGACGGCCGGCAACGGTCTTGATAACAGGCTCCAGCATCAGCAGGTTTTCCACTTCGGCAACGTTAGGAACATAGATATGCTGTTCGCGCAGGTAAGCTATTTCTCCTTCCGTGCGACGGTCACGGTCAACGATCCCTTTGGAATCCAGCGTATGGAAATCTTTCAGTTGGGCGAAAGCCTTTGTCGTTTCGATTACTTTTTGGCAACCTCCCATCGGTTTTACCTTGTAGTCGGGAAAGATAAGCGGGTAGAGGCGGCTGTCTATGCTGTTGGAGTCGGTCCCTTCGATGAATAAGATCGGTTTGCGGCTGCCTAAGATCTCCATATAGACCTCTTCCGGGAAGCTGTCATTGTTTTCGATCAGTTCGTAGTCCCATATCCGGGAGTCTCCATTGTAAGAACGTATCCAGAGGCGCTTGCTGTTGTCGCGGGAGGCGGCGAAGTCGATGTCGTGCGTTAGATACACGTATGTGCAGTCCGGGCGCATGGCTTCTATCTCGTCCCACAAAGGATTTTTGATGGAGTCGTGGAGCAGGACTTCCGGCTCTTCAATGATTAACAACGCATTGTCGGGAGCACAGAGCACGGCGCCTATCAGATAGAACACCAGCTTTTCACCGTCGCTCATCCGGCCGGCCGTATAAGAGTCTCCGTCGATGCTGGTGGAGGTTAGTTCAATAAAACCCGATTTGCGTACCAGGCGGTTATGCGGGAACATCTTCTCCCAAATCGTCTGGATACGGTCTATCTTGGTAACCGGCGGCAATAGATCAGGGGCCAGCTTGCTTTCTTCTTTATACTGGACGGCAGCTTCGAATTCTTCCGTTTGCAAATGCAGGATCAACTTTTCATATTCTGACATACGTGGTATGAAAAGTCGCTCCGCAATCATGGACTGAAGCCGTGTCAGCTCGTTGCCGTTGGCAGGAGTCTTGTTCTCTTCGCTGCAAAGGAAGAGGGAATGCATTCCGGATATCCATACGCTTTGTCCGGCGTAGCGTTGGTGCAAGTTTCTGCCGAAGGAGCTTTTACCGGCCCCGTTTGCCCCGATTACGACCAGCACTTTTGTGTCAAGGGTAATGGGGGCTGAAGTATTTTGATTGGTAGGAAGAATTAAATCCATAACAGGTCTCCAATTAGTTTCCCCAAAGGTAAATAAAAATTTCATTGGTAGGAAACAAAAATTCCATAAGCATGGAACAAGAGTTTCATGCTTATGGAACTTTATTTTCTTTTGTATGTACGGACGGTTTAGTAAGCCCGTGCGAACAATACGCGCTGTGCGGAAGGTCTGCCGGTTACCATGCATTTGCCCGGAGTCTTGTCGCCTTCCAGCGGAATACAGCGGATCGTGGCTTTCGTTTCGTTCTTCACCTGCTCTTCAGTTTCGGGAGTTCCATCCCAGTGAGCCATGATGAAGTAGCCCTCTTCGATCTTTTCCTTGAACTCTTCGTAGGTGTCGACTGTAATAGTCTTTTCCGTGCGGTGGTCGAGTGCTTTTTGGAAGATGTTTTTCTGGATTTCTTCCAACAGGTTCTGAACATATGTTTCGATGTTGTCGCAAGTTACGGTTTCTTTCTCCAGTGTATCACGACGCATCACTTCGATCGTATTGTTTTCCAAGTCGCGTCCGCCCATAGCCAGACGTACGGGAACGCCTTTCAGTTCGTATTCGGCGAACTTCCATCCCGGTTTCTTGTTGTCGGCATTGTCGAATTTGACCGAGATGCCTAACGCTTTCAGCTTGGCAACGATGCCGTTTACCTTTTCGCTGATCTGCGCCAACTGTTCTTCGCTGCGGTAGATCGGGATGATTACCACTTGGATAGGAGCGAGGTGAGGCGGCAATACCAGACCGTTATCGTCGGAGTGGGACATGATCAGGGCGCCGATCAGACGGGTTGAAACCCCCCATGAAGTCGCCCAGGCGTAGTCGCTCTTTCCGTTCTTGTCGATAAAGGTAACGTCGAACGCCTTGCCGAAATTCTGTCCCAAGAAGTGGGAAGTTCCAGCTTGCAGCGCTTTTCCGTCCTGCATCATCGCTTCGATCGTGTAGGTGTCCAATGCACCTGCGAAACGTTCGCTTGCAGATTTGACACCTTTGATGACCGGCATCGCCATATAGTTTTCGGCAAAGTCAGCATATACACCTTGCATCTTCTTTGCTTCGATTTCGGCTTCTTCGCGTGTCGCGTGAGCAGTATGTCCTTCCTGCCACAGGAATTCTGCGGTACGGAGGAAGAGGCGGGTACGCATTTCCCAACGCATCACGTTTGCCCATTGGTTGCAAAGAATAGGCAGGTCGCGGTAAGACTGGATCCAATTACGATAGGTGTTCCAGATAATTGTCTCGGATGTCGGACGGATAATCAGTTCTTCTTCCAGCTTGGCGGCCGGATCGACTACGACACCTGTGCCGTCGTGGTTTGTTTTCAGACGATAATGCGTTACAACGGCACATTCTTTGGCGAAGCCTTCTACATGTTCGGCTTCCTTGCTCAGGAATGATTTCGGGATCAGCAAGGGGAAGTAAGCGTTTACGTGGCCTGTTTCCTTGAACATATCGTCGAGGATACGTTGCATCTTTTCCCAAATTGCATATCCGTAAGGCTTGATCACCATACAGCCGCGTACTGCAGAATTCTCTGCCAGATCCGCTTTGATTACCAGATCCTGGTACCACTGCGAGTAGTTCACACTTCTCGGAGTCAGTTCTTTCAGCTCTTTTGCCATTTCCTTATAATTCTATATGTTTTTCTATTAATTCCAAAATATAACGCGCAAAGGTACAAAATTGGATTGACAATTGATAATTGACAATTGACAATTCATGCAATTCAATACGTCGTTTTGATAAAAAGCAATAAAAAAGGCCACTCCGTGAGAAGCAGCCTTTTATTTATGGATAAGGATTATTCTTATTTGTAAGCTTCGCCCTTAACGGCAGCGATGCCCGGAAGAACTTTGCCTTCGATGGCTTCCAGCAGAGCGCCACCACCTGTAGAAACGTAAGAAACGCCGCTTGCCAGGCCGAACTTGTTGACACAAGCTACAGAGTCGCCGCCACCTACTAATGAGAATGCACCGTTCTTGGTTGCTTCAACGATAGCTTCGCCAACTGCGCGGGAACCGTCTGTAAAGTTTTCGAATTCGAATACGCCGGTAGGACCGTTCCACAGGATCGTCTTGGAGTTCTTGATAACCTCGGCATAAAGAGCGATTGTCTTCGGACCGATATCAAGGCCTTCCCATCCGTCGGGAATTTCGTTTACGTCAGCATAAGCAGTCTTGGCATCGTTGCTGAAATCGTCAGCGATCTTAGCGTCGATGGCCAATACCAAGTTTACACCTTTTTCTTTTGCTTTCTTCATAAGATCGAGCGCCAGGTCCAGCTTATCATCTTCGCAGATTGATTTACCGATCTTGCCACCCATAGCCTTCGTGAAAGTGTAAGTCATACCGCCGGTGATGATCAGGTTGTCTACCTTGTTCAACAGGTTCTCGATGATTTCGATCTTGGAAGAAACTTTGGAACCACCCATGATTGCAGTAAACGGACGAGTGATGTCGTTCAATACCTTTTCAACAGCTTTTACTTCTTTTTCCATCAGGTAGCCGAACATCTTGTGGTCAGTGTCGAAGTAATCGGCGATCAATGCCGTAGAAGCGTGAGCGCGATGAGCTGTACCGAATGCGTCATTTACATAGCAGTCGGCATAAGATGCCAATCTCTTTGTAAATTCTTTCTGGCTTTCCTTAACGGCTTTCTTGGCTGCTTTCTTTTCTTCGTCCGTAGCATCTTCAGCCAAACCTCTCGGCTTGCCTTCTTCTTCTGCATAGAAACGAAGGTTTTCAAGCAACAATGCTTCGCCCGGTTGCAGGGCGGCAGCCTTGGCACCGGCTTCTTCGCCGATACAATCGTTAGCAAACTGAACATCAACACCCAACAGTTCGGAAACGTGTTTTAGGATGTGTTTCAGTGAATATTTGTCAGTAACGCCTTTCGGACGTCCTAGGTGAGAACCGATAATTACACTGCCGCCGTCTGCCAAAATCTTTTTCAAAGTAGGAAGGGCGGCACGGATACGAGTGTCGTCTGTGATGTTGAAGTTTTCGTCCAGAGGAACGTTGAAGTCAACTCTTACAAATGCCTTTTTGCCGGCAAAATTGAAATTGTCAATTGATTGCATAACTCTTATATTTAAGTTCTATATTAAAATATCACGCTTAGCGGACGCAAACTTACATAAAAATATTTTATTTCGTTGTTTCATGTTCTATAATTATTGGCTTGAATGTAAAACTTCCTTACGCTTCGGTCAAAACATATGGGGAAGTGGGGAGCAGGGGGTGTAATTTTTTTTTAATACTTTTAATAGACAGTAATAAAGAAGACTTCTATATTTGTCGCCAGCTATTGATAAACAATTTTGTACTAAAATTTTTTATAGTAATGCGAACGAATCATCTTAATCTATTACTTGTACTCGTACTTGTATTATTTCCGATGAGTACACGCGCATATGGCGCTGATGAATGTGTGATGTTGTATACTCCCTACACTAAGATTGCGGTTCCGCCGGGAGAGTCTATCAATTACAGTGTTGACGTCATTAATAATTGTGGCGAAGTGAAGAATGCCTCTATTTCCGTCTTAGGAATGCCGCGAGGTTGGAAGTATGAGATGAAAGCCGGAGGTTGGACAGTCGATCAGATATCCGTTCTGCCGGGTGAAAAGAAGAATTTCTCTTTCAAGGTGGATGTCCCGTTTAAAGTAAATAAAGGAACGTACCATTTTACGCTGACTGCCCCTGGCGTGGCGGAATTGCCGTTGACTGTGACTGTCTCCGAACAGGGAACTTATCAAACTGAATTTGTGACAAAGCAACCCAATATGCAAGGCAATTCGAAATCAACCTTCAATTTTAACACGACGTTGAAAAATCAGACAGCAGACCAGCAGCTATATGCATTGATGGCAGACGTTCCGAGAGGATGGAATGTCACTTTCCGGGTTGCGGGCAAGCAAGCCACTTCTGCACAAGTGGAAGCCAATGCGACGGAAAATATCAGTATCGATATTAATCCGGCGGCTAATGTGCAGGCGGGCACTTATAAGATTCCGGTCCGTGCGACAACTAGTTCGACCTCTGCCGATATCGAGTTGGAGGTGGTTGTCACTGGTTCCTATGATATCGAGCTGACGACTCCGAGGGGATTGTTGAGCGCGGAGATTACGGCAGGAGATATGAAACGCATTGATCTGCTCGTACGCAACAATGGGTCTGCCGAACTGAAAGATGTCCAGTTGACAGCCTCTAAGCCGGTTGACTGGGAAGTCACCTTTGAACCTTCTAAAATAGAGAAACTGACGGCCGGTGGCACGACGAATGTTACTGCGACGATAAAAGCATCCGGAAAGGCCCTTCCAGGCGATTATGTGACGAAGATGACGGCCAAGACGCCTGAAGTCAATACGACTGCGGAGTTCCGCATATCCGTTCATACTCCTATGGTTTACGGTTGGTTGGGGATTTTGATTATTATGCTCGTGTTGGGCGGTGTGTATTATCTGTTCCGTAAATATGGAAGGAGGTAAATCATGTGCCAGTATGTGATCGAACTTACCGGTTTGACGAAAAAGTATGGAGACTTTACTGCCGTGAACGACTTGAACTTGCAGATTCGCAAAGGTGAGATATTCGGGTTGCTGGGGCCGAACGGGGCAGGGAAATCGACGACCATACTGATGATGCTGGGCCTGACCGAACCGACAACTGGTTCCGTAAAGGTATGTGATATCGACTCCACCACTCATCCGATAGAAGTGAAGCGCAAAGTAGGATATCTGCCGGAGGATGTGGGTTTCTACGAGGATATGACAGGAATCGAGAACCTTGTTTATACAGCCGCCCTTAATGGTATCCGGAGGAAAGAAGCGCGTGAGAAAGCAGAGCGGTTGCTTGATCGGATAGGATTGGTGAAGGAAGCGGATAAAAAGGCCGGTAAATATTCCAAAGGGATGCGTCAACGTCTTGGATTAGCCGATGTGCTGATAAAAAGCCCTGAAGTAATTATTCTGGATGAACCGACTTCCGGGATAGATCCGGCCGGTGTGCAGGAATTTATGGATCTGATCCGGCAGTTGAGCCGGGAAGAGGGATTGACCGTCCTGTTTTCTTCCCATCATCTGAACCAGGTCCAACAAGTTTGCGACCGGGTAGGATTGTTTGGAGGGGGAAAGTTGCTGGCGGAGGTCGAACTGACATATTTGCATAAGACTGAGCATGGGCTTGACCATATCTATAATCAATATTTCGGGGGAGGACGCGGCCATGAGTAATACGAATCATCCTTTTTGGGTTATTGTCAATAAAGAAATCTCCGATTATGTGAGAAGCTGGCGTTTTATTATCCTGATCGCTATCATTGCACTGACATGTATGGGTTCGTTGTATACGGCTCTGACAAATATCCGTGAAGCGATAAAGCCGAATGATCCTGATGGAGCGTTCCTTTTTCTGAAACTGTTTACGGTTTCGGACGGGACGTTGCCTTCTTTTGCTGTGTTTATCAGTTTTTTAGGACCATTGTTAGGAATTTCATTAGGGTTCGATGCCATTAATTCGGAACAAAATAAAGGGACGTTGAGCCGTATATTGTCTCAGCCGATTCACCGGGATTATTTGATTAATGCGAAGTTTGTGGCGGCTTTGGCTGTAATTGGCATCATGCTGTTCATGTTGGGATTCTTGGTTATGGGATTCGGACTGATTGCGATCGGAATCCCGCCTACGGCTGAAGAGTTTATGCGTGTCGTCTTCTTTCTGTTCGTAAGCCTCTTTTATGTGGCATTCTGGTTGAACTTGTCGATATTCTTTTCAATCCGTTTTAAACAAGCGGCAACTTCGGCATTGGCTTGTGTGGCGATCTGGTTGTTTTTCAGCGTGTTCTATAATATGATTATCAACCTTGTCGGAAAGGCATTGAGTCCTTCGGCTTGGGCTTCTGACTATCAGGTGATCGCTTACCAGCGGTTTATGTTGAATTTGCTGCGTTTTGCACCGAGTGAGTTGTTTAATGAAGCGACGATGACATTGCTGATGCCTTCCGTGAGGAGTCTGGGGCCGCTGACGATGGAGCAGGTGCATGGCGCGATTCCAAGTCCGTTGCCTTTAGGCCAGAGCCTTTTGGTCGTTTGGCCGCAACTGACCGGATTGATTGCTGCGACAGTTGTATGTTTTGCTTTGTCGTATGTCTCTTTTATGAGGAAAGAAGTACGGTCAAGGTAAATAATATGCCAATTCGTAAATGTGCCGATGAATAGGAAACTCCTGTTGATCGGCACATTTACGAATTGGCATATTCTCATTATTTATCGTTCTGTTAATTTGAAACGCAGGCGTAGCCGTCCGTCGGTGTAATCGTATGTGAGCATTTTGAAATGTCCGATTTCTGACGTGTTATTGACATGTGCTCCGATACACGCGCAAGTGTCATAGTCTCCGATGCGGACAATGCGCAATGTCTCGCTTGCGTCTTCCGGCAACTTGCTGAGATCGACGATCTTTCCGGCTTCCGCTTTCGGCACAAATTCGATTGTAACCGGCAGATGCCGGTCGATCACCTCATTTATCCGACGTTCTACTTCTTCCATCATTTCGGCGGTCGGTTCTTCCTGCAATTCGTAGTCGCATTTGCTCTTTTTCCGTTCTATATGTGCATTCTTTGAACGGGGACAACCGAACATGCGAACCATCGTCTGGTTCAATATATGTTCAGCCGTATGCATAGGAGGATATTCCTGTTTGTTGTGCTCGTTTAATTGGATTTCCTGTTCCATTGTTCTATTTCCTTCTTTAATATACTATATACATTAACATTCACGTATTCACCGGAAGTCAGCAATTCGCCTTCCCGTTCCGTACCTTCCAGTGTGAATCCCAATCGCTTCGGGATAGCGTTGCTCGGAATGTTGCCGACGGCGCACCGGATTTGGATGCGGTTCATGTTCCGTTCGCGCACGGCCCATTGGCAGAGATAACGGACGGTATTCGTGACGATCCCTTTTCCCCGGTAGGCGGGAAGCAGCCAGTAGCCTATTTCCGTTCGCCGGTTAGGGGCATCGGAGAAGTGAAACCCGGCCAGCCCGCAAATAGCTTCCCCTTGTTCCAAAATGTAGACCGGATCGCGCTGTTCGTAAGGGACAGCTAATACGGATTGCAGGAATCCTTGTTCATCTGCAACACCCTTGAGCCCGTCGACAAAAGGCAGCCAGATGCGCAGATCTTCCCGGTTTTTATCAATCGCTTCGAAAATCAGGGTTGCATCTTCAAAAGTTGCTTCCCGGATCGTATAATCGGAAATGCCTATCGGGTGGGAGTAAGGGCGGATCGTCTTTTCGAAAGCTTTCCTTGCACTGTTGTTCCGGTAATACACTTCGCCACAGTATTTGAATCCCAACGTGTCGATCAGGCGAAGCATATAAGCATTGTCATATTTCGTATCTACGCGGAAATTGTAGACACCTTTCTTTCGGCTTACTTCTTCTGCTTGCAACATAAACTGTTTTGCCATGCCCTGCCGTTTCATCTCGTCGGCAATGGCCAGGCGGTGGACGATGACATAAGGCAGATCGTTCGACCATTTGCCTTCTATATCTTTATAGACAGGTTCACCGTCGAATGAAATGACTCCGTATGCAACAACCCGGTCTTCCCGGCAAATGACGTATCCGTTTCCGTCTTGTATGTCTTGACGGATATGTTCGATTGCAGGGTAGTTCTCGTCCCATTGTTGACTTCCAAGGCGTTGCATTTGGGCTTTTGCTTGTCCGATGATTTGCCAGATTCGTTCGATATCTGTCTCTTCTGCTTTTCGGAATATGTCAGATGGTATACTTGAGATTGCCATTTGTCTTTTGATTTTATTGTAATGAATCCTCAAAGATAGTTTTTATTTTATTATTCCAAATAGAGGCAATCAGTCCTTGTCTTTAGCACGGGCATTTCTATATAAAGTCTTTAGCAAAACAACTATCATACTATCATAATTGAGTTTATGTGATTGTAAAACAGTATGTTATTCTATGATAGTTCTTGCTTTTAACTATCATTCATCTATCATAACTATCATGGGTGAAAAGTGATAAGGCATTATATATCAGTATTTTATCAAATGATGGATATGTTCTGAAGCTGATACAAAACAGATTAAAGAGGCTCATTTTTTCATGAAGACAAGCTACTTTTTAGGCAAAAACAACTTGAAAAGTTTCTTCAGACCCGGGTGGAAGGGCATGGGAGATCCGGGTGTGGAGGAGGTGGAGACCCGGATCTACGTGAAACCGGAACGGGGATGTGGAGCTGTTTATCTGCCTTGTTTGAGGAGATTTTATGCACTGTTTCTGATTATAATCCAGTGGATTACCTTGTGTATCCTCCCATGGCATGATCGCTTCCTTCTTTATTGGAAAGAGAATGTTAAAAAGATAAGTCGGTAAGGTCGTTTTCATAAACATTTGCTATTCTTAACCCGGTAATTCCAATCAAAACAGTTTAATTTTTGTTATAAAGATAGATTTAAGTCTGAAACGGTCTAAACAAATTATTAGGTATGATACGAAAACTTTTGATTCGGGATCTGACTCTCCGGGATGGTCAGCAATCTGCTTTTGCGACGCGAATGTCACAAAAACAGATAGACAAAGTGCTTCCTTTTTATAGGGAAGCCGGTTTTTATGCGATGGAAATATGGGGTGGTGCCGTGCCCGATTCTATCATGCGATATTTGGGAGAAGATCCCTGGGAGCGGTTGGAGAAAATAAAAGCTTCGGTAGGGAATACCTCTAAGTTGACGGCCCTTTCACGCGGACGTAACTTGTTTGGTTACAATCCTTATCCCGATAAGATTATTAAAGGCTTCTGTCGCAATTCTATAGAATCCGGATTGGATATCATGCGCATATTTGATGCGCTGAATGATGTGGAGAATATAAAATCGACAGTCAAATATGTAAAACGCTTCGGAGGAATGGCTGATTGTGCCGTCTGTTACACGATTGATCCGTATCACTCGGCTGTTGAAAGAATTGTCGCAGCTTTACACGGGCATCCGTTGCATAAGCCTGTTTTTACAAATGAATACTTCTTGGATAAAGCGCTTCAAATGGAGGCTTTAGGAGCCGATATGATCACGATTAAGGATATGAGTGGCCTGATTCCACCGGGAAGAAGCGCTGAAATAGTACGTTTGTTCAAAAAACATCTCAAAGTTCCGGTAGATTTTCATACTCATTGTACGCCAGGATATGGTCTGGCTTCGGTTTTGGCCGCTATTGTCAACGGGGTGGATGTTGTCGATACCAATATCTGGTATTTCGCCGGTGGAACGGCTGCTCCGGCAATTGAACTGGTGTACGTGTTCTGTAAGAAAATGGGGATCGAGCTGGATATCAATATGGAGGCGATCGCGAAAATCAATGCTCATCTGTTGGATATCCGCAAAGAGTTGTCTGTTTTCGATATGGCAAAACAACTACCTAAGCCATTTAACCCTTTGACAGACAGAATACCGACTGAGATCGACCGTTTTTTTAACGATGCGATCGACGCAGCCCGGAAAGACAAAGAGGAAGATTTGCTTATCTTCTGCCGTGCCATAGAAGAATATTTTGGTTTCCCTGAACCGAATGAACTGGTGAAGAAGGCCCAGATACCGGGAGGTATGTATACGAATATGGTAGCTCAGTTGAAGCAATTAGGACAGTTGGACTTGTTGGAAAAAGCAATGTCGTTGATCCCCCAGGTGCGTATGGATGCAGGTTTGCCGCCTTTGGTAACGCCGACAAGCCAGATCATCGGGGCTCAAGCAGTATCGTGCGCGTTGGATCAACTGAAAGGACGTCCGATGTACAGTAATCCGTCCAACCAATTCGTCGCTCTGGTAAAAGGAGAGTATGGAAAGACGCCGGTTCCGATTGATCCGGAATTTCGTTTGAAGATTACGGGTTCGCGGGATGAGGTCCCCTATGATCCTTCCGATTATGAAATGCAGGAGAATCCCGTAATAGAAGAAGTTGGTGTCCAATTGGCTGAGAACGAAAAAGAGGTCTTGCTTCTGGAGCTTTTCCCGATGATGGCGCATAATTTCCTGGCGAAGAAGAAGCAGAAACAAGTGCATGTTGCCACATGATATCAGATTGTTTTTATGTATTTAAGAGCTTTTCCCCGGCTATTCGTCCGGAGGAAAGCTTTTTTGTTTTACATTTGTCTGCCGGAAATAAGCTGGAGTCGAAATGGGAAAGAGGTACAGGATAATTCTGTTTTTGTTTTTTACTGCAAATATGGTTTTTGCGGAAAGTAACCTCGACTCTTTATTAGTCAATTTGGATCAAACGATTCTCCAGCATGAGATTTATAAAGACAGGAGAGAAGCCCGGATCCGTGAATTGAAAGGAAAAGCAACCAAGACAGCTCCGAACTCTATTGCCGCTTATCAGCTCAACGATAGCATTTATCGGGAATATAAATCTTATATGTGCGATTCGGCTGTCCTCTATCTGACCAAAAATATCAGGATCGCCCGTAATTTGCGTGATCAGGAGCGGGAGTACAAAAGTAAATTGCTGTTAGCCTCCCTGCATGCTGCAACTGGCATGTACCAAGAAGCGATCGATGTATTGGAGGAAGTCCGCCGTGAAGATTTGCCAGCTTCTCTTACCCGTGATTATTACGCTTGCAAAGAACAGGTATACAGGGAGATCTCCGGTAATTCCCGTGATCCGCAAAGTATACGCCGCTATGAAGATAAATCTTTCGTCTATCGGGATTCTTTAGCGATGATGTTGCCGGAAGATGCCGGCAAGCGGGTTGAGTTGCAGGAACTGGCTTTGAGGGCTGACGGACGTACTGATGAAGCCCTTCGGATCAATGATACACGTTTGGCAAAAATTCCGTTCGGAACTCCTGAATATGCACTTACTTCTTATCAGCGTGCGATGATCTACCGCCAGAAAAAAGATCGGGAAAAAGAAAAGTATTATTTGGCCCTTTCTTCCTTGTCAGATATTCAGTCGGCTATCACAGATCATGCTTCCTTGTGGATGTTGGCTGATTTATTGCTTAAAGATGGCGATATCGAGCGTGCTTATCATTATATCCGTTTTTCTTGGGATGAGACGAACCGGTTTCGTGCCCGCTCAAGAAGTTGGCAGAGTGCGGATATCCTTTCGTTGATCGATAAGAACTACCAGGCTACGATAGAAGGGAAGAACCGGATACTGGTCACATATCTGACGCTGATCAGTGTACTTACCTTGTTATTGATCTCTGCCATCGTCTATATATATCGGCAGATGAAGCGACTGGCGGAGGCCCGCAATCATTTGCAGGAGACAAACGAGCAGTTGAAGGTGCTGAACGGCGAATTGTATCAGATGAACGATCGTTTGCAGTCCGCCAACCTCGAACTGTCTGAATCCAACCGGATCAAGGAGGAATATATCGGGCGTTTCATGAGTCTGTGTTCTTCTTATATCGATAAACTCGACGGTTATCGCCGTATGGTTTATAAAATGGTTTCTTCCGGACAGATCGGGGAACTGGTTAAAGTTACCCGATCGTCAAAGGGTTTGGAGGCGGAGCTGAATGCACTTTATAAGAATTTTGATACTGCATTTCTCCATCTGTTCCCGAATTTTGTGACACAATTTAATTTACTTTTGCTTGAAGATGAGCAGGTGGTACTGAAAAGGGACGAGTTGCTGAATACGGAACTTCGTATTTTTGCGTTGATCCGTTTGGGGATAAACGACAGTTCTCAGATAGCCGAATTCCTTCGCTATTCGGTGAATACCATCTATAATTATCGGGCAAAAGTAAAGAACAAGGCATGCGTTTCCAGGGATGATTTCGAGAATTTAGTCCGGGAAATTCATTAATCCTTTTATATTTGATCCACTTTTTTAGTAATATAAAAGATTTGTATCTTGTTGTTAAATAGATATTTGAGTGTTTTGTCTGTCCACTTATTTATTCACCGTCTCCTTTAGCTTTCCTTTTCTTCTTAATTTTGAATCACACATTTCAGGTCAGCAGATTATTCATTAAAAAAGTAATACGCATGGAAAAGAACATAGGGGAGTATCTTTCCCGCAAAAGTACGGAAGTGATTGCTATAGTGGCTTGTATCGGTTTGATCATAACTATTATTCTGGCTGCCGGGTCAATCAGGACTGAGCAGGAGAAGGCTCATATGGTCTTGCATTCAAGCTGTCTGCAAACGAAATAGGCAGATGCTTGTTTTCTAAAAAGAGTGTTTTAATTTCTCTATATATAATTTATATCCGGTTCCTGTGCATAGTAGTAGGAATCGGATTTTTTTTTATGTGTCTGAGAATCAGAAATGGAGGAATGAAATACGAAAAAAATAAAAAGAAATGAAATGAAAAACTTGCATAATTCAAATAAACCATCTACTTTTGCACCCGTCTTAGAGACAAGGAGAGATGGCAGAGTGGTCGATTGCGGCGGTCTTGAAAACCGTTGAACTGAGAGGTTCCGGGGGTTCGAATCCCTCTTTCTCCGCTGAAAGCAGCAAAAGCTGCTTTTTACGTTTTATGGAGGCAGGTTGCTTCTTGATATACATAATCAACCGAAAAGGAGAGATGCTCGAGTGGTTGAAGAGGCACGCCTGGAAAGCGTGTAAACCCCTAAAGGGTTTCGCGGGTTCGAATCCCGCTTTCTCCGCAAAGTCCTGATGATTTATTATCGTCGGGACTTTTTCTTTATGGGATTAATTAACGGTATTTTGAAATAAGATATGGATTCTTTATCTTTGCAAAAAGTTTTTTAGGGAAGGAATGTTAGTAACTACCGTGGATAAAAAGATAAAGTTTTACCAGCGTGTGATTTTGATGATCATGTTGGTCTTTATGCCGTTTTATTCAGTTGGCAGCGATTTCTTTCTGGAAGGTTTCCCAAGTTCTTCCATCGAGGTGGTAGAGAATGGAGTGCATGATGTACTTGATTTTGACGATAATGCCTCGTTGCGTACTGTCCGGCAGGAACAGATTCAAATCCAACAGTTTGTTGCAGACTTTATAGCCGACTGGCTGACTATAATAAATGTGCATGAGCTGATTCATTCTCTTGAATTGCAGCAATGTGCATTCTTACCTATATTTTATCAACTTCATAAAACCCAGAGTTTTGTCTGGTTTTGTTCCTATCTGATTTAGGTCTTATCCGATTCTTTTTATTTTTCAGAGCGTGTATGGGTATGTTGTGCCGGTATGCGGAAGGCTTTGTCGTATCCCTGATATTGCACGCTTTATCATGTTTATAATTATAACCTAAAAATAAACTAATCAGAAACGATTTATGACGAGAAGATTATTTTTTAACTATTTACCTTTTTTGTTTTTAATAGCCAGCTTTTTTACCTCTTGTAACCGGAGCCATGAAAAAAAATCCGGAAGTAAAAACAATACGCTGGTGGTGAAGCTGGTAGCTACGAGTATCGAAGTGGCCCAATCGTATGTGGCTGATGTTCAGGCTGTCCAGTTTGTGGAGGTTAAACCGAAAGTGGAAGGGTTCGTTGAAGATGTCTTGGTTGACGAAGGAGAGCACGTGAAGAAGGGACAGGTCTTGTTCAAGCTTTCCTCTGCCGAACTGTATGAAGAGGTCAAAGAGGCGCAGGCCAATTATAAGCAAGTACAGGCCGAGTTGAAAATGGCGGAAGTCGAAGTGGACCGTGTAAAGCGCTTGGTGGAAAAGGACATCATTTCGCCGATCCGCTTGGAACAGGCATTAGCGGAAGCCGATGTCGCCCGTTTGCGGGTACAGCAGGCCAAATCGCGTTTGCTTCGTGCGGAAACGAATTATTCCTATACGACCATCACATCTCCTTTTGAAGGGTATGTGGACCGTATACCGTTTAAGGTCGGTAGCTTGGTCACGCCGTCCAGCTTGTTGACCTCCCTGACGGATGTTTCGGAAATGTTTGCCTATTTCAAGATCAACGAGAAAGAATATCTTGAATATAAACGTACGCAGTTGAGCGGAGTGGAGCAACCGGAGTATAATAACTTGGAATTGATCCTGTCGGATCAGACAACCTATCCGTACAAAGGAACGGTCGAAACCGTAGAAGGTGATTTTGAACGCGGTACGGGTTCCATTGCTTTTCGTGCGCGTTTTGCCAATCCGGACCGCCTGTTGCGACATGGTGTTTCGGGTAAAATCCGTATGCTGACAGAAATGGAAGACGTGATACTGGTCCCGCAACGTTCGACATTCGAGATTCAGGATTTTACTTACGTGTATACTGTTGATGAAGAAGGCAAAGTGAGTGTCCGCAGTTTCGAACCACTCTCTCGTCACGGTGCCTATTATGTAACGAAAGACCTGCCTGACAATACGCTGATCGTTTATGAAGGAGTCCAGCAAGTGAGTGACGGGATGGTTATTACGCCTGAGATTGTGGACGCCGAAACGGTCCGTAAACAATTGGAATTGTCTGATGAAGTCGAAAATAATAAGTAAGCCGTATGTTTGAAATATTCATCAGACGCCCGATTCTGTCCGGTGTCATTTCTGTTGTGATTGTTTTTCTGGGTTTGCTGGCTATTACCTCTTTGCCGATTACCCAGTTTCCCGATATTGTTCCGCCTTCCGTTACGGTGACGGCCCGTTATACGGGAGCCAATGCCGATGTGATGGCTAAAACTGTGGCGACTCCCTTGGAACGTGCTATCAATGGTGTGCCTGGAATGACCTATATGACGACCGTTTGTACGAATGACGGTATGTCGCTGACGACGATCTATTTTAAGGTAGGAACCGATCCGGATGTCGCCTCCGTGAATGTGCAGAACCGTGTGACGACAGTCCTCGACGAACTCCCTGAAGAAGTGATCCGTGCCGGTGTGATTACCGAGAAAGAAGTAAACAGTATGTTGATGTATCTGAACATCATGAGCACGGACAGTTCGCATACCGAGAAGTTTGTGTACAATTTTGCCGATATCAATATCCTGCGTGAGCTGAAGCGAATCGATGGGGTCGGTTTTGTCGAGATCATGGGAAGCCGCGATTATGCGATGCGCGTGTGGCTGAACCCCAACCGGCTGGCAGCCTATAATATGTCACCGCAGGAAGTGACCGCCGCTATCCGTTCGCAAAATATCGAAGCTGCTCCTGGGAAGACCGGTATCAGTTCGGATAAGATTCCGCAGCAGTTGCAATATGTATTGCAATATAGCGGGAAGTTCAGCACTCCCGAAGAATATGGCGAGATCGTGTTGAAGGCTTTGCCGGACGGTTCGGTTCTCCGGTTGAAGGATGTGGCGACGATTGAGTTCGATTCGGAAGACTATAATATGATTTCCATGACCGACGGCAAGCCTTCCGCCTCTATCATGATCAAGCAGCGTCCGGGTTCGAATGCCCGTGAGGTGATTCAGAATATCAAAGCCAAGATGGAGGAAATCAAGGAAAGCAGTTTTGCCCCCGGAATGGATTATAATATATCGTACGATGTTTCGCGATTTCTGGATGCTTCGATTTCGGTTGTGCTTCGGACGTTGTTGGAAGCCTTTTTGCTGGTGTTTATCGTGGTATATTTGTTCCTGCAGGATTTCCGTTCGACGTTGATTCCGGCGATAGCCGTTCCTGTTTCGCTTGTCGGGACTTTCTTCTTTATGCAGATGTTGGGTTTCTCCATCAATATGCTGACACTGTTCGCACTGGTGCTGGCAATCGGTATCGTGGTCGATAATGCCATTGTCGTGGTGGAGGCGGTACATGTGAAGATGCACAACGAAAAACTTCCACCGGCAAAAGCCACCGAAGCCGCCATTCGTGAAATCGGCGGGGCGATTATTGCCATTACCCTGGTGATGTCTGCCGTGTTCGTCCCGGTAGGCTTTATGTCCGGTACGGTCGGTATTTTCTACCGTCAGTTTTCGTTGACGCTGGCAGTGGCGATTGTCATTTCGGGCGTGAATGCCTTGACGCTGTCTCCCGCACTCTGCGCCTTGATGCTGAAGCCTGTCTCGCATGACAAAAAGGTGAAGAAAAGTTTGTTGGCGCGTTTCTTCGACGGATTCAATAAGCGCTACGATCATCTGGAACGCCGTTATAAGATCAATCTGCGTTTGTTCCTGAACAGGCGTTTCCTGACCTATGCGTCGTTGATTATTTTCTGTCTGGCAACATGGGGTATGACGTTTGTGTTGCCTTCGGGTTTTATCCCTAATGAAGACCAGGGAATGATCTATGTGAATGTCGATGCGCCTCCCGGAGCGACTCTCGAACGTTCGGAAGCTGCTTTGAGCAAAGTGCAGGCCGCTCTGTTGCCGTTGGAAGAAGTGGAAACGGTTTCCACATTGGCAGGCTACAGCTTGATGACGGAAACGGAAGGAGCCAGTTTTGGCATGGGGATGATCAACTTGAAGCCTTGGAACGAACGCGAGCAGACGGCCGAGGAACTGATGCGCGTCTATGCTGACCGCGTGTCGCATATCAAGGATGCGGATATCCAGTTCTTCCTTCCACCGACGGTTCCCGGTTTCGGTAATGCCAGCGGTTTCGAACTTCGTTTGCAGGATAAGACTGCCGGGACATTTGCCGAGTTGGACGAAGTGGCCAAATCGTTTGTGGCCAAGCTGAATGCCGATCCTCGTTTGTCGGGTGTCACATCCGGTTTCAATCCGAACTTCCCGCAATATCTGCTGCGGGTCGATCTGGCCAAAGCGGCAAAACTGGGAATTGATGTGAACGAGTCGATGGAAACTTTGCAATCCTATGTCGGGAGTTTCTATTCTTCCAACTTCGTCCGTTTCGGGCAAATGTACAAGGTGATGTTGCAGGCTGCTCCCGAATATCGTATGAATCCGGAGGATCTGTTCGGTTTGTATGCTAAAAATAAAGAGGGGAACATGGTTCCGTATTCCAACTTCATGACAATGGAGCGCGTGTATGGTCCGAGTCAGATTACCCGTTATAACCTGTTTACTTCGGCCATGATTACCGGTGAACAAGCACCGGGAGTCAGCTCGGGGGAAGCCTTGGAAGCCGTAGAGGAGATTGCTGCCGAAGTGTTGCCGAGAGGCTACGATATAGAATGGTCCGGCGTTGCCCGTGAGGAGAAAGAATCCGGTGGACAATCCTTGGTTATTTTCGCGATCTGTCTGGTCTTTGTCTATCTTCTTCTGGCGGCCCAGTATGAAAGCCTTTTGCTGCCGCTTCCGGTTATCCTCTCGCTTCCGGCAGGTGTGTTCGGATCATTCCTTTTACTATATGCGGTGGGACTGGAGAATAATATTTATGCTCAGGTGGCACTCGTGATGCTGATCGGCCTCTTAGGTAAGAATGCGATCCTGATTATCGAGGTGGCGAACCAGTGCCGCAAGGAAGGCGTCAGCATTATGGGAGCGGCCATCCAAGGGGCAACCAGCCGTTTGCGTCCGATTCTGATGACTTCTTTTGCTTTTATCAGCGGTTTGATCCCGTTGGCGGTAGCCAGTGGCGCTGGTGCTTTGGGCAATCGTTCCATCGGGACGGCGGCGGCCGGAGGTATGCTGATCGGTACGTTCGTGGGGATCTTCCTGATACCGGGGCTTTATGTGATATTTGAATCGTTGGCAACTTACTTAAAGGAAAAGAAACAAAAAGCAAATGAAGAAGAATATGAGTTTTAAGATAATTGCTACAGTTGGCTTGTGGGCCGCGATCGGCCTTACAGCTTGCAAGGCTCCGCAGCTCTCTCCGGATGGGGAACGTGCCGTACTGCCAGAAGGAGATGGGCATACCTATGACACTGCATTTGTAAAGCCGTTGGAGTGGAATGTGTTTTTCCAGGATTCCATCTTACAAGGATATGTGGAGGTCGCTTTGCAGAATAATTATTCGTTCAAGCAAAGCATGGAACGGGTGACAATGAGCCGGGCCAACCTGCAACGGGCAAAAGGCTTGCTATTGCCTGAAGTTGGCCTCGGCATCGGGACTTCGGTCAACCGTTTCGGCGAATATACGATGGACGGAGTGGGGAATAGCGAGACTAATGTTCCTTCCTTGGCGAAAGACAAACATATCCCGGACCCTTACCGTGATTTCGGACTTTTCCTGAATTTCCAGTGGGAAGCGGATATATGGGGGAAGCTGACACGTAAGAAACAGGCGGCTGTAGCTCGTTGGATGGCTTCGGTTGAGGCAACCCGTTTTGCGCAGTCGGTCCTGATATCCGAATTGGCTGTCCACTATTATGAACTGATCGGTTTGGATAAACGTCGGGATGTCTTGGAAGAAGCCCATATCAGTTCCAAACGTTCGTATGAGCTAACTCGCCAGCTGAAGAAGGAGGGGGCCGAGACGCAGTTGGCTGTCGACCAGTTTCATGCCCGTATGCTACTGATAGAAAGCAAACTGTTGGAAAATGACCAACTGATCGGGGAGAAAGAGCGTGCGATAGCCTGCCTGTTAGGTGTCTTTCCGTTTGAAATCAGGCGTATGAGTTTTGAAGAGCTGCGTCAGATCCCTTTCCCGCTATCAGACGGTGTTCCGGCGAACATGCTGACCTTACGTCCCGACGTACGGGCCGCCGAGATGGAATTGCTGGCTTCAAAGGCGGATGTAATGGCGACTAAAGCAGCCTTCTATCCTTCGTTGGTGTTGGGTGCGGGAGGCGGCTTCAATAGCTTTGATCTTGGCAAATGGTTCACAGCGCCTGCTTCGCTGGTTTACGATTTGGCAGCAGGAATTACTGCACCAGTCTTCCAGCGGAACCAGATTCGTTCGATGTGGAACGAGGCGCGTGCTTCGCAACGGATTGCCTTGTCGCAATATCACGAAACGGCCTTGAAGGCCTATACGGAAGTATTGGATTTGTATTGTGCCGGTCTAAACCAAGTGGAGCGTGTCCGCCTGAAAGAAGTGGAGACCGTAGCTCACCAACGTTCGGTCACCAATGCCAATGAACTTTTCAAATTGAATTATGTCGGCTTCCTCGAAGTGCTCTCTGCCAATGAACGTTATCTGGATAGCGAATTGGAACGTATCGACATCATCACCGACCTTTGCCGGAAAAAGATCCTTCTCTACCGGGCGTTGGGCGGTGGTTGCTAAAGCTTTTAGACGAAAAGACGGATGTAGAAGGTTTGCATCCGTCTTTTTGGCTATCATGGAATTTTTGTTTCATCCAGATGAAACTTTTTATACTTTTGCATCGTTCTTAAAAACTGAAATGAGAAATGGAACATGCTCCTAAGATTAACAAAGTAGAGGTCCGTACTTTGCAGATGGCGGACTACCGACAATTATCTCAATCTTTTACAAGAGTTTATTCAGACGGCTCGGATGTGTTTTGGACACGTGAGCAAATCAAGAAGTTAATCACTATTTTCCCGGAAGGGCAGGTAGTTACGGTCGTGGATGATAAGATCGTGGGGTGCGCCTTGTCTATCATCGTCGATTACGACAAGGTAAAGAACGACCATACTTACGCCTTTGTTACTGGAAACGAAACCTTTAATACGCATAATCCAAAAGGCAATATCCTGTATGGAATAGAGGTCTTTATCCATCCCGATTACCGGGGCCTGCGTTTGGCACGGCGTATGTATGATTATCGGAAGGAATTGTGTGAAAGCCTGAACTTGAAAGCGATTATGTTCGGCGGACGTATCCCGAATTATCATAAATATGCGGATACGATGCGCCCGAAGGAATATATTGATAAGGTCCGTAAAAGAGAAATTTATGATCCGGTGCTGACTTTTCAAATATCGAATGATTTCCATGTTCGTAAAGTGATGACGAATTATTTGCCGAACGATGAGGAATCCAAACATTATGCGACTCTGTTGCAATGGGACAACATTTATTATCAGCCGACTCCAGAGATAGTTTCGACCAAGACGACCGTTCGCGTCGGCCTTGTCCAGTGGCAGATGCGGCCTTACAAGGGGCTCGATGATGTGTTCGAACAGGTGGAATTTTTCGTGGATGCCGTATCTGATTACAAGAGCGATTTCATACTTTTCCCCGAATACTTCAATGCCCCTTTGATGGCTAAGTTCAACCATATGAGCGAGTCGGAAGCGATCCGTGAGCTGGCGAAATACACGGACGAGATGCTGAATCGTTTCATCAACTTGGCGATCAGCTACAACATCAATATCATTACCGGGAGCATGCCGTTGATCAAAGACGACGGGTTGTATAACGTCGGTTTTCTCTGTCGCCGTGACGGTAGCTATGAGACATATGAGAAAGTTCATATTACGCCTGATGAAGCGAAGAGCTGGGGACTTTCCGGAGGTAAGATGGTGCGGACTTTCGAAACGGACTGTGCCAAGATTGGTGTCCTAATCTGTTACGATGTCGAATTTCCGGAATTGTCGCGTATCATGGCGGACCAGGGAATGCAGATCCTGTTTGTACCCTTCTTGACCGATACGCAAAACGCCTATTCGCGTGTCCGTGTTTGCGCGCAGGCACGTGCGATCGAAAACGAATGTTTTGTCGTCATAGCCGGTAGTGTCGGCAACTTGCCCCGTGTCCATAATATGGATATTCAGTATGCACAGTCAGGTGTCTTCACTCCGTGCGATTTTGCTTTTCCGACAGACGGTAAAAGAGCTGAGGCGACTCCGAATACGGAAATGATCCTGGTGTCGGATGTGGATCTCGATTTGCTGAATGAATTGCACACGTACGGAAGTGTTCGCAATTTGAAAGATCGCCGGCACGACCTGTATGAAGTGAAGATGAAGCGGAAGTAGCAGAAAGGTGGCGAATAGGTCCCTTGTTTTGTCATTTTGTTGTGATTTGTAAGACTTTTAAGATGTTTTATAAGTAACATGCTTTTGATGGTTAGAGAAAAATGTTATATTTGTAGACAAATGACTTCAAAATAACATTCAATAATCCTTCCTCAAAAGTATTTGCTTATGATTAAAAGAAGATTACTTTCGTATGACATTTCGCAATTGACAAAAGCATTTAAAAAAGATTTTCCCCAACTGGTAACGATGGCGGAAGAAAGTGAGAGCGCAGCGCTTTTTAAAGAAGCCTTGCGCTCTTTTGTTTCTTCCCGTATTGACAGGACGGTTGGCGGGAGCAATATGGGAAATGCCGTGGCGAAGCGTATTCTTCTGTTGATCGAACATGACGGTATGATGGTCTCCGAGCTTTCAACAGGTGAGGAGATACCGGTATGGACGATTACCTGCCTGTGGCAGTTCCTGACCGGGAAGCTGGAGGAAGATGTTTCGCCGGACTTCTTTATCGACCTGTACCGGCAATTCGAATTGCTGGAGAAGCCGGAGGAAATCGTTCCGGACCGTTCGCTTGTCAAACGGCAGATGAACCGTTGGCCGACCGGACTGGACGAGGAGGTGATGGCGATCCGTCACTCCAACAAAGAGCGAATCATTGCCGGGTTGATACGTAAGATCGAACGGCGTCATGCCCCGACCTCTCGGTTCCAGTTTACGGAAGGGATGAGCTATGCCGAGAAATACGTCAAAGTGCAGGAATGGTGGAATACCGGCCGTTTCCATCTTGCGATGGCTTTCAAAAGCCCGACGGAACTGAACTATTTCCTTGGCGGTTCCCTGTCGGCTGGAACGATGGACCTGTTGGCACGTGCTCGTAAGAAAGGCATGCCGTTTTTTGTGACTCCTTATTACCTTTCCCTGCTGAACACGAATACAAGCGGATATGACGATGCAACTATCCGCTCTTATATCCTTTATTCGGAAGAGCTGGTCGATACATACGGCCGGATCAAGGCGTGGGAGAAAGAAGACATTGTCGTGTCCGGACAGCCAAATGCTGCAGGATGGTTGTTGCCGGAAGGACACAACATACACCGTCGTTATCCGGAAGTAGCGATCTTAATCCCCGATTCGATGGGGCGTGCCTGTGGCGGGCTGTGCGCTTCCTGCCAGCGGATGTATGATTTCCAGAGCGAGCGCTTGAATTTTGATTTCGAATCTTTGAAACCAAAGGAAACATGGGATAAGAAACTGCGTCGGTTGATGCGCTATTTTGAAGAGGATGCGCAGCTTAGGGATATCTTGATTACTGGAGGCGACGCGTTGATGAGTCAGAACGCGACGCTCCGCAACATACTTGATGCTGTCTATAAGATGGCGGTCCGGAAACGAAAAGCCAACGAGAGTCGTCCCGAAGGGGAGAAGTACGCTGAGTTACAACGGGTCCGCTTGGGTTCTCGCCTGCTTGCCTACTTGCCTCTCAGAATCACGGACGAACTAGTCGGCATCTTGAGGAGTTTCAAAGATAAAGCCTCACGTGTCGGTGTTACGCAGTTTATTATCCAGACACATTTTCAATCCCCGTTGGAGGTCACGCCGGAAGCAAAAAAGGCGATCGAGGCGATTCTCTCCGCCGGTTGGATCATCACTAACCAGTTGGTCTACACCGTTGCCGCTTCTCGGCGTGGGCATACGGCAAAACTTCGTCAGACGTTGAATGCGATGGGGGTGGTGTGCTATTACACTTTTTCGGTTAAGGGTTTTCACGAGAACTATGCCGTGTTCGCTCCTAATAGCCGTTCTTTACAGGAACAGCAAGAAGAGAAAGTTTTCGGCCTTATCCCTAAAGAGAAGCAGAAGGAACTGTATCGGCTGATCCGCTATGAGCGACCCTTAGGCAAGAAATTGTCCGGTTTTTTGAAAGAGAACCATCTTCTTTTTGCTGCCACCGACCGCAGTGTGTTGAATCTTCCAGCCATCGGCAAAAGCATGACTTTTCGGACGGTCGGTTTGACAGCAGAGGGAAAGCGTATCCTGAAATTCGACCACGACACCGGACGCCGTCACAGCCCGATTATCGATCGGATAGGAGAAGTCTACATCGTCGAGAACAAGTCCGTCGCCGCCTACCTGCGCCAATTACAGGATATGGGTGAAGATGTGCGGGAGTATATCAGTATTTGGAATTATTCCGAGGGGGGGACTGAACCTCGTTTCAGTATTTACGAATACCCCGACTATCCATTTGATGTTACAGAAAAGATGACAAATCTTGAGCTATAAAACGAGTAATTATTATCTTTGTTCGTGCTAAACCAATATAAAATGATACAGAACGAAAGAGAAATACGACACGAGTATGTGTTACAGGCTGTTCGTCAGATGATGACAGCCGCTCGGACAGCTCCGAAAGGGAAAGGCATCGATATTATTGAAGTGGCGATGGTGACGGATGAAGATATCAAACGCCTTTCCGAAGAGCTTGTCATCATGTCCGGCGAAACCGGTTTAAAATTCTTTTTGCGTGATGCTGACAATATTCTTCAGGCTGAAGCCATCATGATTGCTGGTACGCGCCAGCAGGTTCAGGGTTTGAATTGCGCGCACTGCGGGTTTCCGACTTGTGTGGAGAAGCCGGAAGCCGTCCCTTGTGCGATTAATTCGGTGGACTTGGGCATTGCGGTCGGTTCGGCTTGTGCCACGGCGTCGGATTTGCGCCTGGATACACGTGTGATGTTCAGTGCCGGTATGGCTGCACAGCGTTTGGGAATGTTGGGCGACTGCAAATGTGTGATGGCGATTCCGGTAAGTGCGTCCTCGAAAAACCCGTTCTTCGATCGAAAACCCAAAACAGAGTAAGTTATGATAAAGTTTGATAACAAACTCGAACTGCGGTACTACTTCAATGATAAGTCAAACTACATGGATGCCATGATCAAACATCGTTCAGAAAAGGAGGTACTCTCGCTTGTTCGGACGTTAGCAGACATGTTGGATATCAAAATGACTGTCTATTGCGAGTCTTTTGCCCAACAGGAGGGCTTTCGCGAAATCTGGTCGGTGGCAGGTGAAAACAGCCGCCTGATCTCTGTTCTCCTTAACTTGTTCATGCAGGTATGGACGCGTCCGTCCCTTTTGGTCGGTGGACAACCGGTTGTGGACCGTTCGGTGGCCGACGAGGAAAAGATGCAGCGCGAAATTGCCTTATTGCGTAGTAATTTGAGAAAAAAAATACCCGGTATTACCGTGACGCGCGAGTTGGTGGAACTGCTCAGTGCATCGCCGCGTTTTTGTAAATGCAAATCGAACTTTTACGAAGCTGTACGCGGTTATCCGAAGGTGACAAAGTTCACTTTACGCGAACTGAACGAAAATAACCGCAGCCGTTCGGGATCGTTGGAGGTCAAACGCGAACAGTTTGACTATTACATCCTCCGTTCTGACGAATTGCCTCCTGTTAAAGACAACAAAGCAACGATAGAAATCATCTCACCTGTGCTGAAAGATGCCCGTTACCGTTGGAAAGGCATCTACAACAAGGGCGGCGAGACAATCGACTTTTACATGTGCGACGAAGATTTCAAGAAAGATATGTTCGATGAAAAGATTGCCTTCAAGAGCGGTATGTGTATAGATTGTGTGCTAGAGATACAACGGAAGATGAGTGAATTAGGTGAAGTGGTTAACATCAGCTACACGGTCGAGACGGTGATCCGTACCCGCTTCGATAAGATGGAAATCATTACGCCGCAAGGGAAACGCCACCTCAGGAAGCTCGAAGCTGAGAAAAAGCAGTTGACGCTTGATCTTTTCGGATAATAAACCGTCTTTTCGTCCGTGAATTGACAGTTTTATAATCTTAAAAAATGGAATGTTTTTTATGTCTCCAAAGCGTCCATGTAATTAATAAATAAGAGAATGGTAAAAGCAAAAACGGTATATGTTTGCTCCAACTGTGGGGCTGACTCTCCGAAATGGATCGGGAAATGTCCTTCCTGCGGGGAGTGGAACACGTATGTTGAGGAGATCGTGGTAAAGGAACCGGTCGGAAAGCGGGCACTTTATGGCGTTTCGGATGGTGGCAAAGTGCGTCCCGTCCTGCTTCGAGATATTACTTCTGAAGAGGAGACGCGTGTCGACCTCGGAGACCGGGAGTTGAACCGTGTTCTTGGCGGCGGTCTGGTAAAAGGATCACTGGTCTTGATCGGCGGGGAACCGGGTATCGGGAAATCGACCCTCGTCCTGCAAACCGTTTTGGGGTTGAAGGGACTCCGCACGCTTTACGTCTCCGGCGAGGAGAGCAGTCGCCAGTTGAAACTCCGTGCCGACCGCATCGCGCACGAGAATCCAGATTGTTTCATTCTCTGTGAGACCAATCTCGAACAGATATTCGTACAGACCAAGAACGTTCAACCCGACCTCTTGATTATCGACTCGATACAAACCATTTATACGGAGGTGGTCGAATCTTCTCCCGGAAGTGTTTCGCAGGTACGCGAGTGCAGTGCGGCTATTCTGAAATATGCGAAGGAGAGCGGCACACCTGTCCTTCTGATCGGCCATATCAATAAGGAAGGGAGTATTGCCGGGCCGAAGGTGTTGGAACATATCGTTGACACCGTACTTCAATTTGAGGGTGACCAGCATTATATGTATCGTATCCTCCGCAGCATCAAGAACCGTTTCGGAAGCACGGCGGAATTAGGTATTTACGAGATGCGCCAGGATGGTCTTCGCGAAGTCAGTAACCCTTCAGAACTACTCCTAACGCAGAATCATGAGGGATTGAGCGGCGTGGCGATCGCGGCTGCGATCGAGGGGATCCGTCCCTTCCTGATCGAAACACAGGCGTTGGTGAGTTCTGCTGTCTATGGGACGCCTCAGCGTAGCGCGACAGGATTCGATCTTAGGCGTATGAACATGTTGCTCGCGGTGCTCGAAAAGCGTGCCGGATTTAAGCTGGTTCAGAAAGATGTCTTTTTGAATATTGCTGGTGGGCTGAAGGTGAATGATCCGGCGATCGACTTGGCGGTGATCAGTGCAATTCTTTCTTCTAGCCTCGACATTTCGATCGAGCCGGGTATCTCGATGTGTGGCGAGGTGGGGCTTTCGGGAGAGATCCGTCCGGTGAACCGTATCGAGCAGCGCATCCTAGAAGCGGAAAAATTGGGTTTCTCGCGCATTATCATCCCGCACAATAACCTGAAAGGTTTCGACACATCCAAATGCAAGATGCAAATCGTGCAAGTGCGCAAGGTGGAAGAGGCTTTCCGGCAATTGTTCGGATAAGTTTATATGTATATGAATAAAAGTGTTGTTTATCTATTTGTAAGTGTTTTCTTCTTGTTTACAAGCTGCGAGTATCGGCTGGGGGAGAATTTTATGGATTTTGAAAAGTGGCAGGCTGATTCGGTTGCGATGAGTGTGGACTTCTATGGTCCGTTTATCCATGATTGGGAAAACAAAATCTTTGTGGTGGAACATAGTGGTAATGCTGCTTGCCAAATCAGTCCGTTGCCCGGATTTGAGGTTGAGAAGCAGATCGTCCGCATTGGAGAGATGGAATGGGAAAGCGATGGGACACGATGTGATTTCATGCTGGATGTGGATCTGATTCCGAATGGCTCTTATGAGTTGTCGTGTGAGGTTTTCGCCCGGACGAATAATGGGACGGTTGCCGGACAGGTCGGGGCCGAGCGATATGTGGAAAAGCGTAGTTGGCCTCTCAAGATAAACGCGCGTACCGAGTCGGAGTTCTCTTTGCGGCATCGTGTGAATGAAGAAGGACTGATCGAAATATTTTGGGAGGTAGACGGGGCACTCCGTGCCGGATTCGACCATTACCAGATAGAGTTCAGTACGATTGACGAGAATGCTCATTCAACCTATATCACGCAAAGGTCGGATTTCGACAAATGTTTTTATGCCGATAAGCGATATGCTGGGGAGAAGGGGGTATATAAGGTCTATATTTATTTCAAGTCGGAAGCCGACCGTCCCCGTTCGCTTGGATCGCTTGATTTGGAGCAAGCTGAACCAGAGGTGCAGGTAGAATATATGAAGGAAGATCGCATACGCTTGTCCTGGACATATCCTTACCATTCGGCAGTCGATGTCGTCTATGGTGGTGAAATCGTGGCGGAGAAGGTGACGGACGGCATTGCGGAATTTTCTCTTGCCGGGCAGGAAGAGCGTGTGGTTGAATTGCGTTTTTCTCCCGTCGGTGACTGGGGTTATAAGAATGCGAATTATTCGTTTAACCTCGAAAACTGTCCGAATATATGAAAAAGGTATTGTTATTTATAGCCATTCTGTTCTTTTTCGACCGTTTCGGGCAGGCTCAGTCGTTGACAATCGAATATAATATCGGTCACGGTTCGTATCAGATGTCCGATATGAAAGATATATTGAAAAATCAGATGCTTCCTGTTACCAATGTACAGGTTACAGATAATTTCCCCGGTTATGTGACGCAGGATGCCCGTGTCGGAGTCGAATGGCGGCGCCATCATGTGGGAGTTCTTTTTAACTATATGAATACGGCGGGCAAGAATGGAGTAACGGATTATTCCGGCTCTTGCGACTACGAGCTGCGTAACAAAGGATATAAGCTCGGTGCTTTTTACCACTTCTGTCTGGTGAAGGAAAAAGTCAGTATCTTTACATTCGAGCCGTATGTGGGGCTCTCGACTGGTTTTGTGCTGAACAAGGTGAACGAGATAAACCGCCTGTTCGTCGAGTCCGACCCGGAAGTTGGATACCGGAAGGATAATACTTTTTCCGGCAGGAATTTCTTTGTGGAGCCTACTTTTGGCATCAAGTTTAGCCTATGCCGCTATGTTGCATTAAACATGAGTATCGCTTATGAATGGGATGCTGTGATGCAGGAGCATCAGAGTCGGAATCCAGATTTTCCATCGACTTTCAAAGTGGATTGGAGCGGATACAGGGCGCAAGCCGGTTTGATTTTTTGTTTGAATTTAAAGAAGTAACAATGATACAAGAATTACAACTCCGTATATTGCCTGAAGAAGCAGTCAGCGAACAGTCGCTGAAGCAGGTGGTGGCTCGCGAGACGGGAATATCTGTCCCGTACATCCACACCGTTCGGGTACTAAAACGTTCTATCGATGCACGTCAGCGTACGATCTATGTGAATGTAAAACTGCGTGCTTTTATCAATGAGCAGCCAGATGAACCAGAATTTCAATTGGTGGAATATAAAGACGTATCAGCAGGGAAGCCTGTCGTGGTGGTAGGAGCGGGGCCGGGTGGTTTGTTTGCCGCTCTTCGTCTGATTGAGCTCGGCCTACGTCCGATCGTGATCGAACGTGGAAAGAACGTGCGCGAACGTAAAAAGGATATCGCTCTGATCAGCCGTGAGCATAAGGTGGACGGAGAGTCCAACTATAGTTTCGGTGAAGGGGGAGCCGGTGCCTATTCTGACGGCAAACTTTACACCCGCAGCAAGAAACGGGGTTCGGTCGACAAGATTCTGAATGTCTTTTGCCAGTTCGGGGCGAGCACTTCGATTTTGGCGGACGCCCATCCGCATATCGGTACGGACAAGTTGCCGCGCGTGATCGAGAATATCCGCGAACAGATTATCCGCTGTGGTGGGGAGGTCCATTTCGAGACACGAATGGATGCCTTGGTCATCCGGAACGGGGAAGTCATAGGTGTCGAAACGAATACGGGCGAGAACTTTCTGGGACCGGTCATCCTGGCAACCGGTCATTCCGCCCGGGATGTGTATCGCTACCTCCATGACCGGCAAATCCCTATCGAAGCCAAAGGCATTGCTGTCGGCGTCCGTTTGGAACATCCGCAGATGCTGATCGACCAGATACAATATCATCGTAAGGAGGGCAGAGGAAACTATCTGCCGGCAGCCGAATATAGTTTTGTGGCGCAAGTCGGCGGACGGGGAGTCTATTCTTTTTGTATGTGTCCAGGTGGTTTCGTCGTCCCGGCGGCAAGTAGTTCCCGCCAGGTGGTAGTCAATGGAATGTCTCCTTCCAATCGTGGTTCCCGCTGGGCGAATTCCGGCATGGTGGTGGAGATACGCCCGGAAGACTATTCCGAATTGATGAAACACGAAGAAATGGCGGTCAGTAAGGATTCGCCGCTCGCTTTGATGGCTTTCCAAGAACGTTTGGAAGAACTTTGCTGGCTGAACGGCGGGATGAAGCAAACCGCCCCTGCACAGCGGATGGTTGATTTCGTGAATAAGAAAAACTCTTTCGATCTTCCCGAATCCTCTTATACGCCCGGTCTGCTGGCTTCCCCGTTGCATTTCTGGATGCCGGAGTTCGTCACCGGCCGCTTACGTGAGGGCTTCCGCCATTTCGGTAAAGTATCCAGAGGCTTCCTGACCAATGACGCGGTGATGATCGGGGTGGAAACCCGGACCTCTTCGCCCGTCCGTATCTTGCGCGACAAGGAAAGCTACCAGCATATAACCTTGAAAGGTCTTTTTCCTTGTGGAGAAGGCGCCGGCTATGCAGGCGGAATCGTCTCTGCTGCTATTGATGGTGAACGGTGTGCGGAAGGGGTTGCCGGATATTTATCCCTTGTTTAAAGCATATATGTTAATAAGTAAACAATTGATTCCATTCAAATGTTATTTTGCATAATGAAAACAGTGGGATAAATACGTTGGTTTTGCAGGATCCGAGGACGGAATACGTTTTCTGTTTGTGACAGGACTGGGCATTTGATCTGTTTTTGTATCTTTGTAGCGTAATGCTTTTACGTTATGAGGAAAACATATTTGATCACTCTTTTGCTTTGTTGCTTTAGTGCCTTGCTGAATGGGGCTGTTTCACCTTTTTCTTTTTCTTCTTTAAAAATGGAAGAAGGTTTGTCGCAGCTTTCCGTCTTGAAAATACATCAGGATAAGAGCGGTTTCATGTGGTTTGCCACGCGTAACGGCTTGAATCGTTATGACGGTAATTCTTTTGTCGTGTATAAACATAGTAATGGCGACTCATTAAGCTTGTCCAGTAATCATGTGACGGCATTGGCTGAAGATGACCGTGGAAACTTGTGGGTAGGCACGATGAACGGTCTGAACCGGATGGATTTGAGGGTGGATCGTGTATATTCTCTCAACGATATGGCTGCTTATAAGCAGTCTCCCCTTTATCATACGTGGATTTCAAGCTTGTATGTGGATAGACAAAAGCGTTTTTGGGTTGGAACAAATAAAGGTCTATACTTGTATGATTATGAGAATGATTCGTTTATCTTGAACGACTTGGAGGGAGAACTGCCACGTGACCAGATTATGGTTATCAACGAAGACCATGATGGCAATCTGTTAGTCGGAACTTTACAAAACGGACTTTATATCTGTGACAGTAAGTTGAATCTCTTGTCTCATTATTTTAAAAATACGACTCCCTTTTCATTAACGGATAATAATATATCTGCTATCCATGAAGACAGCGAAGGACGTCTGTGGGTGGGAACCCGTTCGGGTGGATTGAACCGGATCGACACGGAGACAAATGCTGTTACGCATTATACTGCTTGGAACGGCAGACTGGGAAATAATTCGGTTCGTACAATCAATACTTATAATGGTCAACTAGTGGTCGGAACTTTTAACGGATTAAGTCTTTTGAACTTGGTGGACGGTTCATGTACGACCTATACGAATTTTGACGAACAAAAAGGAGGCCTTAGTCATTTTTCCGTCTTTTCTGCTTTCGTAGATAATGCGAATACGTTATGGATTGGCACATACGCTGGAGGTGTCAGTTACAGTAATCCTTTGAACAGCCGTTTTACTTTTTACGATTTGCAGGGTGGTTCAGACAAGCTGTTTGGAATCTTTGCCACGATGGCCTATCAGCCGGACCATACTTTGTGGATTGCTTCGGAAGGGCGAGGCCTGCTTTCACTGGATTTGAATACAGATATGTTTGAACGTTTTCTGCTGGATGCTCGGCCGAATGCTCTGAATGATCGGAATATTATCAAATCTCTGTTTGTGGAGGGCGATTTCGTTTGGTGCGGAACGCAGAAAGGCACTTTATATCGATTCGATACCCGGACAAAGAAATTCTCTCTTTTTTATACTTTTCATAAGGAGGTTAGTATTTATACGATCACGCGTTGCAGTGATGGTGCATTGTGGTTGGGAACGACAGACAACACGGGAATTGTCCGTGTGTTTCCAGACGGCAGGATCGCTCCGTCGGATTCTGTTTTCGCCTTGTTGCCAAGTGTACGCAGTTTCCTGGAGATACGGGACGGTGTTTATTTGGTAGGTATGCATACCGGCGGACTGGCGCTCTACGATTCCCATACGCATAAGTTGATAAAATATAATACTCGTGAGGAAGGTTCCCGGAAGTTATACAACGACCAGGTAAGTAATATCGTAAAGGATAGGGAGGGGCGAATCTGGATCGGTACTTTCGGTGGAGGTTTTTGTCGCTTTGACGAAGAAAAAGGCATTATGGAGTGGTTGACGGCCGTCGAGGGGCTGAGCGACGATAATATCAATTCGATAATTCCCGGAGACGACGGTAAACTTTGGATCAGTACCGGTAACGGTATTTCTGCCTACGATCCTGAATCGCGCCAGTTTACCAATTATATGGGTAGAAGCGAGATCCCAGTTAATGAATTCAGCATGAAAGGCGGCATCAAATTGCCCGGTGACCGAATCTATTTCAGCGGAAGCAACGGCCTTGTCTCCTTTTACCCTGAACGGTTGATAGAAAACCGTTTTATACCTCCGGTCGTACTGACCTCTTTTACGGTTAACAATAAACCGGTTGTTCCCGGCGACCCTTCGGGGTTGCTCGATAAAGTTCTTGATTATACGCAGGCGATAGATCTTGATTATAATCAGAATAACTTCTCTGTTGGGTATGCCGCTTTAAACTATCTTTATCCGAATCAGAATAAATATGCTTATATGCTAGAAGGGTATGATACGGACTGGAATGATGCTGGTTCTCGAAAGGAGGCTTTCTATACGAACTTGAAACCGGGAGATTATGTTTTTCGTGTTCGCGCCTCCAATAACGACGGTCTTTGGAACGATGAAGGGCGGTCGTTGTCGATTCATATTCGGACTCCATTCTGGCAGACCTGGTATGCCTATATGTTGTATCTGCTGATTATAGGTGGTATCCTTTATGTGGTCTGGTATTATCTGCATATGAAGCGTAAGCTGGAACAGGACCTGGTCGAAAAGCAGAAGGAGCAGCAGCGGCAGGAGGAGTTCCATCAGTCCAAAATACGCATGTTTACCAATTTTTCGCACGAATTGCGTACACCGTTGATGTTGATCCTGTCTCCTTTGGAAGAGGTGTTGCAACGGGTAGATATGAACCCGAACCTGAAAGGTTCGTTGCGTCTGGTCTATGGAAATGCCCAGCGTCTTTTGTTGCTGGTGAACCAGTTAATGGATCTGAGGAAGAACCAGAGTGGCAACCTGCAACTACGTGTTTCGCATAATGATCTGTATCTGTTTACGCAGGAGATATATATTGCCTTTAATCAGATTGCGGTCAAGGAACGGATTACCTTTCGTTTGGAATCCGATGAGTCGGGAATAGATGCGTGGTTCGACCGTGTTTTACTGGAGAAGGTATTTTTCAATCTTTTGTCGAACGCTTTCAAACATACGGCTCCGGATGAGTCGATAACCATTCGTTTGCAATTGTTCTCAGTTGCCGGATTGCAGGAGCAATTTCCCGGCAGGATAAGTGGGGAAGTTCGGGGAACTTCTCGATATGTTTGTCTGTCTGTAGAAGACACAGGGAAAGGGATAGACGATTCCGACAAGTTTCATATATTTTCCCCTTTTTACCAGGGAACGGATGAAAGTGAGTCGAATACGGCTGGAACCGGTATAGGGTTAAGTCTGGTACTCTCTATCGTGAAATTGCATAAAGGGGTTGTATGGGTAGAAGACAACAAACCAAAAGGGGCTGTATTCCGTGTCTTGATTCCGGTAAACCGCGAAGCATATGCTCATGAGCAATTTGCAGAAGATGACTCTTCTGCGAGGAATCCCTACGGAGGAATAGAAGTAGCTGAGGATGAATCCAAAGTCCCTGACAATATGCAGGAACAGCTGCCTGTTTCCGGTCAGCGTTATACCTTGTTATTAGCCGAAGATAATCCGGATGTCCGTCGGTATATCTGCAAACATCTCGAACCTTATTTCGATGTGCTTGAAGCGGAGAACGGGGTAGATGCTTTCGATAAGATTGCAGAAACCTTGCCGGATCTGGTGGTAAGCGACATTATGATGCCGAAAAAAGACGGCTTGCAACTTTGTTCGGAGATCAAGCAGGATTTGCGGACCGGACATATCCCGGTTATCATCATTACGGCGAAATCGATGGTGATGCATATCAAAGAGGGATTCCAGTGCGGTGCGGACGATTATATCGTGAAGCCTTTCAATATGGAGGTCCTGCTGTGTCGTATTCGGAATATCTTGGCTTCTCGTGAACGGTTGAAGGAATTGTATGGGAAAAAATTTTCGTTGGAGTCATTGGGTATCGAGACGACATCGGCGGACGATACATTTATGCAAAAATTGTTCGGGGTGATTGAGCAGAATCTTTCCAATCCGGGGTTGAATGTGGAGATTCTATGTAAAGGAGTCGGTATGGGACGTGCCAACTTCTATAGGAAGCTGAAAGCGATAACCGACCTTTCGCCGGTGGATTTGATCCGTAACAAACGTCTTGAGATTGCTGCAAGGATGCTGCTGGAAACGGATATGAACATATCTGAAGTTTCTGCCAATATCGGTTTCAATTCCCATGCTTATTTTGCTACTTGTTTCAAAGCGATGTACGGCATGTCGCCGACCGAATATGTGCAACAAAATAAAAAAAATCTATATCATGTATAAATTATTACTTTATGTTATTCTTTTGTTATTTTGCCAATGCAAGAGAGATCCTTCTTTAAAGGAAGAAGTGACGGATTTACTCCGAACTGAAATTGTTATTCGTGGAGATAAGGCCTTGATAGAAGAACCTGTGACCATTACTGCATATAGAGCGGAAAGAAGTACCGGAGGAATTCATGATTTCTACTCCGAAGGCGATTATTGGTGGCCCAATCCGATAAATCCGGATAGTGCCTATATACGTCGAGATGGGCAGACAAATCCCGATAACTTTGTTGCTCACCGTCATGCCATGATCCGCTTCAGTTCGCTGGTTGGCGACTTGACCTCCGCCTGGCTGGTGACGAAAGACGAGAAATATATTCGGCAAGCAGTTAAGCATATCCGCGCCTGGTTCATCGCCCCCGAAACCCGGATGAATCCAGACCTGCAATACGCGCAGGCGATCAAAGGGATCGTGACAGGACGGGGGATCGGTATCATCGATACGATCCATCTCCTGGAGGTCGTGCAATCCCTTATCAGGATGGAAGAGGCCGGCGTTCTTTCTGTCGAGGATGTGGCTGGTAGCCGTGCTTGGTTTTCCGATTATCTGAAATGGTTGACAACGCATCCTTACGGGGTAGACGAGATGAATGCTAAAAACAATCATGGAACTTGTTGGGTGATGCAGGTAGCCCAGTTTGCTAAGTATACCGGCGATAAGGAGATTCTCGACTTTTGCCGGAACCGTTACAGGTCTGTTCTGCTTCCTTCACAGATGGCGGAGGACGGCAGTTTTCCGCTTGAACTGAAACGGACGAAACCGTACGGCTATTCCTTGTTCAATCTGGATGCCATGGCTACGATCTGCCATATTCTTTCGGACGGGGAAGATGATTTGTGGCAGTACTCGATGGACGACGGTCGCAATATGCAAAAGGCGGTTGCTTGGCTATTCCCGTATATAGCAGATAAATCGAGCTGGCCTTTTGCCGAAGATGTCATGTTTTGGGATGAATGGCCGGTTGCCCAGCCTGCCCTTTTATTCAGTATTTGTAACACATCTAATAGGACTTATCTGGAAATTTGGAAAAGTTTGGAACATTTTCCGACAAACGATGAGGTAATCCGTAACTTGCCGATCCGACATCCGTTATTGTGGCTATGAAAACGGTTTAAAAAATGGATCTATTTTCTTTCAATATTGTATCTATTTTCTGAAACCCGCTTTGAATGCGGGTTTTTAATTTTTTGCCAGAACTGAATTTTAAAGTAAAAGAGATAAATTTTAAATAGATCGAAACCGCCATCTCATACATTTGCAACTAAAGAAAAACACAAAAAGTTTCAATCTTAATAACAATATTATGAATTACACGTACATGAAAGGTTGTGCTCTGTGCATGACATTGTGCCTGACTTCGGCTGCTCTGCCTGGCAGGGCGAATGCAGAAAGTTCGGCTATCGTGAATGAAGTCTTGCAGTCATCTGTTGTGAAAGGGGTGGTAAAAGACTCGAATGGTGAACCTCTGTTAGGGGTTAATGTCCTTGTAAAAGGTACGACAATCGGTGCCGTCACCGATATAGACGGAAACTTTTCTTTTGAAGCTCCTGCCGGTTGTACATTGGTTATCTCTTACATTGGATTTGAATCGCAGGAAGTAAAAGTAAAAGGCAATGCTCCTCTGAACATTATTCTGAAAGAAGATTCCGAAGCATTAGACGAAGTGGTAGTGGTCGGTTATGGCGTACAAAAGAAAAGTGACGTGACTGGAGCTCTTTCTTCTGTGAAAGGCGATGATCTGACAAAATTGTCCATATCACGTACCGATCAGGCTTTGCAAGGACAGATGGCCGGTGTGATGGTACAGAATAGTGTGGCTGCACCAGGTGAATCGCCTAACATTATTATTCGTGGCGGTAACTCCTTGAAAGGCGAAAATGCTCCGTTGGTTGTGATTGACGGTGTTCTCGGTGGTGACCTTTCTTTGATAGACCCGAATGACATTACTTCTATCGAAGTATTGAAAGATGCTTCTTCTACCTCTATTTACGGTTCCCGCGGAGCGAATGGTGTCATCATGGTGACGACCAAACGTGGGCAGACTGGTAAACCGACCGTTTCTTATAGTGGTTATGTTTCGCTTTCGCAGGTATCAAAGAAAATGGATATGCTGAATGGTCAGGAACTATATGGCTTATTGAAAGAAGCACAGGAGAAATATCCTACGACAGCATTGAAAATACCGGAGTGGATAGATCCTAATAACTTGAATAATACCGACTGGCAGGGTGAAGTGTTCCGTACGGCCCCTATCACGGGCCATTCGTTGTCTGTAAGTGGCGGAACAGAAACGACACGCTATAGTTTGTCTGGTAACTACTTGATGCATCAGGGTATTGTGAAGAACTCTGATTTCAATCGTGCCGGCATACGTGCCAATATCGAACAGAAACTGGGAAAGAAGGTGACGGTCGGAGCTCTTATCAATGCTTCCCGTTCGTCGTCTTCCAACGCCAGTGTCAATCAGATGAACGGTTCTGATGGTGGTGGTGTCACGTTCTCTGCTTTAGGTTTTGGGCCATTGGTCCCTGTCTACAAGGAAGACGGCAGCCTTAGCGGTCCGCTAAAGGATGGAGCACAGATGAATAATCCGGTAGCTCTGATTAATGATCAGGTTGTGGATAAATTCCGTAATTATTTTCAGGGTACTGCTTTTCTGGAATGGGAAATCTTGAGCGGCTTGAAATTTAAGACAGCTTGGACTTACACATATAGCGACCGTAAACAACGCCAGTTTACTTCCGGAGAGAATCTTCTTTCTTATAAAGGGCAGGGATATGCTTACATGAACGATCAGGAAACCACAAACTGGCTTGGTGAAAACACGTTGACTTATTCCAAGACATTCAATAAAGATCACTCTTTGAATGTTGTTGCCGGTTTTACTGCTGAGGCTTCCGATTATTTCAACAATAACAGCAGTGGTAAAGGGTTCGACATCGAATCGCTTGGTTATTGGAATATGGGACTTGCCAATAGCAGTCTGTTGTCTGTCGCTTCCGGTGGAAACCATTCTGCCATTGCTTCTTGGTTGGGCCGTGTGAACTATGCTTATAAAGGTAAATATTTGGCATCTGTTAGTTTCCGTGCTGACGGTTCTTCCAAGTTTGCGAAGAATAATAAATGGGGATATTTTCCTTCTGCTGCTTTGGGATGGCGTATCAGTGAGGAAGATTTTATGAAAGACATTTCTTGGATACAGAACCTGAAACTGCGTGCCAGCTATGGTGAAACAGGTAGCCAGGCGATTACAGCCTATCAGTCGTTGGCTAGTTTCAGTACGACCAGTTATGTCCTGAACGGAAGTTCTGCAGTGGCTCTTGTTCCAGGTCGTGTACCGAATCCCGACTTGAAATGGGAAACAACTAAACAGACGGATATAGGCATTGATTTGAGCGTATTGGGCGGACGTATATCTTTGGTTGCGGATTATTATTATAAAAAGACAGTCGATCTGCATTATGACAAGATCCTTCCGTACTATACAGGTTATTCTTCACAGACACAGAACATCGGTAGTAAATCCAATAAAGGTTGGGAATTTTCTCTGAATACACAGAATTTAGTGGGTGACTTCAAGTGGTCTACTTCTTTGAATATCGCTTTGAATCGGGAAAAAGTGCTTGACCTTGGCGATGATGAATACTTTTATACAAATGGTTCCGGAGGTGCTTTGGGAGCTGGTTTCAATGAAACTGGTATTGTGAAGGTCGGTGAGCCGTTGGGGAACTTCTACGGATATGTCTTTGACGGTATCTATCAGAATGAGGCAGAAGCCAAGGCGTTGGGGCTGACAAAAGATGATGTCGGTAGCGTGAAGTTCAAGGATTTGAATGGTGATAACAAGATTACGACTGAAGACCGTACGATCATCGGTAATGCTAACCCGGACTTTATCTTTGGTATTGGTAATGACTTTTCGTATAAGAATTTTGATCTGAGCTTTATGTTTCAGGGAACCTATGGCAATGATGTCTATAATTTGTTGAAAGTGACTTTCAGCGAATTACCGAGCAACTCGAACAATACCGGAAATGCTTTTGCGTTTGTAAAGGATTCCTGGAGAGGTGAAGGAACTTCGAATACGCAACAGGCATTTAACAAGGGTGTGGGGCCGTCTTCATCTCGTTTTGTGGAAGATGGATCTTATATTCGCTTGAAAAATTTGACGTTCGGCTATACTCTTCCTAAATCAGTTACATCCAAATGGGGCATTTCTAACTTACGTTTCTATCTGAGCGGACAGAACCTATTTACAATTACCGGCTATTCCGGTTATGACCCTGAAGTCAGTTCCCGTACAGGTAACTATAACTTAGGTTTTGACGGTGGTAGTTATCCGGCAACTCGCTCTTATACCTTCGGATTGAATCTTACATTATAATTGAACCATTAATATAAAGACGAAAATGAAAACATATATATATAAAGCAGTTGCAGGGGTGTGCTCCCTGATGCTATTGATGAGTAGTTGCGAGTCTTTCTTGTCGGAAGAACCGAAAGATTTCCTCTCGCCTGAAAACTTACCGAACACGGAGGCTGAATGCAATATGCTGCTGATGGGATCGCTGTCTTATTGGCGTAGCAACAACTTCGAACGTCATATTAACTTTATAGCCGAAGCAACGACTGATGCTGTTGTCAGTGCTACAGCCAATAATGTGGCTCGCGATGAAATGAACTCTTTGACTTGGCAAAGCGATAACGAGAGCCTTTATAAGCCCTGGCAGCAATTTTATGCTTGTATCAATGCTTCTAACATCATGATCGAGAAAGTTCCGAATGCTTCGAAAGTTTCGGATGAGGTCAAGACACGTTATGTCGCAGCTGCCCGTTATATGCGTGCGATGTCCTATTTCTATCTGGTGCGTATCTTTAATGATGTTATTTATCTGGACACGCCGGTGAATGACTTTACCAGTGCGAATAACATGACAAAGACACCGGCTAAAGAAATATATAATAAGATTGTTGAAGATTTGGAATATGCAGAAGCCAATCTTCCCGTAAAATGGGATTCTGGAACGGAACGTCCGACTGTCGCTGCCGCCAAGTCTTTGCTTTCATGGGTTTATATCACGATGGCCGGTGAACAGGTTAAAGACAATACCATGTGGGCGAAGGCGGCTTCCAAAGCGAAGGAAGTCATTGATAATGCCGCTACTTACGGTATTAAGCTGGAAGAAAATTATGCCGATCTTTGGCTGGTCAACAATCGGTATAACAAAGAATCGATCTTTGCCCTGAATTTTGCAGATGGGTTAGGAGATAACCAGTGTGGAGCCGAGTGGCGTCCGACCAGTATCGGGTCCGAATCAGGATGGGGATTCTTTTATACGAAACAATCTTATATCGATAAATTTGATGATAAGGATAAACGGAAAGCCGCTACCTTCTTGACCGAAATTGTCAGTACAGTTGATAATAAAACCTATACGACTGAGAATTTCGGTAGTCCGTATCCACATGGAAAGAAATGGTGTGATGGAGGTCGTGAAAATTTCTCACAGCGTAATAAGCGTACGGATATGTACATTCCTATCATCCGTTATGCCGATGTCTTGCTGATCTTTGCCGAAGCGGAAAACGAAGCCAATGGTCCGACGGCTGCAGCTTATGATGCCGTGAATCAACTGCGTGTACGTGCCGGTTTGGATAACTTGTCCGGTTTGTCTAAAGAGACTTTCCGTCAGGCAATCCAAAAAGAATGGACGTTAGAGACGACACACGAACGGATCTATCGTTTCAATTTGGTTCGCTGGGGCACTTATCTGACGGTAATGAAGGAATATTTCCAGAAAAATTTTCCTGAAAAGGTGAAGAATGTAACGGAAGAACGGTTGTATTTCCCTTGTCCGGAGCATGATTCATTGATCAATCCGAATTTGTAAGAAAATTTTTGAGTAGGTTTAAATAATCTTGGGGTATGGAATGACTGATGATTTCATACCCCTTCTTATAACACAAAATGGACAAAATGAAACTGAAAATTCTTTTTTTTGTTTTTCTGCTTGTCTGTAGTTCCTGTGCTTTGGACAAGAGGGATATTATCAGTTCGAATTTTGATTTTGCCGATATACAGTTGAAACATGCATTCGTGGAAATGGATTCGGTTTATAAAAGTACGGACAAGCTGCTTGCCAATCCTCGCAATATCGATCCGAACGGTTTCCTGCGCATGGTGGCATCCCATGATTGGACAAGCGGTTTTTTCCCAGGCGAACTTTGGTATATGTATGAATATACTAAAGATGATTTTTGGAAGGAGAAGGCCAGGAAACAGACTGAACTGCTTGAACAGGAGAAATGGAATGGGAGTACCCACGATATGGGCTTTAAAATGTATTGTAGCTATGGTAACGGTTATCGGTTGACTCAGGATTCTGGTTATAAGGATATTCTGTTGCAGTCTGCCTACACCCTGATCAGACGTTACAATCCAAAAGTGGGTTGTATCCGTTCCTGGGATCATAACAGGGATAAATGGCAGTATCCCGTAATCATCGATAATATGATGAATCTGGAACTACTTTTCTGGGCTTTCCGTATGAGTGGCGATTCCATTTTCTACCAGGTTGCAGTCGACCATGCCCGTACTACGATGAAGAATCATTTTCGTAAGGACTACAGTTCCTATCATGTTATCGACTATGATACGTTGACCGGCGCAGTCTTGCATAAAAACACCCATCAGGGGTATTCCGATGCTTCGGCTTGGTCGCGTGGACAAGCGTGGGGATTGTACGGCTATACGATGTGCTATCGAGAAACTGGATTGCCTGAATTTTTGGAACGTGCCAAACAAATTGCCTCTTATATTTTCTCCAATCCTACATTGCCGGACGATTTGATACCTTATTGGGATTATAATGCTCCAGGAATACCGGACGAGCCGCGTGATGTATCGGCGGCCACCGTTACGGCTTCTGCTCTTTACGAGTTGAGTATGTATGATGAAACGAATAGAACCGGATATGTGGATAGGGCTGATAGGATATTGGAAAATCTGACGAACCGTTATCGGGCAAGTGTAGGGAAAGACTGTGGTTTCCTGCTTTTGCATAGTACCGGTTCCAAGACTCACGGTTCGGAAGTGGATGTGCCGATCGTATATGCGGATTATTACTATCTGGAAGCCTTGTTGCGAAAAGCCAAATTGGAAAAAGAAGGAACTGCTCTCTTGTAAAATTAATTGAATTTTAAATTGAATATTAGAATATGAAGTACTTGTTTGTTGCATGCTTATTGTGTTTGTCCGTTCTGTCGGCTGTGGCGAAAGTGCCTGCTATGAATAAGATTCGGCTGACGAACAATTGGGAATATCTGAAAGGTGATTTGGGGGGAATCTGGGAGGCTGTACGTCCTGCCGCACCCGGCAGTTCGGAGGCGGTTCCCATCTGGCAGCCTGTTACGTTACCTCATTGTTTTAATGCCGAAGATGCTGTTGATCCGGACGTGAATTATTATGAAGGTCCGGGATGGTATAAAACTTTGCTGGCGATAGACAATCCCTATCGGAACGGGCGGATCGTACTCGATTTCGACGGGGCGGGACAGAAGACGGATGTCTATGTCTATACGACTCATGTCGGTAGCCATGTTGGCGGTTATGACAGTTGGAAGGTAGATATTACGGATGCGGTAAAAGCATTTCTCGGCAGTAAAGATGCGGAACGTTTCAAAGGGAAAGTACCTTTGTCGATCCGTTGCGATAATTCACGTGATCTGGAAATGATACCATCCGATCTGGCTGATTTCAATATCTATGGTGGTCTGTACCGGTATTTGAACTTGGTGTACCTGCCTGAAGTTTCTTTTGAACAGATTCGTTTGGAATCTTCCCTCTCTTCTAACTTGAAAGAGGGTATATTGAAGGTGAAAACTTCGTTTTATAATCCGGAAGATATAAGGAAGGCGGATGTGACCGTTTCCGTTTACGATGTGGACCGTAAACCAGTCTTCTCGAAAACACTGGAAGGAATACTTCCTTTGGGTGACCAGCTTTTAGCAGAGATGAAGATCAAGAATCCGGTATTGTGGGACGTGGATGTGCCACAACTCTATACTTGCGAGTTGACTGTAAAGACACCGGATCAGACTTTCACGACGGAAGAACGCTTCGGTTTCCGCCATACGGAGTTTAAGGACAAAGGTCCATTCTTCCTGAACGGCAAACGTTTGCTGTTGCGAGGTACGCATCGCCATGAGGATCACGCTGGTGTGGCACAAGCCATGACGGAAGATATGATGCGTCGTGAAATGCGGATGATGAAAGATATGGGCGTGAACTTTATCCGTTTAGGACATTACCAACAATCTGAAATCATTCTGGACCTTTGCGACGAATTGGGCATTCTGGTATGGGAAGAAATTCCTTGGTGTCGGGGCGGTCTTGGAGGCGATGTCTACAAAAAACAAGCCCGTCGGATGCTTGCTAATATGATCGTCCAGCATCATAATCATCCGGCTGTCATCATCTGGGGGTTGGGTAATGAGAATGACTGGCCTAACGATTTCAATACGTTCGACAAGAGTGCGATCCGTGCTTTCATGAAAGAGTTGCACGACATGGCGCACCGTTTAGACGACACACGTATGACGGCGATCCGCCGGTGTGAATTTTGTAATGATATTGTTGATGTCTATTCACCTTCTATCTGGGCTGGTTGGTATCGAGGTGTCTTTACCGATTATAAATCGATCTCAGAACAGGAGATGCAGAAGGTAAAACACTTCCTGCATGTAGAGTGGGGAGGTGACAGCCATGCCCGTCGTCATTCGGAAGATGCTTTTTATAATCTGAAGAACATCGAGGCAGGAAAGGGCGGTGATGAACGTGCCGGCGATGCTTCCTTGTATGGTGGCGTTCCACGTGCTTCGCGCGATGGCGATTGGTCGGAAAGTTATGTGGTCCGTCTGATCGACTGGCATCTGAAAGAGCAGGAGACGATGCCGTGGCTGACCGGTACAGCCTACTGGCCTTTTAAAGATTTTTCGACTCCGGTCCGTCCCGACAATCCTGTCCCTTATGTCAATCAGAAGGGGGTGGTTGAACGCGATTTTACTCCGAAAGAAAGCTACTATGTGTTCCAGTCTTACTGGACGGAGAAGCCGATGATCCATATCTACGGTCATACCTGGCCGGTTCGCTGGGGTGGAAAAGATGACCGCAAGGAAATCTTGGTATATTCTAACTGCGACGAAGTGGAGCTTTTTGTCAATGGTGTGAGCCAGGGTGTGAAACGGCGTAATAGTCAGGATTACCCGGCTGCCGGGTTGCGCTGGAATTGTGTTTATCAGGAAGGCATGAACGAAATACGGGCTGTCGGTGTAAAGAAAAAGGAGAAGAAGGAGGTTTCTGATGTCATTCGTCAGGAATACCAGACTGCTAAATGGGATAAAGAAGCCGCTTGCCAAGTGAGCTTGCTTTCCGAAGAGGGAGATACGGCTTTGGTACAGGTACAACTGATCGATAAAAACGGCATCCGTTGTCTCAGCTCCAAAAAGCAGATTACGTTTGAGATTGCCGGAGATGGCAGCCTGATCTGCAATTTAGGAACTTCGACCGGTAGTCGTAAAGTACAGGCGTATAATGGTCGTGCCCTGATCCGTATCAAACGGAACGAGGGTAATAGCGTGGTTGCTGTTAAATCGGAAGGCCTGCCGACTGCATTCCTGGAATTGAAGAGTCCCAAGTAGGGGTAGGTCGTTTTTTGATTGTAAACTGGAAAAAAACGTAGAGACGTCCCGCCGTGTTTTAATTTACGGCGGGACTTTTTATCCGGGTTGCACTAAGTTAAAAGTAAGGGGTGGATTATGAACGGCTGCTTATTATAAAAAATAGGTGAGTGAATTGAATTGCTGGATGTCTGGATTATATTATATTTGCAAAAAGTAAATAAAGAACGAATGGATAATATGAAACCCCTGAACCCCATTCAGAAAACGGTTGTTGGCGTTCAGTTCCTTTTTGTGGCGTTTGGTGCGACTGTTCTCGTTCCTCTGCTGGTTGGCCTTGATCCTTCTACCGCCCTTTTTACTGCTGGTATCGGCACGTTGATCTTTCATTTGGTGACGAAAGGGAAAGTTCCTATTTTTCTGGGAAGCAGTTTCGCTTTTGTGGCGCCTATCATAAAGGCGACGGAATTGTATGGGTTGCCCGGTACGATGTCCGGCCTGGTGGCTGTGGGGACCGTCTATGGGTTGATGAGCTTGTTGGTCCGGTGGAGAGGAATCGGTTTTATCAAGCGGCTTTTTCCGCCGGTGGTGATCGGGCCGGTTATTATTCTGATCGGCCTCTCGCTGGCAGGCTCAGGTGTGAATATGGCAAAAGAGAACTGGCCGTTGGCACTGGTAGCCCTGCTTTCCGCTATTCTTGCCTCTATGTTGGGCCGGGGAATGTTGAGATTGATCCCTATCTTCTGTGGAATCATCGTCGGGTACCTGACTGCGAGTCTGTTCGGCTTGATCGACTTCAAGCCTGTGATAGAAGCTCCTTGGTTTGCATTTCCGCAATTTGTAAAGCCTTCATTGTCGTGGGAAGCGGTTATTTTTATGATTCCGGTGACGATTGCTCCGGTGATCGAACATATAGGCGATGTGTACGCAATCAACGAGGTGACGGGCAAGGATTTCGTAAAAGATCCGGGACTTCACCGCACGATGTTGGGAGACGGCCTGGCATGTATCGTCGCCGGATTGATCGGCGGTCCTCCCGTCACGACCTATTCGGAGGTGACAGGAGCTATTTCGCTGACAAAGATTACAGACCCGGCCGTTATCCGTATTGCTGCCGTAAGCGGTATCATCTTTTCTGTGTTTGGGAAGGTCAGCGCGTTGCTTAAATCGATTCCCGCCGCCGTGTTGGGGGGCATCATGTTGCTGCTGTTCGGAACGATTGCCGCTGTCGGCATCAACAGCTTGATCCAGAATCGGACCAATCTGGGCGACACTCGCAACCTGATCATCGTCTCATTGATCCTGACTTTCGGGATTGGTGGTGCTGCCATTGAATTTGGCGGTTTCACGATGGCCGGTATCGGGCTTTCGGCTTTACTGGGAGTCTTTTTGAACCTGGTGTTGCCTAAGAGCAAGACTCTACCGTAATTTTCAATTTTCAACTCTCAATTATCAATTAATTGTTACCTTTGTGCCGCTTTTTACGTGAAGAAGCGGAAATATGTTTAATCAGTATTGGTAAAGGGGAATCTGTCTATGCAAAAATCTGACTGCATCATCGGTGTGGAGCATGTGTCTAAATTCTTTGGAGACAAGGCCGTATTGAATGATGTGAATTTGTCTGTCCGTAAGGGCGAGTTTGTAACCATTCTGGGGCCGTCCGGTTGCGGGAAGACGACATTGTTGCGTCTGATTGCCGGATTCCAGACTGCTTCTGAGGGTATAATAACCATTGCGGGAAAAGAAATTACGCAAACACCCCCTCATAAACGTCCAGTTAATACTGTATTTCAGAAATACGCTCTTTTCCCTCATCTGAATGTCTTCAATAACATCGCTTTCGGCCTGAAGCTGAAAAAACTTCCGGCTGTCGTGATCGAGAAAAAGGTGAAGCAGGCCCTCAAGATGGTAGGAATGACCGATTATGAGTACCGTGATGTGGATTCCCTTTCCGGCGGACAGCAACAACGTGTCGCGATTGCCAGAGCTATCGTGAACGAACCGGAAGTGCTCCTGCTGGACGAACCGCTGGCGGCTCTTGACCTCAAGATGCGCAAGGATATGCAGATGGAGTTGAAGGAAATGCATAAGTCTCTCGGAATCACCTTTATCTATGTTACTCACGATCAGGAAGAAGCACTCACCCTGAGCGATACGATCGTCGTGATGAGCGAAGGGAAGATCCAGCAGATCGGGACGCCTATTGACATTTATAACGAACCGATCAACTCCTTTGTCGCCGACTTTATCGGCGAAAGCAATATTCTGAACGGACTGATGATCAAAGATAAGTTGGTATCCTTTGCCGGGCATGAGTTCGAATGCGTAGACGAAGGTTTCGGCGAACGGACCCCGGTAGATGTCGTGCTCCGCCCGGAAGACATTTATATTTTCGAGCCGTCTGAAGCCGCCATGCTGACCGGGACGGTTACCTCCTCCATTTTCAAGGGCGTTCACTACGAGATGATGGTGCAGACGCCGGAAGGCTATGAGTTCATGGTACAGGACTACCATTGTTTCGATGCCGGGCAGGAAGTCGGTTTGCTGGTCAAACCATTTGATATCCATGTGATGAAAAAGGAACGTATCTGCAATACGTTCGAAGGAAAGATGGTGGATGCCACGCATGTGGAATTTTTAGGCTGTACGTTCGAATGCCGAGAGGTATCCGGCATTGACTCGGAAGCACCCGTGCAGGTCGAAGTAGATTTTGACCGCGTCATTCTGGAAGACAACGAGGAAGACGGCCGTCTGACCGGTGAAGTGAAATTTATCCTCTACAAAGGCAACCATTATCATCTGACGGTGTTTACCGACTGGGACGAAGATATCTTTGTCGATACGAATGATGTTTGGGACGATGGCGACCGGGTCGGAATCACGATCGCTCCCGAAAATATACGGATTGTTCAATCAACTAAAAAGGAAGGAAGTGATAAGTAAGATTTCAGCTTTTTTTATGCGGCGTAAGAACTGGACGATTCCTTATGCCCTGTTTTTGGCTGTCTTTGTCGTAATGCCCTTGTTGTTGATCGTATTATATGCGTTTACAGATGCCGACGGAGCGTTCACTTTTGCTAATTTCCGTAAGTTCATGGTACACCCCGAAGCGATGAATACGTTCGTCTATTCGATCGGGATTGCTATTATCACCACACTTGCCTGTCTCATCCTTGGCTATCCGGCAGCTTATATCCTGAGCCAGGAGCGTTTTAACACTTCCCGGACGATGGTCGTGCTATTCATCCTGCCGATGTGGGTGAATATCCTGATCCGTACGCTGGCTACGGTAGCATTGTTCGATTTCCTAAACCTGCCGTTGGGAGAGGGGGCGTTGGTTTTCGGTATGGTGTATAACTTTCTCCCGTTCATGATCTATCCGATTTATAATACGTTGCAAAAGATGGACCGCAGCCTGATCGAGGCGGCCCAGGACTTGGGAGCCAATCCGTTTCAGGTCTTTATGAAAACGATTCTGCCTCTTTCGATGCCCGGCGTGATGAGCGGGATCGTCATGGTTTTCATGCCGACGGTTTCCACGTTTGCCATTGCCGAATTACTGACGATGAATAACATCAAACTGTTCGGTACGACCGTGCAAGAAAATATCTATAACGGTATGTGGAATTATGGAGCGGCGCTTTCTCTTATTATGCTGTTGCTGATTGGTGTTACCATCCTCTTTACGAATGAAGAGGACAGTGCTTCGAACGAAGGGGGAGGTGTAATATGATGACGAAATGGATGGCAAAAGGGTATTTGTGGCTACTGTTGGTGCTGCTATATTCCCCGATTCTGATTATTATGATTTTCTCGTTTACCGAAGCGAAAGTCTTGGGAAACTGGACGGGATTTTCAACCAAATTGTATAGTTCGCTGTTTACAGGAGGCGTGCAGCGTTCGTTGGTGAGTGCGTTGTGGAATACGTTCGCCATTGCGATGATCGCGGCGACCGTCTCCACGCTGTTGGGTAGTATTGCGGCTATCGGTATTTTCAACCTGCGATCACGGACCCGCCAGGTAATGAATTTTGCCAATGCGATCCCGATGATGAATGCAGATATTATTACGGGCGTATCCCTTTTCCTGCTGTTCGTGAGTTTTGGCGTTTCACAGGGATTCACGACGGTCGTGCTGGCGCATATCACGTTCTGCACGCCCTATGTGGTGCTGAGTGTCATGCCACGCCTGAAAAAGATGAACCAGAATGTCTATGAGGCGGCGCTCGATTTGGGGGCGACTCCTTTCCAGGCGTTGCGCAAGGTGATCCTGCCGGAGATTCGTCCGGGCATGATCAGCGGCTTTATACTGGCTTTTACGCTTTCGATCGATGATTTTGCCGTTACCATCTTTACGATCGGCAACGAGGGACTGGAAACCCTATCGACCTTTATTTATGCGGATGCCCGCAAAGGGGGACTGACACCGGAGTTGCGTCCGCTGTCAACTATCATTTTCGTGACGGTGCTTGTCCTTTTGATTGTGATTAATAAACGGGCGGAGAAGTCCAAAAGCTAATGGAGAAAAGCAGGAAATGAATAAACTGATTACAATAATAGCGAGTTGCCTCTTTCTTTTGACTTTCATGTCTTCATGCAATCGTACGGATGAGGAGCGCAGTCATATTCTGAAAGTCTACAATTGGGCAGACTATATCGACGAGGATGTCTTGGCCGAATTTCCCGCTTGGTACAAGGAGCAGACCGGCGAAGATATCCGGATTATCTACCAGGTGTTCGATATCAATGAGATCATGCTTACTAAGATCGAACGCGGGCATGAAGATTTCGACCTGATCTGTCCGTCCGAATATATAATCGAACGGATGTTGAAGAAAAACCTTCTTGTCCCGATAGACCGCAATTTCGGAAAGACACCGGATTATCTGGATAATGTCTCTCCCTATATCCGCGGGCAACTGAACAAGCTAAGCCAGCCGGGACGGAAAACGACCGACTATGTCGTCCCTTATATGTGGGGAACGGCTGGGATTTTGTATAACAAGCAGTTCGTGGAGGAGAAAGAGGTCGAAAGCTGGGAGTGTCTTTGGGATTCGAAGTTCAGAAACAAGATATTGATGAAAGACAGCTATCGTGACTCCTATGGTACGGCCATTATCTACGCCCATGCGAAGGAACTGGAAGATGGGACCGTGACGGTCGAGCAACTGATGAACGACAATTCTCCTGAAGCGATCGCCATAGCCGAAGAACTTCTGAAAAAGATGAAACCCAACATTGCCGGTTGGGAAGCCGATTTCGGCAAGGAAATGATGACGAAAGGCAAAGCCTGGCTCAATTTTACCTGGAGCGGCGATGCGGTCTGGGCGATGGACGAAGCGGAGGCTGTCGGGGTGGAACTGGACTATGAAGTGCCCCGAGAAGGCAGCAATATCTGGTATGACGGCTGGGCGATCCCTAAATATGCCCGTAATGTAAAGGCGGCCAGTTATTTTATTGATTATCTTTGTCGTCCGGACGTCGCTTTGCGGAATATGGATGCCATCGGTTACGTCAGTGCCATTGCGACTCCCGAAATTATGGAAGCCAAGATCGATTCGACAATCGAGAAAGTTTCCGACTTGAGTTATTTCTTCGGTCCCGGTGCGGATAGCATCCGGATCAATCCGGTACAATACCCCGACCGCAAGGTGGTAGAACGTTGTGCCATGATCCGCGATTTCGGAGATCGGACGGAACTGGTTTTGGAAATGTGGAGCCGCGTGAAAGGAGATAACTTGAATACAGGGATCGTCTTGCTGATCTTTGCCGTGTTCGGAGTGTTATTTGTCTGGCTGGTATATCGCAGGATACGTCAATATAAACAGCGGCAACGGCATCACCGACGTCGCCGCCGCTGGTAGTAAATAGTTAGAATCAAAATTGTCGATTATCAATTGTCAATTAAAAGAAGGTCATGGAAGGCATAAAAAATTTGGTTATAGATTTTGGCGGCGTGATTATCAATCTCACCCGTAATCGGTGCATCGAGGCATTCGAGAGTTTGGGGGTCGCGAATATACGCGAGCAGATTGTCAATAACTACCAGCATAAGGATCTGTTCATGAAGATCGAGCTCGGTTCCATTACGGTAGCAGAGTTTCGCGAGGGTATCCGTCATCTGACCAGACAGCCTTTGACGGACGAACAGATAGATGCCGCCTGGATCGCCATGCTCGATGATGTTCCGGATTATAAGCTGGATCTTTTGCTCGACCTCCGCAAGCGTTACAATACGATGCTGCTCAGCAATACGAACGAGATTCATTGGGAGTGGTCGGAAAAGACCTGTTTTTCCTATAAAGGCCACCATGCTTCCGACTTTTTCAATCATATTTATCTTTCCTACCGCCTCCATCTGCTGAAACCCGATGCCGAAATTTTCGAATATGTCCTGCAAGATGCCGATATCCGTCCTGAAGAAACACTTTTCATAGATGATGCCGTCCCCAATTGCCGTACGGCGGAATCACTAGGATTCCATACCTATACGCCGCAACCTCGTGAAGACTGGTCGCATTTGTTTGGAATTATGAATCATAAATCATAAATCTCTCACATTTAATATATTGTATGATGTCCCTACGTCATACACATCGTTACCGTCCACCTTCTTGATATAGTTTACAACACGGATGGTAACGGGAAGGATGATTACTTCATAGAGGGATTTCAGAACCGCCTGTGTCCCGATCATAATGAAAAGTTCGCCTATCGGTATCAGTCCGGCGAAAGCGATCGGGAAAAAGATCATCGAATCGGCACTCTCGCCGACCAAAGTGGAGACGATGGCCCGTAAAGAGAAATTCTTTCCGGCTGAAGCAATCTTCATCTTACTCATCACGTAAGCATTCAGGAACGAACCGACAAGAAAAGCCATCAGGCTTGCTATGGCGATGCGCGGTGCCATTCCGAACACGAAGTTGAAACCTTCTTCGCCTTCCCAAAATGGGGCGGCAGGCAACATCACCGCCAATTGCGCAAATCCGATTACAAGGAAATTAGAAATAAACCCGCTCCAGATAATCAGGCGTGCCTTCTTGAATCCCCATACTTCGGCGATACAGTCATTGATGATATATGAGATCGGGAAAACGATCAGTCCGGCAGTCGCTGTGATGCCGAATACCTGGATAACTTTGGTTTCTAACAGGTTTGAAGCTACCAGGCAGATATTGAACAGGATGCCTAACAGCATGAATGGTACGGTTACAGTAGATGTCTTCTGCATATTTCTTGTTTTTAACGAGGTTTATCAAGCACTCGGTGAATAATATAAAGGAACGTTTTTGGTATTCCGAGGGCAAAGATAGTGATATTTTTATTTATGCCTATTATATGTGACAGCCGAATGAGGCGATAAGCAGCCTTAAAACCGACAGAAAGAGAATCGCCATTTCTCTGTCACTCTATCACATTTTGTCTTGTATGTGTTGATGTCCATGTTGTGCAAGGTGTGATACATGCCGGATTCATGTATCACGCCTGTATCACACTGTGTCACACATCCGACTGGGATTTTAGCAATATATATATATGATCTTTCTGCTAAGTATGTATCTTAATTACAAAAGATTAGTGTGATATGGCTCCGAACACCCGGGTGTACCCTTTTCGGACATCCGGGTGTGGGGGGTGGTAACATCCGGGTGTAGAAAGCCGGAAGATGGGGGTGTTGCCAACCATTTCTGCTTGCTTTCCGCTCTTTTTCTGCTTGTCTTTAGTAAAAAAGTGCCTTAGGACGGTAAAATGGCTTCTGCATAAATGCATATCGGTACGTTTCCTTTCGTTTTGTGGATAGATGTCTTCCTGCCTGAATCAGAACCGGTGAGAATAGGTCAGGCCGATGCCATGACGGTAGTTGATCGGATCGTATACATTGAAGGTATGGTAGCGATAATAGAGCTGGATGCGGTTTTGGGGGTCCATCCGGTAGTCGCAGCCTGCGGAATAACGGATTTTATCGGCACGCATCTTCCCGTTGTAGCCTACGTTGTTAAAAGGCTCTACATATATGAAAGGTTCGAATCCCGAAGAGGCGATCCGGTAGGAGAGGGTGAACATGCTGCGGAGGTAGTTGGTCGGATGCAGGCCATTTTTCTTGTATGTGCTCTGAAAGCGTTCCCGGACTGCAATTTTAAATGTCCCGAACCGATGCGAACCGGAGGCGTACAGGTAATACCGGTTGCGCAGTTCCTCCGATGCCTTGTAGCGGACTAATGACATATAGCCGGCTCCCACCCGTAAGTTCGGCAAAATGCGATAATTGATTTCTCCTGTGGTAAGGAACCATCCGGCTTCCCTGAAATCGTCTCGCGGACGGATATCTTCTTCCAGGACGAAAGAGAAACGTTTGTATATTTTTCCGGACAGGCTGACTTTTAGTGCAACACCCGTACCTTCCATCGCCAGGAGCGGAGGGCAGATGGATAGGAGCAGGAAGGAAAAACAACAGATAATTACTTTCATGGCAGAATATGGCGTTTGTTATCTTGACAAAAGTATAAAAAAATGAAGTTCCTTTTACATAAATACCTGATAATTCTGGATTATAATTCCCCTGAGAGGCTGTTTGGTTTTTGTGTCCAATGATTTGAGATGGCCGGGAGGACGTTTAAAGTTGCCGGTCGGGATATTTTAGTAGATGTTGGCCATGCTAACCAGTGGCTCGTACAGTTTCTCTATATCTTGGGCGTCCAGTTCGATGGTGAGCTGGTCACCGGGGAGTATGGTTTGTCCGGCGGGGGAGATGTCTTTGCGGTCGCGGTGGATATTCATGATTACGCAATGGTTGGGAAGTTCGAGCGTATCGACCTCCTTGCGGTCGAAATAGGCTCCGGCCATCACTTCCACGTCCAAAGTCAGCCGCTTCTGCTCACGGAAGGCCGGTTTGTTGATCATCTCTTCATAGAACATTACGTTGAATGGCTTTATTCCCAACAGTTCCGTGAAATAATAAGTGAGTCCTCCTACGACGATGGAAGGATAGAAAACTTCGAAATGCCCTGTGATCTCCGTAATCAGGATAATGGCTGTGATAGGAGTGCGCACGACGGCGACCAGGAAGGCGCCCATTCCGATCAGCATGACATAGCTCACGTTTTCCATTCCTATGACCCCGTGCTGCACCAGGATGAGGGCATAGAGCTTACCGGTCAGTCCGCCTGTCACCAGAGTCGGGATAAAGCTCCCTCCCGGCAATCCGGAGGAGAAGGAAAAAACGGTAAATACCATGTGCAGGAACATCATCCCTGCAATCCAATAGATATTGCTGTTGCCGCCTTCCGCCTGCTGCATCAGGAACTGCTCGCCTCCGGCGGTCAGATCAGTGACCGTCAGCGAAATGATGTACGCCATGCCCAGAAGACCTAACAGCTTGATATATTCGGGTTGCCGGATGGCCGGGTACATCCGTTTGGCGTATAGCATCAGCAGTGAATAGAGTTTGCCGAAAACCGATACGATGACGGCAAACAGGATATACAGCTTGATATGCAGTCCCATCGACAGGTCGGGCACGATGGCCTGTATGTCGTGGTACGGGTTGATCGGGAAAATCGTACTGGCGATCGCTCCGGCGACGACACCGGCCAGGATCGTCGTGATAGCCGTTTTCGGAGCATCGAAGCGTTCGATCGATTCGATCACCAGCGTAGCGGCGGCAAGAGGAGCGGCAAAGGCAGCTGCCAGTCCTGCGCCTGCGCCTGCGGCAAGGAGCTGTTTGCGTTCGCCGCTCAGGATATGTCCCCATTTGCTGACCAGGTCACCTATGTAGGAACCCATTTGTACGGAAGGCCCCTCGCGTCCCATCGAGAGACCGCTGCTGAGTGTCAGCACACCGCCCGCAAACTTAGCCAGCAGTTGGCGAAAGGAATGTGCATACTCGATGCGTCCATTGATAACGCCCCGTGTCTGCGAAATGCCTCCGCCTCCGATGTAAGGCCACCGCCTGACCATCCAGGCGACGAAGCAGAGGACTCCCCATAGAGCAAAGAATAAGGCGGCATGATAGTACCAGGGAGGCGAAGACTGGAAGAAGTTCTTCCGCATATTGAAGAATAGTTGCAGCAGATAGTGGTAAGGAACTGCCACCAATCCGGTCAGCAATCCTACGATCAGACTCACGAAATAGAGTCTGGCATCTACCAGTTTCAGCTTTACTATCCGATTAATCTTCATCTCCCCTTAAACAGGGAGCGAAGGCCGTTGGTTTAACTTTCAATTCTCAAAAGCATCGGATATATCCCAACGAATAAGTTTCGTACAGGTTATCCTTCATTCCGTGTGTATACCGGAAGGAGATTATGTTTTTCTTGATCTCGTATCTGAGGTTGTTGCGCCAATGTATGGGGCGGTCACCGTTGTTTTCGTATCCGTAGAACCCGGCCAGGTTGGTGGCGAGCGTGAAGCCTCTGTATTTACCAGTGAACCCGACTCCGTATGAGATGGCGTCGTTCTGGCGATGCACCATGTCGTTCGTCATCCAGCAATAGAACCCGGCGAGCGCCTGCATACGGATCGAGGCCTTCCCGTCGGCACTTTTCCACAGGTTACGCCCCACGTTTACGTCGAACCAGTAGGAGGCGGCATCGGTAAAACGGGCGTCGCACAGGCGGCCTCCGCTGGCTGTCTTGATGTTGGCGCTAATGGTCGCGTCTACCCATTTCTCGCTTTTCAGGACTTGGAAAAAGGAGCTGATAACGATGTCGCCGTTATATTTGATCGGGCTTTCCGTCTCCACGGCAAAGCGTTCGTCACGCGTTTCCGGTGTCATCTTATATTTTTCCTTGAAGCACCAGTTCACTTCGATTCCCGCGCGCCCCCTGAAGAAGGGCAGCAGGGCACGCCCCACGATGTCCCAGGTCTTGTCACCCGTATAATAATGGTATTCGCCCCGTACTTCCACTTCGTACCGCTCGCTCACCCGTCCGTCCCTCATTTCCGGGATCGGAAATGCGTTCGGACCGAAATAGCGCGGAGAATATATGAGCAGTTCTGTTTTGTCGCGCCAACTGTCGGCATGACTATAAGTGGCTGAAAAGACAAATACGAATGTTATCAATAATATTCGGGATAAATATTTCATCATGGATGTATTTTTTCTTAAGGCCACAAAAGTACATATTTCATATTGATTTAGTACATTTGCCTCAAACAAATCTTTAAACCATAAAGTACCATGAGACATTTACATTTTGGGAAGCTGTTTTTTGTTGTCTTTTCCCTCTTGTTAGCCTGTACGGTTTCGGCGCGTAAACCGATTAAAACATTACTGATCACAGGACAAAACAACCATAACTGGCAGGTGAGCCATGTTGTGCTGAAACAAATCCTGGAAAATTCCGGTCGTTTTGATGTGGACTTTGCTATCTCTCCCGAACAGGGCAAGGATATGTCCGGTTTTGTGCTCGACTTTAGCCCTTACCAGTTGGTAGTACTGGACTATAACGGAGATTCGTGGCCGGAGGAGACGAACCGCCGCTTCCTGGAATATGTGCAGAACGGCGGTGGTGTTGTCATTTATCATGCAGCCGACAATGCTTTCTCCAAATGGCCGGAGTTCAATAAGATCTGTGCTTTGGGTGGTTGGGAAGGACGTAATGAGAATTCCGGCCCTTATGTGTATTGGAAGGACGGAAAACTGGTCAAGGACAGTTCGGCGGGTCCGGGTGGTTCTCATGGACGCCAGCACGAATATGTGCTGAACGGGCGTGACAAGGTGCATCCGGTTGTGAAGGGCCTGCCTTTGAAATGGCGTCATGCCAAAGATGAACTTTACGACCGTATGCGGGGACCGGGCAATATCCGGGATATTTTGTACACAGCCTATTCGGATAAGGAAACAAACGGTTCCGGTCGTGAAGAACCGCTGGTCTTTACGGTCGATTACGGGAATGCTCGCATCTTCCATACGATGCTTGGCCATGCCGGTGCTACTACGGAAGATAATATAGCAATGCAATGTACGGGCTTCCAGGTGCTTTTGCTTCGTGGCGCCGAATGGGCGGCAACCGGAAAAGTAACTCAGAAAGTCCCGAAAGATTTTCCGACGGAGACTACTTGTTCTTATCGGAAAGATTATAAGGAGAATTGACAATTATCAATTGTCAATTCTTAAAGCGGATATTCCTCGAACGCATACAATGCTGTAGACAAATATCTCTCGCCCGTATCCGGTAATAATGCTACAATCGTTTTCCCTTCGTTCTCCGGGAGCCGGGCCAGTTGCATGGCGGCATATACGGCTGCTCCGGAAGAAATGCCGACCAACAGGCCTTCCTTTTGTGCCAGTTCGCGTGATGTGCGGATGGCGTCGTCTCCTTCTACCTGGATGATTTCATCGACCACCGAGCTGTCGTAGGTTTTAGGGATAAAGCCCGCTCCGATCCCCTGTATCTTGTGCGGTCCGGGTTTACCGCCTGAGAGCACAGCCGAGTCGGTCGGTTCTACAGCTACGATTTTGACATCCGGATTGTGCGCTTTCAGTCCTTTGCCAACGCCGCTTACCGTACCGCCCGTTCCGACTCCTGCGACGAAGATATCGACTTTGCCGTCCGTATCGCGCCAGATTTCCTGTGCGGTTGTTTTAGCATGCCGGGCAGGGTTTGCCGGGTTTTCAAACTGTTGCAGGATAATGGAGCCGGGTGTTTCATCACGCAATGCTTCCGCTTTGGCGATGGCACCTTTCATCCCTTCCGTTCCGGGAGTGAGGATCAGGTTGGCTCCTAATGCTTTCAGTAGGTTACGACGTTCCAGGCTCATGGTTTCGGGCATTGTCAGTACCAATTTATAACCTTTGGCGGCCGAGACAAAAGCCAGTCCTACGCCGGTGTTCCCGCTGGTCGGCTCTATGATTGTTGCTCCCGGTTTCAGCAAGCCCTTTTCTTCCGCATCTTCGATCATTGCCAATGCAATGCGGTCTTTTACGCTACCTGCCGGGTTGAAATATTCCAGCTTTCCGATTACTTTCGCTTTCAGCCCTTTACTTGCGTTGAAGTTTGAGAACTCCAACAACGGTGTATTGCCTATGAGGTCAGTCAGTTTTTTTGCTATCATGGGTTATATTATTTATGATTTATGAATTCTCAATTGTCAGTTGAATTAATCAGTCGCTTCATTGTTTGCATTTTTGCTTCCGTTTCAAGCCATTCACTTTCTATCTCCGAAGAGGCAAGAATGCCTCCACCTGCATATAAAACAAATGATCCGGGCAAGATGTTCATGCAGCGCAAGTTTACATACAGGTCACTCTTCCCTTCGGGAGCCAGCCAGCCGATAAAGCCTGAATAATAGCTCCGGTCGTAGCCTTCGTTCTCCCGGATAAAACGATACGTCTCTTCTTTGGGCAGTCCGCAGACGGCAGGCGTGGGATGGAGCCGTTTCAACAGTTCACCGAGTTTTTTATTATCAGGCAGTGGAAAGCTGAAGTCACTTCTCAAATGCGACAATTCGCCGGCGCGTACCGGGATCGGAGGAGTTTCTGTCGGTTTGATACCTAATGCTTGCAGTTGTTTGCGTATGTAAAAGGCTACATATTCCTGTTCTTCCCTGTTTTTGTCGTCCCATTCTATCGGTAGTTCCCCGTTTTGGAGAGGTTGGGTGCCGGCAAGGGCGACCGTATGCCATTTTCCTTTCTCGCCGGAGAGGATGATTTCAGGCGTACATCCGAGCCATGTACCTGTTTCGGGTGTATGGCAGAGATAAACATACGAATATTTGTACCGTCTGATTGCTTTATGGAAAGCGGCGGCAGGGGAGAAGTTGGCTCTGTCTGCCGGAATCGTCTGGCAGCGCGACAGCACGAGTTTCTCGAACTGCTTTCGGCGTAGCGGTTCGATGAAGGCATTGAAACGGCGGCTGTAGTCTTCCTTCGGGTTTTCGAGGAAGGAGACAAGCGTTTCACTATGATGGAATTCCTGTTCCGCAGGCATCAAGTATGAAACTTTTGTTTCCTCATCGGGCGGAAGTTTCTGGATGTCCGGCCGGATCAGTACGATTGGGTGCTGTTTGCTTACATGGAAGGGAGCAATGACGAAACCACTCTGTTCGTCCAGTTCCTCGATATGATAAAGAATACGTGCAGAACCGGAGGTCTGCATGGCGAAACGAGGCGATTCTCCTGGTATCCGCCAGAGTGCAAAACTCCGGTTCTTTCTGATCAATGTGTCGACTACGTTACAAATCCTTAATTCGTCTGGTGTCATTTCTTTTTTAATATGCTGTTGACTACACGGATGGATGATACCAATTTATCTGTGGATGTGAATACATCGACGTTCCAAACGTGCGAAGAGCGTCCTTTGTGAATGATGGTTCCGACGGCGCGAACGGTATCTCCTTCATGGGCAGATGACATATGGTTGCCACTGACTTGCATACCGACCACGATTTCGTCTGGTTTGGCCAGGATCATCGATCCTAACCCGGCAACCGTTTCGGCCAATGCGAGTGTCGCCCCGCCATGTAGGATGCCGAATGGCTGGCGGGTGCGTTCGTCTACCGGCATGGTCGCTTCTACACGGTCTTCGGATGCATATGTATATTGGATGCCGAGGTTTCCCATCAGAGCGTGTCTGGCACGCATATTCAACTGGTCGAGCGGTACTTCCGTCGGACGTATTTCAGCCAGGATTGTCCGTTCGACGGCCACGGCTACGCCTTCTTCTTCGTTGGTGAGTGTCGTCTTGTCCACACAAGCCTTCACCGAATCTTCCGCATTTCCCATCGCGATCCCGACACCGGCAAGTTGCAACATGGTCACGTCGCAAACGCCGTCACCGATCGCGATCACTTCTTCCGGCGATACGGACAGTTTGGTCATCAGCACGCCCAAAGTGTTTCCCTTGTCGATGAACTGGGGAACGACTTCTAAGAAATAAGGTTCCGACCTGAATGCATCCAGCACACCGTCGAGGCGTTTTTTCCAATGATTCTCCAAACCGATGAGCGCTTCTTCGTCGTCACTTGCCAGCATACATTTGCAGGGCGGGAAATCGACGGCTTCGGCAAAGTTGTCGACACCGACAATCTGCATCTTGTTCAGGTTGGCTTCTTGGATGACATACTTGTTATCCGGTTTGTCCGTCAGGATGAAGTCTTTGTGATAGGTGAAGATGGCAAAGTCGTTTTTCTTTGCTTTCTTTTCGAAATAGGGGATCCATTCCGGATCGATGCGCTTCTCGAATAATAGTTCACCGGTCTGCACGTTGATGATCTGACCGCCGTTGTAAGAAAGAATGTAACCTCCGTAATGATTCAGTTCCAGCTTTTCAGCGATGGGCATGACTCCATTAGTCGGTCTTCCTGATGCCAATACGATATGTACCCCCATTTGCTGTACCTTCAGAAGGGCAGCCAGGGTACGGGGGCTGATCTCTTTCTGATTGTTGAGCAGCGTCCCGTCTACGTCGAGAACTAATAATTTATACTTCATGGCCTCTCTGTATTTTTTGTTAATGATACAAATATACGATATTTGAATTAAAAAGGGTATAAAATCGAAATAGATGCGGTAGTAGTTTCGATTTGGACTAATGGCTTTTTTACGAATATGACAATAAGAGGATCATGTCGGGGAAGGAGGTTGAACGGTGATCACCTGTCCGTTTTCCCAGATATATTCGTATAATTCCTTGTAGAAAGCATGCCGTGTTAGTGTCGGTGCGTCTCCCAAGATCATCAGTTTCATGCGGGCGCGGGTGATGGCGACGTTCATGCGGCGCAGGTCACCGAGGAAACCGATCCGGCCTTTGTCGTTGGCTCGTACGAGACTGATCATGATCACATCGCGTTCCTGTCCCTGGAAGCCGTCTACCGTGTGAGCGGTTATCAGGCGGCGGAAAGGTTTGAAGAAAGTGTCGCGCTTGATCAGTCCGCGGATATACTGAACCTGCGATTTGTAAGGTGAAATCAGACCGAAGTCGATGCTTTCATCCAATACCCGTTCTTTGCCGATCTTTTCGATATATTTCTGTAAGGTCGAAACGAGCAGTGTAGCTTCGTCTCTATTGATACGGCTCATGCTGTCGTCGAGCCGGTCTTCTTCGAAATGACAATCCGCCGTATCGAGCCAGACGACAGGCGTATCGAATTCCAAGATGCCGCGATGCTTGACTTCCGGTGCGGATTGTAGCTCGTCATGATAGAACCAACGGGAAGGAAAGCGCATGATGTCCTCGTTCATCCGGTACTGCGTTTTCAGAAGCGAGACTGTTTCGGGCTTCCGGTCGGTTATTTTTTGCATCAAGGTGTGGTCTAAGCCGCCGCGTGCCGCTTCTATACATTTGATGGTAGGAGGGAGCTGGTGATGGTCGCCCGCTAAGATGACCCGATCCGCTTTGCCGATTGCGATCCAGCAGGCTGCTTCGAGTGCTTGGGCGGCCTCGTCGATAAAGAGAGTTGTGAAGTTACGGTTGGTCAATACCCGGTTCGCCGATCCGACCAGCGTGCAGGCCACGACACGCGCCTCGTCGAACAATTCCGTGTCGATCTTCACTTCCAGTTCCGTCGCCCGGAAACGGAGACGGGAGAGACGGTTGCGTGCTGTTTCTTTTTCACCGTGGCTCTTTTTGCGGAGATTGGATTGTATCTCGCGGATCGCCTTGCGGATTCCCCATAGTTCGGCATAGTCGGGATGCGATTCGAAACGCCGTTCATAGGTGAAGGAAAGCATCTTGTCGTTTATGCGTGTCGGGTTACCGATGCGTAGGACATGAATGCCACGATCGACTAGTTTTTCGGATATCCAGTCTACGGCCGTATTGCTTTGGGCACAGACCATTACCTGATTTTCCCGGTGCAGAGTCTCATAGATCGCTTCAACCAAAGTGGTCGTTTTGCCAGTTCCGGGAGGACCGTGCACGATTGACACATCCTTTGCCGCCAATACATGGTTGACCGCCTCTTCCTGCGACAGGTTCAGCCAGGGAAAGCGCATAGGAAAAAATGTGCGCCGGCCGACGGGCGTTTTGCCTAACAGGACGTCCCGTAGGTAAGCTAATCGGTTTCCTTTCGCTTGGATAACGGTGGACAGGGCGTTGAACATTGTCTTGTAGCTGGTCTCGTCGAAATAAAGTTGGACGCCGATTTCACCAGCCTTCTGTATATCCGTAAGTGCGTTAGGAGAGGGCAGTACTACGACCATTCGGTCGTCTTGTACGTAACTGATGACGGTCGAGAAGTTCAGGTATTCGGGGTTTCCGCTTCCGTTTGTCGTGAAGAAGCAGACCGGACGGCCATATTCGAAATTGTGTTCGGTCTCTTTATCCTCCAGCCGTTCGATTTCTACGACGAGCTGGTTCAAGGAATTATAGTAACTCTTTCTTGGTACGACAGGATACCAGCACAGTCCTTGTTGGATGCGGCGGTGTATTCCGGTCCGTTCGATTTGTTGGCGGTACATCTCTTTTTCATATTCGAATTCTTTCTGCAGAAGATCGTACTGATGTTGCAGGTCTGCGGTCGGAGTCTTGAATTGAGTTGTCATCATTCTTTGTTTAATCGGGCGCAAACTTACATAAAAAAACGCAATCGGATAGGGGTTTTTCTCCTTTCCGATGTCATTAAATCAAATGGATGGTTATCTTTGTTTGTTAATTGGAAGGGTTAAAATAACTGAGTATGAAAAATAAAGTCCTATATGCGATAGTGTCTTTGTTGGTTCTGACAGGATGCGGATCGATGAAGAATATGAGCCGGGAAGACCGGGCTGGCGTAGGGGCCCAGATAGGTGCTTTTGTCGGATGGCTTTTCGGCGGAGCGGTCGGAAATTCCATAGACGATGATATCGGAGGTGACATAGGGGCGTTTGTCGGGACGGCGGTCGGAGGAATCGCCGGTGCGCAGATCGCTGCAAATACAGGCGACGAGATAAGAGTGGAGAAGAGGAATTCGGGGAATTATACACCGTCTTCGCATGTTCTCCTTCCCGATTTGCAGATCGAAGATATCTTATTGGAAGAGGACAGTGTCACCCGCGACGATAAGATCAATGCAGGTGAGACCTGCCGTATCTCCCTCGTGATTGTGAACAACAGCTTTCAGGATGCTTTGGACGTGGAACCGATAGTGAAAGTTGAGAAGGGCAGGTATTTGAAACTGTCCGAACCTGTCAAGATAGCCAAAATCACCCGTGATGACCGTATCATCTATAATGTCATGGTGCAGGCCTCCCCGAAGTTGCGTACAGGTGAAGCTGTGTTCAGCGTCCGTCTGAAAGAAGGGCGTGGCAACGGCACGGAAGAGGAAACCTTTACGGTTAAAACTGTCGGTGGTGACAAATGAGATCTTATCTGATGAGAGAATAAAACAGCCATACTGAAAGGAGGACGAATAAGACAAATATGGCTAAAAGTAATTTTATTTTGGATAGATGGTTGGCATCTGCTTTTTCTTTCTCTATAGTCTTTTTTCGAATTTCTTTCATTTCTTCAACGGATGTATCGGGTAGTTTGGTACTGCTCCCGATTTTCATGAGCCTGTTTCGGGTTTCCTTTAGGCGTTCTTTGCTTAATTTCCGGAGCTCGCGGTTTTCTTTGTCCCGTTGTAACATATCATTTATGCAGCCTAAAGTTCCCATAATTTATTAATTATTTATTAGATGAAACAAATGTACATTTTTCTGTCGGGTATTCCTTTATTTAATAAAGAAATAGTTCAAATTATCTATGTTCCGCAATCGAAATACCTATGTTTTGAAAAGGATGTCTTATCTTTGCAATCATAAAGTCAAAGAAGTCTATATTCATGGATAAAACAACTCAAACACAAATCATCAAACTAATACATCAGGAAGTGATTCCCGCTATCGGTTGTACGGAACCGGTTGCGGTCGCATTGGCTGCCGCTAAGGCTGCCGAGGTTTTAGGCTGTAAACCGGAGAAAACGGAAGTATTTCTGAGCGCCAACATCCTGAAGAATGCGATGGGTGTCGGAATTCCTGGAACCGGAATGGTCGGGTTGCCTATAGCGGTTGCTTTGGGTACGTTGATCGGCAAGTCTGCTTATGGTCTTGAAGTATTGCGTGACCTGACACCTGAAGCGCTTGCTGAAGGAAAGCAGGTGATCGAAGATAAACGGATTCATATCGCTTTAAAGGATAATGTCGACAAGCTCTATATCGAAGTGATTTGTTCAGCCGGAGATGAAACTTCGCGGGTGATAATCTGCCATGAACATACGAATGTCGTGTATGTGGAGAAGAATGGTGTGGTATTGACAGACCGGAGGAAAGAAGGTGTTTCCTGTGATGCTTCGGGCGATGAAGACGAATTGAGACTCTCTTTCTCTACTGTGTATGAGTTTGCGATGGAAATGCCGCTCGATGAGATCCGCTTTATCCTGGAAACTGCCGATCTGAACCGGAAAGCAGCCGAGGCTTCACTGAAGGGAAATTTCGGACATACGGTCAGCAAGACCGTTTCCGGTGTATACGGACGTAAATATATGGGAGACTCTGCCTATACCCATATGCTGGCAATGACGGCTGCTGCCTGTGATGCCCGCATGGATGGCGCCATGATCCCGGTGATGAGTAACTCCGGTAGTGGAAACCAGGGGATTGCAGCGACACTTCCCGTCCTTTCTTTTGCCGAAGACATCGAATGTTCGGAAGAACAGTTAATCCGTGCCCTGATGTTAAGCCATCTGATGGTCATCTATATCAAGCAAAGCTTGGGACGCTTGTCCGCCCTTTGCGGTTGTGTGGTGGCCGCCACGGGAGCCAGTTGCGGCATTACCTATCTGATGGGAGGCGATAAAGTGCAGATTTCCTATGCAATCAAGAATATGATCGGCAATATTACCGGTATGATATGCGATGGGGCGAAGCCCAGTTGTGCCATGAAAGTTTCCAGCGGTGTTTCGACTGCTATGCTGTCTGCGTTGATGGCAATGGAAAACAAGGTGGTGACTCCGGTCGAGGGCATTATTGATGAGAATGTCGACAAGTCGATCATTAACCTGACTTCTATCGGTTCCAAAGGAATGGAAGCCACCGATAAGCTGGTATTGGATATTATGACCGGAAAATCCTGCTAACGGTAAGAATATGTTGACCGATATTCGTCTGTTGAGCCATCAATTGGCAAAGCCCCGGTTTAGGAGTCCGAAGGAATTGGTTGCCTGGATGGGAGCTGTCCAAGCACAGGAATATACGATGGCGAAATGGGCGGTCGGGACTCGCTTGAAGTCTTCTTCGTTGCGGGTGGTGGACGATGCGCTTGCAAAGGGGGAAATCCTGCGTACCCATATATTACGACCGACCTGGCATTTCATCGTAGCAGAGGATATCCGCTGGATGCTGCAATTGTCGGGAGGTCGTATACGGACAGCCTTCGATTCTTATGCAAGAAGCCGGAAGATGGAGATAACCGAAAGCTTCTATACGAAAGGTTGTAGATTGCTGGAACAATTGTTGGGTGGAAACAAGAGTTTGACAAAACAGGAGTTGATGGATGGGTTCGGTCGGGCAGGGATCGAGACAGACAATCACTTGATACATTATTTTCTGGTCCGTGCTGAAACGGATGGCCTTGTGTGCAGCGGGGTAGATAAAAACAAGAAGCCGACCTATGCTCTGTTGGAAGAACGTGTGCCTCCGATGAAAGAACTCAGCCGCGAAGAGGCGCTCGCCCGATTGGCTACCCTATATTTTCAAAGCCATTCCCCGGCTACATTGTCTGATTTTGTCTGGTGGTCCGGCTTGGCGGCAACCGAGGCTCGACATGCGGTTGCGTTGATCGAAACCGATCTGCTAACCGAAAAGTTTGATTCGGAAACTTTTTACCTGCATGTTACCTGTGACTTGAAGGCCCGTTGCCGGAAAGTGTTGCATCTCTTACCTTCGTATGATGAATATTTGATCAGCTATAAAGACCGGACGACCGTTATGCTACATGAACATCATCATAAGGCATTCAATACTTTCGGTATCTTTTACCCCGTGATCCTGTATGAGGGCCGGATCGTTGGCAATTGGAAAAAAGATTCGAAGAAGAAAGCTCTTACTGTCGAAACTTCTTTGTTCGATGAATCTCTCGATCTCCCGGAAGATTTGCTGAAAAAGGCAGTCGATTATTATTGCTCTTTCCACGCTCAAAAGTCGGGATTCCACACTTGATTGTGGAATTTTTACACACTTTCCCCAATCCACTCCACACTTCCCCAATTTCTTTTGTATTATATGTATTATTTTTATTGGTTTGTATATCAGTGGTTTGTTTTAAAATATATCTTTATTTCTATTTCTGGCACGTCCTTTGCTATTTATTTGTCAGAATTAGATATTATCCTTCCCGAGATATTGTTTTCTGATTAGATATTTGATTAGAAAAAGCTTATCGATTTTAAATCCGCTTCGCCTGTGAAGGTAAAGCGGATTTTTTAATTTAGAACCATTTGATCTTTCTGAAAATGAAAAATGATAAAGCTGATAGTGTGATGGAGATCATGACGATGATGGCAAAGCCATGCGGCATATTTTCTCCGTAGATCGGGACGTTCATACCGTAGAAGCTGGCGATGAGGGTGGGAACCATCAGGATTATGGAGATAGAGGTCATGCGCTTCATGATGGTGTTCACGTTGTTGGAAATGATGGAGGCGAATGCGTCCATTGTACCGGTCAGGATATCGCTATAGATATTGACCGTGAGGTGCGCCTGTTTCAATTCTGTTTCCACATCTTCCACCAGTTCGTTGTCCATATAGACCGGTTCTTGGAAGATGCTTTGCAGTTTGGTGAGCATCACTTCATTACCACGGATGGATGTGTTGAAGTAAACCATGCTCTTTTCCAGCTTCATCAGACGAAGCAAGTCTTCATTACGGATACTTTTTTCCAGCGCCTTTTCGGCATGCGCCACCTCGTTGTTGATTTGTTTCAGGTATTTCAGGAACCATACGGCGGACGAATGGATCAGACGCAGAATCAGGTCATATTTGTGACGTACGACGACCTCTTTGCGGCGGGTGTATCGGATAAAGTCCGGTATCAGTTCCGTCTTGTAGTAGCAAACAGATATGATGATTTCATTGTTCGTCATAATCCCCAGAGGGATGGTCGTGAAAGGGATTCCTTGTTCCTGGCTCTGTACTGGGATTCGAATAATGGTCAATAGCCAATTCCCTTCATATTCGATACGCGGGCGTTCGTCTGTATCGGCAATGTCGCTTAAGAAAGATTCGGGAACATTGAATTGGTTTGTCAGGTAATGGATATCTTCCGGTGTAGGGCATTCTACATTGACCCAGCTGTTTGGAAGCCACTGGTCTTTTTCCACAAAGCCGGCTTCACAATAAAGAAAAGTTCTCATTATTGCCTCCTTTCGTTTTTGTCAACGTACAGAGGCCTTGCTGTTTACCCCTGCGCGTTATTTGTTACTTACTGTTTTTATTTCTCGCGGAATACTGTCGTCCATAATTTATCATTACTTTTTACGGCTGCAAAGATAGAAAAATCTGGTAATAAATGTATATCGGAGGCGGATTTTTGTCAAGTCCGTGAGGCTGCATATTTGCGATAACGGTAATAGGTAATGCCGGCTAAGTCTGCTAGAAACCAACCGATAGGAATAGACCACCAAATACCGGTGACCCCAATAGAGGGAATGGATGCCAGCCAATAAGAAAGGACGACACGTGTACCTAAAGATAGAATGGTAAGCACGACAGACATTCCCGGCATACGGATGGCCCGGTAATAACCATAAAGGAGGAACAAGATTCCGATGCCTAAATAAAAAGCTCCTTCGATACGCAGGTATTCTGTTCCGATGCGAAGTATCTCAGCCTCATCCGGACGGACGAAAATAAGCATCAACGGCTTGGCAAAAAAGAAAACTAACAGCGAGATGATAAGGGAAAAGACGATCGTTATAAGAAATGCGCTACGTACTCCCCGGCGGATGCGATCCCCTTTCCGCGCTCCGAAATTCTGGGCAATGAAGGTGGAAAAAGCATTCCCGAACTCCTGAACGGGCATATAGGCGAAAGAGTCGATCTTGACTGCTGCGGCGAATGCGGCCATGACAACCGTACCAAAACTATTTACCAACCCTTGCACCATCAATATTCCGAAGTTCATCACAGATTGTTGGACGCAAGTCAGTGTGGAGAAAGAAGTGATTTCTCTCAGGCTGGAACGGTCGAAGCGCATATCTTCCCGGTGTAATCGTAGCTCGGGGCGGATTTTATAGGTATACAGCAAGATACCGGATGCCGCCGTTCCCTGTGCGATAACCGTTGCGACTGCCGCTCCTTCGATGCCTTGATCCAAGACGAGAATAAGAAACAAATCAAGCCCGATATTCAGAACGACTGACACGGCCAAAAACCATAATGGTGTCACGGAATCGCCTACGGCCCGAAGCAACGCTGCATAAAAGTTATACAGGAAAGTAAAGACTATTCCCCAGAAAATGATCCATAGATAGTTACGCATCAACGGATAAATATCATAGGGAACTTGTAACCATCGTAAAATCGGATCGAGCCATAGGAACACGGCAACATTCAGCAAGATGGTTACCGTGCCGATCAGCAGGAGAGAAACGTAGATGCTACGTCGCAGAGCGGACAGGTCGCCGGCTCCGTATTGCAGTGAGAAAACCGTGCCGCTTCCCATTGACAACCCTAGCAGGATAGAAATCAGGAAAACCATCAAGGTATAGGCGGAACCAACCGCTGCCAACGCATTTGCGCCGATACACTGTCCCACGATCAGCGTATCGGCTATGTTATAGCATTGTTGTAAAAGCGATCCTGCCAGCATCGGCAATGTGAATTGTAGCAGGGTGGTGGTTATACCTCCTTGTGTAAGGTCTCCTTTCCGTAACATTGTCAGCTCTTTTTATCCGTATAATTTTGTATGAATCTGCAAAAATACGAATTAATCGGATAATCGTTCCTTCGGATCTCCGTAACCTGTCGGAGTGGCGCTGAGCTTTTGTTTTTGGGTAGAATGAACCGCTAATCGAGCATCAAGCTCATATAGGCTTCCCGGCTCTGATAGTCGAGCAACAGGCGGGTGAGCGATTGGGTGTCCATTTCTTTCAGTTCGCCGATGTTGAGAACAGAATTTTCGTGGGTGGAAGCCCAGTGATGGATGAGGCGGTCACGGTCCAGGACACGTGCCATGCCTAAGGGAAAAGTCCCCGGTCCGGTGAAGGGGGTGCGGTAGACGGCCTTTTCCACCTTGTTCTGTGTTGTTGCCTCCTGTAAGAGTAGTTTTTTGATATGGTCGTTGTCATACATCAATTCTTTGACATAGATATGGTCGCCGGCAGGATAGAAAAAGATCATTCCGATCGGTTCGTCCTGAATGTTCAAGGCGGTCAGCATCTGTCCGCCGGACATTTGCAAATCGCGCAGGATAGTAACGAAATCGTCATAATCGTGCAGCACATAGCAAGTGCGTTCCCGCTGCTTCTTATTGAAAAACTTGTAGAGGGACTCCATCGAAGGGACTTCGGGCGGGACAACCAGAACACCCTGTTCCCAAGCTGTTTCAAAAGGACGGATATACGTCTCTTCCGAATAGTCGAAAGCTTCCGTATACCCTAAATCACGGTAATAGTCGAACAGCCACGGATCAGCCGGGATGATGACCGTCAGGGCCACTTTCCGGCTTTCCATCACTTTGAAGGCATCCTGAATCAGTTGGCGCATGAGTCCCTGCCCGCGTTCGGAAGGAAGGGTACAGGCGGCATATATATAGTTTACGGATATCTCCGTCCCATAGTAGGTCATGACATACGGAAGCATTTGAAGGGCGGAAACGATCTTTCCGTCTTTCTTTATGAACAGGGCGTTCTCTTTTTTGTAAACCCGGTCGAAGAACAGTTTGATAAATTCTTCGCTGTCGTCGAAAGAAGTACGCCACAGGTCGATCAATTGAGGCTTGTTGTTATCCATCGTTCAATATTATTTTGCAGGTTTCTTTATTGCTGCGGATTTTTCTAATAGGATGACCGGGTTATACGAAAGTTTAGCCTGGCGCAAACCGGGAATACCCAAGTCTTCCTCCCGGTTCACATATGTGTATTTCTCCGGAAGGTGGGAGGCGAATTCTTTGTTGATAACAGCATAAGCCCCTTCATAGTTCACATTCGCCTTTTCGACATGGACGCCGAAAGTATCGTGGTTGATCGGGGCGCCGAAGGTGAAAGCGACAATCTGATGGTCTACGCAAATGGCTCCTCCAATAAGTCCTAATTCATCGTAATGATTCAAGGCGTAGATTATGGAACGGCGTTCGTCGTTCAGATCCTCCTCGTCATTATCTTCCCGGTTGGCCTTGTACCATTTGCATTCGAGCTGGAGGCATTCGGGAACCAGTTCCGGTGTGATAGGGATATATTTGTAGGAATACTTCTTATTGAAGTTGTTGATATGATTGCGTTTTGCCTGGTATTTTTTCCCTTTCAGGGTTGCCAAGTCTTCACGCAAATAGATGTAATCGAAATAATCTCGTTCGGGTATATAGAAAAATCCTCCGGGGATTGCTTTTTCGAGTTCTTCTTTGGCATCGGGCGTTACGCCTAACATACAGAGCGGATGGCCTTGTTCGAGCGAGTCGGCTTCCAACAGGTCGATTGCTTGTTTCAGGTTGCCTTGACCTGTAGGCGTCATATAAGCGACCCTCGTTTTATTTTCGATCCAGAAGCGGATCAGCAGACAGCCCTCAACAATGGCGAACTCGCTATCGTAGAGGAATCGCCAACTACAAATGTTGGCAAATGAATAATCGCAATTCTTGTAATTACTCGGTATCGTAAAGGATGTTATAATATCTCTATCTTCGATTCCGATCGGTTTAAACGGTATCTTCATCTTTTTCTTTTTTGATGTGCAAATATAAAACTAATAAATATCAGTGAATGTTTAGAATGGAAATAATAATGGCAATATGAAGATCATGACGATTCCCATAATGATTTGCAAGGGCATGCCGACTTTGACATAATCCATGAATGTGTACTTGCCCGCCGACATGACCAGAGCGTTCGGAGGAGTCGAGAAGGGAGAGGCGAAGCACATGCTCGCACCTACCGTTACGGCCAGCAGGAACGGGTAGGGGCTGACCCCGATTGCCAAGGCCGATTGCAACGCGATGGGAGCTACCAGTACCGCTGTTGCCGTATTACTGATGAACATGGTGAGTAGAGAAGTCGTGAAATAGATTCCCGCCATAAGGACAAGTGGCCCGTAATCACCCAATCCGCTTACCAGTTTTTCCGATATCAGGTTGGAGGCTCCTGTCTTTTCGAGGGCAAGCGACATCGGGAGCATGGCGGCTATCAGTACGATGCTTTCCCAGTTGATCGTCTTGTAGGCGTCTTCTACATTACGGAAGCAGCCTGTCAGTACCATCAAGATCGCTGCGATTAGGACGGCTGCGACCGGAGGAATCGGAATGAAATCGAATACCATTGCCGCGATCATGCAGATCATGATCAGGGCGGCGACAGGTGCTTTGTAGTCCAGCGTGACTTTGGATGCTTCTTCGACAGGTTGTCCGAGGACTACCCATTGAGACTGCTTATGGCTCATGCGGGCGATGCTATCCCATGTGCCCTGTATTAGGAGGATGTCGCCGGAGTGCATCTTTACCTCTTTTATGTCAGACAGGATATATTCGTTTTTCCGTTGTATGCCTAATATGTTGACTCCATATTTATCCCTGAAACCGGAATCTTTGACCGCTTTATTGATCAATTTGGAATCCGGCATCAACAAGACTTCGGCGATACCGATCTCCTGCACACTCAGTTTTTCGTTGGACGGTCCGCCGGCGAACTCGGTGACTCTCGATTCTGTGAGCGACAGTCTGTTTTCACGGGCAAACAGTTCGATCTTGTCGAATGCTCCGAAGACATATAAGATATCGTTTTCTTTCAGTTCTGTGTCCGGACCGGCCAATTTTTGATCCACGGTCTTCATGAAGCGGCCCTGTGACGGCGATTTTCTTCGTATTTCGAGGATCGTCAGATTGTATGTTTGTGTGATATTGAGTTTCTGTAATGTCTTATTGCAAACCAGGGAACCGGAGGTGACTCTCAAGCGGTAGAGATTGTCGGAGAGTTGGTATTTCTGTGCCAGTTCTTTTGGAGTGCGGCCGCCGGAAGTCTCTTTTTTATTGTTGTCGTCTTTTTTTGCTAGGAATATTTTACTGAGCGGGATCAGGATAATGATCCCAGTCAGCACGCAGACCAATCCGACCGGAGTGAAAGAGAAGAACGAGAGGTTGTCGAACCCGGCGTTCTTCAAAGCTTCCTGCACGACGAGGTTGGGAGGCGTACCGATCAGGGTCGCCATTCCTCCCATGCTGCTTGCGAAAGCGAGAGGCATCAGGAAGCGGCTGGGGTTTATGTTGGCATTCATCGCCATACTGACCACGATGGGTAACATCAGGGCCACAGTTCCGGTGTTGCTGACAAAGGCTCCTATGAAGGCTGTCACAACCATAATTAGAATGAATAATTTCAATTCGCTTTTTCCTGCCAACTGGAGTATTTTGCTGCTGATCATCTTGGCCAGGCCAGTTTTAAAGATGGCTCCCCCGACCACGAACAAGCCGACCATCATGATTACGATCGGATTTGAAAAACCGGATAATGCTTCTTCAGGAGTTAAAATCTTACAGATCATGAGGAGTACGAGTGCGCAGAGTGCGACGAGGTCCGAGCGTATCTTCCCGTTCACGAAAAACAAGGCGGAGAGCGCTAAAATGACGAGAGTTGTTATCATAAAATGTTATTAATAGGGTTTTAACTTAATCTAAAAAGACTTGTATGTATTAAACTAATAACTATCTTTAAATGTTCGAAGTGAAATGATTTTTATTCTAAAGTGAGAAGGAAATGAATACAGATAAAATATTACCGATCGACCTCTATCATGCCGTGTCGACTGCGAATTTGACATTGGAAAGTACTTTAAAGATCATTCACGTTGAAGTCGGGCAGGATCATGAACTGTTGCCTTTGGAACCGGGAACTCTTGCTGTGATCTGCCGGGGAGGAAAGTTCGAATGCAAAGCACTTGGAAAAGAAATCTCCATAGTTGCCGGACAGGTGTTCCTGGCGTCTGTGGAAGATGTGAGTGACATATCCCGTTTTTCGGAGACAGGTTTTGAAGGGATCGTGATCTATGCCGGTAGTGATCTGCTGATCAATCGGCAACGTCTGATGTTCCGGACGATTACACCAGACGAACTGGAGGAGTCCGGGCTTTATATCCGGCTGATGCAGTCACAAATCGAGCGAATGAGCGATGTCCGTGTCAAAGTGGTGGAATCGCTTTTGCGTGCCCTTATTTTCTTCCTCCAGCAGGGAGGACATCTGGCGGACGACCGGGATAGCGAGGTTCCGCCTTTCTTCCACAATTTCGCCTTGCTGATTAGTCGTTATCATCATTATCCGGTTTATTATTTTGCCGAGAAGTTGGGAATGACTTCGACGGAACTGAATAACAAATGCAAATCGCATTCCGGTATTTCGGCTGCGGAATGGATCAGCCAGTATGTATTGCTTGAGGCGAAAGACTTACTGATTAAAACTCGACTGAGACCTTCCCGCATTGCCATGATGCTTAACTTCTCTAATTATGATACTTTTGCGCGTTGGTTCAGGCGGCATACGGGAGAGTTGCCAGGGAACTGGAGGTAATGGAATTTGAAAATTGAGAATTGAAAATTAAGATACCATGAAATGGACATTTGAGAATGCGAAAATAAAGGGGCGGATCGTCTTGACCGATTCGCTCCATGAAGACCCGGATCTTCTGAAAGACAAAACGCTGTATAAATTTATATGGGTGGATTCCGGCGAAGTGAAGTTGGATATCGATCATCAGCATGTTGTTTTGAAGAAGGGACAACTCGTTCCGCTTTCCCATTTGCATCATTTGGAGTTTCTGCGCATCGAAGGCAAATGCTATGCTTTGATGTTCAACGGCAATTTCTACTGTATACATGGCAACGACCATGAGGTGTCGTGCAACGGGTTGCTGTTTCACGGTTCATCGCATGTGCTGACTTTTGTCCTTTCGGAAGATGAACGGCGGAAGATCGACACGCTGACGAGGATCATGCAAGAGGAGTTTCTCAGTACCGATCACCTGCAAGACGAGATGCTCCGGGTACTGTTGAAACGGTTTATCATATTATGTACGCGAATAGCGGAAGACCGGCAGGGAGCTGTTCGGGAGAACAGCCTTCAGTTCGAGACGATCCGCAAATTCTATGTCTTGGTCGATACCTATTTTAAGGAGAAAAAACAGGTGCAGGAATATGCGGACATGCTGAACAAATCCCCGAAGACACTGGCAAATATCCTTTCCGCCTATCAGCAGCCTTCCGCCATCCGTATCATCCATAACCGCATTCAGGCTGAAGCCCGGCGTTTACTGCTTTATACGGCTAAAAGCTCTAAAGAGATCGCTTTGATGCTAGGGTTCGAAGACCAGGCTGCGTTCAGCCGTTTCTTTAAGAACGCAGCCGGACTAAGCGCGACCGAATATCGCCACCAATATAAAAAATGATAATAGTGGCGATGACGGGCTGGTCGCTTGTCCGGGTTGTAGTATCCGCTTATTGCCGGTATTTGCAACAACCCGGCTGTTGGTCGTAGACGGCTTGATCCGCTTTATAAGTATCCGTGTCGTGCCCCGCTTTGGCAATAGCTTTGCTAATAGCGTCCACAGATGTTTTGGACGGATCGTACTGTAGATGTATCATCTGTTTTTCCTTATCCCAATGAGCCGATGAAACGCCGTTTACACTTTTGGCTGCTGTTTCGATGCGTTGTTTACACATGTCGCAGGAACCTTTTACCCCGAACATGGCATGCTCGCCTGCCGGTTCCGGTTGTGCTGCGGATATACCGTGCGCGGCATGCCCTTCGTGACCGCTCATCGTATGCCCTGCATGGCCGCTCATCGGTTGTGCTTCGCCGTCATTGTTCATCATCGACTGTTTCCCTTCGAGTTGGGCGCTGGCGTCTATCGAGAATACGCCGTTGGTTACGACCTCTTCTCCTTCGGACAATCCTTTCAGGATGACGTAGGCATTACCGAGGGACGGTCCCAATTCGACTTCGCGCATCAGGAAAGTAGGGGTAGGCGCGTCAGGCTGCCTGACATAGACGATAGAACGTTTTCCGGTCCAGAGAACGGCAGTCTGCGGCACGACGATCCGGTCCTTATAGCCTTGAAGGGGGGCATTGACCTCGGCGGTCGCATACATTTCCGGTTTTAGCTCCATCCGGCTGTTGGCTACTTCCACACGGACACGTGCCGTACGGGTGGACGGGTTGATGATCGGATCGATAAAAGCGATTCGTCCCATATATGTCTTACCGGGAAGGGCCTGCAAAGTAAAATGAACCTGGTCGCCTCTATTCAGGAAAGGAAGGTCCACTTCGAAAGCATCGAACATCGCCCATACGTTTGACAGGTTAGCGATGTCGAACAGTACGGCTCCCGAAGCAACATAATCACCTTGGCTTACCCGTTTAGTCATCACGATCCCGCTTACGTTCGCTTTGATCTCGACGAGCGGGGAAACGGTTCCCGACTGTTCGATCGCTCCTATTTGGGCATCCGTCATTTTCCAGAGACGGAGTTTTTCGCGAGCCGCCTGGATAAGAGCGGGCTGCTGCATCTTGATGGCTTCTAAAAGTTCCTGTTGGGCGGTGAACAGTTCGGGTGAATAAAGGATGGCAAGTGTTTGTCCGGCTCGTACACTCTCACCGGTAAAATTGATGTTGAGTTGTTCGATACGTCCGCCTACGTGCGCTGTCTGTGACTGTAAGCTTTGTTCGTTCGGGGCGATCTTGCCGTACAGGCGGACTGTCTTGACTGGGTTTTCCCTGCTGACCTTTGAAGTCTGCACGTCTGCCAGGGCGGCCGCCTCTTCCGATAACTGGATTGCTTTCGGGTCGGAGTTCTCTCCTCCGCCGCTTCCTTTACGGACCGGGATCAAGTCCATCGCGCAGATCGGGCATTTGCCGGGTTTATCCTGGCGTATCTGGGGGTGCATGGAGCAGGTCCAGACGCCCGTCTCGTCCTGCACGAGGTCGTGACTGTGTCCTTCGTGCATCTCATGCCCCTCATGGGTAGCCGGAGCGGGGCTTTCGGACGGGCTGAACAACAACCAGCCGACTAATAAGCCGGCACAGGCTACTATTATATATTGAACCGGTTTGCTTTTTATTATTTCATTTATCTTTTTCATCTTGTTATTCATTTACGGAGGTTGATACTAATTTCTCTAAGCCGGCGATCAGCGTGTTGTATCCGGCAACCGCTTCGCTCTTTTTAAGGCTGTAATCCAGTAACTGGCGTTCCAGTTGGATGATGTCCGTGAGGGAAGTCGTCCCTGCCGAAAATTCGCGGATCATCAACTGGTAGGTCGACCGGGACAAGTCCTGCTGCTTTGTGTACAGGTCTATTTTGCGCGAGGCATCGGCCAGTTGTTGCTTTAAGGCGATATATTCGGCATGTAGCTGGTTGAGCGTGTCTTCGTACTTCAGCTCGCTTGCCTCACGGTAATGCCGGCTCTCCCGCTGCTGGGCGTTATATTTCCGGCGGAAGATCGGGATGCTGATCTTAATCATCGGCATGACCATATCCATGCCGTTCATATTGCTCATCCCTGACATCCGGGCCATCTCTTCTGAATTCTTAGCCATGATGGAATATTGCAGTCCGATGCCGAACATGGGAAGGCTCATCTTCTTGTCCATCTCCGCCTTTGCCTTATACGCGTTTGCCTCCGCTTCGAGCATGGAGAGCATCGGGTTGGAGAGGATGATGCTGTCCAGGACCGCATTGTCTTCTATGGAAAACAGTTTTTGTGCCAGCGAATCGGAAGTTTGTACCGGCAGATCCTGATCCCGGTTCAGCAGGCTGTTGAACCGAGCTTCGGCTGCTTTCCTGTTCGATCGGAGAGCTTCGAGGTTGTTTTCCAGTTCGGCCATTTCGATCTGGATGCGAAGTACGTCGGACATGCTGCCGGATGAACCGCTCCCCATCGTACCACTTGCCATCGAACCGCCCATACCCGACATCGTTGTATTTCCGCCCGGTGTCGCAGAGGCCGTGGAAGGAGAGGTCCCCATGTTTCCCATACCGCCCATACTGTTGTTTGCCGGTGTCTGGGGAACGGGAGGTGCGACCGGAGGCGCAACGGATGGTGTCGGCCTGCCCGGAACGGACGACGCTGTATAACGGCTCAGCGCCAACAGCTCCAACTGCTTTAACAGTTCGAGGTTCGCTGCTGTGTTCTTATACTGCTCATTCAGATTGTTCAGTTGATACCACTGGCTTTTGACTTCGTAGAACAGGTTGTTGCGGGTTTCCCTGAATTGTTCGTAAGCCATGCGTGCCATCTCGGTCGCTTCGTTGCGGGCTGCTTTGCGGGTTCCGAACCAGGGGAACATCTGCATCAGGGTGAAGTCGGCTACCTGTTTGCCGGATAGCTGCTCCATCGGTTTGAAGAAGAAGCCTATTTCGAGTTCGGGATCGGAGAAAGCTCCCGCCTGCGGTATCTTTTCCAGGGATGCTTTGTAAAGGGCAAAGCTGGAATTTACCGACGGATTGTTCCGGGCGGCCGTTTCCAGGTAATGGGAAAGGCTGTCGGTCGTTTGTGCCTGTGACGGGAGATACCAAAGTGCCGATAGCAGGATGGCGGCCCAACGTAAGACGGCTATATGCTTTTTTATTCTCATTCTATTAATACTTTATTTATATATAAGAAAGTTTCAACTTTTTTCTCGGCGTGAAAATTTATTTTCATGCAATGGAAAATTTTTTTTCATCCGAAGAAAATTTATTTTCATGCTGAGGAAAATTTATTTTCCCGGTGAGGAATTTTCTGCTGCGTTGCGGGCCTTTTCCTCTTTCTTCAGCAGCCCTTCCCGCCACCAGCATTGGAATACGGGGACGACAAACATGGTCATCGACTGGATCAGCATGCCGCCGAAAGTCGGGATTGCCATCGGAACCATAATATCGGATCCCTTTCCGGTCGAGGTGAGGACGGGGAGCAGGGCGATCAGGGTGGTCGCGGTTGTCATGGCTGCGGGACGTACACGTTTGAGTCCTGCTGTCACGACGGCTTCACGTATGGCGTGCCTGGTCTGCGGGTCCTTTTCCAGGAAGACGTGATGGATGTAAGTTCCCATCAGCACACCGTCGTCTGTCGCCACTCCGAAAAGGGCGATGAAGCCGACCCATACGGCTACGCTCAGGTTAATGGTATGCATCTGGAACAGGTCCCGCATATTGACTCCCGCCAGCGAAAAGTTCATGAACCAGTCCTGACCGTACAGCCAGAGCAGGATAAAGCCGCCGGCAAAAGCCACGAAGACACCGGAGAAATGAATCAACGAGGCCGTAAGGGTCTTGAACTGGAAATACAGAACCAGGAGGACGATCAGCAGGGCCAGGGGAACGACGATCATCAGCCGGGCGGTGGCACGTTCCTGTTGTTCGTAGTTTCCGGCAAACTTGTAGGAAACGCCTTTTGTTAGTTTCAGCTCTCCGTTTTGTATCTTTCCTTCGATCACTTTTGTCGCCTCTTTCACAACATCCACTTCGGCTTTTCCCTGTTTCTTGTCGAAGATCACGTAGCCGACCAGGAAGGTGTTCTCACTCTGGATCATCTGGGCGCCTCGGGCATATTCGATATCGGCGAGTTCTTTCAATGGGATCTGGGCGCCGGTGGCTGTCGGAACCAGGAGCATGGACAATGCTTCCGGATTATCACGCAGTTCGCGGGCATAGCGGAGGCGCACGGGGAAACGCTCGCGGCCTTCGACCGTCTTCGTCAGGATCATGCCGCCGACGGCTGCACTTAGTATCTCCTGTAAATCTTCGACGTTCACTCCGTACCGGGCCATGTTATCCCGGTTCAGCTTAATCTCCAGATAAGGTGCTCCGACCGCCCGGTCATAGAATACGGACGAAGGGATCACGGAAGGAACGTCTTTGAGCGCCTGTTCGATCGCCTTTCCGCTCTGCTCGATCGTTTCCAGATCCGGCCCGTATATCTTCAATCCCATCGGAGCGCGCATACCGGTCGAGAGCATGACAAGGCGTGCCTCTATCGGTTGCAGTTTCGGGGCGGATGTGAGTCCGGGCAGGTGGGTGACGTTGACGATTTGCTGCCAGATATCGTCGGTGTTCTTGATTTCGGGACGCCATTGCCGGAAATAGTCTCCTTTGCGGTCCGGTATCAGGCTATCTGCCGGAATCAGGCGGAAGCCGTCTGCCGGATTGTAAGTGCCTCCGTTTCTCAGGAGATATTCTCCTTTCCGGTTCACTTTGAAACGTTCCCGCTTTCCGTCTTCGTTCAGGATATATTCGGGACGATAGTTGATCGTATTCTCGAACATCTGGGCGGGAGCCGGATCGAGTGCCGAGTTTACCCGTCCCCATTTACCGATTGCCGTTTCCACTTCGGGGATGGCTGCCAGGCGTTTGTCCAGTGCTTCGATATAATTCAGGTTTTGCTCGATTCCTGTATGGGGCATGCTGGTCGGCATCAACAGGAATGAACCTTCGTTGAGGCTGGGCATGAACTCTTGCCCGATCCGTTTCCAGATCAGGATGCCGCATAGGATAGTCGCGATCGGTAGCAGCATGAACTTCCACCGGTTATTCAGACACCAGCGAAGGATACGTTCGTAGTAGATCACCAGTAACCAGAGCAGTGCAAGAATGATGGCGATACATCCTGTTACGAAAAGAAGATTGACGATAATACCTTTCTGGGGGCCCATCGGCAACCATTCTTCTGCCAAGAAGTAGGTGGCGACGACAAGTGCGATACCGATATTGATATAGTTACTTATTCCGGGTTTCTTCCAACGGTGGGCAAGCAGGTTGTTAAGTCCGACGGCTGTAAGTCCGAGTGCCGGAATATTACTGTACAGGACAGACAAGAGGACACCTGCTGCAATCAGTATGTAGTTGAGCACTTTCCGTATCCGCTTTGAGTCGATCCGTACCGAAAACAATATATAGGATAAGGTCGGCAGCAAGATCAATCCCAATACGAAAGCAGAAGCCAGCGCATAGGTTTTTGTGTAGGCGAGGGGAGAGAACATTTTTCCTTCCTGTGCCTCCATTGCAAAAACGGGCAGGAAACTGACGATAGTCGTGATCATCGCCGTGGCAATGGCCCCCGATACTTCACTGACCGCCTTATAAATAAGGTTTACCATCGCTTTCCCTTTGCGGATGCCTCTGTTTTCCGGCATCTCCATATACCGGATGATGCTTTCGACAAACACGACGCCGACGTCCACCATCACGCCGATAGCGATGGCGATACCCGAAAGGGCAACAATATTGGCGGCTATTCCTGTGTAGCGCATGATGATGAAGGTAGACAACACGGCGATAGGGAGCATGCTGGCTATCACGACGGATGCCCGGAGGTTGAGGACCAGCACGATGATAACGATGATACAGATCAGTATTTCGTGGGATAAAGATGTTTCGAGCGTGCCGATTGTCTCTTTGATCAAGCCTGTCCGGTCGTAAAAAGGTACGACGGTGATTTTGGAGACAGTCCCGTCGGGCAAGGTTTTCTGGGGAAGTCCGGGCGCCATCTCCTTGATTTTGTCTTTTACATTATTAATGACTTCCAAAGGGTTGGAACCATACCGGGCGATCACGACACCGCCGACTGCTTCGACACCTTCTTTATCCAGTCCGCCGCGCCGCGTACCCGGACCGATGTTTACAAACGCTACATCGGAGATGCGTACCGGCACACCGTCACGAACCGTCACGACGGCCTTTTCCAGGTCGGATACATCTTTGATATAGCCCAGGCCGCGGATCAGATATTCGACCTTATTGATCTCCATTGTCTCGGCGCCGATATCGAGATTGCTTTTCTTGATCGCCCCCATAATATCCATAACGGAAACATTAAAGGCGCGCATGGCATCCGGATTCAGCTCGACCTGGTACTCTTTCACGAAACCTCCGGCTGATGCCACTTCCGACACGCCTTCGGCGGCCGAAAGGCTGTATTTGACATAGTAGTCCTGTATGGTACGCAGCTCTTCCGCATTCCATCCGCCTGTCGGTTTTCCGGTTGCCGGATCGCGTCCTTCCAACGTGTACCAGTAGATTTGTCCTAAAGCGGTTGCATCCGGACCCAACGCCGGTTGTACGCCTTCGGGCAGCGTGCCGGGGGGAAGGGAGTTGAGCTTTTCGAGAATCCGCGAACGGCTCCAGTAGAATTCGATATTATCATCAAAAATAATATAGATGAAGGACATGCCGAACATGGAAGAGCTACGGATCGATTTGACTCCGGGAATCCCCAACAGGGAAGTGGTCAGCGGATAGGTGATCTGATCCTGGATATCTTTGGGCGAACGTCCCATCCATTCGGTCGCTACGATCTGTTGATTATCGCCGATGTCGGGAATCGCGTCTACCGGAATCGGATTGCGGGGAATGATCCCTCCGTGCCAGTTAAATGGAGAAGTCGAGATGCCCCATACGACTACCAGCACTAAGATCAATATGGTTATCACCCTGTTCTCAAGGAAATAACGGATTATTTTATTTAGCATAAGAAGTATTTATATGTATAGATAATAGATCGTCCGGCTATTGAATACAATACGCCGGTTTCCTTCTGTACACACAGAGGAAACAGATTTTTTTCTTTTTTTGTTGTCTGGGATGAAGACAAAAGAATGACGGACCCTTTTATAAGACTATAAAGGGAAAAAGGGCCTGAAAAGATCTACTATCAGCTAAATAAGGAAAGTACAATGATGAATGAGCCGGTCTGTCCCACTCCATTCAGGTGGGGTGTTGGAATGAACAGGGATATTGGCTTCCTGTTCTGTTTCCGGTAAGTTATAAAGATCCCGTAAATCGAACAAAAGTGCGATTGCCATCGGTACATATTTAATAACCTGTAGCTGGTCGACATTCTGATCGTCTGATATCTTTATAAATTGAGTTTCGGTGGAGCAGCAGGATTTATGGGCATGCTTGGCTCCGCAAGTGTTGCAGGTTTCATCCTGCCATATGCCGACTTCGACCAGCTTGCCCATGCAGTGGTGAATCGTCAGCGTGATACCGGAAGACAATCCGATATACAGCAAAGCGAATATGACAATCAGAAACCTTTTCATTCGTTTTGCAAATATAGTAAGTGTTTGGTAGACCGGAAAGCAAAAAAAACGATAAACATGTTCAAAATACTTATATTCAGGGTTTGCTACGAGGGAAAGGTAAATGTTTAAAGAGGTCGCAAACCCCCGGTTATTGGGTAAATTGTTAGCTATTTCATTCTTAGTCTGATAGCTGTTTTCATACGATTTAATTTATTGTGTTAAAGAGAAAAATACTAACATTTTCTTTAAATAAAATGGAAAGTTTAGCTATTGTGCTATAATTACTTTTCGTATCTTCACCGAGAAATAAATTTTGGTTCTACGTTTTTTTAATTATTAAGTTGCTGGAAATATGGTAATAGCTTATTTAAGAGTAGGAACTTCAAACAAAGAACTTCTAGAAGAACAGAAAGATGAGATTGAACGTTATGCTTCGAATCATGATATGAATGTCGATAAGTGGATTACGGATGTCACTGTCGACAAAGGGAGGGAAGATGAACGTAATCTTGCTAGGGTACTGGATCGTATGCAAAAAGGCGATAGTCTGATCTTTTCGGATATTTCTCGCTTGGGACGAACTTTGTCGGAAGTTATGGATATTATGGGACGCTGCATGGAAAAAGGCGTTCAGATCTATAGTATAAGAGATCGGTATATCCTAGACCAGGCATTGGATCTGCCAGTTATGGGAAACGTGTTCAAGTTGGTGACGGAGATCGAACACAGTTTGATGTCAATCCGTACCAAAGAGGCATTGAATCATAAGAAGAGCACGGGAGGCCCGTTAGGCCGTCCGAAAGGATCGGCTGCAAAACAGTCTTTCCTGGATGCGAATAAAGAAGAGGTGATCAGCATGCTTGAACGCGGAGACACTGTTTTCGAAATTTGTAAACGTTTTAATGTTTCCAGAAATACCTATTATATGTTCAAACGGAACTACGGACTCTAAAACCAATCCTTTTTCCGCATGTATAGCCAGGTCGAGATTGCTGTCAGTAGCATGAGTGACCAGGCTATGCCATACCCGTATTGCCAGTCCAATTCTGGCATCATCTTGAAGTTCATCCCCCATATACCAGCCAGGAATGTCAGTGGGATGAAGATCGTGGATACGATTGTCAGGCGTTTCATGATCGCATTCATGCGCAGGTCGTTATTGGATATGTAGAGATCGACCAGGGAAGATATGATTTCCCGGCAGCTTTCGGTTGTCTGGATGATGAACTGCAACTGGTCGGATAAGTCGTTATAGATGGGAAGGATGTCGGAGCTTATGATTCCGTTTTCGGTGCGCAGCAGTTTGGCAAATTGCTCTTTCAGCGGTTGGCTGTTCTTGCGGATAACCATATATTCTTTCCGACGTTGCTGGATAAGCAGCCCCATATTACCTTGGTCGTTTTTGATATCGAGCAGGGTCTCTTCTATATCCTCAAGCATTTCCTCCACTTTGGAGGCCGATTCCACTAAATTGGCAATGATCGTATTTAAAAGGAATGCCAGGAGTAGTCCGCTGTTTTTTCGGCGAATATTCAACATATTGGATTCGATGGCTTTGTAGGCATTTTCGAATACAGGATTGTTGCTTTCCGTGAAGCTGATGACTACGTTTCCCGTGATTAGGATGCTGATATGTTCGGAGTTGATCTCCATATTGGTGTCGTAGTAGGAAGAATTGAGTACGATAAGCATGTGTTTGTCATACTCTTCTATCTTGACTACGTGTTGGGGAGTCAGAATGTCTTTGGCGTCCAGGTTATGCATCCCGAATTCATTGACGATACGTGTGACCGCCTCCGAATCAGTCAGACCGCTAACCTGGAACCAGTTGATACTATTTCCGTCGACAAATTTTTTGAACGACGTTTCGTTTGTCTTGATCTCCCGTGTGTGCAGAGTGTCAGCATTGTACTGTGTGAGGCTGATCCGGGTAACGGTATCATGCTCGCCGGCATAGAAATATCGGTCGGCAAGATGTCGGTTGGAAATATGCTTGCGCTTGTGTGGATGTACATATTCTCTTCGCCTCATATCTGTTTGTTCTTATTCGAGTTCTACAACCGTAATACCCGCACCTCCGAATTGGACATGTTCGTCGTGATACTGGCGGACGCCCGGAACAGTGTGCAGGTAATCGCGTATCAGCTGCCGAAGTATGCCTGTCCCTGTCCCGTGCAGGATACGGATGCGAGCGGCACCAACCTGTATGGCATCGTCCACAAAGTAAGTAACGGCCTGTAAGGCTTCGTCCCCTCTCATACCTCTAACATCTATCTCCTGCTTGAAGTTCAATTTCTTTTCATGCATATCGTCCGCTGTCTGGACACTGACAAAAGTACTTTTTTGGATCTCTTTCTTGATTTGTCCTTTGCTGACCTTCTCCAGTTGTTCCAACTTGACTGTGCTCTTGATCATGCCGAATGCTACAACTGCCTGCTTTCCTTGAACTTCCATAACGGTTCCGGCAGAGACTTGTCCTTTGAGGCGGACGTTGTCGCCAGCTTCTATGACATCACGGTTGAAGACCTGCTTGGAGACCGGCGCGTTTTGTTTCTGCTTTTTACGTTCTTTGCGTTCCTGTAATTTTGCCATTTTGCGGGCGATCTTGTCGTCCTCTTCTTCGGCTGCTATCACAGAAGCCTTGAATTCTTCCAAGGCTTTGCGGGCAAGCTTGGTCTGTTCCTTTTCCGCCTGTGCCTCTTTGATTTCGCGGATCGTGTTTTCGATCTTTGCGTTGGCTTCGGAAAGGATACGCTGTGCCTCTTCCTTGGCGTTACGCATGATCTCTTTCCGTTGTTTGTTTACGGCTTCCAAATCCTGCTCGTAGCGGGCGGTAATATCTTCCAGCTTCTTTTCTTGTTGGCGGATATTCTGTCGCTTGCTTTCCCAATAGCGTTTGTCACGAACGATATCCTGTAGATATTTATCCATATTGATATAGTCGGAGCCGACATTAGCAGATGCATCCGCAATGACATCTTCCGGCAGGCCGATCTTCCGGGCGATCTCGATGGCGAAAGAACTTCCTGGATTACCGATCGACAGCTTAAAGAGCGGTTGCATCAGGTGGCGGTCATAGAGCATGGCACCGTTAACGATCCCTTCCGTGTCTTCAGCGAAATGCTTCAAGTTCTGGTAGTGAGTCGTGATAACGCCGTAGCTGTGATTCCGGTTGAAACGGTCCAACAGGGCTTCGGCAATCGCACCTCCGATCTGGGGCTCCGTGCCACTACCGAACTCGTCAATCAAGATTAGAGTTTTGCTGTTACAGTTCTTGACGAAAAATTTCATGTTCGTCAAGTGTGAACTGTAGGTACTCAAGTCGTTTTCAATACTTTGTTCATCTCCGATGTCAATGAACAGGTTTTCGAACAATCCCGTTTTCGAGCTTTCATATACGGGGATCAACAGGCCGCATTGCAACATATATTGCAGCAATCCGACCGTTTTCAGGCAAACGGATTTACCACCTGCGTTCGGCCCGGAGATAATCAGCAGGCGTTTTTTCTCTTCCAGGAGAATATCCAACGGGACAATCTGCTTGTTTTGTTTCTGTAACGAGAGGAAAAGCAGGGGATGCGCAGCGTGTATCCAGTCGATCTGCTGTTTGTCCTCGATGACCGGCTTGATTCCGTTTATCTGCTCGGCAAACAATGCTTTGGCGCGGATGAAGTCAATCTCGGCCAAGAACTCATAGGATTGCAGGATATCGGGGATTAACGGACGGATGAAGTTTGTAAATTCCGTCAGGATCTTCATGATCTCCCTGCGTTCGTCGCCTTCCAGCTCGCGGATGCGGTTATTTGCCTCCACGACGACTTCCGGCTCGATGAAAACAGTCTTGCCGCTAGCCGATTCATCGTGCACGATCCCTTTGATCTTCCGTTTGAAAGCCGGAGCGACCGGGATCATCAGGCGCCCATCGCGCATGGTGGGAGTAATATCTTTATCTACTACACCTTCCGATTGTGCGGCGCGTAATATCGACTGCAAGCTGCGGGAGATACCGCTCATGGTAGCCGTGATCTCTTTTCGTATCTGCGCCAGTGAAGGAGAGGCATTGTCCTTCACTCGTCCGAATTTGTCGAGTATCGCGTCGATCTTTCCGATTAACTGCGGGAATACCTGAATATCGCCGGCAAGGGCGGTCAATGCCGGGTATTTGATCTCTTCTCCCTCTTCCAGGGAAGGGCGAAAGAAGCAGATAATATCGTTGATTGTCTGGAGCGAACGTTTCAGGTCGAATAGCTCTTTTTCATCTAGCCAGGTTCCTTCGGGGCGTATCCGCTTCAACGAATAACGCACATCAAAAAAATAACTGGCGGGAAACTCGTCTTCTCCATGCAGGATACGAACAAACTCGTCAGTTTGTTCCAGGCGTCGGGTTACGGTTTGATAATCGGCAGAGAATTCCATCTCTGCCACCCGTTCTTCTCCGAGCGGGCTTAAACATTTCTCTGAAATTAAACGACGGACTTTATCGAAGCCCGTTTTTTGTTCGAAATTTTGCGGATATATCACGTTCTTGTAAATGCTTTATTTTACTTCGACCGTCACGGACCGGCGAATGGTCGGGCGGACGATGATTTCCATTTTGTTTTTACCCCTTTTGATATCGAACGTACAGGCATTGTTTCCGGATGGGTTGATATACGGGGCGTAATAATATAAATATGAGTAGGCGGTCTTGTTACCGGGTTTCTGGATCGCATCGGCTACTTGTGGGTATTTGAATGTGTCCCAGAACATACAACGTTTGAAACCGTTGGCATCCGTAAACTGGGTTTTCGGATCGCGGTATTTCATCGTGTTGGTAATAAATCCTTTGTAAGCAGCGGAGAATTCTTCTGCCGTGTGATTCATTTTCTGGTCGTTGATTTTCTCTACAATATCACGGGGGCGTAATCCAGCTGCATAGGCAGGAGAGTTCTTATCGACGTCGGCGATCTGTTCCATATGGTCGATGTCGTAACTTAGCCCTGTATAGTTGTAGGTTTTCTGATTGACCTTGAATGGCACGTTGCGCTGATATTTGACATATGGATATTGCATACACATCAACGGTGCATGAATGCGGGCGTATTCATCTAGACGATATGAGTCTTCCAGCAGTTCGTTTGCCTCGCATTCCCACAGGATACGGCCCGGTACATCGCGTTGGTCAATCAGGCGGAAACCGAACTGGAGGAGATACTCCGCTTCCGCTTCTGCAGACATCGAGTTCAAGAACGGGAATGTCTCCATCTTACTGTGATTGAAGTTGTAGCGATAGATCGGCTCTTTTTCAATCAGAATCTTGTTCGCCCCTTTATAGTTCGGATTCTTATCGAAGAAATAGAAGGTCTGTACTATAATGTCGGGACGGTTTGTGTCGACAGTCATCCCTTTCTTGGTCAACTCCTTTTCGATACTTTCGTTGATGGCCGTTTCCAGTTTGCTGTTATTCTCGTCTATGGCAGAGAAGGCGAACGTCTTGAACTTTCCGAAATCTACAGGGTCGGCTGTCACGGTTGTCTTGAATGGACAGACAAATTCCCGTTCGCTGGTCGTTTCGAGGCTGTACATAGAAAAAGCGGTGGCCAATTGTTCTTCGGTAATCGCATTCCCTTTTTTGCATTCTTTTTTGACAAGCACCTGTTTAGCAGGGTTCGCCAGATTGCCGATCGTCAGTAATACCTCGTTTTTCCCGGCGGGATTCAGCATTTCACCGATCTCTTCCGACGAAATATCTGTCGTTTGCACACCGTCGATAGCTATAATGATATCATTGGTTTTAACTCCTGCGAGTTCTGCCGGCGAATAAGGAATGACACTGGTTATGACCGGTTTGTTTTTCCCCCAGTGGTCGCTTTGACTGATATCGTATGTAATTCCTAATCGGCATATATTCCGGTTTTGGGCAAAACCGGTAAGAAATGCAAATAGCAGTAAAACTGACAAAATCGCTCTCTTCATAATTAATTTCTTAATTGTTTTATTAATCTTATTATTTGTACTATGACAATAAATCATCTTTTACTACACAAAGGTAAAGATATTTTCGTTCTATAAGAACAGTTGGCAGTATATTTGATGTTATATTGGTGATTGATATCGACAAGAATAATGCCGACAGGCAGGTCGTATGACCGATATAGGTATGATATCTTACTGACAATTAGATAGTAATGAAAATATATAATTGATTATGAACAAGATGAATTTTAATAGCAAGAAGGAAACAGCTGACAAAAAAGAACGCCAAGGTGCTGATGAAGCGACAAAATTGCAGGATGAACAGGTAAATGCGTCAGAAGAAAATTCCGTATCTGACAATGTGACGGATGAAGGTCCGGAGCAGAAGGAGCTGGAAGAACTTAAGAAGAAATATGACGAACTGAATGATTCCCACCTGCGCTTGATGGCTGAGTTCGATAACTACCGTAAACGTACATTGCGCGAAAAGTCCGAGCTGATCAAGAACGGTGGCGAAAGTGCTTTGACTCACCTGCTTCCTGTTGTCGACGATTTCGAACGTGCTTTGCAGAATATCCGTTCGGCTGAAGATATAAAGGCTGTTACGGAAGGAGTGGAACTTATCTATTCGAAATTCATGTCTTACCTGTCTCATCAGAATGTAAAACCGATCGAAACTGTCGGTGAACCGTTCGATGCTGAAACGTCTGAAGCAGTTGCCATGATTCCTGCACCGGAACCCGATATGAAGGGCAAGGTTCTGGATTGTGTGCAGACCGGTTATACTTTGAACGATAAGGTGATTCGCCACGCTAAAGTAGTGGTAGGCGAATAATACGACAGGATAATGAGCAAATAACAACAGACAGATACGAAGATGGCTAAAAGAGATTATTATGAAGTGCTGGGCGTCGAGAAGACTGCCTCGGTAGAAGAAATAAAGAAAGCTTACCGTAAAAAGGCGATTCAGTACCACCCTGACAAGAATCCGGGTGACAAGCAGGCTGAAGAGAACTTCAAAGAGGCTGCAGAAGCGTACGATGTACTGAGTGATCCTCAGAAGCGTCAGCGTTATGATCAGTTCGGTCATGCCGGAGTAGGAGGTGCTTCGCAGGGCGGTGGCTTTGGCGGAGGAATGTCTATGGATGATATTTTCTCTCAGTTTGGAGACATCTTTGGCGGACATTTCGGTGGCTTTGGCGGGTTCAGCGGCTTTGGTGGCGGTTCACGTGGCGGTCGCCGGGTGAATCGTGGTTCGGATTTGCGTGTGAAAGTAAAGTTGAACCTGAAAGAGATCGCTACCGGAGTCGAAAAGAAGATCAAAGTTAAGAAATATGTAACCTGTTCCAAATGCCACGGTAGCGGGGCGGAGGACGATCACAGTTCCAAGACTTGTGAAACCTGTCATGGCAGCGGTGTTGTCACCCGTGTGGCCAATACGATCTTAGGACAGATGCAGACACAGACAACCTGTCCGACCTGTGGAGGCGAAGGGAAGATTATCACCAAGAAATGTAGCGAGTGCAATGGTGAAGGAATCGTGCGCGACGACGAGGTGATCACGATCAATATCCCGGCCGGTGTGGCGGAAGGCATGCAGCTCTCCATGAGTGGGAAGGGGAATGCAGCCCGTCATGGAGGTATTAACGGTGATTTGCTGATCTTGGTCGAAGAAGAGCCGCATCCGGAACTGATACGTGACGAGAACGACATTCTGTATAACCTGTTACTGAGTGTGCCTCAAGCGGCTTTGGGTGGCACAGTTGAAGTTCCGACCATCGATGGTAAGGCTAAAGTCAAGATCGAGCCAGGGACTCAACCGGGGAAAGTGCTCCGTTTGCGAAACAAAGGGCTTCCCTCTGTTAACAGTTATGGAACGGGAGACCTGCTTGTAAACGTAAGTGTTTATATTCCGGAAACGTTGTCTGCGTCAGAGAAGGATATCATGAACGGCTTGGAGAATTCTCCTAATTTCCAACCGAAGAAATCTGTCAAGGAGAAGATTTTCGATAAGTTCAGACATATGTTCGATTAACATTTTGTGGCGTTTGGGAATAAAAAGGCTGTGTCAAGGATTGCGACACAGCCTTTTTATTTCCGCCATACGGATTGGCTTCCGGTCGTAAATGGAAAAGGCCTTGTTTCAAAACACCGGTGTTTTGAAAACGAAACATATATGTTTTGCATTCAAAACATATATGCTTTGAAAAGGGCTGTCATTGCAATCGCTTAAACCTGTTTTCCCATTTGATAGGCATCTTTCATGGCGGGATTTCCGTTGATCTCTCCTTTGTGCCAAACGCCTAATCCGAACACGGTTCCTTTTATTACGGGATCTTCCAGGCAGTCCAGGAATCCCTGGAAAGTGTCGATCGTGCGGAGCATTTTCTTATGGTCGTCTTCGGCTGCCGTTACGATGAAATAAAATTCCTTGCCGTTCATCTCCGTGTATCTTCCACAGCAGCGGTCTATCAGGGTTTTCATTTGAGCGCTCATTGTATAGAAATAGACTGGGGTAGCCATTACGATCACATCGGCATCCACCATTTTTTCGATGATTTCTGCCGCATCGTCTTTTTGAGGGCATGGCTTCTGGTACAGACTGCATGTACTGCATCCCGTACAGTAATGGATTGTTTTGTCTCTCAGGAAAATCTTTTCCACTTCATGATTGCTTTCTGCCGCACCACGCATAAATTCGTCACAGAGTGTGTCTGAGTTGCCGCCTCGGCGGGGACTGGATGATAAGATCAATACTTTTTTTGCCATACTTGTATATTAGTTTAAATCGCTATTAAAAATGTTCCGGAGGAACAGATACAAAGTTACTGTGACAGGCTGGTTCGGATTGTATATGAATTACGGGGATAAGTACCATTTTTACAGGATAAGGGTATACATCCTGATTCTTGGTCAACGGACAGGCGTGTAGTCTATCTCAGACTCTTCGTCCGTCGTTTCGAGCTTGAATATGACAGGGCGTAATCCGTCATTGCAACTGCAGATGGCAACTCCCGGTTTTCTGATCCAGTCTCCATAATAGAATACTTCTTTTCCGGCACCATGTGACAACGCAAAAGCATATTGGTAAATCGCTTTCCAAGCTTCGTCACAAAAACCTTCCGGCTTGGCATAATCAGCATAAAAAACTTGCCCTTCTTTCAGCATGGGGCAGGCGGTCAGTCCCTCGGCGCCGTATTCGCGGGCCAGTTGTTCATCTAAAGTAGTTTTTAATACCGTAATCTTGACTTTTTTCATCTGATATGTTTTTTAATGGTTTAACAATGAAAATCTGAATCAGAACAGGAAACCGAGTGAGAAACTCATTATGTTTGTTCGTTTTTCAATGTTGAGAGTCCCTTTCTGGTTGGCCTCGGTACCTATCTCACGGAAATCGGAAGCTACCTCGTTCAAACCGAATTCATAACTGAAGTCAAGAAACAGACGCCAGATACTGACTCCCAGCCCGGCGGCTATGCTGATGCCGAAAGGGGTATTGTCGTCTTCAAACTCGCGGGGTCTGTCTGTCATATCTGTACTGTAGCGCGTTTTGTAGTTGTATTTGATATTGGGGCCGAACATCATGCTTAATGCGTACGGACCTTCTTTTACCAGATAATAACCGATCATCACCGGAACTTCGAGCGTGGCGGACTTATAAGTAATCCGGTTCTTGCCGATAGGCATTTGGGTGTTTGTCCCGTCAGGCAGGCTGTTTTCCGTCTGTGGTATGTTGAAACGTATGTCACCTTCCGTATATTGCCATGCCAAGCTGGGTTGAATATAGAAACGATCGATATTGACTCGTGCAAACACAGCTGCTTGGTAACCTACCTTATATTGCAGACGTATGTCTTCCATCTCCTGATTGTCTATCGTCAACGATTTGACAATCGGGAGCGCGGCATTGACTCCGACTTTTCCTCCCCAGTTGAATGTCTTGTCTTCGATCTTGATAAACTTCTGGGCGTTGGCCGAGAAACAGAATGGAAGTATCAGCAATATAAGGTAAATTTTCTTCATGACTATTTTTTCTTTCTGACCGACCAGCCGAATTTACCGACAAAGTCGCCCAATCCGTAATATTTGCCATGTGAATAAGCCAGCAGGTCAGCACGCTGCATATCGAAAGCTCCCGTTTCCGGGTCCAGATATTTGTCGTCGGCCTGCACGTTTACCACATCGGCGATAAACATGTCATGGCTGCCTAATGCCATTACTTCTTTTACCCGGCATTCGATGCAGAGCGGGCATTCTTCGATGATTGGAGCATTTACGACCGAGGCTTTTCCAGGCGTCAGTTTCATCTCTTCGAACTTAGTATGATCTTTGCCGGAATTGACACCACACCAGTCTGTTGCGTATGCTAAAGAGCGGGTTGTCAGGTTAATCACAAATTCCATGTTCTTTTTCAGGATCGGGTAGGAGTGACGTTCCGGACGGACGGAGATATAACACATCGGTGGGTTGGTACATATCGTACCCACCCACGCGACTGTGATAATATTGTATTCTGAAGGCTCAGAGCCGCAACTAACCATTACTGCTGGCAGCGGATAGATCATCGTGCCGGGCTTCCAGTCGTGTTTCATGACAATTGGTAATTGACAATGGGCAATTAAAAGACTGCGACAAATAATTGTCGATTGTTAATTATTTAACGATGATGTCTTCTTTATTAATCTTACGTTCACAATAATGGCATCTGATCGTACCCTTTTCTTTGTCGATTACATCGAAACGGGTCGGCATTGGTTCATTATTGGTAATACATTTCGGATTGTTGCATTTTACGAGCCCTACCAGTTCGTCCGGTAAGGTAACGGTCTTTTTCTCCACCACTTCGTAATCGCGGATAATGTTCAGGATCACGTTAGGGGCGATCAGGGCGATGCGGTTGATCTCTTCGTCACAGAAGAACTTGTCGGAGATTTTGATCATGCCTTTACAGCCCATTTTATTGCTGTGGAAATTGTTGCCGATCGTAATCGTATTGTCCATGTTTTCCAGCCCCAGTAATTTGGCTACTTTAAACAACTGGCTGGGGGGGATATGATCGATGGCAGTACCGTTCTCTAAAGCGGCGACCTGTAATTCTTTTTTCTTTTCTGCTGACATAACTTTTGATAATTGAAAATTGATAATTGAAAGTTGAAAATCAGAAAACGGGATTTTTAATCTTCAACGGAAATGCCCAACACTTCGCAGATGATGGCTTGACGGGCGAACAGTCCGTTGCGTGCCTGCTGGATATAATAGGCTTTCGGATTATCGTCCACATCATAAGCGATTTCGTTCACGCGAGGCAGCGGATGCAGGATACGCAGGTTCTCACGACTGTTTTTCAACATCTCATTCTTCAGTATATACACATTCTTTACACGTTCGTATTCTTCGAGGTCGGTGAAACGTTCGCGTTGTACACGGGTCATGTACAGAATATCCGTCTGGTTGATGATGTCTTCCGTAAATTCGGTATATTCGTTGTATTTGATGCCATGTTTGTCGCAGAAGTTTTTCTGTTCGTCCGGCATGCGGAGTTCGTTTGGTGCGATAAAGTTGAATGTCGGGTTGAAATGAGACATACCTACTATCAGTGAGTGTACGGTACGTCCGTATTTCAGGTCACCTACCATTGTGATGTTGAGATCGGTCAGCTTGCCTTGTGTCTTTTGAATGGAATAGAGGTCCAGCATTGTCTGGGAAGGATGCTGGTTTGCTCCGTCACCGGCATTGATGATAGGCACGTCCGTGACTTCCGATGCATAACGGGCGGCGCCTTCCAAATGGTGGCGCATAATGATAAGATCAACGTAGTTGCTTACCATCAGGATGGTATCTTTCAGTGTTTCGCCTTTGGAGGAACTAGTCGTGGAAGCGTCGGAGAAACCGATCACACGGCCGCCCAACCGGTTCACTGCAGTTTCGAAACTTAGACGTGTGCGGGTGGAGGGTTCGAAGAACAAGGTCGCTGCAACTTTGCCTTCCAGTACCTTACGGTTCGGATTTGCTTCAAACTTCCTGGCGTTATCCAGAATACGAAGAATGTCCTCTTTGGAGCATTGATCGATAGAAACTAAACTTTTACTTTTCATTGTTGTGTATATTCTGTCTTATGCCCACAAAAGTATAAAAAAATGAATAGACAATGTCATGGCTCCGCTTATTTTTCACTTGATAAAAAAGGACCTGTTTCGTCGAAGTTTGGATACTTTTTCTGAAACAGGTCCTATGGAATAGGTAAAAGGTCCGGTTTAGAAGGTTTTTGGCTTTTATGGATAAAAAATGTTTTCTTATTCTCTACCGCCGCCTAAAGCTTGATAAAGGTTGATCACGCTTTGTATCTCGGTGAACCGATTAGCTGTTTGTGACAGCTGTGCACTCAACAAGGATTGGCGGGCGGTCAGCACTTCCAGATAGGTCGTTGTACCATGTTCCATCAGCAACGAGGTGCTTTCCAATGCTTTTTCCAAGGATTGGATTTGCTTTTCGAACAAGAGGGTCTTGGCCTTGCTTGTCTGGCAGGCGACCAAAGCGTCGTTGACTTCGCTGCCGGCATTCAGCAAGGCTTGCTGGAAAGACAGGCTTGCTTCTTCCTGTTGTGCTTTGGCGATGCGGTATTGGGCCATGATCTGTCCTTTATTGAACAACGGTTGTGTGAGTGAGCCGACTGCCGAAGCCAGGAATTTGCCTGGATTGACGATCATACTCCCTGCCGAGTTGGTCCATCCGGCACTTCCACTCAGTACGATGGAAGGATAGAAAGCGGCACGAGCCTGGTTGGTCGCGTAAAATGCTTGTTCCAGCGAACGTTCGGCAGCACGTACATCGGGACGGTTCGATAACATTTGCATCGGTACGCCGACTGCTACGTCTTCCGGGAGCTGCTGGTCGGCCAGCTTTCCACGTTCGTAGCGGCGCGGTGTCTCAGCGAGCAATAGGGCGAGACTATTTTCGACTTGGTTGATCTGCTCTTTCAAGTCAAGAATGGAAGTCTGTACGCTGTAGTAAGCCGCTTCCATTTGGGAAGTGGCAGCCTCGTTGGCTAATCCGGCATCCATCAATGCACGGGTAGAAGCTACCGTCTCTTTCCAGGCTTCTTCTGTCTGTTGCGAAATGGCTAACTGTTCATCTAACATCAACAATGTATAGTATACGTTGGCGATCCCGGCGATCAACTGGGTACGCACAGCCTGCTGGTAGTCCTTGCTTTGGGCATACAGTGCTTTGGCCTGTTGCTTGGCATTGCGCAGACGTCCGAAGATGTCCAATTCCCAACTGGCTGTGACTGGCAGCGTGTATGTCTTTGTCGCTTTCCCACCGTCGAAACTGCTGATCGTTCCTTGCGGGGAAAGTGCGAACGAAGGAAGAAAAGCAAGTTTTGCCGACATTAACGCCGCTTCCGCTTCTTCGATCTGCAATTGGGCGGACCGGAGGTCGGTGTTGTTTTGTAACCCTTGTTCGATAAGAGCCTGTAACTGCGGGTCCGTAAAAAGTTCCCGCCAGTTCACATTACCGAAGTTGGTCGTATCATCGACTGCCACCTCTTCTCCGTACAGGTTGTCCGGAGTCGTCTCGGCCGGTTGATATTTGGTGTATATGCCGCAACTGCTCAACAGGGCGGTTGCGGTTGTTAATACGATTATTTTCTTCATACCTTATTTATTTTCATTGTTTAAACCCTCACGTTCGGTTTGGCTCTTTTGCTTTTCCAACGCAACTTGCATATCGGTTTCAACTTCCATCGGCGGACGGATTTTTTCTTGCATGTATTCGAAAATGATGTAGAATACCGGTACGACGAACAGTAATGCCAATGTCCCGACTGCCATACCGCCGACAACACCTGTTCCTAATGAACTGTTACCGTTGGCTCCGGCTCCGGATGCGAACATAAGCGGAAGCATACCGAAGATCATCGTAAGTACGGTCATCAAAATCGGACGCAAACGGGCTTGTGCGGCCGAATAAGCCGATTCGACGATCCCCATCCCTTTACGGCGGCGTTCGATGGCGAACTCAGTAATCAAAATCGCCGTCTTGGCCAAAAGTCCGATCAACATGATTACACCGGTCTGCAAGTAGATGTTATTTTCCAATCCAAACAGTTTGGCAAACAGGAACGAGCCCATCAAACCGAACGGAACAGACAGGATAACGGCCCAGGGCACAAGAAAACTTTCGTACAGACAAGCCAGGATCAAGTAGATAAGCAAGATACAGACCGCATAGATAAAGAGTGTCTGCGAGCCTCCCGTATTAGCCTCTTCACGTGCCATACCTCCATACTCGTATCCGTATCCTGTCGGTAGCATCTGGGCGGCCACTTCCTCGATGGCCTGTTGCACTTCACCCGTGGAATATCCCGGTGCCGGGTTCACATTGACCGTGATACAGCTAAAGAGGTTGAAACGGTTGGCCACTTCAGGTCCGAGTACCCGTTTCAGGGTTACGAACTGACTGATCGGAGCCATTTCCGTTCCGTTGCGAACGAACATATTGTTCAGAGCTTGTTCGTCAAGACGGTATTCTGGTGAGGCTTGTGACATCACACGATATACTTTTCCGAATTGGTTGTAGTTGGAAACGTATGCGCCACCACAATAACTACCCAATACGTCGAGAACCGTCGAAGGTGAAATGCCGGCCCGTTTACATTTGGCTGCGTCCACATCAACCGATATCTGTGGGAAGTTCATGGCATAAGAAGTGTAAGCCATCGCTACTTCTGGACGCTGGTTCAAAGCCCCGATATACTGCATGGCATTGCCATAGAAGGTGCTCATATCTCCACCTGTACGGTCCTGCAAGTTCAACTCGATAGAGTTACCCAGACCATAGCCTGGAATCATACCTGGCTGGAAGCAGAATATCTGTGCCTCTTTGATTTGGGCGAATTGTGCGTTCAGACGTGCGACCACCGCATCGGAAACATGTTCGGCACCTTTTCTTTCATCCCAGTTTTTCAAACGGATGATTGCCATACCGTAGGAGGTACCCTGACCTGCCAGGAAACCGTAACCGGCTACACGGGAGTAATGTTCTACTTCCGGCGTGTTTTTCAGGATGTCCTCAACCTTGTCCAGTACCCTGCCTGTTTCTTCCAGCGTACTACCCGGGGCAATGGCTACATTCGCCATGATGGTTCCCTGGTCTTCTTGCGGGACAAGACCTGTTTTGGTATTGCTGATAAGCCAGCCCAACAGAATAACGGATGCGATCAGTCCGACCCATACCATCCAACGGTGATGGATGAAAAACATGACGCCTTTCTTGTATTTGCCCAATACGGCATTGAAAGAGGCATTGTAGGCTGCGCGTACACGACCGTTAATACTTTTGGCACTCTTGTTCCCATCGCTCGGGCGCATCATCATGGCACACAAAGCAGGGCAGAGTGTCAATGCACAGATCATGGAAAGACCTACGGAGGTCGCCATTGTCACACCGAATTGCGTGTAGAAAATACCGGAAGTACCGCCCATGAAAGTTACGGGTACAAACACGGCCATGAACACGCAAGTACAAGAGATAACGGCCATTGTTACGTCACCCATCGCATCTTTCGTTGCCTGGTAAGACGAGGTGTAGCCCGAATCGAATTTCGCCTGTACGGCTTCCACCACCACGATCGCGTCGTCCACCACCGTACCGATGGCAAGCACCAGGGCAAACAGGGTTAGGATATTGATCGTGAATCCGGCAGCTGTCAAGCAAGCGAATGTACCAATCAGTGAAACGATGATCGAGATAGACGGGATCAGCGTACTCTTGAAGTCCTGAAGGAAGAAATACACAACAAGGATTACGAGGATGATCGCCACGATCAACGTTTCAACCACATTATATATTGAGGCGAAGAGGAAGTCGTTGGAGCTCATCATCGTGATGAATTCCGTTCCTGTAGGCAATTCCTCTTTCATCTTTTCCAATTCGGCGGCAATACGTTCGTTTACTTCCGTTGCATTGGAGCCGGCTACCTGGTAGATCATGAATGTCACGGCCGGTTTGCCGTCCATCTGGCTGTCGAAACCGTAACTCAATGTTCCCAACTCGACTTTGGCGACATCTTTCAGGCGTAAGACGGAACCGTCTTCTTGAGCCCGGACGACAATGTTCTGGAATTCCTCTACGCTTTTCAGACGTCCACGATATTTCATGGTGTACTGGAACACGTTTTTCGAATTTTCTCCTAACGAACCGGTCGGAGCCTCGATGTTCTGTTCGCCTAATACGGATGTCACGTCCGAAGGAACCAATCCGTATTGGGCCATTCGTTCGGGATTCAACCAGATACGCATACTATAGGTATCGCCCAACTCCATTACGTCGCCAACACCTTCAATACGTTTGATACGTGGGATGACATTGATGTCGAGGTAGTTTCCGAGGAATGTTTTGTCATATCGCCCATCGGAGCTGACAAGTGCGTCGATCTGCAAGAAACTGGTCTGTCGTTTCTGGGTACTGACACCGATACGAGTTACTTCGGCGGGCAATAGGCCCTGTGCTTTCGTTACACGGTTTTGTACGTTGACAGCAGCCATGTCGGGGTCTGTCCCTTGCTTGAAATATACCTCGATAGTCGCCGAACCGGCATTGGTGGAAGTGGAAGTCATGTACATCATGTTTTCCACACCGTTGATACTTTCTTCCAGCGGCATGATGACGCTGTTCATCACCGCATCGGCATCTGCTCCTGTATAAGTGGCCGATACGTGAACCGTAGGCGGCGCAATGTCAGGATATTGCTCGACCGGCAAGGTAAAGAGCGAAATTAGTCCGATCGCCAAAATAAGAATGGAGATGGAGATGGCCATAACAGGCCGTTTGATAAATATATTTCCTTTCATACTTCGATCCTTTATTTAACTTGCGTTCCTTCACGTACTAACCCGGCTCCTTCGGATACGATCTCTTCGCCCACCTTCAATCCGTCGAGTACGATGTATTCGCGACCGTCGTTGATTTCAGCCACGGTAATCAATGTGGAAACAGCCTTGCCGTCCACTACTTTATAGACAAGCGTCTTGTCCTGCAAACGGACTGTTGCGCCTTGAGGAATCACGATACAGTCTTTGTAAGCCTGCGGTATGAGCACGTTGCCGGAGGCTCCGCTATGAAGCAGGCGGGATTCGTTGGGGAATACGGCACGCACGCCGACTGTCCCGGTCTTCCGGTCGATCACTCCGCTGATCGATTCGATCTTTCCTTTCTGTTCGTAAATGGACTGGTCATTCAGTTTCAACGACACTTCCGGCATGTTTTCCAATGCTTCGTCCATGCTTTTGTACTGGCGGCTCATGGCCAGTAATTGATTTTCGGTCATGGAGAAGTAAACATACATGTTCGAATTATCGGAAACAGTTGTCAACGGTTGGGGAATACTGGCGCTGACCAATGCTCCGGCACGGTAAGGCAACATACCGACAACTCCGTCGGACGGACTTTTGACTTCCGTATAAGACAAGTTGTTGCGGGCATTCAGCTCCTGGGCTTCTGCCTGTGCCAGTTGCGCTTTGGCAGTCAAGTAATTGTTTTCACTTGTTTTCAAGTTGAACGCTGAGACAACCTTTTTCTCAAACAGCTCCTTAGTGCTGTTATAGTTCAGTTCGGCTGTAGCTAAAGCTGCTTTTGCCACTTCTACATTTGCCTGGGCTGTCTTTAAGGCTGCTTTGTAAGGAACTTGGTCTATAACAAAAAGTAATTGTCCTTTCCGAACAACCTGTCCTTCCGTTACACAAAGTCGCTCGATAGTTCCCGATACTTGCGGATAAATATCTATATCCTGACGACCGCGGATCGTGGCCGAATAAGGTGTTGTCAACTCTTTGTCTGCCGTAGAAACTTTCATCGTCGCGTAAGATGCTTTCATCTGTGCATCCGGTGCATGTTTGCAGGATGCCATCCACATAGTCGTACAGCCGATAACTGCCATCAGCCGTATCCATTTTGCATTTGCTCTTGTCATATTCGTTTTATTCATTAAAAATGACGCAAATGTACCTTAAAAAGAGCGGTTTTATTTGTCTGAATGTCTATATAAATCTTCCATATTTATACAGTATAGATATTTTAAGAAAAGAATAATTGAAAAAAAACAAATAACTATAACTTATTGCCGTGTAATGTGTAAATATGGCGTTTGGAGGAAGAAGACAGGTTTATGGGGGAGATAAATTTCACGAGAGAGGGTGGTGCGCACACCACCCTCTTCTTTATTTTTATTGCAGATATTCTGCCAGTTTGGTTGGCAAGTAGAATGTATTGTTTTTGTCAACGTATACGATTACCGAATTCAGGCGGATTTCTTCCTGGCCTTTCTTTCCGATCGTCACGATGTTGCTGAACGGCGTGATGTTGATCTGCTTCCTTTTGTTTTTTACGATCAGTGAAGGAGAACCTTTCTCGTCTTTAGCCGGAACGATTTCACATTTGAAATCTTTGAATACTTCCGTGTGAGGAGCGAAGTTTCCGGCTGTCAGTTCTTCCAGCGTGTCGTGTGTCATACCGAACAGGGCACAGAGATAATGATTCAGTTCGATATTCGTGTGCATACCGAGAGGTAAGCTTGTACGGTCGGGATGGTAAGCTGCAAGGAACACCTCTTCGCCTGTGTGGCCGCCGGTTGTGAAACCGAAACAGGTTCTGGAGGTCAGCAGCTTGGACATGAAAGTCGTCAGCGAACTGCTGTATAAAGAGCCTTTGCCTTCGATCGAGCGTTCATTTTCCGGGATCGGGCTGTTTTTGTAATTCTTGCAATGGTTCAAGGCATCCAGTTCTTCTGGTGTCAGTTCGAAGCCGGCATATTCCCGGAAGACGTTTTGCACTTCGGAATTCGGTACACTGTTCACTTTCTTGGCAAAGCCTTCGGCTGTCAATTTATACAAAGAAAGCTGATGGAACAACTGGTCCTTGCTCAGTTTATCGTAACCTTTACAGTCGGCACGGCCGATACTGATACCGCTGTTACCATGATCGGGAACGATCACTACGGCAGTCTCGCCATTCTGACGGGCAAATTCGAGGGCAGCACCGCAAGCACGGTCGAAAGCCAACATATCCGTGGCCATGCCGACCGGATCGTTCGCGTGGGCAGCCCAGTCGACCTTGCTGCCTTCCACCATTAGGAAGAAACCGTTCGGGTTTTGGGATAACTTTTCGATTGCCTTGCGTGTCATCTCTTCCAAGGATGGCTGTTGGCTCGGATCTCGGTCGATGTCGTAAGCCATTTCCCGATCTCCGAACAAAGCCCACATATTGTTGCCTTTGTAATTACGCATACCGTCGATGTCATTCTTGAAAATACCGTATCCGTTACCTTTCAGGTAGGCTTCGCTCTCTTCGGGAAGCAGGCTGGCGCCGCCACCGATCACGACGTTCAGGTCGTTGTGAGCCATCTGCGGAGCGATCCATTCATATTTGCCACGGTTGTAGCTGTGGGCGGAGCAGTCGGCCGGTGTTGCATGCGGGAATTCGCAGGTGAAAACCAGTCCCGTTGATTTGCCCTGTTTTATTTTGGCAGCTTCCAGGACGGTTGTCAGCGGTTGGAAAGCGCGTGCCGGATCAGTCGGGTAGATATCGTTGTCACCGTCGTTCTCCGGGTAGGTGGAAACGTAGCCTGTACGGCTGGGTTGTCCTGTCATGTAGCAGGAAGTCGTAGGAGCCGAGTCGCCGATCGGGGCATTCGAAGAATGCGTGCGGACTGTTCCGCAGAGATACGGGTCGATGTTCAATTTCGGTTTGTCGGGGTTGGTATACCATTGCAGCCAACGCGCCATAGAGACTGTAGCCAGTGATGTCCCGTCCGGGATTAGAAGAATGACATTCTTCACCGGCTTTACGTTTTCTACATCTTGTGCCTTTACCGGCATGAAGATGACAGACAGTAACAGGAGAAGTGAGATTGTTTTTTTCATTATGATTTATGATTTATGATTTATTTGTCTAATTGTATGATATCTTCTGTGAAGTGCGTGATCTTCTCCAGTCCGGTTTCCGTAACCAGGAAACTATTTTCGATGCCGACGGCGCCGATACCCGGTATCACATATTTCGGTTCGAGTGCAAATACCATGTTCGGTTCCAGCATGTCTTTCGAGCGGGGCGTAAGTACCGGCAGCTCGTTTATCTGGATGCCGATGCCGTGCCCTACGAATTTGGCTTGTTGCTTGGTCCCCATGAAGTATGCGCCGAGTCTCTGGCTTTCGGTGATCTTGGCGGCTATCTCGTAGAGTTCGGCACAAGGTGTGCCCGGCCGGGCGATATTCTCGATCTCGCTTTCGATAAGGAGGGCTGTCTGATGTGCCCGGTAAGCAAGCTCGGTCAGGTGGCCGACGGAAAACACACGTGTCATATCCGTCATATAAGCCGTATAATTTCCCGCCATGTCCACCATGATGGCTGTCCCTTCTTTCAGAGGCGTTCCGTTTGCACCTAACGGGCAGGAAGCGTCGATACCACTACCACCTAAGGCAAAGTCGAAAGGCGAGGGGACTTCGGCGTTTTCTCCCGCCAGGATACTTCCCATAAAGATATCCATATTGGCGCCGAAGGCGCGGAACAGTCCGATGGAACCGTTCTTGCGCATCCGTTTTTCTATTTCATACTGGAATTCGAGATCAGTCATTCCGGGGCGGAAACATTCGGGAATTTCGGCATATGTCTTGGCGTGGCGTTCGGCCGAGATGCGGAACATTTCGATCTCGTACGGTGTCTTTATCCGACGCAGCTCACGCATCATTGCGGTTGCGTTTCCGGTCTCTTTCGGATTGAAGATCTTTTGCAGACGTATATAGTCGTTGTATGTCAGTTCGTCGGCTTCGAGCAGAAGCTTTTCCGGCATTTCCAGTCCGTAGAACGCGAAGAGCTCGGCCATCTGTTCCGGTTTGCGGATGTATTCGACATGATCGCCTGCCAGTCCGTTCGGCCGTTTCACGAAGAACCACGGAGCACCTTCCGCAGGAAGATAGAAATAGCCGCTATAGATACGTCCGGTTGTGTAATACAGATTTACATCCACGGTAAGCAGGCATCCGTCGGCATTTATCTTCCGCATCGCCTGTTGTATGCGATCCCATTTCAGCTTAAGATCGCCGGTCAATTCTTTTTGTATCATTTCCAACACTTATTTTTATCCGGCATCAAAGATATTAAATTAATGCCGGGATTGGAATGATTAGGGATATTAAATCTTGATTAAATTTAGAATTGTTCGAGTACTTGTATCCGCTTTTCAATGGGTGGATGAGTGGCGAAAAGTCCGCTTAAACCGTTCAGTGCGCTTTTGGCCTGTTGGCCCGGATGCTGGATGAAAAGCTGGGCTACGTCTTCTCGTTTGACGGCTTCGATGTCGGGATCGGCCGATATTTTCCGCAGTGCGCTGGCGAGGGCGAGCGGATTCTTGGTCATTTCGGCAGCTCCGGCGTCGGCCAGGTATTCCCGTTTGCGTGAGATGGCGAAACGCATCAGCATGGAGAAGAAATAACCGATGGCTGCAACAACCATGACTAAAAAGATGATGATTGCTGTGTTGTTTTTCTCGTCTCTTCTATGTCCCATCGACGAGTAGTAGACGGAGCGCATGGCCATCTGTGCGAGCATGGCAAAGATGCCGACAAAGACGATCGATACGATCATCAGGCGTACGTCCTTGTTGCGGATATGCGACAGCTCGTGTGCAATGACCGCTTCCAGTTCTTGGTCGTCCAACTTGTCGATGATCCCCCGTGAGAGGCTGACGGTGTAAGTCCTTTCGTTGATGCCGCTTGCAAAAGCGTTCAGAGAATCGTCGTTGATGATATTGATCTTGGGCATTTTCATTCCCTGGCTCATACATAGGTTTTCCACTAAGTTGTATACCCTTTTGTTTTCCATTCTCGACAAAGGTTCGGAACCGGTTGCCGAGTTGATGATGCTTGTATTGGCAAAATAGGCGATGATGAACCATATGAGTACGCCTCCCAATACGTATGGCGCCAAATGGATGAACATCCCGGTGGAATATCCGAGCAGTTCGGCCCCCGTCAGGCCGTCGTCGTTCATCGCCAACAGGTGGAGCAGGTAGCAGAACGCAAAAAGCAATCCCATTACCAGGCAGGGAAACAAGCAAAGCAGGAGCAGGGACCGGAAATTGTTCCTGCTCTGTTGGGTTTGTATACCGACGTATTGCATCCTTAGAACTTGATTTTAGGTGCTTCTTCGAGTGTCGCGCGTTGTTCGCCCAGGTCGAACATCACTTCCTTCTTGAAACCGAACATACCGGCGATCAGGTTGGACGGGAATGTCTCGACTGCGTTGTTCAACTCTTTCGTGGCCGAATTGAAATAACGGCGCACGGCAGCCAGTTTGTTTTCCAGGTCGGAAATTTCTTCCTGCAACTGCAAGAAGTTCTGGTTGGCTTTCAGATCGGGATAGGCCTCGAGCGTGATCTTCAATCCGGCAAGAGCGGAAGTCAGGGCGTTTTCGGCCATGATCTTGTCGTCGATCGTTTTGGCGCTGATCGCCCCGTTACGGGCGTTAATGACGCGTTCCAGGGTCTCTTTCTCGTGTGAGGCATAGCCTTTGACCGTTTCGACCAACTGTGGGATAAGGTCATGGCGTTGTTTGAGCTGTACGTCGATGTCGGCAAATGCGTTCTCGCGGTTGTTGCGCAATTTCACTAACGAATTATACAAAGAAACGATCCAGATTGCCAGGATCACGATCACTGCTATTAAAATGATTACTGTCATTGTCTTTATTTTTTTAGGTTACGGCTGCAAACATACGAATTAATTTACAATCTTGTTTCTCTTGAATCCTAAAACAGGTCACTATGTGATTCATTCCGAACCAAGAGCCGTTCTACAGTAAAAAATATCCACAAAACCGTAATTTGTATTCCTTCTGTTCGAGTGATGCCCTGTAATTTTGTTCCCGGAAGAAAACGAATAAAAATCAAATCTGAAATTTGAAAATATGGAAACAACAAAAACAGTGCTTGCTCTCGGAGAGCGTATTACAGTGATCGATGCCTTGCGTGGCTTTTCTCTTATCGGCATTTGCCTGATTCATTCTATGCAACATTTTGGAGCTATGGGGACGATGACGTCTCAGGCTGTGTTCCCGTGGGAGGGAACGATGAACGAGATTTTCAGTTGGCTTATCAATTATCTGGTTTTCGGGAAATTCTTCATTATCTTCTCTTGCCTGTTCGGTTTAAGTTTCTTTATCCAGATGGATCGGGCGGCGAAGAAAGGACTTGACTTCCGTCCACGTTTTTTGTGGAGGCTGGTTCTCTTGTTGGCGATCGGTTATTTACACGGCTTGATTGTCCGGGTGGATATTTTGCTGATATATGCGATACTGGGGTTTGTTTTGGTGTTGATGTATAAATGGTCGACCAAGCTGTTGGCAGGGATTACGCTGTTTCTTTTCTTAGGGGGGGCGACACTTGTCCCGGTAGCTTATAAAAGCCTGACGGCTCCGGCGGTCGAGCAGGTGGAACGTGTTGCCGAAAGGCCTGCTTCCCGTCCGGCAGGTCCTCGGAAAGTCCCGACCTTGTCTGAAACGATCGAGAGTAACGCTTGGGACGGGATCGTCGGAAAAATGCGCTTCCAGGTGTCGAGCGGGCGTATTTACTTGACCTTGGGACTTTTCATCTTAGGGTTCATCGTAGGACGCATCCGTCTGTTCGAGCGTATGGATGAGTTTCGTAGCCGACTGAACCGTTGGGCCTTGCTTGCCCTCGCAGGGTTGGGACTGCTTTATGTGGCGCGTTCTTATCTTCCGCCTGTGGCTTGGGGAGAGGTCTCTTTTTATTCGTGGATGAGTTCGACGACGACTAATCTGATTAACCTGTTGACTGCTTATCTATGGGTAATTGTGGTGATGGAGGGATACCGTTTGCAGAAGGTGCAGCGGGCGATGGCGCCGTTAGTCAGCTACGGGCGTATGGGCCTGACGAATTATATCGCGCAGTCCGTGATCGGAGTCTTTATTTTTTCCGGTTTCGGGTTGGATTGGAGCCATCTGGGTGTTTTCTTGAGCGTATTGGTTTGTCTTGCTTATACGGGTGTTCAGATAGTGTTCAGCCATTATTGGCTGAAGAAGTTCCGTTATGGACCGATGGAGTGGTTGTGGAGGACCGGTACTTATATGAAATGGCAGCCGTTGGCACGGTGAACTCCCTCATCTCGCCTATAGTCATTGTTGTTGTGATCATTTTTTGAGTGTAAATGTTTGCTTTCCGCCGGATCTGTGAGTACCTTTGTCTAATATCAATACATTAATACCATGTTAGACAAATTAGATTATTCTTTGGTCCCGAACGACTTTGCACTCTGTTTTAACGGGAAATGCCTGCATGCTTCCACCTGTCTGCGTCATCAGGTGTCGCGGCATATCCCGAAAGAACGTTGGGCGGTGAGAGCGATCAACCCGGAACGTGTTGTCCCCGATGGCGATTGTTCCGGGTTTATGGACGACAGCCCGTTGAAAAATGCCTATGGCATGGAGCACCTGTTGGACAATATCCCTTATCGCCAGGCTAAAGAAATACGGCGGGAGATGAGAGAATATTTCGGGACGACTCATTTTTACCGTTTGAAACGCAGGGAGCGTTGTTTTACTCCCGAAGACCAGTTATACGTACGCGATTTGCTCCGTCAATACAATATCGAAGAGGAACCCCTCTTCGACCGTTATGAAGAAAATTTCGGTTGGGAACGTTGTGCTGATACCATTGCATGAAAGAGAAGTTTCCATCGCATGAAAATAAATTTTCCATAGTGGGGAAATAAATTTTCATGCGATGGAAAATTTATTTTCACTGTTGGGGAAAGAATGAAAATTTTTAGTGTATCTAAAGAAACGAGGTTTCTTGTATAAATTGCTTGTGTAGAAAAAAGACCTATATTTGTAAACTCGATCGACAAAGTAAACTTAAAAGACATTGTACATAGTATGGAAAAACAAAAACAGTCCCGGCGGCTGCTGTCGCTGGATGCCCTGAGGGGGTTTGATATGTTCTTTATTATGGGAGGGGCTTCCCTTTTCGTTGCGTTGGCAACGTTGTTTCCGAATTCTTTTTTTCAGGCGATAGGTGGACAGATGGATCATGTGGAGTGGGACGGGTTGACGCACCACGACACGATTTTTCCGCTGTTTCTGTTCATTGCCGGCATCTCGTTTCCGTTCTCGTTGGAAAAGCAGCGCGAACAGGGGAAGAGCGAGTCGGATATCTATAAAAGGATTGTCCGCAGAGGAATTACGCTGGTGTTGCTGGGATGTGTCTATAACGGATTGCTACAGTTTGACTTTGCGAACCTTCGTTGCGCCAGCGTCTTGGCACGTATTGGGTTGGGATGGATGTTTGCCGCCTTGCTGTTCGTGCATTTCCGGACTTCAGTCAGGGCGTGGATAGCGGGGGTGATCTTGGTCGGCTATTGGGTTTGGATAGCTTTTATCCCTGTGCCGGGTGCGGAGGCCGGACCATTCACGCTGGAAGGCAACTGGGTCGGCTATGTGGACCGTTTGTTGTTGCCGGGGCGTTTGCATCAAGGATTTTTTGACCCGGAAGGGTTGTTGTCCACGTTGCCGGGGATTGTGACGGCTATGTTGGGAATGTTTACGGGCGAGTTTATCAAGTTGCGTAAAGAGGGATTGACGGACAAGAGGAAGGTGGCCGGCTTGGTGTTGGCCGGTGTGCTGTTACTGTTGGCGGGGGTGTTGTGGAGTTTGGTGTTCCCGATCAACAAAAAGCTGTGGAGCAGTTCGTTTGTCTGCGTTGTCGGAGCCTATTCGGTTTGGATGTTCGCCCTGTTTTATTACATTGTCGATGTGTTGGGATGGCGGAAGTGGACTTTCTTCTTCCAGGTGATCGGGGTTAATTCGATTACGATCTATTTGGCGCAAAGATTCATCGATTTCTCTTATACATCCCAAGGCCTGTTTGGCGGACTTGTCGGATGGATGCCGGAAGCCGCGCAGCCTTTAGCCGGTTCGATCGGCTACATTGCCGTTTGCTGGGGATTCCTGTACTTCCTGTACCGTCAACGAATTTTCCTGAAAGTGTGAAGAAATTTGTGATTTCAGATTTATGACCAGAAAACATAACATTAAACATAAATCTGAAATCTTTTTTATACAAATCATAAATCATAAATCATAAATCATAAATCATAAATCATCATGAAACCAGCTTATCAACGCCTGGAGTCGCTCGACGTGTTACGTGGCTTCGATTTGTTTTGCCTGGTGGCGCTGGAAGGGGTCCTGCATTCTCTCGGACGTGCGATAGATGTACCTTGGTATAACGATTTTTTGTGGGGCTTCTCGCATGTGCAGTGGGAGGGGTTCTCTTCGTGGGACTTGGTGATGCCGCTCTTCATGTTTATGGCGGGCGTGTCGATGCCGTTCGCCCTTTCCCGATATAAGGCGATGCCGGATAAATGGGCGGTCTACCGTCGTATCGTCAAGCGGGTGGCCTTGCTCTGGATCTTCGGTATGATGTGCCAGGGAAACCTTTTAGGATTGGACCCGGACCGGATTTATCTTTATTCGAACACATTGCAGGCAATTGCGATGGGCTATCTGATTTCGGCAATGCTGTTCCTGCATGTGCGTCTGTCCGTGCAGATCGGGACGGCGGTCGCCTTGTTGTTAGCCTATTGGGGAGCCATGCAGTTTATTACGGTCGATGGTTATGGAGGTGGCAACTACACGCCGGACGGTAACCTGGCGGAATGGGTGGACCGTACGATCCTGGGACGATTCCGCGATGCTGCTGTTGTGGAGAACGGACAGATCGTATTTGCCGGATCTTATCGTTATACCTGGATATTAAGCAGCCTGAACTTTGGCGTGACGGTGCTGACCGGAGTTTTTGCCGGGCATATCTTGAAGAGCGGAATGGACCGGAAGCACAAATGGCAATGGCTGTTAGGAATCGGTGCGATAATGGTTGCGCTGGGCTGGCTGTGGGGCTTGCAGTTGCCGGTGATCAAGAAGATATGGACGAGCTCTATGGTGCTGGTCAGCAGCGGCTATTGTTTCCTGTTGATGGGTTTGTTCTATTATTGGATCGATTATAAGGGACACCGGAAGAACTTGACTTGGTTGAAAGTCTACGGCATGAATTCGATCGTGGCCTATATGCTGGCTAACGTGATTAGTTTCAGATGTATAGGAACTTCTCTTTTTCATGGCCTCGAACAATATACAGGAAATTATTATCCGGCTTTGATTGCAGCGTCGAACGCATTGATTATTTATGTAATTTTGTGGCTGCTTTATAAGCGGAATATATTTTTGAAAGTGTGAAAAGATTTATGATTTATAATTTATGATTGATCATCAATGCATAAACTATAAATCATAAATTATAAATTACAAATGATAACTCATAAATCTCAAAACAATGGAATCGATCAAGCAAATATACCGGATCGGTCACGGACCGTCCAGTAGCCACACAATGGGACCGATGCGTGCTGCCCGGATGTTCCTGGAACGCAATCGGGGAGCCGTACGTTTTAATGTTACGCTCTATGGGAGCCTGGCGGCTACAGGCAAAGGCCACATGACGGATGCGGCAATTCTCGAAGTGTTGAGCCCGGTGGCCAAGACCAACATCACTTGGGAACCGAAGGTGTTCCTGCCTTTTCATCCGAACGGCATCCTCTTCCAGTCGTTTGACGAAAGCGGGGAGGAACTGGATAACTGGACGATTTACAGTATCGGGGGAGGAACGTTGGCAAACGAAACCTACAACGAGTTGACACAGGGTCAGGTCTACGAAATGCATACCATCAAGGACATACAGGCCTGGTGTGAAAAAACCGGCCATTCCTACTGGGAATATGTCGAACAGTGCGAAGGTCCGCAGATATGGGACTATTTGGCCGAAGTATGGGAAGTGATGCAACAAGCGGTCCGTAACGGCCTCGAAGCCGAAGGCATCTTGCCCGGCGGTCTGGGAATCCGGCGTAAGGCATCCGACTATATGATCCGTGCCAAAGGTTACGGCAGCAGTATCAAAAGCCGTGGGATGGTCTATGCGTATGCTCTGGCCGTTTCCGAGGAGAACGCTTGCGGAGGCAAGATCGTGACGGCCCCGACCTGCGGTTCGTGTGGTGTCATGCCGGCTGTGCTTTACCATCTGAAAGAGTCCCGCGACTTCCGTGACTCTCGTATCTTGCGTGCGTTGGCGACAGCCGGGTTGTTCGGTAATGTGGTCCGTACGAATGCATCCGTTTCCGGGGCCGAGGTAGGATGCCAAGGAGAGGTCGGTGTGGCTTGTGCGATGGCTGCTGCTGCGGCTAGCCAGTTGTTCGGGGGGACACCTGCCCAGATCGAGTATGCGGCCGAGATGGGGCTGGAGCATCACTTGGGACTGACTTGCGACCCGGTTTGCGGGTTGGTACAGATTCCCTGTATCGAACGCAATGCCTTTGCGGCAGCCCGTGCGCTGGATGCGAACACCTTCTCCAATTTCTCCGATGGCAAGCACCGGGTAAGTTTCGACCAGGTGGTGGAAGTGATGCGTCAGACCGGAAACGACCTGCCGAGTCTCTATAAGGAAACATCCGAAGGAGGGCTGGCTAAGAATATGGAACAGAAATGAAAAGATTTATGATTTATAATTTATGATTTATGTGTTGACACGCTTATTATCGCATAAATTATAAATCATAAATGAAAAAATCATAACTCATAGATGAAAAAAAGTTTATATATGCTATTGTGTGCTGCCGCGTTGGTTTCGTGCGGGCAGCCGAAACAGCAACAGAAGGCTGTTGCTGATGTCGTGACCAGTGGTAATCCGATATTCGAGGGCTGGTATGCCGATCCGGAAGGGATCATTTATGGTGATACCTATTGGGTTTTCCCGACTTGGAGCGATGCGTATGAGAAGCAGACTTATTTCGACTGCTTTTCGTCCAAGGATTTGGTGAACTGGACGAAACATTCGTCTGTACTCGATACCTCCGCCGTGAAATGGGCGAAGAAAGCCATGTGGGCGCCGTCTATCATCCATAAGGATGGCAAATATTATTTTTTCTTCGGGGCCAACGACGTGCATGAAGGTGAAGTAGGAGGAATCGGGGTTGCCGTCAGCGACCGCCCGGAAGGTCCGTATAAGGACCTGTTAGGCAAACCGCTTATCAACGAGATCGTAAACGGGGCACAGCCGATCGACCAGTTCGTTTTCCGTGACGATGATGGCAGCTACTATATGTATTACGGCGGTTGGGGACATTGCAATGTCGTCTGCCTGAACGACGATTTCACCGGATTGGTTCCTTTTGAAGACGGGACGGTCTACAAGGAAGTGACACCGGATAAATATGTGGAAGGTCCGTTCATGTTCAAAAAGAACGGGAAATACTATTTTATGTGGAGCGAAGGGGGCTGGACAGGTCCCGATTATTGTGTCGCTTATGCGATTGCCGATTCGCCTTTCGGACCCTTCAACCGTGTTGCCACGATTCTCCAGCAGGATTCGACGATCGCGCGGGGAGCCGGGCATCATTCCGTATTGCATGTTCCGAATACTGAAGATTATTATATCGTCTACCATCGCCGCCCGCTGAACGACAATACTCGCGACCACCGTGTGACTTGTATCGACCGGATGACTTTCGATGAGAACGGATTTATAAATCCTGTTAAAATGACCTTCGAAGGTGTTCCCGCCCGTACAATAGATAAGTAAGATGTAGTTTATCTCTAAAAGATATTAAAACAGGAGTGTAGCCATTGCACTCCTGTTTTTTTTATATTATTTTTGACACGTGTGTCAGACATATTGGATAAAATATTTAATAACATTATAACGATGAGTACAGAAGAACTTCAAGACATGGAAAGCCGGATTATAGAAGCGGCGAAACGAGTGTTTGTCAGGAAAGGGTATGAAGCGACCAAAATGGGCGATATTGCTGCCGATGTCGGTATCAGCCGTACGGCCATGCACTATTATTTCCGGACGAAAGAGATGCTTTTCGATGCGATCTTCGGACAGTTGATGGGAGCATTGCTGCCTAATATAGAAATGATCGTGGATGAACCTGTGTCCTGTTTGGAAAAATTCCCCAGGATCATAGACCAATATCTTGCAATCGTCCAGTCCAATCCCTCTTTCCCGATTTTTGTGGTGAATGAGTTCAACCGGGATCCGGAGCATCTGTACAAGGTTATTCTGAAAGATCCGGAACGTCTGGAACTGTTTCGGCGGATACAGGATCAGACATTGGAGGAGATGGAAAAAGGAATATTGAGAAAGATGCCCCTGGTTTATCTGATTTCTACGCTTATGAGCCTGATCGTGTTTCCGGTATTGGCGAGAGACCCGTTGACGAATGTTTTCTTTGAAGGCGATCCCCGGAAGTTCGACGCCTTTTTGCAGGAACGCGGTGCATTTATAAAAGAGGTGCTGGTCCGGTTGCTTACCCCGGATCAGCCGAAGGTGATGAACGAATGAGAGGAGGATGTATATGAAACGAATGATCTTGAATGACTGGAAGCGGCTTGTTCTGGTGCTGCTTTGCTCTCCTTTGGTACAGGGAGCGGGAGCGCAGGAGAAAGTTACGTTGTCCCAATGCTATGAATGGGCACGGGCCAACTATCCGCAGGTTCGCCAGTATAGACTGATCGAGCAGACCGAACAGTATAATTTGTCCAATGCTGCGAAAGGATGGCTGCCCCAGTTGGCTGTCAATGCGAAAGCCACTTATCAGAGCGATGTGACGAAGTTGCCGTTCGACGCCGACAAGCTGTCGGCAATCATCCCCGGAATCGAGATTCCCACACTTAGCAAGGATCAGTATCAGGTCGTGGCCGAAGTGAACCAGACGATCTGGGACGGTGGCGTGATCCGTTCTACTCGCCGGTTGACGGAAGCACAGGCGACGGCCGACCGTGAACAGTTGAACAGCGATCTTTATATCTTGAACGACCGGGTGAACCAGCTTTATTTCGGCTGCCTTCTGCAGGACGAGCTGATCCGCCAGAACGGTTTGCTCCAGAAAGAGTTGCAGATCAATATCGACCGTATCTCAGCCATGATGGAGAACGGCGTTGCCAACCAGTCCGACCGCGAAAGCATGGAAGTCGAATTGTTGAACGCCCGCCAGAAGGAGATCGAGTTGAAGGCCGCCCGTTCGGCTTACGGCAAGATGCTGGCTGCTTTGATCGGCCGCCCGGATGCCGGGGCGTTCGTGCTGGAAGTCCCCTCGATACCGGAGAGGCCTTCGTTGCCACCTGTGATCAACCGTCCGGAGCTTCGTGCGCTGGATGCCAAAAGCAATCTGCTCGAATTGCAGAACAAGCAGTTGACTGCCGGCCTGATGCCTCGTATTGGTGCTTTCTTGCAGGGCGGTTATGGCCGGCCGGGGTTGGATATGCTGGAAGACAGTTTCAATCCGTTTTATGTTGCCGGTGTCCGTTTGAGTTGGAACATGGGTAAATTATATACCTTGAAGAACGATCGCCGGAAGATTGCCACGAACCGTCAGGCGGTGGAGGTCGAGCGGGAAACATTCCTCTTCAACACCCGTCTCCAATTGACGCAGCAAAACACGGAGATCAGGAAGATGACCGATCTGATGAAGGCTGACGACAAGATCATCCGCCTGCGCGCCAGCATCAAGAAGGCGGCTGAAGTCAAGCTGGCGAACGGCGTGATCTCCGTCACCGACCTTATCCGCGAAATCAACTCCGAAGATCTGGCCCGCCAGACGGCAGCCACACACCGGATACAACAGTTGCAATCGATCTATAATTATATGTATACGACAAATGAAGAATAACAGTCCTGTTCCCGCGCTTGACGCGGGATCGCATAGAAACAGTTTATATTATGAATAATAAACAACACCAGTACGATAATGAATTATAATTCCCAATATTATAGGTAGTTTTATAAAAATAAATAATATGAAATATCTTATTTTTTCTATTGCTTTTATTGTGATTACAGCTTGTAGCAGCAATGAGAGCGACTTTGATGCCACTGGAACATTCGAATCCACCGAAATAATCGTTTCTTCGGAGGCGAACGGGAAGATCATGGAACTAAACCTGCAGGAAGGCGACCGGCTCGAAGCGGGCGCCGTGCTGGGTTATGTGGACAGTACGCAGCTTTATCTCCGAAAGAAGCAGCTCGAAGCAGACCTTCGTAGTGTGGACATCCGAAAACCGGATATCCGCAAACAGATCGCTTCCCTCGAACAGCAGATTGCCGTCGCCCGGAGCGAGCAACAGCGTATGGAGAACCTGGTAAAGGCGAAAGCCGGCAACCAGAAACAGGTCGATGACATTGTCAACAACATCAAAGTGCTGCAAAAACAACTGGATGCACAATATTCGACCTTGCATAAAACGACAGGCGGGGCGGATGCTGAAGCGGAAAGTATCGTCTACCAGATCATGCAGTTGGACGATCAGTTGCAGAAAAGCCGTATTGTCAACCCGCAGTCCGGCACTGTCCTCGTGAAATATGCCGAACCGGGCGAAGTCACGGCTGCCGGCAAGCCTCTGTATAAGATCGCCGACACCGATCTGTTGTATCTCCGCGCTTATCCTACTGCCGAACAGCTTACGAAATTGAAGCTCGGTGGCGGGGTGCGTGTCTTTGCCGATTTCGGAGAAAAGGAACAAAGGGAATATCCCGGTACGATCACCTGGATTTCCGAGAAGTCGGAATTTACCCCAAAAGGCATCCAGACCAAAGACGAACGTGCCAATCTGGTCTATGCCGTCAAGATAGCTGTCAAGAACGACGGCTATTTGAAGATCGGACAGTATGGGGAAGTGATATTCAATAGACACTGATGAGAGAGATTGATATTCGACATATAAATAAGGTATATGGGGAGGTTCAGGCTTTGCAGGACATCTCGTTGCATATCGGCGAAGGGGAGCTTTTCGGGCTGATCGGGCCGGACGGGGCGGGCAAGACGTCGCTGTTCAGGATACTGACAACCCTGCTGCTGGCGGATAGCGGTACGGCATCGGTCTGCGGACTGGATGTTGTACGCGATTATAAGGAGATCCGGTGGCGGGTAGGGTATATGCCGGGGCGCTTCTCCCTTTATCAGGACCTGACGGTGGAAGAGAACCTGAACTTCTTTGCTACCGTGTTCAATACGACTGTCCGGGAAAACTACGACCTGATCCGGGATATCTATGTCCAGATAGAGCCTTTCAAGAAACGGAAAGCCGGGAAGCTCTCCGGCGGGATGAAGCAGAAGTTGGCGTTGAGCTGTGCGCTGATCCACCGGCCCGATGTCCTTTTCCTGGATGAGCCGACGACGGGTGTCGATCCTGTTTCGCGTGTGGAGTTTTGGGATATGTTGGACCGGTTGAAGAGGCAAGGGATTACGATTATGGTTTCGACGCCTTATATGGACGAGGCTTCCCGTTGCGACCGTATCGCGTTGATGCGTGGCGGACGATGCTTGTCGGTCGATACGCCGGAAGGCATCCGCAGTACGTTCGATAACTATTTGTATGCGGTCCGGTCGGCTTCGATGTATAAACTGTTGCTCGACCTCAGGACATATCCGGATGCGGATTCTTGTTTTTCTTTCGGAGACGCTCATCATTTCTCCATTTCGAGGGGTGTGGTGGACAGAGAGGGGGAAACGGCTTTCCGTAACCGTCTGCACGCCTTTTTGGAAGCCAAAGGACATACGAAAATCGGTATTGAGCGGATAAAACCCGGTATTGAGGACTGTTTCATGGCGCTCGAAAACATGAAAGATCCTGTCCTGAGTTCGGACGATGGTTCAAGAGCTTTGAAAGTCCCGTCCGAAGTCCGGAAGGCAGTTCGAGAGCTTTGAAAGTCCCGTCCTGAGTTCGGAAAGCGGTTTGAGAGTTTTGAAAGTCTCGTCCGAAGTCCGGAAGGCGGTTCAGGAGTTTTAGAAGCCTCGTCCGAACTCCGGGCATGAATTAAGAAAATATAAAAGATGAACGTAATAGAAACAGATAAACTAACGAAATGTTTCGGTCCCTTTACCGCTGTCGACCACATCAGTTTCACGGTAGGCGAGGGAGAGATCTTCGGTTTCTTGGGAGCGAACGGAGCCGGCAAGACGACAGCCATGCGTATGCTGTGCGGCCTTTTGACACCGACTTCCGGGGTGGGAAAGGTTGCCGGTTTCGATATCTATAAGGAAACGGAACTGATCAAGCGGCATATCGGCTATATGAGCCAAAAGTTTTCCCTTTATGGCGACTTGAAGGTATGGGAGAATATCCGTTTGTACGGCGGCATCTACGGTCTGTCGGAAAAACAGTTGAAAGCGAAGACGGACGAACTGCTCCGGGTCCTTGATTTGGAGAACGAACGAAACACACTGGTCGATGCCCTGCCGTTGGGCTGGAAGCAGAAGCTGGCTTTCTCCGTCGCCATCATCCACGAACCTCGGATCGTTTTCCTGGATGAACCGACCGGAGGTGTCGATCCTGTCACCCGCCGCCAGTTCTGGGAGTTGATCTACCAGGCTGCCGAACGGGGTATTACGGTCTTTGTCACCACCCACTATATGGACGAGGCGGAGTATTGCAACCGTGTCTCCATCATGGTAGATGGAAAGATCGAAGCTTTGGACAGCCCTTCCGCCCTCAAATCGTCTTTCAAGGCCGGTAACATGAACGAAGTCTTCCATGCATTGGCACGGAGAGCAAGGAGAACTGATAGTTAAGATTAAGAATTAATAATGAAGAAATAAGAATGAAAAGTTCTTTGATCGCTTTTGTTAAAAAGGAATTTATCCATATCTCACGTGATAAGCGGACGATGATGATCCTGCTGCTGATGCCTGTTATCCTGATCATCCTCTTCGGCTATGCCATCACGACGGAGATCAAACGTGTGCCTGTCGCAATCCTGGATCAGAGCCGAGACGAGGTGACACAGAAAATGATTTCCCATTTTGCCGCCAGCGAGTATTTCGAACTCTACAAGATGATCGATAGCGAAAAAGAGGGCCAGGCCCTTTTCCGTCAGGGAAAAGTCCGGATGGTTTTAATAGTTGAAAGTGGAAAGGTGAAAGGTGAAAGCGAAATCCAGCTATTGGTCGACGCGACCGATCCGAACGAAGCGACGCAGCTATCTGCATATGCTACGCAGATAGCAGTTGGAAGTGGAAAGTTGAAAGTTGAAAGTGAAAATGCAAATAGCAACGCGAAGCAACTCTCATCTTTCACCTTCCACCTTTCAACTGGCAAAGAAATTGTGCCGGTAATTTCTTTGCTCTACAATCCCCAGCTTCGTGGCGCGTACAACTTCGTGCCCGGTGTCATGGGGCTGATCTTGATTTTGATCTGCGCCATGATGACCTCCGTCGGGATCGTGAAGGAGAAGGAGATCGGGACGATGGAAGTGCTTCTTGTCTCTCCGATGAAGCCGGTCTATATCATTCTGGCAAAAGCGGCCCCTTATTTGTTGCTGAGCCTGGTGAATATAGCTACCATCCTGGCTTTGTCGTACTTCCTGTTGGATGTGCCGATCAATGGCAGTCTGCCTCTGTTAGTGGGCGTTTCCGTCCTCTATGCATTGGTGGCGTTGTGCTTGGGATTGCTGATCTCGACGATAGCCGACACCCAGCAGGCCGCCATGCTGATCAGTGCCGTTGTCTTGATGTTGCCTGTCATATTGCTTAGCGGGATGGTGTTCCCGATCGAGAATATGCCGGTGATCCTGCAAGTCATTTCCAATATCGTACCGGCCAAATGGTATATCATCGCCGTGAAAGATATCATGATAAAAGGCCTGGGCTTCGGTTCCGTCCTGCAGGAAGTAGGCGTGCTGGTCCTGATGGCAGTCGTGCTGATAGGATTAAGTGTGAAACGTTTTAAAATACGATTATGATGATGAGGATGCTGAAATATTTGTTGGAGAAGGAGTTCAAGCAGATCAGACGGGACCGCTTCCTGCCCCGTATCATTTTCCTGTTGCCGGTCATACAACTGGTGGTCCTTCCTTTTGCCGCTAATTTCGAGATGCGGAATATCAATTTGAGTATTGTCGACAATGACCATACCGTTCTTTCCCGCAGGCTGACAGACAAGGTCCTTTCTTCCGGCTACTTCCGTCTGGCGGATGTTTCGCCCCGCTACGACGAGGCTTTGGTTTCCATCGAAAGCAATGCCGCCGATATCATACTCGAAATCCCGTCCCGCTTTGAAGAACGGTTGGAGCGGGAGGGTACGGCCGAGCTTCTGATCGCCGCCAATGCCGTGAACGGGACGAAGGGAGGAATCGGCAGTTCATACCTCGCGTCCATCATCCAGGATTTCAATCAGGAGAAGGAGCTCTTGTCCGTATCGGCCGGAGAGGGCGGAATCCGTGTCACAAACCTGTTCAATCCGCATCTGAGTTATAAAAACTATATGGTTCCCGGTATCATGGCCTTCCTGCTGACGCTTATCGGCGGTTTCCTTTCCGCCCTGAACATCGTGAGCGAAAAGGAGAAGGGAACGATCGAACAGATCAACGTGACACCTGTCCCGAAGGCCTTGTTCCTGCTCTCCAAACTGATACCGTTCTGGATTATCGGTCTTATCCTGCTCACGATAGGCGCCTGTATCGCCTGGCTTGTCTACGGGTTGCTGCCGGTAGGCAATATGGGGATCATCTATCTGTTCGCTGCCGTCTACCTGATGGCGTTTACCGGTTTCGGCTTGGCGATCTCGTCCGTTTCGTCCACCCAGCAACAGGCGATGTTCACGGCTTTCTTCTTTATGATTATTTTTGTCCTCCTGAGCGGTATGTTTACACCGGTCAGCAGTATGCCGGTCTGGGCACAGGAACTGACACGTGTCAATCCGCTCCGCTATTTAGTCGAAGTGATGCGGATGGTTTATCTGAAAGGCAGCACTTTGTCAGACCTTACCGGGCACTTCATTGCCGTTTGCCTGTTCGCAGTATTCTTTAACATACTGGCCATCGTCAGCTACAAGAAGAGTTGAAAGGTGAAAGGTGAAAGTTGAAAGTTGCTTCGCGTTGCTATTTTCACTTTCAACTTTCACCTTTCACCTATAATGTGTTTTACGACATACTTAACTAATTTTTACAAACATCCTGCTTGCATTTATTCGCTCTCTTTTATATTTGATTCAAATCTGAAACAATATTTCAAATATGGAAAGCGTTATTCCAAATATGGAAAAAGCAGAAGAGAACTACAAGGTTCCGAATCTCGAAAAAGGGATCGCTGTACTTGAGTACTTGTCGCTTCACACCCAGGGTGAGACGCTTCAGGATATCAAGTCCGCCCTTGATATTTCACAGACTACGGCCTACCGTATTTTAAATACGTTGGTCCGTCTGGATTATTTGATCTATAATGAAGACACAAAAAGGTACAAGTTATCCCGTAAATTACTAACTTTGGGATTCAGATCGTTGAATGAACACAATTTGCTGGAAACTGTTTTGCCTCGTTTGCGCGATTTGCGCGACCAGGTGAAAGAGACGGCATGCTTCGGCGTGCTGGGGGACCGGAAAGGTATCTTTATCGAGCAGGCGCAGGGACATCATACGTTCCGTTTTATCCTCTCGCCGGGAAAACCTTTCGATTTGCATTGTTCGGCTCCGGGAAAGGCGATCATGGCTTATTTGCCGAATACAGTCCGGGACCGGTATTTGTCTTATATGGAATTTACACGCTACAACGCCCGGACTATTACTACACGTGACGCTTATCTGGAGGAACTTGAGAAGGTCCGGAAATTGGGCTATGCCATGGATAATGAGGAAGAACTGAACGGTGTGATTTGCATCGGGGCGCCTATCTTTAATTATACGGGTTATCCTTGCGGGGCAATTTGGATTTCAGGCCCTAAGGACCGGCTGTCGAAAGAGGTCGTACGTGTTTCGGCAGACTGTATAAGGAAAGTGGCCCAGACGATTTCTCTTGAGTTGGGATATAGTAAAGCAAAAAAAATATAATATACCATGAACACACGAAAATACATGTTTAAAAACTCACTGGTGGCTTGTTTTGCCTGCTGTTGCATCTCCTTTGCTTCAGCAGGCAACCCACCGTTCTTCCCGACAGATGTCGTGGCGAACGCCAAAGGTGAGTTGCTGATGACAGATAAAGGAGTAAAGCGGGTGGATGTTTTTTCGCCTGATGGCAAGACATTGTTGCGTTCTTTCCCGATGGACGAAACGCCTACGGGTATCCTTTTGGATGGCGACAAGGCATATGTGACTACATTCGGAACGACAGGCCATTTACAGATCCTCTCGCTCGAATCGGGCAGGGTGGAGGCTTCTATTCCGACCGGTTCGGGAGCATGTCATCCGATGTTCGGTCCGGACAAGAAGCATATATATGTATGTAACCAGTTCCAGACCACGATTTCCGAAATCGATCCGGTTGCGCGGAAGGTGATGCGTACGGTGAAGGTATTGCGCGAACCGAAGTCCGCCGTGTTCAGCAAGGACGGCAAATATATGTTCGTCACGAACTTCCTTCCTGCACAGCGGGCTGACCTCGATTATGTGGCCGCCTGTGTATCCGTCATCGAAATGGATGGCTTCACGAAGGTGAAGGACATCCAGTTGGCAAACGGAAGCAATGCCCTTCGGGGAATCTGTATAACTCCCGACGGCAAATATATATATGTATCCCACAACTTGGGGCGTTTCACCGTCCCTACATCTCAATTGCAGCAGGGATGGATGAACACGAGTGCTTTCAGCGTGATCGATGTCGACAAGCAGGAGTTCCTGGGAGCCATCGTCGTGGATGAACCCGAACGGGGGGCGGCCGGTATCTGGAGCATTGCCTGCAACGACGAGTCTGTTTTCATCTCTCATTCGGGAACGCACGAGGTCAGCGTGATTGACCATAAGGCGATGTTGGAGAAATTCCTGAACTATCCCAATAAGGCGGTGTTGGACTACGACCTGACTTTCTTGTATGGCCTCCGCGAACGTATCCCGCTGGAGGGGAACGGTCCTCGCAATATGATCCTGAACGGTGACAAGCTGATTATCCCGACTTACTTTGCCGATATCCTGAACATAATGGATATCAATACGAACGAAGTGACGTCGGTCGAGCTGAATCCCGGACGTGAAGAAACGGCTGAAAACAAGGGTGAACGCTACTTCAACGATGCTTCTCACTGCTTCCAGAACTGGCAGAGCTGTAACGGCTGCCATCCGGGGGATGCCCGGACGGACGGTATGAACTGGGACTTGATGAATGACGGTGTCGGCAATTCCAAGAACTGCAAGAGCATGCTCTTTAGCCATATGACTCCTCCCAATATGATTTCCGGTATCCGTGAACATGCGGAACGGGCTGTGCGGGCAGGATTCAACTTCATCCAGTTTTTTGAAGTCTCGGAAGAAGATGCCGCTTGTGTGGATGCCTATTTGAAATCACTTCGTCCCGTGCCCAGTCCTTACTTGGTGAACGGCGAGCTGTCTGATTTGGCAAAGGAAGGACAGAAGGTTTTCGAAAAGCTGAAATGCGGGGAATGCCATAGCGGTGTTTATTATACGGATATGAAATACCACCGCATAGGTGAGGATATAGAGTTCGAAAAAGGTTGGGATACTCCGACTTTGCGTGAAGTGTGGCGTACGGCTCCCTATTTGTTCGACGGACGTGCCGCTACCATGAAGGAAGTGTTCAGTGTCCATAAACACGGCATCGAGAAGAAAGTTTCAGAGAAAGATATCGAAGCATTAACCGAATATGTGAACTCTTTATGAATTATTGCGATAAAATACATTATAATATCTATACGACCGGACTGGCTACTTTCGGTGAAATGGTAGACGCCCTGCTGGCACAGTTGCCTCAAGACGAACAGATTCTCCGTTTGGCATTCTTCGGCATGCCGAACGACAACGAACAATACGTCTCCCGCCGCATCATGCTGCGTGAGAAAATCCGTAAGTTTTATGGGAATCATGAACCGGTATTGAGTTATGTTTCCCAGCCACCTCTGAATGCCGGACTGATCTTGGAAGTCCATAGCTACAAAGCGGACGAAGACGATCATATCACCTTCCGCCGTCACGGCGGCTTCCCGTATGTCGTACTGGAAAATGCCGATGGCCGTTTTCTCTTTGCTGGCGGCTTCCACGGGGATGTGATAAACTTCGGTATCCAGCAGCAGTCCGCCGAAGTATTCCACATGATGGGAGAGGTGATGCGCCGGGAAGGCTTCCCCGTAAACTGCATCATCCGCCAGTGGAACTACATCGAGCAGATCACCCGCTTCGATGGGCCGGACCAGCATTACCAGATGTTCAACAACGCCCGTGCCGATTTCTATGGAAAGACGGACTGGAGCAACGGTTATCCGGCTGCTACTGGTATTGGGGCCAACTTGGGGGGCATACTGGTCGATTTGGATGCGGCCGTGTTCGCCCGTCCCGAATGCTATGCCACCCCGATCGACAATAAATTGCAGATAGCCGCCCACGCCTATTCGGACCAGGTCCTCGAAGCTGCCCAGCAGAAGAAAGCCACTCCGAAGTTCGAACGGGCCAAAAGCATGACTTTCGATGACCGGCGGATCGTTTATATTTCCGGTACGGCAGCTATCCGTGGGGAGGAAAGCCTGGTTGGGGTAGGGCTCGGACGCCAGCTCCATATCACGATGGAAAACATCGGCCAGCTGATTGGTAAGGCGAAACTGAAAATGCTGCGTGTCTATCTGAAAGAGAAATCCTTCTATGAGGAGGCACGAGAACTGCTGGAAGGATATGGTTTGAATATTCCCATATCTTATATGTGGGCGGACGTTTGCCGGGATGAGTTATTGATCGAAATAGAAGGGATCGCCATCGAGTAGACGTTTCATAGGCATGAAACGAAAGTTCCCTCGTATGGAGCAGGCGTTTCACCTTATGGAAACGAGAGCTTCTCCGGCGGGGGACAGGTGATAGGTAAAGAACAAATATTACTAACTAAATAAACAAGAGAAAAAATGAAAAAGAATCTTATGAAATCGGCCGCTATGGGAGCCCTCCTGCTTTCGATGGCTGCATGTAACGGCAAAACATCTACTGGCGAGGCTACCTGTTGCGCAGCGGCAGGCGAAGGACAATGCACCGAACAGTGCGGAAACGACTGCAAGAATGAATGTAACAACAATGCTAACTGTAAAAATAATAAAGAAATGAAGTATTCTAAGAAGTACACGAATGCCGACTTCTACAAAGACGGCAAGTTCCAACAGGATGTTGCTATGGAAGCAATGAAAGACATGTTCGCTTTCTACGGTGTTCCTTTCACCGAACTGATGGCTAAGGACATGTGGGTGACTGATTTCGGTCTGGGTGATTTTGAAAACGTGGGTATGGGTGGTATTTTCTGGGTCAACGATCCTGAATACGGCTACTTCGCTCACGCGATCTACCTGCTTCCGGGACAGATGATCCCCGAACATGCGCATGTAAAGACCAAATTCCCGGCTAAACATGAATCCTGGATGGTAGAAAAGGGATGGGTTTACAACTTCTCTGAAGTAGGTGACGAGACTCCGAACGCTCCTGCTATCCCCGCTACCCACGGTGCGATCAAGAGCAAAAATTTCGTCGTACAGAATGTAGGTGATGTTCTTCGCCTGAAAAAACTGGAAACATTCCACTTTATGATGGCTGGTCCTGAAGGTGCTATTGTTGATGAATGGGCATGCTACCACGATAATGACGGCTTGCGCTTCACCAACACGAAAGCTGCGTTATAATAAGTAATAAACACCTTATAATTTATTACATGAACAAATACTATTTATTAGTATCACTCTTTCTGTCCTCTTCTGTTATGGTGTCTGCCGGCCCTAAGCAGAAGAAGGCGGAAACGTGGATTGATGCTTCAGTCAAAGCTAAAACGGAATTACAGGCAAAGCTGAAGAAATCCGGAATGCCGATCGTCTCTACCTGGATGAAGCATAAGGCGAAAGCCGAACCTTTCGTGGTAGACTTGAAAGGCGTGGATAAGCTGGTGCTTGTAACGGCCGGTGGTCCCGATGGTACGGATTACGACCAGGCTGTATGGGCGAATGCCCGTTTGATCAAAGCCGATGGTACAGCCGTATGGTTGGACGAAGTTCCTTATGAATACGGTGTTGCCGGTTGGGCAAAACCCAAGATGAACACGAATGCATACGATCATGAGATCGTTATTGCTGGAAAGGAATACAAACACGGTGTGTTCTGCCATGCGAACGGCACGTTGGTATACCCGGTGGGTGGCCAGTATGTCCGCTTCGAAGCCGAAGTCGGTATCGATGATACTTCAAGTGGCGGAAGTGTGTTTTTCCAGGCATTGAATACGGTTCCGACCTTTGTGGCGGAAGAATTGAACAACAAGTATCCGGAAGAAATCGGTATGCTGGGTGCGGTACTGGACGGCCTGGATACCTGGTTGATCACCCCGGATGCCTCAGTCGAAAAGCAGGCTGCGGATAATGCGATCGCCCGGTTGAAGGACGGAGCCTACTATTCGAATGTGGCAAAGCAGATCGCAAACGAAAAAGATCTCAATACACAGATACGCAAATATCTCGAACTGGTTGAGAAAGTACAGGAACTGTACACGCTTCAGAGCGATTTGGAATGGCTGAACGTCGAGGCTGTCAAATTGGCTTTCGCCGATATGAAAAAGCAGAAAGGCTACGACGCCGCCAAATACGAACCGATGCTGAACGAACTGGTACGGCTCGAAAAGAAAGGTTTCAAAGGCATCTATAACGGTGACGAACAGGCTATCGCCGATGCCAAGAAAGCATTGGAATGCAAACGTGCCATCTTGCTGGCTAACCCGTTGCTGGATGCCGACAAGATCGTGGCAGCCCGTTTCAAGGTAGGTTCAAAGGCACACCAGATCATGACTCCTTCCTTGGGGACTCAGGCCAATAACTGGAGTAACCAGGAATCTGCCGGTCGTGAGGGCTTCGATGCCGAGATCGTCGAACTCTCCAATCTGCGTGGCGATATACAGATGCGTCAGGTCTACAAACCGAAAAACGGTTCTTCCATCGCTGACCTGAAACTGCATTGGGACGGTGACCGTGTGATGTTCACACAGACACAGGACGACAAGCGTTGGAACATCTATGAAGTGAATCTGGATGGGACAGGCTTCAAGCCGCTTGTGGAAAACGATGAGCCGGATCTGGAGTTCTACGATGGTACTTACTTGCCCGACGGTCGTGTGATCGCTATCTCCAACATCGGTTACCAGGGTGTTCCTTGTGTGAACGGTAGCGATGCGGTAGGTAACATGGTGCTGTATGACCCGAAGGACAAGAGCATGCGCCGCCTGACATTCGACCAGGACGCCAACTGGAATCCGGTCATCATGAATAACGGCCGTGTGATGTACACCCGCTGGGAGTACACCGACCTGACCCACTACTATTCCCGTATCGTAATGCACATGAACCCGGACGGAACGGAAAACAAAGCCCTCTACGGTAGCGGTGCGATGTTCCCGAACAGTACGTTCGACGTGCAGCCGTTGCCCGGCCACGGTTCGGCGTTCGTCGGTATCATCTCCGGCCACCACGGTGTGGCACGTTCAGGCCGTATGATCATCTTCGATCCGACCAAGGGACGTAAGAGCACAGCCGGTATGGTACAGGAAATCCCTCACCGTAACCGTCCGATCAAAGAAGAAATCAAGGACCAGTTGGTAAACGGTGTATGGCCGCAGTTCATCAAACCGACTCCGCTGAACGACAAATACTTCCTGGTTGCAGCCAAGTTGGACCCGCATGCCTTGTGGGGACTCTATCTGGTGGACGTCTACGACAACGTGACCTGTCTGATGCAGGCAGAAGGCGAAGGCTATATCAGCCCGATCCTGGTGCGCAAGACAAAGACTCCTCCGTCCATTCCCGACCGTGTGAAACTGAATGAAAAGGAAGCGACCTTCTTTATTCAGGATATCTACGAAGGAGAAGGCCTGAAAGGTATTCCTCGCGGAACGGTCAAGTCTCTGCGTCTGCATGCTTACGAATATGCGTATGTAAAGACCCGTTCCGACCATAACTGGCACGGAATCCAGTCCGGTTGGGATATCAAGCGTATGTTGGGGACGGTTCCTGTCGAAGAAGACGGTTCCGTGATCTTCAAAGCTCCTGCCAATACACCGATCTCCATCCAGCCTTTGGATAAGGATGGCGTGGCTATCCAGTGGATGCGAAGCTGGGTGACCGGTCAGCCGGGCGAAGTGGTTTCCTGTATCGGTTGTCATGAAGACCAGAACCAGATCGCGATCCCGAAACGTGTGATCGCTTCGCAGAAAGCTCCGTCTGCCTTGACTCTGCCCGAAGGCGGTACACGCTCTTTCACGTTCGACCTGGAAGTGCAGCCGATCCTGGACCGCGCTTGTATCGCTTGTCATAACGGTGAAGGAAAAGCGTTCGACCTGCGGGGTGGAAAGAAAGACAAGCTAGGTTATGGCACGTCTTATCTGAACTTGCATCCGTATGTGCATCGTCAGGGAGGCGAAGGCGACATGGTCGTTTTGCAGCCGTACGAATATCATCCCAACACGAGCGAATTGGTACGCTTGCTGAAGAAAGGCCATCACAACGTGAAACTGACCGATAAGGAATGGAAGACGCTTTATAACTGGATTGACTATAACGCTCCCGACAAGGGTTATTTCAATGCGAACGTATTGACTGATCTTCCTTATAAGGGATTCGACCAGATCAAGCGTCGTAAGGAATTGACCGACAAGTATGCGAACGGAGCCGGTGTCGACTGGAAGAAAGAAATCGCCGACTATGCCGACTACCTGAAGAAACAAGGCCCGATCACCCCGGTAATGCCTGAAAAGGCCGCTCCTGTAAAGGAAAAGACCTTGAAGGTGAAAGGTTGGCCTTTCGGTGCTGACCGGATCAAGGAAATGCTGGCTAAGGAGAAGGAAACCCGTAAGGTGGTTGAGATCGCTCCGGGTGTGAAAGTCAATTTCGTCCGTATCCCGGCCGGTGAATTCGTGATGGGTAGCTACCGTGGCGAACCGGATGCTTATCCGACTGCCAAGGTGAAGATCGACAAAGCCTTCTGGATGGCCGAGCTGGAAACGACAAACGAACAGTTCAACGTTGTCTTCCCGGATCACGACAGCCGTTTCGTCGACCAGCAGTGGAAAGACCACGTGGTTCAGGGATATCCGGCCAATAAACCGGAACAGCCTGTTATCCGTGTCAGCTACAACGATGCTATGGAATTCTGCCGGAAACTGAGCGAAAAGACCGGTCTCAAGATCACGCTTCCGACAGAAGCACAGTGGGAGTGGGCTTGCCGCGCCGGTAGCGACCAGGACTTCTGGTATGGCGACATGCATGCGGACTTCGGCAAGAAGGACAATCTGGCGGACAAGACAACGCTGTTGTTTGCCGTTTACGGTGTAGACCCGCAGCCGATGGCGAAGACCAACCCGTGGTACAAGTACTATACCTTCCTTCCGAAAGAAGAGAGCGTGGACGACGGTAACCTGGTCCAGGTCGGCGGCAAGGCTTATGAGGCCAATCCGTTCGGTCTGTACAGCATGCACGGAAACGTAGCCGAATGGACCCGTTCCGACTATGTATCGTATCCGTACAATGAGAAGACGAAAGAGACATCCGAATACAAGGTGGCCCGCGGCGGTTCTTATATCGACCGTCCGAAGTATGCGGCTTCCCATACGCGTAAGGCTTACTATCCGTACCAGCGTGTGTTCAACGTCGGCTTCCGTATGATCATTGAAGATTGATAATGAAAAGGTATAGATGATATCTATCAACTAATAGAGGACACAGATGCGGCGGATTGCCACCGGTTATTTCATCAAACGATTAATCTGCGTACATTTGCCGCATCTGTGAACTCTAATAAAAAAGTAAATGAAAACAAATCTCGAAAGATTTTTCTCCTCCTTTGTAACGACGATCGTCCTGTTACTGATTTATGCCTTTGGCCTGGCCGTTGCCACTTTCATCGAAAAGTATCACGGTACAGCGACAGCCAAAGCAATGGTTTATTATTCCCCCCTGTTTTTTCTGCTCCAATTCCTTTTAGTCGTTAATTTTATCGCGGCTACGATCAAACACCAATACCTGAAACGCGGCAAATGGGGACTGATGCTGACTCATTTCGCCTTTATCATCATCCTTCTCGGCGCCTTGACCTCTTTCCTTTTCGGCGAAGAAGGAATTTTGCATCTGCGTGAAGGGGAGACAAGCAACCAGATTGCTGTCCGCACTTCCGATAACACGACCTTTCATACCCTGCCTTTTTCCGTTGAACTGAAGAAATTCACCTTAACCCGCTATCCCGGTTCCGCCAGTCCCTCTTCCTACGAGAGCGAAGTGATCGTCCATGTGGACGGGGAAGACCGCGAAGAGCGGATCTTTATGAATAACGTATTGGATGTAAAAGGCTACCGTTTCTTCCAGGCCTCCTATGACCAGGACGAACACGGGACCATCCTTTCCGTCAACCGCGACGTGGCGGGGCGGAACATCACCTACACCGGATATCTGTTGCTGGTCATCGGCCTGATCCTTTGCCTGGTCGGTAAGGATTCCCGCTTCATGCGTCAGAGCCGCCGCCTGAAAGAATTGCGCAAGGCGACCAACGTAAGGGTCCTGTTGCTTGCGCTCCTTGCCGTACCCCTGTCCGTAAATGCCGGCGGGAAGGCTTCCCCGATGCTCGATGCCGTACAGAAATATGCGGTGAGCCCGGAACATGCTGCCCTCTTCGGAGCCCTTCCGATCCAGTCGGGTAGCGGCCGTATGATGCCGGTCAATACCTTCTCTTCGGAGATTCTACGTAAGCTCCATAAGTCGGATAAGATCGGTCAGTTGAACTCTGACCAGTTCCTTTTGAGCCTTTTAGCCATGCCCGATATGTGGATGCGCGTTCCCTTTATCTCCCTGTCCAATCCGGAGTTGGCCGCCTATTATGACCTGACGGACGGCGAGTGCGCCTATATCCAGGCCTTCGACAGTAACGGCAGCTACAAGTTGCAAGAGAAGTTGGAAGAAGCCTATAACAAGATGCCTGCCCAGCGTACGCGTTTCGACAAGGACCTGATGAAACTGGACGAGCAGTTGAACATCTTCCATCAGCTGATCAATCACCAGATGCTGAACCTTTTTCCGAAAGAAGACGACCCGAATCATAAATGGTATGCACCCGGCGACGACCTCTCTGCCTTTACCGGCAAAGACTCCATGTTCGTATCCCGTATTTTCGACTGGTATTTAGGCGAAGTGCAGGAGGGCTTGAAGAGTGGCGATTGGGCGAAAGCCGATGAAGTGGTCGGCATGATCGACACCTACCAGCAAGCCAAGAACAAGACACTCGATATCAGTCCGAAGCGCATGCAGGCCGAATTGAAATATAACAAGATGGATGTTTTCCGTTATTGCAAGATCGGCTATCTGGTCTTGGGCGGACTGTTGTTGGTCCTTTCTTTCGCGATGCTGTTCCGCCGGACCCGCTGGATGAAGGTTGCCGTATGGCTGTTAGGAGCCGGCGTACTGGTCGTCTTCCATTATCATATGTTCGGAATGGGGATGCGCTGGTATATCGGTGGCTATGCTCCTTGGAGCAATTCCTACGAGACGATGGTCTATGTGGGATGGGCGACTGTCCTTGCCGGACTGTTGTTCGTGCGCCGTAGTACGATCACCTTCGCGCTGGCCACCCTGTTCGGCGGTATCATCCTCTTCGTCTCCGGTCTGAACTGGATGGACCCTGAGATCAATCCGCTCGTACCGGTCCTGAAATCGCCGTGGCTGATGTTCCATGTGGCGGTCATTGTTGCCGCTTACGGCTTTTTCGGTATCAGTTGCCTGATCGGGCTGACCAATATGGTGATGATGTCCGTCGCCGGAAAGAAGAACAAAGAGATATTGAAAGCCCGTATCACCGAACTGAGTATTGTGGGTGAGATGGCGTTGTGGGTAGGGCTTGCCCTGATGACTGTCGGCACTTTCCTCGGTGCTGTCTGGGCGAATGAGTCCTGGGGCCGTTATTGGGGGTGGGACCCGAAGGAGACTTGGGCGCTGATCACGATGGTCGTCTATGCCGTAGTGACTCATCTCCACTTGGTGAAACGCTGGAATAGCCTTTGGTTGTTCAATCTGGCATCCGTGATCGCGTTCGCTTCCGTGCTGATGACTTTCTTCGGTGTCAATTATTTCCTGAGCGGAATGCATTCATACGGTCAAAATGATAATGTGCATGGAATATTCACCTATCTTTATATCGCCTTGGGGGTAGTCATTGTCCTGGCTGTCCTTTCGTACAGGAGATGGAAGACGAAGGTGTGAAACATATATGTTTTGAAAACGAAACACCGGTGTTTTGAATGCGAAACATCTATGTTTTGAGGTTGAGAGAACTGATAACGAATAAAAAAATAGTACGAACACTTAAAATTAATTAGTCATGAGAACATTTAATCATGTCGGTATCGTAACGACAGAACAAGTAGAAGGGGCTATGTTTAACGAAGGCCTGAAAGTATGGTTGACAGACTATAGCAAAAGTCCGAATCGCATCGAATTCCTGAAATTCGAGGAAGGCAGCTGCCTGCCCGTACTGGTACAGAAACAGGGACACATTGCCTACACCGTTCCTTCTTTGGAGGAAGAGTTGAAAGGCAAGAAGGTGATCTTCGGCCCGGCCGTATGCGACGAACACCTGACGATCGCTTTCATCGAAGAAGAAGGCATCGCCATCGAAATCATGGAAATCAAATAATAACATTAATAACATACTTAAATAAAGGAGGAATATACCATGTCAGACATAAAGACAAAATTTATAAATGATCCCGAACAGATAACACCCGAATTGTTGGAAGGTTATGTGTTGGCATATCCGGACCAGGTCAAGTTAGGTGGTGAAAACATCGTCGTACGTGCCAATCCGAAGAGCGAAGACAAAGTGGCTATCGTGACTTTGGGCGGTTCCGGTCATGAACCCGCATTGAGCGGATTCGTAGGCGAAGGTATGCTGGACTGCTCTGTCGTGGGCGACATCTTTGCCGCTCCCGGTGCACAGCGTCTGTTCCAGGCTTTGCAGCTGATGAAGCGTGAAGCCGGTATCCTGTTGGTTGTCCTGAACCACTCTGGCGACGTGATGAGTGCGAACATGGCTTGCCAGTTGGCAGAACGTGTAGGCATTAAGGTGAAACAAGTGCTGACTCACGACGATATCAGCGCCGGTATCGGTGCCGACATCAACGACCGTCGCGGCTTGGCCGGTTGTGTGCCTTTGTATAAAATATTAGGTGCTGCAGCCGAAGAAGGCAAGACGCTTGACGAGCTGGTCGAAATCGCCGAACGCTATAACAACAACGTCGCTACTCTGGCCGTTGCCATGCGCTCTTGTACGCATCCGCAGAATGGTGGTACGATCACCGACCTGCCCCAGGGCATCATGGAGATCGGTATGGGACAGCACGGCGAAGGCGGTGGCGGACAGAAACCGCTTGTATCTGCCGACGATACGGCTGCCGAGATGGTAGACCTGCTTTGCCAGCAGCTCAAGCCGAAGGCTGGCGACAAGATGATGCTTATCATCAACGGCGTAGGAGCGACTACCCACATGGAGTTGAACATCATCTTCCGTAAGGCCTACAAGGAACTGGAAGCCCGTGGCCTCCAGGTTGTCGTAAGCCGCATCCAGGAAATCCTGACCGTACAGGAACAGGCTGGTTTCCAGATGATCATGGCTATCCTCGACGAAGATCATATCGACTATCTGAAGAACAAACGTGCTGATGCACCTTACTGGACAACAATCGGTAAATAAACGAGATATGAAACAACTGACTATCGAAAACTTCAAGGCGATGCTCGACAACGCCTTGAAGAACATCAAAGAACGCGAAGACGAATTTTCTAAACTGGACGCCGTTATCGGTGACGGCGACCACGGCCAGGCAATTGTGACAGCCATGTCCGCTATCGTGGCTACGGCCCAGAAAGGAACGGAGTTCAAAACCATGCTGAACGATATGGGTTTTGACGTCATGTTGCAGGTAAGCGGTTCCACCAGTACGCTGTTGGGGGCTTTCTTCTTAGGTATGAGCGACCATGCTTCCGGTACGGAACTGGATGCAGCCGGAGTGAAAGCCATGTTTGCCGGCGGTCTTGCCAACGTGCAGAAACAGACGAAAGCCCAGAAAGGCGACAAGACCATGATGGACGCCCTGATCCCGGCTGTGGAAGCGATCCAGGCATGTCCTTCGGACGATATCAAGGAAATCCTCGAAGCCGGAGCGAAAGCCGCCCTTGCCGGTGCTGCTTCGACCGTAGAAATGAAAGCCAACTTCGGCCGTGCCCGTAACTACGGCGAACGCTCCGTCGGTTATGCCGACAGCGGTGCAACCTCTTGGAGTTGCATGTTCGAATCGTTCGCACAAGCGCTTTGAGAAATTAAGAATTAAGAATTAAAAATTAAGAAAGGAAAAAAGCTATGGCAGATATGGATGGGTTCAGAGAAGCGAATAATTTCGGCTTCGGACAAACTTCCCAATTTGACAATTTTCATGTAAAAGGTGCGTCTAACTACTCTTGGGGTATGAAAGACCGCCTCTCTCGTATCTTCAACCCGAAAACAGGCCGTGCCGTTATGTTGGCATTCGACCACGGGTTTATCATGGGTCCGACTTCAGGTTTGGAACGTATCGACCTGAATATCGTTCCCCTCGTACAATATGCCGACTGTATCATGTGTACGCGCGGTATCTTGCAAACTTCCATTCCCGCCAACATCAACAAGCCCGTCTGCCTCCGTTCGGATGCCGGTTCTACGATCCTGACGGAATTGAACCGTAACGTCTTGATCGATATCGAAGATGCGATCCGTTACAATGCTTCCGCTATGGCAGTCATGTTCTCTGCCGGCGACGGCGAACAGGAAGCCATCACGGCAGCCAACTTGGTGGAAGCTGTCGATATGGGAAACCGCTATGGCATCCCCGTCATGGGTGTGACGGCTGTCGGCAAACAGATGGCACGCGACTCCCGTTACTTCGCACTCGCATCGCGCGTATGCGCCGAGAACGGTGCTTCTATCGTGAAGACTTACTACTGCGACGGTTTCGAAAAGGTAGCTGCCGCCTGTCCGGTTCCCGTTGTGATCGCCGGAGGTAAGAAACTGCCTGAAAAGGAAGCACTCGAACTTTGCTACAACGCCGTTAACGACGGTGCTGCCGGTGTCGATATGGGACGTAACGTCTTCCAGAGCGAAAACCCTGCCGCCATGATCCAGGCCGTACACGCTGTCGTACACGAAGGCTTGACACCGGAACAAGGTTTCGAAATGTTCAAGGATTTACAATAATGTGCTAATGGGTCAATATGCCAATGTACCAATGGAATGAATGTCCCATTTGGAGTATTTCACCGGCATATTGGCACATTCGCAAATTGATAAATTATTAGTTATGCATAAATTATTTACTTATCTCTGTTCCGCATTGTTGCTGGTAACCGCTACATCCTGCGAGAAGAAGACAGAAAAATTGCTGTTGGGCGGTTCCGGCTGGAACAAGATCGTGATCATCGATAAGAACACCAAGCAGGTAGAGTGGGAGCATCCCCTCGAAAAAGGCTGGGAATGCAACTCCGCTGTTGCCACTCCCGACGGGAATATCCTCTTTGCCTATGCCAGAGGTGCGAAGCTGATCGACCGCAACCATCAGGAGATCTGGAATATTGCCGCTCCCGATACCTGTGAGATGCAGACTGCCCGCGTGTTGCCCGACGGTAACTATCTTTTGGGTTGGGTAGGCCATCCGGCTGTCATCATGGAGGTGAGCCCGAAGGGAGAAATCCTGTCGCGTACCGAATATGAGACAGGCATCGAACATCCGCATGCCCAGTTCCGCCAGCTGAACAAGAATGCCCGCGGTAACTACCTGATGCCCCTCTTTGCCACTTCCGACGTGCGCGAGATCTCTCCGCGAGGCGAAGTCGTGAAGATCACCCGTCTCGAAGGAACACCCTTCACGACATTGGCATTGGCTAACGGGAACCATTGGGTTGCCTGTGGTGACGGTCACTCCCTGATGGAAGTGAACCTCGACAACGGCGAAGTAGCCCGCCGTTACGGTGAGAACGATATCAAAGGAGCCCGCCTGTTCTTCGTCGCCGGCTTGCTTCCTGCAAAGGATGGCGGCCTGTACGTCTGCAACTGGCAGGGACATGACAAGAATGCCGTAGAGGCCAACAGCCCCCAGGTATTCGAAATCAATGATAAAGGTGAAGTGATCTGGAATCTGAACGATAACGAAAAGTTCGGTATGATTTCTACGATTAGCACGATCGAATAAGCCGTCTTTATTTGGATCATAAAAGGGTATGTCATTCATTTGATGTACCCTTTTTTCATTTACCCCTTCCTACCTCCGTTTTTCTAAAAAAGAGATTAAAACTATCAATCTCTGCTAAAGCTCCGTAAAAATAAAATGACTAAAAAAAACGTACGTTTTTTTTAGTCATTTAGAGGAAGCAAATATACTTAAAATCTTTGAATATCAAATATTCTTATTTGTTTTTTATTCTCTTGTCAGTCAGATGTATCAATGGATAGATCTGATACTCTCTGATAGTCAGCCATTAACAATATTTCAGATATAAAATGACTAAAAAAAACGTACGTTTTTTTAGTCATTTAGAAGACGATTAATCATCATATAACCAATTTGTTACGCCTTCCCTGCTTTTGGGACTGACGAACTTTGGTATGAAATAATATGTATGATAATTTATTGCAAATGAGCTACTTGTGATAAGTGGTTAAGAAAGGAAAAATCAAGATTGATTATCCTTCATTGTTATACGGTTGAAAAAGTGCGGCTGAAATTACACTATTTAGAAATAGTCTAATTTGTAATTAGAATGAAATTTTTCAATAATAAATGATAATCATATATTATTTTATAGATATCATTAAGGTTATATCTAACTATAATAGCAAGGATATATTCTTGTGAATTAAAGTGAATAATAAAATTAATACATGATTATCATACATTTTTGCAAAAATTCGGATGTGATTGATAATTAAGCTATTAAAATTCGAAAAAGTTTGAATATCAAAGAAATTGAATATCTTTGCACTGTCAAAATAAAATATTATTTATCGCCTGAAGAGGTATTTAAATACCTCTTATTTTGTACTTTAAAGTACAAAATTTCTACTGTTTCTAATACAAATTAATGATATTTTATTTTGAGATTTTGTAGCCAAGATTTTTCGATTACGTTGTCTGTATCGGGACTGACGAACTTTTGTGTGGGGTAATAAATGTTTTAATTATATGAAAATCAATTATTTACTATTAAGGCTGACGCGAGAGAAATATATCAATCGTTGGGTTATTCTCCTGATTGATCTGTTTCTTTCTGTTTTTTCGACCATCACTTCCTTGGCTTTAATCAGCTACATTTTAGATTGCGACTATTCCAACCAAGTTGTATTTAGAGTCTTTTTAGCTTCGGCGTTTTGTAGCATCGTCAGTTTTTTTGTTTGTCAGACCTATAAAGGAATTATTCGTCACTCTGCTTTTACCGAGACGGGGCGTATCGCTATGGCCTCCTCCCTGAAAGTGGCGATCGTTCTGCCTGTCCTTTTCCTGCTGACTGAAACCTTTTCTTTCCGTAGCTTCCTGCTAGGAAGTGTGATCGATTTCTTTCTCACCTTCTTTATCTTGACGATTTTCCGTGTCTTCCTGATCACGGGCTATACTTTTATGATAAGTAGCATGACTTCCCGTAGTAAAGATAAACTGTTGGTTTTCGGGCATGAAAAATCTTCTCCGGCATTCTTGAACGACTCGTTTTTACGTGAAAACTCATCCTATCAGGTCGAAGGTTTTCTCCGTTTCGGACCGAGAATCTCCATGCGTATAGGAATCTATAAAGTCTATTTTGTATCCGACCAGGCAGAATTCAACCGCTTGGTGAACCGCTATAACATCAAGGCCATTCTTTTTACCGATTATAAAGTCGTAAAAGAGGAAAGCGAACGTCTGGTCCGTTTTTGCGAGAAAAAGAAGATCCGTATGCTGTTGTTGCCCTCCATCGACGAACTCCAGGGAGGTAAGATACAATTGCGTGCCCTTCCCGAAGTCCGCATCGAAGACCTGTTAGGACGCGAAGAGATCCGTATCAACATGGAGGAGATCGCAGGTTCCCTGAAAGGCAAAGTCGTTTTGGTCACCGGAGCCGCCGGTTCCATCGGTAGCGAACTCTGTCGCCAACTCTGCCATTTCGGGCTGAAACAATTGGTTCTGTTCGACAGTGCCGAAACCCCGATGCACAACATCCGGCTGGAGTTGGAAGAAAAGTTCCCCGATGTCGAGTTTACCCCGGTCATGGGAGACATCCGCATGATCCACCGTGTCGAAAGCATCTACCAGCATTTCCGTCCCCATATCGTGTTCCATGCCGCCGCCTACAAGCATGTGCCCCTGATGGAAGAGAACCCCTGCGAAGCCGTCCATACGAATGTTTATGGTACGCGTAACGTAGCTGATATGGCAGTCAAGTACGACGTAGATAAGTTCATCATGGTCTCGACCGATAAAGCCGTCAACCCGACCAACGTCATGGGAGCTTCCAAACGTCTGGCAGAGATGTATGTGCAAAGCCTGAGCATCGCTATCAGCAAAGGTCGGCAATCCGGTAAAACCCGCTTTATCACCACCCGTTTCGGAAACGTGTTAGGCAGCAACGGCTCCGTCATTCCCCGTTTTCGTGAGCAGTTGGCAAAAGGCGGTCCTCTGACCGTCACCCATCCCGACATCATTCGCTACTTCATGACGATCCCCGAAGCCTGCCGCTTGGTTTTGGAAGCCGCCTTTATGGGCAAAGGAAACGAAATCTTCGTCTTCGATATGGGAACCCCTGTGAAGATCGCCGATCTGGCACGCCGCATGATCGAACTGGCAGGCCTTATCCCCGGCGAGGATATCGAGATCAAATATACCGGCCTCCGTCCGGGCGAAAAGCTCTACGAAGAATTGTTGGCAACGAAAGAAAATACATTACCAACGGAAAACGAAAAGATCTACCGTGCCCAAGTCCGGGAATACGATTACGAAGACATCTGTACGCTCATGTCCCCCTTGATCGACCTCGCGATCAAAGTAGACAAAATGGGAACCGTCCGAATGATGAAAGGAATCGTGCCTGAGTTCAAGAGCAAGAATTCGGTATATGAAGCGTTGGACAAGGCTGAATAATACCCTACTCCTGTTTTTTGCAGTATTATCCGCCCTCTGTTTGGGCGGAGGCTATTACGCCGGTGGAATCTGTATCTGGCTATCCTTCCTGACATTGTTGGTTTGGCCGATATTGGCAGTCAACCTGTTGTTGCTGGTAACACAATTATTCACAAAAAAGAAATGGAAATGTATGGTTCCTTTGTTGGCGATCCTGCTTCATGTGGATTATCTGTCAGCCGTTTATCAACCCCCATATTGCTCTAAACCGACTGTATCCGAACAAGAAGGAACCCCTCTGACCGTAGTCACCTACAACGCCAGCCATTTCTATTGGGACAGAAAGTACACCATGAACGAAGCCGCCGCTTATATCAAGCAGCTACAACCCGATATCATCTGCTTCCAGGAAGCTCCCGGTGACGGATATTACCATCGGGACAGTATCCGGTACGCTTTCGATTATGTACTGTATAAATATATCAGCCGGTGTACGGACCATTTACCGACTACGATCTACAGCCGTTCCCGATCCATTCGGTAAAAGCGCTGTATTATAAGAATTCCAGTAATATGTCGTTAATCGCCGATGTAAGAATAAATAACCAATACATCCGCGTGATCAACAACCACTTCGAGACGACAAGCGTCAATGCTTACCACGGTATCATAACTGCTCCCGGCAAGAGTTTAAAAGTCCGTGTAAAAGCAGTCAAGGATTTGATATTGAAAATGAAAAGTAACTATCAGAAACGAGCAGAATAAGCCGATACGATCCATGCTGAGATAGAACGCTCACCTTATCCGGTACTGGTTTGTGGGGACTTTAATGATACACCGGCTTCTTATACATATCATCGAACGCGAGAAGGTTGGGTTGACGGTTTTCGTGATTGTGGAAGTGGTTATCAATATACTTTCTGGCAGTTATACAAGCTCTGGCGGATTGATTATGTTTTTTATTCGGGGTCGTTGAAGGGTCTGAATGCTATTCGCCGGATACATCTTATAGTGACCATAATATGGTGGTTTGGAAAGGAATGTTTTGAAAGTAAATATTATATAATAGTGAACATTCAATTTAGAAGTGCTATTTTACAGTGTGTCCAGCATGAAAAAACTGCCCCAACGGCAGGGGGGATAGTCCCTGAGAGAGTAGTATCAATGGCAGTTTTTTGGGGAAAATGCAACTATCTCATTGGAAAGAGGCTCAAAACTCAATAACTTGAATCCACCAATCATTTCAATTTTTTCCAAAAGAGCCTAATATGTTATTTATTTTTCTGAATTACTTAAATAATAAACAATAAGTATTATGGCTTAAGCATTAGATCTATATTTTTGTATATGAAAGTTCTTATTATAAATGTAAATTGCGGTCATGGTAGTACAGGTGTTATGGCTGTAGAAATTGCAGAAATGCTAGAGAGAATGAACCACCAGGTATTTATTGCATATGGCCAAGGTTCAACAGATTTTAAAAAATCGTTTCGAATAGGCACTCCTTTAGAGAACAAAATACATGGACTTTGGAATACTCGTATACTCGGAGAAGAAGGTACTGGAACATATTGCGGTACAAAGAAATTTCTTGAATGGGTAGATGGGTTTAAACCAGATGTGGTTCATATTATGACTTTGCATAGTAACTTTATTAACTATAGGTTGTTGTTTAATTATCTAAAGGAACGTCAACTTCCGGTTGTATGGTCTCTATATGATTGTTGGCCATTCACGGGTAAATGTACTCATTTTGCAGAGGTTGGGTGTAGAAAGTGGATGACTGCTTGTAAGAATTGTCCTCAGTGGAAAAGTTCTGGACCTCATACTTGGTTATTTGATAAGTCAAAAAAGATGTTCAACCAAAAGAAAGAATGGATTGAAGGATTGAAGAACCTTGATGTTATTACTTGTTCTAATTGGCTTGATGGCGAGGCTAGACAATCGATTCTGATGAATGCTAATTTTCACATGATATACAATTGGATTGATATGGCAAAATTCAAGGAAGATCATGATGACACAATCTATGAGAGATATGGTTTAGACAAAAATAAAAAGATACTAGTTAGTGTTAGTGCTGGATGGGATGATAGAACAACACGTTACGCAGATGCTTTACGCTTATCAGATATTTTGACAAAAGATTATCAACTTGTAATTATTGGAACAAAAACATCAGAGCGAGAACTTCATGATAACATGGTTCATATTAATTACGTTAATGGTACTGCTGAACTTTCTAAATTATATTCTTGCGCTACCGCTTTTGTCGGTTTCTCTGTAGAGGATACATTCGGAAAAGTGTTTGCAGAAGCTATGCTTTGTGGTACTCCTGCTGTTGTTTTCAACGCTACAGCCTGTCCCGAAGTTGTAGGTGACACAGGTTATGCGGTGGAGAGACATAACGTAAAGGCTATGTTTGAGAAGGTCAAGGAAATAGTAAAAAATGGCCGTGAGTATTATAGTGAGAGATGTAAGCAACGTGTGTACGATCGATATACGATGGAATCTAATGTAAATAAATATATTCGGATATATGAAAATGCTTGTAGATAAGAGATATTAGACAAACTTGTAGAGTAAGTGAGAGCCAGTGAGTATCTCCGCATGAATATAGATATGTGCATCAGTGCTGACGATCAGAGTCAGTGTATGCTTAATGCACATTTCTGAAGCATGCCAACTCGTACTCAAAGTAGCACGGCAAGGTAGGAGAGATCTTCGTCTTCGATATGGGGCAACCAGTCAAGATTTTTCGATTTAGTAAAGTGTATGATTCTCTCTCTGGGGTTAAAGATATTAAAATCAAGTTTTCTGGCCTACGTGATGGTGAGAACTTTTCGAGGAATTCCTAGCTATTAAGGAGAATACTGCATCAACACTTCATCCCACGATTATGGTTGTCAAGGTACGCGAGTATCCATACGAACTCGCCTTTCAGAACGAGATTGAACTCTATGAGATTTCTGAATCTTTTGACGATATAGCTATTATCAAGAAAATGAAAGAGATTGTTCCTGAGTATAAGAGTCAAAGTTTAAAATATCAAGTTTTATATAAGTAATTATTACCGAATCGTTATTACTATGGCAGCTACTAACCAAGGTAGAAAGATAGTAAAAAATACCATTATACTATATATTCGCACATTACTTGTAATGGCGATTACCTTATTTACTTCTCGTGTTGTCTTAAATGCTCTCGGAGTGGATGACTATGGTATATATAATGTAGTAGGTGGTCTAGTTGCTATGTTTGCTGTATTAAGCAGTTCTTTGTCAAACGCGATAAGTAGGTTTATTACATATGAATTAGGCCATGGAGATAAGGATAAATTGAGAATAATTTTCTCCTCAGGTGTAAATATCTTGCTTGGCATATCTATTCTTATAATAATTGTAGGTGAGGTTATTGGTATTTGGTTTCTTAATAATAAAATGACAATACCTTTAGATAGATTATATGCAGCCAACTGGGTACTTCAGTTCTGTTTACTAACCTTTTGCATAAATCTTGTTAGTGTTCCTTACAACGCTGCCATTATAGCACACGAGCGTATGTCAGCTTTTGCATATGTTAGTTTGCTTGATGCTGCATTAACGCTTGGAGTCGCATATCTTATTTCAGTTTCACCATTTGATAAGCTAATTACCTATGGATTTCTGCTTATGATGGTCAAACTTATTATAAGGCTCATATATGGCATATATTGTAAAAAAGAATTTGAGGAATGTTCATACAAATATGTTTATGACAAGATAATCTACAAAGAGATGATAAATTTTGCAGGTTGGAATTTCTTCGGTAATACTGCATATCTTTTAAACACGCAAGGTGTCAATATGCTAATGAACGTATACTTTGGCGTAGTTGTTAATGCAGCTCGTGGAGTTGCGGGGCAAGTTAGTGGTGCGGTATCTATGTTTGTAGGCAACTACATGACAGCTGTAAACCCTCAAATAACAAAATCTTATGCGTCAGGAGATTTAAACTATATGCACGAGCTGATAGCTCAAAGCTCAAAATTTTCAGGCTATCTGTTTTTGTTTTTTGCTGTCCCTGTTGTTCTTGAGGCTGATGGAATATTATTTTTATGGTTAAAGACTGTACCTGATTATACCGCTATTTTTCTTCGCATTACTATTATATCAGCATTTTTGGATACTGTATTCTCTTCTGCTATGGTAACCGCAGTAAACGCTACAGGAAAAATTAAAAATTACCAAATATGGATGACGATATTTGGTTGCTCTGTTTTTCCTCTATCTTGGTTTGCATTTGAGTTCGGTGCTGCTCCTTGGGCTACATATGTAATTTACGGATTGGTATATGGATTCTTGATTTTCGTGCGTCTGTATTTTTTAAAGAGATTGATAAATCTTAATATTAAAAAATTCATATTAAATGTCGTACTTCCATATATACCGATTGTTCTCTTTGCTTTTGCGATCCCTAGTATCCTTTTATTTGTGATGCATGATGGTCTTCTAAGATTACTCTTTATATGTTTCTTAAGCGTCATATCCACTGGTGTAATAGTTTATAATATAGGCATGAATAATAATGAAAAACAACTTATAAAAACAACTATTGCTAATAAAATTAAAAAATATGTCTATCGTCAATGTATTACGTAGTATATATTATACTGTTAAAAAGAAACCTCTTGTTGCAAATATATCTTATCTATATCCAAACAGCCAATTGAAAGCTAGGAAAGTTATTATTACGGGTGGAGGAAGAGGCCTTGGATGTGCCATGGCAAAGAAATTTGTTGCGGAGGGTGCAGATGTGCTTATAGCTGGTAGAAATGAAAATATGCTAAAACGAAGTGCAGAATCAATTGGTTGCAAATATCTTGTTCTTGATGTTCAAAACACTAGTTCCTTTGACTCATTTATAGAAAAAGCATCAGCAATGTTAGAAGGATTAAATTGTTTGGTGAATAATGCAGGTATTTCTCTGCATGAACCAACCTTTATGGATGTGACTACTGAATCATTTGATTCTCAATATAACACAAACTTAAAAGGCGCATTCTTTTTAACTCAAAGTTTTATTAGGTATTGCCAAAGGAATCATGATAATGAAACTAAAAATATTCTTTTTGTTTCTTCAGAAACAAGTATGACTGTTGATGAGCGTCCGTATGGTCTTACCAAAGCCTCTATTAATAGTTTAATTCAGGGTTTAGCTTATAGATATGTAAAGGCTGGCTACAGGATAAATGCGATTGCTCCAGGTATCACTGTTTCGGATATGGCAGGTGGTGTAGGTTCTGAAGATATAAGCTTAATGAGTAATCCCACTGGAAGATATTATTTGCCTGAAGAAGTGGCAGAAATAGCTTGCTTCTTACTTTCAGATGCTTCAAATTGTTTAAATGGCCAAATACTGGTATGCAATGAGGGGCGTACTATCAATGCAAGATGGAAATAAATCAACGATATCATGAATAAGAAATATTATACAGACGAACGCGCTGTACAGATAATACTTTACCTTTTGAAGGCTAATGGAATTAAGAAAATAGTAGCATCTCCTGGTACTACTAATATTACATTTGTGGGTAGTGTACAGCAAGACCCTTGGTTTGAAGTGTACTCTTCCGTTGATGAAAGATCCGCAGCTTACATAGCTTGTGGATTAGCAGAGCAAAGCAGAGAACCTGTTGTTTTAACTTGCACAGGTGCAACTGCATCTAGAAATTACTATTCTGGGCTTACAGAAGCATTTTATAGAAAGCTTCCTGTTCTTGCAATTACTTCTCATCAGGGGGTTGATTGTATTGGTCATCTGGGTGCACAGAATATTGATAGAAGGCAATTGCCTAATGATATAGTTAAATTGTCTGTAGAAATCCCTTTTGTTGAGAATGAGCGTGAAGAGTTTTTAGCAACAATAGAAGCAAATAAGGCGATTTTGGAACTTCGGAGAAATGGTGGCGGGCCTGCACATATCAATCTTTATACTCATTATAGCACTAATTTCAGTGTTAAGGAGTTGCCATCAGCTAGAGTCATAAGGAGATATGAGTATGGTGACGATATGCCAGAACTACCCCAAGGCAGAATTCTCATAACATTGGGGTCTCATCCAAAATTTACAGAAAAGGAAGTAACAGCAATTGAGAATTTCTGTAGTACATATGATGCAGCTGTGCTTTGTGACCATTCCAGTGGATACTATGGTAAATATCGAGCACAAATGGCATTACCATTTTGCCAGTCTCTGCTTAAATCAAAGGTCAGAAATCACGATTTGTGTATAAATATTGGCGAAATTACAGGTGATTATTCTATGCACACGAACTGTAACGATGTATGGCGTGTTAGTAGGGATGGTGATATTAAAGATAAATACGGAATGCTTTCAAAAGTATTCCAGATGAGCGAAGAGCAGTTCTTTTCATACTATGCTCCTACTTCAGGGAATAAACATTCATATATAGACGAGTGCAACGTAGAGTATGATGCTGTTTATGCTTCTGTTCCTGATCTTCCATTTGGTAATCTTTGGTTAGCCCATAAGTTATCTCCAATAATTCCATCTAATTCGGTGATGCATTTTGGAATTCTGAACTCTTTGCGATCATGGAATATGTTTAAATTATCAGAAGGAATTGAAACCGCTTGTAATGTGGGCGGTTTTGGTATTGATGGAGGTCTGAGCGCATTGATTGGTGCATCATTGGTTGACAAAGAAAGACTTTGTTTTGGTGCTTTTGGAGACCTTGCATTTTTCTATGATATGAATTCACTGGGCAATCGTCATGTTGGCAATAACTTAAGAATCCTGTTGATAAATAATGGCTGTGGAACAGAATTTAAATTGCGTACACATCCATGTTATGCGTTTGGTGAAAATGCGAACAAGTACATGGCGGCTGCTGGTCATTATGGGAGTAAATCTGGCAAACTTGTAAAACACTATGCCGAAGACCTTGGGTTCAAGTATTTGACTGCATCAGACAAGGAGGGTTTTATGAACGTTATAGACCAGTTTGTGGATCCAGCTGTTTCTCAGTCAATACTTCTGGAAGTCTTTACCGATTGCCAAATGGAAGATAAAGCATATTTTATGATACGCCATTCAATAAGTGATGGGCAGGGAAGAGCTAAGCAGATGATTAAGGGTGCTATTAATTATATCTTAGGAGAAGATGGCATGAATACGATTCATAAATTAATCAAACGATGAATATAGCAATTTTAACACACCCTTTAGGTGCAAACTATGGTGGTATACTTCAAGCTTACGCTCTAACCACTGTATTCCGCCAAAAAAAGCATGATGTTTTTGTTCTCAGGAGAGATCATAGCATGCCATATACCAAGCGAATATTAAAGCAGTTGATGATATTATTGCACCATCCTAGATATAATAATCCCAAATACAAAAATCTTCGACAATTTGTAGCCACTAAGATTACGGAATCTCCAATCTTGTATACTTCTGTAGAAATGACCGAATATATTAAGAAGAATAAAATAGATTATGTGGTAGTTGGCAGTGATCAGGTTTGGCGTTCAGATTTCGCGATGGGTTATGGCTTTAATTATTTTCTTGATTTTGTTCCTGACAATGTAAAACGTGCATCGTATGCAGCATCATTTGGTTTGTCGAAGTGGGGATATACTAAAGAACAAAGTCAACGTATCAAAGAGCTTCTGAAAAAATTTACATCTGTATCCGTACGCGAATACGATGGGCAGAAGCTTTGTAAGGATTTCCTTGGGCAAGATGTTGATGTTGTCCTTGATCCAACAATGTTATTGTCTCAAAAACATTATGAGGAGATAACAAGCTCTCGATTAGTTGAGGACAATTACATATATGTTTATTGGTTAGGTGGTGAAAAAGAGAAAAACGAAATATTGAAGCAATTTGAAGGCAAACGTATAGTAGATATCTCCTTGAGGCATGGCGAACCGTTATGCTCTATTGGTGACTGGTTATCTTATATCAGATACGCAGATATAGTAATTACAGATTCTTTTCATGGGTGTGTCTTTTCAATGCTTTTTCATCGACAATTTGTTATGCATGTAAATATGTCTGGCGGTTTTGGACGAATAGAGTCTTTGTACAAATTGTTCGGATTAGAATACAAACTCACTGATATTTACCAAGACGTTGACTACAATCTTTTTGAAGGTAGACTTGAAAAATGGCGAAAATATTCCATTAACTATATAGATTCATTATGACAATAACCTTCTTTGCAAATTTCATGAACCATCATCAGCTCCCGTTAAGTCTTGAATTGATAAAACTACTTGGTGATGGTAACTACCATTTTGTGGCATTTGAACAAATACATGCCGAACGTAGCAAGATGGGCTATGAGGATATGAATGCAAAATATCCTTTTATCATACGTGCCTATGCTAGCGATGAGGAGTGGCAGAAGGCTTTGGATCTTTGCAGAACGTCAGATATTGCCATTATTGGCAATGCACCTACTGAATTTAGGGATATACGATATAATAGCAACAAGCTCACATATTTATACCGTGAACGATTGTTCAAGAATGGTACATGGCATAGATTTTACCCACCAACGGCATTAAAACTATATAAAGATTATACGAAAGTAAGAAACAGAAATGTGTATCTGTTAGCGGCTAGTGCGTATGCTTCTTTCGATTTGCAGTTGTGTGGCTTTAAGAAAGAGAAGTGCTTTAAATGGGGATACTTCCCTGAATTATTACCACAAGTAAAGAAGAACTTTGATAAACTTCGAATCATGTGGTGTGGCCGAATGCTGTGGTGGAAACATCCTGAAGATGCAGTTGAAGTTGCTTTGTATCTTCGTAGTAAAAAGATCCCGTTTGAGATGCTGATTATTGGGGATGGAGAGAAGAAGGAATTTATAACGAAAATGGTTCATGAGAACAATCTTGAAGATTCCGTTTTTCTTTACAATTTTATGTCTCCTTCGGACATTAGAAACGTAATGAACGAATCTAATGTTTATTTATTTACAAGCGGTAAGCAAGAGGGCTGGGGTGTTGTTCTTACAGAAGCCATGAATAGCAGTTGTGTCGTGATTGCAAACAAAAATGCAGGAAGCACTCCATTTTTAGTTGATAATAATTCTAATGGTTTCATATATGATGGAACTACCAGTTCATTACATACAGCTGTAGACGCATTATTGAAATGTGACATGGAGGCATTGAGCACTTCCGCTTATTATACAATAGTAAATACATGGGCGCCAAATGTTGCAGCAGAAAATCTTGTTGTGACCTCTAAACACCTATTGGAGGGTGGAAAAAATCATGTTTTAAATGGACCATGCAGTTTGGTTGAATAAGTTTATGAAGTGCGCAAAAAAATCGAGTTTCTTGCTGTCTTCATGGCTGGTGGAAAGGAAATCTGATTAAAGCCTATCTGTCTTACCAAAATTTTGATATCTAATGGTATACAATTGTTCTCTAAAGAAATTGTGGATCAATTCGAGGGTATAGGCTGCCTTACAATATTATTAGGCAGAATGATACAATGCAAGAGTAATAATCTCAATAATGTAAATAAATCATTAAAATATGTTTTCGCAATATTTTATAATATTTCTCTGTTTATTAGGCTTTTGTCTTTACAGAACAGATTCCCCTAAAGGTCTAAAAAACTATATCATTTTTTTAATGATTATATTTACATTACAATCTGGTTTACGTGATTTTTCTATAGGTTCTGATACGGAAAACTATGTAAATCAATATGATAAAGTCTTTAGTACAACTTGGGATCAAATTTTTCAGAATTTTCACGATGTATATCAAAATAACGAAGGAAAGGATGCAGGCTATCCTCTATTTCAAAAAATCCTAAGTTATTTCTTACCTTCAGCACGATGGTATCTTATGTTCGTTGGTGCATTTTTCTTTACTTCCTTAGGTATGTTAATGAGTTGTTTCTTGAAAACAAGGACAGAAGTTTTTATTAGTGCCGTGTGGTATCAAGCTATGTTTTATAGTTTTTACTCGCTTACCGGTGTTCGACAAGTTTTGGCCACCGCATTTGCATTCTGGGCTGTATATAGTGTAATAAAGAATAAACATTGGGGGTATTTTGTTGGGTTATTAATTGCAGGTTCTTTTCTGCACAAGTCAGTACTTGTAATGCTACCTACATTTTTTTTGTTCAAGGATGTTTTAAAACCGAAATTGACAATTCTTGCCAGTTATATAGTATTTCCATTTATGTTTGCTTTCGGCAGAATCGTGTGTAGTGCTATGGTGCTTATTTCAGGGTCAGATGTTTATTTAATGTACTCAGAATCTGATTATGCCGCCCAAGGTGCACAAGTCTTTGCAACAGGTCTAATTGGCATGAGTTTCCTCACTCTTAATAAATTACAAGCAATGAAAAAAGAATTGTTAAACCATTATCTTGTTTATATGCTTGCGATAGCTGTTGTGTTCACTCCTCTTGCATGGGTTGATCCGTCACTGATGCGTGTTACTCAATATTTCTCATTGTTTACGCTATTCCTTATTCCGTATCTATATAGGTGCTTTGGTTATAATAAAAAGAGTTTTAAGATCTTCTTTATTCTATTATGCTTAGCCATTGTATATAGACATGACTTTCCCTATTTCATATCGTGGTAAATTTTACAAATACATATATGCTAAATCTCTTTTATATAACCAATCGCCCTGTGATTGCTACTATTGCTCAGGAGGTTGGTGTTGATCGAATTTTTATCGATATGGAATATATCGGTAAAGATGCAAGGCAGGGTGGTATGGATACTGTTCAGAACCATCATACCGTAACTGATGTTGCTAATATACGTGAAGTCTTGACATCATCCGAACTGTTAGTACGTGTGAATCCTATTCATAATAAGACTGTAAATTTTGAAAGTAGCGAAGATGAAATTCTACGAACCATCGATGTCGGAGCAGACATTATCATGTTGCCTATGTACAAGACTGTGGCAGAGGTAGAACGTTTTCTGAAGGCGGTCGATGGCCGAGCAAAAACTATGTTACTAGCCGAGACTCCAGAAGCTTGTGCTATGATGGATGAAGTCTTGAAAACCCAGGAAGTTGATGAACTCTACCTCGGTCTTAATGATCTTCATTTGGCATTAGGTATGAAGTTCATGTTTCAACTTTTGGTTGATGGTACGGTCGATAAACTTGCCTCAAAGATTAAAGCAACTGGCAAGCCTTTTGGTTTTGGAGGTATTGCGCGTCTTGGATATGGAATACTTCCAGCAGAACGTATCATTACGGAACATTATCGTATAGGTTCAACTAGAGCTATTTTAAGCCGTAGTTTCTGCAATGCTGATAAGGTAGAGAATGTGGAAGAAATACATCAAATTTTTATGAGCGAAGTGGCAAAGATTCGTGAATTTGAAAATTCACTATTGGACTATACCTCTGAGCAGTTAGAGGAAAATCGTCTGGAAACAATCTGTTTAACCAACCAGATCGTTGAAGCAATTAGCAAAAAGTAAAACTACAATAATGACAAATAAGAAAGTCAAAATATGTGCATTGACCACAATATCTAAAACCATGGATTGGTTTATTGTGGATTCGATGAGAAACCTCAGCAAAAATGGATATGAGGTTACACTCATTTGCAATATGGAGGAGGGTTTCAATGAGCGTAATGAGGATTATGCTCATTGTATCAATTTGCCAATGAGCCGTGGTGCAAGTCTTAGTGATATGATCAAGATGCCTTGGAAGCTCTACAAAATTTTCAAAAAGGAGCAATTTGATGTCATATACTATACTACACCAAATGTATCAATGTATGCTGCCATAGCAGGTGTTTTAGCAGGTGTTAAATGCCGATTCTATAATCAGTGTGGCTTGCGCTATGTGTCATTTGAAGGAAAAAAGAGAAGTGTATTTAAGGTTATAGAGAAATTTACTTGCATACTATCCACTACCATACGCGAACAGAGTCCTATGAACCGTCAGTTTGCTATTGATGAAGGTCTCTGTCCGGCTGAGAAAATTTCTGTTGTGGGAATCGGTGGTACTACTGGTGTTGAGCTGAAGTCTTGTGACAGTTTTGATGCTACAGAGACAAAGCGAACACTAAGGAAAAAGTATGGAATACTTGAAAATGGTTTCGTTTTTGGATATGTAGGTCGTGTAAATGCTGATAAGGGTATCAACGAATTGATTACGGCATTCTGTGAGTTGCAGAAACAGTATGATGATATTTATTTGGCTCTTGTAGGCATGATTGATGATATAAACCCAATAAAGTCTGAAAATATGAAGATCGCGCAGGAGAATGATCATATTTTTCTCATAGGTAATGTTCCACCATCTGAAGTATACCCACACATGTCGATGTTTGATGTACTCACTCATGCTACATATCGTGAGGGATTCGGTAAGGTTCTTCAGGAAGCAATGGGTGTGCGATTACCAATCATCACAACTAATGTTCCCGGACCATCAGAGGTTGTTGAGAATGGAGTGAGCGGTATTTTGTGTAATGCTATGGATGCAGAAGATTTAAAGGAAAAGATGAAATTGATTTATACCGATAAGGATTTGCGAACTCGAATAGCTAAAGCTGGTAGAGAGCGTGCCGAAAAGTATTTTGACCGCCCTATCATGCTTAACAATATTTTGGTTGATATGAATAAAACTTTAGGCTTAGATTAATATAAGGTTATGAAATTGAGTATTATATTACCCATCTACAATGTAGAGGCATACCTTGAAGAATGTGTCAATAGTATTCTGATGCAATCGTACAGAGATTATGAAATTATTTTGGTTAATGATGGTTCGACAGATGGCAGTCCTAAACTTTGTGATGAACTGGTTGCAAAACACGATTGCATCAAGGTGGTTCATAAAAAAAACGGAGGCCTGAGTGATGCTCGTAACTATGGAACAGCCGAGGCGACAGGCGAATACGTAGTTTATATTGATAGTGATGATTTTATAACCTCACCAGACTTTTTATCAAAGATTGCTGAGAAATCAAAGAGTGGAGCGGATCTTATATTATACAAATATGTTAAATATTTTCACGAATCAAAGAGAATGGATACTTGCAGGTATTCGTATGCATCAGCAATATGCGAAAGTAGTTATGCTGGTAAGATTCGTAAATTGGTTGAAGCTGATGCGTTTTATGGAATGGCTTGGATTAAGGCTGTTAAAAGAAGTCTCATAGCAGATAATAATATCGGTTTTGAAGTAGGTCTTCTCGGTGAGGACATGGAGTGGAATTATCATATTATATTCCATGCTAAGAGTATGGAATTAATTGATGAGTCGTTCCTAGCTTATCGTCAAAGAGAAGGCTCAATTACATCTACACACAAGTTAAAGAATATTACTGATTTCATATATATACTTGAAAAATGGTCTAAACGTGTTACAGAAGAGGTAAAAGAGGAAGAATTAAAGTTTGCACTTTATGGCTCATTAGCTAAATACTATAGCAATCTTTTAGTAGCATATTCAAGATTGAAAGATCCTAACAAGAAAAGCTGCAAAAATCGCATTAAAGCATTGGTTTGGCTTTTCAAGTATAGTATGAGTAAGCGTCCGAAGTCGGAGGCAAAGATTTATAATCTATTGGGATTTAATATGACAGTTTTGGCACTTCAACTTTTAGACAAAATAAAGAGGTAAACGATTATGGCAGAGAATAAACTCCCCAGAGTACTTGCAATATCATTGAGTACATGGAGAAAAGATAGCGGAATTCACACTCAGACCGATCTCTTTAAGTTTTGGAACCCTGAAAAGGTTGCACAGATTTATTTGAAAAGTGATCTTCCGAATACACCAGTCTGTACACGATTCTTTCAGATTGCGGAAAATAGTATCATCAAGAGTGTTCTGAATCGTAAACCTGTGGGCAGGGAAGTCCAGAATGGTGGAGAGGCTAATGCATATGAAGCAAAAGCTGCTGAAGCAGAAAAGAAGATGTATGCTAAGGCACACAAGAAGAAGAATTGGTTTATGACTGTTATGCGCGAAATTGTATGGTCATGCGGATGTTGGAAGACAAAAGCACTAGATAAGTTTGTACAAGATGTTGATGTTGATGTTTATTTTGTTCCTATCTATCCGGTTGCATATACAGGATGGCTACAGTGGCATATTATCAAGAAATACCCCAAACCATACGTTTGTTATCTTGCAGATGATAATTATTCTTATCAGGCATGTGGCAAGAATGTGTGGGCATGGATTCATCGATGGATGTTGAGACGTATTGTAAAGAAACTGGCAACCAACTGTACGGAGATGTTTACAATCACCAAAACAGAAGGGAAGGAGACTGATGAATGTTTCGGTACTAAGTCCATAATCCTGACTAAGGGAATAGATTACTCAAAACGGACCTTTGATGGACGCGCTCCTCACACTCCAATTCATATGGTTTATACGGGTAACTTACTGATTGGACGTGCGACATCACTTTGCGCTATCAGTAGAGCATTGAAGGAAATCAATAAAGATGGTGTGAAGGTAACATTTGATATCTATACGCCAACAGTATTGGATGGTGCTTCAACTAAGCTATTGAATAGTAATGGTTGTACAAAGCATGCATTTGTGCCCAAAGAGCAGGTTGCAGATATTCAAAAGAATGCTGATATTGTTGTTTTTGTTGAATCGCTGGAGAAGGATCACAAATATGATGCTCGTCTTTCGTTCTCAACAAAGTTGACGGATTATTTTGCAAGTGGCAAGTGTATCTTCGCCATTGGAGATAAGGCTATTGCTCCTATTCAGTATTTGGAGGAATATGATTGTGCTATTACATGTAATAATTATGGTGATGTGGAGGGGCAGTTACGTAAACTGATTGATAATCCTACAAAGATTACAGAATACGGACGAAAGGCATTTGATATAGGTCGCTTGAATCATGAAGAAAGTAAAGTGAAGGATACTTTTGTTTTAACACTTTGCAAGGCTGCACAACAAAAGAGGTAAAGAACATGAAAGCAAAATATCAAGAAGAAAAAAATACCATCATCCGCGAACTAATAGCTATCGGTGTTCCTGAAAATCAAGCAGAAATCGTAGGTGACTGTTTTGCTGTTGCTGATGCGTGGGGGGTAACATCACATGGTATCAGGATTCTACCTTCACATATTGATAGAGTCAAAAGAGGTGGGTATAATCTCAATCCTTCCCTAAATATCGTTCGTCAGACTGCGGCTTTTGCTGTAGTCGATGGTGACAATAGTTTTGGTCCTGTGAGTGCAGATTTCTGTATGCATCTGGCTATGAAAAAAGCGAAAGAGGTTGGTATCTATCAGGTGTTCTGTAGAAACAACAACACTATGGGGCCTGCTTTCTACTATCCGTTAAAGGCTGCTGAAGAAGGATTGATAGGTATTCTCTTCAGCAATAGTCCTGCCCAAATGGCTCCATTTGGAGGAAGGGAGAAAATGTTGGGTACTAACCCATTCTCAGCAGTCATTCCTGTTCCTGGAGGTGATCCTATCATAATAGATATGGCTACTAGTGTAGTTGCTAAAAGCAAGTTCAAGGAGTACAAGGAGGCAGGAAAACCATTACCTGCAGGATGGGCTTTAGATGTAGATGGCAAACCAACCACAGATCCCGATGAGGGAATGAAGGGTTTGGTTCTCCCAATGGCCGGTTTCAAAGGTTATGGTATTGCTATGCTTATAGATATCCTTTCTGGCCTCGTGTCTGGAGCTTCTTTCCTGGACAAAGTTGGCAGATTCTATACTGAAGATAATGCGTGCATGAATGTAGGCTTCTGTTGTATTGTTATTGACCCTAAAGTTGTTTTAGGTGAAGAATATGAACAGATAATCAACGAGTATGTAGCTTCTGTACGTAACTCCGAAAAGAGCGGTAATGATCCTATCTGTATGCCTGGTGATGATCGTTTGGCATTCTACAAATCTGGAGAATAATAGAACTGAGGGACTGTTTTTGAACTGCCCTCACCCTCGAACTCTTCCAACTCACCTGCGACCGAGGTTAATTCGAGTTTGACGATATCTGCCATAACACCCGAGGGTGCTTTATTGGCTATGACATATTTGTGGGGATAAAGACATTTGTATTTAGAATAAACAATAATAATATATGAATACATTTTTAACTTATGGAATCATCTTTGTGATTCTGTTTGTGTTGGAGTCAATATATTTCAAGATTGCCGACAAATGTAACATCATCGATAAGCCGAGTGAGCGTTCAAGCCACTCAACGATTGTGTTGAGAGGTGGTGGCATTCTCTTCCTTCTGGGTGTATGGGTATGGAGCGTGTTCTTTGGATTCCAATATCCGTGGTTTCTTGCTGCTGTAACACTGGTGGCAGGAATATCGTTTATAGATGATATTCGTTCCCTGCCGGATAGTGTGCGTTTGGTCGTGCAGTTTGTGGCGATGTTCTTGATGTTTTATCAGTTTGGTATTC